>Ga0308172_1000086_pt1 | contig 188057 bp, 134 predicted proteins | sample PhyGR2_FD_202134 | JGI IMG/M metagenome (GOLD analysis project Ga0308172, IMG submission 202134) | Phyllosphere microbial communities from UC Gill Tract Community Farm, Albany, California, United States - DLSLSG.R2 | ecosystem: Host-associated > Plants > Phyllosphere > Unclassified | place... | reverse complement strand
GCGGTTTTTGCTTACTTTTTGACAAGACAAAAAGTGAGCCGCCGTAAGGGCGGAAGGGTGACTGTGCGCCACCCGCGCCAATGAATACCAACTCGATATATGCGCCCACGCTTTGAAGTTTGAAGTTTGAAGTTTGATTGGGTTGGTGTGGGTATCGATAGAGAGCATAGTCCATTTGCGATGGCGACGCTGAATCACCTTTTCGCCCTTACGGCGAGTTACTTTTTGTCAAACGCCACAAAAAGTAACCAAAAAAGGCTGCGCTCCATTCATACGGCCCCTACGCTGCGCTTCGGGGTTCCCTCACTCCGGTCTTGCTCCCGGAAGGACCGCGCTGTAGGCCCCATCCTGGGGCCCAGCGCTTGACAGGCATCCATGCCTGTCACCTCCCTTCGCAAGACCTGCGTTCGGCCTTCTGAAGTCGCGAAGATCAAGATCAAGGTCAAGATCAAGATCAACAGCGTCTGTGGTGGGGATGATAACGTCTAAACTTGCCGCGATATATATCCCGTGTAGGAGCGACCTTGTGCCGCGATGGCCGCGAAGCGGCCCTAGTGTTTGAATCACAGCAAATAAACTGGGGCCGCTGCACGGCCATCGTGGCACATGGTCGCTCCTACAAGAAGTGGTGGCTCGCAAAGGTGTTCGAATGCAGCCACACCCTGATTAAAGAGACTGATCTATGGGGTGTAGAGTAATACCCATTGTCCACTCTCGCCAACACGTGACCCATCCAAGGGCACACCCCCCATCAATCCGCTAGCAACCCGCTCTGCCACAGGACGGCTGCTCCCCCGTATCGATACTGACCACCACCGACATACCCGGCCGCAGCCGCGCAGCCTCTGGCTGGCCGGCATCCACTGTGATACGCACCGGAATGCGCTGGGCGATCTTGACGAAGTTGCCGGTCGCATTGTCCGCCTGAAGTAACGCGAACTCCGAGCCAGTGGCAGGGGAAATCTGTTCGATGTGCCCGTACAGTTTGAGATGGTTCAAGGCATCCACCGTGAAACTGGCCGGCTGGCCGATGCGCACGTCGGCCATCTGCGTTTCCTTCATATTGGCGATGATCCACAAGGTATCGGGTACCAGCGCCATCAGCTGGGCACCGGAGTTGACATAGGCGCCCAGGCGCGTCCCGATCTGCCCCAACTGCCCGTCCCTTGGCGCGGTCACGCGGGTGTTGTCCAGGTCGATGCGGGCCAGGGCCACGGCGGCCTTGGCATTCTCGACCGCAGCCAGCAGCGCCGCGCGGTTGACGATCACCGACTCGCGATCCTGCCGGGCAATCTCCAGCGCAGCCTTTGCCTGCGCAAGGCTCGCCGCCGCCGCCGCCTCGCTGGCGCGGGTGACATCCAGTTCACGTCGTGACACCGATCCATCGGTGACCAGCGCCTGGTTGCGCGACAGATCGGCCTTCGCCTTGGTCAACTGCGCGGCAGCGTCATTGATGGCAGCCTGGCGCTGGGCGATGGTCGCCTCAGCGCTCTTGCGCTGCTGCGCATTGTTGGCCAGCGCCGCCTCTTGTTGCTGCTGCTGAGCGATGGCCTGAGCAAGGCGCTGGGTGTAGATCCGGTCATCGAGCTTGACCAGCAACTGGCCCGCCTTGACGTACTGGAAGTCCTGCACTGGCACCTCGACGATATAGCCGCTCAACTGCGGTCCGATGATCGTGACCTGCCCGCGCACCATGGCGTTTTCGGTACTTTCGATGGCGCTGCTGAAAGGGGGCAGGCGCCACGCATAAAGCACCACCAGTACGCCGACCAGGGCGACACAGCCGAAGGTGATGGCTGACAGTATGCGCACCTTGCGAGTGCGTCCGGGTGAAGTTGGCTCACTTGGTGGCGTAGTGCCCTCCGGCGCTTCGGCGATGGCAGTCGTGGTGGTGGTGCGGGATTGTTCGGTCATCGTGTCGGTGCGCCAAGGGATGAGTCGGTCAGGCGAGCCTGACGTTTGCTGTACCAGAGCCAGGTGCCGCGTATGCAGATCCAGATCATGGTGAGAATAGCGATAGCGCCAATGAGCATGAACACATCGTTGTAGGCCAGCACATTGGCTTCTCGGGTGGCCGCGCTAGCCAGTTGGCGCATGCCCACTTCAGTACGCAGGGCAGGGTCGGCGATCAGGCGCCCGACGCTTGCACCCCCACTTTGAACCCGGGCGGTGACCAGCGGTTCCACGCTGCTCAGGTGGTCCATCAGGTGACTTGAGTGAAATTTTTCCCGCCAGATCTGGAACGTGCCCAGCAGCGCTGCACCGATCAGACCACCGAGGTTGTTGCAGATGCCGAACAGCACCGAGAAGCTCACCAGGTTCTGCGGGTTGGCCCGCACATGGCCAATGCCCAGGGCCATGGAGGGGCCCAGGAAGAACGTACTGCCGAAGGCCAACAAAAACTGGCTCAGGTACATTTGCGCAGGCCGGGTCAGGTTGCTCGACGTACTGTCCATGAAGGCGCCTACTGCCATGGCCAGCAGGGAGATCAGCAGCGGTAGGATCAAGTGGTTAGGGTTGATGGTCAAGGCGCTGGTCGCCAACCCGGCGACCGCACCGAGCAGCATGATCCAGTACAGCGAACGCATCTGTTCACTGGACATGTTGAGCATCTGCAGGAAGCCGACTGCGCCGGTGGATTGCTCGGAGGTGACCATACGGATGAGGATCACGCACAGCCCCAGGCGGATGATGGCGCCGCTGCCCAGCCACCGCGTCATCAGCAGGGGGTTCTCCCGGTTGTGCTCGATCGCCAGCCCGCTCAGGATCAGGACGATCGAGCCTGCCAGCGCCATGCCGATCCACGGCGCATCCAGCCACCAGTCGATGCGCCCAAGCGACAAGGCCGCGCAGAGCAGCGCCGTGCCGCTGGCCATCAGGGCGAAGGTGAGAAAATCCAGAGGCTCGAAGGTCTTGAAGCGGTCACCGGGCGGTAGTTTGAGCAGAAGTACGCAGCCCAGGGCTGTCAGCGCCAGCCCCAGTTCGAACAAGTAAAGCCCCCGCCACTCGGCGATCAACAGCAGGTCTTCAGAAAATATCCGTGCCAGCGGCAAGGCCAGCTGGGAAGCGCCAAGGCCCAGAACCATTGCCTTGAGCCGCCACTGTGCCGGGAAGGCCTGGATCATGTAGTACAGGCCAAGCGAGGTCAACGCGGCGCCCACCATGCCGTGGGCGGCCCGCACGGCAATGGCCGAATTCAGGTCGTTGACCAGCAGGTGGGCGAAGGTCACCAGGGCATAGAGCACCAGAAACACTTCGGTAAAGGCACGCAGTCCGAATTGCTGGCGAAACTTGACCAGCAACAGGTTCATGGACACGTTGGTCATCACGTAGGCAGCCGGCAACCAGGCCATTTCCGCAGTGGTCGCGCCCAGTGCACCTTGCAGGAACACAAGGTTTGCGGTCACCAGCGCGTTGCCCAGCCCGCCGGTGATGGCGACCAGCAAACCAACCAGACCATAGGCCAGGCGCTTGGCTGGGCTGTGCAGGGGCGTGGACGGCGAACCTGGCAGGGTCGGTTTCTCGTGAGGTAACCACTGGCGGGGTGCGTACTTGTCCATGAAACAGCCTGTCTAAGGTGTTGGATGCAGCCGTTGTGTGGCCGCTTGCGCCTGCGTCGATGTTATCCAGCGCTGCTACAAGGCCCGTGCCAGGAAGGCGGCTGTGCGGCTGTGCTTGGCCTTGGCCACCTGACCGGGGTTGCCGCTGGCGACCACCTTGCCGCCGGCATCGCCAGCCCCAGGGCCGATGTCGATCACCCAATCGCACTGGGCGACTACGCGCATGTCATGTTCGACCACCACCACGCTGTGGCCGTTATCCACCAGGCGGTTGAGCTGCACCAGCAACCGGTCGACATCTTGTGGGTGCAGGCCGTTGGTGGGCTCATCGAGCACATACAAGGTGGCGCCGCGGGCCTGGCGTTGCAGTTCGGTGGCCAACTTGATCCGTTGTGCTTCGCCCCCTGACAGCTCCGTTGCCGGCTGGCCCAGACGCAGATAGCCCAAGCCTATGTCTTGCAGCACCTGAAGCGAACGCCGCGCCGAGGGCTGATCCTCAAACACCCTCAGCGCTTGCTCCACGGTCAGTTGCAGCACCTGGGCGATATTCATGCCTTGCCAGCTCACCGAAAGGGTCTCTGGATTGTAGCGGGCCCCGTGACAGGTCGGGCAAGGAGCGAACACGCTTGGCATGAACAGCAACTCGACACTGACGAATCCTTCGCCTTCGCACGTAGGGCATCGACCTTTCGCGACGTTGAATGAGAAACGCCCGGCATCGAAGCCCTGGGCCTTGGCCTGTTCGGTACTGGCGAATAATTTGCGCACATGATCGAACAAGCCGGTGTAGGTGGCCAGGTTGGACCGAGGCGTTCGGCCGATCGGTTTCTGGTCTACCTGCACCAGCCGCTTGATGTGCTCAAGGCCTGCGCTGACGCGGCCCGTGCTCACCTGCTCTGGCTCGTCTTCCAGGTCAGGCACCTGGGCATCCTGTGAAGCCTCGGCGTGACCCAGGTGTGTGCCTACCAAGTCCAGCAGGGCCTGGCTGACCAGGCTCGACTTGCCGGAGCCCGAAATGCCGGTCACCGCCGTGAAGCAGCCCAGCGGGAACGCTGCACTGAGGTTGTCGAGGTTGTTGCGGGTTATGCCCTCCAGGCGTAGCCAGGCCTGGGGCTCGCGATGTTGGCGGTGTGTCTTGTCCTGTGCCTGGAATAGATAGCGGGCCGTACACGATTGCTCGACCTGGGCCAGGCCGGCCGGAGGGCCACTGTAGAGAATCTTGCCCCCGTGCTCTCCGGCGGCCGGCCCCACGTCCACCAGCCAGTCCGCACGGCGCATGGTGTCCAGGTCGTGTTCGACCACGTACACCGAATTGCCCGCCTGCTTGAGGCGCTGCAGGGCATCGAACAAGGCTTCGCTGTCGGCCGGGTGCAGGCCGGCGGAGGGTTCGTCCAGCACATAGACCACGCCAAACAGCTGCGAATTGAGCTGCGTGGCCAGGCGCAGGCGCTGCAGCTCGCCCGAAGACAGGGTAGGGGTGCTGCGTTCGAGTGCCAGGTAACCCAGGCCGAGCTCAAGCAGCGTGTCGATGCGCACCAGCAGCTCAGTGGCAATGCGTTGCGCGGCCAGGCGTTTTTCAACTGTCAGGTCGTCGTCCTGAATCAGGTACTCGGCTGCCGCCACCTTGCGCAATACCTCAGCCAAGGCCTGCAGGGGCAGTTGCGAAAGCGCTGCGATATCCAGGCCTGCGAAGGTGACACTCAATGCCTCGCGCTTGAGACGTTTGCCTTGGCACGTGGGGCAGGGGCTCGGGCGCATGTAACGGGAAACGCGCTTGCGCATCTGTGCACTTTGCGAGTGCATGAACGTATGCAGCACATAGCGCCGAGCGCCGGTGAACGTGCCTTGGTAGCTAGGTTCTGCCTTGCGTTTGAGGGCGGCACGTGCCTGGGCCGGCGTAAGGCCCGCGTAGACTGGCACGGTGGGTGTTTCTTCGGTGTAGAGAATCCAGTCACGCTGCTTCTGGGGCAGATCGCGCCAAGGCACATCCACGTCGTAGCCCAGGGTGACCAGAATGTCCCGCAGGTTTTGCCCTTGCCACGCCATGGGCCAGGCAGCCACTGCGCGCTCCCGGATGCTCAACGAGGGGTCGGGGACCATGGTCGCCTCGGTGACCTCGTAGACCCGGCCGAGCCCATGGCACGCGGGGCAGGCGCCTTGCGGCGTGTTGGCCGAGAAATCCTCGGCATACAGCATTGGCTGGTCCGCGGGGTAATGGCCTGCACGCGAGTACAGCATGCGGATGGAGCTCGATAGCGTGGTGACGCTGCCTACCGAAGACCGCGCACTGGGGCTGCCACGCTGCTGCTGCAGCGCCACCGCGGGAGGCAAGCCTTCGATGGCGTCCACGTCCGGTACACCCACTTGGTCGATCAGCCGCCGAGCGTAGGGCGCAACCGATTCGAAGTAGCGGCGCTGGGCCTCGGCGTACAGTGTCGAGAAAGCCAAGGAAGACTTGCCGGAACCCGACACTCCGGTAAACACCACCAATGCGTCGCGCGGTACTTCTACATCGACATTCTTGAGGTTGTGCTCGCGCGCACCCCGTACACGAATGAAACCGCTGAAGGCGGGTTTGTCGCTTGGCATGTTGCTGTCCTTGCTTGGCAGTCGGGTCGAGGAGACATAGCAGGCCAGCGATCACGTATGGCCTGCGGTCGAATAGGAATAGCTGTAGGACGCTCCAAGCGGCCAGGAGGTTCTACCGGGCAGCCTGCGAGCCGAGTGGAGCGTGGCCATCCACCTGGACGCACACCGTCCGGTCACCCACCGTTTTGCAGGGCCAATGATCATTGATGTAAGCATCCGGGGTAAAACACACCCGGTCATCATTGACCCAGAACATGTGCCCGCGCGATCCGGAAATGCGCAGTTTGGTGCAGGGCCGATAGTCCTTGATCAGGAGCGTGGCCGTGCTGACTGCAATCATCACCGGGGCCGCGATGCATATCGCCATGAGTGTGACCTGAAAAGAGCGAAGCTGGAATCGAGCAAGCCAGGACGCCCTCGGCGGGTCGAACTTGCGCCCGGTAAAAAAGCCGGTCATGGCAGCGGCGATTACAATGGGCGTCAACGAAATCACCCCGATCAAGAAGAAAGCTCCAAATGAAGTCTCGACCACCGGAGCACCGCGGTACAGACGCCCGAAGACTGGTAGCACATCCACCCAGATGGCATACAACGCCAGGCTGCACACGGCGACCATGCCCAGCCCAATACCCAACGCTACGAAGCGAAACAGCAAGGGGCTGCGCAGGTGAAGCTCAGCGTGCTGTGTCATCGCTTCCCGCCGGTGCCCTGTCCGCGCCCAATAACGCCCACAGGCGCGCATCTTCGAAGTTGTCGATGACCAGGCGCGCACCTGCCTCGATCAAACGTTGTGGCGTCTGGGTAGTGGCAAGGCCGACCGTGAAGATCCCGGCAGCGCTGGCTGCCCGAACGCCCGGTAGCGAGTCTTCGAAAGCCAACGCCTGGTCAGCATGGGCATCCAGTCGCTGCAGGCCGGTCAGGTAGGGAAGCGGGTCGGGCTTGGGCTTGGCCAGTTCATCGGCAATCACCACGTGGTCGAACCTGTCGCTCAACTTCAGGCCTGCGAGCATGTGTTCGGCATTGAGCCGCGGGGCGTTGGTCACTACGCACATGCCAAAGCCGTGGGTGCTGGCGTGATCGAGCAAACGGATCAGCCCAGGCAGGGGCTCGAGCTTTGGTGACATTTCACGAAAAAGCGCTTCCTTGCGTTCGGCAAGTGCCTGGCACTGCAAGGCAGTGGCACCCTCGAACAACTCGGCGAACAGTTCGCCATTGGCCCGGCCGCTGATCTGAGCATCGAACTGGCCCTGGCTCAATGCTCGGCCGTCGTATTCACGCAAGAGCTGGCGAAACGCCTGTAAATGGAGGGTATCGGTGTCGGTGAGGGTGCCATCTAGGTCGAACAGCAATGCATTGAGCATGGGGATTTCCAAAGCAGGTACAGGGTGGCCATAGGATCATAACCAATGACGACGACGAAGGGGGCTGGTCAGCGTGCTCCGGAAAGAGTACAAATGTGCTCCATGGATAATCTAACCCCCAAGCGCCGCGCCATTTTCGATTTCATTCGCGAGCGCATCACCGAACAAGGCCAGCCTCCCAGCCTGGCCGATATCGCCACGCGCTTTGGCTTTGCCTCACGCAGCGTGGCCCGCAAGCACATCACCGCGCTGTGCCAGGCAGGCTACATCGACGTCACCCCCAATCAGGCCCGCAGTATTCGCCTGGCAAGGCCGCTACGCCGGCCTGAAATGCTCGAACTGCCGGTGCTCGGACAGGTGGCCGCTGGTGCGCCGATCGGGCCGGACCTCGACATCCACGAGCAATTGATGCTCGACCCCAGCCTGTTTCGTCGTACCCCCGATTACCTGCTCAAGGTGCGCGGGGACTCGATGATAGGTGACGGCATCCTCGACGGTGACCTGGTCGGCATCCGCCAGCAGGGCGATGTACGGGAAGGGCAGATCGTGGTCGCTCGGCTGGACGGCGAGGTGACCATCAAGCGCCTCCAGCGCCACGGCGAGGGCTATCGGCTGGTGCCGCGCAATCCGGCGTACGCACCAATTGACGTAGGGCCGGATCAGGAGCTGTTCATCGAAGGCATCTTCTGTGGCCTGGTGCGGCGCGACTGATGGGCGCGGTCATTGATCTGGACAGGCTGCTCGACCAGCGTCGGGTATGGCGTGGCCGTCAAGCCCAGGCCCGGCCACAGGGTCTGCAACCGACCGGGCATGCCAGCCTGGACGAACGCCTGCCCGAAGGCGGCTGGCCGGCGGCGGCGCTCAGCGAATTGTTGCTCGTGCGGCCTGGTAGCGGCGAACTGCAATTGCTTTGGCCCACGCTGGCGCGCCTGAGCGGCGAGGGCGGACGCGTGGTGTTGGTATCACCTCCCTTCATTCCTTTTGCGCCAGCCTGGCAGGCGGCGGGTATCGACCTGCGCTGGCTGTTCCAGGTCGACGCGGGCACTACCGACACCCTGTGGGCCGCCGAACAGTGCCTGCGTTCGGGCAGTTGTGCCGCGGTGGTATGTTGGCCAGAACGCGCCGACGACCGCGCCTTGCGCCGCTTGCAGGTCGCGGCGGAAACCGGGCAGGCCCTGGCGTTCGCCTGCCGTGGGCAAGCGGCCATGCATAACCCGTCGCCTGCGGCATTGCGCATCGCCATCGACGCACGCCCACCCCAGTGGCGGGTACTCAAATGCCGTGGCGGCATGCCGCCGGCCTTACCGATCGCGTGTTCAAGGCAGGGATGATGGAACATGTTGTGGGCCTGCATTCTATTTCCGCAGTTGGCGCTGGACAGCCTGCTGCGCGAGCGCGACGACCGTGACGCACCGCTGGTGCTGCTGGGTGGTCCCAGTCAGCGCCGGGTCCTGCAATCGGTCAACCCTGCGGCAGCCGCTCTGGGGCTTCGCGCCGGCCAAACCCTGACGGCCGCCCGTGCGCTGGCCGATGGCTTCTCCTGCCTCGAAGTCGATCCCAAGCGCATCGATGCTTTGCAGCAGTTGCTGGCCGCCTGGGCATATCGCTTCAGTGCCCAGGTCAGCTTGCACTATCCGCGAACCTTGTTGCTGGAAGTAGGGTCGAGCCTGCAGCTGTTCGGGCCATGGCCGGTACTGGAGGCGCGCTTGCGCCAGGAACTGTCTGCGCTGGGCTTGCGTCAACGCATCGTCCTGGCCAGCAATCCGGTGGCTGCGCGCATGCTGGCCAATACTCACGACGGGTTGGCGTTGGAGGATGCCGCTTCGACTCGTGCGGCACTGGCCGAAATGCCCATCGACCGGATCGGCCTGCGCCCGGAGGATGCCCAGGCCTTCGGCCGCATGGGGTTGCGCCAGCTGAAACAGGTACTGGCGCTACCGCGCGACGCATTGGCCAGGCGCTTTGCTGCCCAGGTGCAGTTGCACCTGGACCAGTTACTGGGCATGCGCAACCTGGGCCTTGCATTCTTCGAACCGCCGGACCGTTTCGAGGCGCGGTTGGAGCTGAACTTCGATGTGGAGTCGCACCAGGCGCTATTGTTCCCATTACGTCGCATGCTGACAGACCTGGCCGCTTTCCTGGCTGGGCGCGACTGTGGCGTCCAGCGATTCAAGGTGTACATGGAGCACGCGCAGGGCCATGACACCCAGCTTGACGTTGGATTGCTGGCCGCAGAACGCGACCCAGCCATGTTGCTTGAACTGGCCCGTGGCAGGCTGGAATTGGTGCGTCTGAAGGCGCCGGTGCGCAACCTGCGCCTGGTGGCCGAGGACTTGCCGCCGTTCGTGCCTCAGCACAAGGCGTTGTTCGATCCACGCGCCCAGCAGGCCCAACCGTGGGAACAACTGCGCGAACGCTTGCGTGCACGCCTGGGTGACCAGGCCGTGACGGGGCTCAGCGCCGTGGCCGATCACCGTCCTGAACAGGCATGGCAGGCCAATGAAGTCGGCCAGTGGTCCAGCCTGTGCGTCACACCGGGCAGCCGTCCTGGCTGGCTGCTGGCCACCCCCACGGTGCTCGACGAACAGGCCTATCAGGTTCACGGGCAGGCCGAGCGCATCGAGTCCGGTTGGTGGGACGGCGCGGACGTACGCCGTGATTACTACCGCATCGAAACCCGTGAGGGCCTGCGTGGGTGGGCCTACCGTGACCTCGGCCAAGGCGGGCCGCTATGGTTACAGGGCTGGTTTTCATGAGCGGCTTTGGCTACGCGGAGTTGCATTGCCTGAGCAATTTCAGCTTCCAGCGCGGAGCGTCAAGCGCGGATGAGTTGTTCCGCCGGGCTCGCGAGCAAGGCTACCAAGCCCTGGCCATTACCGACGAATGCACCTTGGCTGGCATTGTGCGCGCCTGGCAAGCGGCGAAAGAGCAGGGTGTACGGCTGATCGTCGGCAGCGAAGTGCAACTGCAGGATGGGCCCAAGCTAGTGCTGCTGGTGCAAGACCTGCAGGGCTACCAGAACCTTTGCGCCCTGATCACCCGTGCGCGGCGTCGGGCGCCCAAAGGGGACTACCAGCTGTTGCGCGAGGACCTGCCTGCGCACAGCAAGGGCCTGTTGGCATTATGGGTGCCTGATGATGTTGCCGATCAAGCTGCGGGCGACTGGTTGAGGGAGGTCTTCGCGGCCCGCCTCTGGCTGGCCGTGCATTTGCACCGCGGTGTCGATGACGACCAGCGCCTGGAGCGTCTGCGCGCATTGGCGGCAACCTTGGGTGTGAATGCGGTGGCGTGCGGGGATGTTCACATGCACGTGCGCGGTCGGCGCGCCCTGCAAGACTGCATGATGGCAATTGGCCGGCGCTGCCAAGTGGCTGAGGCAGGGCGCTTTCTGTACGCCAACGGCGAGCGTCATTTGCGTACCCCTGCCCAATTGGCCGAGTTGTATCCCGCCGACCTGCTAGCCCAGACCTTGGTGATTGCCGAGCATTGCCGTTTCGACCTTGGTGAGCTGCGCTATCGCTACCCCGAAGAACTGGTGCCCGCTGGGCATACCGCTGCCAGTTGGTTGCGTGAGCTGTGCGAACAAGGGTTGCCGCTGCGCTGGCCTCAAGGCCCGAGCGATCAAGTTCGCCAAGCCCTTGATCGGGAGCTGGCGCTGATCAGCGAGCTGAGCTACGAGAGTTACTTCCTCACCGTTCACGACATCGTGGCCTTTGCCCGCGAGCAGCACATCCTGTGCCAGGGGCGCGGCTCTGCCGCCAACTCGGTGGTGTGCTTCGTGCTGGGGATCACCGAGCTGGACCCCATGAAACATCGGTTGCTGTTCGAGCGCTTTCTGTCACGCGAGCGCAACGAGCCGCCGGACATCGATGTGGACTTCGAGCACGACCGGCGCGAGGAAGTCATCCAGTACGTGTTCAGGCGCTATGGTCGACACCGCGCGGCGTTGACGGCGGTCGTCAACACCTATCACGCCAGCGGGGCGGTACGCGATGTCGCTCGCGCATTGGGCCTGCCGGCCGACCAGGTGGACGCCCTGGCCAAATGCTGCGGCCGTTGGAGCGACCGCATCCCCGATGCACAGCGTTTGGCCGAGGCGGGGTTCGATGCAGGCAACCTGATGTTGCGGCGTATCCTGGTGCTGGCCGGTGAGCTGATCGGTTTTCCCCGGCACCTGTCACAACACCCAGGTGGCTTCGTCATCTCGCAACAACCCCTCGACCAGTTGGTGCCCGTGGAAAACGCGGCCATGGCCGAACGCACCGTGATCCAATGGGACAAGGATGACCTGGACATGGTCGGCCTGCTCAAGGTCGATGTGCTGGCGCTGGGCATGCTTAGTGCACTGCGTCGCTGCTTCGCGCTGGTGCAGCAGCACCGTGGGCGACATTTGACGCTGGCCACCGTCCCTGCCGAAGACCCGGCCACCTATGCCATGATCAGCCGCGCCGAGACCATGGGCGTATTCCAGATTGAGTCCAGGGCGCAAATGGCCATGTTGCCGCGCCTGCAGCCCAGAACCTTCTACGACCTAGTCATCGAGGTCGCCATCGTGCGCCCTGGCCCCATCCAGGGCGACATGGTCCATCCCTATTTGCGCAGGCGGCTCAAGCAGGAACCGGTGACCTACCCATCGCCCAAGCTGAAAGCGGTGTTCGAGCGTACCCTTGGCGTTCCGCTGTTCCAGGAGCAGGTGATGGAGTTGGCCATGGTGGCGGCTGACTACAGCCCCGGTGAGGCCGACCAGTTGCGTCGCAGCATGGCCGCCTGGAAACGCCACGGCGGGCTGGAGCCGCACCGCAAGCGCTTGCTGGAAGGGATGCAGCGCAATGGCTACGAACTGGCGTTCGCCGAACGCATCTTCGAACAGATCAAGGGCTTTGGCAGCTACGGATTTCCCGAATCCCACGCCGCCAGTTTCGCACTGCTGTGTTATGCCAGCAGTTGGTTGAAATGCCACGAGCCGGCCATCTTCACCTGCGCGCTGGTCAATAGCTGGCCGATGGGGTTCTACAGCCCCGACCAACTGCTCCAGGAGGCCCGCCGCCAGGGTATCGAGGTAAGGCCGGTGGACGTGTGTCACAGCCAGTGGGACTGCACGCTCGAGCCTGGGCCCGGGGGAGAACTGGCCATTCGCATGGGCTTGCGCTTGGTCCGCGGCCTGGCCGAAGCCGATGTGCGCCGGCTCGAACAGGCAAGGGCGGTGCAGCCGTGGCGAGACGTCGAGGACCTGTGCCTGCGCTCGGCCCTGGATGAGCGCGCCCGGGCTCGTCTGGCGGACGCAGGGGCCCTGGTCGCGCTGGCCAGGCACCGGCACCAGGCGCGCTGGGAGGTGGCGGCGGTGCAGGCGCAATTGCCTTTGTTCGCCGACGTGCAGGCGCCCCCGGAGGAACGCGTCGACCTGCCGGCACCCACCGTCGGCGAAGACTTGGTGGCCGACTATCATGCCATGGGCACGACCTTGGGGCCCCACCCATTGACCCTGCTCCGATCCCGTCTGCGTGCCCTGGGCTGTCGCAGTTCCGGTGAACTGCACGGCGTCGAACATGGCGACGCCATTGCCATGGCAGGGCTGGTGGTGGGCAGGCAGCGGCCACAGACCGCCAGTGGCGTGACCTTCGTAACGCTCGAGGACGAGTTCGGCATGGTCAACGTGGTCGTATGGCGGGACCTCGCCGAACGGCAGCGGCGCGCGTTGGTCGGCGCTCGGCTGATGAAGGTCAGTGGCCGCCTGGAACAGGAAAATGGCGTACGCCATTTGGTGGCCAGGCGGCTGGAGGATGTCAGCGTGCTGCTGCAGGGGCTGGACGTACGCAGCCGGGATTTCCACTGAACCCCTGCAGCACGGCTTTGCTTACACCATCGCTAGGCGCTGCTTGCGGGTGGGTGCTTCGAATGCCTGGTCGATGGCGTTCAGGTCATCGGCGGTCAAGTTCAAACGCGCTGCCTCGGCATTGAGCCTGACATGCTCGGGTGTCACGGCTTTTGGAATCGCGATCATGCCATTGTGCCGCGTGACCCAAGCCAGGCAGACCTGGGCCGGGGTAGCACCATGGTCGTGGGCGATCTGCTTGAGCACTGGGTGTTGCAGCAAACGCCCTGCCTGAGCAAGGGGGCAGTAGGCCATGATGGGCAGTCCCTGCTGTATCGACCAGGGCAGCAGGTCGAATTCGATACCTCGTTGCGCAGGGTTGTAGAGCACCTGGTTGGTTGCACAATCGGGGTTGTCCAGTTCTTGAAGGTCATCCACGTCGAAGTTGGACACGCCCCAACGCTTGATCTTGCCTGCCTCGCGCAGGCGCTCGAAAGCGTCCACGGTTTCCTGCAATGGGTACTGACCGCGCCAGTGCAGCAGGTACAGATCAATGCAGTCGGTACCCAGGCGCTTGAGGCTGCGCTCGCAGGCGGCCTGCGTGCCGCGCTGGCTGGCGTTGTGCGGGTAGACCTTGCTCACCAAAAATACCTCGTCCCGACGCCCGGCGATGGCCTGGCCCACCACCTGTTCCGCACCGCCCTCGGCATACATCTCGGCGGTGTCGATCAGGCGCATGCCCAGGTCGATGCCTTGTTGCAAGGCGGCGACTTCGGCCGCCCGACGGCTCGGGTCTTCGCCCATGTACCATGTGCCCTGGCCGATGATCGGCACGTTGGCGCCTGCCAATTTCACGTCACGCATGTCACCTCCGGTGGATGGGTGTTACTCAGTAGAACATCCAGCAGCGCCTGGGCTGCCGTGGACAACGTATGCTCGCGCAGGGCCATCACGCCAATGCGCCGCTCGACCGCAGGTTCGACCAGGGGGATGCAGCGGGCCCCCAGCTCCTGCATTTGTGTGATACACAGCGCCGGCACCGCGCTGACGCCCAGACCACTGGCGACCATGCGGCCTACGGTTGCAAGCTGATGGCTTTCGAAAGCCACCGCCAGCTTGCCGTGCTGCACCGCCACGTTCTGCTCGAGCAACAGGCGCACGGCAGAAGGACGCTGCAGTGCCACGAAATCCTCGGCCAGAAGCTGCGCCCAACTGATTTGCGCGAGCCGGGCCAAGGGCGAGTCAACCGGCACGACCGCAACGAACCGGTCAAGGTACAGCGGGTGAAAGTGCAAGCCCTCGACATTGTCTGGCTCAAAGCCGATGCCCAGTTCGACGCGTCTGTGCCTGACCAGTTCCTGCACCTGTTCATTGATGACGTCGTGCACGGTCACATTGACCTTGGGGTAGCACCGGCGAAAAAGCTTGAGGGCACCTGGCAACAGGTTGCCAGCAAAAGAGGGCATGGCCGCAATGGCCACCCGGCCCAGTTGCAGGGTGAAGCGCTGGCGCAGCATTTCTTCGGTGTCGTCCCAGTCAGCCAACAGGCGACGTGCCAAGGGCAGCAGTACCTCACCTTCGGCAGTCAGGCTGACGCTACGCGTGGTACGGCTGAGCAGTGCGCCGCCCAAGTTCTCCTCCAGCGCCTTGATGGTCAGGCTCAGGGCGGGCTGCGAGATGTGCAGGTGCTCACCGGCCTGGGCAAAGCTCTGGAACTTGGCCACGGCGACGAAGGCGCGCAGTTGCTTCACATTCATGGGACTCGCCTATGCTTTGATTTGGAGTGCTTATCAATCAATCATAAAAACAAAATTAACAAATCAGTGAGCAAGCGAGAAGATACCCCCACACGCTCACCGACGCCCCGTCGGCTCAACAACTACAAAAGGCGAACCAGCATGGCCGGATTGGACAAACGCGTAGCTACGTACGAACAGGCCCTGGAAGGGCTGACCGACGGCATGACCGTACTGGCCGGAGGGTTCGGCCTGTGCGGCATACCTGAAAACCTGATCGCCGAGATCAAGCGTCGCGGCGTCAAGGGCCTGACCGTGGTCTCCAATAACTGCGGCGTCGATGGCTTCGGCCTTGGCGTACTGCTCGAGGACCATCAGATTCGCAAGATGGTCGCGTCCTACGTGGGGGAAAACGCTGAATTCGAACGCCAGCTGCTCAGCGGTGAGCTTGAGGTCGAACTCACGCCCCAGGGTACCCTGGCCGAAAAGATGCGCGCTGGCGGAGCGGGCATTCCCGCCTTCTTCACTGCCACCGGCTATGGCACCCCGGTGGCCGAGGGCAAGGAAGTGCGTGAATTCAAGGGTCGCAAGTACATCCTCGAAGAGGCCATTACCGGCGACTTTGCCATCGTCAAGGGCTGGAAGGCTGATCATTACGGCAATGTGATCTACCGCAACACTGCCCAGAACTTCAATCCGCTGGCCGCCACCGCCGGCAAGATCACCGTGGTCGAAGTCGAGGAAATCGTCGAACCTGGCGTGCTGCTGCCCAGCGAAATCCATACCCCTGGCATCTTCGTGGACCGCGTCATCGTCGGCACCTTCGAAAAGCGCATCGAAAAACGCACCGTCAAGGCCTGAGCGCCCCCACAGAACAACAAAGAGACTCTCACCATGGCACTGACCCGCGAACAGATGGCCCAACGCGTTGCACGTGAACTCAAGGACGGCTACTACGTCAACTTGGGTATCGGTATTCCCACCCTGGTGGCCAACTATGTGCCGGCCGACATGGACGTGATGCTCCAGTCGGAAAACGGCCTGTTGGGCATGGGGGAATTCCCCACCGAAGCGACCCTTGACGCTGACATGATCAACGCAGGCAAACAGACCGTTACCGCCCGCATCGGCGCATCGATCTTCGACTCGGCACAGTCGTTCGCCATGATCCGTGGCGGTCACGTCGACCTGACCGTGCTCGGTGCCTTCGAAGTGGACGTGCAGGGCAATATCGCCTCCTGGATGATCCCTGGCAAGCTGGTCAAGGGCATGGGGGGCGCCATGGACCTGGTGGCCGGTGCGGAAAACATCATCGTCACCATGACCCACGCCTCCAAGGACGGGGAGTCCAAGCTGCTGCCCCAGTGCAGCCTTCCTTTGACCGGCGCGGGCTGCATCCGCAAGGTACTAACCGACCTGGCTTATCTTGAGATCGAGGATGGCGCGTTCATCCTGCGCGAAACCGCCCCCGGTGTGAGCGTCGAAGAAATCATCGCCAAGACAGCCGGCAAGCTCATCGTTGCCGACGATGTGAAGGAAATGACCTTCTAACCCACATGCACTTTCGCCCTGCTGCGGCGAACCCGCCCGTTCAGGTAGCCGTTTTCACCACGGCATCTGGGCGGGCGGGTTCGTTGGCGCAGGGTTCGCGCATTTCTGCGCAGCCTTTCATCTACCTATAAAACCAATAAAAGGACGCTTCCGTGGCCGCTGAACTACAAGACAGCCGCTCTGCACGTTTTGCCCTGCGCTGCTCCAACTGGGCAGAGCGCTGGTTCCCCGATTCATGGGTATTCGCCGCCTTGGCGGTGCTGCTGGTGTGCTTGGGCGCGTTGGCCATGGGCGCCAAGCCACTGGACACCGCAAAGGCCTTCGGGGATGGATTCTGGAGCTTGATCCCCTTCACCATGCAGATGGCGTTCGTGGTCATCGGCGGCTATGTGGTCGCCAGTTCGCCGCCTGCCGCGCGGCTGATCGATCGCCTGGCCCGCATTCCCCGCAACGGTCGCTCGGCCGTTGCATGGGTAGCCCTGATCTCGATGCTGGCGTCATTGCTCAACTGGGGCTTGTCCCTGGTCTTTGGTGGCCTGCTGGTGCGTGCATTGGCGCGTCGTACCGACCTCAAGATGGACTACAGGGCTGCCGGTGCGGCGGCCTACCTGGGCCTGGGCGCAGTGTGGGCGCTGGGGCTGTCCTCATCGGCGGCTCAGTTGCAGGCCAATCCGGCCAGCCTTCCACCCTCGATTCTGTCGATCACTGGCGTGATTCCTTTCACCGAAACCATCTTTCTCTGGCAGTCAGGCGTGATGTTGGCAGCCTTGGTCGTGGTATCGCTGGTCATCGCCTATGCTACAGCCCCCGGCCCCAACAGTGCGCGCAGCGCTCAAGCGTGTGGCGTGGACCCAAGCTTCAGCGCTCCGCCGGCACCTGCGCGTACACGCCCGGGGGAGTGGCTCGAGCACAGCCCTGTGCTGATCCTGCTGCTCGTTGCGCTGGCCGCAGGCTGGCTGTATCAGGAGTTCGCGAGTAAACCCGCCATCACGGCCATCTCTGGCCTGAACACCTACAACCTGCTGTTCATCATGCTCGGCGCTCTGCTGCACTGGCGGCCGCGCAGCTTCCTCGACGCTGTGGCTCGGGCCGTGCCCACTACCACTGGCGTGCTGATCCAGTTCCCGTTGTACGGCTCCATCGCCGCAATCCTCACCCAGGTCAAAGGGGTCGACGAACAGACGCTTGCCCATCACATCTCGCTGTTCTTCACCCAAATTGCCACCCACGATACCTATGCCCTGTTGATGGGTGTGTATTCGGCGGTATTGGGCTTCTTCATTCCGTCAGGTGGCGGCAAGTGGATCATCGAGGCGCCCTATGTGATGCTGGTGGCCAATGACCTGCAATACCACCTCGGCTGGGCTGTGCAGATCTACAACGCAGCCGAAGCGTTGCCCAACCTGATCAACCCGTTCTACATGTTGCCGCTGCTGGGCGTGCTGGGCCTGAAGGCGCGGGACCTGATCGGGTTTTCCTTCGTGCAGTTGCTCGTGCACGTTCCTCTGGTGCTGTTCCTGTTGTGGGCCTTGGGCACCACGTTGCAATACACGCCACCGGTCATGCCGTAGCAGCTGCTCCTGGCTACAGAACTGTGCCTTGCCTTGGGGTGAGGTGCAGGTCTGTGAGTCAGTGTGCTTTCTGCGCCAACCTCAGGGGAAGAGGGCAACTTGCTCCTGACATCCAGACTCGCCCAGCCACGTAAATTTCCCCTTCGCATAATTTATGCGACGGTATTTTGACTTATTACGGCGTAGCCCATTGAGATTTATTATGGTGTCGGTTCATTGACGTAGTGTCAGAGTGCCCATAAGCTCAAGTCAATACCGCAACACACCCCGCATCATCGCGCCACTTACTCATTGATTATCCTGGTTGAAAGGACGGCGTATGCGCTCGACTCTGATTGTGAAATCGATCTTTTTGTTGGTGCTGTTGAGCGGTGCTGCCCGTGCGGCTGACTCGTATATCAATCAGACCAGTATCATTCCCGTTGCAACCGCGGGTTGGTTCTTCGCATTTGCGGTCGTGGGTTTTGTCGCCGTGGCCAATCGCAGAAAGATTTGAAATACCGCAGTTACAGTCACTCAGGCTAGACCGCTTGAGTTGGCTTGTGAATTCGTCAACCGTTGCTATATTGCCATTACCTTCTCGAAGCCTGGTCAGCAGGGTTCGACGTGCCGCTCAGGCGGCCGGCAGAGCATGGCGCTCGCGGTGGTGACAGCGAAGTGGAGCGAGAGTTGGTGTGTTGTTCTCTTCAGTGCTCTAGTCGGGCCATCTGGCCGGAGGGACCCTCATGGTGCGTTCATTGTTCGCCGTCGTTGGCCTGGTTGCAATGTGGTCGGGTCATTGCGCTGCCGCGCCCTCGGAACCGGCCTACCGCCTCAATCCCGGCGATGTGGTGATGGTCTCGGTGTGGCAGGAAGACAGCCTCAAGCAGGAGGCCACCGTGCTCCCCGATGGCAGCATCACGTTCCCTCTGGCCGGCCGCATAGACGTGGCAGGGCTGGATGTTGCCTCGATTGAAAAACAAGTGGCCAGCAAACTGGAAAAGTTTCTGCCTGACCCGAACGTCAGCGTGGTAGTCAAGAGTAACGCGGGCAACTTGGTGTATGTCCAAGGCAAGGTCATAAAGCCCGGCCCCGTACAAATGTCAGGCCCTACGGCGGTGCTGCAGGCGTTGAGCATGTCGGGTGGCCTGGACAAGTTTGCCGATGAAAGCGAAATAATGGTCGTGCGTGGCACCGGCACGTCCCAGAGAATCCTGCCCGTGCGATACAAGGACTTGGTGACGGGCCGCGACATGTCGACCAATATTCAACTTCAGGCCGGTGACACGCTGGTCGTTCCTTGATCATGCCTTTTAATAAGTAGACTTGATGCCTCTTCCAAGAACAACTCGCATTGCCGCGGCAATTGTGGCCTTGCCGCTTGCGCACTCAACCCAGGCCGCTACCTGGCAGTCGACGGTGGTGGTACCAACGTCGGTCGAACACGACAGCAACCCGCTGTTGCTATCGTCGGGCGAAAAAGGCGTGACACGTACCCTGATTGCACCTGACTACACCCTGATCGGCAGTTTCGGCCGAGATGAACTGCGGTTAGGTCTGGGCCTGGATATTCTGCGCTCCTCCGACACCAACGTCGTCGATGACCGCGAAGACCCAGACATCAGCCTGGGCTGGCAACGCACCACCGAACGCGGGCAGTTCGGGCTGCTGGCACGCTACAACGAAACCTCTACGCTGTCGGGTACCGTGCTCGATACCGGCGTTGTTACTACCGATGGGACGCAGAAGCTGTACACCTTGACGGGTAACTGGCGCCAGGCGATCACCGAACGCAGCACCCTGAGCAACGAAACCACCTACAACCGCGCCCGTTACGATATCAACAGTCTGACTGGCTACGACGAGCTGGCCAATACCCTGACCTGGACCTACGCCTTGAGCGAGCGCGCCGATGCCTATACCCGCTTTGGTGCTCGGCGTTATGAACCCGAGGACGACCTGACCGCCACGGCCTCCAACAGCTACAGCCCGGCGGTGGGGATCAAGTACCAGTTCTCAGAGTCATTCAGCGCCGATGCGCACCTGGGCGTCAACAAGGTATCGGGCAGCCAGGGAGGGCGGCGCGGGGAGGGCGGCGTGGCGCTGCTGTACACCGGCGCACGCAGCGATGCCAGCCTGACGGTCGAGCGCAGTACGGTAGCCAGTGCCCAAGGCGGGTTCGCCCAGCTCGAGCAGGTGCGTGGGGTCTGGAGTTATGCGCTCGACCCCTTGACCCGGGTCGGCGCCGACGCCGCCTGGCAGGACAGCAAGGGCCAGATACCCAATACCTTGCAGATCTACAGCCTCTGGGCCAGCCGCCAATTGTCCCCCTACTGGGACCTGCGCCTGGCGCTGACGTACAAGGAGCGCAAGCAGGACCTCGACGGCGATGCGACCGCCACGATCGTTGGCTTGACCCTGACATACCGCTATCCCGACATCTGAACCGCTTGCAGGTGGCCCCATGAAGTCCGATTACGAGCTCTCTCTCAGAGATTACATCGCCATTATCAAGGACCGGGCCGTGGTGTTGGGGGTCAGCGCAGCCGTTATCCTGGCTGCCACCGTCGCCGTGGCGCTGACGGTGCCACCGATCTATCAGTCCACCGGCACGATCCTGGTGGAGTCGCAGCAGATATCTCCCGAGCTGGTGTCGACCAACACCACCAGCTTTGCCGACGAGCGCATCGAGGTCATTCGCCAGCGGGTGATGACGCGCGAGAACCTGCTGCGCATCATCGACAAGTACGGACTGTTTGCCGACAAGCGCTTGAGCGAAAGCGACAAGATCGACCAAATGCGCAACGCCATCGCGGTCCAGACGCTGACCACCTTCGTGCGTGGGCGCGGCGAGGCGACGGTCGCCTTCAACGTGTCTTTCGAGCATCGTCAGGCAGAGGTGGCCAAAGAAGTCGCCGATGAACTGGTCACGCTGTTTCTCAACGAAAACCTCAAGCAGCGCACCGAACGGGCCAACGAGACCACCGAGTTTCTGACCCAGGAGGCGAACAAGCTGGGGGCAGAACTGGCCAGCCTGGAGAACCAGTTGGCCGACTTCAAGCAGGCCCATGCCAATGCGTTGCCTGAGCATCAGACGCTGCGCATGAACATGCTTTCGCGGGCTGAGCTCGAGTTCCGGGAGGTCGACCGCGATTACAAGGCGGCCCAGGAGGAACTGCGCTACCTGGAGCTTGAACTGTCCGCCGCCAATGCCGGCCTAGGTACCAAAACCGGCGAGGGCGCGCGCCCAGCGGGCGCCGACCAGCCCCAGGACCTGGCGAGCCTGAAGGCCGAATATGCCCGCTTGCTGACCCGCTACAAAGAAGCGCACCCCGACGTGGCGGCGGTCAAACGCAAGATTCAAGCGCTGGAGGCCAGTGGCCAGACCGGTAGCGTGGCCTCGACGGTGAGCCTGGATGCGGCACGCGTACGGGCCAAGATGAGCGCGGCACAGGTACGCATTGCCTCGCTGGCCGAGCAGAAGCGCGAGCTGACCCGCAAGATGGAAGGTTACGAAGCCGAGATTCTCGAAGCGCCGCAGGTCGAGCGCGGCCTGGTTACGCTGATGCGCGACCATGACAACGCGCGCAAGAAGTACGAGGAAATCCGGGCCAAGGAAATGGGCGCCAAGATTACCGAGAGCCTTGAGCAGGAAAACAAGGCCGAGCGTTTCGTGCTGCTCGAACCGCCCTTGATGCCTGAGAAGCCGATCAAGCCCAACCGCAAGAAAATCGCGGCACTGGGCCTGGTGCTGGCGCCGGCAGGTGGTGGGGCACTGGTCATGTTGCTGGAGATGCTCAACCAGCGCGTGCGTGGCGTTGGCGCCCTGGAGAACCTGCTTGGCAGGCGCGTGCTGGTGGCGCTGCCTTATATCGACACCCGCGCCGACGTGGCCAGGCGCAAGCGCTGGCGCAACGGGCTGATCCTGGCAGCGTTGTGCCTGGTGGCTATCCTGGTAGGGCTGGTACACCTCTTCTACATGCCGCTGGATGTGCTGTTGCTCAAGCTCACCTCCAGGTTTGCATAGGAAAGCAGTGATGGACAGGAATACACCGGCTCATGGCAATACCCTTCACCCGGTCACTCCAGGTACGCCCCAGGCCGTGAACCCGGCACCGGGTACCGCGCTTGCGGAGGTCCCGGGGCAGTTCGACTACGTCAATACCAAGGTGGTGGCGCTCAAGGCCGATCACCTGGAACGTCACCGCATTGTCGCCTACAACAAGAACTCCAGCATGAACGGGCCCATTGACCTGTTGCGCACCCAGGTGCTCAGGACCATGGAGGAAAACGGCTGGCGTACCCTGGCCATTACCTCCCCCACGCCCGAAGCGGGCAAGACGGTACTGGCCATCAACCTGGCCATGAGCATTGCCCACTACACCACCCGCACCGCCTTGCTGGTGGATTTCGACCTGCGCCGTCCTCGCGTCGGCAGGAGCCTGGGGCTGCCCATGGACTGCTCGCTGAACGAGTTTCTCGATGATCAGGCGCCGCTGCAGGAATGCCTGGTGAACCCCACATTGCCTCGTTTCGTCGTACTGCCGACGCGGGTGCCGGTACCCATGTCGACCGAAGTGTTGTGCTCACCCAAGGTCACTCACCTGGTCAGCGACCTGCGTAATCGCTATGCCTCGCGCATCTGCATCTTCGACCTGCCACCGCTGCTTAGCTCCGACGATGCGATCACCGTGCTACCCACGTTCGACTGCGTGCTGTTGGTGGTGGCCAACGGCATGAACACAAAGAAAGAGATCGAGGACTGCCTGCACCACCTGGGCACGGCGAACCTGATTGGCACCGTACTCAATAAGGCCGACGAAAAACCGCAGCCCTATTATTGAGCGTTTTCAAGGGGCGCCGTCGGGCAGCCCCGATGGACGCTCAACGCCATGTCATTGCCGGCCATGGGTACTGCCGCTCCCATTGCCAGGCGTGCGCCACGATCACTTCCAGGTCTGCGTGCACAGGCCGCCAGCCCAGCACCTGCATGGCCTTGCTGGCGTCGGCCACCAATCGGGGCGGATCGCCTGCGCGGCGCGGTGCGTCCAGCACGGTGATGGGTTGGCCCGTCACGGACCTGGCCGCATCGATGACCTCCTGCACCGAGAAGCCCAGGCCATTGCCCAGGTTGAACACTGCACGCTCGCCGCCGTCGAGCAGGTAGTCCACGGCCAGCGCATGGGCGCAGGCCAGATCGGTCACATGTACGTAATCGCGGATGCACGTCCCGTCGGGGGTGGGGTAGTCCCGGCCGAATACCGTCACTGCCTCGCGCCGGCCAGAGGCGGCCTGGAGAATGAGCGGAATCAGATGTGTCTCCGGCTCATGACGCTCGCCGAGCAACCCCGCCGGGTCGGCGCCTGCGGCATTGAAATAGCGCAGGCATACCGACTTGAGCCCGTAAGCCCGATCGAAATCCTCAAGGATCTGTTCCACCATCCACTTGCTCAACCCATACGGGTTGATCGGCGCCTTGGGATGGGCCTCGTCGATAGGCACGTACTGCGGATCCCCATACACAGCCGCCGTGGAGGAGAAAATCAGGCACTTGATTCCTGCGCTGACCATCGCCTGGAGCAGCGACAGGGTAGCGGCGACGTTGTTCTGGTAATACTTGCCCGGAGCGCTGACCGATTCGCCCACCTGGATGAACGAGGCAAAATGAAAGACCGCGTCGAACGTGCACATGCCGAACAGCACGTTGAGCGCGGCTTCATCGGCGATGTCCAACCTGGCCCACTGAATGCCCGGCCCTGGAGATACCAGGTCCGCTACCACCACTTCATGCCCGCCAGCCAACAGATAGCCGACCATGTGCGAGCCAATATAGCCCGAGCCCCCCACCACCAGGTACCTCATCCACACCTCCACGAAGCCGCTGTCGACAGACACCGTGAACCGTCCCTGGGACATGCAGGCGGGATGCTCGGCTAACAGGTGCCATGAGCGTAGATGGCCATCTGCCCTATTTCAAGAACAGCCAATTGGACATGTAGGTGCCATCCAGGGTGATGTGATAACGCCCATCACGGTAGCTGGCGGGCAGGGGCTTGAGCTGCGCCTGGGCATCGCGGGCGAACAGCTTCAACCCGGCAGGCGCCTTGATGCTCAGCTGGGCCTTGAGCGGTTCGACATGAAAGCGCGTGTTTTCCTCAGGCTGGGGCACCGCTCGCGTGCCCAGGGAGACCAGCAGGCTGCGCGATTGGCCCAGCACCACACCGTCGAGACTCTGCACGGCGATACTGGCGTAGGGCGTGCTCGCCTGAACCTGGACATCACCCAGGGTAATCGTACGCCCGCCCAGCCAGCCCGTTGCCGCTTGGGTGAGGGGCGTGTCGATGGTGTAGAGGCCTGACTGCCAGTTGCGCTTGAGCTCGCCGGTATCGCTCACCGACTCGGTCGCGTCTGCCGGCAGCAACGCCTGGGCAGGGTCGTGCAGCACGGTAGCTCCGTCAGCGGTGGCAGCAGGTTTGAGCCATGGCAGCTGGGGCGTGACAGGCAAGGCGATCTGCAGTTGGCCCAGGCCTACGGCCGTGCGCAGCAGCGCCGAGGTACGTGGGGTGATGTCCTGGTTGTACAGGGTTTCGGGGCTCGGCGCGAACACGTAGCGGGTACTGGCGGGTTGAACGTCCCCACGCCTGTACATCAGTGCGGCAGCCGGCATCGTGGCAAGCAATGCCGGATCATTGTAGGCATGCCAGTTGTCTGCCGTGCGCCAGCCGGGGTTGAACGCCTGTTGACTGTAGGCGTACTGCAGCATGGCGTCCCAACCTTGGTGGCTGGCGGTTCCGGCGATGTACAGCGGCAGGGAATGCCGGTCAGGCAACGGGAAAGGCTCGGCGTTCCATTCGCTGACCGTCAACGGTTTGCCCACGACCTGAGCGGCGGCCAGCCAGTCGATCAAGCCGTCGCTGGTCAACGGGTTCTTCTCCAGCTGGCCACTGGCGCCGTAGCTGTGGGCATCGATGACATCACCCACCGTGAGGGCGGGCAGGGCACTCAGGCCGTTGCCGCCCCAGGTGCTGGTGGTGGCGATCGGCACCCGTACCCCCAGGGCGCGCAGGTGCGCGATCATGTCGGCATTGAAGCGCTGCTCCAGGTCGTTGAGAAACAGCTTGGAGGGCCCAGGTTGCCAGGCCCGCCAGGTCAGGTCCGCTGGCAGGTCGTGCTGGCTGGCGAACGCCTTGGCAGCGGCCATGTAACGCTGACTGTGACGGGGGACGCCCTTGTCCGGCAGCAGGGCGTTGCCGTAGTGCTGGGTGATGTCGTTCTCGTTGGTGAGCAGGATGGTCGCGATGGCGGGGTCATCTTTGTAGGCCAGGCCTGTCAGAGGGTTTACATGGCCCAGGTACTGAGCGGCGAAGTTTTTCATCGCCTGCTGGATGCTGGCGTTGACGTAGGCGTAGCCCTTGAGGTCGACCCGCGCTTGGCCCTTGGCCAGTTCGCCAAAGTCATCGATACCGTCCTGGGCGGTCAGAGCGCGCTGGACATGCAAGTCCAGCCAGATGTAGATGCCCTCGTCCTTGAGCGCCTTGATCCAGAGGTCAAGCTTGCGCATGGACTCGGCGTCCAACTGCTGGGTGTCGCGAACCTGCGTGCCGTCACCAAACACATTGGGGCTCACCCAGGGGGAGTCGTGATGGTGCAGCCGTACAAGGTTGAAGCCCAGCGCCGACAGGCGTTTTGCCTGCTGGGCAATCTCCTCGTCAGGGCTCTTGAACAGGGCGTAAGCCGACAGGTTGGTGCCCCAGAAACGCACGGGGGTATTGTCCTCGAACACCAGTTGTTCCCCGCGCGCCTGCACAAAGCCGTGCTTGCCGGCGGGCTTTTGCCGCGCATTGAGAAACGAAAGGTCAACGGGGGATGTGCGCCAGTCCAACTGGTCCTCTGGCCAGGCAGTAGGGTCCACCAGACCGAAGCGCTCGGTAGGGGTGGGCGCGAGTGCGATGTCCCCGGTTACGTTCAGCACCGCCTTGACCTGTTGCTTGCCGGCAGCGATGGCGTCCTTGTAGAAGAAGGCGCGCAGCTCCGAAGGATTGCCGCGCTCGAAGTAGACCTTGGCCAAGGGTGGGTCGAAACGCATTTCTACACGCCTGCCCTGCTCGGTACCGCCCCAGGACCACCCGCGGTTGTCGGCCAACAGTTGCGGGGCACCCATGGCCCCCGCGATCTGCGCAGGATCGAACTGGAACACCATGCCGCCGCCAATCACATCGCGCTGGCGGCTATGGGCGTCAAGGTCGAAGTCCCACGCCAGGGTTTGCGGTTGCACCTGGGTGATCGCCGCCTTCAGCTCGAAATCCAGGGCCTTGTTCAGCCCCTGCAAGGTGTAGCGCCCGGGGCCATCGACGCTCAGGGCGGTCTGGAAACCCGTCCAGCTCCAGTCCTGCGCCCAGAAGTCGAACTTGGCGCTCATCACTGGCCCGCCGCCCTGCGTCACCACCGGCAGGCCGTTTTGCTCATCGATGCTGACCTGCCACGCCTCGGACCGAACGCTCGTGGGTAAGCCCAGGGAGCAAAGGGCGGTCAGGCACAGCACGGCACGCAAGGCAGACAGGGTCATGAAAGGCTCCTGGGTTGCGCAGAGGGGATGTCGTAAGAGGGCGTAGCGAGCGAGTGCTGCCGGCGGACCATGTGGGTATAGGCCACGCCTAACCCTGCGATGGACCAGTACACCACCGGGATGAACGTGATGCTGCTGACGGTGAAGATGATCACCAGGATGCCGATCAATGTCGCCAGCAGCACCCGGCCAAGCTGACGACGTTCGTCGTCCTTGTCGTCGAAGCTGCGCATGGCCTTGTAGATGCCGCGCAGTACCATGGCGAAGAAGGCCACGAACAGCCCGAGCCCGACCAAGCCGACGTGCAGGGCCAGGTTGATGTAGGAGTTGACGATATCGATGATGCCTTCGCCCTGGATCATCGACTGCATTTCGGGCGTGTTGCGAAAATCGAACGAGCCGAACAGCGGATTGCGCTGGATGACGATCCACGCATTGTCCATGAGCCGCTCGCGGTAAGTGATGTTCTCTTTTTCAAGGTTGCCAATGAACGGCAGCAGGTCCAGCACCTTATCGCCACCCGGTATCACACCGAGCAGCGGCAGGGCGAGCACCCCCGCCGTTGCCAGCAGGGCCAGGCGCCGCACGGCCCCCCTGCCCAGCGCCACGAACACCACCACGATCACCGCAGCGCCAATCCAGGGCCCGCGTGAGAGCGGCGCGAACAGACCGGCAGCCAGCAACAGCGCGCCCATCCAGCGATGCAACGGCCGGCGCAGATAGCCTTGCACGAACAGGAACAGGCCGATGGCGACACTCATGACATAACCCAGCACGATGGCCTGGCCCGTGGTGACGCTGGCCCGCAGGGCGCCGCCCCGGCTCAGGTAGCCCGACAAGCTCCACGGCACACCCATGGCGTCGATCAGGGCGCTGTACAGCAACCAGTGACGTACATACTCGGCGACCCCGATCAACGCCAGCAGGAAGCCGACCAGGACGAAGGCCAGCATGGCGTCCTTGAAGTCGCTGACCTGGCGCAACCCACGGCTGGCCACGTAGTAGGGCAGAAATACATCGACATACAGGTACAGGGCCTGGCGCAGGGTATCGGTGGGCGTGGTTTCGCGCAGATAGAGCACACTCATCAGCACCAGGCTTACCGCCAGCAGGCGATCTGGCCAGGTGCGGCCAAAGCGCAGCGTGTCCGGCTGCCGACGCAAGGCCAGGGCGGCTGGTAGCAGCACGCACAGTGTCAACAGGCGGATGTGGTTGAGGTCGACCAGGTAGTTGACCACACCGAACCCCGGCACCTGCGCCGCCGCCGGTGGGATCAGAAACAACAGCAGGTAGAACAGCGCCATGGGGTTGTGTTCACGACGCCCGGCCAGGTACAGGATGAGCCCGCCTGCCGCCAGGTACAGCCAGAAACTGTGGGAGACGAATGCCAGCACCGTCAGCAGGAACCAGAGGTTGCGCCGGCGCTTGAAATCTCGCAGCGGGATCAGGTCGGTGGCAGGACGCCGAGCCAGCACGAATACCACGCTGGCCAGGAACAGGATGACGATCAACGCGCGAAAATGTTCAGGCATCAGCTATTTACACCTTCCTTTCGGTGGGCCACGGCTAGCATCATGGCTGATTGAAACTATAGTGACTTTTAGCCATCTAGTCAGAGATAGAACCCATGCCGTCGATTGAGGTGTCAGCCACCGCAAGCTTGCGCTCGCGGGCCTTGCGGGCGGGGTCATGGAACCTGGTCTCGCAAGTGGCTTCCCAACTGATGCGCCTGGGCGGCAACCTGATCATGGCGCGTATCCTGGTCCCCGAGATGTTCGGGGTCATGGTCATCGCCACCACGGTTTCGGTACTGCTTCACTTGCTCTCCGATGTTGGCTTACGCCAGAACATCATCCAGAGCCATCGAGGTGACGACCCCGTTTTCCTCAACACGGCCTGGACTGTCCAGATCATTCGCGGCTTCATCCTGTTCGCCTTGACCTTGCTGCTGGCCCTGGGCGCGTGGCTGGCGCAGGTGGCTGAGCTGTGGCCTGCGGACGCGACCTACGCGGCCCCGGTTTTGCCGGCGGTACTGGCCATCACCGGCCTGTCTGCCGTGATCTGGGGTTTTCAGTCCACCAAGATAGACGTGGCAGTGCGAACCTTCCAACAAAAGCGCGTGGTGCTGGTCGACCTGGCGTCGCAAGTCGCGGGCCTGCTGGTGATGCTCGTGGTGGGCTACCTGACCCATTCCATCTGGGCGCTGGTCAGCGCTGGCCTGGTGTCTGCCCTGGCCTGGACGGTACTGGGCCACACTGCGCTGGAGGGCCCTGGCAATCGTCTGCACTGGGACCGCGCCGCCCTGAACGAGCTGATCGTGTTCGGGCGCTGGATCCTGCTGTCTTCGATGGTCGGGGTCCTGGCCATGTATGGCGACCGCATCTGGTTCGGTGCCAGCATGACGGCGGCGCAGCTGGGCGTGTACTCCATCGCCGTGCTGATTCTGGGGGCAGTGCAGATGGCCATCATGAAGGTGGTCGGCGCCGTTGCGCTGCCGGCGTTCAGCGAAGCGGCTCGTGCTGATGATCGCGAGCGTCTGGTAGCCCTGTATCACCGTTTTCGGCTATTGGTGGACCTGCTGGTGCTGTTCATCTGCGGAGGGTTTCTGACCGCCAGCCCGCTGCTCATTGGCTGGATGTACGACGAGCGGTACCGTGAAGCAGGGCCGATGCTCGCAATTCTCTCGCTGTCATTCCTTACATTGCGCTATACATTGGCCCATCAGGTCTGGATCGCCTTGGGGCTGACCAAGTACCAGGCCATGGACAACATCATTCGCCTGGTCTCGTTGTGGGGGTTACTGCCGGTACTGCTGTATTTCGGTGGGGTGGACTGGGCGATCTGGGGCGTTGCCCTGCACACGCTGCCCACACTGGTGTTGATCGTTTACGTGAACAGCAAATTGGGAATGTTCAGCCTCAAGCGCGAGCTTGTAGTGCTGCCGGCCCTGTTGGCCGGGGCGCTGTGCGGGGCTGGATTGACCGCTTTATTCGAGTGGATCTGAGCGCGACCTGTAGGAATTTCGTGAGGATGGCCAGGTAATCATGGGCAAGCAGAGCGTGTGTGCGTCACGAGTAGGGCGTAGGGGCTTTCTGAAGGGGTGCGCGGTGATGGGGGCGGCAGGCGCTGTGCTGGGCCCAGTGACAGCGGTCGCCGGCCAAACGCTGCCCCGGCCCACCGCCGAGGCCAATGAGGCGTTCGTGGTCATCAATGGCTGGGTATTGCCGTCTCAGTATTTCAAGAGCCCGTCGGCATGATCACCGATTTCCAGGAACACAAGACGCTGCGCGACAGTTACGACGTGTGCATCATCGGCGCCGGCCCGGCCGGCATCACGCTGGGGCTGCGCCTGGCGGCCGCAGGCTGGAGCGTGCTGCTGGCCGAGGGGGGCGGCCATGACTACGCACCTCGCTCTCAGGAGCTGTATGCCTGCACCTCCAGCGGGCTGCAGCTGTATGCCGAGCAGACCCGGCTACGTTATTTAGGCGGCACTTCAAACCATTGGGCAGGCCGGTGCCGACCCTTCAGCCCGTCCGACTTTTCCATCGCACCGCCAGGTGACCTGCCGGGCTGGCCCATTGAGTACGCCGAAATCGCGCGCTACCTGCCCGCCGCCATGGACATCGTCGACCTGCCCGCCGGTGCCGACTTTCATGCCATCAACACGGGCCTGGACGGCGACGAGTTCGAACCGGACCGCTTCCTGCTCAGCACCCCAACCCGATTTGCCCAGAAGTACGCCACCGCCTTGGAACAAACCCCAGGGCTGGACGTGTTCATCAACTGCAACTGCGTAGACCTCGAATTCGACCCCGCCTCTGGCCGGCTGGCGGCAGTGCTGTTGTCGGACTACGCTGGCAACCGCCAGCGTCAGGTCGCACGGCATTTCATCCTCGCCGCAGGCGCCATCGAGAACGCCCGGCAACTGCTCAACAGCAGCTCCCTGGCAGCGGCCGGTGTGATCAGCCAGGACGGCCTGGTGGGCCGTTGTTTCATGGAGCACCTGAACATCGACATGGGCACGTTCATCCTCAAGTCAGGGCTGGATCCCGACCCGCGCGAGTACTACACCACCGATGCCTTCATCGAGCATTTCAAGATCGGCAAGGGCAATGTGCGCGCGGCCCTGCTGGCCGACGTGCAAACCTACGGCCGTACCGCCGAGGTCAAGTACTTCCTGGAAACCCTGGCCTGTGACATGGGCGTGGCCAGCAAGGTGGCCTTCGTCGCCAGCTTCAGCTGCCCGGGCGATGGCATCATCAGCACCATGATCGAACAATTTCCAAGCCTGCACAGCCGGATCTCGTTGCTCGACGAGAAGGATGCGCTGGGCGTGGCCAAGGTCAACGTCAACTGGGTACTCGACGAGCAGGACCGGCATACGATCAAGTGCATCGGCACCGAACTTGCGACCCAGTGGGCCAAGGAGAACCTTGGGTTCGTCAAACTCAACGACTTCGTCTACGACACCTCGATACCGCTCAGGCTGTCGCCGCACGCCCACCACATGGGCACCACGCGCATGGCCGCCGACGCCCGTCATGGGGTGGTGGACCGCGACTGCAAAGTGTTCGGCACCGACAACCTGTATGCAGCCGGCAGCAGCATCTTCGCCACCGGCGGTGCCTCCAACCCGACCATGCCACTGTTGCAATTCGCCGTGCGCCTGGCTGAACACCTCGATGCCCGCATGAGCGCCCAGAGGAGCGCCGCGGCGTGATTCACCGGCTTTAGGACAAGGGGTGCGGCGGTCAGCACACACAAGAACGAGACCGGCGCCGCCCAGGGATAACTCAGGTTGCATCGATTGCGAGGCCAGGCAGCATGATGGGATGGATACGCAGAGCCGTAATGCAGTATGCCCACCGCACGGGACGGGCACGCGGTTTGTACAAGAAAATGTGCAACCCAGCGGGGCTGGAATGGGGCACCTACCTGGCCCGTTGGGGCGGTTTTCACTCGGTGGGCACCAACGTCTACATCAACCAGGGTTGCAACGTGACCGACCCATCGCTGGTGCGCATTGGCAACAGCGTGGGCCTGTCCGATTGCACCCTCATCGGCCATGACGGCGTCGTGCTGCTGATCGAGCACCGCTTCGGCAAGCACCTGGACTCGGTCGGCTTCATCGACATCAAGGACAACTGCTTCATCGGTCACGGCGCAATCGTCATGCCGCGCGTGACCATCGGGCCGGACTCCGTCGTGGCCGCCGGGGCCGTGGTGACCAAGGACGTGCCGCCCGGCACCGTCTATGGGGGTAACCCGGCGGCCTTCATCTGCACCACCGATGCGCTGATCAAACGGGTGGAAGCCCGCTGCGAAGCCTATCCCTGGATCGACATCGTCAAGCAGCGCAAGGGCGCTTTTGATCCCCAGGTGGAGCCCATGCTGATGGCCCAGCGGCGCCAGTACTTCTTCGGGGACAGCGACAATGGCTAAGCCGGTGGACGTGATGGTGGTCAATTTCAATACGGCCGGTTTGCTGCAGCCCATGTTCGATGCCTTGCGCAGCGCCGACAGCGAGCACCTGGCGCGCTACCTGGTGGTGGACAACGCTTCGGCCGACGACTCACTTGCCCGCTTGACCCAGGTCTGCCCTCAGGCGCTGGTGCTGAGCAATCGGCAGAACGTAGGGTTTGGCCGTGCCAACAATCAGTTGCTGACCCACCTGCAAGGTCAATACGCCCTGCTGCTCAACACCGACGCTTTCGTGGCCCAGGACGCGTTGCACAAGACCCTGGACTACATGCAGGCGCACCCGGAGTGTGGCGTGCTGGGTGTTCGGCTCGAAGGTCGCGATGGCAGCCTGCAACCGAGCTGCCGGTATTTTCCGACACCGCTCAACGTGTTTCTTGCCCGCACCGGCCTGGAACGCTTGGTCCCCGGCGTACAGCGCGTTGATGACATGAGCTGGGACCATGGGTCGGTGCGCGAATGCGATTGGCTGCCTGGGTGTTTCTACCTGGTGCGCCGTGAGGTCCTCGACCAGGTCGGGCTGTTCGACCCCCGTTTCTTTCTGTATTACGAAGAAGTCGACCACTGCAAGCGCGTCAAGGCAGCGGGGTGGAAGGTGGTGTTCTACCCGCACACCACGGTGGTGCACATCGGCGGCGAGAGCTCCAAGTCGGTGGCCCAGCTCGAAGCCGCGAGCCGGCAGATATCCGCTTACCAGATAGAAAGCGAGCTGCTGTACTTTCGCAAGCACCACGGTCGGGCCGGCCTTGCCCTGCATATGCTGCTGGTGAGCCTGGGTGACCTGATACTGGCGCTCAAGGCCTTGATCAAGCGGCGCGGGCGGGCGGCCTTGCGGGCCTGCTGGCTACACAGCCGCACCACGTGGGCATTGTTGTTCAAAACCCGCTATGCCACCCAGCCGACAAGGTAGTGCGCACCATGTTCGAGAATATTCGTGCCGATTTGCGGGCCCATGGGGGCGATTGGGGAGCCCAGGGGTTCTGGGTGATGCTGGTCTACCGATTTGGCCGCTGGCGCTATGGCGTGAGGCCCGCGCCGCTGCGCAAGCTCTGTTCGCTGGTCTACAAGGTGTTGTTCAAGCTGGTACAGATCCTGACCGGGGTCGAACTGCCCTGCGAGGCGGTAGTGGGCCGGCATTTCGTCATCGATCATTTCGGCGGCATCATCGTCAGCGGCTATGCCCGGTTCGGTGACGACTGCCGCATTCGCAACGGTGTGGTGGTGGGGCTCAAGCAGGTCGATCGGCCTGTGGCGCCCGTGTTCGGCAACAATGTCGACATTGGCACCGGCGCCAAGATCCTGGGCGATATACGCATTGGTAACAATGTGGTGATCGGCGCCAATGCGGTCGTGCTGGTGGATGTGCCGGACAACTGCATTGCGGTCGGCGTGCCGGCCGTGATCAAGCCCAGGCACAGCCCCGCGACGCAGGTGATGCCGTGAGCACACAACTGGAGGCGGTCGGCGTCGTGGTGATCGGTCGCAACGAGGGCCAGCGCCTGGAGCGCTGCCTGCGTGCGCTGGTGGCCCGTGTCGATACGGTGGTGTACGTGGATTCCGGTTCGACCGATGGCTCGGTTCAGCTCGCGCATCAGTTGGGTGTGCACGTCCTGGCCTTGGACTTGAGCATTCCATTCACCGCCGCCCGCGCGCGCAACGAAGGTTTCGCCCGGCTGCACCAGCTGCAGCCTGGCCTGAACATGGTGCAGTTCGTTGATGGCGACTGCGAGATCGACCCCCAGTGGTTGCCCACTGCCCACGCCTTCCTGCAACGGCACGCGCAGGTGGCGGTGGTCTGTGGGCGGCGGCGCGAGCGGTTTGCCCAGCAAAGCGTGTACAACCAGTTGTGCGACCTGGAGTGGGACACCCCGGTTGGACAAGCCAAGGCCTGTGGCGGTGACGCGTTGATGCGCGCCCAGGCGTTCGCCAGCGTAGGGGGCTTCCGGACGGGGCTGATTGCCGGCGAAGAGCCGGAACTGTGCGTGCGTTTGCGAGCCGCGGGCTGGAAAGTCTGGCGCCTGGACGCCGAAATGACCCTGCACGATGCGGCCATGACGCGCTTCAGCCAATGGTGGCGACGCAGCATGCGCGCCGGCTACGCCTATGCCGAAGGCGCTTGGTTGCACGGTGCTGCACCCGAGCGGCACTGGGTGCGTGAGTCCCGCCGTGCCTGGGTCTGGGGGCTGGGGATTCCGCTGCTGACACTGTTGGCTTGTCTGATGTTCGGGGCAGGGGGGCTGGCGCTCTTGCTGCTGTACCCACTGCAAATCCTGCGGTTGGCCAGGCGTGGCGCCCTGGCGCCCCGGCAACGCAGGTTGCAGGCCTTGTTTCTGGTGCTGGGCAAGTTCCCAGAGGCAGTGGGCCAACTCAAATTCTGGCGCCAGCGGCTGTTGCCCGGCAAATCAGCGCTGATCGAGTACAAGTGAGATGACCCCATGATGCTTGTCCGCCTCGTGACCCGCGTATCGACGTTGCAACCCGGTTTCACCCCGCGCGCCGTGAAGAGCAAGTGCGCGCTGGCCCTGCTGATGATGAGCCATCGCCACGCGCTTGTGCGCTTCATGGGACGCATGACGACTGCACTGGGCCCACAATGGCGCCAGCGCATGGGCGACGACGCGCTGGGCATGGTGCAATGGCCCTACATCAGTAGTGCCTGGAGCGTGGCCCAACGGTTAGATGCCGTGGCCTCGCATTTCGAAGTGGTGACTGCACAAGCGCCGGGGCTTCTGGTCACAGGCCGCGATGAACGCCGTGTGTTGTGCGACCTGGGGGATCATTCACCCGCTTGCAGCCTGGTACTGGACCGGCCGATCTGGTTCAAACGCGAAGGCGAGTTGGTCCTGAACCTGTTTCAGGGCGACCTGCGGGTCGCGTCACTCGCCTTCACCCTGTGCAGGGACGCAAACACGTTGACGCTGTTCATTGGCGCGGTGCAAGGCATCCACAAAGGCATCGACAGCGAAACGTCCCTGTCCATCTATCGCGACCTGACCAAGCATTTCGAAGGCCTGCGCCCGCGCAGCCTGGTGCTCGAAGCGCTCAAATGCCTGGCGCGCTCGCTTTCGGTCGATCGCATACTGGCCGTCAGCGACCGTTGCAGGCACCACCGTCATCCTTATTTTGGCGCCGACACCGCCCGGGAACTGGCGGCCGACTACGATGCTATCTGGCAGGAGCACGGCGCCCAACCGACGCCCTGCAACGGTTTCTTCGAGCTGCCCCTGGTGGCTGCACAGCGCGCCGATTCGGATATTCCCGCCAAGAAACGGGCCATGTACCGCCGCCGGCAGGCGTTGCTCGACGATGTTTTCACGCGCATGCACGAGGCTTTGGCAGGCGCTGCCGGGAACCATGAACTACAAGAACTACAAGGGGATGCATGCGCTGGGCATGCATCGGCAGTGGACGCTCCGCCCCTGACAGAAGGCCGTTCATAAGGCTTGTCGGGCGCGGGGGGTCATCAAGCGGGTTTGGATCTGGATTTGTATGCGTATTGCTTACTTCGTCAATCAGTACCCGAAAGTGAGTCACAGTTTCATACGGCGCGAAATCCTGGCGCTTGAACGCCTGGGCATTACGGTACAGCGCATTGCCCTGCGCGGATGGGACGCCGAGGTGCAGGATCCCGAGGACGCTTGCGAGAAAGCCAAAACGGTTTATGTGCTGCAGCAAGGGCTGTCGGGTTTGCTCATACCCCTCTGGCACGTGCTGCGGGCACAGCCACGGCGGTTCCTGCACACCCTGAACCTGGCCTTGCGCATGGGATACAGGGCGGACCGCACCTGGCCGTATCATTTGGTGTACCTGGCCGAAGCCTGTCAGGTACTGCTCTGGCTGCAGCAAAGCGGGGCCTCCCACGTCCATGCCCACTTTGGCACCAACTCCGCTGAGGTCGTCATGCTCGTCCATGCACTGGGTGGGCCGCCTTTCAGCTTCACTGTTCACGGACCGGAGGAGTTCGACAAACCGCAGTTCCTGCACCTGGGCGAAAAGGTCGACCGAGCCGCTTTCGTGGCAGCGGTCAGTGCCTACGGACGCAGTCAGCTGTATCGCTGGGTGGCGCACGCCCACTGGCCAAAGGTCAAGGTGGTGCATTGCGGTCTGGAGCGTGCGTTTCATGAAGTGCCTAGTGTGGCGATACCCCAGGCGCCGAGACTGGTTTGCGTGGGTCGCCTGTGCGAGCAGAAAGGCCAGTTGCTGTTGCTCGAAGCTGCCTCCCGGCTGGCGGCGCGTGCCATCGCCTTCGAACTGGTGCTGGCCGGTGATGGCGAGCTGCGTGGGGAGATAGAACGGTTGATCGCCCATTATGGCTTGCAGCACCAGGTGCGCATCACTGGCTGGATTGGCAGTGCGCAAGTGCGCGAGCACATCCTGGCGGCGCGTGCCCTGGTGCTGCCCAGTTTCGCCGAAGGGCTACCCGTGGTCTTGATGGAAGCCATGGCGCTGCGCCGTCCAGTGCTGAGCACCTACGTGGCAGGTATCCCCGAGCTGGTGCGCCCCGGCGAGAACGGCTGGCTGGTGCCGGCGGGCGACGTCGAACAGTTGACCGAAGCCATCGCCGAGTGCCTCCAGCAGCCCGTCGAGGCGCTGCAGCGCATGGGCGCAGCCGGCCATGCTCGGGTATTGGAACGGCATGATGTCGACACTGAGGCGGCCCGGTTGGCCGAGTATTTCAAGGCAACGGCATGATCACTGTATTGACGTTCTTGCTGGGGGCACTGGCGTTCCTGGTATCGGTTCCGGTGCTGGTACTGCTGGGGCAGGTGTTGCTGGCGTACCTGCCCGCTCGTGCACAACCTGCCGCTGCCTGGACGCGCCCGCAGGTGGCCGTGCTGGTGCCGGCCCATGACGAGGCGAGCATCATCGGCGCAACGCTCGCGAGCCTCGTGCCGCAACTGCAAGCCGGTGACCGCCTGCTGGTTGTGGCCGACAACTGCAGCGACGACACGGCGCGGCGGGCCGAGGAGGGCGGCGCCGAGGTGATCGTGCGTCAGGATGCCTTGCGCCGGGGCAAAGGCTATGCGCTGGACTTCGGCATGCGTCACCTGGCCGCCGACCCGCGCCAGGTGGTGATCATCGTCGATGCCGATTGCCGTGCAGAGGAAGGTGCGCTCGAGCAGTTGGCCCGTCGCTGCGCACAGAGCGGCCGACCCGTGCAGGCGCTGTACCTCATGAGGGCGCCGGCAGGTGCCGGTCTCAAGGTGCAGGTGGCCGAGTTCGCCTGGCGGGTCAAGAACCTGGTCCGGCCCCGTGGCTGGGCACGGGTGGGCCTGCCGTGCCAGTTGATGGGCTCGGGCATGGCGTTCCCTTGGCAGGACTTGGCCGCCGTGGACTTGGCCAACGGGCATCTGGTCGAAGATGTGAAGTTGGGCCTGGACCTCTGCCAGCGGGGCACGCCGCCATTGTTTTGCCCGCAGGCGCTGGTCACCAGTCAGTTCCCCACTAGCGAGCAGGGCCTGAACAGCCAACGCACGCGTTGGGAGCACGGGCACCTGGGGCTGATGCTGGCCGATGCGCCCCGTCGCGCCTGGGCTGCCGTGCGCCAGCGCAACCTGGCCTTGGCCGGTTTGACGCTGGACGTGCTGGTGCCTCCGCTGGCCTTGCTGGTCCTGATGCTGTTGGGGCTCAACGCCCTTACCTGGTTGGCCTACGCCGTGGCAGGCATTGCGATACCTGCCTGGATGGCGCTAAGTGCGTTGCTGTTACTGGCGCTTGCGGTGCTGCTGGCCTGGGCGCGGTTCTGCCGCGACGTGATTCCGTTCTCGGTGCTGCTTTACGCGCCGTTCTACGCCTTGCGCAAGGTCCCGGTGTACGTGGGTTTTCTGATCAAACGCCAGGTGGAGTGGGTGCGCTCCCGCCGGGAGGAGGATTGATGGCCGGTGAGCAGTGGCGAGCACGATGGCACGCGGTCATCGACCAGTTGCAGGTGATCCAGGACGACGAGGCTGCCGAGCGCCTGCTGCAAGGCTTGGCTGCCCCTGTAGCCCCGACCGTGCTGGGCTTCGTCAATGCCCATGCCATGAACCTGATCGTTAGCGATGACGCCTATGGTGAGGCGCTGCTGGGGGCCGATGTGCTGCTGCGCGATGGCTCGGGCATGGCGATGCTGTACCGGCAGCTTGGGTTGGCGCCAGGGTTGAACATGAATGGGACCGATTTCATTCCTCGGTTGGTGCACGCCTATGGTGGGCGCCGCGTGGCCTTCTGGGGCACCCGCCAGCCCTTCCTGGAGCAGGCTGTTCAGTGCTGCGTTGCCACCTATGGCGTCACGCCGGTTTCGGTGCATGACGGCTTCGCCGACGTGCCGACCTACCTGCGCCTGGCGACCAAGCACCGGCCGGATCTCATCGTGCTGGGCATGGGCATGCCCAAGCAGGAGGCGGTGGCGGCTGCGCTCAAACGCACCGGCCTCGCGTGCACGATCGTTTGCGGCGGCGCCGTGCTGGATTTCATGGGCGGCAAGGTCCATCGCGCACCGGCCTGGATCAGGCGCCTGGGTGCGGAATGGTTGTACCGCCTGTTGTGCGAGCCACGGCGGCTGTTCATGCGCTACGTGGTTGGCAATCCGCTATTTCTGTCACGCGCGCGGCGGTTCGCCCAGGCAGAGCGAGCGCCGCACCCTGGCGGCTGACGACATGGCGCGGTCGCCCAAAGGCACCGCGCACCCAAGGACGGGCTGCTACAGTGATATCACGGCTACACACACCCGAGCGCGCCTGCTGCTTTACCGGCTTCGCCAACGCTGTTCTTCAGTATCAAGGGGCGATCACAGGCCCTGGCCATGCACCCATCGATGAGGTCTGAAATGGTGTTCGAACCCCGAAGCAGCCGGTCTTTGCTTCAGCGCAGAAGCAGTGTCAGCAACGCCGTGCAAGCCGGTCTGGATGGCGTAGCGGTGACCGGCATCGCCTGGTACCTGATCTACGACCAGTTCGGCTACATCACATCCGACTACGTCATCATGCTGTTGCTGCTGATCGGGGCGCTGGCGGTCATTTACGATCACTACGCCATCTATCGCACCAACGTCGGGCTGTCGATCAAGGCGTTCCGGCTGTTCAAGGCGTGGTCAGCGACGTTCTGCTTCCTGGTGGTCATGGCCTTTCTGACCAAGCAGAGCGAAACCTACTCACGGTTGCTGGTGGTGGAATTGTTCGTCATCGGCTACATCGCCCAGCTGTTCCTGCATTTTGCCGTGCGTGAACTGCAAAAACGCTTTACCGCCCACGCTCGCCTGGAGAACGCCCTGATCATCGGCGACGGGGACCTGGCCAATTTTCTCTATCAGAAAATCAGCAGCAACCCCTGGTTCGGGGAACGGGTGGTGGGCTGCGTGTTGACCGCAGAGGCCGCGCCGCATGGCGACGACGTTGAGCAAGGCAAGCAGCGCCTGCCGGTGCTCGGGCATATCGGTGATCTGGACGGCATCGTCGCCCAGCATGGCATTCGCACGGTCTACCTGGTAACGCCCCTTGGAGGCTCGCAAGTCATCAGCGACGTCTATTTCAAATTGCTCGACAAGTGCATCGCGGTCAACTGGGTGCCCGACATTTTCTCCCTGCGCCTGATCAATCACAGCGTGCGCGAAATCGCCGGCATTCCCGTTCTGACCTTGTCCGAAACCCCTTTGACTGGCATGAGCCTGTTCCTGAAGAACCTCGAGGATCGCATCCTGGCGGCACTGATTCTGCTGTGTGCATCGCCCGTGTTACTGGCCGTGGCCCTGGCAATCAAGCTCGACAGCCCAGGCCCGGTGTTCTTCCGGCAGGAACGCACGGGCTGGACCGGGGAGTCGTTTCGGATCTGGAAGTTTCGCAGCATGCATGTTCACCAGCCCGAAGCCGGGCAGATCAAGCAGGCGCAGAAGAACGACCCGCGCTTGACCCGGGTCGGCGCGTTCATCAGGCGCACCAGCCTCGATGAGCTGCCACAGTTGTTCAACGTGCTGACGGGCGAGATGTCACTGGTTGGCCCCAGGCCCCATGCGTTGCAGCATGACACGTTGTACTCCCAGGACATCGTCGACTATTTTGCGCGCCACAACATCAAGCCGGGCATGACCGGCCTTGCCCAGGTGCGAGGCTTCAGGGGTGAAACCAAGGACATCGAGCAGATGATCCAGCGCGTCGATTCGGACATCGAGTACATCAACAACTGGTCCCTGTGGCTGGATTTCGTGATCCTGGTGCGCACCCTCAACGCTTTTACCGGCAAGCAGGCGTATTAGCGACCCTAACCGCTTCCAAGCATCCCCGGTGCTCTGCGCTAGAGGTCTTGCGGTGCGCCAGACAGAGGATGCAATTCACGAAATGCTTGCGCTTCTGCCACCAGCCAGTCGTGTACCGCACGCGCGCCGGGCTGGTTCAACCCGCCGGGTGGGTAGTGCACCACGTAGCGCTTGTGGTTGGGGATGGCGACCCCGAATGGCACGATCAGCGCGCCGCGCTCCAGTTCGTCGTTGAGCAGAGTACGCCGGGCAATGGCCACGCCAAGGCCCGCAATGGCCGCCTCGATGGTCAAGTGGTTGCGGTTGAAGGTGTGGCCACGCCGAACGGGTTGCGCCGACGCGCCGATGCCCTCCAGGTAGAACTCCCATTCGGCATATTCCGAGCTGCCTCGCCACGCCGTGATGTCGTGCAGCAACGGGTAGTGCACCAGGTCCGCTGGCCCGTGCAGCGGGGGGCGCCCACGCAGCAGGGCCGGGGAGCAGACCGGGAAGATCTGCTCGGCCAGCAGCGGCGTCGACAGCATGCCCGGGTAGCTGCCGTCATTCAGGTCGATCGCAAGGTCGAAATCCCCAGGCGTCAGTGCCTGTGCGCTGTCCTCGGCCACTAGGCGCAGCTCGATGTCGGGATAGCGCTGCTGGAAACGTGACAGCCGCGGCGTCAGCCATTTGGCCAGAAACGATGGGATCGAGCGCACCCGTACGGTGCCGCGAATTTCACCTGCATCCAGACGCAGCAGTTCGGCCTCGATGCTGCCATAGGCATCGGCCACCGTCTGCGCCAGGCGCTGGCCTTCGGCACTCAGTTCCACGCCACGGGCGCGGCGCAGGAACAGCCGATAACCCAGCCGTTCCTCCAGCTGGCGCATCTGCTGGCTCACGGCCCCTGGGGTGATATGCAGCTCTTCGGCGCAGCGGGTGAACGACAGGTGGCGGGCAGCACAGGCGAACACGTGCAGCCAGACGAAGGATTGCCCTGTCAGTTGACGTCTCATGGTTTAGTCCTGCTAAAGGCTGGCTTAGGAAGTTTCGTTGGTCATTTGTAGCACAGGCGCGCAGTATCTCGCGAAACGGGCCTGTGCGCCCTAGGTTTCCAAGCGTTGGGTGTTTTGGCAGCAGCAACCGCCCGTCAGGTATTAGCATGGCTATCAGTGTTTTCGACCTTTTCAAGATAGGTATCGGCCCCTCCAGTTCGCACACGGTTGGACCGATGCGTGCCGCCGCCACATTTGCCCAAGCGCTGCGCGAGCAGGGCCTGCTCCGAAGCACCCAGCGTGTCGAAGTACGCCTGTACGGCTCGCTCTCGGCCACTGGCGTGGGCCATGCGACCGACCGGGCCTGCCTTCTGGGCCTGATGGGACAGTGGCCGGACCGCATCGATCCTGCCAGCATCGACTCGCGCATCGGCCAGGTACTGCAGGAGCACTGCCTGATGGTCGACGGCAGCCATCCCGTGGCGTTCGACTACGCCCGCGACCTGCTGTTGCTCGATGAAAACCTGCCTTATCACCCCAACGCCATGCGCCTGGAGGCGTTCGACACGCAGACCAGCCTGCTGCACCAGACCTACTATTCGGTGGGCGGCGGCTTCATTGTCGAGGAGGCCGAGCTGACCGCGCCCGTGGGGCTGGCGCCAACCGTCACGCTGCCCTACGAGTTCGACAGCGCAGCCGAGCTGCTGGCGCTGTGCGGCCAGCATGGCCTGAGCGTGGCCCAGTTGATGATGGCCAACGAATGCGCCTGGCGACCCGAAGCGCAGGTGCGGGACGGGCTGCTGCGCATCTGGGCTGCCATGCGCGAGTGCGTCGACAATGGGCTGCGCAACGAGGGCGTATTGCCAGGCGGCTTGCAGGTCAAGCGCCGGGCGGCCAAGTTGCACCGCAGCTTGCAAGAGCTGGGCAAGCCCAATGTCATCGGTTCTACCTTGAGCGCCATGGAGTGGGTCAACCTGTTCGCCCTGGCTGTCAATGAAGAGAATGCCGCCGGTGGTCGCATGGTCACCGCACCCACCAATGGCGCAGCCGGCATCATCCCGGCCGTGTTGCACTACTTCATGAAATTCAACCCCGGCGCCTGCGATGACGACGTGGTGGATTTCCTCCTGGCGGCTGCGGCGGTGGGCATCCTGTGCAAGAAGAACGCGTCGATTTCCGGCGCCGAGGTGGGCTGCCAGGGCGAGGTGGGCTCGGCGTGCTCGATGGCAGCCGCAGGCCTGGCGCAGCTGCTGGGCGCGACACCGGCGCAACTGGAAAACGCCGCTGAAATCGCCCTGGAGCACAACCTGGGCCTGACCTGTGACCCGGTCGGCGGCCTGGTACAGGTACCTTGCATCGAGCGCAATGCCATCGCCGCGGTCAAGGCGATCAATGCCGTGCAGATGGCGCTGCGCGGTGATGGAGAGCACTTCATTTCCCTGGACCGCGTCATCCGCACCATGCGCGACACCGGGGCGGACATGCACGCCAACTACAAGGAAACCTCTCGCGGCGGCTTGGCCGTTGCGTTCGTCGAGTGTTGAGCACCCTGCGCTTCAGCGCACGGCAGTCGAACCCGTGCTGCTGTGCAGGGCCTGCTTGAATAGGCCCTTGAGTTGTTCGTTGCCCGCGTCGATCAAGTGGTTGTCATCGAAATACAGCGGCCTCCCGTCCTTGGAACCCATGCACCTGCCGTCCGGACACAGGTAGGGCACCGGGTCGACGATACCTGCGTGGCAGCGCTCGGCCGCAGTCTCGATGGCTTCCAGGGCCAGGCGGTTGCGGGCCTGGTACTCGCTGACAGGCGTAACGATGTCGCTGTTCATGCCCAGTAGCCGATGCTGCAGGGTCAGGCCCTTGTAGACGCTGAAAGGCATTTCCGGCACTGGCTTGACGATATACAACGGGCGATTACGTGCCAGCATGCAGACCGTTTGGGTGTAGGTCTGGATGAACTGCCGTTCGAATGCCGGGCCGCTTTGGTGCTTGTCGCCGTTGAAATAGACGCTGTAGCCACTGTGCCGACGCTGGTCGGTATACAGCGCTGCCCGGCTGAACAGGAACAGGGGGACGCCGGGGTAGTCCGTAGCCAGTTTGGCGAACTTGTCGGCGTTGAAAGCTTTACAGTGCTGCTCGACGTCCTTGTCGCCCATTTCGAAGTCGATCAGGGTAGGGCAGCCGGCCCGGGCCCAGCCCATGGCCGCGCCGCGGTTTTCCAGCATCAAGGCCGCAGCGGTTGACTGGGCATGACTGTCGCCCAGCAAAAGGGCCGAGATGTCGCCGGTGCCCAACACGCACTGCGAGGCCCCGTACGCGTTGGTGTCGCAGTGCTGTGCGTACAGCTTGCTTTCGTATTCTGGCTTGCCGTCATCCTGGGTCCAGCGCAGTTGCGGGTTGTGCTTGATCGCCGAGGCCACGGCCCCGGCCGTTGCCACCCACACCAGGCCCATGCCCGCGTAGCGGACAAGGCCCAGTACCGGGCGCTTCAGGGCGCGTGTCCTGCTTTCGATCAACCCATAGGATGCCGCGCCCAGCGCAACCGACAACAGCACCGCACAGGTCACCGCGCGCCAGTCGTGTAGTAGCCCGCAGGTATAGAGCAACACCACCAAAGGCCAGTGCCACAGGTAGATCGAATACGACGTCTTGCCCAGAAATGCCAGCGCCCGGTTGCGTGCGAACAGGCTGTTGGCATTGGCGTGGATCACCAGCACGGTGCCGATCACCGGCACCAGCGCCAGGTAACCCGGCCAAGTAGCATCGTGGGGCAGCAGTGCCAGGGCGCCTGCAATCAGCGCAAGGCCCAGGCCTTCGCACAGTGCCGCAGCCCTGGGCGAAAGCGCGAGCGGATACAAAAACACCAGCCCCCCAGCGAGCATTTCCCAGGCCCGGGTGGGCAGCAGGAAGAACGATGCGACCGGATGGCCTGGGGTGTAGAGCGCCGAGAACACCAGGGAACCGACACCAAGCGCCAACACAAGGCGCTTGAAGGTTGGCAGTGCAAACACCTTGTGCAGGCCCATCATGATCACTGGGTAAATCAGGTAGAACTGCCACTCCACCGACAGCGACCAGGTGTGCAGCAGCCAGTTTTCCTGAAGCGGTGCGTCGAAATAACTGCCGTCACGGGCGAAATAATGGTTGGACGTGAACAGCAGGCTTTGCTTGCTGGTGCGCAGCAATTCCCGGTAGTCGTCCGTTGCCAGGAAAAAATACCCGAACACTGCCAGGGCGATGCACAACCCCAGCAGGGCCGGAATGATTCGCCTGGCCCTGGCCGCGTAGAAGCCGATCAGCGAGAACTGCTGTTTGTGCAGGCCGCTCACGATGATCCGCGTCATCAGGTAGCCCGAAATCACGAAGAACACATCCACGCCGAGAAACCCGGCCGAGAACCCCGGGATCTTGAAGTGGTACAGCACGACCGATACGACAGCCAACGCACGCAAGGCGTTGATGTTCTTGTGGAACAGCATGGGAGGGGTCCTGATCTGGCCTGGGCCTGGTGGCCCGCTTCCTTTTGGCAGGGTCGGCGTGACCGTGCATTTCAAGGGGCGCAGACTACCACATGGCCCTTGGCCTATACCTGAACGTCTTCACCCCAAGGCCTCGCGCAGCCGGTACCACAACATGCCAAGGGCCAGCAGAGGTGAGCGCAACGCTCTGCCGCCGGGGAACGTGAGGTGCGGCACGGCGCTGAACACATCCAGCCCCTTGCTTTGCCCCAGCGCGATGCTTTGGGCGAGCAGCCTGGCCGTCCAGTGTGTGACGTTCAGCCCATGGCCCGAATAACCTTGGGCATAGTAGACGTTGGGGTGATCACGTAGTCGTCCGACCTGCGGGAAGCGGTTGGCAGTGATGCCGATCATGCCGCCCCATTGGTAGTCGATGCGCACTTCGCCCAACTGCGGGAACACCCGCTGTACCTTGGGCCGCATGTACGCGGCGATGTCGCGAGGATCGCGCCCGGAGTAGTGGCAGGCACCGCCGAACAGCAAGCGCCTGTCGGCGGTCAGCCGATAGTAGTCCAGGCCCACTTTTTGATCACACAAGGCCATGTTCTGGGGGATGAGCGACTTCGCGACCGCTTCCTCCAGTGGTTCGGTTGCGACCACGTAGCTGCCCGCCGGCAGCACCTTGCCGCTGAGTCTGGGTTCCAGGCCCTCAAGGTGGGCATTGCAACCGAGTACCAGGCTGGCAGCGCGCACTTTGCCGTGTGCGGTGTGCACCGTTACCGTGGAGCCGTGGTCGATGCGAAGCACGGGGCTCTGTTCAAAGATCTGCACCCCCAGGGACTGCGCCGCTCGAGCTTCGCCCTGCACCAGATCCAGGGGATGTAGGTGCCCTGAGCCCATGTCCACCATGCCGCCTGCGTAGCGGTCGCTGCCCACCACCTCGCGCAGCCGCTCTGCCGGCACCCGGTAGGTGTGCGGCTGGTATCCCAGCGCCGCCAGCTCCTGCTGTTCGGCGCCAAAGGCAGCGAACTGGGCGGGGGTATTGGCCAGCTCGCAGAAGCCCCAGCGCAGGTCGCATTCTATGCCATGGCGGGCGATCCGCTCAGCCACCAGGGTGACCGAGTCGATGCCTGCCTGCTTCAGATACCGCACGCCGTCCTCGCCCACGTACCGGGCGAAGCCGTTGACGTCGTGGCCGATACCACGGATCAGCTGGCCGCCGTTGCGCCCGCTGGCACCCCAGCCCACGCGCCGGCCTTCGAGCAGCACCACCGACAGGCCGCGCTCGGCGAGTTCCAGCGCAGTGTTGACCCCTGTCAGGCCACCGCCGACGACGCACACATCGGCATCGATGTCGCCCTCCAGGTGCGGGTAGCGGTTGGTATCACGGGCAGTGGCCGCATAGTAGGACGCGGCATGTTCGGCAGGTAAAGTCATGGGGCGTGCTCACTCAGCGATTGGACTTGATCTTGGTCCAGGAGCGCGTCATCAGGCGCATGATCTTCGGACTCTGTGTCGTGGAGATGTACAGCTTGTCCAGCACCTCCTGAGGGGGGTAGACCTCGGGGTTGTTCACCAGCGCCGGGTCCATGAATGCCTTGGCATCGGGGTTGGCATTGGCATAACCGACCGTCGCGCTCACCTTGGCGATGACCTGTGGGTCGAGCAGGTAGTTGATGAAGGCCAGGGCCTGCTCGGGGTTGTTGGCATCCTTGGGGATGGCCAGCAGGTCGAACCACAGGTTGCTGCCCTCCTTGGGGATGCTGTAGGCGATCTTCACGCCATTTTTGGCGTCCGCCGCGCGGTTGGCCGCCTGGAACACATCGCCCGAATAGCCAAACGCGATGCAGATGTTGCCGTTGGCCAGGTCCGATACGTATTTGGAGGAGTGGAAGTACGTGATATAGGGCCGCAGGGCCAGCAGGCGCGCCTCGGCTTTGGGATAGTCCGCTGCGTTTTCGCTGCGCGGGTCCATGCCCAGGTAGTTGAGCATGGCTGGGAACAATTCGTCGGGAGAATCCATGAAGGCCACGCCGCACTGCTTGAGTTTCTTGAGGTTTTCGGGCTCGAACAGCACCGCCCAGGAGTCCACTCGATCGATACCCAATGCTGCCTTGACCTTGTCCACGTTGTAGCCGATGCCGTTGGTCCCCCACAGGTAGGGCACTGCATAGCGGTTACCGGGATCGTTCTGCTCCAGCAATTTGAGCAATTTGGGGTCCAGGTGCTGCCAGTTGGTCAGCTTGCTGCGATCAAGCGGCAGGAAAGCGCCCGCCTGGGCCTGACGGGCCAGGAAGTGGTTGGACGGGACCACCACGTCATAGCCGGTGCGACCGGCCAGCAGCTTGCCTTCGAGGGTCTCGTTGGAGTCGAACACGTCGTACACCACCTTGATACCGGAGCTGGCCTGGAAGTCCGCCAGCGTCGTGTCACCGATATAGTCGGTCCAGTTGTACACGCTCACCGTCGGCGCCGCCTGGCTGGTGGCCGCGAACAACAGGGTGAATGCAGAAGGGATCAGGGCTTTCAGGTAATGCATGACGACACCTCGTTGGCATTGTTGTGGGTGTGCGGTATGGAAGGGCCGCGCTGCGGCCCCTGCAGGGTCAGACGCTCAGCATCAGGAACTCACGCTCCCATGAGCTGATGACGCGCTTGTAGTTCTCATGCTCGGCGCGCTTGACCGCCACGTAGCCTTGCACGAAGGACTTGCCCAGGTACCGTTGGACGGTCTGGCAATCTTCCATGTGTTGCAGCGCATCCTCGATGGTAATCGGCAGGCGCAGGTTGCGCCGTTCGTAGGCCCGGCCCTGGACCGGGGCGCTGGGGTCGATCTGCTCGACCATGCCCAGGTAGCCGCACAGCAGGCTGGCGGCGATGGCCAAGTAAGGGTTGGCGTCTGCGCCCGGCAAGCGGTTTTCCACGCGCATCGACTCGGGTGTGGAGGTGGGTACGCGCAGGCCTGCGGTGCGGTTTTCCTCGCCCCACTCGACGTTGACCGGGGCGGAGGTGTCCGGCAGGAACCGGCGGAACGAGTTGACGTTGGGGGCGAACATCGGCAGCAACTTGGGTATGTACCGTTGCAGGCCGCCGATGTGGTGCAGGAACAACTGGCTCATGCTCCCGTCATCGTTGGCGAACACCGGCTTGCCCGTGGCCACGTCGAGCACGCTTTGGTGCAGGTGCATGGCGCTACCCGGTTCATCGGTGATGGGCTTGGCCATGAACGTGGCCGCCACGTTGTGCTTGAGGGCCGCTTCGCGCATGGTGCGCTTGAATACGGTGATTTGGTCGGCCAGGTCAAGCGCGTCACCGTGACGGAAATTGATTTCCATCTGCGCCGGGCCGTCTTCGTGGATCAGGGTGTCCAGGTCCAGCCCCTGCAGCTCGCACCAGTCATAGACATCCTCGAACAACGGGTCGAACTCGTTGGCAGCGTCGATGGAGAACGATTGGCGCCCACTCTCGGCACGCCCGGAGCGTCCCAGCGGCACCTGCAATGGCAGATCGGGGTCTTCGCAGCGCTGGGTCAAGTAGAACTCCATCTCCGGAGCCACGATGGGTTGCCAGCCTTTATCGGCATACAGTTGCAGCACTTTCTTGAGAACGTTTCTAGGTGACAGCTCGATCGGGTTGCCCTGTTTGTCGAAGGTGTCATGGATCACGATGGCGGTCGGCTCGATAGCCCAGGGGATTTGATACACCGCGCTGGGGTCAGGCCGGCAGATCATGTCGATGTCGGCCGCATCGAGCAGGCTGTAGTAGATATCGTCGTCGACGTAGTCGCCGGTGACGGTCTGTAACAGCACGCTCTCGGGCAGGCGCATGCCGCGTTCGTGCAGGAACTTGGCAGTAGGGGCGATCTTGCCGCGGGCGATGCCGGTCAAGTCGCTGATGACGCATTCGACCTCGGTGATGCGGTGCTCTTTCAGCCAGGCGGACAACTGATCGAAGGGGGCGTTCATACGGACCTCTTGAGGTTATCGGTGAGTGCGCGGCATTACAGGTGAACAGCCATTGGCTTCCCAGTCGACGCGCTGGCGACTATCTTGGTCGCAGTCCCGGCTACGATCTATCCACTTTCTACGCTGTTGAATGCACCATAAGAGTGCACAAAGGATGTCGCGTGAATACCGCAGATGCCTTGCAAGTCCAGGCTTATCACACTCACGATGTGACCGAGCAGGTCCGCGTCACACCTGGGTGGCAGCAGCACTATCGGCAGATGTCGCCGGGTCATTTCAGCGGCGAGCTCCGCTGCCTGGGCCTGGACGGGCTGCAGGTGTACGAAGAACGTCTCAACACCCGCGTGGAACAATTCTTTCGGCCTCCGCAGGGCTCGTTGACCTTCTGCTTCGACCGAAGCGAGAACAACCTGTACCTGCTCAATGAGCATACCCGCAACATCTGGATCACCCCCGAGCACTATCAGGAAGTGGCCGTGGTGTTCGAGCAGGCCTTCCTGCTCAGGCATGGGCTGGACCTGGAACGCCTTCAGGGTTTGTTCATGGTGCCGCTGGGCAGCGGGCAAACGGCGTTGTTCGGCAGTTGGCTGAGCGCCACCCTGACCCACTTGGGGCAATCCCAGGGCCGTGTGCAGGGGCAAGCCCTGGCCGAGCAGCTGCTGCACGATTGCCTGTTCATCCTGGACACTGCCTGCCAGCGCTTGCAAGGCGTGGCACTGGGGCAACAGGTTGAGGCGCGGGCCATCATGCGCCGTGTCAGTGAATGGGCCGCCGATTGTCCCGAACAGACGCTTAACCTGGTCGAACTGGCGAGCGTTGCGGGCGTTTCGCTACGCCAGTTGCAGCAGGCGTTCAAAGCCTTCACAGGGATGCCCCCTGCGCAGTGGTTGCGGTTAAGACGCCTGAACGGCGCCCGGCGCGATTTGTTGAATGGGGCCGGCGGCACGGTGGCCGAGGTGGCGATGCAATGGTCGTTCTGGCATTTAGGAAGGTTTTCAAACAGTTACAGGCATTTGTTCAAGGAACTTCCCAGTGACACGTTACGGCGTGCCAAGGCTTGAGCAGCCCTCAAGTTGCGGCATGACAACTCCTAGGTGTTTGGTGCCTGCATCAGGGCGATAAAGTTGCTATCGTGCCGCCCTGATAAACGCCTGAGGTGCCGATGTTCTACCTGCCTTTGCCCAGTGACCAGGCCGACAACCTTGCCGGCGGCACGTGCGCCGATACACTGGCCGCTGCCGATGTGCTGCAAGCGGCTGCCGTGCTGTTCGTCCAGCACCTGGCCCGTCAACCCAGGCCGCTCACAGCCGACGCCCAGGAGCGGCGCTTCGCCGAGGTGCTGCGCATTGCCCAGCAGGTCGAGCAGGCAGCGCCCGGGCGCTTTCAGGCGCAGGTACAGCAGCAGTTCGACCGCGAAGCGTTCGCCATGGGCCTGGGCATGCTGGGCGAGAATGGCGTCGCGTTGCTATCGCCTGAGGTCGCCTATTCGCCGGATGAATTGCTGGACGATCAGGGGCAGTGGAACTACCAGTTCGCCGACCTGTATCGCCAGCGCGTCACGCCCCTGCATGCCGTGCACCTGCCGTCGCTTGCCAGTGACCTCAAGCTCAGTGACCAGCAGAACCGCCTGTTGCGTGAGTTTCTCAGCGGGGTGGACGAGTCGGTGGCGGTGCAGGGCTTTGCGGGCACCGGCAAGACCTTTCTGATTCATCAGTTCGCCAGGTTGCTCGATCCGCAGCGCACTTTGCTGCTGGCCTTGACCGAAGGGCAACTGCGCGCGCTGCAGGCGCGGGTAAAGGATGCCGCGGCCTACACGGCCATGACGTTCGGGCAACTGGCCGATGAGCTCTTGAACCGCGACCTGACCCGTACCGGCTGGCGACTGCGTGACCCGTATCGCACCCGGCAGTCCTGGCGCCCGCAGGAGTCGCAGATCGTGCGCTGGCTCGGCTTGCCCGATGTCGGACCGCTGTCGGCAGTCGACGTGGTGGGTGTGTGCGTACGCGCGGTGCGCGCCTTTTGCCACACTGGCGACGCCCAGATTGGCTTGCACCACTTGCCGTCGTCCGTGCCCGGTAGCACGCCGCTGGACCAGCAAGTGCTGCTCGAAACGGCGCGCCTTTACTGGCAGGCGCTGATCCGCCCCCCGGCCAGGGAAATTCAGTTGCCGCTGCGTGATTATCACCGGGTGAAATTGCTCGCCCTGACCGGCTATCTGATCGATGCGCGTTATACCCATGTCATCGTGGACGAAGCCCACGAATTGTCAGCGCCCATGCTCGAGGTGCTCGACCGCAGCCCGCAGTCGGTGATTGCGCTGGGTGACGAGTTGCAGAACCTCAATGGCCTGAGCGCCCACCACGGCGGGTTCATTCGTCAACGCTACATCGACCATTCGTTGCGGGTCGGGCCGGCCATGGACAATGTGCTCAACCCGTTGATTCAGGCGCACCCGGCGGCCATCCAGGCCGCGTTCAGCGGCAGTGCCGAGCATTACACGCGCGTCAGTTTCTTCGACGGCGTGACCGTGCCCGAGCAGCCAACGGCCTTGATCGTCGAGGACGAGTGGGGCCTGTTCGGTTGGTTCCAGCGCCTGACGCACCTTGGGGTTGCGTTCGTGATGCTGCACGGGGCACGCAAGGACTTCGAGCTGTTCGTGGAAGACTGCATCGAGCTGTACCGCCACGGCACCCGGCCCCGGCACCCGATGCTGTTCCGGTACGCCAGCTGGCAGGCGCTGGCCGAGCACAAAGGGGACGACAAGGCGTTCATCGCGGTGGCTTCGATGCTGGGCAAGGGGTATACCGCGCAGCACTTTGCCAAGGCCAAGAGCCGCTATCGCTGGGACAAGGCGCCCAAGCTGTTCCTGGGGCGGGTTCGGGATGTGAGAAACATGGAGTTCGCGCGGGTGATGGTGTCGCCAGAGCTGATGGTGCCGCAACAGGTGACAGGCAATCGCAACGAGCGCGCTCGGTTGCTGGCAGGGTTGTACACGGCGTGTTCCAGGGCTCGACATGAGCTGATCGTGCCGGGTGGGATGCTCGATTGGGTGAAAGATCAGGGGCGGGGGTGATGGAGAGTGAGGGTCAGCCGGGTGGGTAACAATTGCACCTCGGCTGAACGCTGCTCGTTCTTTCAGGCAGGGGCCCCCCTGCCTGAAAGGTGCTGCAGCGCCAGGCCCCCGCATTCAGCTTTGACTCTAGATCGGGGGGCCGCGCAGCGGCTTCGCGCGATGTAACACGCGAAGCTAAAACGCCATGACCACAACCCGGCTCTCATGCCAGACAGCGCCTTAGTTGCGATCCAACCACACGGTCTGCACATTGGTGAACTCCCGCACGCCAAAGTGCGACAGTTCACGCCCGAACCCGCTTTTCTTCACCCCGCCGAAGGCGACACGGGGGTCGGAGGCGCAGTAGCCATTGATGAATACCGCACCGGTCTCCAGCGCCGACGTCATCCGTTCGGCCAAAGCATAGTCGGCCGTGTAGATGGTCGAAGCCAGGCCAAACTCGCTGTCGTTGGCCAATGCCACGGCATGGTCGGCATCCCGCGCGGTCGTGATCGCCGCAACCGGGCCGAACAATTCCTGCCTGAAGGCTGTCATCCGAGGCGTCACATCACCCAGCACGGTGGGTGCATAGACATTGGCCACACCTTCGACTTTGTGGCCACCGAGCAATAAGGTAGCCCCCTCGGCAAGGCTGGCCTGCACCTGGCCATCGAGCTCGTCACGCAAATCGTAGCGGGCCATGGGGCCAATATAGGTCGCATCTTCAAGCGGGTTGCCCACTTTCAAGGCCTGCGTGGCTTCCACGAATTTGCGTGTGAAGGCCTCGGCGATGCTCTGTTCGACGATAAAGCGCTTGGCGGCCGCGCACACCTGCCCGGTATTCTGATAACGGCCGATCACTGCCGCCTGCACCGCCGCATCCAGATCGGCATCGGCCAGCACAATGAAAGGGTCCGAACCGCCCAGCTCCAGGACGCACTTCTTCAGCGCAGCACCGGCCTGTGCACCGATCGCCATGCCGGCGCGCACGCTGCCGGTCAAGGTCACCGCCGCAATGCGCGGATCGTTGATGGCGCGTGTCACACCCTCCGGTGTTACGTTGAGCACCTCGAACACACCCTCTGGTACGCCCGCATCCTTGAACAGCTTATCCAGCAGGTAGGCGCTGCCCATCACGTTAGGGGCATGCTTGAGCACGTACGTATTGCCCGCCAGAATCGCAGGTACCGCGCCGCGCAGCACCTGCCAGACAGGGAAGTTCCAGGGCATCACAGCCAGGATCGGGCCCAACGGGCGGTACTCGATATGGGCTCTTTCAACCTGGGTCGCTTCAGGCGCGAGCATCGCGGGGCCGTGCTCGGCGTACCAGCGGCACAGACCCACGCACTTGCTGACTTCACCCCGTGCCTGCGTGATTGGCTTGCCGATTTCGCGGCTGATCATCTGAGCAAAGGTCTCTGCCTGCGCCTCCAGGGCAGTGGCCAGGGCCAGGAGGTGCTCGCTGCGCTGATCGGCCGACAGCCGGCTCCACTGGCCATAGCCGCTCTTGGCCCGGGTTAGCGCCGCCTCGAGCGCAGCATCGGTGTCGAACGGGTAAGCGCCGATCTGTTCGCCGGTGAACGGGTCAAGGGAGATGGCGTGGGTCTGGCTGCTGATCGCATTCATGGCGTGGCACTCTCGCTGTAGTTATGCAGTGGGCTCAGATTAGTGGGCTAGGGCTTTAATGAAAACTGAATAATAATGAGTCACTCATTCACGTTTGGAGAAAGCCGTGGACCTGATACAACTTGAGATGTTCAAGGCAGTCGCCGAGCAAGGCAGCATCAGTGCAGCCGCGCAGCATATCCACCGGGTGCCCTCCAACCTGACCACGCGCATCAAGCAACTGGAAGAGGACCTGGGCGTGGACCTGTTCATACGTGAGAAAAGCCGCCTGCGCTTGTCCCCGGCCGGCTGGAACTTCCTGGAGTACACCCGGCGCATCCTCGACCTGGTTCAGGAAGCGCGTAGCACCGTGGCAGGGGAGGACCCACAGGGCACGTTCGCCCTGGGCTCTCTGGAGAGCACTGCGGCGGTGCGCATCCCGGCCGTACTGGCAGCCTACAACCAGCGCTATCCCAAAGTGGACCTGGACCTGTCCACGGGCCCCTCCGGGACCATGCTCGAAGGCGTTCTGTCGGGTCGGCTGGTGGCCGCGTTCATCGACGGGCCGGTCTTGCACCCTACCTTGGAGGGCATGCCGGTTTTCGAAGAAGAGATGGTCATCATCGCGCCCCTCAACCATGCGCCTGTGAACCGGGCGCAAGACGTCAACGGCGAGAATATCTACGCGTTTCGCGCCAACTGCTCCTACCGGCACCATTTTGAAAACTGGTTCGTCAACGATCAGGCCGTCCCACGCAAGATTCACGAAATGGAGTCCTACCACGGCATGCTGGCGTGCGTCAGTGCCGGTGCGGGCTTGGCCATGATGCCGCGCACCATGCTGGAGAACATGCCAGGGTGCAGCACGGTCAGTGCCTGGCCGATGTCTGAAGACTTCCGTTACCTGAAAACCTGGCTGGTCTGGCGCCGTGGGACGGTCTCGCGCAGCCTTTCGACGTTCGTGAATCTACTTGAAGAAAGCATCTCATCATCCTGATTTGAAAAGATTTGAACGATGCTGAAGGCGTTCGGTCTAGGCATCGGTCGCCGGGCTCGATGCATCAGACTGTCACGCTAGGGCCTTGGATATATCAAGCGGTCTAGCACGCTTATCTGCCTAACCCAAGCAGTAAACGGCTAAAAGGATCACGGGAAGTGATAGCAATCTACTTCCAAGTTCCTATACAACTGACCATAATCCGGCAATTATTACATCGTGTGACCGAAACACGAGATTCGGTTACCAAAAATTTCGAGAGGTTAAACCCTGCGCCGTTCGGTCAGCGTTCAGCAAGCTGACGCAACCAACTGACACAGGGTCCATGCCTCCAGTTGTCGCACTTACCATCAGGAGATGTCATAGATGAAATCCCGTATCGCTGCTTCGTTGGCTGCCGCCGTGCTGGCCTTCGCCGGGGCGAACCTGGCCCAGGCTGCCCAGGTTACCGGCGCGGTCGGTGTCACCAGCCAAGGCGACATGACCTACCGTGCAGGCTTGTCCTTCGACTGGGACAAGCAGTGGTTCGAGACCAGTGTCGGCCACCTGACCGGCTACTGGGACGCGGGCTACACCTATTGGGAGGGCGGTGACGCCAGCGGTGCCCACTCGCTGTCCTTCAGCCCGGTGTTCACCTATGAATTCAGCGGCTTCACCTACACCCCCTACATCGAAGCAGGCATCGGTATCGCAGCATTTTCCAAGACCCGGGTCGGCGACCAGCGCATGGGCTCGTCCTTCAACTTCGAAGACCGCATCGGCCTGGGCCTGAAGTTGCCGTCGGAGCAGAAGGTCGGCATCCGCGCCATCCATTACTCCAACGCGGGCATCCGCCAGCCTAACGATGGCATCGAGTCGTACTCGCTGTTCTACAGCAAAGGCTTCTGATGACCAGCCCGGCTCGGCGGCTGCCTGGCCGCCGAGCCGGTCGAGTGCCTGTCAGAAGGTGTAGGCCACCCCGGCCTGCACCGTACGAGGCGCGCCCGGATAGGCGTAGGTGTTGAACGAGCCTTCGTCATAGCCCTTATTGAACAGGTTCTTCACGTCCAGGTTCAGGCGTACGTGCTCGTTGACCTTATAGAAGCTCAGCAGGTCCACCACGCTGTAGCGCTCCATGGTGTAAGTGCTGGTTGCGGTCTGGCCGGCACGGTCATCCACGTACTTCACCCCAACGCCCAACCCGAGCCCCTTGGCCAAACCGTCCTGGAACTCGTAGGTGTTCAGCAGGCTGAAGGTATTGCGTGGGATGTTGGCAAGGCGCGTACCGCTGGGCAGGCTGGTGTCCTTGGTGACTTGGGCATCGACATAGGAATAGCCACCGATGACGCGCCATTCGGGGGTCAGGTTGCCTGCCACGTTGATATCCAGCCCGCGGCTGCGCACCTCACCTGCAGCCACCTTGAAGGTGTTTGTAGGGTCGCTGGGGTCGTTGGCCAGGACGTTTTCCTTGACGATGTGATAGACCGCAGCATCCGCGCTCAGCTGGCCATCGAGCGACGCCCACTTCAACCCCAGCTCATAAGACTTGCCCTTTTCCGGATCGAAGCCGCCTCCGCTGGCGGGCGTGCCGGTGTTGGGCTTGAACGAGCGCGCGGTATTGGCGTACACCGCCAGGGTATCGGTCAGGTCGTAGATCAGGCCAAAGCGCGGCGTCACGCCATTTTCGCCTTTGCTGAAGTCGCGGTTGGTCGGCATCTTGTCGTCGTAGTCATGCTCGAAGCGCTCCAGGCGTACCCCGGCCAGCGCCTTGAGGCGCTCGGTCAGGGCCACTTGGTCCTGAATGAAGAACGCCCAGGTTTGCAGGTTTTCCTTGTCCCAGGTGGTCGTGCGGGTCAGGGCAGGGCGAGGCTGGCCCAGTACCGGGTGATAGATATCGATGGGGTAGGTGCCATCGCGCGCCGAGGAGCGCTGGATGATGGAGTTGTAATCGTAGTTCTCGTATTCGACGCCGGTCAGCAAGGTGTGGCTGAACGCGCCTGTATCGAAGTGCCCTGTCAGGTTCAGCTGCCAGTCCCGGTCGGTCCACTGCAGCTTGCGCCAGTTGAAGTTGCGCTCCAGGGTGCGACCATCCACCGGGGCCTTGTTGGCTTCCACGGCATTGCCCTGCAGGCTGCCATCGAGGAACTGGAACCCGCCGGCCAGCGTCCAGTCTTCGTTGAGCAGATGCTCGAAGCGTATCTGGGCCATGTTGTTGTCGTTGTGCAGCAGGTTGTCACTGCCCTTTTCCCAGATGTAGGTGTCCCGCGAGGCGCTGCGCGGTTGGGTAGGGTAGCGGGTCAGGCCGCGATCAAGGGGGTGGTTGTTGCGCATGAAGTCGCCTTCGAACACCACCTTGGTGCTGTCGTTGACCTGCCAGCTCAGTACTGGGGCCACGTCGTAGCGCTCGCCCTGCACATCGTCACGGAAACTGTCGCCGCCTTCGCCCAGCACATTGAGCCGGTAGGCCACAGAGCCGTCCTCGTTTAGCGGCCCGGTGGCATCGAGGGTGGCGCGGTGCATGCCTTGGTCGTCGAACTGACTGCCCAGTGTCACGCTCGGGTCCGACAGGGGTTGCTTGCTGACCACGTTGAAGGTGCCACCCGGATCGCCACGGCCATACAGGCTGCTGGCCGGGCCACGGATGACTTCCAGGCGCTCGACCGTATTGGCGTCTGGCGCATTGGGGTACCCCCGGTTGATCGGGAACCCGTTGCGGTAGAACTCGCCGGTGGTGAAGCCGCGCACCGTGAAAGTGGTAAGGCCTTGGCCGCCGAAGTTGTTGGCGCGGCCGACGCCGCCGGCATAATCGAGCCCGTCCTGCAGACGGGTGGCGCCGGTATCCTGGAGGACATCCTTGGGTACCACGCTGACGGACTGAGGCGTCTCGTGCAGTGCCGTGTCAGTGCGCGTGGCACTGGCCGAGCGGCTGGCCTTGTACCCCTGGACCGGGCCGTCGGCCCGTTCGGCATCGGCACTGCCGGTAATGCTCAAGGCTTGAAGTTCGATTTGCGCGGCGTCGGGCGGGGAGGCCGGATCGGCAAACGCCAGGGGGGAAACGGCATGAAGTACACAAAGCGAGACGAACGTGCGACGCATCGACAGTACGATCCTGAGTAGGGCGCTGGAGTTGGAGGTGTAACCGCGCCGGGAAAATACTACGAATCATTATCAAATGCATCTATTTCGGTTTACACCTGTGCTCTGTTTGCGCAGAGGGGTAGGCGCAGGTCGCTACCCGCCTGTCATCCATTTGGTCAGGCCATTACGGCCGCTTACGCCCAACTTGGCAGCAGCGCGTTTGAGATAGGTTTCCACCGAGCTGTTCTTCACATTCAACCGCCGGGCGAGCTCAGGGACCGTGCAGCCGCTCAGCAGGCCCACGCACACCTCTTGTTCGCGCACCGAGAGCTTGACTGAAGCCTGCATCAGACGTCTGCCGAACGTCTGTTGCAGTCTGCCGACCTCTGCGTCATCCAGCGCCTGGCCGATCACTTCGGCGCCGTCATGATCGAGCAATTGACCGTGATGTTCGACGAGCGGCAGTAACGTACTCGAGAGGCTCTTGAGCTGCGACAGCTCTGCCAGCGAAAAGCGTCGCTCGCAGGGCAAGCGGTAGGCACTGATCACCCACCGTTTGGTACCGCTGCAGGACACCAGGTGGCATTGATGGGCCGGGCGCAGATTACGCGGATTGCTGCCTTCGGGCGCCTTGAACTCGATGAGCAATGGGTCGTGCATCTGCTCGATCGATTGCAGCAGGGGATGAGGCAAGCGTGAACCCACCTGCCTTGCATGCACACCGGCGCGGCCGAGCACCTCCACGCGGCTGTCCGTCAACTGCGGTGCATCGAGGGTCCATTCACTGATTTCCAACCCGTCGATGCTGACTTGATCCTGTACCAGTCGAAGCATCTGCTCGGCGAAACAGGCGCCTCCGGTCTGCGCGATCAATTCACCCAGTTGCAGATAGAGATGAGGGTCCGGTCGGTAGTCGGAGCGAGCGTTCAACATCATGTCGATGGGTTCCTGAGGGCCTGCTGTAACTGCGTCTGCCCGCGCAATCCCATTGCAATCGGGCAGGGTGTATGGGCGTATTCAAGCCCGCTGACTGGAAGACGTCTGTAGCGGGATTCAGGGACAGAACATGCCAGCAAAAGGTGGTAGGCGCAGATCATCGGATGCGCGGGGAACGCTGGAAAAAGGGCCAAATGCCAGCAAATTGGCGCCAGAAGGGTGGCTCCGCAGGGATAAGCGACGCCAATACAGTATGCCGTGAGCCATCGTCGCCAGCCTCGTGTAGGTAATCTCCTACAAGGATTTCAGCAGCCCACGTTGCTTGCGGGGGTGTCCGGGTTTAATGGGCCATACAGGGCAGGCGCCCGGTGTTTGAATCGCACGCTGACCCCTCAGAAGGACCTGACCGATCATGCCTGCCGCCGACCTTTTCGACCTCACCGTTGCCCAGCGGGATATCTGGCTGGAGCAACTCAGCCAAGGCACATCCCCGCTGTACAACATTGGCGCCTATGTCGCGCTGGAGGGGCAGGTGGACAGGACCAGGCTGACGCTGGCACTGCATCACCTGGCCAGCCTCCACGATGCCTTGCGTACCGTGTGGGTACAGGAGGGTGGCTCGGCGCGGCAGTGTTTCGCCCCCCAGCTGCCCGTGACCTTGATGTGGGACGACCTTCAAGCTGACGCCCACCCGACCGATGCAGCCCTGAACCTTCTCGATGCCTGGATGCGCATGCCCATTGCACTGGAGCAAGGGCCGCTCTGGGAGGCCAGGCTGATCAGGATGGGCCCCCGCGAGCACTTGCTGGCCTTGCGCGCCCACCATCTGGTGCTCGATGGGTGGGGCGTTGACCAGTGGTTCAAGCAACTGGCCGACCTCTACCTCACGCTCGAACACCAACAGGCGCTGCCCGGCAACGCGCCCTCGTACTGCGCCTTTATCGAAGAGGATGCGCGCTACCGGGCCTCGGCGCGTTATCAGCGTGACCGTGAGTACTGGCTGACCAGGCTTGCCCAACTGCCCGACCCCCTGCTGCGGCCTACCCAACCGGCCTTGTCGCCGGAGGATTCACCGAGCCATGCGCTTGATCTGGCGGTTACGCCTGGCTTGATGCGCAAGTTGCGGGCGCTGGCCGACACCCTAGGCGTGTCGCCGTTGCCGGTGTTGCTGGGGGCACTGCACGTCTGTGTCTGCCGCACTTGGCAGCGCGATCAATGGATGGTCGGCTTGCCGGTACGCAACCGCGCCAACGCACAGTTCAAGGCAACCCTGGGATTGTTCACCCAGGTCAGCCCACTGCGCATGGACTTTGGCAGGAACCTGTCCTTCGCGGACCTGATTCAAGCCATCGTCGCTACGCTCAAGCAGGATTTTCGTCATCAGCGCTACCCGTTGAGCGCGCTCAAACGCGACGTCGCCGCGCAGCAGGAGGGGCGCACGCAGTTGTTCGAGCTGCTGGTGTCCTTCGAAGAAGACAGCAACGCGCTGCAAATCGGCGACGTGGCCGGTGCGACGGTCATGATCTGCAATGGCCATGAACCCTCACCCTTGAGCATCCATTTGCGCTGCAACACCCACGCAGGCACCGCGCGCCTGCACTTGGTGCACAGCCGCGCCTGGTTCAGCGACGAACAGGCCAAAGCCCTCGGCGCACGACTGCTGCATGTGCTGGAGCAGGGCCTGGCCCAACCCCAGGCCCTGGTATCGGCCTTCGACATGCTGACCGCACCCGAGCACCAACGCCTCAGGGCATGGAACATGACGGCCATGTCAGCGGCGCACACGGCGCCCTGCCTGATTCAGCAACGCATCGAGCTGCAAGCCCGCACGCAGCCGGGAGCCCTGGCGGCCTGTTTCGGCGACCAAACCTTGAGTTACGGCGAGCTCGATCACCGCGCAAGCGCCTTGGCCCAGCACCTCGCAAGTCTCGGGGTAGGCCCTGAACGGCGCGTGGCAGTGGTCGCCCAGCGAGGGCTGGCCACCCTGGTTGGCCTGCTGGCGGTACTCAAGGCAGGCGGTGCTTACGTGCCGGTCGATCCGGCCCATCCGGCAGAGCGCATCGCCTACCTGCTGCAGGACAGCGCTCCGCACGTGGTCCTGACCCTTTCGCGCTTCGCACCGCGCCTGCCCAAGCACGGCAGGCCACAGATCGAACTGGACGACCCGTCGTGGCCGACCGAGCCCGCAGCCACCTTCTCGTTCGCACCGCAAACGCGTACGGATTTGGTCTACATCATCTATACCTCTGGCTCCACCGGCCAACCCAAGGGGGTGATGGTCGAGCAACGCATGCTGGCCAACCTGGTGGACTGGCACTGCACCCAATTCGCGCTTGGCCCAGGCCGCCATCAGTCCAGCGTGGCGGGCTTTGGTTTCGATGCCATGGCCTGGGAGATCTGGCCGGCGCTGTGCAGTGGCGCCACCTTGCACCTGGCACCGGTACGCGAAGGGGCCGAGGATATACACGCGTTGCTCGCCTGGTGGCGGGCCCAAACGCTTCACGTCAGCTTCTTGCCCACGCCGATTGCGGAACTCGCCTTCGCCCAGGGGATACCCCATCCAACGTTGGAAACCCTGCTGGTGGGCGGTGACCGCCTGCGACGACTGGGCCGGGAGCTGACGTGCAAGGTGATCAACAACTATGGCCCGACCGAAGCCACGGTAGTGGCCACGTCGGGGCAGGTGCAGCCGGGTGGGCCATTGCACATCGGCGTTCCGGTCGCCAACACCCAGGTGTATGTGCTGGACGGGCAGGGCCAGTTGCTGCCGCCCGGCGCGGCCGGTGAGCTGTATATCGGTGGCCAAGGGGTGGCCAGGGGCTACTTCAACCAGCCGCAACTGAGCGCCGAGCGCTTCGTTCAAGACCCGTTCAGTAGCGCGCCTGGCGCCCGGCTTTACCGGACCGGTGACTGGGTGCGCTGGCTGTCCGACGGCACGCTTGAGTACCTGGGCCGCAACGACGACCAAGTGAAGATCCGCGGTATGCGGGTCGAGCTTGCGGAGATCGAAGCCGCCTTGAGCCGTCACCCGGCGGTGAACGAAGGCGTGGTCATGCTCCGCGAGGGTCAGTTGCATGCCTGGTTCACGGCGACCGATCCGGTCACGCCCCGGGCCCTGCACGATCACCTGCGCGATAGCCTGCCAGTCGCCCTGTTACCGGTCGCCTACATGCAGGTCGCCCACTGGCCCTTGACCGCCAATGGCAAGCTCGACCGACGCGCGCTGCCCCCAGCGGATGACACGGCCATGGTGCGGCACGAGCATGAGCCGCCAGAAGGGGAGATGGAGCAACGCCTTGCCGCGCTCTGGGCCCAGTTGCTGCACATCGAGCGCATCGGCCGGCACGACCATTTCTTCGAGCTGGGCGGGCATTCGCTGCTGGCTGTCCAACTGATCGAGGCCATGCGCCAACAAGGCCTGCAGGTCGATGTGCAGGTGCTGTTCGGGCAATCGACCCTGGCAGCGGTCGCCGCCAGCGCCAGGGCCACCGAGTGCGTGCACAACCCACCGCCGTGCATCCCGTTGCTGTGCCAGCGCATCGAGCCGGGCATGCTGCCCCTGGCCACGCTCAGTCAGGCAGCGCTCGACCGCATCGTAGCGAGGGTGCCGGGTGGCGCGGCCAACGTGCAGGAAATCTACCCCTTTGCGCCCTTGCAGCAGGGGCTGCTGTACCACCACCTGACGGACACGGTCGACCCGTACCAGCAACAGGCCTTGTTCTCGTTCGCCACCGAGCAACAGGTGCGCGACTTCGCCGTAGCGTTGCAGCATGTGATGCAGCGCCACGACATCCTGCGCACCAGCCTGGCCTGGGAAGGGCTGGAGACGCCGCACCAGGTGGTCTGGCGCCATGGCCGCCTGCCGGTCGAACGCTGGCAGGGGCCTGAAGGTCAATGGCGTGACTACTACCATCCCGGCCGGCGCCCGCTCAGCCTGGACAAGGCGCCGATGCTGGCACTGGTGTGCATGGATGCACCTGAACAGGGCCGTTGGCTGGCCTTGCTGCGTTTTCACCATCTGGTCAATGACGCGGTGTCCTTGCAGGTGCTACTGGGCGAGCTGGAGGCCTGTATGGCGGGGCGGGGCGCGCAATTGCCAGCGCCAGTGCCGTATCGGGATTACGTGGCGCTCACTAACCGCGCCGAGCGCCAGGCCGCCCACCGGGCATTTTTCACCGAGCAACTGGCGGGGTTGGCGCCGCAGCAGCCGCTGTCGGGCTGGGGCGCAGTGGCGCTCGATCCGGCCGACCTCGAGAACGCCAGCCGTGACCTGCCCGCCGCCACGGTCGCCAGCCTGCGCGCCCTGGCAAGGGCGCATGGCGCCAGCCTTGCGAGCCTGCTGCACCTGGCATGGGCCCACGCACTGGGTAGCCTGAGTGGGCGCGACCAAGTCGTGGTGGGCACGGTATTGCTGGGGCGCAGCATGGCCGGCCCTGGCGCCGACCGGGCGCTGGGGATGTTCATCAACAGCTTGCCGCTGCGCATCAACCTCAATGACTGCACCCCAGCGCAGGCGTTGGTGGATACCCATGCTCGCCTGGCGGCGCTACTGGCCCATGAAGATGCGCCGCTGATCCTGGCCCAGCAATGCAGCGGTCTGCCGGCCGGCAGCGCACTGTTCGACAGCCTGGTGAACTACCGTCAGGGTGCGCTGCCGTTGGGCGAGGTCATGCCGGGTGTCGCGCTGGTCGAAGCCAGTGAAGTGACGAGCCATGGCCTGGTATTGACGGTGGATGACCCGGGAGATCGCCTGCAACTGTCTGTGCGTGCCCCGCGTGCGCTGGGGGCGCAGCGCATGCTGGACTACCTGGGCACGGCGCTCGAACAGATCGGCCAGGCACTATCGGACCCGACATCCGGCATGCTCCAGCAGCTATGCCCGGTGCCTGCACAGGAGCTTGCGTTGATGCTCGAAGGCTTCAACGCCACCGAAGACCCCACCAGCCCTGTTCACCAGACACTGCCGACGCTGTTCGAGGCCCAGGTGCAACGTACCCCCTGCGCCATCGCCCTGCAGGCCGACGGCCAGAGCCTGGACTACCAGACGCTCAACGAACAGGCCAACCGCCTGGCGCACTACCTGATCGGCCTGGGCGTGACACCTGACAGCCGAGTGGCGGTGTGCATCGAGCGAGGTGTCAGCCTGATGATCGCCTTGCTCGGGGTGCTCAAGGCAGGTGGTGCCTACGTGCCGCTGGACCCTGAATACCCGCAAGAGCGGCTGCGCTTCATGTTGCAGGACTGCAACCCGGTCACGGTGCTGGTGCACGGGGCCACGGCAGGGCTCTTCGCGCCGTTGCAACAGCCCACCCTGAACCTGGACCGCTGTGATCTGACCGAGCGTCCTTGCACCGACCCTCAGGTGCCTGGCCTTGGTCCGCAGCACTTGGCTTACGTGATGTACACCTCAGGTTCGACCGGCACGCCCAAGGGCGTGATGATCGAGCATCGCGGCCTGTGCAACCTGATGCACTGGGGCTCGCTGATCCGGGCACCACGTGCCGGTGACGCCTTGCTGCAACGCGCCCCGTGCACCTTCGACGGTTCGGTCTGGGAGTTGTTCTGGCCGTTGACGGCGGGGGTGCGCCTGGTCCTTGCTCGCCCCAGTGGGCACCGCGACCCTGGCTACCTGGTGGAGCTGATCAAGGCGCAGCAGGTCAGCATCGTCAAGTTCGTCCCGGCGCTGTTGCAGCAGTTCCTCGGTCAGCCAGGGGTGCAGGGGTGCACCCGGCTCACCGACATTTTCTGCGGAGGCGGCGATCTTACCCCCGCGTTGCTGCAAAGCCTTCGCGAGCGCTTGCCCTGGGTATGCGTGCATAACGTGTATGGCCCCACCGAGGCCACTGTCGACAGTACCGCCTGGTCGTTGCCGGCCCATACGCCACTGCCGGTGCAGACACCGCCGATCGGCCGTCCGATCCCCAACACCCGCGTGTATGTACTCGATGAACACGACCGCCCGGTACCGCTGGGCGGCTTAGGCCAGTTGCACATCGGTGGAGTAGGCGTGGCGCGCGGCTATCTGGGCTTGCCTGAGCTTCAGGCCGAACGCTTCATCGCCAGCCCCTTCGTCGACGGCGACCGGCTCTACCGCACAGGCGATCTGGTGCGCTATCGAGAAGACGGCAACCTCGAATTCATGGGCCGCAACGACTTCCAGGTCAAGCTGCGCGGCCTACGCGTGGAACTTGGAGAGATCGAGGCCTCGCTCACCGCCCACCCGGCCGTTGCGCAGGCGGTGGTGCTGATGCGCGAAGAGCGCCTTGTGGCCTACTTCACCCTGTGCGACGGCCAGCCTGCGCCGGCCCTCGAAGCCCTGCGCGGTCACCTGCTGGCCTGCATGCCGGAGTACATGGTGCCCCAGGCCTTCGTGCGCCTGGCGCAGTTGCCCTTGAGCGCCAACGGCAAGCTGGATCGGCGCGCCTTGCCCGCGCCCGGCGCCGATGCGGTCATCAGCCGCGCCTACCGTGCACCCGAAGGCGAGCTGGAAGCGGCCATGGCGGCCATCTGGGCCGAGTTGCTCAAGATCGAGCAGGTGGGCCGTGACGACAACTTCTTCGAGCTGGGCGGGCATTCATTGCTGGCCGTGAGCCTGGTGGCGCGCCTGCGCCAGGCCGGGCTGCACGTCGATGCCAGGGCGCTGTTCACCCAGCCCACCCTCTCGGGGCTCGCCGCCAGCACCCAGGCCCAGCCTGAACAGGCCGTCATCCCGCCTACCACCATCCCAAGCCTGGGCAAACGCAGGCGCCTTTGAGGCCAAGCCCGGGGCCCGCCGGCCCCGGCAATCGTTTGCGCGGTTGTCCCCACTTCCCATGTCAGACCGGCCGGTCGCCTTGCTTTAGCGTGTCGGCCATCAACCCTTCCAGGCAAAGCAGGATGCTTACCGATGCACTTCAGCGAACTGATCAACGCACTTTCCACCCGTCCCATCCGTCTGCAGCGTGAAGACCAGGACCTGATCGTCCTGGGTGATGACCAGACGCTGGACGACCCCCTGTGGGAGGCGTTGTCCCGGCACAAGCCGGCCTTGCTGGAGATGCTTGCAAGTCAGGATGACGATTGGCTCAGCCCGGCATTTCGCGTCACCCCCGACATGCTGCCGTTGGTCAGCCTCGACCAGGCGGCCATTGACCGTATCGTCGACAGCGTGCCAGGCGGGGCGGCCAACGTACAGGACATCTACCCGCTGGCACCCCTGCAGCGGGGCATGCTGTACCACCACCTGTCGGCGCAGGACGGCGACCCCTACCTGTCGCAGGTGCAACTGCGTTTCGCCAGCAAGACGCACCTCGATGCCTTCGCCGACGCCCTGCAAGCGGTCATCCAGCGCCACGACATCCTGCGCACTGCCGTACATTGGGAATGCCTGGACGAGCCCGTGCAGGTGGTATGGCGCGAAGCGGCCCTGGTGCGTGAAGCGTTGCCGTTCAAAGGCCACGGCGCACTGACCGAGCTGTGCGACCACCTGGCCCCACGCCGTTATCGACTGGACCTGCGCCAGGCACCCCTGATGCAACTGGCCCAAGCCCAGGGTGAGGGGCAGGCGTGGGTGGCAGTGCTGACCTTCCATCACATGATCATGGATCACACGGCGCTCGATATCGTGCGCCGGGAAATCCAGGCGCATTTGGCCGGTACGGCCGCGCAGTTGCCCGCGCCGACGCCGTTTCGCAACTTCCTGGCGGCGGCCCGCCAGGCCCTGGACGAACAAGCCCACACCCAGTTCTTCGAGCACATGCTGGCCGATATCGACGAGCCGACCCTGGCCTTCGGTGCCCAGGCAAAGCCCGAGCAGCTTCTGCAGCAAGCCCGCCTGACCTTGCCGACCCCTCTGGCCCGTCGCCTGCGTCAACAGGCCCGGCAGCTCGGGGTCAGCCCAGCCAGCGTCCTGCACCTGGGCTTCGCCCGGTGGGTAGGGCAGCTGGCCGGGCGTCAGACGGTGGTGTTCGGCAGCGTATTGCTCGGCCGCATGACCGCCGGGGAGGGCGGCGAGCAGGCATTGGGCATGTTCATCAACACGCTGCCGCTGCGTATCGACGTGACAGAGGTGGGGGTCAAGGACGGCCTGTTGCACACCCACCGTCGTCTGACCGGCTTGCTGGCCCACGAACAAGCGTCCCTGGCCCTGGCTCAGCGCTGCAGCGGGGTGGCTGCGCCCACGGCCTTGTTCAACAGCATGCTCAATTACCGTCACAGCGACGCCGGCGACGCCGCCGAGATCATTCCTGTCGCGCCGGGTATCGACATTGTCGGCGCCGAGGAGCGTACCGATTACCCATTGACGGTGAGCGTGGACGATTTGGGCGACGACCTGCGCCTGACCGTGCAAAGCCTGCCTGAATGGGATGCCGCACGCCTGAGCCAGCAGTTCGAGCAGGTGCTCGCCAATCTCGTGCACGCCCTGGAACACGAGCCCGACACGCCTTTGCAGCACGTGGCCGTACTGCCGCCGCAGGAATTCGATCAGGTGGTGCGTCGCTTCAACGACACCGCCTGCACCTATCGGCAGGGCGACACTGTGCACGCACGGATCCAAGCCCGTGCGCGCGTGGCGCCAGAGGCCATCGCACTGCGTCAGGACGGCCAGGTGCTGAGCTACGCGGCGCTCAACCAGCAGGCCAATCAACTGGCCCACCGGCTGCTGGGAGAAGGTGTGAAGCCAGGCCAACGCATCGCCCTGTGCCTGCCGCGAAATGCGAACAGGCTGGTCGGCATGCTCGCGGTGCTCAAGGCCGGTGCGGCCTACGTGCCCGTCGATCCCGCTTACCCCGCCGACCGCATCGCCTACTTGCTGACCGACAGCGCACCCGCCTGGGTGCTGGCCGAGTCCAGCATCGAAGGCCTGCCCACTGGCGTGCCGCGCCTGGATCTGGACCATCCCCCTGCCGACGCCCCGACGCACGACCCTGTGGTCACGGGGCTGGATGATCGGCAGCTGGCCTACCTCGTCTACACCTCAGGCTCGACCGGCCAGCCCAAGGGCGTAATGGTCGAACACCGTGCCCTGGTCAACCTGGTGGACTGGCACTGCCAGGCTTTCGAGCTGGACGAGCACGGCCACGCCTCGAGCGTGGCCGGGTTCGGTTTCGATGCCCTGGCCTGGGAGGTATGGCCCTGCCTGTGCGCCGGGGCTACGCTGCACCTGCCGCCGGCGGATGTTGGCAATGAGCATGTCGAGGCGCTGCTCGACTGGTGGCTGGAGCAGCCGCTGACGGTGAGTTTTCTGCCAACGCCCGTGGCCGAGCACGCGCTGCGCCGCGAGCGCCAGCACCCGACCTTGCGCACCCTGCTGGTGGGCGGCGATCGCCTGCGCCACTTCGAGCGCGACCCAGGCTTTGCGTTGGTCAACAACTACGGCCCGACCGAAACCACCGTGGTCGCCACTTCTGGACGACTGCGCCCAGGCGGTGCCCTCCATATCGGTACGCCGATCGCCAATACCCAGGTCTACGTGCTGGACGCAGGCCTGCAACCGGTGCCCGTGGGCGTTGTAGGCGAGTTGTACATCGGGGGCGCTCAGGTGGCGCGGGGCTACTTCAACCGCCCCGAACTGACGCACTCGCATTTCATCAAGGATCCGTTCAGCGATGACCCTCAGGCACGCCTGTACCGCAGCGGCGACCTGGTACGCTGGAACACCGACGGCACGCTGGATTACCTCGGGCGCAACGACGACCAGGTGAAGATTCGCGGCGTGCGCGTTGAGCTGGGTGAAATCGAGGCGGCGCTCAAGTGCCAGCCTGGTGTCGAAGACGCCGTGGTGCTGGTGCGCGACGGCCGACTGCTGGGTTGGTATACCCAAACTCGGCCTCTTGAAGCGCTGGCGCTGCGCGAGGCGTTGCAGGCCTGTCTGCCCGCGCAACTGGTGCCCGCGGCACTGACCTGCCTCAAGGCGCTGCCGCTGACCCGCCATGGCAAGCTTGACCGCCGGGCGTTGCCAACCCCGGACACCTCAAGCCTTGCTGCCAGCGCCTTCGAAGCCCCGCACACCCCGACCGAAACGGCCATGGCCGCGATCTGGGCCGACGTGCTGCAGGTCGACCGGGTAGGGCGCCACGACAACTTCTTCGAGCTGGGTGGGCACTCGTTGTTGGCGGTCACGCTGGTCGAGCGTTTGCGCCGAGCGTCGCTGGTGGTGGACGTGCGCATGCTGTTCGCCCAGCCCACCGTCGCCGCCCTCGCAGCTGTGGTCGGCGATAGCCCGGTCCTGCAGGTGCCGGCCAATGGCGTGCCGCCGGGCGCGCAGCGCATTACGCCCGACATGCTCAGCCTGATCACGCTGGAGCAGCACCTGATCGACCGCATCACTGCTCAGGTACCAGGCGGCGCTGCCAACGTGCAGGAAATCTATCCGCTGGCACCCCTGCAGCAGGGCGTGCTCTACCATCACCTGAGCGCAGAGCAGGGCGACCCCTACCTCTTGCAGACACGCCTGGCATTCGACAGCATCGAGCGTCTGTTGGCCTGGGCCGGCGCCCTGCAACAGGTCATCGACCGACATGACATTCTGCGCACCGCTGTCCTGAGTCACGGCTTGGCGCAGCCGCTGCAGGTGGTGTGGCGCAAGGCCGAGCTGGGCGTCCTCGAGGTGACCGACCTGCACGAGGATTCGGGCACCTCGCGCATCGACCAGTTGCAGGCGCGCTTCGATGCCCGCCATCACCGCATGGACCTAAGCCAGGCACCCCTGGCGCAGTTGCACTATAGCCTGGACCCTGACAATCACCGGGTGGTGGCCGTGTTGCTGTTCCATCACCTGGCACTGGACCACACGGCCCTGGACGTGATGCTGTACGAGATGCGCGCCTTGCTGTTCGGGCAAGGGCATACCCTGCCGCCGGCCGTGCCATACCGTAATTACGTTGCCCAGGCTTGCCTGGGCAACGAAGCCGCCCACGAGGCCTTCTTCAAGACCCTGCTGGCCGATGTCGATGAGCCCACCCTGCCGCTCGGTCATGCCAACGTGCAAGGCGACGGTGCTGGCATCGAGCACGCCTTGCTGGCGCTCGACCACGGCCTGGCCCAGGGCCTACGTGCCCAGGCCAGGCGCCTGGGTGTCAGTGCTGCGAGCCTGATGCACGTGGCCTGGGCCCGTGTACTTGGGGTGTTGGCCAACCGCAGCGATGTGGTGTTCGGCACAGTGCTGATGGGGCGCTCGCAAGCCGGCGAGGGCGCCGACCGCGCACTGGGCATGTTCATCAACACCCTGCCTCTGCGTGTCGATACCGCCGCCGGGGTAGAACAAGGCGTGTTGGCCACGCACCGCCACTTGTCGGCCCTGCTGGCCCACGAGCATGCGTCGTTGGCACTGGCCCAGCGTTGCAGCGGCGTGGCCGCCGGGACGCCGTTGTTCAGCGCGCTGCTCAACTACCGCCACAGCGCCGACCCGGCCGCCCAGGCAGGTGACGGCCTCTGGGAGGGCGTACAGCTGCTGGGCGCAGAGGAGCGCAGCAACTACCCGCTCACCCTCAGCGTCAACGACCTGGGTGATGGTTTTACCTTCAACGTGCTGGCGTTGATCGAAATCGGCGCGGCGCGGGTCGCCGAGTGGATGGCAATGGCCGTGGCGCAGATGGTTCGGGCGTTGGAGCACGACCCGCAAACCAGCGTTCAGCGCCTGTCCATACTGGACGATGCGGCGCGCGAGCAGGTGCTGGGCGGCTTCAACTTGACCGCGCAAGCGTACCCACAGGGCCAGACCGTACATGGGCTGATCGAGGCCCAGGCTGCCGCAGTGCCCGATGCCACAGCGGTGTGCCAGGGCTCCCTGACCCTGACCTACGCCCAGCTCAACCGACGCGCCAATCAGTTGGCCCATCGGCTGATCGCAGAGGGTGTAGGCAGGGCTGACCGCGTCGCCTTGTGCCTTGATCGCACACTGGACCGTATCGTCGCCTTGCTGGCCGTGCTCAAGGCCGGGGCCGCCTACGTGCCCGTGGACCCGGCCTATCCGGCCAGCCGTATCGCCTACCTGCTCGAAGACAGCGCGCCGGCCCTGTTGCTGGCCCAGGTCGACATTGGCGGCCTGCCGCCGCACGTGCGCCGCATCGACCTCGACCAGCCGGATGCTTACCTGAGCCTTACCGACAACCCGCACGTGGCGGGGCTGACTGCCAATGACCTGGCGTACCTGGTGTACACCTCAGGGTCCACCGGACAGCCCAAGGGCGTCATGGTCGAGCACCACACCGTGACCAACCTCGTCCACTGGCACTGCCAGGCGTTTGCCGTGCAGGCGGGCACACGCACCTCCAGCGTTGCCGGTTTCGGTTTCGACGCCATGGCTTGGGAAGTCTGGCCCGCCCTGTGCGCGGGGGCCACGCTGCACCTGCCGCCGGCCTACCTGGGCAACGAGCAGGTCGAGGCGTTGCTGGACTGGTGGCTCGAACAACCCCTGACGGTCAGTTTCCTGCCGACCCCTGTGGCTGAACAGGCGCTGCGCCGCCCACACCAGCACGCCACGTTGCGCACCCTGCTGGTGGGCGGCGATCGCCTGCGTCAGTTCGAGCAGGACCCAGGGTTCACCGTGGTCAACAACTACGGCCCCACCGAGTGCACCGTGGTTGCCACCTCGGGTGCGTTGGCACCCGGCGCAGCCCTGCACATTGGCACACCCATCGCCAATACCCGTGTCTACGTGCTCGATGACCTGGGCCAGCCTGTGCCGGTCGGGGTCACCGGCGAGCTCTACATTGGTGGCGCGCAAGTGGCGCGAGGCTATTTCAACCGGCCGGACCTGACCGCAGAGCGCTTCCTGCGTGACCCGTTCAGCCGCCTGCCCAACGCCCGCCTGTACCGCAGCGGCGACCTGGTGCGCTGGAACAGCGACGGCACGCTTGATTACCTGGGCCGCAACGACGACCAGGTCAAGGTACGTGGCGTCAGGGTGGAGCTGGGTGAAATCGAGGCCGCACTCCGGGCGCAGCCCGGCGTCGGCGATGCCGTGGTGCTAGTGCGCGGAGAACGCTTGCTGGCCTGGTTCACCGAGACCTCTCCTGTCGAGGTGAGTGCCGTGCGTCAAGGCTTGCAGGCATGCCTGCCTGGTCAGCTGTTGCCCCAGGCCTTCATCCGCATCCAGGCGCTGCCCCTGACCAGCCATGGCAAGCTCGACCGTCGCGCGCTGCCCGAGCCACAGCCCCAGGACCTGGTTCAGCAGGGGTATGAGGCCCCGCTGGGTGAAACCGAGGCGATCATCGCTCAGGTGTGGGCCGACGTGCTGGGCCTGGAGCAGGTCGGCCGGCACGACAACTTCTTCGAACTGGGCGGGCATTCGCTGTTGGCCGTGAGCCTGATCGAGCGGCTGCGCGAACAAGGCTTGGCACTGGATGTGCGCGTGTTGTTCGGGCAACCGACGGTGGCGGCATTGGCCGGGGCGCTGGGCTCAGCCCGCGAGGTCCAAATCCCTGCCAACGGCATCCCGGCCCACTGCACCCGCATCATCCCGACCATGCTGCCCTTGCTGATGCTGGAGCAGACTGCGCTGGACCGCATCGTTGCTGCGATCCCCGGCGGTGCGGCCAACGTCCAGGACATCTACCCACTGGCGCCGCTGCAGGAGGGCATTCTCTATCACCACCTCAGTGCAGACGATGCCGACCCGTACCTGCTGCAATGGCGGGTCGCCTTCGATTCGCGGCAAAGGCTGCATGCCTTTGCCCAGGCCCTCGACCAGGTGGTGGCTCGCCACGACGTGCTGCGCACGGCGGTGCTCTGGGATGGCCTGCCCCAGCCGGTGCAGGTGGTGCAGCGTTCGGCGAGCCTGGCGTTGATCGAGGTGACCTCAAACGACGCGATGCTTGCCGGTCAACGTATCGAGCTTGCCTCGGCGCCGCTGATTCGGCTGTTGCCTATCCATGACGCGGCAGGCGTGCAGGCCGTGCTGCAGTTCCACCACATCGTGCTCGACCACACCGCCATGAAGGTGGTGTTGGCAGAGATTCGCGATCACTTGCACGGCCAGACGCCGGCAGGGGCGCCGGTGCCTTACCGCAACTACGTGGCCCAGGCCCGGCTGGGTATCAGCGAGGCCGAGCACGAAGCGTTCTTCAGGACCGAACTGGGCGATGTCGAAGAGCCGACGCTGCCCTATGGGCTTGCCGATCTGCAGCATGAAGGCGGTGATTTCGAGCTGGCCAGTACCGATTTGGCCACTGAGCAGTATCAACGGCTGCGGGCGCTGGCCCGCCAGTGCGGGGTGAGCGCCGCAAGCCTGGTGCATCTGGCCTGGGCGCGTTTGGTCGCGGCCACCAGTGGCAAGGACGACGTGGTCTTCGGCACCGTGCTGCTCGGGCGCCTGCAAGGCGGCGAGGGCGCCGACAGGGCCTTGGGTATGTTCATCAACACCCTGCCGCTGCGCCTGAACCTGGCAGGGCTCGACGTACGGGCAGCGGTGCAGCTGACCCACCAGCGCTTGGCTGCGCTGCTGGTCCACGAGCACGCCTCGCTGGCGCTGGCCCAGCGCTGCAGCGGCGTGGCCGCACCCACGCCGCTGTTCAGCGCGATGCTCAACTACCGCCACGGCGCGACCGAGCAAGAGCAGCAGGCGCGCGACCAGGCCCTTGAGGGTATCGAGGTGCTGCCGGCCGGCGGGCATGGCAACTACCCGATCAGCGTCAACGTCGATGACCTGGGCACAGGGCTGCGCATCACCGCCCAGGTGTGCAGGCCCATCGGCGCCCGCCCACTGTGCGAGCAATTGGCGCATGTACTGGTCGAGCTGCTGGATGCGCTTGAACGGCGCCCGGCGCTACCGGTGCACAGCCTGTCACTGCTTGACCCTGCGGCGCGCGCAGCGGTACTGGGTAACCATCGCGCCTGTCCACATGACCTGACCCAGACCCTGCACGGTCTTTTCGAAGCGCAGGCCCTGCGCAGCCCGCAGGCCATCGCGCTGGTCGCTGAGGACGGCGAGCTGAGCTACGCCGAGCTCGATCAACAGGCCAATGGTCTGGCTCACCATTTGCTGTCGCTGGGCGTACAGCCCGACGACCGCGTTGCGCTCTGCCTTGAGCGCGGTGCCGCGCTGGTGGTTGGCCTGCTGGGCATCCTCAAGGCCGGCGCGGCCTATGTGCCGATCGACCCTGGCTACCCCGCCGAGCGGATTGGCCACATGCTGCGCGACAGCGACCCACGCGCGGTGCTGGTGCATCGCGCCACTGGCGACCTGGCGCTGCCTACCCAGGCGCCCAAGGTGGACATGGACACCGCCCGGTGGGCGCAGCAAGCGCATTTGGCTCCCCAGGTGCCTGGGCTCACAGCACGCAACCTGGCCTACGTGATCTACACCTCCGGCTCTACCGGGCTGCCCAAGGGCGTCATGGTCGAGCACTGTAACGTGGTGAACCTGGTGCACTGGAGCCAAGGGCAGTGGCCGCTCGCGGGGACCCAGGCTGTACTGCACAAGACGCCGATCAGCTTCGACGCCTCGGTGTGGGAGCTGTTCTGGCCACTGTGCAACGGCTTGCGCCTGGTGCTGGCCCGCCCGTTGGGCGAGCGCGACCCGGACTACCTGGCTCGGCTGATCCAGGCGCAGAGCGTGGCCGTGGTGCAGTTCGTGCCTGCGCTGCTGCAACAGTTCCTCGATCACCCAGGCAGCCGCCTGTGTTCAGGCTTGACAGACATCGTGTGCGGCGGCGGTGAGCTGACCCATGCGCTGGCCACGCAAGTGCGCGAGCAGTTGCCCCAGGTGCGTCTGCACAACGTCTACGGCCCCACCGAGACCACGGTCGATTGCAGCGCCTGGACGCTGCAGCCCACTGCCGCCATCCCCGTCGCTAGCCTGCCGATCGGAAGCCCGGTGGACAATACCCGCCTGTATGTACTCGATGCACACGACCAACCGGTGCCGCCAGGCGTTGCCGGGCACCTGCACATAGGCGGTGCTGGCGTGGCGCGCGGGTACCTGGGCTTGCCCGAGCAGCAGGCGGAGCGTTTCCTCGACAATCCCTTCGTCGAGGGCGAGCGGTTTTACCGCAGTGGCGACCTGGTGCGCCTGAATGCTCAGGGCGAGCTGGTCTTCCTCGGACGTCTCGACCAGCAGATCAAGCTGCGTGGCCTGCGAATCGAACCAGGCGAGATCGAAACCTGCCTGCAGCGCCTGCCTGGCGTGCACGCCGCCGTAGTGCTGGCGGTGGACGGTACGCGCCTGGCTGCCTGGTACACCGGTGACCCGCAGGCCCCTGAGGCACTACGCCAGGGCGTGCTCGAGCACTTGCCCGAGCACATGGTGCCTGCGGTGTTCATTCACGTGGATCGCTTGCCGCTGACGCCGAACGGCAAGCTCGACCGCAAGGCCCTGCCCACCCCGGACAGCGTGGTGCAGGGACGGGCCTTCGAGGCGCCGGTGGGTGATACCGAAGTGCTGCTGGCCCGCCTGTGGGGCGAATTGCTGACGGTGGCGCAGGTAGGCCGACACGATAATTTCTTCGAATTGGGTGGCCACTCGCTGCTGGCCGTCACCCTGACTGCTCGGCTGCGCCTTGAAGGCTTGCAGGTCGATGTGCGCACCTTGTTCGGCCAGCCCACCGTGGCTGCCCTGGCTGCCACGCTCACTGCCAGCCGTCAGGTCCAGGTGCCCGAGAACCGCATCCCGGCCGGCTGCTCGCACATCACCCCCGACATGCTCAGCCTGATCGAGCTGGATCAGGCTTGCATTGCGCGGATCGTCTCGCAGGTCCCGGGCGGTGCAGCCAACGTGCAGGACATCTACCCCCTGGCGCCGTTGCAGGAGGGCATCCTCTACCATCACCTGTCGGCCGAGCATGATCCCTACGTGCTGCACACGCGCCTGCGTTTTAGCGACAAGCAACGGCTGCAGGCCTTTGCCGCTGCACTGGACCAGGTCATCGCCCGCCACGATGTATTGCGCACGGCGATCTTCTGGGAAGGGCTGCCGCAAGCGGTGCAGGTGGTGGTGCGCCAGGCGCGCCTGAGCGTGGACGCCGTGGCTGACCTGTCGGCCACTGCCACCCTCGACCTGGCGCGGGCACCGCTGCTGCGACTGGTGTACAGCCAGGGACAGAACGGCATCGACGCCAGCTTGCAGTTCCACCACATCGTGTTGGACCACACGGCGCTGGAGGTGGTGGGCGAAGAACTGACAGCCTTGCTCAGTGGTGCCCCCGCACCGGCTCATGCTGCGGTGCCTTACCGCATTTACGTCGCCCAGGCCAGGCTGGGGGTCGATCAGCGCGCCCATGAAGCGTTCTTCACCGCGCAACTGGGTGACATCGACGAACCGACCTTGCCTTATGGCCTGGATGACGTACAAGGCGACGGCCGCGACCTGGACGAGGCCAGGCAGGTCTTGCCCGAGGCGCTGTCCACCGGCTTGCGCCAACAAGCTCGGCGCCTGGGCATCAGTGTTGCTTCGTTGTTCCACCTGGCCTGGGCCCGCCTGCTCGGGGCTGCCAGTGGCAGAACGCGCGTGGTGTTCGGCACCGTGCTGCTGGGGCGCCTGCAGGGCGGAGAAGGGTCCGAGCGGGCACTGGGGATGTTCATCAACACCTTGCCACTGCGTGTGGACCTGGAGGCCATCGGCATGGTCGATGCGGCCAGGGCCGTGCATCAGGGGCTCAGCGACCTGCTGGCCCATGAGCATGCCTCGCTGGCGCTGGCACAGCGTTGCAGTGGCGTCGCGGCGCCGCAGCCGCTCTTCAGCGCAATGCTCAACTATCGCCATGGCACCCAGCCGGGTGCCGATCGCGGCGAAGGCTGGGCGGGTATCGAGGTGGTGGACGGGCAGGAGCGCACCAACTACCCGCTGAGCCTGAACGTGGATGATCTGGGCGAGGCTTTCCGACTGGTGGCCACCGTACCTGCGCAGATCGGCGCGCAGCGCATCTGCGGGCAGGTGCAACAGGTGCTGCAAACGCTGCTGAGCGGGCTTGAACGCACCCCCACGTTGCCCGTGCAGCAATTGCCCGTGCTCGAAAGCCATGAGCGTGAACGCGTGGTGGCAGGTTTCAACGCTACCGAAAAGGCGTACGGGCTCGATCACACGCTGCATCGACTGATCGAAGATCAGGTACAGCGCACCCCGCAGGCCATCGCCGTCAGCGCCGAGGAGGGCGAACTGACCTTCGAGCAGCTCAACGCCCAGGCCAACCGCCTGGCTCACCACCTCATCGCGCTGGGCGTGACGCCCGATGATCGCGTGGCGATCTGCGTTGAACGCAGTTTGTCGATGATGGTGGGACTGCTCGGAATTCTAAAAGCGGGCGGCGCGTATGTGCCGGTCGATCCAGATTACCCGGCAGAGCGTATTCGCCACATGCTCACCGACAGCGCCCCGGTGGCGGTGCTGGTGCACGCGGCGACTCGGCATGTGCCTGAGCACGGCGTCGTGATCGATCTGGACGCGCCGTTGAGCCTGGAACTGCCTGCCACCAACCCGGAAGTGCCGGGGCTCACCCCGCAGCACCTGGCGTACGTCATCTATACCTCAGGCTCGACCGGCTTGCCCAAGGGCGTGATGAACGAGCATGCCGGCGTGGTCAACCGCCTGCTGTGGATGCAGGACGCCTATGCGCTGGGTGCTGACGACGTTGTACTGCAGAAGACCCCGTTCAGCTTCGACGTTTCGGTCTGGGAGCTGCTGTGGCCATTGCAGACCGGTGCGAAACTGGTCATGGCCCGGCCCGGCGGGCACCGCGACCCGCAGTACCTGCAACACGCTATTGAGGCTGAAGGCGTCAGCACGCTGCACTTTGTGCCATCGATGCTGGACGTGTTCCTCTCGGCCTTGGAATCAGGCTGGTCCGCGCCTTCGCTCAAGCGTGTGGTGTGCAGCGGCGAAGCACTGCCGGGCAGCCTCGTGCGCCGCTTCCACCAGCAGCTGCCGGGCGTTGAGTTGCACAACCTCTACGGCCCGACCGAAGCCGCCGTGGATGTGAGTGCCTGGCACTGCGTGAGCGCACCCGACAACACCCCAATCGGCAAGCCCATCGCCAACACCACCCTGTACGTGCTGGACGAGCAAGGCCAGCCGGTACCGCAGGGCGTGGCCGGCGAGCTGTACATCGGTGGCGTGCAGGTCGCCCGCGGTTACCTGAACCGGCCCGAACTGACCGCCGAGCGCTTCCTGGATGACCCGTTCGGTCAGCGCCCAGGCGGGCGGCTGTACCGCACAGGCGACCTGGCGCGGCACCTGCCGGACGGCAACCTCGAATACCTGGGCCGTAACGACGATCAGGTGAAGTTGCGTGGGCTGCGTATCGAACTGGGTGAAATCCAAGCGGCCATGACGGCTGTCGCGGGCATCAAGGAGGCCGTGGTCATCGCCCGCGACCAGCGCCTGATTGCCTACTACACCGGAGCCGAACAAAAGGTGGACGCGCTTCGCACGGCCTTGCTGCACCAATTGCCGGACTTCATGGTACCGGCGCTGTTCATGCACCTTCAGGCTTTGCCGCTAAGCCCCAACGGCAAGCTCGACCGCAAGGCGTTGCCTGCCCCTGACGTGACCCAGGAGCGCGTCTTCGAAGCCCCACTGGGCGAGACCGAAACCTTGCTGGCGGCGCTCTGGGCCGAACTGCTGGGTGTGGACCGTGTGGGCCGACAGGACAACTTCTTCGAGCTGGGCGGCCATTCGCTGCTGGCGGTCACCCTGACGGCGCGCCTGCGTGAGCGGGGGCTGCAAGCAGACATCCGGGTGTTGTTCGGCCAGCCGACGCTGCAAGCGCTGGCTGCCGCGCTGGGTCGTCAGCGCAGCGTCGTCGTGCCGGCCAACGTGATCACGCCTGACTGCACCCGTATCACGCCTGACCTGTTGCCACTGGCGGATCTTTCGCAAGCGGCCATCGACACGTTGGTGACGCAGATTCCCGGCGGCGTGGAGAACATTCAGGACATCTACGGCCTGGCGCCCTTGCAGCAGGGCATCCTCTATCACCACTTGGCCTGCGAAGACCGCGACCCCTACGTGCTGCAGGCGCGCTTCAGCTTCCCCGACCAGGCGCAGCTGGACGCGTTCGCCGCTGCCCTGGACGTGGTCATCGCTCGCCATGACATCCTGCGCACCAGCATCCATTGGCACGCGCTCGAAGAACCTGTGCAGGTGGTGTGGCGAAACACGCCTGCGCTCGCCAGCCAACTTGCCACGCCTGGCGAGGGGCTCACGCTCACCCAGGCGCCGCTGGTGCGCCTGGTGCAAGCGCCCTCTGGGCAAGCGGTGCAGGCAACGCTGCTCATCCACCACATCATCCTCGACCATGCGGCGGTCGAGCAGCTGGTGGCGGAAATCACCACTGTGCTGCAAGGCCAGCCGGTGCTGCACGCCAGCACGCCGTACCGCAACTATGTGGCCCAGGCACGCCTTGGCGCCGATCCTCAGGCTGACGAGACGCTGTTCCGTGAGTTGTTAGGCGATATCGACGAGCCGACTGTCGTGTTCGGCTTGCATGACGCCGATACCGGTACCGGCGAGGTGTTCGAGACCCGCCAGTGGATCGAAGGCGGGGTGGTCTTGCAGCTGCGCGAACAAGCGCGTCGACTGGGCGTGAGCGTGGCCAGCCTGGTGCACCAAGGGTGGGCGCAGGTACTGGCGCAGCTCAGCGGCCGCGAGGAGGTGGTGTTCGGCACTGTCCTGCTGGGCCGCCTGCAGGGCGGCGCAGGCGCCGAACGCGCCTTGGGCATGTTCATCAATACCTTGCCTCTGCGCGTCAGCGCGGGCGCGGCGAATGTCGCCGATGGCGTGCGCCTGACCCACCAGCGGCTGGCCAGCCTGCTGGCCCACGAACAGGCAGCCTTGGCCTTGGCCCAGCGTTGCAGCGCCGTGCCGGCTTCACAAGCACTGTTTACCAGCCTGCTTAACTTCCGCCACAGCGCACCGGCCCAGCAGGGCTTGAGCCAGGCCTGGAACGGCATCGAGCAGGTGGCGGCGGTGGAGCGCAGCAACTACCCGTTGGTGGTCAACGTAGACGATGTGGGCGATGCCATGGCACTTACCGTGCAGGCCGTGGCCCAGGTCGATGGCCAGCAGGTCTGCAGGCTGCTGGGCCATGCGCTGAGCCAACTGGCGCAGGCCCTTAAGCAGGCGCCCGGTACGCCGTTGTGGCAGGTTTCGCAGTTACCGGCGGGTGAACGCGAACGGGTGCTCGACAGCTTCAACGCGACCGTGCGCGACTATCCACGCGATCAACCGCTGCACGCCTTGTTCAGCGCACAGGCCCAGCGTGCGCCTGGTGCCTGCGCCGTGATGCATCGCGAGCAGCAATGGACGTATGCCCAGCTGGAGGGGCATGCCAACCGTCTAGCCCACCACCTGCTGGACCTGGGCGTGACGCCGGGGGGCAGCGTGGCACTGCTGTTGCCACGCAGCTTTGACCTGTTGGCGGCGCAGCTGGCCGTCAGCGCCTGCGGCGCCGTCTACGTGCCGCTGGACAGCTATGCGCCCGTGGAGCGCCAAGCCTACATGATGCAAGACAGTGGGGCCACCGTGCTGCTGACGTTGAGCCACGAGCCCGCGCTGCCGTGTGCCGTACGTATCGACCTGGACCGCTGTGATCTCGCCGGTCAGCCGGCGCAGGCGCCGCGCCTCGAGGTTTCAGCCCAGAGCGCGGCCTACGTGATGTATACCTCCGGCTCCACCGGGGCGGCAAAGGGTGTGCAGGTGCCCCATCGGGCCATTGCCCGTTTGGTCATCAACAACGGTTTTGCGACGTTCACCGCCCAGGACCGTGTCGCCTTCGCCTCGAACCCGGCGTTCGACGCCAGCACCCTGGAAGTGTGGGCGCCGCTGCTCAATGGCGGTGCGGTGGTGGTCATCGATCAGGACCAGGTGCTGGCGCACGACAGGTTGCGCGATGCATTGCTGACCCAGCAGGTGAGTGTGTTGTGGCTCACCGCCGGCCTGTTCCATCAGTTTGCCGAAGCCTTGCTGCCGGCCTTCGCACGCCTGCGCTACCTGATGGTCGGGGGTGACGTGCTGGACCCGCACGTCGTGGCCCGGGTGCTGCGAGACGGTGCACCGGCGCACATGCTCAACGGCTACGGGCCGACCGAAGCCACCACCTTTACCACCACCTTTGAGATGACCCGTGTGGAGGCGGGCAGCCTGCCCATAGGCCGGCCGATCGGCAACACCCGTTGCTACGTGCTGGACACTCACCAGCAGCTTTTGCCCGTGGGGGCCGTCGGCGAGCTGTACATCGGCGGGGACGGTGTAGCCTTGGGTTACCTGGGCCAGCCCGCGCTGACGGCCGAGCGCTTCATCGCCGATCCGTTCAGCGGTCGGCCGCAGGATCGGCTGTACCGCAGCGGCGATCTGGTGGCCTGGCAAGCAGACGGCACCCTGCGCTACCTGGGGCGTGCCGACCAGCAGGTCAAGCTGCGTGGTTTCCGCATCGAGTTGGGTGAAATCGAGGCGCGCCTGGCCACGTGCGAAGGCGTGCGGGAAGCTGTTGTGCTGCTGCGCGAGGACCAGCCCGGCGACAAACGGTTGGTGGCCTACTTTACGGCCCACGCTACCGCGCCCCTGATCGCCGACCTGCACGCCAGTTTGCAGACGCAGTTGCCCGACTACATGCTGCCGGCCGCTTACGTCCAGCTTGAGGCATTGCCGCTCACCGCCAATGGCAAGCTTGATCGGCGTGGCTTGCCAGCGCCTGGCCTCGACGCGGTCGTGACCCGTGGCTTCGAGGCCCCGCAGGGGGAGATCGAGGTGGCCTTGGCAAGTCTCTGGGCCGAGGTGCTCAAGGTCGAGCGCGTCGGACGGCATGATCACTTCTTCGAACTGGGCGGGCACTCGCTGCTGGCCGTGACCCTGGTCGAACGCATGCGCAAGGCCGGCTTGGGCGCCGATGTGCGTGTGTTGTTCGCCCAGCCTACCCTGGCAGCCCTGGCCGCCGCCGTGGGCCAGGACCGCGACCTGCAGGTGCCTGATAACCGCGTGCCAGCGCACGCCGAGCGCATCACGCCGCAGATGCTCAGCCTGATCACGCTCGATCAGGACAGCATCGACCACATCGTGGCCAGCGTGCCTGGCGGGGCCGCCAACGTGCAGGAAATCTACCCTCTGGCCCCGCTGCAGCAAGGCATTCTGTTCCATCACCTGAGTGCCGAGCAGGGCGACCCGTACCTGCTGCAATCGCGCCTGGCCTTCGACAGCCTGGCGCATCTGCAGCGCTGGACAGCGGCGCTGCAACAGGTGATCGACCGCCACGACATCCTGCGTACGGCCGTGCTCAGTGAAGGCCTGGCGCAACCGGTGCAGGTGGTATGGCGCAAAGCGCAGATGACGGTCAGCGCCGTCGACGGGCTGGACGAGACTGACGTGCTGCAAGCCTTGCAGGCGCGTTTCGATGCCCGCCAGCAGCGCCTGGACCTGGCGCAGGCGCCGATGATGCGCCTGGTGTACGCGCCCGATCCGCGCAACCTGCGCGTGGTGGCCATTTTGCAGTTCCACCACCTGGCCCTGGACCACACCGCCATGGAGGTCATCGCCAGCGAGATGCAGGCACTGATGACCGGGCAGGGTGACACGCTGACGGCGCCGGCACCGTATCGAAACTACGTGGCCCAAGCCCTGCTCGGGGCCGACGAGGCGGGGCACGAGGCGTTCTTCCGCCAGATGCTGGGCGATGTGGACGAACCCACCTTGCCGCTGGGCCTTGCCGACGTGCAAGGCGAAGGGCACGCCATCGAGGAGGCGCGCCTGGGCGTCGATGCCCGCGTGGCCCGGGGGTTGCGTGAGCAGGCCCGTCACCTGGGCGTGAGCGTCGCCAGCCTGGCGCACTTGGCCTGGGCGCGGGTGCTGGGCGCACTGGCCAACCGCAGTGACGTGGTCTTTGGCACCGTGTTGATGGGCCGCCTGCATGGCGGCGAAGGGGCCGACCGGGCGCTGGGTGTGTTCATCAATACCTTGCCGCTGCGCATCGACCTGTCCGTGCCGCTGGTCGAGGCCGTGCGCACTGCTCACCAGCACCTGAGCGCGCTGCTGATGCACGAGCACGCGTCCCTGGCGCTGGCCCAGCGCTGCAGTGGGGTGGCCGGCTCGCTGCCGCTGTTCAGTGCCTTGTTCAACTACCGCCACAGCAGCGCCGCCGACGGCAGCCATAGCGCGGCCATGCAGGGCGTGCGTCTGCTCGGGGGCGAAGAGCGCAGCAACTATCCGCTGACCTTGAGCGTCGATGACCTGGGCGAGGGCTTTAGCCTGAGTGTGCTGGCCCAGGCGGGGATCGACGCTGGGCAAGTTGCCAGTGCCATGAATCAGGTACTGGCCGGTCTGGTGGTCACGCTTGAGCAGGTGCGTCAGCCAGGCGCAGACACCGGGGCGGGCCTGCCAGTGGCCATGCTGCCGGTGCTCGACGCTCAAGCGCAGGCGCAGCTGTTGCAGGGCTTCAACGCCACTCACAAAGCCTTCCCTCAAGGGCAAACCGTGCATGGGCTGGTCGAAGCCCAGGCGGCTCGCGCGCCGCAAACCGCTGCACTGGTGCAGGACGGATGCGTGCTGAGCTATGGCGAACTCAACCGCAGCGCCAACCGCCTGGCGCATTACCTGATTCAGCAGGGCGTAGGCCTGGGTGATCGCGTCGCCTTGTGCTTGGCGCGCAACCCGCAGCGGCTCATTGGCCTGCTGGCCGTGCTCAAGTGCGGGGCGGCCTACGTGCCGATCGATCCAGCCTATCCCGATGAGCGTATCGCCTACCTGCTCGATGACAGCACCCCGAAAACGGTGCTGGTGGACCATGTCACCCAGGGCCGGATGGGCGCTGTGCATTGCACGGTCGTGGACCAGGACGACTGGCAGGGCGAAGCGCACCTCAACCCCTGCGTGAACGGGCTCGATGCGCACCAGCTGGCCTATGTGGTCTACACCTCCGGCTCCACCGGGCGACCGAAGGGGGTGATGGTCGAACATGCCACCCTGGCCAACCTGGTGCATTGGCACTGCGACGCCTTTGGCGTAGGCCCCGGCACCCACACCAGCACCGTTGCAGGCTTTGGCTTCGACGCCATGGCCTGGGAGGTCTGGCCGGCCCTGTGCGCCGGGGCCGTTTTGCACGTGCCGTCTGCGCACATCGGCGCCGAACACGTGGATGAGCTGATCGACTGGTGGCTGCAACAACCGCTGGCGGTGAGCTTCCTGCCTACCCCGGTGGCCGAGCAGGCGCTGCGCCGCGAGCATCAGCACCCGACTTTGCAGACCTTGCTGATCGGCGGTGACCGTCTGCGTCAGTTCGAGCGTGATCCGGGCTTCAAGGTGGTCAATAACTACGGGCCGACCGAAGCCACGGTGGTTGCCACCGCCGGGGCCCTGACCGCTGGCGCGCCGCTGCACATCGGCACGCCGATCGCCAATACCCGGGTCTACGTGCTCGATGCCCATCGCCAACTGGTGCCGCTGGGTGCGGTGGGCGAGTTGTACATTGGGGGCGCAGGGGTGGCACGCGGCTACTTCGAGCGCGAGACCTTGACCCACGAGCGCTTCCTGCCCGACCCATACAGCCCTCAAGGCAATGCTCGCATGTACCGCAGTGGTGACCTGGTGCGCTGGCGAGCGGACGGCACCCTGGAGTACCTGGGCCGCAACGACGACCAGGTCAAGGTGCGCGGCGTGCGTGTGGAACTGGGCGAAATCGAATGCACGCTGGCTGCCCAGCCAGGGGTTGGCGATGCCGTGGTGCTGGTACGTGATGACAGGCTGCTGGCCTGGTTCACCGAAACCGCGCCGGTCAACGTGGAGGCGCTGCGCCAGGCCATGTTGGCCAGCCTGCCCATGCACCTGGTGCCCCAGGCCTTTACACGCCTGGATGTGCTGCCCTTGACCAGCCACGGCAAGCTCGACCGCAGGGCGCTGCCCGAGCCTGCCGTGCTGCACCGGGCCGGCGAAGGCCATGAGCCACCACAAGGTCCTGTAGAAACCGCGCTGGCCCAGGCCTGGGCTGACTTGCTCGGGGTCGAGCAGGTGGGGCGTCACGACAACTTCTTCGAACTGGGCGGGCACTCGTTGCTGGCGGTCAACCTCACCGCGCGGCTGCGCCGCGAAGGCCTGCAGGTCGATGTCCGTACCTTGTTCGGCAAGCCGACCATCGCGGCGCTGGCCAGTACCCTGGGCCAGGCGCGCGGGGTCACGGTGCCGGCCAACCTGATCGCCTCTGGCTGCGAACCGATCACCCCGGCGATGCTGCCGTTGATCGCGCTCGATGACGGCGCCATCGCGCGCATCGTTGCCCAGGTGCCAGGCGGCACCGGCAACGTCCAGGATATCTACCCGCTGGCGCCGTTGCAGGAAGGCATCCTCTACCACCATGTCAGTGCCGACGGCCACGACCCCTATGTGCTGCAGTCACGCTTCGTTTTCGAGACCCGTGGGCACCTGGACAACTTCGTGGCGGCCTTGAACAAGGTCATTGCCCGGCACGATGTGCTGCGCACAGCCATTTTCTGGCAAGGCCTGCCCCAACCTGTGCAGGTGGTGCTGCGCCACGCTTCGCTGGCCGTGCTACCGGCACAAGACGCCGCAGGCGGGCCTCCACCGGCATTCGACCTTGGCCAGGCACCGCTGATGCGCCTGGTCGTCGGCTCGACAGGCCATGACCAGCAAGTGCAGGCCACCTTGCAGTTCCACCACATCGTGATGGACCACACAGCCATGGAAGTGGTGGCACAGGAGCTGATCGGCTACTTGCAGGGCGATGACGCGCCCGACCAGGCGCCGGTGCCTTACCGCAATTATGTGGCCCAGGCGCGCCTGGGCATGAGCCAGGCCGAGCACGAAGCGTTCTTCCGGGCGCAGCTGGGCGCGGTCGAGGAACCTACCTTGCCCTTCGGCCTGAGTGATGTGCAGGGCAATGGCCAGGCGCTGGAGGACGCCACGCTGTGGCTTGACGAGACCCTGGCCGCTCGTTTGCGCAGCCAGGCACGCCGCCTGGGCATCAGCGCCGCCAGCCTGTTCCACCTGGGCTGGGCGCGCCTGTTGAGTGCAGCCACAAGGCAGGGCACGGTGGTGTTCGGCACCGTGCTGCTGGGCCGTCTGCAGGGCGGTGAGGGGGCTGAGCGGGCCTTGGGCATGTTCATCAATACCTTGCCGCTGCGCATCGACCTGGCGGGCATGCCCGTCGAGGCCGCTGCGCGGGCGGCCCATCGCCAGCTCAGCGAACTGCTGGCCCACGAGCATGCCTCGTTGGCCCTGGCCCAACGCTGCAGTGGCGTGGCCGCGCCGCAGCCGCTGTTCAGCGCCATGCTCAACTACCGGCACAGCACCCAAGCCAGCGCCGACCAGAAAGCGGCGAGCGCAGGCATCACCATCGGCCAAAGCCAGGAACGCAGCAACTACCCCCTGGGGTTGAACGTGGACGATGTGGGCCAGGCCTTCCGCCTGGTGGCCACGACCACGCCGGCGGTGGGTGCAGCGCGCATCTGCGGGCAGATGCAGCACGTGCTGCAGGCGCTGGTGACGGCGCTTGAGCAAGCCCCTGAACGCTGCGTGCAGCACTTGCCAGTGCTGCAGGCCGCAGAGCGCGAGCGGGTACTGGCAGCGTTCAACGCCACAGCCAGGGACTACGACCTGCACCGCACCCTGCACGGGCTGATCGAAGCCCAGGTGCGACGCACACCGACGGCGGTGGCGGTCAGCGCCGAGGAAGGCGCGCTCACCTTCGAACAGCTCGACGCCCAGGCCAACCGCCTGGCGCATCACCTGATCGGGCTGGGTGTGAAGCCTGATGACCGGGTGGCGATTTGCGTCGAGCGCGGTTTGTCGATGGTGGTGGGGCTGCTCGGGATCCTGAAGGCGGGCGGCGCGTATGTGCCGGTCGATCCGGACTACCCAGCAGCGCGTGTGCGCCACATGCTCACCGACAGCGAACCCGTGGCCGTGCTGGTGCATGGCGCGACCCGGCATGTGCCGGAACACCCGGTCCTGATCGATCTGGATGTCCCCGTCTGGCAACATTGCCCGGCTATCGCTCCGTCGGTGACCGGACTGACACCTCGGCATCTGGCCTATGTGATCTACACCTCAGGCTCGACCGGCTTGCCCAAGGGCGTGATGAACGAGCACGCTGGGGTGGTCAACCGTCTGCTGTGGATGCAGGACGCCTACGCGCTGGGTGCCGACGACGTTGTGCTGCAGAAGACCCCGTTCAGCTTCGACGTCTCGGTCTGGGAGCTGCTGTGGCCATTGCAGACCGGTGCGAAACTGGTCATGGCCAGGCCCGGCGGGCACCGCGACCCGCAGTACCTGCAGCACGCTATTGAGGCTGAAGGCGTCAGCACGCTGCACTTTGTGCCATCGATGCTGGACGTGTTCCTCTCGGCCATCGAATCAGGCTGGTCCGCGCCTTCGCTCAAGCGTGTGGTGTGCAGCGGCGAAGCACTGCCAGGCAGCCTCGTGCGCCGCTTCCACCAGCAACTGCCGGGCGTTGAGTTGCACAACCTCTACGGCCCGACCGAAGCCGCCGTGGATGTGAGTGCCTGGCACTGCGTGAGCGCACCCGACAACACCCCAATCGGCAAGCCCATCGCCAACACCACCCTGTACGTGCTGGACGATCAAGGCCAGCCGGTACCGCAGGGCGTGGCCGGCGAGCTGTACATCGGTGGTGTACAGGTCGCCCGCGGTTACCTGAACCGGCCCGAGTTGACCGCCGAGCGCTTCCTGGATGACCCGTTCGGTCAGCGCCCAGGCGGGCGGCTGTACCGCACAGGCGACCTGGCGCGGCACCTGCCGGACGGCAACCTCGAATACCTGGGCCGTAACGACGACCAGGTGAAGTTGCGCGGGCTGCGTATCGAACTGGGTGAAATCCAAGCGGCCATGACGGCTGTCGAGGGCATCAAGGAGGCCGTGGTCATCGCCCGCGACCAGCGCTTGATTGCCTACTACACCGGCGCTCAACAACCGGTGGACGCGCTTCGCACGGCCTTGCTGCACGTATTGCCGGACTTCATGGTACCGGCGCTGTTCATGCACCTTCAGGCCTTGCCGCTGAGCCCCAACGGCAAGCTCGACCGCAAAGCATTGCCCGAACCCGACGTACTGCCGGAGCGCCCGTTCGAAGCCCCCGAAGGGCCGACCGAGACCCTGATGGCTGCACTGTGGTGCGAGCTGCTTGAGGTGGAGCGGGTAGGGCGGCACGACAACTTCTTCGAGCTGGGCGGGCACTCGCTGCTGGCCGTCACCCTGACTTCAAGCTTGCGCGAAGCGGGCCTTGAAGCCGACGTGCGGGCCCTGTTCGACCAACCGACACTGGCAGGCTACGCAGCCATCACAGACAGAATGGAGATCGTCCTGTGAGCATCAACCAATTACTGGCCACACTGGCCGACCACGACGTGCAGCTGGCGCTCAAGGATGGCCAACTGGTGGTGCAGGGCAACCGGCAGGCACTGACCGACGGCGCCCTGGTGGCCCAGTTGCGGGCCCACAAACCGGCGCTGGTGAGCCTGATCGAACGCGGCGAATACGTGGCTCGCAAGCACGGCCCGGTGGCGGTGCCACCCAACCTCATCGCACCTGGGAGCACGCACATCAGTGCAGCGATGCTCAACCTGGTGACCCTGGACCAGGCCGCCGTGGACCAGGTGGTCGCTGCCATCCCGGGCGGGGCGCCCAACGTGCAGGACATCTACCCGTTGGCGCCCCTGCAGCAGGGCATGCTGTTCCACCATGCCCGCGCCGAAGGCCACGACCCGTATGTGATGCAAGCGCGCTTCGCCTTTGCCAGCCAAGCACGTTTCGACGCCTTCGCGCAGGCGCTGCGCGGCGTCATCGCCCGCCATGACATCCTGCGCACGTCGGTACACTGGGAAGGCTTGGCCCAACCTCTGCAGGTGGTCTGGCGGCACGCTGAGCTCGCGGTGCTGACGCTGGCGGACCCGGCGACCGACCGGGACTGGATCGACTTGACCCAGGCACCCCTGATTCGCCTGCTGCGCGAGCCCGCTCAGGCAGATGGCACGTTACACGCCACCTTGCAGTTCCATCACATCGCCCTGGACCACAGTGCACTGGACGTGGTCCGGCAGGAGCTGATCGCCTTTCTGACCGGCAACGGCGCGCAGCTCGGGGCCGCGGTACCGTTTCGTGACTACGTGGCTCAAGCCGTGCTTGGGGTCAGCGAGGCCGAGCACGAAGCCTTCTTCCGCGACATGCTGGGCGACATCGACGAGCCGACCCTGGCCTACGGGCTTGCCCAGGTACAGGGTGGCGACTCGGTGCATGAGGAGCATCAACTCGACTTGCCGCTGGCGCTGTGTCAGGGTTTGCGCAGCCATGCACGCACCCTGGGGGTAAGCGTTGCCAGCCTGTTCCACCTGGCCTGGGGGCGCGTGCTGGGCGGGCTGACCGGGCGCGATCAGGTCGTGTTCGGCACGGTGCTGATGGGGCGCCTGCTCGGCGCGCAAGGCACCGACCGGGCCCTGGGCATCTTCATCAACACCTTGCCATTGCGGGTGGACCTGGCGGCGGCGAACCTTGAAGGCGCTATCCATGTGACCCACAAGCGCCTGACCGCCTTGATGCGCCATGAACACGCGCCACTGGCCCTGGCCCAACGGTGCAGTGGCGTGGCCGCACCTGCGCCGCTGTTCAACAGCCTGCTCAATTACCGGCACAGCGCTGTCGGCCCGGCTGAGCCGCGCCGGGCAGCGTTGGCCGGCATCGACATCATCGACTCGGTAGAAGCCACCAACTACCCGCTGACCTTGAGTATCGACGACCTGGGTGAGGGGTTGCGCCTGACCTTGCTTGCCGACGCCCAGGTACCGGCGCAACGTGTCTGCGCCTATCTACGGCAGACCCTGGAGAGCCTGTTGCACGCGCCGCAGGCGGCGGTACTCGACCTGCCCATGTTGCCTGTCGCCGAGCGTCAATGGCTGCTGGACACCTTCAATGCCTCCCACGCCGATTATGACGAGCAGCATACGCTGCACCAGCGTATCGAGCAGCGCGCCCAGCATAGCCCTGATGAGGTGGCGGCGACCTTTGGCGAACGGCAGTTGAGCTACGGCCAACTCAACCGCCAGGCCAATGCCCTGGCGCATCACCTGATCGCCCTGGGGGTGCAACCGGATGACCGCGTGGCGGTGCTTGCCCGGCGCGGCCTGGAAACGCTGGTGGGCTTGCTGGCAGTGCTCAAGGCAGGCGCAGGCTATGTGCCTGTCGATGCTGCCCACCCGGACGAGCGGGTGCGCTACCTGCTCGAAGACAGCGCCCCGGTGGCGCTGCTGACCCAACGGGCGCTGCTGCCACGGGTCGGTCATAGCGCACGGCCGGTGCTGCTGCTGGACCAGCCCGACTGGCCGGCCCGGGACGACGATCCTGTCGTCAAAACCCTCACCCCTCGGCACCTGGCCTATGTGATCTACACCTCGGGCTCGACCGGTGAGCCCAAAGGGGTAATGGTCGAGCACCTGACGGTGAACAACCTGGTCGACTGGCATTGCCGCGCTTTCGGCCTGGCCCCGGGCCGGCATACCTCAAGCCTTGCCGGGTTCGGCTTCGATGCAATGGCCTGGGAGATCTGGCCGGCACTGTGCGCCGGCGCAACCGTGCACCTGGCCCCGACGAGCGGCGCCAGTGATGACCTGGACGCCATGCTCGCCTGGTGGCAGGCGCAGCCGCTGGATGTGAGCTTTTTGCCCACGCCTGTGGCCGAATATGCCTTCAATCACTACCTGGAACACCCCACGCTGCGCACCCTGCTGATTGGCGGTGACCGCTTGCGCCAGTTCAACCGAACTCAACGCTTTACCGTGGTGAACAACTATGGCCCCACCGAAACCACGGTCGTGGCAAGCTCCGGCGCCGTGCACGCCGGCTGCGCCTTGCACATCGGCAAACCGGTGGACAACGCCCGGTTGTACGTGCTCGATGCGCGCCTGCAACCGGTGCCGCTGGGCGTACCTGGCGAGCTGTACATCGGGGGTGCCGGGGTTGCCCGTGGTTACCTGAACCGCCCGCAACTGACGGCAGAGCGCTTCGTGCAAGACCCGTTCGCGACCTCGGCCAGTGCCCGCATGTACCGCTCGGGCGATCTGGTGCGCTGGCTTGCCGACGGCTCGCTGGAGTACCTGGGTCGCAACGATGACCAGGTCAAGATCCGCGGCTTGCGCATCGAACCCGGTGAGATCGAGAGCCGCCTGGCGGCCTTGGCAGGTATCGACGAAGCAGTGGTCATCGCTCGCGAAGATCAGCCGGGGCACCCGCGCTTGGTGGCTTATTACACGGTCAGGCCCGACGTGGCCCCGCTCGAACCTGAAGGCCTGCGCGCCCAATTGCAGGCCCACCTGCCCGAGTACATGGTGCCGGTAGCCTTCGTCGCCTTGCCAGCGCTGCCCCTGACCGCCAACGGTAAGCTCGACCGCCGCGCACTGCCGGCACCGGAGCGCACAGCGCTCTTCGAGGTGGGTTTCGAAGCGCCGGTGGGTGAACTCGAACAGGCCCTGGCCCAACTGTGGGCCGAGTTGCTGCACGTGGAGCGGGTCGGGCGGCATGATGATTTCTTCCGCCTGGGTGGGCATTCATTGTTGGCCATGCGCATGGTGTCCCAAGTGCGCGTACGCCTGGGGGCTGAACTGAGCCTGGCAGCATTGTTTGCCGCGGCACAATTGACCAGCGTGGCCAGGCACCTGGAGCAGGCTGGGCGCAGCGAGGTGCCGCCTATCGTGGCCGCAGCGCCAGGGCAGGCCTTGCCCATGTCCTTCGCCCAGCAGCGCCTGTGGTTCCTGGCCCAGCTGGAGGGTGGCAGCCAGGCCTACAACGTCCCCCTGGCCCTTGGCCTGCGCGGTGAGTTGGATGTCGATGCGCTGGAAGCAGCCCTGCTGCGCCTGCTGGAGCGCCACCCGGTGCTGCGCAGCCAGTTCAAGGCCGTGGCTGACAGCGCCGAAGTGGTCATTTGCCCAGTGCCGCAGACAGGCTGGTTGCAACGCGAAGCAGTGACGCCCGCCGCGTTGCCCGCCCGGCTTCAGGCGCTTGCCCGAATCCCCTTCGACTTGGCCTGCGGGCCCCTGGTGCAGGCGCATGTGCTGCGCTTGGACGAGCAGCATCATGTACTGGCCATGACCGTGCACCATATCGTGGCCGATGGCTGGTCCCTGGGCGTGATGACCCACGAGTTGAACCTGCTCTATGCCGCATTGCGTGAGGGCCGGGCGGACCCGCTGCCCGCACTGGCCCTGCAGTACACCGATTACGCCGTGTGGCAGCGTCGATGGCTGACGGGTGAACGCCTGCAACAGCAGCTCGATTACTGGCACCAGACGCTGGAGGGCGCGCCGACGCTGATCAACCTGCCCACCGACCGGCAACGCCCGACGCGGCAGGACCTGGCCGGTGCCAGCGTGCCGGTGCACCTGTCGCCGCGTCTCTCGGCGGCACTGCGCACCTTGGCCCATCAGCACGGTGCGACGGTGTACATGACGGTGCTGGCCGCATGGTCAGCACTGCTGGCGCGCCTGTCCGGCCAGTCCGAAGTGGTGGTCGGCTGCCCGGTCGCAGGACGAGGGCGTGCCGAACTCGAACCCTTGGTCGGGCTGTTCGTCAATACGCTGGCCCTGCGCATCGACCCAAGCGCAGCACCGACCGCGCACGCCTTGATAGGCCAGGTACGCGACCGGGTTCTGCAGGCCCAGGCCCACCAGGACGTGCCGTTCGAACACGTGGTGGAAGTGCTGCGCCCTGCGCGCAGCCTGAGCCATACGCCCGTGTTCCAGGTCAGCTTGAACTGGCAGGCGACCGAGGGCGCCGCGCTGACGCTGGCAGGTTTGCAACTGGAGGCCGTCAACCAAGCCAGCGCTGTGGCCAAGTTCGACCTGACCTTGAACCTGGGGGAACAGGGCGACTGCCTGATTGGCAGCCTGGACTACGCCACTGCGCTGTTCGATGAGGCGACGGTGCGCCGCCACCTGGGTTACTTCGAGCGGCTGCTCTGGGCGATGACGGCCAATGACCAGCAACCGTTGGCCCAGGTAGACCTGTTGGAGGCGTCCGAGCGTGATCATCTGCTGTATGCGCTTAACCAGACACACACCGCCTGTCCCCGCGCGTGCAGCGTGACGCATCTGTTCGAGCGACGCGCGGCCGAGCATCCCGCCGCCATCGCCGCGGTGCATGGCGAGCACGTCCTGGGTTATGGCGAGCTCAACCGGCAGGCCAACCGCCTGGCACGCTACCTGATTGCCCAAGGCGTCAAGCCCGATGCGCAGGTGGCGCTGCTGTTGCCGCGCTCCTTCTCCTTGCTGGTGGCCCAGTTGGCCGTGCTCAAGTGTGCGGCCAGCTATGTGCCGCTTGACCTGCATGCACCTGCCGAGCGCCAGGCGTTCATGGTGCAGGACTGCCAGGCCAGCCTCGTGCTGACAGTGGCCACGGTCAATGCACCCCTGGGCCCACGTCGCATCGACCTGGATACCTTGCAGCTTGCACACGGGTCTGGTGATGACCTGGGCCTGGCACCGGCCGCCGACAGCACTGCCTACGTGATGTACACCTCCGGCACGACCGGTCAGCCAAAGGGCGTGTGCGTCCCGCACCGTGGCATCGTGCGCCTGGTGGTGGACAACGGCTATGTCGAACTGGGCTCCAATGACCGCCTGGGCCTCGCCTCCAACCCGGCGTTCGATGCCAGCACCTTCGAGGTCTGGGGCGCGTTGCTCAACGGCGGCCAGGTGCATGTGATCGACCACGCCACGCTGGTCGACCCTGAGCGTTTCGCCTGCGCGCTGCAGGACCAGGCCATCACGGTGCTGTTCCTGACCACCGCGCTGTTCAACCAGTACGTACAGCTGATGCCCCAGGCCCTGGCCGGGCTGCGGGTGCTGATCAGCGGCGGGGAGCGGGCCGAGCCGGCTGCGTTCCGCGCGCTCCTGGCCCAAGCACCTGGCCTGCGCCTGATCAATGGCTATGGCCCTACCGAGACCACCACCTTTGCCGTCACCTGCGAAGTTCAGGCCCTGGCGCCGGATGCAAACCAGGTCCCCATTGGCCGCCCCATCGGCAATACCCAGGTGTATGTGCTGGATGCGTGGCAGCGCCCGGTGCCACAGGGCGTGGTCGGTGAATTGTATGTCGGCGGTGACGGTGTGGCCCTGGGTTATCTGAATCGGCCCGACCTGACCGAACAGCGCTTTGTCCAAGACCCGTTCGGCCAGCAGGCGGGGGCGCGTCTTTATCGCACGGGCGACCTGGTGCGCTGGAATGCCGACGGTCAGCTCGAATGCCTGGGGCGTAACGATGATCAGGTGAAAATCCGCGGTTTCCGTATTGAGCCTGGCGAAATCGAGCAAGTGCTGGCTCAGGCACCCGGCATCGGCGAGGTGTTGGTCATGGCCATGGAGCAGGCCCACGGGCCTCACCGATTGGTCGCCTGGTACACACGCCGTAGCGAGGACCTCGATGGCACGGGTCTTCGCGATTACCTGCGCGCCCGACTACCCGATTACATGGTGCCGTCGGCGTTCGTGCCCCTGGTGCGGATGCCGCTGAACAACAACGGCAAGATCGATCGTATGGCGCTGCCGGCCCCGGGGGTGCAGGATCTGTCGACAGTGGTGTTCGAGGCCCCTCGGGCTGGGCTTGAGGCTGACCTGGCGCGTATCTGGGCCGATCTGCTTGGGCTCAACACCATCGGCCGGCAGGACCGTTTCTTCGAGCAGGGCGGGCACTCCTTGCTGGCCATGCGCATGCTGGCCCAGGTACGCGAACAGATGGGCTGCGAACTGGCGTTGGCCGACCTGTTCGCCGACGACTGCCTGGCTGCAGTGGCGGCCACCTTGCAAGCCAACGTGCAGGCCTTGCCGGCCCTGGAACCGATGCCGCGTGAAGAGCGCCTGCCGCTTTCCCTGGCCCAGCAGCGCCTATGGTTCCTGACCCAGATGGCTGAAGCCAGTGCTGCCTATCACATTCCGGTGGCGCTGCACCTGGAAGGGCGCCTGCACCGTCAGGCGCTGGAGCGCAGCCTGCGTGCGCTGGTGGCCCGTCATGAAAGCCTGCGCAGCCGATTCCATGAGCATGACGGTGAACCGTATGTGGCGCTGGCAACCGATACAGAGGCGTTCACCGTGCAGTGGCACCGGGCCTGCGGGCTGGATTCGCCTGGTCTGCAAGCATGGGCCTGTGCCGAGGCCGCGCGGCCCTTTGCTCTGGACCAGGACCTGCCGATACGCGCTCACGTGCTGGACCTCGGTGATGACCGCCACGCGCTGCTACTGGTCGTTCACCACCTGGTGGCGGATGGCTGGTCCCTGGGCATTCTGATCGGCGAGCTCGCGGCGCTCTACCAGGCTTTCGCTACGCACGCCCCCAACCCGCTGCCCGCGCTCAGGGTGCAGTACCTCGATTATGCCCAGTGGCAGCAGCGCTGGCTCAACGGTTCGGCGCTGGATGCCCAAGCCGACTACTGGCGCAAGCAGCTCCACGGCTCGCCCGCGCTGCTCAGCCTGCCATGGGACCGGCCTCGTCCGGAGCGCCAGCAATACGCGGGCGACAGCGTCCAGGTCCAGCTCGACCTGCCGTCCAGTGAAGCCCTCAAAGCCGTGTGCACGCGCCATGGCGTCACGCCTTTCATGCTGTTCACGGCAGCGTGGGCAGCGCTGCTCGCTCGCCTGTCCGGGCAGCAGGATGTGGTCATCGGCTCGCCGGTCGCCAATCGACGGCAGAGCCAGGTCCAGGGGATGGTGGGCATGTTCGTCAATGCCCTGGCCTTGCGCCTGGACCTGTCGGGCCGCCCGCCGGTATCTGCGTTGCTGGCGCAGGCCAAAGCCGTGGTGCTGGAGGCCCAGGCCCATCAGGATGTTCCGTTCGAACAGGTGGTGGAGCTATTGCGCCCGCGGCGAAGCCTTGGGCATACGCCGCTGTATCAGGCAACGCTGGACTGGGACGCCAACGCCGGGCATCGGGCCCCTGCGTTTGCAGACTTGCATGTCAGCGCCATGGCTGCCGAGGCCGAAGTGGCCAAGTTCGATTTGAGCTTGAGCATGGGTGAGCGGGCCGGCTGCTTTGCCGGTGGCATCGTGTATGCCACCGCGCTGTTCAACCGCGCCACAATCGAACGCTTCGCCGGTTACCTGCAGCGCGTCCTGCAAGCCTTTGCGACCAGCGACCAGGCCATCGTCGCGGACATCGACCTGCTGGCTGGTGAAGAACGCGAGCGGGTGCTGCACGCCTTCAATGCGACCGGCACCGACCATGACCTTATCTGTACCCTGCACGCGCTGGTCGAGGCCCAGGCGCAGCGCACCCCGCAGGCCGTCGCCGTCAGCGCCGAGGAGGGCGAGCTGACCTTCGAGCAGCTCAACGCCCAGGCCAATCGCCTGGCTCACCACCTCATCGCGCTGGGCGTGATGCCCGATGATCGCGTGGCGATCTGCGTTGAACGCAGTTTGTCGATGATGGTGGGGCTGCTCGGAATCCTGAAGGCGGGCGGCGCGTATGTGCCAGTCGATCCGGACTACCCGGCAGAGCGTATTCGCCACATGCTCACCGACAGCGCCCCGGTGGCGGTGCTGGTGCACGCGGCGACCCGGCATGTGCCCGAGCACGGCGTCGTGATCGATCTGGACGCGCCGTTGAGCCTGGAACTGCCTGCCACCAACCCGGAAGTGCCGGGGCTCACCCCGCAGCACCTGGCGTACGTCATCTATACCTCAGGCTCGACCGGCTTGCCCAAGGGCGTGATGAACGAGCATGCCGGCGTGGTCAACCGCCTGCTGTGGATGCAGGACGCCTATGCGCTGGGTGCTGACGACGTTGTACTGCAGAAGACCCCGTTCAGCTTCGACGTTTCGGTCTGGGAGCTGCTGTGGCCATTGCAGACCGGTGCGAAACTGGTCATGGCCCGGCCCGGCGGGCACCGCGACCCGCAGTACCTGCAACACGCTATTGAGGCTGAAGGCGTCAGCACGCTGCACTTTGTGCCATCGATGCTGGACGTGTTCCTCTCGGCCTTGGAATCAGGCTGGTCCGCGCCTTCGCTCAAGCGTGTGGTGTGCAGCGGCGAAGCACTGCCGGGCAGCCTCGTGCGCCGCTTCCACCAGCAGCTGCCGGGCGTTGAGTTGCACAACCTCTACGGCCCGACCGAAGCCGCCGTGGATGTGAGTGCCTGGCACTGCGTGAGCGCACCCGACAACACCCCAATCGGCAAGCCCATCGCCAACACCACCCTGTACGTGCTGGACGAGCAAGGCCAGCCGGTACCGCAGGGCGTGGCCGGCGAGCTGTACATCGGTGGCGTGCAGGTCGCCCGCGGTTACCTGAACCGGCCCGAACTGACAGCCGAGCGCTTCCTGGATGACCCGTTCGGTCAGCGCCCAGGCGGGCGGCTGTACCGCACGGGCGACCTGGCGCGGCACCTGCCGGACGGCAACCTTGAATACCTGGGGCGTAACGACGATCAGGTCAAGCTTCATGGCCTGCGTATCGAGCTGGGTGAAATTCAGGCGGCGATGACGGCCGTGGACACCGTCAAGGAAGCGGTCGTGCTCGCCTGCGACCAGCACCTGGTAGTGTACTACACGGGCCAGCGTCTCATCCCCGAGGCGCTGCGGGCCGTCTTGATGGCGCGCCTGCCAGCGTTCATGGTTCCGTCGCACTTCATCCACCTGGCCGCGCTTCCGCTCGGCCCTAACGGCAAGCTTGACCGCAAGGCGTTGCCAGCGCCCGAGGTGCAGCAGCGCCCGTTCGAAGCCCCTTGCGGGGACGTCGAGCAGCTTGTCGCGAGCCTTTGGTGCGAGTTGCTCGACGTCGATGAGGTGGGCCGCCATGACAACTTCTTCGAGTTGGGCGGCCACTCGCTGGCGGCCATTCGCCTGATGGACCGCCTGCGCAAGGCCGGGGTACCCGTTGCGCTCACTGACGTCTTCCAGCGTCCGAGCGTGGCGTTGCTGGCCAAGCAGGTGGATAGGCAAGCGCCAGCGGTAGCGACCGTGATCCCGGTCCGGCCGGGTTCTGCCCAGGCGCCGCTGTTCCTTGTGCATGAATTTTCCGGGCTGGACTTCTACTTCCCTGTGCTTGCCCACCAGGTGGGAGGCGACTTTGCCATCTACGGCCTGCCGGGATTACCCAGCGATGCCCCACAGCCACGCACGCTGGAATGTCTAGCGCGCTACCAGATCACGCAGATGCGCACCGTGCAACCCCACGGGCCCTACCGTCTGGCCGGGTGGTCATTCGGCGGTGTGCTGGCCATGGAGATGGCCAATCAACTGCGCGGCGTCGACGAGCAGGTGGCGTTCATCGGTTTGATCGATACCTACGCACCGCGCCTGGCCGACCAAGGCAAGGCACGCTGGGAGGGCCCGTATGCCTTGGAGCGGCAGTTGCTGCTCAACTGCACGGCGTACTGGCAAACCAAAGGCGAGGCAGGCCGCGCCAAGCGGGCGCTGCTCGCGCGCCTGGAGCAGGACCAGGCCGACTTTGCGACCTTGCTGGCAAGCTGCCGTGAGCACGAGGTGCTCTACGGCCTGTGGGCCAGCATGACGGACGCGGACCTGCGGCATTATTTCTGCCGAGAGCTTGCCCATGGCCATGCCCTGGCTCATTACCGCCCAGCGCCGGTGGATGTGCCGGTGCACCTGCTCTGCGCCGCGCAGGCTGACGAGGCGCCTGAGGGCCTTGGCTGGCGCACGGCGTTGCCGACCCAGGTGCTGGTGACGCACACCGTTCCGGGGGATCACCGCAGCTTGATGCAAGCGCCCCATGTGACGACCGTTGGCCAGGTGCTGACGCAGGCGCTGGCGTGTGCTGCTGCCCCGGCTGTACCACCGCCCTTGGCCCCCGTGGCTATTCAGACCGGCGCTGCCGGGCACACGCCCGTGTTCTGCGTAGCCGGTGCCGGCGACAGTGTGACCAGCTTCATCGGCCTGGCCGAGGCGTTGGGCCCGCAATGGCCCGTGCAAGGCTTGCAGGCCCGAGGCCTGGATGGCCTGTCGCTGCCGCACACCTGCGTCGAGGCTGCGGCGGCCTGGCATGTGCAGGCTATCGAAGCGGTCTATCCCGAGGGCCCGCTGAACCTGGTGGGGCATTCGTTCGGAGGCTGGGTGGCCCATGCCATGGCCGCGCGCTTGCAGGCCAAAGGGCGTCAAGTGCGCTCCTTGACGTTGATCGACAGCGAGGGCCCAGGCCCAGGGAGCACCTGCGGCCAGCCCCATACCTTCAGCCAGACGCTGCTGCGCCTGATCGAAGCGCTGGAAATGTCCACCGGCAAACCCCTTGGTCTGGACCGGGTGGCGTTTGCACAAGCCAGCGACGACCAGCAACAGCAGCAACTGCACACGGCCATGGTGCGGGCAGGGCTGATGCCCGCCAGATCCAGTGCGCGTGCGCTCGACGGCACGGTGCGCACTTTCGGTGCTGCGCTGCGCACGCCTTACCATCCAGAGCTGCCGTACACCGGCCCGGCAGGGCTGGTGCTGGTGGACGACCCGGGGCTGGACGCCGAAGGCAACGCTGCCGAGCACCGTCTCATGCAGCAGCGCTGGCAACAGTTGCTGCCTGGGCTGAAGGTATGGAAGGCGCCCGGCGATCATTTCAGCATCCTCAAGGTGCCCCATGTGTTCAGCCTGGCAGCGTGGTGGCATGACGGTCAGGCGCTTGCGCAGGCCCAGGTCGTTCAATAGCCGGTTACCTGGCGGCCGGTGGGCGAGCCCGCCGCTGCCAGGTCTCGGTGCAGTCTTGTCAAACAAAGGAATTACGCGTGTCCATGGACAAAACCAAACTGCGCAAATGGGGCATCGGGCTGGGCATTGCCGTGGTAGCGGGCATTGGCCTGTATGCGGTCCAGGCCCCGGCCAAGGCACCGCAGTACATCACCGCCCAGGTCGAGCGTGCCGACATCGAGAATGCGGTACTGGCCACCGGCGTGCTCGAAGGGATCAAACAGGTGGATGTGGGCGCCCAGGTTTCCGGTCAGCTGAAATCGCTCAAGGTGAAGCTGGGCGACAAGGTCACCGAAGGCCAGTGGCTGGCCGAGATAGACCCGCTGGTGCTACGCAACACCCTGCGCCAAGCGGAGGTGGACGAGCAGAAACTGCAGGCCCAACGGCGCTCGACCCTGGCCCAGCTCAAGCAGGCCAAAGGGGTCTATGAACGCTATCGAGAACTGCAAATCGATGCCTCGGTCTCGCGTCAGGAATATGAAAAGGCCGAGGCCGACTATCAGGTCCAGCAGGCTGCCGTGGGCTCGCTCGATGCGCAGATCCGCAGCGCTCAGGTGGAAATTGACACGGCCCGGGTCAACCTGGGCTATACCCGCATCAACGCGCCGATCACAGGCCACGTGGTGGGCATCGTTACTCAGGAAGGGCAGACGGTGATCGCCAACCAGCTGGCCCCGGTGCTGCTCAAGCTGGCCAACCTGGACACCATGACCGTCAAGGCGCAGGTCTCGGAAGCGGATGTGATTCACATCACGCCGGGCCAGGCGGTGTATTTCACCATCCTGGGGGAAGACAAACGCTACTACGCCAAGCTGCGCGGCACCGAGCCTGCCCCACAGCACTACGCCCAGAGTAGCGACAAGGCAGAGGGCGGGGCCGGCAAGCCAACTGGCGCGGTGTTCTACAACGCCCTGTTCGAGGTGCCCAACCCGGACCACCGCCTGCGCATCGCCATGACTGCGCAAGTGCACATCGTGCTCGATACCGCGCAAAAGGTTCTGACCGTGCCGGTGGCGGCACTGGGTGGGCGCGAGGCGGACGGCCGCTTCGCCGTGCGGGTGCTCGACGACAAGGGCTTCGCCGAGCAGCGCAAGGTGGTGGTGGGGATCAACAATAATGTTCGGGTACAGATCGAGCAGGGCCTCGACGAAGGTGACCGGGTGGTGATTGGCGAGCCGATTACCGGCGATTCGGGAGCCTGAGCATGAACATGAACGTGCAACCCACTGCCCCCCTGTGCCAGGCAACGGGGCAGGGCGAACCCTTGCTTTGCCTGGAGGGCATTACCCGCAGCTTCCAGGCCGGCGAGCGGGCCTTTCTCGCGCTCAAGGGCATCAACCTGCAGATTCACCGTGGTGAACTGGTCGCTATCATCGGCGCATCGGGCTCTGGCAAGTCCACGCTGATGAACATTCTGGGCTGCCTGGACAATGCCAGCACTGGCAGTTACAAGGTCGATGGCCAGCAAACCCGGGACCTTGACGTCGATGCCCTGGCCGCCCTGCGTCGCGATCACTTCGGGTTCATTTTCCAGCGCTACCACCTGCTGCCGCACCTGGACGCCCTGCACAACGTCGAGATCCCTGCCGTGTACGCCGGCATGGACCTGCAATGGCGCCATGAACGCGCCCAGACGCTGCTGAGCCGGCTTGGGCTTGGCGAGCACTTGCACCACCGGCCCAGCCAGCTGTCGGGAGGCCAGCAGCAACGGGTGAGCATATGCCGGGCATTGATCAATGGAGGGCAGGTGATCCTGGCGGACGAACCCACAGGCGCGCTGGACAGCGCCAGCGGCAAGGAGGTCATGAAGATTCTGCTGGAGCTGCACGCCTCGGGTCACACCGTGATCCTCGTCACCCATGACCCGCACGTGGCCGCGCACGCCGAGCGCATCATCGAAGTCAGCGACGGCCAGATCGTCAGCGATCGGCGCAAGGTTGCTGACACGGTGCCTGCACGGGCCGTGGCGCCGACGCCGGCACGCAAGCGGGGACATCGCCTGTTGGCAAGCCTGGGCATGTTCCGCGAGGCGTTCAAGATGGCCTGGCTGGCCTTGGTGTCACACCGCATGCGCACCTTGCTGACCATGCTCGGGATCATCATCGGTATCACTTCGGTGGTGTCGATTTCAGCCATCGGCGAAGGGGCCAAGGGGTACGTACTCAAGGACATCCAGGCCATCGGCAGCAACACCATCGATGTGTATTCGGGGAGCAACTTCGGCGACAGCCGGGCCAGGAACATTGAAACGTTGGTGCCGGCGGATGTGGCGGCGCTCAACGCCTTGTACTACGTCGACAGCGCAACCCCTGTGATCGGCCAGGGCACGCTGGTGCGCTATCGCAACCTGGACGTGGATGTGCAGCTCAATGGCGTCAGCGAGCACTACTTTCAGGTGCGCAACATCCCACTGGCAGCGGGCATCGTGTTCAGCGCCGATGATGCGCGGCGCCAGGCCCAGGTCGTGGTCATCGACCATAACACCCGCGAGCGCCTGTTCGGCCCGACCACCGACCCCCTTGGGCAGGTGATCCTGGTCGGTAATCTGCCCTGTACCGTGATCGGTGTGACGGCGCGCAACAAGAACCTGTTCGTGGCCAGCAACCAGCTGAACATCTGGGTGCCGTACGAGACGGCTGCCGGACGGGTGCTGGGACAGCGTCACCTGGACAGCATCAGCGTGCGGATCAAGGACGGGGTGCCCAGCAAGCGGGTCGAGGAGGAGGTCAGCCGTGTACTGCTGCAGCGTCACGGCAGCAAGGACTTCTTCACCAACAACCTGGACAGCATCATGCAGACCGTACAGAAGACCAGTCGATCCCTGACCTTGCTGCTGTCGCTGATCGCGGTGATCTCGCTGGTGGTGGGCGGCATAGGGGTGATGAACATCATGCTGGTGTCGGTGACCGAACGTACCCGTGAAATCGGCATACGCATGGCCGTTGGTGCCCGTCAGGCCGACATCCGCCAGCAGTTTCTGGTGGAAGCGGTCATGGTCTGCCTGTTGGGCGGGGTCGTGGGCGTGGGGTTGTCCTACGCGGTGGGCTACCTGTTCGAGCTGTTCGTCAAGCAATGGGAAATGGTGTTCTCCCCAGCCTCGATCGTGATGGCGTTCGCCTGCTCGACCTTGATCGGTGTGGTGTTCGGCTTCGTGCCGGCGCGCAATGCGGCTCGCCTGGACCCCATCGAAGCACTGGCACGGGACTGAACCACCTGCGATGCCGGTCGACCGATGCCTAGGCGTGCATCCAGCGCATCAGCGAATGCCGCCCGCCGATGCCCAGCTTGATCACGGCCCGGCGCAGGTAACTTTCGACAGTGTTCACGCGCAGGCCAAGCCGGTCGGCCTGCTCGGGGGCCGTTTGACCGGCCAGCAACCCTAGGCAGACCTGGCGCTCGCGTTCGGAAAGCTTGAGGCCTGTTTGGGCCAGGCGTTCGACGAACCGCTGCTCCAGGCTGTCGTGGCTGTTGCGCGGCACGGTGGGTTGCAGGGCACGCAGGTGTTTCTCCAGCATCGGCAGCACCAGGGGCGTGATGGCTTCGAGCCTGTTGCGCTCCAGGGGGGAGAAGCCATAGGTGGTGTCGGCGCGCAGTACGCGAATCTCGACCCGCGCGTCACTGGCGCGGATACGGTGCAGGCGCGAAGGGTCATCCGAGGCGGTGGCCGTGGCTTGATCGCACGAGAACACGGTTTCGTCGAGCACGGTGGTTTCGCTAGGTGAGCGTGGCAGCTGGCGGATCTGCGTGGCGTCGATGCACAGGTGAGCCTGAATCAGGTCATGCAGCAGGCGGGGAAACTGACGGCTGCCGGTGCTGGCAATGATCTTGCCGATCTGCGGATAGATGGAATTGATGCTCATCGAATCGTCCTTGAGGCCAGGGCACAAGCCCGGCTGTAGTGCAAGCCCTCATCCTGGGCCTGCATCGGTGCGTGAGGGGTATGCTAGTACAACGAGCAAGCCTTGGCTAAATCCAGCCTGGATGATGCCATATTGATATCTCCTACGGACGCCATGCCGATCAGCGGGTTTGCTATCATGCCGCCTCCCTGACTAGCACAAGGCCCATTTTCATGCCCCTGAGCGCTGAACAGATTGCCGAGTTCCGTGGATTTGCCGAGCAGTTGGCCGATGCTGCGAGCGCTGCCATCACGCCTTACTTTCGTGCAAGCCTGGAGGTCGAGGACAAAGGCGGCCGGTTGTACGACCCGGTGACCGTGGCCGACAAGGCGGCCGAGGACGCGATGCGCGAGCGGATCCAGGCGCGCTACCCAGACCATGGCATCCTTGGTGAAGAGGCGGGCGTGGCCGTGGGCAGCAGCCCGTTGACCTGGGTGCTCGACCCGATCGACGGCACCCGCGCCTTCATCACCGGCCTGCCGTTGTGGGGCACGTTGATCGCGCTCAACGACGGTGCCCGGCCTGTGGTGGGGGTGATGAACCAACCTTTTACCGGCGAACGGTTCATCGGCACGCCCGAAGGTGCCTGGTCGGGCACGCGAGCGCTAAAGACCCGCGCCTGCAAAGCGCTGGCAGCGGCCACCTTGATGTGCACCACCCCTGACATGTTCGATACGCCTGCGCGCAAGGCTGCGTTCGAGCACGTGGCCAGCCAGGCACGGCTGATGCGCTACGGTGGGGATTGCTACGCCTATTGCATGCTGGCCTCGGGCTTTGTGGATGTCATCGTCGAAGCCAGCTTGCAGCCCTATGACGTGCAGGCACTCATGCCCATCATCGAGGGCGCGGGCGGCGTGATCACGGCCTGGGACGGCAGCAGCGCTCAGCAAGGCGGCTGCGTGGTGGCCTGCGGTGATCCGGACCTGCATGCCCAGGTCGTTGAGCTGCTGCGCGGCGCGATGTAGTTCAGGTAGCTACACCTGCTGGCGCATGCCGCACTTTTTTGGCTTTCGGGGCTCTATGCTAGGCCCAGGCTGCCGCGATCCCCGCGGCGGCCGCCGAAAACGAACCGGTGCCGATGGTAGTGTGCAGTTGCTCCACGATAGTTCGCCTGCTGTTGGCAGGCATCTTGGCCAGCCTGTGCGCCTGCACTCAGCAGCAGGGGCGCGACATCGTCAACCAGCTGGGCGAAGGCAAGCCCAGCGAGCTGTTCCAGACCAGTGTGGACCGCCTGGCGACCTTGTCGATGCGCGACAACCTGCAAAGCCTCTACCTGCTGATGAACAAGCTGTACCTGCGCAATCCCAACCAGTTGCAACGCTCGGGCTACCTGGACGCGGCCACGGCCGAGCGCCAGATCCGCCTGGCCATCGAACAGCGCCAACCCCTGGCGCAACTGGGCAATCGCCGCGACCTGGCTGCCTTGAGCTATGCCTTGAGCCCGGAATTTCGCGGTGATCGTGTGGGTGCGTTCATCTACGCCATCGGCAGTATGCTGATCACCGCCCACGGCGGACGCACCGCGTTCTACATGACCGACACCCTCGACCCGTTGTTCATCAACAACGCCGCGCGCAACATCGAGAAAGCCACCTGGATGCTGAGCCAGCGGCAGGACGCCAACGGTGTGCTGTTGCTGTTCTCCAACGAGATTTCGGAGGAGGGCAGCAACCTGAGTTTTGCCGTGGAATTTGGCAAGGTGGTGGCCCGCCTGGACTTGCTGGCCGAGCTGCTCGACGAGCGCTACCGCCGTATCGGCCTCAATTATGCGCAAAGCCTGCTGTTGATGAATTTCCTGCCGGTACAGTGACCTGCCGCGCCTGGAACAGGGCCTGTATCGCCTTGCGATAACGCTGCCCGGCCAGGCTCATGCTGTTGTTGTGTGTCGCACCTGGCACCAGCAACAGCGTCTTGGGTTCGCGCGCGGCCTCGAACAGCTGCTGGCTGAAACGCGAGGGCACGTAGCGGTCGTCCAGGCCATGGACCAGCAGCACCGGCAGGTCGATATCGCCAATTTTGCCCAGTGAATCGAACTTCTGCGACAGCAGCCAGCGCACCGGCAGCGATGTATTGGCGACCACGCCTGCCACATCGCCCAACGAGGTGAACGTGGACTCCAGGATCAGCCCTCGCGCCGGGGCAGGGGTGCGCGTGTCTCGGGCTTCACGGGTGAGCGTGCGCGCCAGGTCGACCGCTACGGCGCCCCCCAGGGAGTGCCCGTAGATCAGACGTTTGCTCGCATCAGGTTGCAGTTGGGCGAAACGCTCCCAAGCCACGCGAGCGTCCTCGTACACGGTGGCTTCGGAAGGCAAGTCCCCTCGACTGCGGCCAAAGCCGCGGTAGTCCACCGCCAGCACCGCATAGCCCATGGCGTGCAGCTGTTCGATGCGAAACAGCTGGCCGGTAAGGTTCCAGCGCACACCGTGCAGGTAAAGGATGGCCGGGGCATCGGCGCGTCTTGCCGGCCACCACCAGGCATGCAGGCTCTGGTTATCGGCGAAAGTGCGCGGGCGCAGGTCCAGCTCCTGGACACCGCCGGGCAGGCCATGAAACCAACTGGCCTGGCCTGGCTCGATGCGAAATACCAGCTCGCGTTCCTTGTGCTGCAAGACCGAGCAGCCGGCCGGCAGGGCGAGCACCAAGGCGGCGGCGCACAGCCAGGTGAACCAGCGACGGCGTAGGGCGCAGAGCAACCGGGTAGACATACGGATGTTGGGGATCTCGGAAAGGGTCAAGGCTCGGGAAAGTACAAGCAACGTGGCGTAGTTCTATCAAATGCTGCAGCTCAGATGTAAGAAATATTACCAGCCGGCGGACCAGCTTTTTTGCAAGCTGTTTCCAGCGCGGGCCTGCGCACCGTCCGCCGATTGCGCAAGCGCCCCGCAAGCAGGTAGCGTGGCCCAACACCCTCCTGACGAAGGCTTTGATTTGGACTCGATAACCCAAGCTGTTCTTGGCGCTGCGTTGCAAGGCACACTGTTGGGGCGCATTCAGGGCCGTAGGGCCCTGGTCTACGGCGCTGCGTTGGCCACACTGCCGGACTTGGACGTGATCATCCGTTATGCCGACCCGGTCTCGCAGATGACCTACCACCGCGGCTTTTCCCATTCAGTGTTCGTGCTGACCGCGCTGGCAGCGCTTCTGGCGTGGCTGGTGAACAGGACCTGTCCGGACAAAGGCTACACGCTGCCCCGGTTGTTCCTGACATTCTGGCTGGTGTTGGTGACCCACCCCGTGCTCGACGCGTTCACCGTGTACGGCACCCAGTTGCTGTGGCCCTTGCACGTGACCCCGCAAAGCTGGGCGGCCGTGTTCATCATCGATCCGGTGTATACCGTGCCGCTGCTGGTGGCGGTGGCGTACGCCGCCGTGCGCGGCACCCACGCCCGGGCGGTACGGTTCATGGCCGTTGCGCTGGGCTTGAGCACCGCTTACCTGGGCTTAGGCCTGGCTAGCCGTACCCTGGCCGAACACCGTTTCCAGGCCGCGCTCGATGCCAAGGGCGTGACCGTGAACGAGGTACGGGCAGTGCCCATGGCGTTCAACAGTCTGGTCTGGCGGGTATTGGCCAAGGCGCCGGACGGCGTCTATTACGAGGGGGTCAGTAGCCTGTTGGACCGCGAGTCGCCGGAGATGCTGCGCCTGAACCGCAACCTGCCTCTGGCCCAGGTGCTGGCAAACGATCCGCTGCACCAGCGGCTGCGCTGGTTCACCGACGACTGGCTGCGCTACGACCAGGTCGGCGACCGGCTGGTGGTGACCGACCTGCGCATGGGTACGCCGGGCAACTACACGTTCCGCTTCGACATGGCCCGGCAGGGCGAGCAGGGCCGCTGGCAGGTGCAGCAACCGGCCGTGCACACAGCCAGCGGCCCGCGCGACCTGTTCGACGGGCAGGCGCTGGGGTTGATCTGGCGCCGCATCGTCTTCCAGCAGCCCCCGCTACCCTTGGCCGCCTGGACCGCGCGCATTGCAGCGCCTGGGCAAGGGCAGGGGGAGTAGCGCCCAGTGCGCTCAGCCGGGCTGGACCTGGTCAAATGGCTCGCAATGCTGGCGATGCTCGCCGACCACCTACGCTTCGTCTGGCCGCAGGCCCACGGCCTGTTCGTGGTTGGCCGACTGGCGTTTCCGCTCTTTTGCCTGGCCATGGCCATGAACGTGGTGCGGCGCGAGCCTGACACGCCGCTCGATCGCCACCATGGGCGGTATCTGGGGCTGATGCTGCTGTTCACCGTGCTGTCCGAGCCTGCCTACCTCTGGCTGGACAGCGGTTCGACCACGTTCAGCGTAATGCCGACGCTGTTGTTGGGCCTGCTGGTGGCCTGGAGCGTGCAGCATACCCAGGCAGCCGCGCGGCTGCTGGGGTTGGTCGCGCTGGGCGCGGCTTGGGCTGGCAGCCCGTGCCTGATGTACGGCCTGCCAGGGGTACTGCTGCCCGCCGCCTGCGTACTTGCCTACCGCTGTGGGGGCGCAATGTGGCTTGTGCCGTGCGTGCTGGCGGTGGCCGGCAACTTGACCAACAGCTGGTTGATGACGCACCTGGGCGCCCACTTCACCTGGGTCACCCTGGCGGTTGCCGCCGTGGCCATTGCGGTCGGCAACGGCCTGTTGCACTGCCGATGGCATCGCGTGCCAGCTGTGGGTCGCTGGGCCTATGGTTTTTACCCGCTACACCTTTTGCTGATCAAAGCCTTGAGCACGCTTGGGCTGTGACACACCTGTGCCACGGTTGACCCAGGGTTGACGCAACTGTGTCGAGCATTTGCCCGTATCCAGCCCCTCCCCACTGACGGCTCGAAGGCTCTACTGCGGTATCTGCGGCCGTCAGCCGGCCGTTTGGCACAGCCGTTGCTCTTGTTTGGACTGACGCTCGTCGCAGCGTCGCCATAACAAGAACGGAGAACAGTGCATGAATCGATCAGGCCCCCAACGCCTTGCACGCGGCTGCTTGGCCCTGGCTCTCAGCTGGACACCCCTGGCCTTCGCCGCCGGTGTCGATGGGCAACGCATCATTGATGCGGACAAAGAGCCCGGCAACTGGATGAGCCATGGCCGCACGTACGACGAGCAACGCTTCAGCCCCCTCAAGACCATCGACCAGAGCAACGTGGGCCAGCTGGGGCTGGCGTGGAGCTACAAGCTCGACCTGGACCGCGGCGTGGAGGCGACCCCCATCGTGGTCGATGGGGTGATGTACACCACGGGGCCGTTCTCGGTGGTGTACGCGCTGGATGCGCGCAACGGCCAGCTGCTGTGGAAGTACGATCCGCAGTCCGACCGCAACCGTGCCGGCGAAGCCTGCTGCGATGCGGTCAACAGGGGCGTGGCGGTGTGGCAGGGCAAGGTCTATGTGGGTGTGCTGGACGGTCGCCTGGAGGCCATCGATGCCAAGACCGGCAAGCGGGTCTGGTCGGTCGATACCCGCGCCGATACAAAGCGCAGCTACACCATCACCGGTGCGCCGCGGGTGGTCAACGGCAAGGTGGTGATTGGCAATGGCGGCGCCGAATTCGGCGTACGTGGCTACGTCACCGCCTACGATGCCGAGACCGGGCGCCAGGCATGGCGGTTCTACACCGTACCGGGCGATCCGAAGCTGCCGCCTGAGGATAAAGCCATGCAGATCGCCAGCAAGACCTGGCACGGGGATGCCTATGTCGAGTGGGGCGGCGGCGGCACCGCCTGGGATTCCTTTGCTTACGATCCGCAGCTGAACCTGCTGTACATCGGCGTGGGCAACGGCGCGATGTGGGACCCCAAATGGCGCAGCCAGGCCAAGGGCGACAACTTGTTCCTGTCCTCGATCGTGGCGGTGAACGCCGATACCGGCGAGTACGCCTGGCACTACCAGACCACGCCCGGCGACGCCTGGGACTTCACGGCCACCCAGCACATGATCCTGGCCGAGCTGCCCATCGACGGCAAGCCGCGCAAGGTGCTGATGCAAGCGCCCAAGAATGGCTTCTTCTACGTGCTGGACCGGGAAACCGGCGAGTTGCTGTCGGCCAAGAACATCGTGCCGGTGAACTGGGCCAAAGGCATCGACATGAAGACCGGCCGGCCCATCGTCGACGACGAGGCAGCGGCCTACTGGAAGGACGGCAAGCGCAAGCTGGTGACTCCGGCGTTCTGGGGGGCACACGACTGGCACCCGATGTCGTACAACCCGCAGACGGGGCTGGTGTACATCCCGGCCCACATCATGTCGGCCTACTATGAGCACGTGCCAGAAGCGCCCAAGCGCAACCCGTTCAAGAGCGTCTACCAGTTGGGGCTGCGTACCGGCATGATGCCCGAAGGCGCCGAAGGGCTGCTGGACATGGCCAAGACCTGGTCAGGCAAACTGATTGCCTGGGACCCGGTCAAGCAGGCGCCTGCCTGGGAAGTGCCGTACATCACGATCTTCAATGGTGGCACCTTGAGCACGGCCGGCAACCTGGTGTTCGAAGGCAGCGCCGACGGCCGGGTCATTGCTTATGCCGCCGAAACCGGCAAGAAGCTGTGGGAAGCGCCTGCGGCCAGCGGCGTGATGGCCGCACCGATCACCTATGCCGTCGACGGCGAGCAATACGTCACGTTCATGGCTGGCTGGGGCGGCGCATTTTCCACGTTCGCTGGCGCACTCTCTTTGCGTGCAGGCGTGCAGCCCTATGCACAGGTGCTGACCTACAAGCTGGGCGGCACGGCCAAGCTGCGCGAGCCGGCCCCGCCTGCCGATGCGCCCAAGCCGCCACCTTTGACCGCCAATGCCGAGACGGTCGCTGCAGGCGCTGCGCTGTACGACGGCAACTGCTCCCAGTGCCATGGCATCCATGCTGTCAGCGGCGGGGTCCTGCCCGACCTGCGCAAGCTGGGCGCCGACAAGCACCAGATGTTCCTCGGGATTCTCTACGGCGGCAGGGTGCCCGATGGCATGCCCTCGTTTGCCGACAACCTCAACCCTGAGCAAGTCGAGCAGGTCCATCAATACCTGATCAAGCGTGCTCACGATTTGCAGGAGGAAGGCGAGGTCTGGAAGCGGTTCAGCGCCCGTCCGGCAACCCCTTCATCGCTGGCTGACAATGCCCCACAGGAGTGAAATGCCCATGAACGATTCGGTCTACCAGAACTTCATCGACAACCGGTTCGAACCCGGTGAGGCCCTGCTCGAGGTTCATAACCCGGCCAATGGCCAGTTGCTCGGTCGCGTGCCGGAGTCTTCGCAGGCCCAGGTCGACCAGGCCGTGAGCGCGGCACGCCGGGCTCAGCGCGCCTGGGCAGCCCGGCCTGCGCAGGAACGCGCAGGCTACCTGCGCGCCATCGCGAACCGGATACGGGCCAATGCCGATCAGCTGGCCCGGACCATCACCCTGGAAGGCGGCAAGGTGCCGGCCCTGGCCCAGGTGGAAGTCGGCTTCACGGCCGATTACCTGGACTACATGGCTGAATGGGCGCGACGCCTGGAAGGCGAGGTGTTGACCAGCGACCGTCAGGCCGAACACGTGTTTCTCATGCGCAAGCCCGTGGGCGTGGTGGCAGGCATCCTGCCGTGGAACTTCCCCTTTTTCCTGATCGCCCGCAAGATGGCGCCGGCGCTCATTACCGGCAACACCATTGTGGTCAAGCCGAGTGAGGAAACCCCGATCAACTGCTACGCGTTCGCCCGCCTGGTGGCCGAGACCGGCCTGCCACCCGGGGTGTTCAACGTGGTCGGCGGCACAGGCGCCGCCGTGGGCCACGGCCTGTCCAGTCACCCGGGCGTGGACATGGTCAGTTTCACCGGCAGCGTGGCGACCGGTGCGCGGATCATGGCAGCGGCGGCGCCGAACATCACCAAGCTGAACCTGGAGCTGGGCGGCAAGGCGCCTGCCATCGTGTTGGCCGATGCCGACCTGGACCTGGCAGTCAACGCGATCGTCGCCTCGCGGGTGATCAACACCGGACAGGTGTGCAACTGCGCAGAGCGAGTTTATGTGGCGCGCCAGGTGGCCGATCGGTTCATCGATCAGGTGGCCCAGGCGATGGCCGCCACACGCTATGGCGACCCATCGACGCAGCAGGACCTGCACATGGGACCGTTGATCAACCGGGCCGGCCTGGACAAGGTGGCGCAGATGGTGCGCACTGCCCAGACCCAAGGCGCGCAGGTGGTCACGGGCGGGCAGGTGGCTGACCTTGGCAGCGGTTTTCACTATCAGCCCACCGTGCTGGCAGGCTGCACGGCCGACATGGAGATCATGCGCAAGGAAATCTTCGGGCCGGTGTTGCCAATTCAGGTGGTGGAGGACCTGGACGAAGCCATTGCCTTGGCCAACGACAGCGAGTACGGGCTGACCTCGTCACTCTACACCCGTGATCTGAACGCCGCGCTCAAGGCGTGCCGGGAAATCGACTTCGGCGAGACCTACATCAACCGCGAAAACTTCGAGGCCATGCAAGGCTTCCACGCCGGGGCCCGCAAGTCGGGCATTGGTGGGGCGGACGGTAAGCACGGGCTCTACGAGTACACGCGCACGCAGGTGGTCTACATCCAGGGTTGAAGCCCAGCCGTGGCCAGTGCCCCGGCGTGGCGGGGCACTGGGCTCAGTTGCCCTGGCGATTCGGTTGCACGATGCCGTGGCGCTTGATCTTGCGGTACAGCGTGGACCGCGAGATGCCAGCTGCCTGGGCGGCGGCACTCATGTTCCACTGGTTGCGCCGCAACAGCGCCAGCAGGTGGTCGGCCTCGGCCTCTTCCACCTGCTGCCCAAGGCGCGGCGCTGCGCAGATCGTCCTGCCTGGTTCGACCTGCGCTTGCTGCAACTCGGCGGGCAGGTCGGCCAGCTCGATGCACCCGTCTTCGGCCAGGGCAGCGCCCTGGCGCAGGGCATTGAGCAGTTGGCGAATATTGCCCGGCCAAGGATAGGCCAGCAGCGCGGCGCGTGCTTGGGCCGAGAGGTGCAGCCCCGGCGCCAAACGTGCTAGAACACCCTCGATCACCTGCGCCCGATCACTGCGTTCGCGCAGCGCCGGCAGGGTGATACGCATGCCGCAGAGTCGGTAGTAGAGGTCCTCTCGGAACTGGTGGGTGGCGATCCTGGCAACCAGGTCCTGATGCGTCGCCGATATCACCTGGATATCCAGCCTTACCGGCGTGGTCGCCCCCAGCGCAACCAGCTCCCGTTCCGCCAGTACCCGTAGCAGGCGGGTTTGCAGATCGGCAGGCATGTCGCCTATTTCATCGAGAAACAGCGTGCCGCCATTGGCCTGTTCCAGCTTGCCTTTCATGCCCTTGCGGTCTGCCCCGGTGAAGCTGCCGGCCCGGTAGCCGAATAGCTCGCTTTCGATCAGCGCTTCTGGAATGGCGGCGCAATTGAGCGCCACGAAAGGCCGGGCGCTTCGGGCGCTTGCCTGGTGCAGGGCGCGAGCGAACGCTTCCTTGCCCGTGCCGGTTTCACCGCTGAGCAGCAGCGCGATGTCCTTGTCCAGCACCTTGCGCAGGCGCGTCACGGCGTGCTGCAGCTGGGGGTCGCCGCCTGCCAGTTGGTCGAGTGTCGGATGCGCGTTGGCAGATGCCGCCGGTGCGGCGGGGGCACAAGCGCGATAAGCGCGCGGCACTCGCAGGCCCACCTCAAGGCCCTTGACCTGGCTGGCATCGTACAATTGCGCGCCCCGAGCACCGCCCTGCGTCAGGGCCAGCAGCTGGTCGATATCGGCGCTTAACACATGCTCGATGCGCAGGCCTAGCAGGGCATGGGGGTTGTTGCTGAATGCGGCCCGGTTGGCACCGACGATACGGCCACCCTCGTCGAGTGCCAGCAGTTGCTCGGCTACCAGGTCCGCATCGCCGTCGCAGGGCTTGACCGCGAGGGTCAGGCAGTCGCGGTAACGCTGGCGAAAGTGCGCGTTTTCGATCAGGCGGGCGTACAGCGTCACCAACTGCAGGGTCAGGTGCTGGGCCTGCTTGGGACCATCGTCATACAAGCAGGTCGCGTTCAGGCAACCGAGCAGGTGGTTGTGGCTGTCGAAGATCGGTGAGACCGAGCAACTGAGCCGGGCATTGCTGGCCAGGAAATGTTCCTGACGGTGAATGGTCAGTGCCTGTTGCGAGGCCAGCGCGGTGCCTATGCCGTTCGTGCCGGCGATGGACTCGTCCCAGCGCGCCCCCACCACCAGCCCGGAACCTGTGAAGCGCCCGGTGTCGGCAGGTAGGCGAGCATCAAGCGTGATCCCTGCCGCATCGCTGAGCAAGACGGCGAAACCTGCATCCGCTACCCGCCGGGCCAAACCACTCACGCCTTGGCTGGCGAGGGTCAGGTAGGCTTGGTGTTGGGCTTGCAGCTGGCGGATTTCGGCGGCGCTGAGGATGTTGTCCGTTGGGTGCACGCTCGGGTCCAGGCGGTGCTGGGTGACGCTGCGGTACCAGGATTCGGCGATCACCGTTTCCGGGACCAAGCCGCGGTGGCCGAAGTGACTGTCGACGAAGGCCGCCAGTTCCGAGGCAGGATTATGAGCGGGCATGGGCGCTCCACAGTTATTGTTATCGAAGGTGAAGATAACCATAGCTGATGGCGCGCTACCAGCCCGGGCGCAGGGCAAGCCTTGTCAGTGGATCAGTTCGAGTGCCTCGGCGGTGGTGAGCGGGCGCTTCATGCGTTGCGACAACTGCATCATGGCTGAGGCGTAACCCTTGGCGACCACCGCCTGCACCTGATCCTCCAGGCATTGCAGTGCAATGAAATCACCGCTCTCCGGCGTGCCAACGAAGGTGATGGCGTCCCATTGTCGGGCGTGGCCCAGCACTTCGAACCGCTGCCCATGGTGATAGGTCCAGAAAAACGGCACGTCGGCGTAGCGGCGTTGGTCGCCCAGCATGTTTGCTGCCGCGATGACGCCGTGCTGCTGCGCCAGCCGCCAGTGCTCAATGCGCACCGGTTGGCCGGCGAGGGGGAAGGTGGCCATGTCACCCACAGCCCACAAGCCTTCGGTCACCTGCATTTCACCGTTGACCGGCACGGAAAGGTCATCGGCCAGCGCTACGCCATTGAGAAAAGCCGTGGCCGGAGCTACCCCCGTTCCCAGTAGCACCACCTGGCAGTGCACTCGCTCGCCGCTGCCGAGCATGACCGCTTCGACCTGACCATCGCCTTCGATCGCCGTCACCTGGGTCGGGCCATGGAACGTGACGCCCTTGCGCGCGTGCAAGGCACGGATCGCCCGCCCGATACGCTCGCCCAGTTGCTTGGCCAGCGGAACTTCATGCCGTCCAATCACGTGGACCTTGGCACCGTATTCGCTTAACGCCGAGGCTGCTTCCAGGCCGATGAAGCTGTCGCCCACGATCACAACCGGTTTGCCCGGTTCCACGGCATCGAGCAGTTGCGCAGCGTCCGCGCGCGAACGCAAGTTGAAGACCCCAGGCAGGTCGCGCCCCGGGATATCCGGGCGCTGCGCCTTGGCGCCCGTAGCGAGCAAACAGGCGTCATAGTCGATGCGTTGGCCGTCGGCCAGCAGGAGCTGGCGTTTCTGGGCATTGAGTGAACGGACCTTGGCGTGCCGACGCTCCAGTTGACCGATGCGCAGATCATCAGGCTCCAGCAGCATCGGCACCTCATCCGGGGCCATTTGGCCTGCGAGCACGAATTTGCTCAGGGCCGTGCGGTCGTAGGCCGGCTGGCGCTCCTGGTCGATCCACACCAGGCGGCCATTGAAGCCATGGCGGAGCAAGGTGACCACAGCGGCGCTGCCTGCCGCACCGGCTCCCAGCACCACGAAACACCGCGCATCGCTGTGCCTGGGCGAGCGCGCCCTGGGTAAAGGGCGGTCGTCCACCCACGCCTGGTCACCCTTGACCCAGGCCTTGTAGCGGCGCAGGTCGGTCAGGGCAGGGGGCTCGCACACGGCGCCCTCGTCCACGGCGAACGCGGCCTTGTGCCAGGGGCAGATCAGCAAGCCGCCGCAGACGCGGCCCTCGTCCAGCGGCGCTCCTGCATGAGGACAGTTACCCTGAAAAGCACGAACCTGATCACCCTGACGCACGATGATCAGCTCTTCGTTACCGGCTTCCACGCGCAAAGGGGTGTGTTCATCGAGGTCGGCCAGCCGGGCCACGGCGTATTCGGTCATGGTGAATTCTCCAAAGGGGGCCTCTGGAACGGTTCGACGCCGATTTACCCGAACGGGCTGCGTCGAGCTGACGACTGGAGTGCTGTACAGGGAACAAGAGGATCAGCCTTCCTTGCACGGGTCTGGATGACCCAATGCAAGGAAGCGCTGTTGACGCGACCGTCAGTCGGCTATGGCAGGCGCCGGCAGACGAGTACGGGTGGCGCGCAGGGCCACCAGGCTACCCAGCACGATCAACGCCGCCAGGGCGTAGAGGGCAGCGTCGGTCGAGCCGGTCTGGTCCTTGATGAACCCGACCAGGTAAGGGCTGAGAAAGCCCGCCATCTGGCCCACCGAGTTGATCAGCGCCAGGCCTGCCACGGCCGCACCTGCGCTAAGCAACGCCGTGGGCATCGGCCAGAACATGGGTAGGCCAGTGAGGGCGCCCATGGTGGCGATGGACAGGCCAAGGATGGCGATCGCCGGGGTGGCCGCGAAATTCACGGCCATCAGCAGGCCCACGGCGCCCATCAGCATTGGCACTACCAAGTGCCAGCGGCGCTCGTTGCGAAGGTCCGCCGAGCGCCCGCACAGGATCATGAAGACTCCGGCCAGCAAGTAGGGAATGGCGCTCAGCCAGCCAATGAGCAAGGGGTTGTCGAAGCCCATGTTCTTGATGATCGAGGGCAGCCAGAAGTTGATGGCGTACACACCGCTCTGGATGCAGAAGTAGATGAAGCCGAAGGTCCAGATCAGTGGGTTGGCCAGCACGGCCAGGACGCTGTCGCCGGTGGTAGGCGGCTTGCTGTCGGCATCGGCCTGCAGGTCGGCGGCAATCAGCCGGCGCTGCTCATCGCTCAGCCAGGTCGCCTTCTGATAGCCATCGCTGAGCAGGAACACCGCCAGCACGCCGAGCGCAACGGTTGGCAGCCCTTGAATCAGGAACATCCATTGCCAGCCGGCAAGGCCATGTTGCCCGGCGGCGAAGTGTTCGAGGATCCAGCCGGAAAACGGGCTGCCCAACAGACCCGAGACCGGGATCGCGGACATGAACAACGCCATGATGCGGCCACGTCGCGCACCGGGGAACCAGCGCGAAAGGTACAGCACCACACCCGGGAAGAAGCCTGCCTCGGCGGCGCCTGTGAGCAGGCGCAGGGCATAGAACTCGGTGGGGGTCGTCACGAACAGCAAGCAGGTGGACAAGCTGCCCCAGGCAATCATCATCAAGGCGATCCAGCGCCGTGGGCCGAAGCGGTTGAGCGCCAGGTTGCTGGGAAGGCCGCACAGGACATAGCCGATGAAGAAGATGCCGGCGCCGAGGCCGTAGACGGTTTCGCTGAATTTGAGCGCGTCGAGCATCTGCAGCTTGGCGAAGCCGACATTGACGCGGTCGAGGTAGTTGAACAGGTAGCAGATGAAAATGAACGGAATCAGCCGCAGGGTGATGCGCCGGTACAGCGCATTGCGGGTGGTGTCCGTGCCTTGGTCAGGGGCGGGGCTGTGTGCCATGATCGGGTTCTCTGTTGTTATGGTTGTCACCGCGTCGCCTGTTCCGGCGCTCGCTTGAACGAGTCTCGGGGACGGCGGCGTGGCTGTCTTTGTGCTTTTGCACAAGCCATGGGCCTTGCTGCTGTGCCCGAGCCCAACCGCACGCCCTCAAGGACCGTTGAATGTTCGAACTCGACCACGACCTGGCACAGGATATCGTAGACCGTGCCATGGCGATTCTGCCCTGCAACGTCAACGTCATGGACAGCCACGGCCTGATCCTGGGCAGCGGCGAACCAGAGCGCGTCAACACGCGGCACGAAGGCGCCCAGTTGGTGCTTGCCAATGGCCGCATCGTGGAGCTTGACCAGGAAGCGGCACGCTGCCTCAAGGGCGTGCAGCCGGGGGTGAACCTGCCCCTGATGCTCGACGACCGGCTGATGGGCGTGCTGGGCTTGACGGGTGATCCGCAGCAGGTTCGGGTGTATGCCGAGCTGGTGCGCATGACCGCCGAAATGCTGCTGGCCCAGCGTCACCTGCAGGCTGACCAGCAGTGGCGCAAACAGCGCTGCGACGATTTGCTGGCCCTGCTGCTGGGCGGAACCGGCGACGCCTCGCGGCTGCTGGACGAAGCGCGCCAGTTGGGGCTCAAGCCGCAACTACCGCGCATTCCCTGTCTGTTCGAGCTGGCCAGTGGGCCCGACGCCGAGGCGCTGGCAAGCTGGCTGATGAGCCGTTACCCGGACAGTTGGTGCGTCAGCCCAGCGCGCCACTCGCTGCTGTGGTGTCGCCCGGCAGGCGTGGCGCTGGAGGCTGCACGGCTGGTCGAGCGCATAGAGCGGCACGGTTGGGCAGTTGAGCGCTTGGCCATGGGTACTGCCGCGCAGGGCCTTGAGCAGCTGCGCCGCGGCTACCGGCGTGTGCGCGACCTGCTGGCCTATGGGCGTGAGGTGGTGCCCCAGGAACGGCTGCTGAGCTTGCAGCGCTACCGCCTGCCAGCCTTGCTCTGGCGCCATCGCAACGATGAGGCGCTTGACGAACTGCTCGAGCCGTTGCTGCGCATCCAGGCCCGCGACAGCAGCGGGCAATTGCTGGCCACGCTGCGCGCCTGGTGCGCCCACGATGGTCAGAGCCAGGCCTGTGCCGAGGCGCTGGGTATTCACCGCAACAGCCTGCGTTACAGGCTTGAACGTATCGCCGAGCTGGGCGAGGTGGACCCGATGCGCCTGGAAGGCCTGCTTAGTTTGTACCTGGGGCTGCAATTGCTGCCTACCCGATAGCGCGCACTGGCTGGGCAGGGCCGCCGGGCGCTGGCATCTGCCCAAACAATCTGTCGGGCGGTTTGTGCATTTGACCGACGCCGCCTTGCTGGTCAGCTGTCAGCATGCCGCTACCCGGACAGGAGAATCATCATGAAGATCGTCATCGCGCCTGACTCGTTCAAGGACAGCCTCGAGGCGGCCGACGTGGCGCGCGCCATCGCCGCTGGCCTGGCCAAAGCGTTGCCCGACGCCCAGTTGATCGAGTGCCCCATGGCCGACGGTGGCGAAGGCACGATGCAGGCCATTCTCGCCGCCAGCGACGGCGAGCTGCGCCGGCTTACCGTGCGCGGCCCGTTGGGCACGGCTGTTGAGGCAGGCTGGGGCTGGCTGCCCCAGAGCCGCACCGCAATCATCGAAATGGCCCAGGCCAGTGGCCTGCAACAGGTGCCCACCGGGCAGCGCGACGCTTGCCGCAGTTGCACCTGGGGCACCGGCGAGCTGGTTGCCGCGGCGCTCGACGCTGGCGCGCAGCGCGTGGTGCTGGCGATCGGCGGCAGTGCCACCAACGATGCTGGCAGTGGCATGCTGCGCGCCTTGGGCCTGCGTTTGCTGGATGCAGACGATCAACCACTGGCCGAGGGTGGCCTGGCCCTGGGTGACCTGGCGCGGCTCGATGCCAGCCAGCTGGACCCGCGTCTGGCGCACGTGCAGTTCGAAGTGGCGGCCGATGTCGACAACCCGTTGTGCGGCCCACAAGGCGCATCGGCCATATTCGGGCCGCAGAAGGGTGCCAGCGCGCAGCAGGTTCAGGCCTTGGACCAGGCGCTCGGTCACTTCGCCGACCACTGCGCCCGCTTGCTGGGCCAGGATGTGCGCGATTACCCAGGTTGCGGCGCCGCCGGAGGCATGGGCTTTGCGGCCAAGGCCTTCATGGGTGCCCAGTTCCGAGCCGGTGTGGAAGTGGTGGCCGAACTGGCGGGCCTGCAAGCTCATGTCAGGGACGCAGACCTGGTGGTGACCGGGGAAGGCCGCTTCGATGCCCAGACCCTGCGCGGCAAGACGCCGATGGGGGTGGCCCGGGTCGCCAAGCGTCATGGCGTGCCGGTGATCGTGCTGGCGGGCATGCTCGGCGAGGGCTACCAGCAGCTGTATGCTCATGGCGTAGATGCCGCCTTTGCGCTAGTGGATGGGCCCATGACCTTGGACCAGGCGTGCCGCGACACCGCCCGCTTGCTTCAAGCCCGCGCCTGCGACATCGGTCGGCTGTGGGCCTGCCTCAAGCGCGTCTGAGCCAATAAAGGGCGCAGCTCAGGGTGCCAGCACCGGCAGGGGTGTGCTGGGCAACAGGGCCAGGTCACCGAAGCGTTGCGTCGAATCGATGTAACGCAGCGCGGACTTGGCATCCTTCCAGCCCACGTAGCTCATGAGCGACTTGAGCTCCCAGCCATTGGCGCTGGCCCAGGTGGCAAAGCCGCGACGCAGTGAATGACCGGTATACAGCGCTGCTGGCACTTGGGCGCGGGTCAACATGCGCCGCAGCAGGCCCACCAGGCTGTTGCTGTTGAGCGGTTGGTCACCGAGGTTGCCCCAGCGGTCGAGCTTGCGGAACACGGGGCCGTGGGCGATGCCGGCTACCTGCACCCATTGCAGGTAGGCCGTTACCGGGCACAGTGCCTTGAGGGCAGGGGTGCGATGCTGTACGCCCAGTGCCTCGCGGTCGCCTTTACTGCGCGGCACGAACAGCGTGATACCCACGCCCGCTTCGGCCTGGATGTGTTCGACCCGCAAGCGTGCCAGTTCATCGCCGCGAAAGCCACGCCAGAACCCTATCAGCAGCAATGCCGTGTCGCGCCGGGCGCGGCGCAGGCCGGCCACATCGTGGCTTGCCTGTGCTTGGCGGGCCTCTTGCTCGAAGCAGGTCACGGCCGTTTGCAAATGTTGCAGCAACAAGGGTGCTGCCTGCCTGGGCGGGGTGGGATGAAGCGTGCGGATGCCCCGCAGTACCTGGCGCACCACCGGCGCTTTGGTGGGGTCGGGGAAACCTTGGCTGATGTGCCACTGGCTGAGGGCCGCCAGGCGCTGGCGCAGGGTGCTGACCGCATGCTGCTGGGCGTGGTCGGCCAGGTATCGGGCGATGCTTTCGGCGGTGGCCGGTAGAAAACCGCCCCATTGGGTTTCGAAATGATCCACTGCCGCCTGGTAGCTGCGGCGGGTGTTGTCACGCGTGGCGGCGCGCAGGTAGCGCTCGATATCGGTCATGGTGCGGGCGTCGGCGGGTGGGTGCAGTGGTACCACCTTAACCCCTGAGGCCTGTTGGCACCAAGGGTTAGCCAGGGGCTTGCATTCAGTGCCTGGCTTCAGTGCAACGCGGCGAGGGGCTGCGCCTCACCTCTGAAGGGCGCGTAGTCACGCAGTTGCGCGGCGGACAGGGGCCGACTGAAATGATAGCCTTGGGCAACATCGCACCCCGCCAGGCGCAAGCACACGACCTGCTCGCGGGTCTCCACGCCCTCGGCCACCACCACCAGCCCCAGGCGCTTGGCCAGGATGATGGTGGAGGCCACGATGGGGCTGTCGTCCGGACTGTTGGAGAGCGAGGCGATCAGGGATCGATCAATCTTCAGCTTGCTCAGGGGCAGTGCATGCAGATGGGCAAAGCCTGCATAGCCCCGGCCGAAGTCGTCCAGGCTGATCCCGATGCCTGCCTGGCGCAGGCGATGCAAATGCTCGATTGCCGGGCCCTCTGGGTCGAGGATGGTGGTTTCGGTGATCTCCAGTTCCAGGTGCTCGGGCGCAATGCCGTGGTCGCTCAGGTGACTGAGCAGACGCGCGGCGAAGTCAGGCTGAAGCAGCTGCAGGGCAGATACGTTGACGGCCAGACGGACCAGTCGACCTTCCATCTGCCAGGCCGACAAGGCCTCGCAGGCAAGGCGCAGCACTTCCCAGCCCAGCTCGACGATAAAGCCGCTGCGTTCGGCCAGGGCGATGAAACGGTCGGGGTAGAGCAGGCCGAACTCCGGATGCTGCCAACGCACAAGCGCTTCATAGCCTGCGACCTGGTGGTCATCGAGATCGATCTGCGCTTGGTAATGCAGGACGAATTGCCTGCCTGCCAGTGCCGTGCCAAAAGCTTGCTCCAGGGTAAATGCCTGGATGTCGGCCACGTTCAGGGAGGGGTCGAAGTAGCGGTACTGCGCGCGGCCTGCCTGTTTGGCCGAATACATGGCCGCGTCGGCGCTGCGCACCAGGCTGTCGATGTCCTGGCCATCGCGCGGGCAGATACTGACCCCGATACTGGGACTGGTATTGACCTCCTGGCCATCCAGGGCATAGGTGGCCGAGAGCCTGCGCACGAGTTCGCGTACCCAGGCATCGATCTGCTCCTCGCTGCGCTCGCCTGCGAGCAGCACGACAAACTCATCGCCACCAAAGCGCGAGGCTTCATCGCCGGGTTCGAGCAAGCGCTGGATGCGGCCGGCCACGGCCTGCAACAGCAGGTCACCGACCTTGTGGCCTAGCGAATCGTTGATGGACTTGAAGCGGTCCATGTCGATGAAAAGGATGGCCATCAGTTGCCGCCTGCCACGCTGATGGATCAGCGCAGCACCTGCCACTTCGACGAATTGACGGCGGTTGTGCAGGCCGCTGAGATGGTCGGTGGCGGCGGCATGACTGCTGCGCCGGTGTGCATCCTCCAGGCGCCCGATCAGTTGCTGGTTGATGTGCTGGGCTTGCTCCAGCGCCGTGAAGGCGTCCTGACGCTTGCGCAGCAGGCGCAGGGTCCAGGCCAGGCTGGCCAGGATCATCAGTGTCATGCCAAGGGTCAGCCAGAACTGCCGGGCATAGGCCGCGTCGACGGCCCCGGTGATCTCGTTCTCGCGCTGGCCAATGATGAGGGTAAAGCCATGCTCGGGCCGGCGCTTGAATACGCTCTGGTAAGCGTCACCTTCCAGGTACTGGGTCAGCACGCCCGCAGGGGGGCCGTCAGTTGGCAGTGGCGGCTGCAAGGCAGCAGTGATCGGCACCAAGCCGCGATCGCCAAAGCGAAGGCTTTCCGTGCCGTCGGCCTGCCACACACTCACGCGGGTCGAGTCGCCCAACTCCACTTCTTGCAGCAATTGCGCCAAGGGCTGGGCGGCGAGGTGCACTGCAACCGACGTAGTGCATGCTTTGGATTGCTCAGGCGAGGGCCTGAGTACCTGGGAGGCGGTCGCACACGCTGCGCCGTCGGTAACTGCTTGGGCACGGTCGAGCAATTGGCTGACGTTCTCGGCAAGCAGGTTGGCCAGCCGCTGATGTTCCCTGCCACGGTTGATTAGGGCGTCCTGCCGAGCAGTGGATTTCTGCGCAACATGCACCCCCCACAGAAAGGCCAACGAGGCAGCGCACAGCAGCAGGATCAGCAGCCTGAGCAGGCTCGCCGACGAGAGTGAACGTCGTGTCAATTGCAGTGTTTCCCGGCCTTGGGTGAGGCCCGGACACTACGACAGCAACATGACAGGGCCATGACTAATGGCAAATAGCCTGTAGCGATGCCTGCACGAAAGATGACAGCCGCGGGTCAAGTCGGGTATACCTTGCCGATACCAAGGGGAGCCCGATAACGGGCTGAGAAACCGCTGAGCCTGGTGCAGCGCGGTGACCCTTCGAACCTGATCCGGATAATGCCGGCGAAGGGATGGGGTGCAATTCCACCTGCCTTTCTGCCGGTCTCAAGGCGAGACCCCATTCATGACGATTGTCCAGGTCTCGCTGCCACCTCCACCAAGGACAGCGCCATGACCGAAGGTTTCACCCAGACCCTGCGCCGCCAGAGCGAGGCGACATGGGCCGCCGCCACGGGCCATCGTTTCGTGACTCAACTGTGTGACGGCAGCCTGCCTGACCCGATCATGATCGACTACTTGGTCCAGGATCATCGCTTTCTGGACAGCTTCCTGATGCTGCTGGGCGCCGCCATTGCCAGTGCCGACACCTTCGAGGCGCGCCTGCGCCTGGGGCGATTCGCGGGCATGATCAGCAGCGAGGAGAACACCTACTTCCTGCGGGCGTTCCAGGCGCTGGGTGTCAGCCCGGCGCAGCGTGAAGCGCCGATGGACACGGTGCCCACGGCGACCTTCAAGGCCATCATGCGCGAAGCGGCCGCCACCCGCTCGTATGCCGCAGCGCTGGCAGTGCTGAACGTCGCCGAAGGCCTTTACCTGGACTGGGCGCTGCGCGCGCCCAAGCCCCTGCCGCCGCGCTTCATCCACGCCGAATGGATTACCCTGCACGACAATGCGGATTTCCAGGCTTTCGTGGCGTTCCTGCACGCCGAACTGGATCGCGTCGGCCCTCAGCAGGCCGCCGTGGCGCAAGACTTTCACCAGCGCACCGTGGCGTTGGAGCTGGCCTTCTTCGACGCCATCTACCCGGAGGCTCAATGAACATGGACATTTTCGATCGGCTCAAGCAGGCCGCTGCACCGCAGTGGCACAGTTACGTGGACCATGCATTCGTGCAGCAGATGGGCGATGGTACGTTGAGTGAAGCCGCGTTTCGGGCCTATCTGGTGCAGGACTATCTCTTCCTCATTCAGTTTGCCCGCGCCTGGGCGCTGGCGGCTTACAAAAGCAGGCGGCCTGCCGATATCCGTGCCGCTCAGGCGGGGCTCGCAGCGATTCTCGACGAAACCGACTTGCACGTGCGTTTGTGCGCACGCTGGGGCCTGAGCCAGGCTGACATCGAGGCCGCCCCCGAGCATCCGGCCACCGTGGCCTACACGCGGTATGTACTGGACTGCGGTGCTGCTGGCGACTTGCTGGAGCTGCACGTGGCGCTGGCGCCCTGTGTAATCGGCTACGCCGAGATCGGGCAGTCCCTGGCCGCACGTATCGGCAACCTGGCCGAGCACCCCTATCGCGAGTGGATCGGCGAATACGCCGGTGCCGGCTACCAGGCCGTCGCAGCAGCTGCACGCACCCATCTGGATTCATTGGCGGCCCGCAGCATGACGGATCAGCGGTTTGCCGAACTGGCCGCGATCTTTGCCCAAGCTTCGCGGCTCGAGGCCGATTTCTGGCAGATGGGTCTGGACATGGCGTGACGGGGCAGCCCCATGCCTGGATCGCCACTGGCTCCGTGCGCCATTGGCTGGCAAGCTGTGGTGCACAAGGGCTGGGTGCGGATGAACGCCGCGACTGGCCCGCAGCGCTCGAATACGATCCAGGACGAGGAAGGACAGCATGAACATCATCAATGCACGGCTGCGTGGCAAACCTGGCCTGTTTCGCATCGAGCTGGCGGGCCAGCGTATTGGCGCGATCACCGCGCAGGACGCGGGCGTGCTGCCCGTGGCCGGCGCTGACCTGGATGCCGGCCAGAACCTGGTGGTACCACCCTTCGTCGAGCCCCACATCCACCTCGACGCGACCCTGACGGCCGGGCAGCCTGAATGGAACATGAGTGGCACGTTGTTCGAGGGGATCGAGCGCTGGGCCCAGCGCAAGCAGAGCACCACCCATGAAGACATCAAGACCCGGGCCAAGACCACCCTAAACATGCTGGTCGATCATGGAATCCAGCATGTGCGCACGCATGTGGACGTTACCGAGCCCGGCCTGGTGGCACTCAAGGCCATGGTCGAGGTCCGCGATGAAGTGCGTGATCACGTTGACCTTCAGATCGTTGCCTTTCCTCAGGAGGGTATTGAATCCTACCCTGATGGCCGCGCATTGATGACCGAGGCGGTGGCCATCGGCGCCGATGTGGTTGGCGGCATTCCCCATTTCGAGAACACCCGTGAGCAGGGTGTGTCGTCGATCCAGTTCCTGATGGATTTGGCAGAACGCACCGGCTGCCTGGTGGACGTGCACTGCGACGAGACCGACGACCCGCAGTCGCGATTCCTGGAGGTACTGGCCGAACATGCTCGGGTCCGGCAGATGGGGGCGAGGGTGACTGCCAGCCACACCGTGGCCATGGGTTCGTACGACAATGCCTACTGCTCGAAGCTGTTTCGGCTGCTGAAGCTGTCAGGCATCAACTTCGTGTCATGCCCCACGGAGAGTATTCATCTGCAGGGGCGCTTTGACACCTATCCGAAGCGTCGCGGGGTCACCCGCGTAGCCGAACTCGACCGCGCGGGCATGAACGTGTGCTTCGGCCAGGACTCGATCGTCGATCCGTGGTACCCCTTGGGTAACGGCAATATCCTGCGGGTACTGGAGGCGGGCCTGCACATTTGTCACATGCTGGGCTATCAGGACCTGCAGCGCTGCCTGGACCTGATCACCGACAACAGTGCGCGCGCCTTGAACCTGGGTGAGGGCTATGGCATCGAGACCGGTCGCCCTGCGAACCTGCTGCTGCTCTCGGCTCCGGACGACTACGAGATGGTGCGCAGCCAAGGCCACGCGCTGGTGTCGGTGCGCAATGGAAAGGTACTGATGCGGCGCCGGCCTGCGCAGGTACAGCGCGAATTTTGAACCCGGCGCTTTCAGGCGCCGATGGCCGCCAGCACACAATCGGCGATCTGCGCATCCTGGATGGCGACGCCGGTCAGGTCGGCCAACGTGATCTGGTCATCAGACTCCCGGCCATGGGCTCGGCTTGCCAGCAGCGTTCCAAGTTCGACCAGTTGGCTAGCTGTGATCAGGCCTTTTGCGATCGCATGGGACACTTCGCCGTACTGGGTGCACTGAGTGACGGAGTCGACGACCACGCGGTCGGCCCTGGCGACCAGCGCAGGGTCCAGCTCTTGCTTGCCAGGCCCGTCCGCACCTACAGCGGTAATGTGAGTGCCTGGTTGTATCCAGTGCGCCTGCAACAGCGGCTGGCGCGAAGGGGTGGTGCAAACGATGAGGTTGGCAAGGCCGGCCAGTTCTGCGGCATCCAGTGTACTGCGCACGGTAAAGCCAAGTCCTCGCGCCATCGCGATGTAAGCGCCTAGTGCCTCGGTGTGACGCCCCCAGACGATCACCTGGCGGCAGTCGGTGACGCTGCGCAACTGCGCCAATTGCATCCTGGCCTGCATGCCTGTGCCCAGTATGCCGATGGCCTTGACCTGAGACGGCGCGAGCAGCCGTGCCGCGATCCGCCCCGCCAGTGCTGTGCGCATCGCCGTGAGCCAGCCTTGGTCCTGGAGCAGGGCCAGCGGCTGGCCGGTGTGGGCCGAAAAGACCATCATCAGCCCGTCGTTGCTCGGCAAGCCGTTGGACGGGTTGTCGTAAAAGCCGGTGGACACTTTGACAGTGAACGTGGGGCTGCCGGCTTTGTAGGCTGACTTGATGCAGCAATCCCCGTTGGTTTCGGCGAAGGTGAATGCTTGTACGGGCGGTACCTGGACGTTGCCAGCGGAATAGGCGATAAAACCCTCTTCGATGGCCCTCAGTGCTCGCTCGGTGTCCAGGCTCGTCAGGATCTGGGGCTTGGCGATCAGCTTCATTTCACGGCCTCGAGGAAGGTATCCAAGGCGATGTTACGCCCACACAGCACCACGGCCACACGCTTGCCCTGGTATCGGTGCGCGCATTTTTTCATGGCGGCCACGGCGACAGCTGCCGCGCCTTCGATGATCCAGCGCTCGCTACTGGCGATGTCGCGCATGGCGGCGCGTATTTGCGCTTCGCTGACCAATACGGTGTCGGTGAGCAAGGCCTTGCACAGGGGCAGGGTGATGGCGCCGGGCTCGACACCGCCCGCCGTGCCGTCGGACAGCGTGGCGCTGGCAGGGACCTCGACGATCTTGCCGGCCTTGAGCGACTGCTCGAGGGCTGGATCATTCTCGGGCCAGCAGCCGATGATATCGACACCCGGTGCCAGGGTACGCAGGGCAGCGCCGATGCCGGCGATCATGCCGCCACCCCCCACCGCGACGAACACGGCGTCCAGGTCCGGCGCCTGCTCGAACAGCTCCATACCGATGGTGCCCTGGCCGGCGATCACCTGCAGATCGTTATAGGGCGATACGAAAGGCACACCCTTGGCCTGGGCTTGCCTGGCCGCTTCCAGTTCCGCGCTCAAGGGGTCGGTCGGCAGGCAGATCACTTCAGCGCCGAGGTTGCGCATGGCTTCGACTTTATAGGTGGACGCCGTCGTGGTGGTGTAGAGGGTCACCGGAACCCCGGCGGTCTTGCCGGCCAGGGCCAGCGCCTGGCCGTGGTTGCCGGACGAGGCGGCGATGACGCCGTGTTCACGTGCACTTTCTGGCAAAAGCCTGACTTTATTGCTGGCCCCGCGAAACTTGAAGGAACCTGTGGGTTGCAGGTGTTCGCACTTGAGCCATACGTCCACGCCGGTCGTTGCCGATAGAGGCTGGCTGCGCGTCAGCGGGGTTGTGCTCACGGCTGGCCGCAATGCGGCATGAGCATGCTTGATTGCCTCGAACAGAGCATCAAGGTCAGTTTCGCAAACGGTTGGCGTTGCAGGGTTGGACATGAGTTCCAGGCTCCGTATGGAATTTCCGTCTACGGTAGACCTGTTGTCTATATTCTTGCAAACACTTCTTTTAGCGCGGAGCAGGCCTCGGCATCGAATCCGTCATGCCTTGAGCGCCTTCAGGTATTTGTAAACCGTCGCACGTCCCATGTTCAGCACATTGGCCACATAGTCCACGCCAGTTCGGCCTTCGAATGCGCCTTCGGCGTGCAAAGCCTGAACAAGACTGCGCTTGTCCTTCATCTGCAGTGTCTGCAGAGACAACGTGCGCGCCTTGAGCCAGGCATGCATGAAGGTATTGATGCGCTCCTGCCAGTCATCACGAAACAGCGCCTGGGGCTGCTCGACCAAGCGCCCCATCTGAAAGAACGCTTCCAACGCTTGGCGGGCGTTTTCAAGCACCGACAGGTCCAGGTTGATGCACAGCAAGTGCCGCGCGTCACCTTGCTCATCACGCAAGACCGTACTGATGGAGCGGACCTTCTGACCGTTCCAGTTCAACTTTTCATAAGGGCCCAGCTTGGCACCGCCGAGCAGGTCGCCCAGATCCTCGGCGATCGCCGAGTCATCACCCAGGCTTCGCTTGGAGATGTTGTTGGCGATATGCACCACCGTCTGGGTCTGCAGGTCATGGACGACGACTTCAGCGTGTGGATATAGCAGCAGGGCGATGCTTTCGGCGATGGCCTGGTAGTTCTCGAGCGACATGCGGGACCACTGTGCATTTTTAGGAAGCGCTTATGGTGGCCCTGGGAGCTCGCTCGCACAAGGCGCCGTATGGCACGCGAGCACAGGGTGTACGCCAACCTGCGCTGATTACGCTCAAGATGGGCTGAAAATCGATATCACATTCGATAAGCCGTGATTATTCCATGTTAGCTAGCTCTTGTATTTACGATCAATAACTAACAAAATTAGTATGTAATTACATGGTACGTACACATTACGAAATCGTAGGAGCGCGCATGGCACGTGGCGGGATCAACAAGGTGGTTGTGCAACAGGCCAGGCAGGCACTGATCGCAAGGGGGGAGAACCCCAGTATCGATGCCATCCGCATCGAGCTAGGCAACACGGGCTCGAAAACCACCATTCACCGCTACCTCAAGGAGCTCAACGGTCAGCAACCAATGCCCTCCGAGGGCGGCGCGCCAATCAGCGAGGTGCTAAGCCGCCTGGTAGGGCAGTTGGCGACGCAGCTGCAAGATGAAGCGGACTTGGTGATCGAGCGCGCTGAAAGCGTGTTCACCGAGCAGCGTGAAGCGCTCGAAGTGGCCTTGGCCACAGCCCAGCAAGCGCTTGCAGCGGGGGAACAACAGCACGAAATCGATGCAGCCGCCTTGCGCGAGGAATCGGAGAAACTCAGCAGCACCCTCAGTACGCTGCAGGCTGAGCAGCTGCGCAGCGCCAGCCTCAACCAGTCCTTGGGGGAACTGCAGGTGCGTCTTGCAGATAAGGATGAGCAGGTCAAATCCCTGGAAGACAAGCACCGGCACGCCCGTGATGCGCTTGAGCACTACCGCACGGCAAGCCGCGAGCAGCGCGAGCACGAGCAGCGTCGTCACGAGGCTCAACTGCAGCAGATGCAGGTCGAGGTACGGCAGTTACAGCAGGCCATGATCGTCAAGCAAGACGAGCTCACTCGCCTGCACCGTGATAACGAGCGCCTGCTGGGCGAGAACCGCCAGGCGAGCAACGAAAGGCGGGCTCAGGAGCAGCTGCTTGAGCAGCGCGACGCCCAGATCCAAGGCTTGCGCACGATGCTGGCGCAGGCCCAGGGGGGTAGCGACGAGCTACGCCGCCAACTGGATGTGCAGGCCAGAGTGCTGGAGGACAGTAGGGCGTCGTGTCGGGACCAGGCGCTCAAGCTTGAAGCGCTGGAGCGGGCGTTGGCCGAGAACCAAGCGTCGCTGCACCTGTGTCAAGACCAGCTACGGGATGGCGAAGATAAATAAAACTTTCTGGCGCACCGGCTTTCTTCCCTAGACAGCCATTTGGAGAAGACCGCATGAGCGAACAAGGCACAACCCACGGCACGCAGCACGGGCCTCACTCGACTGACGATGCCGATAAACCGGATGATCTTGGCTTTGACCCTGACTCTCCTGACCTCGATGATCCTCAGGTGGACCCGCAAGGCCCCGCTAAACCGCCACGGGATGTAGAGAAGAACACCTGAAAGACACGTACCAAACAAAAGGCCCTGGTCGCTAAGATCAGGGCCTTTTACGTGATGCGTCCATATCAGGGCGGGCTTTGCCGGCGGTTACCAGTGAACGTCAGGCTTGCGCCTGTTTGTCCACTTCAGCCTGCTTGGCCGCCTCGACACCCTTGGCCGAGAGCTTGATCGGGTAGTTGAGCGTCACCTCATGATCAGCATCGACACTTACGCTACCATCGTGGATCAGGCCATCGTCCTGCAGCGATTTCAGCATGCCGGCCACGGCTTTTTCACCGCGGTAGTTGTCCAGCAGCTCCTTGCCCAGGCCATGAGGGTGAGCATGGTTGAGTCGAGTCAGAATTTCGCTTTTCAGTGCGTCGTTACTCATGCTTGCCTCACTTGCCGTGATGGGTTTGCAGTGCCTTGGCTTCTTCCAGGTGCTTTTCAAGGGTAGGCAAGGTCTTGGCAGCGAATGCTTTGAGCTCAGCCTTGTCCGAAGAAGCGGCTTCCTTCTTGAACAGTTCGACGGTTTTCTCGTGAGCATCGACTTGATTGTTCACGTAGGACTTGTCGAAGGACTCGTCACGCCATTCCAGAATCACTTTCTTCACTTTGTCGGTAATGGCCGCGTCATCGGGTACCGAGATGTCCAGCTTTTTCGCGATGTCTGCCAGCTCTTGGTTGGCCTGGGTATGGTCGGTCACCATATGCTGGGCAAAGGTCTTGATCTCAGCGTTCTGGCTCTTTTCCAGGGCAAGCTTACCGGTCACGATCTCTGCGATGCCGGCTTCGGTAGCCGCGTCTACGAAGTCGTCCGAGCTAGCAGCAAAGGCGTGAACCGAAGCCATGCCCAGCACCATGGAAAGGCCGACGCGCTTGATGAAGAGATTGCTCATGTTTCACTCCTTAAACGATGGCGCGACATCAGTGTCGCGTACTGTTGAGGGCGCGCGCAGGCCAAAGGTTTCATCTTTTTTGCATCATCAGGGTGTGGCAGTGGTCAACTGCGTTGACGAAGAACGTGCAGGGGATGTGCATGCGAAGCGCCAGGCAGACCGACGAAGAAACAGCCCTTGCGCTGGCGGGCCAGGGGCGAGCGGTGGCCCTGTTTCGTCTGGTGCTGGCGTTCATGTTGGTGGTCATGACGACGTTCGCAGCCGTAGAGGGCTGGCGAATCTGGCGTGATTACCGGGACGCGTTCCACAATGCCGCGAACATGGTGACCAATTTGGCCCAGGCCACTGCACAGCATGCCGAGGACGCCATTCGCCAGGTCGATTCAATCAGCGCGGCGCTGGTGGAGCGGGTGGAAGGCGATGGGTTCGAGCACTTGGATCGCAAGCGCCTGCATGGGCTGCTCAGCCAGCAAGTACGCATCATTCCGCAACTTCACGGCCTGTTCATCTACGACAGCCACGGTCGCTGGCTCGTCACGGACCGGTCGGCAACGCCACCAGCTGCTAACAATGGCGACCGTGATTACTTCATCTATCACCGCGACCATCCTGACAGCGCCATTCGCATCGGTGCAGTGGTGCGCAGCCGCTCGACGGGTGACCTGATCGTACCTATTTCAAGGCGTCTGAATTACCCGGATGGACGTTTTGCGGGGGTACTGCTGGGCACCATCAAGGTCGACTGGTTCGTGCGTTACTACGGAGAATTCAAGATCGACGAGCGTGGTGCGCTGGTGTTGGCCAAGCGCGACGGTACGATTTTGGTGCGGCGTCCATTCGTCGAGCCGCTGCTCGAACGCAACCTGGCCAACAGCGACATTTTCAAACACCACCTGCCATACGCTCCCCAGGGGTTGGTCGAAGCGGTAGCCGTTGTAGACGGCACGCCGCGCCTGTATGCCTACCGAGCCTTGGCCAGCTACCCACTGGTGGTCGAAGCGGGCCTTTCTCGTGAGTCGATCATCGCCCCCTGGCGCCAGGACGCGATCAAATCGCTGCTCGTGTTACTGGTGCTGGTCATGGTCCTTGCGTTGTTCGGTTGGGTGGTCCTGCGCCAGGTGCGCGAACGCATCGTGATCGAGCGCGCCCTGCACCAGGCACACCAGACGCTCAAGACCCTTGCCTTGACCGACAGCCTGACAGGGTTGGGCAATCGTCGCAGGTTGGACGCGGTGTTCGAGGCCGAGCTGCGCCGTGCCCGACGACAGGCGTACCCTGTGTGCGTGGTGATGCTCGACCTGGATCACTTCAAGGCCTACAACGACCGTTACGGACATGGGGCAGGCGATCAGTGCCTGCAGCGCGTTGGCGAACTGCTGCGCCAGGCTGCCCAGCGTCCGGCAGACCTGGCGGTACGCTACGGGGGCGAGGAATTTACCTTGCTGTTGCCCGACACGGATGTACGGGGAGCGAAGGTGTTTGTCGAGTCGCTGCAGCAAGCCCTGCGCAAGGAGATGATGGTGCATGCGGGCAGCCCACTTGGGATTGTTTCATTCAGTGCGGGTATTGCGGTGGCGGAACCCGCGCGCAGTGAACAGAGTGCGCAGCAGCTATTGGAAGCGGCAGATGCGGCCCTGTATGAAGCCAAGCGCCAGGGCCGGGACCGCTACGCGGTTGCTGATCCTGAAGTACGGCATGGGGATGCGGGCAGCCCGGCCTAGCCCCGGCAGGCACTGGCCTCACGCCTGAAGTTGCCAACGTACCGAACTGACGCCTTTCTCCAAGCTGACCCGGCTGACCAGCCGCTCCAACTGGGCTGGCGCCTGTGAGGTACCCAGTAGCTGGGCGCGCACCTCCAGCCGGGCCGGGTCTGCCAAGTCCTCGCTATGCAAGGACTGCAGGCGCAGTTGAGGCTCGCCGAAGCTGTGCAGCATCAAGCTGCGGACCTGAATTTCATCCTGGGCTCGACAGACGATACGCACCTCGAACTGCTGCTCCACCTCCGTGGCAGGCACCACCTCCTGGCGGTCGAGGCGCTGGGCAATATCGCGCAGCAAGATGTTGGCGCACAGCACGACCACTGCACCCAAGGTTGCTTCGAGCAGCAGCCCCAAGCTGCACAACACGCCAATGGCCGCGGTGCACCATAGCGTTGCGGCGGTGTTCAGCCCACGCACGTTGAAGCCGTCACGCATGATGACGCCGCCGCCCAGAAAACCGATGCCCGACACCACATAGGCCGCCACCCGGGAGGCATCGGTAGGTGCCATGCCCGGGACCGTCTGGGTCATCAGCACGAACAGGCAGGCACCCGTGCTGACCAGGCCATTGGTGCGCAGGCCAGTCAAGCGCTGACGCAGTTGACGCTCGGCGCCGATCAAGGCCCCTAGCAGCAGGGCGGTGCTGACACGCAGCAAGAATACGTTCCAATCCATAACAAACCTCTTCCGCGGGCACAGGCCCGCTTCAACGCCATCACTCAGGAGGGCGCGGTGGTAACAACCAGAGATGCGAAAGGACCACGGGAAAGGAGGGGGCGATGCTGTGCATCGGCTACCTTGGCAACTCGGCCAGGCAGCATGGGAGACTGACTGGCTAGCGCGCTGCGTGGGCCTGTCGCAAGCGACTGGGGCTAGTGTCCAATGCAGGGCTCCTGTTGATGAATGCAAAAGTGCGGCGCGGACGATAAGCCCGACCCTTGATCAGGTCAAGGGTAAAAACATGACAATGGCTTCATCCGGAAAAGCCTGACAAGCCGGCGGGTACGATGGAAAAATCCACGTTCAATGGTTAACCTTTTGCTTTTTACGGACCGTCGCGGGCTGATTCATGCTGTTCAATATCCTCGTCCTGCTTGGCACACTGGTGGCCATGGAGGGTGTCGGCACCTTGGCGCACAAGTACATCATGCATGGCTGGGGCTGGTGGCTACATCGCTCGCACCACGAACCCCACCTGGGCGTGCTTGAAACCAACGACGTTTACCTGCTGGCACTGGCGGTCATTTCGCTGGCACTGGTGGCGGTTGGCAAGGCCGGGCACGCGCCATTGCAATGGGTCGGAGGCGGGGTGGCGGCTTACGGCGCGCTGTACGTGATTGCGCATGATGGCTTTTTTCACCGTCATTGGCCGCGCAAGATGCGCCCGGTGGGGCGCTACCTGACGCGCTTACACCGCGCCCATCGGTTGCACCATGCCGTCAAAGGGCGCGAGGGTGGTGTGTCGTTCGGTTTTTTCTACGCACCTCCGCTAAAGCGCCTGGTGCGCGAGCTGCGGCGCAACAGGGACGCCGGTCACTGAGATCTCACGCGCACAGGCGCTTTAGCTGAGCGAGTTCCCCCGCGATCCTACCGGTTCGGGCATACATTGCACTGTCTGAGTCTGCGCAGTAGCATGCGCGCTTTTCAGCCCAGGACTCGCTCTTCATGTCGTATCAGCAAGGTCTGCTTGCCACGCCCGTGCCGGTGCACGCGCGTCACCTGTTCTTTTCCATCGAGTCAACCGAGGCCGTGCCTGCGGCGTTAGACGCCTTGCTGGGCCATGTCGACGGCCTGCGCGTGACACTGGGTGTGGGCGCGCCGTTGGCAAAAGCGCTGAACGCTCACGTCGAAGGCCTGACCCCGTTCCCGCTGCTGGACGCCGCGGTCGAGAACCCCAGTACCCAGCACGCGCTGTGGCTATGGTTGCGGGGTGACGAACGCGGGGACCTGTATCTGCAGGCCCAGGCGCTGGAGCGCCTTCTAAGCCCGGCGTTCGCGCTGGTTGATCACGTTGATGGTTTCCTTCACCAAGGCGGCCGGGATCTGACCGGCTACGAAGACGGCACGGAAAACCCCAGTGGCGATGACGCCATCGAGGCCGCCATCCTGGATGAAGGTGCGCCAGGGTTGCAGGGGTCGAGCTTCGCCGCATTTCAGCTGTGGAAGCACGACATGCAGTATTTCAAATCGCTGCCTCAGCAAGTGCAGGACAACATCATCGGCCGTCGCCTGAGCGACAACGAAGAGCTGGATGATGCGCCCGAGTCAGCGCATGTGAAGCGTACTGCCCAGGAAAGCTACGCGCCCGAAGCTTTCATGGTGCGTCGCTCGGTTTCCTGGGCTGACACCCGCGGTGCGGGACTGGCATTTGTGGCCTTGGGTACGTCTTTCACCTCGTTCGAGGTCCAGTTGCGCCGCATGAGTGGGATGGAAGACGGTGTGATCGATGCTCTGTATCAGTTCACCCGCCCGCTAACCGGAGGCTATTACTGGTGCCCGCCGATGACGCACGATGTTGTGGATCTGCGCCTGCTGTTGCAGGCTGAGCGTTAAACATCCAGATACACAAGATGATCGCAAGGCGTCTATGAAGAACTAGCATTGGATATTTCCGCTGTGTTACCGGAGAGTTCCTATGTATGGACGTCGGGAAGTCCTACGTGCAGGCGCTGCGATCGGTCTGCTGGCCGCCAGTCCCTGGCTGAGCGCAGCTGCACCGGCGAGCATGCTGTCGCGCCCCATCCCGTCAACGGATGAGCGACTGCCGGTGATCGGCGCTGGCACGTCAGGCAGCTTCGAAGTCGCGGCAGGCTCAGCGGACTATCGGCAGCTGTATCAAGTGCTTGAAGCCTTTTTCGCAGGTGGCGGGCGGGTCATCGACACCTCTCCCAATTATGGCGGAGCAGACAGTATCCTGGGGCAGTTGCTCGACGAAGGCGGGTGGCACCGCCAGTGCTTCATTGCCACCAAGATCGCCGCCAACAGCCGCGCAGATGCCCAGGCCCAATGGGCCGGCACGCTGCGCAGCCTGCGCACGGACAGCGTGGACCTGCTACAGGTGCACAACTTGCGTGACTGGCAGCAGCAGTTACCTTATGCACGTGAACTCAAGCAACAGGGCAAGACGCGGTATGTGGGCATTACCCACTATCTGAACGCTGGGCACGATGAAGTGGCCGCAATCGTGCGCAGCCAGGCCCTGGACTTCATCCAGATCAACTACGCGGTCAATGCCCCCGGCGCTGCGCGTGAGCTTCTTCCCCTGTGCCGTGACAAGGGTGTGGCGGTGCTGATCAACCGCGCCTTCGATGACGGTCGTCTGTTCGCCACGGTCAAGGACCGCGCGCTTCCAGAATGGGCACAGGAGCAGGGCATCGGTAGCTGGGCACAGCTGTTCCTGAAGTTCGCCCTCAGCCACCCGGCGGTCACCGCCGTCATACCGGCTACTGGCCGACTGGACCGTCAACTGGACCAGCTCAAGGCAGGGCAGGGCCCGTTGCTGACCCAAGCGCAGCAGCAAGCGCTCATCGAGCAGTTCTCCTGACATCATGGTGACGTGGCGGCAGCGCCTGCAGCGGATGCTGGACATGCGGCCCGGGGAGGCGCCAGCCGTCCTGGCAGGCAGCCTGCTGTTCTTCATGCTGTTCACGGGCTATTTCATGCTGCGGCCCGTGCGTGAAACCATGGGCGTTGCCGGTGGTGTCGAAAACCTGCAATGGCTGTTCACCGGTACCTTCATCGCCACTGTGGTATGCCTGCCTGTTTTTGGCTGGCTGGCCTCCCGTGTACGACGCCGGTACATACTGCCTTGGACCTATGGCTTCTTCATCTGCAACTTGCTCGCCTTTGCCGCGTTGCTGGCACGCCACCCCGACGGGCCTTGGGTGGCACGAGCGTTTTATATCTGGTTGTCGGTATTCAATCTACTGAGTATCTCACTGGCCTGGAGTGTGCTTGCCGACTTGTTCAGCACCGAGCAAGGCAAGCGCCTGTTCGGTGTAATGGCAGCAGGAGCAAGCCTGGGCGGGCTGAGCGGGCCGCTGCTCGGCACACTGCTGGTGGCGCCTCTTGGACACCCCGGTTTGTTGACGCTCGCGGCGATACTGCTGCTTGGCAGCGTACTGGCCGCCTGGGTGTTGCAGCATTGGCGTACGACTCACCCTCTACCGACCCGCGAAGCCCCCCATGAAGGCCGCGCGCTGGGTGGCAATCCGTTTTCAGGCGCAGCGGCGGTGATGCGTACGCCGTATTTGCTCGGGATCGCCGTGTTCGTCGTGCTGCTGGCCAGTGTCAGTACATTCCTCTATTTCGAACAGGCCCGCATCGTCAGTGAAACCTTTACCGACCGCACTCGCCAGACGCAGGTGTTCGGCGCCATAGATGCAATCGTTCAGGCACTGGCTATTCTGACGCAGCTGTTTCTCACCGGTCGACTCGCCCGACGCCTGGGTGTGAGGGTATTGCTGGTGGCAGTGCCCCTGGCCATGGCCGCTGGGTTCGTATGTTTGGCCTTGTCACCTGTCTTCGTTTTGTTCGTCATCGTGATGGTCGTACGGCGTGCCGGCGAGTACGCCCTGGTACGGCCAGGACGCGAGATGCTGTTCACGGTGGTCAGCGCCGAAGACAAATACAAGGCCAAGAACTTCATCGACACCGTGGTGTATCGAGGCGGTGACGCGGTCAGCGGCTGGATAAAGCGGGGCCTGGACCTTATCGGGGACCATCCACAAGTGGCCATGTTGATCGGGGCGACACTCGCCGTTTGCTGGGCCGCAACCGGTCATTGGCTAGGTGGCCAGCAGGGCCGACGGGACAAAACGCCAGGCCGGTGACGGGGGCGCGAACTATTGGGCATACCCTTGTTTAAGCCGTTTGTCCGAAGCCTTCTCGATAATGCGAATCCTGGCGGACGTCCGGACTCCCAATTCATGTACGGCATTGGCGCCGTGCATTCCGAAGTCATAAGAGGTTTCAGATCATGGCCACTAAAGACAATAGCCGTAGCGGTAACCAGCAGGGCAGCCAAGGCGGTAGCAAAAATTCGGGCAACTTCGCCAATGACCGCGAGAAGGCTTCCGAAGCCGGCAAGAAGGGGGGCCAAGCAAACGCTGGCCACTCCAGCGAGTCGGGCCGCAGAGGCGGCAAGTCATAAGTGAAGCCTTGCAGTGCCAGGCCCGCCTGGCACTGCGTTTACTCGAGCAAGGAGCCGGCCATGCGCACATTCCCACTGATCACACTGATGGGCGCCTTGACCATCGTCGGCGGTTGTTTTGACCGCGACAATAATCACCCCGGCAAGGATTCCGATGCCAGCAAGCCGTCCTTGCAGATGCAAAAACCCGATGAAAACGCTGCACCCCGTTCTGCGCCAGCCCCTGAGCCGATGACAGGGCAGAAAGCCAATCAATAATACGCGCACGAGGAATATGCCATGACGGTCATGACCCGCCAGACCGCCGCGATGGTCCAAGCCCCATCTGTCGCTTCCAGCCTGAAGGACCGTTACCACGCCTTGCTCGAGGGCCATGACACCAGCAGCCGGGCCTGGCTTGATGCCCAATTGGAGCAAGCTCAGGATATGCCTGACGACTTGCCAGATGATCCGGCGCAACTCGACGCCTGGAGCTTGCAACACGCTGCCGGTGTGGCCGAGGGCTACAAGGCCTATCTGGATCAGCGCAAGCAGGGCGGCCCGCGGCGCTTTTTTGCTAACCGGGCCCAGGCCTTGTGGTTCCTGCAACAAGTTGAGCCCACTAAGGTTGTAGACGGTGCCTGGCTGTTCAGTGCTTTGCGGGAATGGCAAGATCCACGTTATCACGGTCTTATCCGTACGTACCTCGAAGAACTGGGCAGCGGTGATCCTCGCTGCAACCATGTATTAATCTACCAGCGCCTGATGAGCCGGCTCGGCTGCCTGGAGCGTCCGGACCTGGAGGATGGTCGCTACTTGCAGGCATCCTTGCAATTGGCGCTCGGAGAGTATGGCCAGGACTATCTACCCGAAGTGATTGGGTACAACCTTGGCTATGAACAGCCGCCTTTGCATCTGCTGATTACAACGTACGAATTGGCAGAGCTGGGTATCGACGGATTTTACTTCCAGCTGCATGTCACCATCGACAATGCCGCCAGCGGGCATGCCCATCTGTCGCTCCAGGCGCTGCGCCAATTGTGCCCGGCCGATGACGTGGCGGGTTTTTATGAGCGCGTCCGTCGGGGCTACCGGCTCAATGATCTGGGGATCAGCACCCCTGCGCTCATCGCACGTTTCGACTTGGAAGCAGAGCTGCTCCAGGCCCTGGAACACAAGCGCAATTTCGGTCAGTTCATGCATTCGGACCACTGCCGTCTGCAAAAGCGCACCATTAATCAGTGGCTGGCCGAGCCGGGCGCCATGCCGGCCTTTCTTGAAGCCATGCAGGCCCAAGGCTGGATTCGCCGAGGCGAGGCTCCCGAGCAAAGCCGCTGGTGGAAACTGATCGAGGGGCCGACCGCGCCCATGTATGGTGTATTTACCGCCTACGAGAAGCAGCTGTGGCACGACTGGATCGCCGCAGGGTCGCAATCGCGCATTCGCCGGGTGCTACCGGGTACCTGGGAGGCAGCCCTGCAATTGCAGGGCCAGACGTCAAGTAATCGACGGCCGTGCACTGCGGACTACGACATGGATACGCTGATCGGTGCCATGTCCGGCAACAAACATGCGACGCCCGAAGGATTGGTCGCGACCCGGGCTTACATACAGGCCACTGGCCTGCTCCAGGAAGGATCTCACTGATGCCCCTCGATTCATCTCAGACAGCCGCAGACCAGGCCTTACTCCAGTTGGGTAAGCGCCTTCGCGCCGATGGTTATCATTTTACCTGCGTGACACCCGCAACCCATGCTTTGGTCAACGCCCGGCCAGGCGCCGAGAAGGCCTGCACCGTCCGCGATGTGTTTGGTTGGAGTCGGCCGTTTGCCGCCTCGATGCTGTCGGACGATGAGCTCGACCTGATGAAAACCGCCGGCGTAGTGAACACTCATCGAGACCTGCTGGCCAGCACCGTCCGTTGGTCGACCCTGGGCGGGGTGATGCTGGTGCACTCTGCTTACCCTACGCAGGCCAGCGATGCGGTGTTCTTTGGCCCTGACAGCTATCGTTTCGCCCATGTGATCCAGGATCACCTGCAATCGACCCTCAAGCGCATTGAGCGTGCGGTGGACATCGGCTGTGGCACAGGGGTGGGCGCATTGGTGATCGCCCGGGCTGCGCAGCATGCACAGGTAACCGCTGTGGACATCAATCCCAATGCATTGCGTTTTACTGCGGTCAATACAGCCCTCGCCGACGTCAGTAATGTCTCTGTTCAACACAGCAATATTCTTCAGGACGTGACGGGTCAGTTCGACCTGATCGTGGCCAATCCTCCCTACATGCTTGATGACGGGGAACGCACGTATCGTCATGGCGGAGGATCGCTTGGGGCTGACTTGTCGCGTCGCATCATCGAGCAGAGCCTTAAGCGACTGACCGTGGGGGGATCACTGTTGCTTTATACCGGCGTTGCCATCGTTGAGGGGCAGGACGCTTTGCTCGAAGGCGTTCGCGAGCAACTGGCCGGCCCTGAATTTTCCTGGGTCTATCGAGAGATCGACCCTGACGTGTTCGGCGAGCAATTATTGGAGCCAGGCTATGAGCGAGTCGAACGTATTGCGGCTGTGGCACTGACGGTTACGCGTAATCGGTGATGGTACAGGATTGAGCGATATCCAGATGTGCCCCATGGGGCGCACAGCGGTCTCCGGGGTTCGGTATCACATCACACATTTCATCTTTACCGCTGCTTGCAGGGGCGCTCTGGCCGGGTGCCTCTTTGGCAGTCCGGCCTTCGTACGTAGGTGTTTGATTTCACCACCGGTTCAATGAGAATAGCGGGATCCATCACCGTTGTGCCAAGGACCGTAACCATGATGCTGACCCCGCTGTTCCCACGTGTAGCCCTTGAAGACACGCTGTTCGTCTTCGCCTTGGAGGCAGAGGCGGGTGGTTTGTTCGGGCATATGAATACGGTCTTCACCGGCATTGGCAAGGTCAACGCGGCGATTGCACTCACCCGCGCCGTTACCACGCGCAGGCCCAGGCTCATCGTCAATCTCGGTTCGGCAGGCAGTCGGCTGCATGGCAAGGGCAGCCTGGTGTGCTGCACACGGTTCGTCCAGCGTGACATGGACGTCACGCCCCTCGGGTTTGCGCGCTACGAAACACCGCTGTCCGACATCCCTGTCGTGCTCGAGCATGGGCTGGCCATTTCAGGTTTACCCGTAGAGACCTGTGGCACCGGGGACAATTTCGAGATCAGCCACGGTGATGCACCTTATGACGTGGTCGACATGGAGGCCTACGCGCTGGCGCTCATCGCACGCTCCGAGAACATCCCGTTCGTGTGTCTGAAATACATCTCGGACGATGCCGGGAGTGATGCGGCCAGCGACTGGTCCGTGCAGGTGCACTTGGCGGCCGAAGCCTTCAAGCGGGTGCTCTTCAATCCTGGCTGAGTTTCTGTCCAACGGCTGTGTTAGCCACCCAGCGCTGCGGTTAAACCTTTGCCTAAGTAGCGCAGTCACTTGAGGTATCAGCAGATCACTCAGGGAGCATGTCAATGGCCAGGGCAATCTGGAAAGGCGCCATCAGTTTCGGTTTGGTACACATACCCGTGGCGCTCAATTCCGCCGTCAGCAGTGAACGCGTTGATTTCGACTGGCTGGACAAGCGCAGCATGGACCCGGTGGGCTACAAGCGCATCAACAAGGTCACTGGGAAGGACATTGACAAGGAAAACATCGTCAAGGGCGTGGAGTACGAGAAGGGCCGCTATGTGGTGATCAGTGAACAGGAGATCCGCAAGGCGCGCCCGGAAGCCACCCAGACGATCGACATCTTTTCGTTCGTGGATGCGGGGGACATTCCCCTTCAGCACTTCGATACCCCTTACTATCTGAGCCCTGACCGGCGTGGGGGCAAGGTCTACGCGCTCTTGCGCGAAACGCTGGCTACCACCGGCAAAGTGGCCTTGGCGACAGTCGTACTCCACACCCGCCAGCACCTTGCACTCATCCGGCCCCTGGACGAGGCCCTGGTGATGATCACGTTGCGCTGGCCAGATGAGGTGCGTGGGCTCGACACGCTCGAACTGGACACTACAGTGACCAAGGCCAAAGTGGACAAACGAGAGCTGGATATGGCCAAACGTCTGGTTGAAGACATGGCCGGCACCTGGTCACCGGACGAGTATCATGACGCGTTTCGAGACACGATCATGGAACTGGTTGCCGAAAAGGCCAGCAAGGGCAAGATCGAGACGGTGGAAAAAGGCGAGGACACCAGCGGCGAGAAGGGCGCAGATATCATCGACCTCACCGAGCTGCTCAAGCGCAGCCTCGGCGGCAAAGGCCCTGCGCCTTCCAAAAAGAAACCTGCTGCCGCGAAGAAGCCCGCCAAACGCACGCGCAAGGCTTCCTGACGGCAGTCACAAGTGCTTGGCCTGCAGCTGCTCCTGCAGGCCGGCCAGGTAATCGCCAAACCCTTCGCGTGCGCGACACTCGCGTCGGCTGCTGGTAGCCACACTGTGCCCGGCTGACCAACTGATCGGTACCCCCAGCGCTTCCAGGTCCCGGACCAGACGCACATCCTCGTGGGCCGCCAGAGGCTGGAACCCGTCGACGCTCTGATAGGCCTGTGCGCTCACGCCGAGATTGGCACCATGGATATGACGATGACCATCACGTGCCTCGTAGCGGCTCAGATAGAGTTTGCGCAACGCAGCGGTTTGCCAAGGCTGCCAGTGGCTCACATGGACCGTACCGCACACGACTTCAGCGCCGCATTCGAGCTGTGCCGTCAGCCAGTGGGCAGGGACCTGGCTGTCTGCGTCCGTGCAGGCGAGCCAGGTCGCACCGCGCGCGAGCATCCATTCGGCACCCGCGCGCCGGGCCATACCGACGTTGCCAGCTTCAATCGCGAAGGTGTGGGCTCCGTGGCGCTGTGCGACGGCGGCGGTGCCGTCGGTACAGCGATCCAGAACCACCAGAATGGCGACGTGATGACCTGCCGCCGCAGCGTATTGGGCAGCAGTCGAGGCGGCCTTCAGGCATCGTCCCAGACGCCGGGCCTCGTTGTGGGCCGGAATGACGACGCCGATCATACGCACGTCTCGTCAAGGTCTACCACGCTGGGTTGGTTGGACCAGTAGGCCATGATGAAGTCGGCCTCGTCGTGGCAGAACACCGGGTATAGCGGCAGGTGTTTGGACAGCATCCGATGCACCTCGCGCCCGTCCTGCGGACACCCGGCGATGGGATGCTTCCAGTGGCACGCCAACAGGCCCCCATCATAGGACAGGCTAGCAACAGACTGCTCGATCACCTGCAACCAGTCGGTGGGATCAAGGTAATACCCCACTTCGCTGAGCACGATCAGATCGAAACGCCCGCCCGGCCAGTCGGCAGGCAGGCGAGCGCGTTCTACCCGTGCGTGGCGGATATCGGCCAGGCGATCGGTGGCCAGGCCCACGGCTTTCGGGTCGAGGTCCTGGCACACCAGCTCGGCACAGCGCTCGGCGAGCAGCACACTGAGTTCGCCATTGGCGCAGGCCGGCTCGAACACACGCTCGTAGCACTGCCGGGGGAGGCTGGCCATGACCAGGTCGCGCTTGCGTTTTTCATACCAGCGGGTACGAAAAGCCCAAGGGTCTTCATTGGCGGCATACAGGTCGGCAAAATATTGGGCATCGATACTCATGGCAGATCCTTTTACAAGAAGACCAGTTCGAAGGGCTGTAGCACGCAGTCCAGCAAGTTGGGGCGTAGCACCGGCGGTGTACAACCGTCAGGTTCGAACTGGCTGACGTGTGCAGCGATGGCTTTGCGCTTGCGCCCCACCTGATCCTCATTGAGTTGCAAGCGGTGCGCACGTTCCCAGGGCAGACGTGGATCCTCGGGTTGGCCCCAGTGCCATGCCCATACGGGGACTTCCACCAACTGGGCCTTACGCGCCAACGCTGCCTGCGCGCCGGCCCGGCCTACCGCCTCGTGATCGCAGTGGCCGTCACCGCGCCATGTTGTCATCAGCACATCTTCCGGGCGCAGCAGCTGAGTCAGGTGGCTAACCAGAAAGGCTTCCTCCCTGGCCAGTTGACTGTCCTTCAGGTGCAGGCGGCGCCAATCGATGCGCTTGGGGTCCAGCCCGAGCTGCTCGATGGCCTTGCGGCTTTCTTGCGGCCGGTCGCGACGCAGGCGATGCTCTGTCCAGCGAGTCGAGCCAGGATGGCTGCCTTCGCCGTCGGTCGCCGAGATCAGCACCAGGTCCTCTTCGCGCCCTGCAAAATCGGCCAGCAGACCACCGGCCATGAGAATCTCGTCATCTGGATGTGGGGCGATCAGTACCAGGCGTCGACCCGGTGGGCAGAGCTGCTGGGCAGAGACCCAGGTGGCCCGGGCCAGGTGGGCCGAGTGCTGCCACGCTGACCAGGGCGTGCCGTCATTGGACTGGATCAGGTCTTCACTCATAGCTGCCATGCTCCGGAAGAAAGCTGTGCGATCTGCGCGCCGAGTGCTGCAAGGTCTCGTTCGGCGTGACTCTGACGAATGAACACTGGCAGGTCAGCGCTCAACCGCGCAAAGTGTGCATTACGGCAAAACGGTGTTGCGCCCAACGCGCGGCCTACATGTCGCATGACGTGCTCCACGGCGTGTTCGACGTGGGCGCGCACGCGTTGCACGATGAGACTGGCATCGGCGCCTGGATTGCAATCGATCCAGGCGGCACATTCACGTAATGCCGCCCGAGCGCCGCACAGGGCGGCATCCACGGCGCCCAGGTGCGCATCGGCGTGGGGGTCCGGTTTGGGCTTGCGGCAATGCTCGCGCAGGTAGTCGGCCAGCGCTTCGGCCGCCCCATACCAACAGGCGGCAATGCCCGCGCCGCCGTGCCAGAAGCCAGGCCTTGATAAATACTCGCCCGCCGTACCGACCAGCACACCCGGCGTGTCGTTGAATTCGACCTCGACGCTGGCGGTGCTTGCCATGCCTACGGCCTGCCAGTGCTCGATATTCAGACCCAGGGTTGGGTCGGCCAAGCGGATGGCAATCAGCTGCGGTTGACCCGACTCGTCCCAGGCGGTGATCAAGGCCTGGTCGATTTGCAAGGCGCCCGAACACCACGCCTTCTTCCCGGCAAGGCGAACGCAATCTCCGTCTCTGGATGCAACGACGGCGCGAGCATCCGGCGGCTCTGCGGCCCACACACCCCAGATCCCATCGCCTACAAGATGGCCAGCGCCACATTCGGCCAGAATCGCCAAAGCGTCAGTGTGGCCCTCATAGAGCTTGGCCAAAGCCAGGTCACAGCCGGCCACGCGCGACAACGTCTGCCAGCGCTCCAGCGTCCTGCCGTGACCCGGGCGCGGTAGGACGTCCAGGCACTGGGACCGCAAGGTTTTCATCAATTCGAGTGACTGGGTATCGACATTGAGGGGCTGCAGCCGCTCCTCGTAAGTGCGCAACAAGCGGTCCAACGGGGTGAGGTCGTGGTCCTGAGGCATGCTCATGCGCGAAACTCCCTGTAGCGGTAGACGTCGGCCATCACGTGAGGCCAAGTTGTTTGCGCATCCGCGCCGTGATGGATTGACGGGTCTTGCTCATGTCGGCCCAAGGGTCCTGGGCATCGGCCAGTCGCTCGCCAACGGTGGCGATGGTCCACTGGTTGGCCCCCTTGAGCTGCGCCAGCTCTTCACGCCAGACGGGCACCGAAACCGGCAAGCCCTCGCGAGCACGCAGCGAATAGGCACACACCGTGGTGGCGCCTTTGCCATTGCGCAGGTAGTCGATGAAGATACGGCCCACACGGTTCTTGGGGCCGGACACCTCGGTGAGCCGATCAGGGAACAGTTTTGCCAGGTAGGTGACGATGGCGTGACTGAAATCCTTGACGTCGTCCCAGCTCGCTTTTCTCGTCAGCGGGACAACAAGGTGGATACCTTTGCCCCCGCTGGTCTTGATGAACACCTTCAGACCCAGTTCGTCCAGCAGGGTCAAGGTCAGCTGCGTGGCCTCCAGCATCGCTTTCCAGGGCAGGGCCGGGTCAGGATCCAGGTCGAGCACGAAACGATCTGGCCGGTCGAAGTGTGTGTCCGTGGCGTTCCAGGTGTGCAGTTCGAGCATGTTCATCTGCACAGCGCCCAGCAAGGTGTCGGGGCGGTTGATCACCATGGCGGCTTGGCCGGCCTGCTCTTTGTCGTATGTACGCACGTTTGGAATGTGCAGCTGACCAGCGTTCTTCTGGAAAAACAGTTCCCCGGCGAGGCCGTCTGGCGCGCGTACGAGCGCAACCGGCCGGTGCTTGAGGTGCGGCAAGATCCATTGGCTGACCTGGGCGTAGTATTCGACGACGTCGCGCTTGGTCATGCCTGAGGTGGGATCGATCACGCGATCAGGGTGGGTCAGGCGCAGGTCGCCCAGCGTCTCGGTGTCCTTGGCCGCCTTGCGCTTATGGACGGTCTTGCTCGGCATGGCGCGCTCCAGGTCGATAGCAGTGGCCGGCTTGTCGTCGCGCAAGCCATGAAATACCGCGTGGCGTACTACACCGTCACGCGTCATCTGGGCAAAAGCGATCTCGGCCAGCAAGGTGGGCTTGAGCCAATGTACACCGCGGGCCTCGGCTCCAGTGGGGGGGTTGGCCACAGGGGGGCTGGCGGTCTGCAGGGGTTCGAGTCGTGCGTGCAGCGTATCCAGAGTGGTGGTACTGAAGCCGGTGCCGACCTTGCCGGCGTAACGCAGCGTGCCCCCGTCGCCCTCGTGCAGAGCCAACAGCAAGGCGCCGAACCCATTGCGGCTCCCCTTGGGGTCGGTATAGCCCACTACCACGAACTCTTGCCGCCGCTTGCACTTGAGTTTGATCCAGTCGGCGCTGCGCTTGCCTGTGTAGCTGCTGTCGGCGCGCTTACCTATCAGGCCTTCAAGGCCCAGCGTACAGGCGCTTTCAAGCAACGCTTCGACCGGCTCGTCGAAGTCTGCGGAGTAGTTGAGGTTGTCCGCAGTGTTGTGCTCGAGCAAACGCTTCAACGCGTCGCGTCGCTGCTGCAAGGGAAGGGCGCGTAGATCCTGGCCGCCCAGGAACAGCAGGTCGAAGACGTAATAGGTAATTTGTTCATCATGAGCGGTATCGAATGCATTCTGCAGGGCCTGAAAATCTGCAACCCCTTGATCGTCATTGACGACCATCTCGCCATCGAGCCACGCAGAGTCCACGCCTAATGCGCGTAGCGCAGCGACCTGGCCGGGCATTTTGGCGCTCCAGTCATGACCATTGCGGGTATAGAGCCGTACATCATCGCCCTCAATGCGCGCAAGGATGCGATATCCGTCGTACTTCACCTCATACCGCCACTCCCCGGAAGGCGGTGAATCGACCAATGTGGCTAACTGCGGCTGTAGGTGGTCTGGTAGTTTACCGGGCTTGGACTTGGACTTGGCGGCCTGCTTGGCCGGGGCAGGCTTACTTTTAGCCTGTTTGGCCGTCTTCGCAGAAGGCTTGGGGGTCAATGTCCGGTCGCTCAGCACGCTGTCGGGCTGTTCCTCGACGATACTGTACTGCGCCTCACTGCGGGCCTGGCTGTCGTTTGACTTGACCAGCATCCACTGCTCTTTCTTGCCTGCCAGCCGTGTTCGGAACAGGTTCCACATGCCAGCGAGCTTCTCGCCTTGCAGACGAAAGCGTAGCTTTCCTTTCTCGTACCCCTCACGCGGATCACCGTCCGGCTCCCAGACGCCACGGTCCCAGACGATGACATCGCCGCCACCGTAGTGACCTTGCGGAATATGGCCTTCGAACGTGGCGTAATCGAGCGGATGGTCTTCGACATGCACGGCCAGGCGTTTGACTTTCGGATCCAAGGAAGGGCCTTTTGGAATCGCCCAACTTTTAAGCGTGCCGTCGAGTTCCAGCCGGAAATCATAGTGAAGATGGCTGGCGTCATGCTTCTGAATGCAGAACTGTAAGGCGTGGGCCGCTTTGGTGCGGCCGGATTTGCCGCTCGGCTCAGGCGTGGCGTTGAAATCGCGCTTGCGCGCGTATTCCTCGAGGGGCTTGGCCATGGGAACTCCAGAACCTGCGCTGTCTTGGTCTTGGGAGGTGGCGAACAGCGCTGGAGTTCAAAAAACCGCCGGTAGCCGCGTAAAACTCTGAATCTTCCTGGGTGCAGAGCAGTCGACTTTGGGTAAGCCAACTGATGGAGAGGCGTAATGTCCAGACCCGATGAACCCAAAGCCTATACCCCGACCGAGATTGATGACATCGAGGATCGAATGGGCAGCGTGCATGAGCTGAACTTCAGTGATCGCCTTGATGACCGTCAGGGACGGGTAGGTGATGAGCGGCCAGAAAGTGAAGTGGAGCAGGAGTTTCCGGAAGAACGGGTGCGCCAGAGCGGCTTGACCGGCGGCGAGGCACTGACCGACAGCCTGCATGAGGACGGCGTCACCGATGACGACCTGAGCCCGGACACGCTGCTGGATGAGACCGGCGCCCGAGATCCTCATGAGCCTGGATATGGCGGCCCTGCCGATCAGGCCCTGACCGAAGTAGACGCGATGGAAATCGGCGGCGGCCGTGGCCTTGACGAAGCAGAACTGGCCCGCACCAACCCGCTTGACGGGAAACCGTGGACTGATGATGCAATTGAAGAAGACGAAAGGAGCTGATCATGAGCGAATTACGCTGCGCTTGTACCGAGTGTTCCTGCACGGTGAGCACCTTGCCGCAGAATGGCAAGGCCTACTGTTGCGAAGCGTGTGCAACCGGACACCGCAACGGCGAGCCATGCCGCATGCCAGACTGTACCTGTGGCAAGGTCGAGCAAAAGAAGGAAACCAGTGTGGACAATGCACTGGATGAGACTTTCCCTGCGAGCGATCCTATTTCGCCGTGAGGGATATTGAGCCGGGTCTGCTCGGGCAGACCCGGCCTGTTCAACCTGCTTTGCATTGTTTGTGATAGCTAGCGAATTTCCGTGTGTGGGCGCGGCCTCGCCGGCGCCCCGGCAAGACCGCTCCAAGGAGCTGAGCTAAGTCGGGATCTGCGCTATCCCTGCTCTACTTACCTGTCAATCATGTTGGTGCTGCCGAGTCTTGCCGGCGCATGGCCTTGGCGCGCTTCTCCAGCACGAGGTAGGTGATGACCGCCAACACCAGCGGTATCAGGTAGTACAAGGTTCGATAGGCCAATAGGGCTGCAACCAGGCTGCCTTGTGGAATCTGTCCTTGGAGCAAGCCTAGGAATACCGTCTCCAGCACCCCGAGCCCTGCCGGTATGTGGGCCACTACACCGGCCACGCAGCTGATCAACAGCACCCCCAGAATGGAGGGATAGAATGCCTGATCTGGCAGCAGCCAGAAGATCAGCAGCGCCATCATTGCCCAGTTGCTGGCACCCAAGGCCACCTGGCATAGCGCAAGGCGCAGCGAGGGTAACGTCAGTTCATGTTCGCGCCAGCGCCAAGTGCGTTTTTTGGCAAAACCGCAGGCTAGCAGGTAGCCGATCGAGATGGCCAGCAACGCAAAGCCAATCAGCTGCAGCCCGGTGGTGCCGACGGCCCAGTTTGCCGGCAACTCAACCAGGCGCATTGCAAACACGCCGCCTGCCAGCAGCATGTAGCCCATCCAATTGGTCAATAGCCCCAAGGTCAGGATGCGTGTGATGGTGGGGGTATCGAGCCCGAGCCTGCCATATAACCGATAGCGCAACGCGACCCCGCCTACCCAAGTGGTGAAATTGAGGTTGAAGGCGTAGCACACGAAAGCGATCGGCAGCACTTGCCGCACCGGCAGCTTGTGACCGGTATAGGCACGAGCCAACAGGTCATAGCTGGCGAAGATCAGGAAGCTCATCAGTGCCATGACCAACCCGACAGCCAATGTGCCGGGCTTGTAGGCCAACAGCGATTCACGTACCTCGTTCCAGTCCAGGTTGCGCGCCAGCGTGAACAACAACGCCGGGATCAGGATCAGGAACAGGACCGTGAACAGACGCTTGGCCCACACTTGCCAACGTTTTCGTTCCATCAGGTGTTGCCCTCGTGCAGGTTGCCTTGGGTCTCCACCGCTTGCCCGGGCGTCTTCAGACGCTTGCGATGCGCAGGTAGCCAGCCGGCAATGCGCGGGAAATGACGTATGACATGGAAGCTCAAGAAGATCAGCGGCGCCCGCCACCAGTAGCCGCGGATCATTCGCTCAAGGGTGACCGTCTTGCACTGTTCGCTGGCCAGCGACTGCAAATGGTCGTGGAGCTGTTGGTTGAAGGCGCGGCTGCGGATGAACAGGTTGGCTTCAAGGTTGAACGACAGGCTCAGCGGGTCGAGGTTGCTCGAGCCGACCGTGGACCATTCGTCGTCCACCAGCGCGACTTTGCCGTGCAGGGGGCGTCGGCAATACTCATGGATCCGCACCCCATCGCGAAGCAGGTAGTTATAGAGCAGGCGAGCCAGCGTACGCACCCACCACATGTCCGGCTCACCTTGCATGATGAGGGTCACTTCAACCCCTCGACGCGCGGCGTTACGCAGTTCGCGCAATAGGCGATAGCCTGGGAAAAAATAGGCATTGGCTACCACTATGCGCTTACGAGCGCCACGCAGGGCTTCGAGGTAATACGCTTCGATCGCTGTGCTGCGTTGGCCGTTGTCCCGCTCTACCATTACGGCGGTGATGTCGCCAGTGGGGTCGGTAACCGGGCGCACCTCGCTTGGGGGCTCCAGCACCGGCGACATCAGTCGACGGCTCACGGCATGCACCTGGGCGACCACTGGACCGGTGACCTCCACGGCGTAGTCCTGCTTGGCCATCGGCCCATAGTCGCCGAGATGATCGGCGCTATAGTTGATGCCGCCAATGAACGCACGCTCCCCGTCGATCACGACGATTTTGCGATGCAGGCGGCGGAACAGGTTGGTGCGCAGGCCAGCCAGACGAGGCTGGGGATCGAACAAGTGAAACCTCACCCCCGCTTCGGTCATCGCTCCGATGAATTCAGCTGACAGGTCAGCGGTGCCATACCCATCGGCAACCACTTCGACACGAACCCCGCGTTGCGCTGCCTCGATCAGGGCACGCTGCAACTGATGGCCAACCTTGTCCTCGTAGATGATGAATGTCTCAAGGAGAATTTCATCGCGCGCCTGGCCCATGGCCTCGAAGACTCGCGGGTAGAACGCCTCACCATTGATCAACAGCTCGACGCTGTTGCCATCGACCCAAGGTCTTTTCACACGTTGATCTCCGCAGCCAAGGGGGCGTGGTCGGACAGGTGCGACCACGGATAGTTGGATAAAACCTTTGCAGCATGGGGCATGGCATTGCGCACGTAGATCCGGTCGAGCCGAAGCAGCGGCAGGCGCGCGGGAAAACTGCGGGCTGGCGAGCCGAAACGCTCCCCGAATGCCTCAATCAGTCGCTCTGACAACACGGCATCTGCCTTCAAGCGCCAGTCATTGAAATCCCCGGCGATGATCACGGGCGCCTTGGCAGGCAGGCGGTCGAGCAACTCAAACAGCAAACTCACCTGTTTCTGGCGGTGTGCCTCCCGTAGCCCCAGGTGTACACAGATTGCATGCACCTCGTCATGGCCCGGCACCTCCAGTTGACAATGCAGCAGACCTCGCTGTTCGTTTCCCTCGACCGATACGTCGAGGTTCTCTGAACGTACGATTGGGAATTTGGAGAGCAAGGCGTTGCCGTGATCGCCATGGGGGTAGACGGCGTTGCGCCCATAGGCGAATTGCGGCCACATGCTGTCTGCCAGAAACTCGTACTGGGGCGCCTCCGGCCAGGCGGGATGGCTGATCGCATGCTGCTGGTGGCTGCCATGCACTTCCTGGAGAAACACCAGGTCGGCGCCTGTGGCCCGTACCGCATCGCGCAGCTCCGGCAGGATGAAGCGGCGGTTGAAGAAGGTGAAGCCTTTGTGCACGTTGAGCGTCAGCACGTTCAGGCGGTGCACGGCGGTGATTTTGTCGATGATGCAGTTTGGCGCGGGGAGTGTAGGGTTCACAGCTTAACCTCCGGCTCGGCGCCCGGCTCGGTCATCAATTCGTGGTCCAAGTGCATCTTTTCCAGCAGTCGGCGCGCGTCGTAAGGGGCATGGACTTTCTGATCGTTATCGAAATAGCAGTACACGTCACGCGTTGGGCACCGGGGTGGCGGCCCTTGTAGGATCAGATGTGCGTCTTCGGGCTGGCTTCCCTCAGTCCACTGTTCGATACGTTTCTTCCAGCGGCGAAGCGCGCTGACGGTATACCCGCTGCTATAGAGTTCGACATCGCCATGCAGGCGCATATACATGAAGTCTGCGGTGACGTCTTCGACGTAAGGCCACTTACCCGCGCTGTCGGCCACCACCAAGGCAACGTTGTGCTGGCGCAGCAGTTCCACGAAGCGATCGCACAGGAAGCTTTCGTGGCGTATTTCCACCGCATGGCGTAGGGGTGCATTCCCGCTTATCTGCGTACCGCCGTTACCTTGCAGGCGTTGCTCGCAGCCATTGGCGCTACGTTTGGCAGCGGCTCGGTCACGCGGTAGCAGCTGCAGAAATGCACCGAATCGCTCAGCGTCGAAGCGCATGTTGGCAGGGAACTGCCATAAGAAAGGGCCGAGCTTGTTGCCCAGAAGAAGCGGCCCGGAAGCGAAGAAATTGGCCAATGGCGTATCGATGTCCTTGAGTCTGCGGATGTGGGTGATGTATCGCGGTGCCTTGACGGCGAAGACGAAGTCATCGGGTGTGGCGTCATGCCAGGCTTGATAGCGTTCGGGCGTTTGCAGGCTGTAGAACGAGCCATTGATCTCGATGGTCGTGACCGCCCTCGATGCGAAGGCCAGTTCGTCATCCTGGCGCAGGCCCTTGGGATAGAAATCCCTGCGCCAAGGGCCGTATCGCCATCCTGAAATGCCAATGCGTACCTCGCTCACGCTGCCTCCTATCGCATCTCCATTCCATTCACCATTGCGACCAGCGCAGCGGCAGGAGGGTTCAGGCGCAGTTGATCAATGGCGGTGGCCGGGGGGTGGAATTGAACTTTGCAGATGAGCTCGATTCCATTTTTAGACAGGCAGGGTGGTGACCGACGCTCTGTATCGACACTTCTTGGAGGTGCGCATGGCCAGACACATCATCCATTTCACCGGCCCTATCAATTCTTCTACCTGCGGCAACCTGATCAACACCTGTACCAAGGCTGTGAACCAGGGGGCCGAGGTGGTGCAGCTGAATGTCGCCACCATGGGCGGCGAGTGCAGCTACGGGTTTACCTTGTACAACTACCTGCGGACTTTGCCTGTCACTGTGCACACGCATAACCTTGGCACGGTCGAGTCGATGGGCAACATCCTGTTTCTGGCCGGCGAGCGCCGCACCGCGTGCACCTACAGTAAGTTCCTGTTCCATCCCTTCCACTGGACGCTGCACGGTTCCATCGACCACTCTCGGATGGCCGAATATGCAATGAGCTTGGATTATGACTTGCGCCTGTACGCCCAGATTGTGGCTCAGCGCACGGAAGGCGCGGCGCAGGCGCTTGACGTGCCCCGCTACCTGATGGCGGCCCCACGGATCCTTGGCCCACAAGAAGCTCTGGACAGCGGGATGATTCATGCGATCGACGATTTGCCGATAGAGGCGGGCGACTGTCAATGGAGCGTGCACGCCTAAAGCGGCACGCCTGTACTCCAGATAGCAGCCAGTCGAGGAGGGCGTCAGCGAACAGACGCCGCAGTAGCCGCGTCACACTCGAGCAACGAGCGAATCAACTTCCTGATGTCTTGCTTGAGCGTGCTGACGTGTTCGAAATGCGCGAACTGAAAGTCAGCGATCTCATGCAAGGCGCAAGGCTGGGGCGCTTCATCAAACTCGGCCTCGAAGACATAGTGCATGCGCTGGGGCGTCTCGTGGCGCATCAGCAGCGTGAAATTGTGGGCCTGCAGACCTGTCTCCTCCAGCAATTCACGCTGGGCCGCCTCAAGCGGCGTCTCACCAGGCTCAACTTTGCCACCTGGCAGCGTCCAAGGGGCGTTTTGCTTGCGAACCCATAGCCATTTATGAGCGTGTTTGCCATGCCGACAGATAATGGTTGCGCGGGGCTTGGCAGATTTCATGGGTACTCCGGCGAATCACATTCCTATGAGGAATTAGTCGCCGAGAACCGTAAAAAAGTCATAAAACTGTAACAATTCACCGACGAACGGTCAGTAGAGAACCGAATCGTGCAGGCTTTCGATGGCCTCTACCAATTCGTCATAGCCGACGGGCTTGTTCAGGTGGCGATCAAAGCCTGATTGCTTCGACCGGTGCTGATCGGCGCTCGCCCCATAGCCAGTCAGGGCGATGGCCGGCGTGTGCTGCAGGTGCTTCATGTCTCGCAGGGCCTTTATCAGTGCATGGCCGTCCATGACTGGCATGCCGATGTCCGACAGAATGACGTCGTACTTCGTGTCCCTGGCGACCTCGAGCGCCTGGCGCGGGTCAGCGAACGCGCTTACCTGCGCACATTCCATTTCCAGGAGCTGTTGCATGACGTCGAGCACTTCGGGCGAGTCGTCCACCAGCAGCACGTGCAAGCCATCAAGGCGACCCATGCGTTCAGGTTGCTGGCAGGCAAGCTGCTCACCTCTACCACTCTGGGACAAGGGCAGAGTGACGGTGAACGTACAGCCTTGACCGAGGCCTGCGGAGTACGCGCTTACGCTTCCGCCATGGGCCTCCACTAACTGACGGACCAGCGACAACCCTATTCCCAGACCCTCTCGAGCCGCGTGCCCGAGCGGCGACGCTGCCTGGCTGAACAGATCGAAAATGTGCTCCAGGCTGTCTGCCGTGAGGCCGATGCCCTGGTCTATCACGCTGAGCGACACCTGCGTGTCATCGTGGCTGAGCGACAACCGAATGGCGCTACCGGGCGGGCTGAACTTCAGGGCGTTGTTGAGCAGGTTCCAGATCACTTGCTCCAAGCGTGTGCTATCCCCGTCGATGAACAGCGGTAGACGGTCAGCAGGCAGCTCCAGCACCACTGCCGAGTCAGGCTGCTCGCTGACGACAACCCCATGGATACCCTCGACGATGGCAGCCACGTCTACTGCTTCGGTCTTGAGCTTGAGCTTGCCGGTACGGATACGGGCCACGTCCAGGAGATCGTCGATGATGCGCGCCTGGCTGGCGACAGCCTCGCGGATGGTGGCTACCGCCTTGCTCGCAGCGGCGATGTGGGCGATCGAAGGCAGACGACGCAGGATCTCGGCGTTGAGCTGGATCAGGTTGAGCGGGTGTTTGAGCTCGTGGGACATGATGGCAAAAAACTCATCCTTCATGTGGCTGCTGCTTTGCGACTCGGCCAATTGCTTGCTCTGTTCATCGTGCAGGCGCTTGTGCCCGGTCAAGTCACGAGCGATCTTCACGAAACCACGCAATGAATTGCCTTTCAAGCGCGAGATCTCACCGCTGGCATAGAAGCGGCTATCGTCATTGCGCACGTGCCAGCGCTCATCCTGGCTACGGCCGTTGGTGCGCGCCCTTTGCAACTCCTGCTCGGGAATGCCGTGCTGGCGATCTTCCTCGGTGAAGATGAGCTGGTAATGCCGGCCCACTACATCGGCCTTTTCATGGCCGAAGATCAATGTGGCGCCTGTGTTCCAATCAGTGATCAAGCCCTGCTCATCCAACAGGATGATGGCGAATTCGTGGGTACTTTCAGCGACTACTCGCATGCGTTCCTCGCCAAGTCGCAGACGCTCCTCGGCCGCGCGGCTCTTGCTGATGTCGATAAATGTAAGCACGGCCCCGTCGATCTTCTGTTCGCTTGAGCGATAAGGCAGCAACCTGGCCAGGTACCAGTGGTAGGCCTGGCCTCCGATTTCGCGCTCGATGATGTGCTCGCCATTGACCACGGCACGCGCATCATCTGCCAGAGCGGGGTAATCCAAGCGATGAGTGATGTCGAGCAGAGAGCGGCCTGTGTCCACCGGCAGCATGTTGAACAGGTCGGTCGCACGCGGGGTGAACCAGCGAATGTGCAGGTTGCGGTCGACGAACACGGCGGCGATGTCAGTGCTGGCAATCAAGTTGCGCAGGTAGTCATTGACCTTGTCGGTCTCCTCGACCTTGTTCTTGAGCTCGTAGTTGACGGTCAACAGTTCTTCGTTGATCGACTGCAGCTCTTCCTTGCTGGTTTCAAGTTCTTCGCTGGCCGAGCGAAGCTCTTCGTTGATGGTCTGCATCTCTTCATTGGAGGCGGTGAGCTCTTCACTGGAGATCTCCGACTGCTCGATGGTCTCCTGCAATTGCAAGCGCGTGCGCTGCAACTCTCGCTCCAGGTTGTTCAGCACCATGCTGTCGGTCTGGCGAATGGCACCGACCAAGGGCAATGACGGATCGGGCGCGCGCTCTTCGAACACTACCAGCAGGTATTCGCCGGCTGTCTGCTCATCCTTATGCGGTTGCACCGTAATCTCTACCTGGCAGCGCTGGTCATCCTCGCCCAGGTCCACAGGGCGAGAGGTGACCGCATGGGTGCCCTGGCGCGCCTGGAACAGGGTGCTGCGAAGCGCCAGTCGCAGGCTGGGCAGTACCAGGTTGAGCAAGTTACGGCTCAATTCACCGCTGCCCAGTTGCATGAAGCGCCCGACCCCTTCACTCAGATGAAGGATGGTACCCTCACCGTCGATGATCAGGCTCGGCGGGGTTCGGCGCGCCAGTGCGCGGTGGTGCACCTCTGCATAGGAGGGCTTGCGCTGGGCTCTGCTTTTGGCGGTGGCCGGCTGCTTCAGAGCGCCTAGATCACCCCCTTGCAGCTGACGCCCCGGACGCGTGCCGGCACCGGCGACCTCGCGCGCCCGGTAGATGCGATTACGCTTGTCCACCACTGCAAACAGCTCGCCAGCCAGCTCTGCCGATTCGGACGAGCCCAGGAACAGGTACCCACCCGGGCGCAGGGCGAAATGGAACATGCGCAGGATGTCACGCTGGATTTCGCGGTCCAGGTAAATCAGCAGATTGCGACAGACGATCAAGCCCAATTGCGAGAAGGGCGGATCGGACAGCAGGTTATGCCGCGCAAAAAGCACTTTCTCGCGTATTTCCTTGCGTACTCGATAATGCTGGTCTTCCTTGACGAAGAACTGGCGCAGCCGCGATGGCGGCACGTCGGTGATGATGGACTCTGGATACAAACCCGTGCGGGCATGGCCAATGGCGCGCTCGTCAAGATCGGTGGCGAACACCTGTACGTTATTGGCACGTTGGTCCACGGCCAACTGCTCGCATGTCAGCATGGCCAGGCTGTAGGACTCCTCTCCTGTCGAGCAGCCGGCGGACCAGATGCGAATCTCTGCCGGGTTGTCAGCCGAGTCCGGCTCGCCCACCAGTTGGGGCATGACAATTCGTTCCAAGGCTTCGAACGCTTCACGGTCGCGGAAAAAATTGGTGACGCCTATGAGCATGTCCGCTAGTAAGTCGGCGGATTCCTCCTTGTGGTTTTCGAGGTAGTGCAGGTAAGCCCGCAGGTCGGCCTGCCCCGTGACATGCAGGCGCCGCTCAATCCGTCGTAGCACGGTGGCGCGCTTGTAGTGCTGGAAGTCATGCCCGGTAGCACTACGCAGTTGCAGCAGGATCTCTTCCAGCAAAGGTTCGCATGACTCCGGGTCGCCCGCCCGGGTACCCAGCGCAGGCGGCAGGCTGTCATCCTCGATGCGTGGGAGGTTGACCTGCCGTGCGTTATGCCACAGCTCCATCAGCTTTTGGGCAAGCTCTGCCGCCGGGAGCACAACGTCGACCAGCCCGGTTTCGATGGCCGCCCTGGGCATGCTGTCATACTGGGCATCATCCGGGCTTTGCACCAAAGTGACGCCGCCTTGCTCCTTGACGCGCGCCAACCCTACGGCGCCGTCTGCGCCGGTGCCGGACAGTACCACGCAAAAGGCATGGTCCTTGTGTACGTCGGCCAAGTCACGGAAAAACAGGTCGATCGCCACATGGTCACCGCGTCGCCTGTTGGCGGGTGCCACACGCAGATAGCCGTCATTGGTCGACAGCCGATTGGCAGGGGAGATCACGTATACATGGTTGCGTTCAATCGGTACCGGCGCCGTTACCTGGCTCACCGGCATGCCGGTGGTCTCCTGAATGATTCGATCAGCGACACTCTGATGGTCTGGAGACAAGTGCAGCACGATGACGAATGCCATGCCAGAGTCGGCAGGCATCTGCCTGAACAGGGTACAGATGGCTTCGATCCCCCCTGCAGAAGCACCAATACCCACCACCGGGAAATTGAGATGACTAGGACTCAGGTTCGAAGGATGGGGCGCGGCGGGCTGGTTAACGGTCGACTTCATGGCGGTGCCCTGTACAGACCTGACGGACAGCCCATCGACATGTCGCGGGGCAGGAGGAGCGACATTATAGGCAACGCGCGAGGATATTCGCGAGCGCCTTTACGCGACGCTAATGGCTGGCCCGCAAGTGTTCGGCCAGAGAATCAATTCGCGCCACCGATCTGCAATCCATGCCTTGGGCCTGAGTAGCCTGTCATCGCACGGGTTCTGATGAAGGGCGCGGCTTCGTGCCATGCGCACTTCCAGAACCGCAAGGAGAAACGATATGGCTCGTGATCAAAAATCGACCGGTCAACGTGGCGGCACCAAGGAAACCAACCCGGGCAATTTCGCCAATGACCGCGAAAAGGCCTCCCGTGCTGGGCAGAAAGGGGGGCAGGTTTCAGGTGGAAACTTCGCCAATGACCGTGAGCGCGCTTCGCAGGCTGGCCGTAAGGGTGGTCAGAACAGCCACGGCGGCGGGCGTAGTGCAACGAACGAAGCGCGTGGCTGAACTCATCCTGGGTGCCTGCCAAAGGCTGTGCCAGGCACCCCTTGGGAGCAATGACGCATATTCGATTGAATCTTTATCGCCGAGCTGCACTCCATCGCAGGGTCATCCACGCAAAAGAGGAGGGTGCAGCGATGCCTAGTCCCCAGTTGTACATCATCGATTATCGGCTCCATGGCGAGCCCCGCACCTTCATCATTCGTCTTGAACGCCTGGATAACGCCGAAGCCTGGCACTGGGCGAGCTGCGATGCAGGCATTGGCATCATTCCGAAATTCGGGCGCGAGAAAATCCGCAAGGTCAGCCGGCCCATGGCCGAACGCTACGGCGTCACGGACGTGACCTGGCGCCTATCAGGCAGCAAGCCTGGACAGTCCCTGGAAGACCCTGCCACCACCGCCTGATTGCGCAGCCTGCATCATCAACCGATCACGCACCCGCCTCGGGATCGCTGGCAGGCACGCCTGGCCGATCCTGGTCTTCATCGGTCAGACCGGGATCAGTGTCCGGGTCATCGACTTTATCATTGCGCTGCTCTTGCTCAAGCTCGGGCCAGTCGTCTTGGACATTGCCGCCCCCCATCATCAGTTTCTGCATCATTGCGCGCGCCTCCGCTGGTTCTAAAAAAAGGCCCGCCCTGACGGCGGGCCAACACAGGAGTGAGGGGCACAGCCATTGCCAGGCCTCTCACTTGTTCAGAGCACCACCGCACGCGTAGAAGTCCGTCTAGGCAGGCGCAGGTCTGACCAACGGTGCTACCCGGCCGAGTACTTGACGGCAGCAGCGGTACGCGAGCTGACATTAAGTGCCTTGAGCAGTGACGAAACGTGGATGCGCACCGTGAAGGGCGAGATATCCAAGGCCTTGGCTATCTCCTTGTTGGTCTTGCCCTGAGCGATCAAGCGCAGCACGTCTTGTTGGCGTTGAGTCAGGTGCTCGGTACCCGAGTCGGCATTGGCGACCGGCAGCAGCCCTGAGGGCGCGAAGCGCACCAACACTTCTCCGGCTCGAACGGCAAGGATCGCAGCGCCCATTTGCTCGGCGCTCAGGCTTTTGCCGATGAAACCATCAACGCCGCAAGCCATGACTTGGTCGATGATGACCGGATCATCCACCATCGAGACGACGATCAAGGTCGTGCGCGGCAGTTGGCGTTTGAGCTGGGCGAGGCGGCTGACGGAATCCAGGCCCGGAAAACGCAGGTCAAGGATCAAGGTGTCGAGGGCCTCGCCGACGCTGGCAAGCTGCAGTACCTCATCCAGGCTGCCGGCCTCAGCTACATGGGCGCTTGGCAGCACACGGTAGACGGTACGCACCATGGCTTCCCTGAAAAGCGGATGGTCGTCCGCCACGATTATTCGACTGGTCACGCTTGGCAACTCCCTTTGGCCGCAGGTCGATCGGGCCATGTTAACGTAGCAGCCCTGGCAAGTGCGTGCCGCCCCGTCACGGGAGCAAAGCCGCCTGATGAAAAGGATTCCGGCCATGGCCCTGGATAAAAACAACGAGCTCGATCAAGCGAACTTGCGTCTGGTCGTTGGCAGTTGCGCCTTCGCCTATGTGGCGATGCTGGTCTTTCTGCTGGACCGCTCTGCTGCGCTCTACGTGCCGGTGGTCGTCTACATTGTCGGCTTTCTCCTGGTATCGGTGCTTCTGCGCCAGGCCATCGCACGCTGGCCGGGGCACTATCCGTGGCGCCGGGTGCTGGGCATGGTGCACGACTACACAGGCACCTGCTTCGGCCTGGTAGTCGGCGGTGAGGCGGCGCTGCCCCTGTATGCCGTGATGGTGTGGGTCAACCTGGGCAACGGCATGCGTTTCGGCTCCCGGTACCTGGCCATCGCGACCGGGCTGGCGCTGATCGCCTTGGTTGCGGTGTACCAACTGACGCCTTACTGGCAGGCCAACCCTTTTCTGGTGCTGATGTTGCTGACCACCAGCACCGTGATCCCCGTCTATGCGCACTTGCTGCTCGAACGCACGCGCCGAGCTTCGGAGCAGGCCGCTGCAGCCAATCTCGAGAAGTCCCGCTTTCTGGCCCAGGCGAGTCACGACCTGCGCCAACCCATTCACTCCATCAGTCTGTTCACCGCTTGCCTGCGCGAGGCGCGGCTGGGCGAGGAGGAACGCAGGCTGGTGGACAGCATTGATCGATCGCTGCTGAATGTGTCCCAGCTGTTTCGTTCGATTCTGGACCTGTACACCTTGGACAACGGGCGTGTGCAGCCGCGCCATGAGCCCTTTGCCCTGGGCGATTTTCTCGAGACCCTTGCGCGTGAGCACGCCGAGGCTGCTCGCTGGGCGGGGGTGGAGATACGGGTGCGGCCTTGTGCCTACTGGACGCGTGCAGACCGCGGCATATTGACGACTATGGTCCAGAACGTCCTTTCCAACAGCCTCAAGTACGCACCGGGACGGCCACTGTTGATGGGTGTCCGACGCTGCCAGGGAGGTCTTGCCATCATGGTCTGTGATCAGGGGCGAGGCATCGAACCTGCACACCAGACGCTGGTGTTCGAGGAGTTCTACCGGGTCAGGCAAGTGCGCGACAAGGACGTCGAGGGCGTCGGATTGGGCCTGTCGATCGTTCGTCGGCTTGCACGGCTGATGGACGTGCAGGTGCACCTGCAATCTCGACCCGGCCACGGCACTACCGTGAGCCTGAAGGGGTTCGCGCAGATAACGCCTCAACCTACACTGCCAGCGCCTGAGCACGAGCTTGCCGCTGCAGGTTTGCTCAGCGGCCTGCGAGTCTGCCTGATAGAAGACGACCATAACGTGCTCAGGGCAACGTCGGCCCTGTTGCAGCGCTGGGGGTGCGAAGTGGATGGGCACAGTTCTGCTGCCGCTTCGAATGAGGACTGTGACGTCATCGTTGCCGACTATGACCTTGGCCAGGACGCCACCGGAGTCGATTGCATCGAGCGGCTGCGCAGCGAGCGGGGCTGGGCTGTACCAGCCTTGATCATGACGGGGCATGATCCGGACCGAATACAGGACGCGGTACAGGGTCGCGATATCGCAGTGCTGTCCAAGCCTGTGCGCCCGGCCGAATTGCGAGCCATGCTGCGCACGCTCTGTGGTGAGCCCACCTTGCCTCCCTGTTGAAAGCGGCCGCAGCCCTGGTCACAGGCGGCCGGTCTGGCCTTCTTTCACGCAGCTGGGGGTGGGTTGATAAATGCCCATGCCCGCCGCAGCGACAAGTGCACCACTGGGCATCTGGCATTCGAACCGCCCTTTGCCAGTCGTGGCGGTGTAGTAGGTGATGGTGCTGTCGCTGCGCACATCTTCCACTTTCGACACATTGGTGTTGAGCACGAACTCGGTACGCTTCTTCAGGGTGTCATCAGACGGCTTGACCGTTTGGCAGCCGGCCATGGCCAATAGAGCCCCGGTAATGGCGATCAGCTTGAAGCGGGTCATGGGGATGGTTCCTTAGCGATGAAAGAACCGAAATATAGCGTGGGCGGAATGCAGGATCGATTAGGGCAGATGTGCTAAATGGCATTTAGCTACTTAGTATCCGACAGGCAGATATCAAGGCCGCTATTGGTGTATCGCCGCACCTGCTGCGCAAGGTCGAGCAGGGGTCGCCTCACGTCGACTTGCGCTCCTTCATGCTGGTGCTATGGCGGCTCGGCATCAAGGATACCGTCCTGGAACATCCCGAGAGCGGCCAAGTGGTCACCCTCGGCCGCCTAACCCTGAAGGGCAAACTGGGCACCTGCGCTTCGCGATCACTTTGCCACCTTCCTCGCGGGTGTCGACCTAGACAGCGCGCGCGCAGCGGCAAGCAGTGATCGGATGCCCAGTTGAGCCTCAGACCATAAGGGCCAACAGCGCTGCGGCTAGAGCTGGCGGCATGACCAGCAGCCCCAGGCGCAGAAATTGCCAGGCGCTGACAGACTCGCCTTCACGTCGAATCGCCACCAGCCAGAGCAAGGTTGCAAGGGATCCGGTAATGGACAAGTTCGGGCCCAAGTCGACCCCGATCAGCAACGCGGCGGTGGTTTGCCGAGGGAGGTGGGCGATATCGACCATGGAGCCGGCAATCAGCCCACTCGGCAGGTTATTCATCAAGTTGCTAGCCACGGCTACACCCAACCCCGCCGTCCAGCTTGCAGCGGTCTGAGACGTCTGCTCCAGGGTCATGAGCGCATGCGCCAGCTGCTCGATCGCGCCTGTCTGAGCCACAGCTTCGACCAACACGAACAAGCCCGCAACCAATGGCAGCACACTCCAGGCGACGTGTCGCAGGACTGGCATCGGACTGCGCCGTTGGCGCAAATGGATCAGCGCGGTGGTAGCAATACCAGCGCTAAAGGTAGGTAGGCCTAGTGGTACGTCAAGCGCCGATGCACCCAGCAGCACGCAGGCAGTCAGCGCAATGCCCCATGCACACAGGCGCGCACCGGCTGGAAGAGGCTGTATTTGCACGGTCAACGCAAGCGGCTGGCAGATCTGACGGCGTTGGGTGATACGCAAAATGACATAGGTCGCCGCGATCGCTGCCAACGAAGGCAAGGTGAACTGCTTTAACCAGTCCAGCAGAGGAGGCATCTGGCTGCCGAATACCACCAGGTTGGCGGGATTGGAAATGGGCAGAACGAAGCTTGCGGCATTGGCGATGAATGCACAGATGAACAGGTAGGGCAGAGGCTCAGCCTTGGCGGCCTTGCAGGCGGCATACACTGCTGGCGTCAGAACCACGGCAGTGGCATCGTTCGAGAGAAAAACGGTCACCAGGGTGCCGACCAGGAAAACCAGATTGAACAGCCGTTGACCAGACCCTTGGGCATGGCCTACGGCATAACGAGCCACCCAATCGAAAAGCCCCTCCTGGCGGGCCACTTCGGCCAGAACCATCATGCCGATCAAAAACAGGTAGACGTCGCTCCCCTTGACCACCGCCGCCAAAGCGTTCATCGGGGCAATCAGCCCAAACAGCACGAGTACGGTGGCACCGCCTAGGGCCCAGATGAATTCGGGCACCTTGAAGGGTCTGAGTATGACGCCAGCAGTGGCCAGGGCCGAGACGATCCAGATGATCAACGATGTTTGGCTCAGGTGCATCAAGGGTTCAGTTTCCGACGGCTGACGGCATAGAAGAGGAGGGCGCATCGCCCTGGCGTGGGTGCGTTTCGGGGAGGGCGACCAGCACAAGAACAAATGCGCAGGCTGCGATCCCGGCCAGCGTCAGGAACGCGGCATTGTAACCCGCCGCTTGGACGACGAACCCCGCCAGACCAGGGCTCAGCGCAGCACCAAGGCCGAACACGGCGGTGAGCGCGCCAAGGCTTACGTTGAACCGCCCGGTACCCTCGGTGAGGTCCTTGACGATGATCGGGAACAACGCCCCGAAAATGCCCGCGCCAATGCCATCGAGTAGCTGCACGCCTACGAGCCAGAAGGGGTTGTCAGACAAGGTGTAGAGCGCGCCGCGCAGTGGAAGTATCAGGAACCCCACGAGCATGAACGGCTTGCGCCCCCATTGTTCGGCACGCGCCCCGACCAGCAGCGCCATGGGCACCATGACCAGCTGGGCTGCCACGATGCAAGCCGAGGTCAATGGCGTGGCCAGGCGCAGGTCGACTTGAGAGAGTTTCTGGCTTACCAACGGCAGCATGGCCGCATTGGCCAGATGGAACAAGGCGCAGCAGATCGCGAAGAGCAGCAATGTGCGGTTATGCAACAGCAGCGCCAAGCCCGCCGGATTGTCCTGATCGTTCGGGCTATGGGTCAGGCCTCGAGCCACGTGATGGTCAATCTCAGCGCCCGGGACGCAGGCTACCGCGATGATGCTGGCCACGGTCAGTGCAGCCATCAGGTAGAACACCACCACCGGCCCATACAGGTAGGCGAGGCCACCGGCCAGTAGTGCAGAGAAAGCATTTCCAGCATGGTTGAAGGTCTCGTTGCGCCCCACGCGTCGCGTGAACGCCTTCGGTCCGGTCAGCCCCAGAGAGATGGCTGCGATCGCCGGCGCGAACACGGAGCCGGCCAAGGCGCTGATGGTTTGCGTTACGGCAACCCAAGTGAATGATGTGATGAAAGGCAGCAACAGACAGCTCCCGGTTACCAGGACTGCCGCTATGACCACAACGGCACGTTTGGCGGGCGTACGGTCAATCAGGGCGCCGGCGGGCGTCTGAGCGAGCAGGGCAGTAACACCGGCAATCGTCATGACCAGCCCTATGCTCGCGGGCTGCCATTGATGAACGGCGAGCAGATAGATGGCAAGGTACGGTCCAAGTCCGTCACGTACATCGGCAAGGAAGAAGTTCAACCAGTCAAGCGAGCGATGCGGGGCGGATTGCCTAGGATTTTCCAAGGACGTGCTCTCGAGAGGGCCACGTAGCCATCGCTGGCATGGGCCAGGGTATGGGCGGCGGGCGAGTGGTGATGCTGGGGTATCTTTGGCAAAGACTGTGCACGGCGAGGATAGGTTCCAGAGGCGGATTTAAGTTATCTGGATGAGGGCCGGGAATTCGGCGAGGGATGGAATGGCGGGCTCGGTCGGCACGCATCGCCCAATGAAAACCTGGTACGGAAGGGATGGATAGGCGACGACAACCTAGGTCAATTATATAACTAAACTAAATGAATATTTAGTGTAGTTATTACTGAGAAGAATATTGAGTTAGGGTAGGAGACGCCCTAGCCATACTGTCAGTCCCCCGGAATCCGGATCTTCAACAACGTGATCAAGCACCTCGAACCCGTTGGCGTGTAACTGATCGACGTATTCATTGGTACTCAAGCTGGCGTGATACAACGTCTCGCCCTCGAATGTACCCAAGGCTTCGCCATGGGAGGGCCCACTTGTAAACATGAGCAACGCCCCTGGGGCCGCATGGCGACGAAAAATCGGGAACATCAGGCGCTGATCGGTGGGCTTTAGGTGGAAAAAGCTGTTCCAAGCAATGATTGCGTCGAACTGACAGCCCAATGTAAGTGTGCGCATGTCTGCGTGAATCCATTGCTGCTCAGGAAACTGTGCACTGCACAGGATCAGCATCTGTTTGGAAGAATCAACACCCACAACGCAGGCGCCGATTTCGACCAGGTGTCGCGCCACAGGTTGGCCAGAGCCGCAGCCCAGATCCAGAACACGTGCTGACGGCTTCAGCATGTTCCCGAAATGCGCAATCCATTTGCGATCAGTGAAGTGATTGGCGCGCTTTTGGTGCCAAGTAAATGCATGGCGGTCGTAAAGGTCGATGATGTGGTCTGCTGATGGATGGTGGGACATGGGAGGACGGTTTCCTTAAACGATCTTACGAGAGGACGCTGTAAGCGATTCGTGGCTTCAAATGTACCCCGGGTTGGTATCGAGCAGGAAATGCCTGGGTGCGCATAATGGAAGTCCTTATGTTGAGCGACGTCTGGAAGATGCCCACGGCTCCAGGCGTCGCGTAACATAGGGACGATTATGCGAATCCCACTCATGCTCTCAGAACGCGCCGTACGCGACGCCAAGGCCTACACCGGCAATCCCGATGCTGAGCACGCTGTTGAGTCCCTGATAGACTCTTACGGCAACGTCGTTGCCGATCTGCGGAAGTTGCGTTCTAGGGTTCGCCAGTTGGACGCTGAATCCGCTGAACTGGATGTGCTTATCAGCAAGCTTAGAGCGATAGCTGAGTTGATCGATGATCTGTAGTGGTACCGAAAGCCCGAACCAGGTTGTTCTGCAGGATGAATTTTTGGTACCAAAAGCTAGCTTCTATCGATACAGAATGGTACCATTAGCCATTACCTAGTTAGTCCCCGATGACAAGGAATGGTACTGAATGCTGATCAAGATCACTGACTTCGATGACGCGCTCTTGGAGCAGCTCAAGCAACGCACGTTTCAAACCACTGGCTCAAAGGCTGTACTGAAAGCGACTCAGGACTATTTGGTGACTCTTAAGGAAAACGAGCACCTGATCCGTGAAGTTGCTGATCTCCAGCGCCGCTTGGCACTCGCTGAGCAGGTTATCGAAGGTGCTAGATCAGCAGCGACACTGCTACTTGAAAAGACAGGCCAAACGGCCATGGAGATTTGACAATGCCTACCTTGTATCAGCTTGCTTTTGAGCCACTAACCCGCCTTAGCCCGGTAGAGTTCTGGTTCGTCATCACCATTTTTGCCGGAACTGCTCTTGCGATACTTTGTTCCTTCGTGCATAGCTACTATCAAGACATATAATTCCGGTACCAAAAAGCCCGCCGGCACCTTTGCCCTGGGCAAACTTTCGGTACCGGCCGGAGGAGGCTTTGCCGAAGGGGGTTAGCGTAGCGCGAACCCCGGCGGCAATGCCTCCCGCGTCCGCTTCCGCTGTTGACCAACGGCTAACGCCGCCGATCTTGAATGGTCAAGGGCCGCGACCCCGGCTTATCGTGACAGCGCTCCACCGTCGCGATAAACGGAGTCCCGGAGCGCAGCGAACCCTTTACCACACCCCGCCTAATTACTCTCCGCCTGGGGTGTGGGGAGCGCTTTTCTCCCCGCACCCCTGGCCTCGCCGAGAGCTCCCGGAGGGCCCCCGGAGGGGCTTTTGACGTTGATCTTCTCGAGCAACACGCTCACTTTGCAGGACCGCCGAAGGCGGGCCAGGGTGGGGGTGCTGTTACACCCCCACTTTGGTATGGACTTCCATACTTTCACGCCTAGCGAAGCGCTTCTTGCTCGTACCCGAAAAGCACGCCTTTCAAGGCGATTTTTGCCTGTTCTCTGATCCCCTGCGGCAGTGCGTCAAATCTCCTTAAAATGGGGGCCATGTCTTGGGATACCGAGAGTTCTTCTGCGTCAAGCAAAAGCTCATCAGTCGTCACGCCTAGCACCTTGGCCATGGCTACAACCTTGTCGGCTGAAGGTACGCTCCTGCCTGCCTCGTACGATGTGTAAGACGATTTACTCAAGCCTGACGCCTCCCAAACCTGCTCTTGCGTCAAGCCGCGTATCGCCCGAAAACGCTTCAGGTTTGCGCCTATGGTCATTGCTCTCTCGGTTACGTGGCTCATGTCATCCTGAGCGTAAGCACTGTCATTCTGTACAGTTCCGGTATTCCGGTACATTTTGTCTTGCATTCGAGAATCCTCCGTGGTTACAATTCTGCCACTTTTGTACCGGAATACAGATATTGACGTGTTTCCGGGCTGAAATGGATTGCTAGGAACAGCGGATGTTCATTGATTGGCTCACAATTTCTCAGGAACACGATCACGACCTGCCGGTCGTGTGTGACGTGTTTACCCTGACCATCGATGCCAATACTGACGAAGTTCTCAGCACTAAACAGCCTCGTTTCGTGCACCGTGAAAGCTTCTGCACCTCTGTCACTATCCATGTTTCCGGTCGTAACGTCCGCGTTGATGGCAACCCTAGCCGCATTGGCCGTCTTGACAACCTTTTTGGGTTCTCGACGATTGAGCAATGTGTTGCTGTTTATAACGCCTTACTTGCTCAGTATGGTTTGCCGCCATTCACGCGGTGCACTCGCGTTCTTCTTCGTGATGGAGCTTCGGGTGGTAAAGCTGGTGATCTTGTTGCCGACGGCGCTGTTATACATCGCATTGATTTGACGACTAACGTTTCTGTCGGTGAAGGCAACGCTCTTGCATACTTGCGCGGTGTTTCGTCTCAGCGTATTGGACACAGTATTGGATACCTTTACCCGAATGGCAGAACTGTAGCTTGGACGCCGAAAGGGAATGGTAAGGGTGGTCGCCTCCAGTATCGCAAGGCTTACGACAAGGCCTTCGAAATGGACCAGAACTTACTACCTAAGATTAAACGTCAGTACGGCGAGGACTCGCCAGAGTTTGAATATGTAGTTCAGGTTCGAGATTACTGCGCTTCGAACGGCGTGGTTCGTATGGAACAAGAGTTGAAAGCAGAGTATTTAAAGCGCGAAGGGCTGGCCTTTTGGGGTCTTATCAATGAAGCCCGCTTTACAGAGATACACGACGAGTTTCTTGCCATTGACGAACGCTTGCAGGTTACGGCCATGGATATGATGACGATTGCAGACAAATTACTCGAACTAGGCGTAGTGAATAGCCGGCAGGCTGCTAACTCTACTGCATCCGCAGCAATTCTTTGGATGCATGGCCATAAGTTCGACTTCTCAAAGTCACAAGTCAAGACAAACGCTGCTCGACTTAATCGCATCGGCATTAACATTCGTAACGCCTGCGACACATCTCGCTTTGCTCCGGTGTTTGTTCGTCAGTGCCGCGAAGTTACTAAGCGAGAACTGCCAATGCCTACTTGGTATCGTCGCCCAAGTCATCTGCACTTGGTGGCAGCATGAAAACCGTCAGCTTCCAAGGCACACAGCTTTCACCTGGACAACAGCGCAGGCTAGATCAACAGCGGCAAGTACAGGCATTCATGAATCCCGTACTTGCTGAACAAGTTGCAGAGACAATTAAGGTTCTCGACCAACGAAAAGAGCAGGGGGCCAAGCCAGATCGCCAGTGGTTCCTTGTTAGCGACACTCGTGGCACGCCTTCATTCGCAGAATGGATGGGCTACGGCAGCGATTCCGCCCAACAGGGCACACTTTAGGTCGGACCTAAGTCTCCGACTGCCAATAATAGGGAAGGGCAACACCATGTCGAAGCAAAACAATATCACCATCGTCGTCGAAGTAACCGGCGTTCATCGCAGCGGCACTTCCGGCAAGGGCAACCCATACTGCATGTATACGTGTTTTGTGCATCTGCCGAATATCCCGTACCCCCAGCAGGCTGATTTCTACGCTGCAACTCCGTCTGAAGTACCGCAGCCCGGTACTTATGAGTGTGACATCAAGGGTTCCATCAAAGATGGTCGTGCTCATTTCGAGATTGACCCTCGTCAGGGTCGCCGCATTGCCAGCGTCGAAGTAGCGAAGTCTGCCTAATGTCTGCCACCCTCTATTGCCCAGGCACGATATCAACTGAGGGTGGCACCCCTGTTTGTTCTACACAATGGGAGGTCGCGCAATATACGCCTCCTTTTGACGTCTCCCAGCTTGATCCAGCCTTACTGGGACAAGCTTTTGGAGCCGGTTTCACAATGGTTACTGGTGTTCTGCTGGTTATCTTTGGGTGCCGGACTTTAATATCCCTAGTCAAAAACATATAAGGAAATACCATGCGCAAAATCAAAGCTCTGTTCGCTTCTGCGGCTGTGCTTGCAGTTACTGCTCCTTCTGCATTCGCTGCTGATGGTACAGTCGACTATACCGCCATGCTGGACAAGTTCGACGCAGTTGGCATCACCACCGGTATCGTCGCGATCTGCACCGCTGTCGTTGGTGTAGTTGCTGTCGGTAAAGGCGGCGGTATGCTGGTTAGCTTCCTGCGCCGTACTTAAGTAACCATCGTTCCGCTGGGCGTCTTCGGACGCCCTTTTTTTGCCTTGAATATGGGTGATGCCATGGATCAACTCTATTACTTCGCCATGTTCTGTTTCGGTGGTGGTTGTGCGTTTGCTGCATGGGCAGGACTTTAGTATGAATAAGCTATTGCCATCGCTGGGAATTCTTGCCCTATCTTTGCTTTCCGTAACTTCTGCAAATGCAGGATGGACATGCGGTGAGCCATATCCTACTACGAACCCAAAGGAGTGCTCTGCCGCTGGCTCTCAGCAAACACCTGAAGCTTTCGCTGAGGCTTACGTCAAGGCGATGGAGAAAAACAAGCCTGACCGCGCACCGTTCAAAGTTGAAAAATGCGATGAAAACGGTGCTGACTACAGCTGTCAATACTCTTTCTACATCGGCACTAGTAAGCTCAACAACTTTGTAACCGTCAAGAATGACGGTGCCACTAAGTGTCCTGAGACTCTGGAGAGTCGCGGTGCAAATAGCTCTGTAACCAAGAATGGAGATAAATACTATGTCGTATGGACTGTCCGTCAAGCTACTAGTATCTGTCACAATTCCTGTTCTTATATGGGTGAGTCAGCAGCCATTAGTAATTGCTACCTTGTTAGAGGCTCTACAGATACTGGTTTTTGTAACTACTTTGTTGGCCTTAATGCCGCCGATCCTTCATGCAGCTCTGAGATCGGATATACCGCCCCTGAAAAAGGGGACGCTCTTACACCCGGCTCTGGCTCTGATAGCGGTGTGGGAGACGGCGATGGCTCTGGCTCTGGCAGCGATGGCGGCAACGGTGGGCATGGCGGAAATGGCGGAAATGGCGGTGGTTCTGGTGAGTCTGATGATCCCGGTTTTGATGGTGAACTTGATTTTGACAGTCCGGGCGACCTAGATACAGACGCTATATTTGATCGTGAACAGAACGCTCTCCATCATGAGTCCTACGTTATAGGCCTCGAAACAACATGGAATGACTCCGAGCTTGGTCAGTCGCTTCTCCAGCTGCAAGAGTCGCTTAGAAACATGACCAACACGACTACTTGCCCGACATTTACAGCACAAACTTATCTAGGTGTTATTAACTTCGATACTCATTGCGAGATATATAACAATAGTGACGTTGCCGGCATACTTACAGCCGTCTTCTTGCTTGTCTGGTCCTTGTTGGCTATTCGCATTGTTCTTTCTGCATAAGGGGTTATCATGACTGCTTTCGGGGAATGGCTCTTAAGCGTACTGCAAGATATATTGCAGTATTTCGTTGACTTGCTTCTCGCACAGGCTAACTGGTTCTGGGATGCCCTACTTTCTTGGCTAAGCACCGGCTATATTGTCGGTACAATTCAAGCCGCTGACGCTCTTATCTCCGCCGTTCCCTCTGGAGTTTGGTTTTTCGCTAATATGTGTCAGGCCCCCGTGGGTCTTACTATGGTTATATCTGCGTACCTTGTTCGTTTCTTCATTCGTCGTATTCCGATAATTGGTTGATATATGGCTATCCATGCATACGTTGGCAAGCCCGGCCATGGCAAAAGCTATGGTGTTGTCGAGCATGTCGTAATACCTTCACTGAAGCAGAACAGGCATGTGGTTACTAACATACCGTTAAATGCCGATACCCTTCTTGCAGAGTTCGGTGGCCGCATAACGCAGTTGTCGCTTGATTGGCATGAAGTGGATGACTTATCTGAACTTCTTCCTCCCGGATCGGTTGCCATTCTCGATGAATGCTGGAGACGCTGGCCAGCTGGTGTAAATAGCAATCAAGCAAAGCACTCTGACAAGGCGTTGCTTGCTGAGCATCGTCATCGCGTTGATGATAAGAATAACTCCATGCGTGTTGTTCTTGTATCGCAAGACTTAGCTCAGATTTCCAGCTGGGTGCGCACTCTAGTCGAATATACCTATCGTATACGCAAGCTGGGTAAGCGAACTTACAAGACTGAGATATATAATGGTAATGTCACTGGTGATTCTCCTCCTAAAACCAAGCTGGTTCGCACCACTGGCGGCACTTTCAAGAAGGAAGTTTTTGTACACTACAAATCTGCAACGCAATCAACAACGGGGGAGGTTGGTGACGAATCATCAGCTGATGGCCGCTCCAGCTTCCTCCGCTCATACGCCTTATGGGCTTATGTCATTTTAGCTGTAGTAGGTCTTACTGTTGGCTTTACAATGCTTCGTAGTTTCTTATCTCCAAAAACAGAAGACCCCAAGGTTGTCTCGCACGTCGTTAATCCACCTGTCCAGCAAGTTAACCAGCCTGCTGTCTCGAAGTCATGGCGTCTTGTTGGGTTTGTTCACCCCTCGAAACCTGACCCTAACTACCGTGGTATCTCTGAGCCCCTTGCATTGATCGCTGATGTAAACGGTAATACCCGATATATTTCATTCGGCCACTGCAAATACTTCGAGGATTTCACCGAGGCCTATTGCGATGTAGACGGGACTAGAATTACTACATGGGCAATGCGTAAGCCCAATTTGATCTTGAATGGAATGATGGGAGTAGGGGGCTGACATGAGAGTTTTGCACAAGTTACTAGTGGCCGCTCTGTTGTCGGTCTTCCTGTCTGCCTCGTTTGCCGATGAACCTCCGCAGTCTCTGACATTCGATTTCCAGTCAATCCCGGTTTCGGATGCCTTGCAATTGCTCGCTGATTATCGCGGTCTGAACTTGGTAGTCGGTGAGGGTGTGACCGGGTCGCTGACTATGCGCATGCGTGACGTGTCGTGGGATGATGCAATCGAGTTTGTAACCGGTCCTCGCGGGCTTCTTTACACAGTAGAAGATAACTATCTTCGCGTCAGTGCCTACCCACGCTATGACAATGCACAAGAAGTGTCGCAGCCGTTTACCGGTGCTCCTGGTCAAGCGCCTGTTCTGCAGCCGGCCCACAAAGTCACGATTCTAAAGGTTCGAAACATTCCGTCAGTTGATGCTATCAAGGCATTTCCGCTGGATCAGGGAGAAAGCCTGAACGCTGAACAAGACTCGTCGGTTGTAGTTGCTCGCATGAGTCCAGATCGGTTAGCCGACCTTCGGACCTATCTAGATGCTGTCGATTACTCACGTAAGCAGGTCATGATCGAAGCTCGCATCGTTGAAGTGAACCGCTCTTACTCGAAGAACCTCGGTGTTCGGTGGTCAAGTTCGATTCGTGCCGGATCGGGTATTTTGACGGGCACTGTGCCGCTAGGATTAACTCCGGCTGCCATGGCTGGCTTTGGTATCGCGACTAAGACCTTCAACTTGGATGCTGAGTTAGATGCCATGGAACAGGCAGGCATGGGCCGCGTTATCTCCAGTCCGCGCGTGTTCACGACCGATCGGCATCAAGCAAAGATCATCAAAGGGTCGCAGGTTCCTTACCAGCAATCCGCTGGAGACGGGGCAACATCGATAGCATTTAAGGAGGCTGCCTTGTCGCTCGATGTAACTCCGTTCGTCAATGATTCCGGTGTGCTGCTTGACGTCATCTTGTCGAAGGATGAACCAGACTTCGCCAACGCATTGAACGGAGTGCCACCGATCAACACAACGTCACTAACTTCGCGTGTTTCTTCTGGCTTCGGAACAACAGTGGCACTGGGTGGAGTTTATTCGGACACGAACAGCACAACCGTGCGCAGTGTTCCGTTCTTCGGTCGGGTCCCGGGCTTGAAGTGGCTGTTCAACAGCACGGCGACGGTGAAGACGCAAACGGAGCTGGTCTTGTTTCTGACGCCGCGTTTGGTGGATGCGCCTATATAACTATTCTAAATAGTCATTTAGCGTAGTTAGACGATTTAGTGCTGAAAAGTAGGATACACCGCCCCGCAGGGAAAATCCAAGGATGCGCATAATGGAAGTCCTTATGTTGAGCGACGTCTGGAAGATGCCCACGGCTCCAGGCGTCGCGTAACATAGGGACGATTATGCGAATCCCACTCATGCTCTCAGAACGCGCCGTACGCGACGCCAAGGCCTACACCGGCAATCCCGATGCTGAGCACGCTGTTGAGTCCCTGATAGACTCTTACGGCAACGTCGTTGCCGATCTGCGGAAGTTGCGTTCTAGGGTTCGCCAGTTGGACGCTGAATCCGCTGAACTGGATGTGCTTATCAGCAAGCTTAGAGCGATAGCTGAGTTGATCGATGATCTGTAGTGGTACCGAAAGCCCGAACCAGGTTGTTCTGCAGGATGAATTTTTGGTACCAAAAGCTAGCTTCTATCGATACAGAATGGTACCATTAGCCATTACCTAGTTAGTCCCCGATGACAAGGAATGGTACTGAATGCTGATCAAGATCACTGACTTCGATGACGCGCTCTTGGAGCAGCTCAAGCAACGCACGTTTCAAACCACTGGCTCAAAGGCTGTACTGAAAGCGACTCAGGACTATTTGGTGACTCTTAAGGAAAACGAGCACCTGATCCGTGAAGTTGCTGATCTCCAGCGCCGCTTGGCACTCGCTGAGCAGGTTATCGAAGGTGCTAGATCAGCAGCGACACTGCTACTTGAAAAGACAGGCCAAACGGCCATGGAGATTTGACAATGCCTACCTTGTATCAGCTTGCTTTTGAGCCACTAACCCGCCTTAGCCCGGTAGAGTTCTGGTTCGTCATCACCATTTTTGCCGGAACTGCTCTTGCGATACTTTGTTCCTTCGTGCATAGCTACTATCAAGACATATAATTCCGGTACCAAAAAGCCCGCCGGCACCTTTGCCCTGGGCAAACTTTCGGTACCGGCCGGAGGAGGCTTTGCCGAAGGGGGTTAGCGTAGCGCGAACCCCGGCGGCAATGCCTCCCGCGTCCGCTTCCGCTGTTGACCAACGGCTAACGCCGCCGATCTTGAATGGTCAAGGGCCGCGACCCCGGCTTATCGTGACAGCGCTCCACCGTCGCGATAAACGGAGTCCCGGAGCGCAGCGAACCCTTTACCACACCCCGCCTAATTACTCTCCGCCTGGGGTGTGGGGAGCGCTTTTCTCCCCGCACCCCTGGCCTCGCCGAGAGCTCCCGGAGGGCCCCCGGAGGGGCTTTTGACGTTGATCTTCTCGAGCAACACGCTCACTTTGCAGGACCGCCGAAGGCGGGCCAGGGTGGGGGTGCTGTTACACCCCCACTTTGGTATGGACTTCCATACTTTCACGCCTAGCGAAGCGCTTCTTGCTCGTACCCGAAAAGCACGCCTTTCAAGGCGATTTTTGCCTGTTCTCTGATCCCCTGCGGCAGTGCGTCAAATCTCCTTAAAATGGGGGCCATGTCTTGGGATACCGAGAGTTCTTCTGCGTCAAGCAAAAGCTCATCAGTCGTCACGCCTAGCACCTTGGCCATGGCTACAACCTTGTCGGCTGAAGGTACGCTCCTGCCTGCCTCGTACGATGTGTAAGACGATTTACTCAAGCCTGACGCCTCCCAAACCTGCTCTTGCGTCAAGCCGCGTATCGCCCGAAAACGCTTCAGGTTTGCGCCTATGGTCATTGCTCTCTCGGTTACGTGGCTCATGTCATCCTGAGCGTAAGCACTGTCATTCTGTACAGTTCCGGTATTCCGGTACATTTTGTCTTGCATTCGAGAATCCTCCGTGGTTACAATTCTGCCACTTTTGTACCGGAATACAGATATTGACGTGTTTCCGGGCTGAAATGGATTGCTAGGAACAGCGGATGTTCATTGATTGGCTCACAATTTCTCAGGAACACGATCACGACCTGCCGGTCGTGTGTGACGTGTTTACCCTGACCATCGATGCCAATACTGACGAAGTTCTCAGCACTAAACAGCCTCGTTTCGTGCACCGTGAAAGCTTCTGCACCTCTGTCACTATCCATGTTTCCGGTCGTAACGTCCGCGTTGATGGCAACCCTAGCCGCATTGGCCGTCTTGACAACCTTTTTGGGTTCTCGACGATTGAGCAATGTGTTGCTGTTTATAACGCCTTACTTGCTCAGTATGGTTTGCCGCCATTCACGCGGTGCACTCGCGTTCTTCTTCGTGATGGAGCTTCGGGTGGTAAAGCTGGTGATCTTGTTGCCGACGGCGCTGTTATACATCGCATTGATTTGACGACTAACGTTTCTGTCGGTGAAGGCAACGCTCTTGCATACTTGCGCGGTGTTTCGTCTCAGCGTATTGGACACAGTATTGGATACCTTTACCCGAATGGCAGAACTGTAGCTTGGACGCCGAAAGGGAATGGTAAGGGTGGTCGCCTCCAGTATCGCAAGGCTTACGACAAGGCCTTCGAAATGGACCAGAACTTACTACCTAAGATTAAACGTCAGTACGGCGAGGACTCGCCAGAGTTTGAATATGTAGTTCAGGTTCGAGATTACTGCGCTTCGAACGGCGTGGTTCGTATGGAACAAGAGTTGAAAGCAGAGTATTTAAAGCGCGAAGGGCTGGCCTTTTGGGGTCTTATCAATGAAGCCCGCTTTACAGAGATACACGACGAGTTTCTTGCCATTGACGAACGCTTGCAGGTTACGGCCATGGATATGATGACGATTGCAGACAAATTACTCGAACTAGGCGTAGTGAATAGCCGGCAGGCTGCTAACTCTACTGCATCCGCAGCAATTCTTTGGATGCATGGCCATAAGTTCGACTTCTCAAAGTCACAAGTCAAGACAAACGCTGCTCGACTTAATCGCATCGGCATTAACATTCGTAACGCCTGCGACACATCTCGCTTTGCTCCGGTGTTTGTTCGTCAGTGCCGCGAAGTTACTAAGCGAGAACTGCCAATGCCTACTTGGTATCGTCGCCCAAGTCATCTGCACTTGGTGGCAGCATGAAAACCGTCAGCTTCCAAGGCACACAGCTTTCACCTGGACAACAGCGCAGGCTAGATCAACAGCGGCAAGTACAGGCATTCATGAATCCCGTACTTGCTGAACAAGTTGCAGAGACAATTAAGGTTCTCGACCAACGAAAAGAGCAGGGGGCCAAGCCAGATCGCCAGTGGTTCCTTGTTAGCGACACTCGTGGCACGCCTTCATTCGCAGAATGGATGGGCTACGGCAGCGATTCCGCCCAACAGGGCACACTTTAGGTCGGACCTAAGTCTCCGACTGCCAATAATAGGGAAGGGCAACACCATGTCGAAGCAAAACAATATCACCATCGTCGTCGAAGTAACCGGCGTTCATCGCAGCGGCACTTCCGGCAAGGGCAACCCATACTGCATGTATACGTGTTTTGTGCATCTGCCGAATATCCCGTACCCCCAGCAGGCTGATTTCTACGCTGCAACTCCGTCTGAAGTACCGCAGCCCGGTACTTATGAGTGTGACATCAAGGGTTCCATCAAAGATGGTCGTGCTCATTTCGAGATTGACCCTCGTCAGGGTCGCCGCATTGCCAGCGTCGAAGTAGCGAAGTCTGCCTAATGTCTGCCACCCTCTATTGCCCAGGCACGATATCAACTGAGGGTGGCACCCCTGTTTGTTCTACACAATGGGAGGTCGCGCAATATACGCCTCCTTTTGACGTCTCCCAGCTTGATCCAGCCTTACTGGGACAAGCTTTTGGAGCCGGTTTCACAATGGTTACTGGTGTTCTGCTGGTTATCTTTGGGTGCCGGACTTTAATATCCCTAGTCAAAAACATATAAGGAAATACCATGCGCAAAATCAAAGCTCTGTTCGCTTCTGCGGCTGTGCTTGCAGTTACTGCTCCTTCTGCATTCGCTGCTGATGGTACAGTCGACTATACCGCCATGCTGGACAAGTTCGACGCAGTTGGCATCACCACCGGTATCGTCGCGATCTGCACCGCTGTCGTTGGTGTAGTTGCTGTCGGTAAAGGCGGCGGTATGCTGGTTAGCTTCCTGCGCCGTACTTAAGTAACCATCGTTCCGCTGGGCGTCTTCGGACGCCCTTTTTTTGCCTTGAATATGGGTGATGCCATGGATCAACTCTATTACTTCGCCATGTTCTGTTTCGGTGGTGGTTGTGCGTTTGCTGCATGGGCAGGACTTTAGTATGAATAAGCTATTGCCATCGCTGGGAATTCTTGCCCTATCTTTGCTTTCCGTAACTTCTGCAAATGCAGGATGGACATGCGGTGAGCCATATCCTACTACGAACCCAAAGGAGTGCTCTGCCGCTGGCTCTCAGCAAACACCTGAAGCTTTCGCTGAGGCTTACGTCAAGGCGATGGAGAAAAACAAGCCTGACCGCGCACCGTTCAAAGTTGAAAAATGCGATGAAAACGGTGCTGACTACAGCTGTCAATACTCTTTCTACATCGGCACTAGTAAGCTCAACAACTTTGTAACCGTCAAGAATGACGGTGCCACTAAGTGTCCTGAGACTCTGGAGAGTCGCGGTGCAAATAGCTCTGTAACCAAGAATGGAGATAAATACTATGTCGTATGGACTGTCCGTCAAGCTACTAGTATCTGTCACAATTCCTGTTCTTATATGGGTGAGTCAGCAGCCATTAGTAATTGCTACCTTGTTAGAGGCTCTACAGATACTGGTTTTTGTAACTACTTTGTTGGCCTTAATGCCGCCGATCCTTCATGCAGCTCTGAGATCGGATATACCGCCCCTGAAAAAGGGGACGCTCTTACACCCGGCTCTGGCTCTGATAGCGGTGTGGGAGACGGCGATGGCTCTGGCTCTGGCAGCGATGGCGGCAACGGTGGGCATGGCGGAAATGGCGGAAATGGCGGTGGTTCTGGTGAGTCTGATGATCCCGGTTTTGATGGTGAACTTGATTTTGACAGTCCGGGCGACCTAGATACAGACGCTATATTTGATCGTGAACAGAACGCTCTCCATCATGAGTCCTACGTTATAGGCCTCGAAACAACATGGAATGACTCCGAGCTTGGTCAGTCGCTTCTCCAGCTGCAAGAGTCGCTTAGAAACATGACCAACACGACTACTTGCCCGACATTTACAGCACAAACTTATCTAGGTGTTATTAACTTCGATACTCATTGCGAGATATATAACAATAGTGACGTTGCCGGCATACTTACAGCCGTCTTCTTGCTTGTCTGGTCCTTGTTGGCTATTCGCATTGTTCTTTCTGCATAAGGGGTTATCATGACTGCTTTCGGGGAATGGCTCTTAAGCGTACTGCAAGATATATTGCAGTATTTCGTTGACTTGCTTCTCGCACAGGCTAACTGGTTCTGGGATGCCCTACTTTCTTGGCTAAGCACCGGCTATATTGTCGGTACAATTCAAGCCGCTGACGCTCTTATCTCCGCCGTTCCCTCTGGAGTTTGGTTTTTCGCTAATATGTGTCAGGCCCCCGTGGGTCTTACTATGGTTATATCTGCGTACCTTGTTCGTTTCTTCATTCGTCGTATTCCGATAATTGGTTGATATATGGCTATCCATGCATACGTTGGCAAGCCCGGCCATGGCAAAAGCTATGGTGTTGTCGAGCATGTCGTAATACCTTCACTGAAGCAGAACAGGCATGTGGTTACTAACATACCGTTAAATGCCGATACCCTTCTTGCAGAGTTCGGTGGCCGCATAACGCAGTTGTCGCTTGATTGGCATGAAGTGGATGACTTATCTGAACTTCTTCCTCCCGGATCGGTTGCCATTCTCGATGAATGCTGGAGACGCTGGCCAGCTGGTGTAAATAGCAATCAAGCAAAGCACTCTGACAAGGCGTTGCTTGCTGAGCATCGTCATCGCGTTGATGATAAGAATAACTCCATGCGTGTTGTTCTTGTATCGCAAGACTTAGCTCAGATTTCCAGCTGGGTGCGCACTCTAGTCGAATATACCTATCGTATACGCAAGCTGGGTAAGCGAACTTACAAGACTGAGATATATAATGGTAATGTCACTGGTGATTCTCCTCCTAAAACCAAGCTGGTTCGCACCACTGGCGGCACTTTCAAGAAGGAAGTTTTTGTACACTACAAATCTGCAACGCAATCAACAACGGGGGAGGTTGGTGACGAATCATCAGCTGATGGCCGCTCCAGCTTCCTCCGCTCATACGCCTTATGGGCTTATGTCATTTTAGCTGTAGTAGGTCTTACTGTTGGCTTTACAATGCTTCGTAGTTTCTTATCTCCAAAAACAGAAGACCCCAAGGTTGTCTCGCACGTCGTTAATCCACCTGTCCAGCAAGTTAACCAGCCTGCTGTCTCGAAGTCATGGCGTCTTGTTGGGTTTGTTCACCCCTCGAAACCTGACCCTAACTACCGTGGTATCTCTGAGCCCCTTGCATTGATCGCTGATGTAAACGGTAATACCCGATATATTTCATTCGGCCACTGCAAATACTTCGAGGATTTCACCGAGGCCTATTGCGATGTAGACGGGACTAGAATTACTACATGGGCAATGCGTAAGCCCAATTTGATCTTGAATGGAATGATGGGAGTAGGGGGCTGACATGAGAGTTTTGCACAAGTTACTAGTGGCCGCTCTGTTGTCGGTCTTCCTGTCTGCCTCGTTTGCCGATGAACCTCCGCAGTCTCTGACATTCGATTTCCAGTCAATCCCGGTTTCGGATGCCTTGCAATTGCTCGCTGATTATCGCGGTCTGAACTTGGTAGTCGGTGAGGGTGTGACCGGGTCGCTGACTATGCGCATGCGTGACGTGTCGTGGGATGATGCAATCGAGTTTGTAACCGGTCCTCGCGGGCTTCTTTACACAGTAGAAGATAACTATCTTCGCGTCAGTGCCTACCCACGCTATGACAATGCACAAGAAGTGTCGCAGCCGTTTACCGGTGCTCCTGGTCAAGCGCCTGTTCTGCAGCCGGCCCACAAAGTCACGATTCTAAAGGTTCGAAACATTCCGTCAGTTGATGCTATCAAGGCATTTCCGCTGGATCAGGGAGAAAGCCTGAACGCTGAACAAGACTCGTCGGTTGTAGTTGCTCGCATGAGTCCAGATCGGTTAGCCGACCTTCGGACCTATCTAGATGCTGTCGATTACTCACGTAAGCAGGTCATGATCGAAGCTCGCATCGTTGAAGTGAACCGCTCTTACTCGAAGAACCTCGGTGTTCGGTGGTCAAGTTCGATTCGTGCCGGATCGGGTATTTTGACGGGCACTGTGCCGCTAGGATTAACTCCGGCTGCCATGGCTGGCTTTGGTATCGCGACTAAGACCTTCAACTTGGATGCTGAGTTAGATGCCATGGAACAGGCAGGCATGGGCCGCGTTATCTCCAGTCCGCGCGTGTTCACGACCGATCGGCATCAAGCAAAGATCATCAAAGGGTCGCAGGTTCCTTACCAGCAATCCGCTGGAGACGGGGCAACATCGATAGCATTTAAGGAGGCTGCCTTGTCGCTCGATGTAACTCCGTTCGTCAATGATTCCGGTGTGCTGCTTGACGTCATCTTGTCGAAGGATGAACCAGACTTCGCCAACGCATTGAACGGAGTGCCACCGATCAACACAACGTCACTAACTTCGCGTGTTTCTTCTGGCTTCGGAACAACAGTGGCACTGGGTGGAGTTTATTCGGACACGAACAGCACAACCGTGCGCAGTGTTCCGTTCTTCGGTCGGGTCCCGGGCTTGAAGTGGCTGTTCAACAGCACGGCGACGGTGAAGACGCAAACGGAGCTGGTCTTGTTTCTGACGCCGCGTTTGGTGGATGCGCCTATATAACTATTCTAAATAGTCATTTAGCGTAGTTAGACGATTTAGTGCTGAAAAGTAGGATACACCGCCCCGCAGGGAAAATCCAAGGATGCGCATAATGTGTATTATGTTAAATCATGTATAAGGCTTCTGGGGCTGGATCTGTCACCAGCCCCCGAAAACCAGACTTTGCCTGAATTGACCATACACCCCTCGAATCAACCCGTTACGTTCCATCTCTCTAGTACCTCCTCAGCTTCACCAGCCCCGCCATCCCTGATTGCCCGGTTTGAAAACCATAATCCAGCAGCTAGAGATCCCATCCAAAATTCAATCGTCTAGTTCAGCCAACGCTCTCGATCTACGGTTGAAACTGAAGCTTCACTGAACTGAGCCGACGATTGCCTCAGTTTAGTCTTCTCCTCTCATACCGGAGCTTTGCTCGACGATCGGCGACATCGCGTAAGCCAGCGCTCAAGTCAGCTGTCAGGATGCCCTAAAAAAAGTAATCGGCCCTTAAAAACAATAAACCAGAATAATCAATGAGTTATCCTGAATCTTCTCCCCTAGGCAAACTCTACGAATCGCAATCGGTCCGTAAAAAAAATAGGACGCGTGCCACTCCAGCGCTATAAACGCCATATTGCCTATCCTTAAAAAAGTAAAACCTTAAAAAGAATAATTTTTTTAAGGGTTGATCTGATCACTCTCCCGACCGATTGTCTGGGGGTAACTACGTGGCTGTTAGGGATCCGCAAAAAGGATAAATACTCCTAAAAAAGAATAATTACCGCACATCAGTTGCTTGAAATGCTCCGTCGCCGCTCTCGATAGCGACACACTACCGCCAGTATTTTTAAAAGGATGGATTCACAGCCCCTAGGTCCGCTCTGCGGAGCCCTCAAAGAAGATAAATATTTTGAAAAAAGATAACCTGTTTTAGAGGCACAGCGCGGAGCAGATGTGGCTAGTCTTCAGCGAACCTGGCACTACTAGGCTCAACCCTCCTTCAGGCCTAGTTCTGCATGAAAAGCTAGGCGCTGACCTTGATACGAAAAAGTTCCACCGTGGAACTCAAGTACTTTTGGTTCAGGGCCTCTGGGGAGCTAGCCCATACTCAGCGCCTGAAGGCGCTTTGCGCATTCTCGTAGGGATGCATAGGTTCCATCGCTTATTTTCTCCAGCGGAGTGCTTCCCTCAAAATAATCGTTGTCATTTTTCATGGACATAAAACCTGCGATATTCTTAGGATTCTCAAAAATCTTGTTCAAGTAGCTATTCATCTCAAAAATAACGCTTAGGCGGAGCTTGATCTCTTGAGCGGCACAATCGGGCATGCCGATTATACTATGTGCGACTTGCTCTTCAGCGCCCCAAGACATCAATAGTGACAGCGCTGACAAACAAGCCTGAAACGACTCACTCCCGGTTGTATCAGCCACGACTTGCTTCCGTCCTCTGCTGCATGTTGAACTGCTCATTGATCAGTTCGCCTAATATCCTCGCAATCCAGGCTTGGTATGCACTCAGTACTGGATCGCTCGAATTAGCATTTGATGCTTGGTAAATGCTTCTCTCGCTCCTCACAACCTTGAGAGGTATTTCATTACCATCAACATAATAGCGCCCACTCGCAATACGGTAAGCATACGAATCTAAGGTTCTCTCGGGCTGCGCCAATATAACCCTTGCGAAGTCGACAACAGGCTCTACCGTCCACTTTTGGTTAGGACTCAACCGCGGCGGCAATGCGAGTTGAAGACCTACCACGCCTCTAGTGGCATTGGGCCTGTCGAGCTCGTTCAAGAAGTCCAATGTGCTCTGGCCCGTTTCAAAAATCCTGATGTCAATAATCTCTTTTTCTTCCAAAAGGTCCAGCACGCAAACGATTAGAAATGTGGATCCTGCCCCTAGGGATGCTACTTCTGAGAAGCTTTCAGGGTTTACTCGCAAGGTCGTCATAGCTCTCTCCCAACGAAAATGAACACTATAGATTGTAGCACTATAGGATTCAAAGAGGCTTCATCATTCCTTTTGTGGATCAAATACGCAAATGGAGCTCAAAACAGCCCTCGCTCAAGCGCTACGCAAAACTAGGACTAGCCGAGGCCTGACCCAGGAGGATTTTGGCGATGTCAGCAGCCGTACCTATGTAAGCTCTCTTGAGCGCGGCCTCAAGAGCCCCACCCTCGATAAGCTGGTCGAGCTGGCGACACGTATGGACGTGCACCCGCTATCCCTACTTGCAGAGGCCTTTTTGCTGATCGACAATGAGCCCGACATCGAAATGCTGTTCTCCCGAATCCGTCAAGACCTACATCGGCAGTGAACCGATGGCAAAGCAAAGGCCTCTACGCACGCAATATCCGATAACTGTCAGACCCGGATATTGCATAGCACCTCATTCGAAAGCATCCTTGATAGATCTGCAACCTCGTCTGAGTAGCCCATGCGCGTAGATCCACAACATCTTTTTGATACCTTTGGGAAATTTAACCAACTCAGTTTTCTCGGGGTGCATCAGGAACTACCATTGGTTCTTGATTATCTGAAACGATTCGCTCCTGATTGTAAGGCCTTAGAGAGCTACCTTGTGGTGCGAAGTTTTTTACGCTCATATGCCGGCAACCAGACGACATTCAACTCGTTTCGCACACATGTCGAGCGTCTCTTGCTCTGGTCCCAGATCATAGCGAAAAAATCCATTCTTGATATTCGTCGTGTAGATGCTGAAATGTTCATGGAGTTTTGCCTACAGCCTCCAGCAGAATGGGTAGGACCAGTAGTGAAATCGAGATTGTTCGTCTGGGGGGCGAAAACGACTTGAGTCAGATGATTATGTTGTGAACAAAGACTGGAGGCCGTTCAGTAGTACGGCTAGCAAACGAGATCGTAAAATCGCTGTAGAGTCGTCGAAAGACCTTCCAATTCGCCCCTACCAGATGGCGCAAGGATCGATTGCGCAGGTGGTAGTTTTTTTCAGCATGCGATGGACGAAGGCTTGACCGAGTCGAATCCTTTCCGCGCAATAAAACAAAAGTCCATCATAAACAACGTGCGGTATTGGACGTTTCCGCACAATCGCTTACAGAGCTTCAGTGGAGTTTCGTTATCGACTGTGCAGAGCAGATGGCTGCGGAGGATCCGAGACACGAACGCACTTTATTTATTGTGGCAACTATCTTTTCGATGTATCTCAGGATCTCTGATTTATTCGGCAGAGAAAACTGGCGCCCCTCAATGGGTGACCTGCGCTGAGATACTGTTGGCAACTGGTGGTTTCATGTTGTCGGAAAGGGAAATAAAGCAGCCCGAATTAGCGTGCGCGATGACTATGTTGATTGTTACTTAACTCGATATCGCCGCTATTTAGGACTTTCTCCCCTGCCCTCACCTCAAGACGTTTGCCCCCTAATTGGAACGCTAAATGGTCGCGGCGGCCTGTCTGATCGCTACATCCGATCTTTGCTTCAAGTAGTGTTTGTCCGTGCACTAAAACGAATGCAGGAGGAAGGCTGGAGCGACGATGAAATTGATCAACTTCGCTCGGCATCACTACACTGGCTTCGTCATACATCCGCTACTTTCGATGCGCCTTTGCGAGATATGAAGGACTTGCAGGCAGACCTTAGGCACAACAGCCTAAGTACTACCCAGAATATTTATTACAATAGCCTGGATGAGCAGCGAGCTTCGTCTATGAAAGGGCTTAAAATTCGAAAATAGCCGATCGGTCATTAATCAAACTCGAACTGCTTGCCTCAGGTCGTCGCAACCGAGCACCGGTTACGGCTACGGCTACGGCTACGGCTACGGCTACGGCTACGGCTATGCTTGTGCTCAAGATGAGTATTTTGCTAGCACTCCAACTGATTAAGTGGACCGGTTGAAATGAAACCCTGCAAAGGTTCCCGGCGGGAGCTTGACCAAATCTGGTCCTGCAGAGAACTTAGCTCGCAGTCCGCTGGAATCGACCGAAGCGCCTGCGTCGTCTGATCATATACGTAAACGTGAAAGCCCAGCTGCAGTGCACGAGACATCTGCCGATGCCAGTAGAATTTCCCATCGCCTGTGATCGCGTCCTCGCCTAATAGCAGGTCATAGCGCGGGAGGATGTAGCCGAAAAGCACAGTTCGCGAAATTTCGGAAAGCGCTAGAGAATGACGCGTACTTGCCGATCGCCAGACCCGATGTCTCGCAAGGTATCGGCTACTGACTTCAGGAGCGCTGAGCAGTGTGACTTTGGTGTAAAAAGCCACGGAAGCCTCGGCATCGTCTACCAAAGCGATCTCGAAATCGTTGGCACTGCCTTCATGCGGCCGATGGTCGACGCGTATCAAACGGTAGCCAGGCTGAGCACTGTAGCCCGCGGTTTCACCGATATCGCTGATCCCGTCGACCCGAGTAAGGCCGGCGTAAAACGCAGAATTACCGGCAGTGCGTGTGAGCAGCTCCGGCAGTTCAGGGAGCGCTTTAGTAGCAAGGTACATAGTGGTGTCTCGATGAGAGCCTGATTCCATCTGCAACCCTAATGGAAACTCCAAGACTTCACAAACCCTCACGATGGGGTACGTACTGGTGTTTCTGGAATCCCATTATTGAGTGGCTCAATTCAACAGTCCAGGCTAGCGCGCTCATGCGATGTCCAGGCCAAGCCGCTCCCTCAGCACTTGCTTCCCGTACGCTTTTCCGATTTCCAGCATCACTGCCAAACTCACCCCTCCGGCTTTCTCAGCGCCAGCTTTGGTGAGGCGCCACACCTCGGTGTCCCGAATCGTGTCTAAGTATTCGTGCCCTCTGATGGTCAGGCGCTGGGGGCGCCAGTCGAAGTCATCCATCGCGGACAGATCCTTTGCAGCCAATAAGCCAGCCTCATGCAGTAACATGACGTGATAGGAAACTACGCTATGGGTCTGATCATCGAACTCAAGATCAATCCACGAATCAGGTGTCTGGTCGCTCTCTTCCACTGCAAGCAGAATCTGACGAATCAATTCTTTATCTAATCTCAAGGAATCGTTCCCCCGTCTCCTTTTTCCTGGTTGTGAACAGCTGGCATTCTAAATCGGATGGCATCGTAAATGCGCAATGCCTCTCCACTGGTCTTGGCATGCACGATGTAATGAGCGTTAGTCACGGTTCCCAGTAAGGAATAATGGATTGTCCTGGCTTATCAAGCACAATAGCGACGCTCTGCTGTGCCCGGGTTACCGCCACGTAAAACGTCGCCGCTGGGCCAGGGTCAAGCGACTTACCTCGCTGCAGAAAAGTTGCGATTGGGCCTGTTGCGATGATCAGCACGCGCTCGTAGGTTGCACCCTTGGCGACCTTGAAGTTGATGTAATTCAGGTCGAACGCAGTGCCCGACCTTACGTTCACGCGTAGACACTGAGGGTTAAATCTCTCCACATATGCATGAACGTTACGCTTGGCGAGCAGAAATACACCGTCATGATCAGTCGTAACCTCGTTGAGTGACTCCGTTCTAGGGAAGCCCCACACGGGATTGAAGATGGTGTCTGAGAAGCTCGCAATACCAGGTGTACAGCGCCACGTCGTGTTTCGAAATTGAATCTCGAGCTCTCCTCGTCTCTGCTTGCTGAGGAACCACGCTAGGGCCTTGGCGTAGGCATATTGCTTGTTCTTCCGGCTTCGAGGGCTTGTCGATAGCACTGATTGCCGAATATCGCCAACCATCCGGATGTCGATACGGGACGTGAACAGTTTCTCTAAAAGCTCCCAGTCCCAGCCGCTGAGATCTTGAACCTCATCCACTAGGATTTCGTCGTATAGGCTCTCCAATCTGTAGAACAGAGCACCGTTGCTTTGCTCCACAAGAAGGTTGGCTAGTTTGCCGAGCTCAGCCGCATACAACGCACCAGAGGGGTTAAAAAAACGTTCTTCGCCCGTTGCGAAGCGGTTGGGGAGCCCTTCATAGTCGAAGCCTTGTACGCGTCGACCTGGGAAGACAAAGGGCAGGAAAGGCCGAGCAAAATGCCGAATGAGTAGTGTGAACCACCCCATCACTTCCACATTGGTCTGTAGACCAATTGCTTTCGCCAGGCGTTCTGAAAGCTCGTGTTGATTTCGCTGGGTGTACGTCACAACCAATACTCGACGAGTAGGCGCCAATGCGGCGCAATGCTCAACCAGGCCCTGAGTTTTGCGAGATCCCGCAACGGCGAGGGTTAGATGGTTAGCCATGGATAAAGGCTGCCGCTGCTGCCATGTACGTCGGTGCGACAATACGCTGCCTACTTTCAGCGATTCGAATGGCGGCCTCTGTTTTCTCTCTGGTCATCCACACTTCGACGCGAGCGTCAGTCCGAATACCCAGAATATCCCGGAGTGCAGCCTCTCCATTGTGATGAATAAGTTGAGGTTCCAGTGTGTACCCGTGATCCACATCGCCGATGAAGAGCTCTCTGTGCTCTCCATCAAGCCACTCCTCAACGTCTTCTCGAAGTGCTGCGGGATCCTGGCCGTCGTTGTCCCTCAAAACTGCAACCCTCTTGCCGAGTCGGGAGCAGAGCTCGAGGCATCGGGCCAGTGAGAGGCTGCGCATGCTGAGGACATCAATGCCACATGCCATCGGTGTCATCTGATAGCGATCATGGAAGATCCGCTCAAAAATGATCTCGTCGGACGGCCCCTCGACGAGAACCAGTTTGTCCGCGAGCGCCATCCGAAGCGTATCGTAGCCCGGAAGCTTCTTGTAATACCCCACGGTTTCCGGAGTTAGCCCCGTGATCGTTGTGACTGCATCCCGATTGATCAGCATCAGAGAATCTAGCCCCAGCCTATTGAGCACGTAGGTGCTGTGAGTGCTGATGAACAACTGCTGTTCTTCCCCTGCGAGCCGCTCAATGCGGTTCAAAAGCTTGACCATGCTGGTGTGGGAAAGGTGGTTTTCCGGCTCCTCGATCATCACCACCCTGGTGCGATCGGCATGTCGGCCCATTGCCAGAGAGATTTTGATGGTGGCCTGCTGGCCTTGCCCAGCCATCGAGAACGGCAAATTGTCTATGTGCGGTGCGACAGCCGACTCCCACGATGTCCTGGTTGTCTGATCCATGGCCACCTTGTAGTGGTCAACTCATCCCGGACACGGTTTTGAGTTTTTCTTCTGCTTTCGCTGGAGCTAGTCCATCGTTGAACTGATGAGGCCGGATCCAGTTGTAATGGCCCATTAGGTATTGGCCAATGTC
>Ga0308172_1000085_pt1 | contig 188304 bp, 179 predicted proteins | sample PhyGR2_FD_202134 | JGI IMG/M metagenome (GOLD analysis project Ga0308172, IMG submission 202134) | Phyllosphere microbial communities from UC Gill Tract Community Farm, Albany, California, United States - DLSLSG.R2 | ecosystem: Host-associated > Plants > Phyllosphere > Unclassified | place... | reverse complement strand
ATGTGATTTCTCGCATGGTCACTTGTGATGCTGATAATCTTTCTGACTATCAGTCCGTACTCACAAGCACCCACACGAATTGCTTGATTCGATTTGTTAAAGAGCGTTTGGCTAAGAGTGTTTCGTCTCAACCGAGGCGCGCATTCTACGCTTTCCTCATTGCCTGTCAAGCGTTTATTTTGAAGTTTGTTTCGAAAAACTCGTTCAACTTCAAAGGCTTGCAGTCGTCCAGCGCGTCAACTTGATGCCCGACTGCGCTGGAGTGGGGCGAATTATAGACACTAATTTCTCAGCGTCAAGCATTAATCTTCTCCGGATGTCATTTCAGGGGAACGCCTAACGCGCTGTTGCTGTCTCTCTCACCATTGCGCACTATAGTGCGCAAAAAACACCCTCAGGTAATTCGCCCTCATGACAAAACCGCCTCGCAGCCTGGCTTCGGTGCTGTTCCCAATAGGCCTGCTGCTCATCGCCATGGCATCGATTCAGACCGGCGCTTCAATCGCCAAAAGCATGTTCCCGCTCATTGGCGCACAAGGCACGACCTCACTGCGCCTGATTTTCGCCACCCTGATCATGATTGCACTCTTAAGGCCATGGCGGGCGCGCTTCAATACTCGCACCCTGCGCAACGTCGTGATCTATGGCTTGGCGCTCGGCGGCATGAATTTCCTCTTCTATATGTCCTTGCAGACGGTGCCGATTGGCATCGCGGTGGCCCTCGAGTTCACCGGACCACTGGCAGTGGCAATATTTGCCTCACGCCGCGCAATCGACTTCATCTGGATCGCGCTGGCCATTTTCGGTCTACTGATGTTGCTGCCCGCAGGCCATGGCGGAGAGGCGCTGGACCCACTGGGCGCCTGCTACGCAATCGGCGCGGGGGCGTGCTGGGCACTCTATATAGTCTTCGGCCAACGGGCTGGTGCTGAACATGGCGTGCAAAGCGCAGCGCTGGGGGTGCTGGTCGCAGCACTGTTCATCGCACCGATTGGCATCGTGCATGCCGGTAGCCTGCTGCTGACGCCCGCGGTCATCCCCATGGCGATCGCTGTGGCGGTATTGTCTACCGCCCTTCCCTATAGCCTGGAAATGGTTGCGCTCACGCGCATGCCCGCGCGCACCTTCGGCACCCTGATGAGCATCGAGCCTGCCTTCGGCGCCTTGTCCGGGCTGCTGTTCCTGGGCGAAGTGCTGTCATTTACGCAATGGCTCGCCATCGGCGCAATCATCGCGGCCTCCGTAGGCACGACTCTGTCCATGCGCCATGGCCCAGGACCCGCGATAGTTGCCGATTGACAGGGAAAAACTTTCATCGGAGGCTGCGTGGGTGTTGTGGCGTCACCGCTCGCTGATTAAGCTGTCCCAGCGCAGTCGAATAGGGACGCTGTACTCTTCAGGACGAACCCGAGCGAAAACGACGGACCCAGCCAGCTGATCCGTCCTGCATTTAAGGACAGGAATGAAACGTATTTTGCTCATCCTGGCCATCTTGGCTATTGCTGGATGTGCCGCCACGGCTAAGACCGAGGTCAAACGGGGCAAGAAAGGCCTGCATATCAATTGCTCTGGCCTGTCTTCTTCATGGGACAACTGCTACAGCAAGGCCGCGAGCGCCTGCACCACCCGCGGGTACCGCGTCGTCGCCCGCTCAGGCGACAGCGACGAAGAGGACGGCGATTATCTATTCGGGATCAACCCTGCCGGCTACACCAGCCGCAGCATGATCGTCATTTGCAAATGACCGGGGCAGCCTGTTGGCTGCCCTCATCCACTAAATTGCCACGGTACGTGACAGCAGCCAGGCCAGCGCCTTTCCTTCCAGGAGCGGAGCCAATCGCTCTCGCACCGTGGAGTGGTACGTATTGAGCCAGCAAACCTCTTGCTCAGTCAGCCGCTCCAACAACAGACAACGCGTATCGATGGGGCACAGCGTCAACGTCTCGAAATCGAGAAATTCACCGAATGCACTGCGCCCGACGCTTCGCGCGGCTACCAGGTTTTCAATACGTACCCCCCATTGCCCAGGCCGGTAGGTGCCAGGCTCGATTGAGCTGATCATGCCTTCCTGCATGGCGGTCTGGGGCGTGGGCGCTGCCAGATAGGCGATCACCTGGGGCCCTTCATGAACATTGAGGAAATAGCCCACGCCATGGCCTGTGCCGTGGCCGTAATCGACCTGGTCGGCCCAGATTGGCGCACGGGCTATGGCATCAAGCATGGGCGACAACACGCCACGCGGGAAGGTCGCCCGCGACAGCGCAATCATGCCCTTGAGCACACGGGTACAGTCGAGCTTCTGCAAATCGCTCGGTTGCCCGATGGGGACCATACGCGTGATATCCGTCGTCCCACCGAGGTATTGGCCGCCTGAGTCGATGAGCAGCAGGCCGTCGCCCTCGATCACCGCGTGTGACTGATCGGTGGCCCGGTAGTGGGGCATCGCACCATTGGCATTAAACGCCGCAATGGTAGAGAAACTCAGTGAGACGAAGCCCGGCCGCCGGGCGCGCGCCGCAGTGAGTTGCTCATCGACGGTCAGCTCGGTCACCACCTGGCTCCCTCGCGCTTCTTCAAACCAGGCGAAAAACTCACACAAGGCGGCGCCGTCCTGTTCCATCGCCCGACGAACATGCTCAAGCTCGCCCTCAGCCTTGCACGCCTTGCTCAGGGTGCTGGGATTCGGGCCTTCCACGAGCACTACGCCTTCTGCAAGCGGCTCAAGCAATCCGCACGTCACCCGCGCCGGGTCCACCAACAAGCGATTTCCAGGTGACAGTTGACCAAGCGCGCGGGCGGCCTCGCTGTAGTCTCGTACTTCGATGCCATCCTGGCGCAGCGCCTGACGCAGGGGCTCATCGACTTTTGCCGAGGCGATGAAAAGCTGCGCACGCTGCGCATCGATCAGGGCAAACGCCAGAAACACCGGATTGTAGGACACATCACTGCCGCGCAAGTTGAACAACCAGGCAATGTCATCCAAGGTGGCGATGAAATGACTGTCCGCGCCTTTAGCCTGCATCGCCTGCCGCACCCGTGCCAGCTTCTGCGCACGGCCCACCACCGCGTATGGCGCAAGATGTGAGTACACCGGGCTGGACGGTAGCGCCGGCCGGTCGCTCCAGACGCGGCCCAGCAGATCCTGGTCAGTCACCAGCCTTGCGCCTCGTTGGCCAAGGCGCTCTCGCAATTGGCGCGCCGAAGCCAAGGCCATCGCACGACCATCCACACCCGCGCAACCTTGTGGTTGAACCTGTTCGGCCAACCAGTCCAGCGCGCCCGGCTGCCCGGGTGACAATTTCATCAATTCGATGCCGCTACCTGCCAGCTCTCGCTCAGCCTGCTCCCAATAGCGGCTATCGACCCATAGCCCGGCAAACTGCTGGGTGATGACCAGGGTGCCAACCGAACCGGTGAAGCCCGACAGCCATTGGCGACCTTGCCAATACCCTGGCAGATACTCGGAAAGATGAGGGTCGGCCGATGGAACCAGCAGGGCATCAAGCCCTTCTGCGGCCATGGTCGCACGCATCGCGGCAAGACGCTGGGCTGTGGTCTGTTGGGGAGTGGTGTGCACGATCATGCCCTTTTCTGTGGCGACATCGGTTATGCCTGAGCAATTGATGATGGAATAGCTACCCGCGTACTGCAATCAGCAATTGCTGGGCTACACGCCTCTGGGAAAGGTCCTACGCCGGACTGTACCGCCGATCCTGCCATGCTGAACTTAACCAAGGTCCCGGATTCAGAGGCAGTACAGTCTCCCTGCAAGGCGGATCGCCATGCCCAATGCCTGTCAGCACAAACAAGGCGTCGTGATACTCGACACTCGCCCCCATACCCCCGATCACGAGCACGCCGTCTACCGCAAGCTATCGGAAGGCTTCGCACAGCTGCTGGGTTGCCCCGTGGTTGACCTGAACGGACCGCCAGAAGCGCACGCCTCCTATTACTACATGCTCACACAGCCGTTGGTTGACCCGGCCCATCTGACAGCCCTTGGCATAGAGAGCGAGGCCGACTTTTTCGGCGGTGCCGTCGCCCACCCCTTTATGGCCACCAAAGCCATTTCGCATCCTCTGCCGCCAGGTGCTCCACCGAAGCCTGATTGGCCTGAAGCATTTGCGCGGCAGGCGTGCGAGGCGCTGCTCAAGGGCTACACCGTGTTTGACAAGGCCACCGCACGGCGCGCGGCTCAACTACTATTGGTGGAGGGGCCCGCACGACTCAAACCCGTGCGCGCATGCGCGGGTCGAGGGCAAGTGGTGTTTTCTACGCTTGAGGAATTCGAACCCCTGCTCTGTTCAGTGGATGACGAAGAACTCATGACCTGGGGCCTGGTGCTGGAGCAGAACCTGAACAACGTCGAGACGTTCAGCGTCGGCCAGGTACGGGTTGCAGGATTGGTGTGCAGCTATTACGGCACACAACAACTGACCCAGGATCACCAAGGTATCGAGGTGTACGGCGGCTCTGACCTGACCTTCGTACGAGGAGGCTTTGCGTCTCTGCTGGGCGAGCCCTTGGAAGACAGCGTTCGCCTGGCGATCGAGCAGGCAATGGCTTATGACCAGGCTGCCGAACGACACTTACCTGGCTTCATCGCCTCACGCCGCAATTACGACATTGCCCGCGGCACCGACACCAAAGGTCAGATCCGCAGTGGCGTGCTGGAGCAATCCTGGCGGATGGGCGGTGCCAGCAGCGCCGAATTGCTCGCCCTGCAGGCATTCGCTGCCAACGGCCTGGTCAATCGAGTGCGCGCTAGCACCCACGAAGTGTTTGGCACGCCCGCGCTACCCGCGCACGCTACTCTCTTTTATCAAGGAAATGACAGTGAACTCGGACAACTCACCAAATACGCGCAGCTCCGACACGTTGGCCATTCAGAGTGAGACGATAGAGTTGCCGGTGAACGGGGATACCATCTGCGCGACCCTGGTCAGCCCCGGCAGCAAAATCCCCGGCATCCTGTTCGTCCACGGCTGGGGCGGTAGCCAGCAACGCGATCTTGCCAGGGCGCGGCACATCACAGGACTTGGCTGCGTCTGCATGACCTTCGATCTTCGTGGCCATGAGAAAACCCAAAGTCAGCGTCTGACAGTGACGCGAGAGCAGAATCTGCAGGACCTGCTGACGGCCTACGACCGGCTGGTCAGTCACCCCACCGTGGACGCCAACGCCATCGCCGTGATCGGCAGCAGCTACGGCGGCTACCTGGCCACCTTGTTGACATCAATGCGCCCGGTCCGCTGGCTGGCCCTGCGGGTACCGGCCATGTACTGGGACGAGGAGTGGAATACGCCCAAGCAGTCCCTGGACCGACAACGGCTCAATGACTATCGCCGTCGCCCCCTGGCGCCATCTGACAACCGCGCACTGGCTGCTTGCGCCGGGTTTGGCGGCGATGTTCTGCTGGTGGAGTCCGAGCACGATGATTACGTACCCCACAGCACGCTGATGAGTTACCGCTCAGCCTTCAGCAGTGCCCACTCGCTCACCCACCGGATCGTCGAGGGCGCCGACCACGGCCTGTCCACCGAAGAAAGCCAGAAGGCCTACAGCGCACTGCTGGCGGCATGGATCAGCGAAATGGTCATTGGTGCTCGCCTGGACCGCTATCCCCACTACGCACCCTGGTACGCATGAAGCTCACACCATCTGGCAGTACAACGCTCCGTCAGGATGGCGAGCCAGACTCCGCAGCGCCGTGAAGGCAGTGAAGTTCACGGCGCTGGCATGATACTGCTGGAGCATGCTCAGAAACGACCCGTCCAGCACTTGCTCGATGGCCGCCTCACCGGCCTCCCGGTTGGTCCACTGCAGCGACTGCAACACACGGCAGCCATCTTCGCTGGCCTGGACACTGACCGCCCGCAGGTCTTCACAGCCTGCTGCCAATGACTCACTGCGCAGCACCAGTGCCTGGGCCAATGCCTGCTGAAAGACGACGGCGACCCGATATTCGATCATCTGGGTGTACCAGATGGCAGGGACACTTCCTGACATCAACAACCTCCTGACAAGGGATACACATCGCAATGCCCGGAAGGTTAAAACCTCAACCAATCTCGAGGTCAAGAGGTTCGCTATCCATTTCAACCTGCCCTCCAGGCTGTGGTGCCACCACCTGCCGCCGAAACGCACTGGGGGTGACACCTGTAGCGCGCTGAAAGACCTTGCGAAACGCCCCCGCGTCCCGATAACCCACATCCCAGGCGATCTGGTCGACTGTCCTGCGCGTGAACTCCAGCAGACGTGCTGCCCGGCACACCCTTATCTGCTGACAGTACTCGGTAGGGCGCAACGCTGTGGCCAAGCGAAACCGCCTCAAGAACGTGCGTGGTTCCAGGCAGGCGCGCGCCGCCATCGCTGCGAGGTCCGCCGTGCGTGCGCCTGTAGCTTGTAACCAGTGCTGAACCTTCAGGACGGCTTCATCGCCATGATCGAGCAACGGGTTGAGGCGAGAACCGGGCAAAGCGTCAGGTACCGGTTCTACTGCCAGGAAGTTCGCGGTGTCGGCTGCAACGGTATTGCCCATGAAGCGCTGCACCAGGCACAGGCCCAAAGTGGTCCATGCCATCAGGCCAGCGGAGCTGACGATATCGCCGTCATCGAGCAACGCCTGTTGAGCCTCGGCCCTGGCGTGCGGGTAACGCGCCTCGAGTATCTGCACATGATTGCGGTGAGCGCATGCAGTGCGTCCATCCAGCAGACCACAGGCCGCAATGAAGAATACCCCGATGCACACGCAGGCCAGAACGGTGCCCTCCTGATGCAATCGGCACAAAGCCGAACGATGGCGAACCAAGCAGGCGTCGTCGGGAATGGCATGCAGGCTTGGCGGGATGATCAGAACACGCAGTCGAGCATCACTGGCATCCCCTAGTGGGGGCTCAGCCAGCATCTCCCCCTCCGCACCCACACGCCATACGCTGATACGTACACGAGGCGCCTGGGCCGCACCCAAGGTGTCAGCCATGCGGTTAGCCGCGGCGAACAAGTCTTGCAGGCCGTGGATCGCTGCCTCTTGTGCATCGGGATAGCGAAGCAGGCCAATCTCCAGAAAACGAGCCATGTCAGTTTTGCCCCGCATAGTGTCTTTCGCGCCGATTCACGCCTATCGCGCGACAGCCTATAACTAAGCAACCGCCAAAACCACTGCCCTTGGAGGCAACATGAGCACCCATGCACTGATCATCATCGATATCCAGAACGACTATTTCCCAGGCGGAAGGTGGCCATTGGAGGGCGCCGAGCGCGCCGCTGAAAATGCGGCCCGCCTGCTCCAGGCTGCGCGCGATGCAAAAGACTTCGTCGTGCACGTACGCCACGAGTTCGACAGCGCCGACGCTCCCTTCTTTGCCCCAGGCTCTTCGGGCGCAGCCATTCACCCGCGTGTTCACCCGTTACCTGGAGAGGCTGTGATTCTCAAGCACAAGGTCAACGCTTTTCTCTCGACCGATCTTGCGCCGACGCTCGAACGCCAGGGTATCAAGTCGCTGACCGTCGTGGGCAGCATGAGCCACATGTGCATCGATGCGGCGGTGCGCGCAGCAGCCGACCTCGGGTATGTCGTCACGGTCGCCCATGATGCCTGCGCCACCCTGGCCCTGGAGTTCAACGGCAAATGGGTACCTGCTGCACAGGTGCATGACGCATCGATGGCGGCCCTGGCGTTCGCCTATGCCTCGGTGCGCAGCACTGATGCACTGCTCGAAGAAGCTGCCGGTCGCACCTGATCGGCCTTCGGCCAGTACGGCCCTCAGATCACAACGTTGCGTACGAACTTCACTGCCACCGCGCCATCGTTGCGATAGGCGTAACGGCAATTGCTGGCGAATACGTGAAAGCGGCCCTGCTCGAGTCGGTGCTCGACATCCTCGATGATCAGCGTCAGTACACCTTCGACCACGTAGATCTGCTCGCTCCAGCCTTCGGCATCCGCCTCGCTGCGATAGTGCTCGCCGACCGCCAGCGTCCATTCCCACAGCTCGACTTCACGACGGGCCATGCTGCTTGCCAGCAGGATGGCCCGGCTTTGCGGATGTTCACCCGCCCAGGCCAACTCTTCGATACGACCAGGGTTACGCTGGTCAGGCGCCTGGATCAATGTACTGAACGCCACCCCGAGCGCCTCGGCGATGAGGTCGAGCGTGGTTAGGCTGACATTTTTTTCGCCCGCCTCAATCGCCACCAGCATGCGACGACTGACACCTGAACGCTCGGCCAAGGTTGCCTGGCTGATGCCAGCCACATTGCGCAGCCTGCGAACGTTCAAGCTCACGTGTTGCAGCACCGAAGCGCGATGCGAAGTGTCGTTGTGCACTATATTGCTCATCCCTAGTTGTTGCGCAGTATACTGCCCACTTTGCGCCGATTGTGCGCCCTGTCCTACGAGCCTGCAACCGCATGAATCAGTCACGCCCGCAACGCCCCACGTTTTCGTTCCGTCTCAGCAAATCCGAGTGGGTGCTGGTGTTCATCACCATGCTCTGGGGCGGTACCTTCCTGCTGGTGCACAACGTGATGGCCGTCAGCGGCCCCATGTTCTTCGTGGGTTTGCGCTTTGCCGCGGCTGCCCTGTTCGTCGGCATGGTCTCGGCGCGCGCCTTGCAAGGGTTGACCCTTGTCGAATTCAAGGCGGGCCTGTGCATTGGCGTGTTGATCATGTTGGGCTACGGCTTGCAGACCATGGGCCTGCAGACGATCAGCAGCAGCCAATCAGCGTTCATCACGGCGCTTTACGTGCCCTTCGTACCCTTGCTGCAATGGCTGGTACTGGGCCGGCGCCCGGGCCTGATGCCCAGCCTTGGGATCGGCCTGGCGTTCGTTGGCCTGGTGCTGCTTGCCGGCCCGCAGGCCGGTAGCCTGCACATGAGCGAAGGCGAGCTGGTTACACTGTTCAGCGCCATCGCTATCGCGGGCGAAATCATTCTGATCAGTCGCTTTGCCGGGCGCGTCGACGTTCGCCGCGTTACCGTGGTGCAACTGGCAACGGCCTCGGTGCTGGCATTCATGATGATGCTGCCTACCCAGGAATCGGTACCTGACTTCTCCTGGCTTTTGCTGAGCAGTGCGATTGGCTTGGGCCTGATGAGCGCGGTGATCCAAGTGGCGATGAATTGGGCACAGAAATCGGTATCACCCACACGGGCTACGCTGATCTACGCCGGTGAGCCAGTCTGGGCCGGCCTGGTCGGACGGATAGCGGGAGAACGCCTGCCGGGATTGGCACTGTTAGGCGGCCTGCTGATCGTCATCGCCGTGGTCATCAGCGAGTTGCGAGTGCGCCGCAGGCCAGAACCTGCCGATACCGAACTTGCACAGAATGAACGTCAACTCAAGACCGGTCTCTAAAGGTCCGACTGTCCTTTGTAAAAAACTGTTATAAAAAAACAGCCTGTCACAGCCCTTTTGTAGGATTCTGCGACAGGTTGTGTGTTGGTCGATGACCCGTCCGGCACGTATGATCCTTGGAAAACCTCTCAGAATAGAACTCTATGTCTTTGATAGTGCTATTGCTTCTGCCGTTCGTGGGCAGTTTGCTGGCAGCCGCGCTGCCGCACAACGCACGTAACGCCGAGTCCATACTCGCCGGGCTCGTGGCCTTGGTCGGCACCGTCCAGGTAGCACTTCTCTATCCACAGGTGGCCCATGGCGGTGTCATCCGTGAAGAATTCCTGTGGCTGCCCAGCCTCGGGCTCAACTTCGTGCTGCGCATGGACGGCTTTGCCTGGCTGTTCTCACTGCTGGTGCTGGGCATCGGTACGTTGGTGTCTCTGTACGCGCGCTACTACATGTCGCCACAGGACCCGGTGCCGCGATTTTTTGCCTTCTTCCTTGCATTCATGGGCGCAATGCTGGGGCTGGTGCTGTCGGGCAACCTTTTACAACTGGTGTTTTTCTGGGAGCTCACCAGCCTCTTCTCCTTCCTCTTGATCGGCTACTGGCATCATCGGGCCGACGCGCGCCGTGGCGCCTACATGGCGCTGATGGTTACCGGTGCCGGAGGCTTGTGCCTGCTGGTGGGGGCGCTGCTGCTCGGCCATGTGGTGGGCAGCTATGACCTGGACAAGGTCCTGGCTGCAGGTGACACCATACGCCAGCATGCGCTTTACCCAGTGCTGTTGCCCCTGATCCTGATCGGCGCCCTGAGCAAGAGCGCGCAATTTCCCTTCCATTTCTGGCTACCGCATGCCATGGCTGCACCCACGCCGGTGTCGGCGTACTTGCATTCGGCAACCATGGTCAAGGCCGGCGTATTTTTGCTGGCGCGCCTGTGGCCAGTGCTGTCGGGTACCGACGAATGGTTCTGGATCGTCGGGGGTGCTGGTGCGCTGACGCTGCTGCTCGGTGCTTTTGCAGCGATGTTCCAGAATGACCTCAAAGGCCTCCTGGCCTACTCGACCATCAGCCATCTGGGCCTCATCACGCTGTTGCTGGGCCTGAACAGCTCGCTGGCCGCCGTCGCGGCGGTCTTCCACATTCTCAACCATGCAACCTTCAAGGCGTCGTTGTTCATGGCCGCTGGCATCATCGACCACGAAAGTGGTACGCGTGACATCCGGCGCCTGAGCGGCCTGGTCCGGCTGGTTCCCTACACAGCCACTCTGGCCATGGTCGCCAGCGCCTCCATGGCGGGGGTGCCGCTGATGAACGGCTTCCTGTCCAAGGAAATGTTCTTCGCCGAAACCGTGTTCATCACTTCCAGCGCCTGGGTCGAAGCCATGCTTCCGGTGATCGCCACCCTGGCCGGCACTTTCAGCGTGGCCTACGCGCTGCGCTTCACGGTCGATGTGTTCTTCGGCCCCACCGCCCAAGACCTGCCGCATACGCCACACGAACCCCCGCGCTGGATGCGCGCGCCGGTCGAGCTGCTGGTGCTGACATGCCTGGTGGTCGGTATTTTCCCCGCCCAGTCCGTAGGCCCGTTGCTGGCCGCTGCGGCACTGCCGGTGGTAGGGGGTACGCTACCCGAGTACAGCCTGGCCATCTGGCACGGCTGGAATGCGCCTTTGATCATGAGCCTTGTGGCCATGAGTGGCGGCGTGGTTCTGTACCTGCTGTTGCGCAAGCAACTGCGACGGGGCCGCTTCCCCTGCCCTCCCGTGATGGGCCGATTCGACGGCAAACGCCTCTTTGAGTACGGCCAGGTGCAGCTGATGCTGATGGCGCGGCGCATCGAGCACCTGCTTACCAGCCGGCGCCTGCAGGCGCAGCTGTTCATGCTGGTGGTAGCCGCCTTCCTCGCCGGCCTGACACCCATGCTTTACAGTGGCCTGACCTGGGGCGAACGGCCCAAGATCCCGGGGTCAGGGGTATTCGTCGCACTCTGGGTGATCGCCATTGCCTGTGCGATCGGTGCGGCGTACCAAGCCAAGTACCACCGTCTGGCGGCCCTGACCATGGTCAGTGTGTGCGGCTTGATGACCTGTATCACCTTTGTGTGGTTCTCCGCGCCTGATCTGGCCCTGACCCAGTTGGTCGTCGAAGTGGTGACCACTGTCCTGATCCTTCTTGGTCTGCGTTGGCTTCCACGTCGTATCGAAGGTGTGTCGCCTCTGCCCGGCAAGTTCGACCGCGCCCGCGTGCGTCGCTTGCGCGATCTGCTACTGGCGGTGTTGGTTGGCGCAGGGATGGCCGTGCTGTCCTACGCCATGCTCACCCGCCCTACGCCCAATGACATCTCATCGTTCTACTTGAGCCGCGCGCTGCCACAAGGTGGTGGTACCAATGTGGTCAATGTGATGCTGGTGGATTTCCGCGGCTTCGATACCCTGGGCGAAATCACCGTGCTGGTCGCGGTGGGGTTGACGGTTTTCGCGCTTCTGCGTCGCTTCCGCCCACCCAAGGAAAGCATGCAATTGCCGACCCAGCAGCGCCAGTTGGCACCAGATGTCGTCACCGACCTGATCAACCCGCGCCACGCTGCCGATACCGCACTGGGCTTCATGATGGTGCCCGCTGTACTGGTGCGCCTGTTGCTGCCAATCGCGCTGCTGGTGTCGATGTACCTGTTCATGCGTGGTCACAATCAGCCAGGCGGCGGCTTCGTCGCCGGGTTGGTGACTTCGGTGGCGTTCATCCTGCAATACATGGTCGCAGGCACCCAGTGGGTAGAAGCGCAGATGCGCCTGCGGCCCTTGCGCTGGATGGGCACCGGCCTGCTCTGCGCAACCTTGACCGGTGGCGGCGCCATCGTGTTCGGCTACCCGTTCCTGACCACCCATACGGCGCACCTGCACCTTCCTCTGCTCGGAGACATCCATCTGGCAAGCGCATTGTTCTTCGACGTCGGTGTGTTCACCGTGGTCGTCGGCTCGACCCTCTTGATACTCACGGCCCTGGCCCACCAGTCGGTACGTGCCTATCGCCCGGCCAGTCCAGGCAAGACCCGTAAAGCAGGAGCCGCCTGATGGAAGAAGTGATCGCAGTGGCCATTGGCGTGCTTGCCGCCTCCGGGGTCTGGTTGGTGCTACGCCCGCGCACCTATCAGGTGATCATGGGCTTGTGCCTGCTTTCCTATGGGGTCAACCTTTTCATCTTCAGCATGGGCAGCCTGTTCATCGGCAAGGAGCCCATCATCAAGGAAGGCGTGACCCAGGACCTGTTGCACTACACCGATCCGCTGCCACAGGCCCTGGTACTCACGGCAATCGTCATCAGCTTCGCCATGACCGCCCTGTTCCTCGTGGTGCTGCTGGCATCGCGCGGCCTGACCGGCACCGACCACGTAGATGGCCGGGAGCGTGAGGAATGAGCGGCATGAGCCAACTGATCGTTGCCCCTATCCTGCTGCCGTTGATTACAGCGGCAGTCATGTTGCTGCTGGGCGAAAAGCATCGATTGATCAAGGCACGGCTGAACCTGCTGTCGACCTTCGCCGGTCTTGGCATCGCCGTCAGCCTGCTGCTCTGGGTGCGTACCCAGGGCCAGGCAGAATCGATCGGCGTCTACCTGCCGGGCAACTGGCCAGCCCCGTTCGGCATCGTGCTGGTATTAGACCACCTGTCGGCGCTGATGCTGACCCTGACCGGCGTCATCGGGCTAAGCGCCCTGCTGTTCGCACGGGCACGCTGGGATGGCGCCGGTGCAAGTTTTCATGCGCTGTTCCAGATCCAGTTGATGGGGCTGTACGGCGCATTCCTGACGGCAGACCTGTTCAACCTGTTCGTGTTCTTCGAAGTGCTGCTGGCAGCTTCATACGGTCTTCTGCTGCACGGGTCCGGCCGCGCACGCGTGCGGGCCGGCTTGCATTACATCGCCGTCAACCTTTTCGCGTCGTCGTTGTTCCTGATTGGCGCGGCAATGCTGTATGGCGTGACGGGTACATTGAGCCTTGCGGACCTGGCCCTGAAGATTCCGCTCGTACCCGAGGCCGACCGCGGCTTGCTGCATGCAGGCGCAGCGATCCTCGCCATGGCGTTTCTGGTCAAAGCAGGCATCTGGCCCTTGAACTTCTGGCTCGTCCCAGCCTATGCGTCTGCCAGCGCGCCAGTGGCTGCACTCTTTGCGATCATGACCAAGGTAGGGCTGTATGCCGTGCTGCGGGTATGGACGTTGCTGTTCTCCGGGCAAGCGGGGGCATCGGCCCACTTCGGCGGGGATTGGCTGGTTTACGGAGGCCTGGCGACCCTGGCCATGGCGGCGGTGTCGATCCTGGCAGCGCAGCGCCTGGAACGCATGGCGGCGTTGAGTATTCTGGTATCGGCTGGGACCTTGTTGGGGGCGGTGGGCTTCTCACAATTGGCGTTGACCGGAGCAGCGCTGTTCTACTTGGTGAATTCTACCCTGGCCTTGTGCGCCTTGTTCCTTCTGGCCGAACTCATCGAGCGCTCGCGGTCTGCCAATGAGTTGCCATTGGACGAGGAAGAAGACGCCATGCCGGCCTTGCTGGAATCGCTTCACCCCCCAAAAGGCATCAACCTCGATGACAATCAGAAAGCCGTCATCGGGCAGGTCATTCCATGGACCATGGCATTTCTGGGCTTGAGCTTCATCGCTTGCGCGCTGCTGATCATCGGCATGCCACCGCTTTCAGGCTTCGTTGCCAAGCTCAACTTGATCAGTGCCCTGTTCAACCCCAACGGTCTGGGGGTTCCGAGCCCATACACACTGGGCGCCGCTGGCTGGGGCCTTGTGGCCTTGCTGGTCTTGTCGGGAATGGCATCGCTGATCGCTTTCGGACGCGTCGGCATTCAACGTTTCTGGAAACCCGAAGAGCGGCCCTCGCCGGTGCTCAGGCGTTTCGAATGCCTTCCGATCGTGATATTGCTGGGCCTGTGCATGCTGCTCAGCTTCAAGGCCGAGCCGCTGCTGCGTTATAGCCTCGACACCGCCGCCAGCCTTCAGGCGCCTGATGCCTATATCGATGCAGTCATGGCGGCGCAGCCGAAACCTGGCCCCACCTCGCTCGACGTTCAGGTGCAGCCATGAGCCGACTCTTTCCTGCCCCCCTGCTATCGGCATGCCTGTTCGGCCTGTGGCTGTTGCTCAACCTTTCGCTGAGTCCGGGTAACCTCATCCTGGCCGCTGTGTTGGGGACACTGGCTCCGCTGCTGATGGCGCCATTACGGCCGCAGCATGCCCACGTCCGACGGCCCTGGGTGATCGTCAAGCTGATCGGCCGGGTTGGGGTGGACGTCATCCTGTCCAACCTGCAGGTCGCTCGCGGCGTTCTGGGTGCTGGAAGGCGACCGCCTCGCTCAGGCTTCGTCCACATTCCCCTGGATCTGCACGAGCCCCATGGGCTTGCGGCGCTGTCCATGATCACGACGGTGATCCCTGGAACCATCTGGTCGGAACTGGCCCTGGACCGTAGCGTGCTACTGCTGCACGTATTCGATCTGGATGATGAAGCGGCATTCATCCAGCATTTCAAGGAAGTCTACGAACGTCCCTTGATGGAGATCTTTCAATGAGTGGACTGCTCGCCAACGCTGTTCTCGCCAGCTTGTTCATCTTTGCGCTGGCTATGTGCCTTACCCTGCTTCGGCTATTCCGAGGCCCTTCGGCGCAGGACAGGGTTCTGGCCCTGGATTACCTGTACATTCTGGCAATGCTGACCATGCTGGTACTGGGCATCAGGTATGCCAGTGACACCTATTTCGAAGGGGCCTTGCTCATTGCGTTGTTCGGTTTCGTTGGCTCCTTCGCCTTGGCCAAGTTCCTGCTGCGTGGTGAGGTGATCGAATGACCGAGGCACTCAATCTGCCGTTCTGGCTTGAGATGATCACAGCCATACTGCTGGTAGCTGGCAGCCTTTTCGCACTGATCGGTGCAATTGGTCTGTTGCGCCTGAAAGACTATTTCCAACGCATGCACCCCCCAGCACTGGCCTCGACCATCGGGGCCTGGTGCGTCGCGCTTGGCTCGATCATCTACTTTTCATGGCTGAAAGAGTCATTGGTGCTGCATGCATGGCTGATTCCCGTGCTGCTGTCGATCACGGTGCCCGTGACTACGTTGTTACTGGCGCGCGCCGGGCTGTTTCGCAAGCGTCAGGCCAAAGAGCCGGTACCCGAGGAGGTCAGCAGCGGTCTGGACCGTGGCAATTGACCGCAGTTAGCCTGGTTGCTCACTCAACTGCTGCAGTGCGCGTCTGACCATGGCGACGTAATGAGGCGGGCCTTGGGTATACAATTGGGCAGCTACCCAATCCAACCATCGCCCGCGCATCGCTTCACGGGCTGCGAGCAGCCGCTGCGCCTCGGCCATGGCGCGCGCCTGGTGCTCACGGTGATAGCGTTCCCGTGATCCAGGCGCTTGTTCTGGCAGCGTCACTCGCTTGCCTTGAACGTCGTCAGCTCACCCTTGCGCCATTTAGCAACCTTGCCGGTTACGGCTTTCAATAGCTTGCCGAGCCCTTCCTGAATTTGCTGCTCGGCGGCAAACACCAGCATCACGCCATGGCCTTCACGCAGTACGACCCCCTCGCCTTCCGGGACCGATACGAACGCGTAGTCGCCTATCCCATACACATTGAGCTTGATATCGCGAAAGCGCATTTCCAGCTTGCCGCCTTCGCGGCTGGGCAGCACGGCGGCACGAAAATGATCGCCGACTTTCAACTCAAGGCGCTGCTTGTCGTCGACCACCAGCGCACTTTCCGTGTCGATCTCAGCCATGTAGAGGCCTTCGGGGTTTTGCTCGGTGACATAGACGAATCGACCCTGGAACAACTGGGCCAGTTTCCCGCGCAAATCGCCAAGGACGAACAACGCGTGTGTATCAAGAGTGCTGACTGCCAATGAAGTAATCCTCAACCGTTTACAACCCGCCCTCGCAGGAGCTCGCGAAGCACGGCCATTTCAAATCGATAGGCAATGAGATTAATAAAACGCTGGGCGACATGTCTGTGCCCGCTGACGATGCAGCGTGCAGGATTTTTTACTCTAACGGCCGGCGTTGTTGTCGCTTACATACCCTTGGGCCATGCCCAAGCGCTGCCGGCGTAACGTCTGACATTGCATGCCCATGAAAATGCGATTCCGGATGGGTGCATGACCTTGGAGCCTGATGGCGGCTCACACACTATCATCGGCGGGATATCCGAAAACAGTGAAATCCTAGAGAGACGCCATGTTTTAACAGGCTTGCCGGTTACTGCGCAACTGCTCCAGGCGAATTGCATGGGGCGTTGCGGTTTGATGCCTGAAATGCAAAAAGCCCCACAAATCGCTCCATGGGGCTTGGCAACCTGAGCGGCTCAGGCCTGACGCTGATGGCGATCAAGCTGCTCGTGGCGCTCTTGTGCTTCGATGCAGTATTTGGTGGTTGGGCTGATCAGCAAACGCTTGAGACCGATCGGTTCACCGCTGTCGTCGCACCAGCCGAAGCTCTCGTCGGCGATACGGTCCAGCGCCATCTCCAGTTGGGGAAGCAGGCGCTGATCGCGATCGATGGCATTCACCAGCCAGCTACGCTCTTCTTCGACCGATGCTACATCGGCAGGATCCGAGGGGGTATCCAGGCCTTCGATGGTGGCACGGCTCAGCTCGATGCGTTCATGGGTCTCGACTTTCATTGCTTGTAGCAGCTGAGTGAAGAAGCTCAGCTGTTCAGCATTCATGTAGTCATCGGCCGGCATGGCCAGCAACTGTTCCTTGGTCATCGATTTCTCTATGAAAATAGGTGCATTTAGGCGATTCGTTTGCCGCCGACGCCTTGGCATCGGCAGCGGAATTTTTTCAAGCGCCAGTCGGCACTCTTCAACAAGGGGCGGCAGTCTAAGGCGCAGCGTCGCCTTGAGCAACAGCAAAATGGGGTGGCGTTGGCATTCGCTGCTTACAATCCGCCGGCCGGTGCTTGCGTCTGAAGGCCTAGGCGCGAGTTTGAGCAGCGCGGGTAGATTCGGGAACATGTTTACTGCAAGGCAGCGGTAACCTTAGAAACTATAATGCCGTGCTACCTGGATGGCGATGAGGGAGCGCTTCGCACTCCATCGCGGGACAAGCCCGCTCCTACAAAGGGCGCTTCATATACATGCCATTTATAAGCCTCACTGTAATAATCAATTACGAGGCAGCAACCACTGAGCGCACCGAAACTTCAAATTCAAGATCAACACGCCCATCCCGATCTTGCTCTTGCTCTTGCTCTTGCTTTTGCTTTTGCTTTTGCTTTTGCTTTTGCTTTTGCTTTTGCTTTTGCTTTTGCTTTTGCTTTTGATCTTCGCGACTTCAGAAGGCCGAACGCAGGTCTTGCGGAGGGAGGTGACAGGCATGGATGCCTGTCAAGCGCTGGGCCCCAGGATGGGGCCTGCAGCGCGGTCCTCCCGGGAGCAAGACCGAAGTGAGGGAACCCCGAAGCGCAGCGTAGGGGCCGTATGAATGGAGCGCAGCCTTTTTTGGTTACTTTTTGTGGCGTTTGACAAAAAGTAACTCGCCGTAAGGGCGAAAAGGTGATTAAGCGTCGCCATCGCAAATGGACTATGCTCTCTATCAATACCCACACAAACCCAATCAAACTTCCAACTTCCAACTTCCAACTTCCAACCTCAAACCTCAAACCTCAAACCTCAAAGCGTTGGCGCCTATATTGAGTTGGTATTCATTGGCGCGGGTGGCGCACAGTCACCCTTCCGCCCTTACGGCGGCTCACTTTTTGTCTTGTCAAAAAGTAAGCAAAAACCGCCTGCTCCTATCATCCGGCCCCTACGCTACGCTCCGGGGTTCCCTCGCTCCGGGCTTGCTCCCGGGAGGACCGCGCTGCAGGCCCCATCCTGGGGCCCAGCGCTTGACGGGCATCCATGCCCGTCACCTCCCTCCGCAAGCCCTGCGCTCGGCCTCCTGAAGTCGCGATCTGTGGCGCCTGGACTATCGCGCGCTTAGAAGCAAGAGCAACGGCAACGGCAACGGCAACGGCAACGGCAACGGCAATGGCAATGGCAATGGCAATGGCAATGGCAATGGCAGCATCAGCATCAGCATCAGCATCAGCATCAGCATCAGCATCAGCATCAGCATCAGCATCAGCATCAAGGATTGCAAACCACTTAGGCTATTTGGTCAATGCCTCCGATTCCAGCTGCCGCAGACGCCGCCCGTCCGGCAACATGATCTCAACGGTCGTCTCGGAGACCCGCCGCTCAGGCTGGACCGCCTGTTGCTGCGCCTTGCGCGCTTCAACCCTGCGCTCGATCATGCTGGGGTAGCGAGACGCCCACAGGCCAAGCGCAGCAACAAACAGGACCACCCACACTATCGCACCGGCATCACCCTGAGCGCGACGCCTCTTCATCCTTGAACCACCGTGCAAATCACTGCAAAACGCCCCCTGTCAACGATCCTTGAACTGCGCTTCACGCTTGGCAATGAACGCGGCCATGCCCTCTTTCTGATCTTCGGTCGAGAACGCCGCATGAAACACTCGCCGCTCGAACCGCACACCTTCGCTGAGCGTGACCTCGAACGCGCGGTTGACGCTCTCCTTGACCATCATGCTCACCGGAATGGACTTGGCAGCGATGGTGGCGGCCACGTTCAGCGCCTCCTGCAACAGCTCGTCCTGCGGCACGACACGCGCCACCAGCCCTGAGCGCTCCGCTTCCTCAGCACCCATCAGGCGACCGGTCAGGCACAACTCCATGGCTTTGGCCTTACCCACCGCACGGGTCAAGCGCTGCGTTCCACCCATGCCCGGCAACACCCCCAGGTTGATTTCCGGCTGACCGAACTTGGCATTGTCACCCGCCAGAATGAAGTCGCACATCATCGCCAGTTCACAACCACCGCCCAGCGCAAACCCCGACACTGCGGCAATGATCGGCTTGCGCCGATTGGCAATGCGGTCGGCATCGCTGAACAGGTCGTCCACGTAGATTTGCGGGTATTTGAGCTCAGCCATTTCCTTGATGTCTGCGCCAGCTGCAAACGCCTTCGCCGAACCTGTGAGCACCACGCAGCCAATGCCAGGGTCGCGCTCAAGCTGATCCAAGGCCTGGTTCAGTTCGCTGACGATCTGCGCGTTCAAGGCGTTGAGCGCCTGCGGGCGATTGAGCGTGATCAGGCCAACCTTGCCATGAATGTCCAACAGGATGGTTTCGAATGCCATGTGGTCTGCTCCTTCAAAGATTGCGCGCAATGACCATGCGCTGAATATCGCTGGTGCCTTCGTAAATCTGGCAAACCCGCACGTCACGATAGATGCGCTCCAGCGGGAAGTCGCTCAGATAGCCATAACCGCCCAGGGTCTGCAAGGCATGTGAGCAAACCTTCTCGGCCATTTCCGAGGCAAAGAGCTTGGCCATGGACGCTTCCATCAGCGCAGGCTGCCCCGCATCGCGCAAGGCGGCAGCGTGCAACACCATCTGCCGGGCGACGGCGACCTGGGTTGCCATGTCCGCCAACCGGAAAGCCACGGCCTGATGCTCGATCAGCGGTTTGCCGAAACTCTGCCGTTCCTTGGCATAGTCACGGGCCACTTCGAACGCGGCGCGCGCCATGCCTACGGACTGCGCCGCGATGCCGATGCGTCCGCCCTCGAGATTGGCCAAGGCAATCTTGTAGCCTTCACCCTCCTCACCCAGTCGGTTGGCCACAGGCACGCGCACGTTCTCGAACACGATCTGACAGGTGTCGGACGCATGCTGGCCGAGCTTGTCCTCGACGCGGGCCACCTGATACCCCGGTGCGTCGGTCGGCACGATGAACGCGCTGATCCCGCGCTTGCCTGCCTGCGGATCCGTCACGGCGAACACGATCACCACCCCGGCATTCTGGCCGGAGGTGATGAACTGTTTGCTGCCACTGAGCACGTAGTCGTCGCCCTCGCGGCGCGCACGGGTTTTCAGGCTGCTGGCATCGGAGCCTGCCTGAGGCTCTGTCAGGGCGAACGCCCCAAGCATGGCGCCGGTTGCCAGCGGCGTCAGGTACTCGCGCTTTTGCTGCTCCGAGCCAAAACGCAGAATAGGCACACACCCTACCGAGTTGTGCACGCTCATGATGGTCGAGCACGCACCATCGCCGGCAGCGATCTCCTCCAAGGCCATGGCATAGGCCACATAACCGGTGTCGCTGCCGCCCCACTGCTCAGGCACCAGCATGCCGAACAAGCCGAGCGCTGCCATTTCCTCGATGGCTTCGCGCGGAAACCGATGGTCCTTGTCCCATTGTTCGGCAAACGGTCTCAACCGTTCCTGTGCAAAGCTGCGCACAGCATCGGCGATTTGTTGTTGTTCCTCGTTGACCAGCATGGTTCACCTCACTCCAGGCATTCGACAGCCATGGCCGTGGCTTCACCACCGCCAATGCAGATGGCCGCCACCCCGCGACGCAGGTTGTTCTGGCGCAGGGCATGCAACAGGGTGACCAGAATGCGCGCCCCTGAGGCGCCGATCGGGTGGCCCAAAGCGCAAGCGCCGCCATGAATGTTGACCTTATCGTAGGGCAGGTCCAGACGCTTCATGGCTGCCAGGGTCACAACCGCGAACGCTTCGTTGATTTCGAACAGGTCGACATCGCTCAGCGCCCATCCCGTACGCTTGATCAGCTTGTCGATGGCCCCAATAGGCGCGGTCGGAAACAGGGCCGGGGCATCGGCGAAGGCCGCATGGCCGTGGATGATCGCCATCGGCTTCAGGCCTCGCTTGTGCGCCTCGGAGCGACGCATCAGCACCAGCGCTGCCGCACCATCGGAAATGGAGCTGGCGTTGGCAGCCGTCACCGTACCGCCGTCTCGAAACGCCGGGCGCAATTGGGCGATCTTGTCCAGGCGTGCCTTGGGCGGCTGCTCATCGTCTTTGACCAGACGGCGTTGCTTGCCTTGCGTCACCTCCACCGGCACGATTTCATCCGCAAAGCGGCCACTGAGGATGGCCTGTTGGGCACGGGTAAGCGATGCGATGGCGAAGTCGTCCTGGTCTTTACGGCTGAAACCATTGGCCTGGGCACAGTCCTCGGCAAACGTGCCCATCAAGCGACCCTTGTCATAGGCGTCCTCAAGACCATCCATGAACATGTGATCGATCACCTTGCCATGGCCCATGCGGTAACCGCCGCGGGCCTTGTCCAGTAGATAGGGGGCGTTGCTCATGCTCTCCATGCCGCCGGCGACCACCATGTCGGCGGTGCCTGCCGCCAGCAGGTCATGGGCGAGCATGGCGGCCTGCATGCCGGACCCACACATCTTGTTGAGCGTGGTACAGGTGGTGTGCTTGCCCAGGCCAGCACCCAGTGCAGCCTGACGCGCCGGCGCCTGGCCAAGGCCAGCCGGCAACACGCAGCCGAACAGCACCTGATCGACGCTGTGCGCCTCCACGCCCGCGCGCTCAATCGCGGCGCCAATGGCCGCGCTGCCCAACTGCACGGCAGAGAGACTGCTAAGCTCGCCTTGTAATCCACCCATCGGGGTTCGTACTGCGCTGACGATGACGATGGGATCTTCGCGGGTGTTCATGGGTGTAACCCTCACTTGGCTGCCATGCGCAAGGCACCGTCCAGACGGATGACCTCACCATTGAGCATGCTGTTCTCGATGATGTGGCGCGCCAGCGCCGCGTATTCCTCTGGACGCCCAAGCCGCGGAGGAAAAGGCACACCCGCTGCGAGCGAGTCACGAACCTCGGGCGTCATCCCGGCCATCATCGGCGTTTCGAAAATGCCTGGCGCGATTGTCATTACACGAATACCGTAACGCGCCAGCTCGCGCGCGGCGGGCAACGTCATGCTGGCAATGGCCCCTTTGGACGCTGCATAGGCACATTGCCCGATCTGGCCGTCGTAGGCCGCGACGGAGGCCGTGTTGATGATCACGCCCCGCTCGCCTGCGTCGTCCGCCCCTCCCTCGGCCATGGCCTGGGCACATAACCTCAGCAGGTTGAAGCTGCCCACCAGGTTGACATTGATGACGTGGGCAAAACTGCTCAGACGGTGCGGGCCTTGCTTCCCCACTACCTTTTCAGCGCCCACGATGCCTGCGCAGTTCACCAGACCGTGCAGGCTACCGAACGCTGCCAGTGCCGCCGATACGGCCGCCTGCGCAGCGGGTTCGTCACTGATGTCGGCCACGCTGAAGCGCGCGCGCTCGCCCAGCTCGTGGGCTTTGGCTTGCACGGCGTCGCCGTTGAGGTCCACGAGCATGACCGAAGCGCCTGCCTCGATCAGCATGTGCGCGGTAGCGGCGCCCAGACCGGAGGCTGCGCCGCTGACGATGAAGTGTTTGTTGGCTATTTGCATGATCGGTTTCCTCTCAAACGCCGGCCGTGGTGGCGAGCTGCGCGTGTTGTCGAGCTACTTCCTGATTGCGCAGGATGAAGCGTTGCAGCTTGCCGCTGGGTGTCTTCGGCAACTCGCTGACGAACTCGACTTCTCTGGGGTAGGCATGGGCGTAGAGGCGCTGGCGGACATGCTGGCGCAATTGCTCTTCAAGTTCGGCGCTGGGGCCGTAACCCGTGGCCAGCACCACGAATGCCTTGATCACCTCGGTGCGTTCAGGATCAGGCTTGCCGACCACTGCCGCTTCGATGACGGCCGGGTGCTCAATCAGTGCGCTCTCCACATCGAAGGGCCCAACCCGATACCCGGACGTGGTGATTACATCATCGCTGCGCCCGACGAAGCTGATGCTGCCATCGGGGTTCAGTTCGACGGTGTCGCCGCTCAGGTAGTACTTGCCAACGAAGGCCTTGGTTGGCAACCCGTGGTAACCGGCGAACCAGCACAGGGGCGATCGTTCGCGATCCACCGCCAGGATACCCGGCTGACCGGCGGGCAGTTCGCGTCCCTGGTCATCGAGTACGACAATGCGATGCCCCGGTATGGCAAAACCTGCAGATCCCACGTGCACCGGGTGGGCCAGGCCGTGATGGTTACACAGCACCATGCCTAGCTCCGTCTGCCCATAGTGGTCATGAATGGTTACCCCGGCATGCTCGGCGAACCAGCGGATCACTTCAGGGTTCAACGGCTCTCCTGCACTGCTCACCACGCGCAGGCGTCCTTTGACTGGGGTGCTGAACTGATCACCGGCTGCAATGAGCAGGCGAAAGGCCGTTGGCGAGCCGGCCAGGTTGTTGATGCCCAGCTGGGTAATGACCTTCGTGCAGCTGTCGACACTAAAGGGGCCGTTGTAGAAGGTGGTCGCCTGCCCGAGTGAAAGCGGCCCGGTCACTGCGTAATAAAGTCCGTAGGCCCAGCCTGGGTCCGCCAGGTTCCAAAACCTATCCTCTGGGCGCAGATCGATGGCATCACGCATGTAGCCTTGGAACGCTACGATGGCCCGTAGCGGGACCTCAAGGGGTTTGGCAGGGCCGGTGGTTCCGGATGTGAACATCAGCAGGAAGGGATCGTCACCTGTGAGCATGACCGGTTCACATTCAGGCGAGGCGTTTTCAAGGCACTCCTGGAAGTCCAGCTCGCCGTCACGGGCATCGACCGTTATCGTGAGCGGGCAGCCGTGTACGTCATCGAGCTTTATCCGGTTGCTGCGGTCAGTCACCACAACACGGGCATGCGACTGGTGCAGTCGATGTTCGATGGCAGCAGGCCCGAAGGCGGTGAACAACGGCTGATAAACGGCACCCAGACGCCAGGTGGCTAGAATGGTGATCAACAGTTGCGGGGTGCGCGGCAACAGCCCCGCTACACGGTCGCCCGCACTCACCCCGTGGGCGCGCAAGACACTGGCAAAGCGGGTGGCCAGTGCCTGCAGGTTGTCGAAACTCATCTGTTCGCAGTTGCCTTCGCTGTCCAGCCAGTTCAGGGCCAGCTTGTCGAAGCCAGTGTGGCGATCACAACATTCGACACAGGCGTTGAGGGCCTCCAGTTCGCCCTGCAGGGCAGCCTGCGCGGCCCCAAGGTAATGGAACGAGCGAACGGCCTCGGCGTAATCACGCATCGTCAGACTCCTGCTTTTTATTGTTGGAGTGCACTGTCAAGTCAGGACGATGTTCGCGCCGCTCAGGGGTAACCACAATGGCCAAACCATTCATTGTGAATGATCAGTTTGGCCACAACGGCGGTTAAGACAATCCGCGTTCGCGACCTATAAGAAACTGCCGAGTCAGTTCGAACACCAGCGACTGGTCCTGAGTGGCTTGTTCGGTGTCCAGGCTGTCTAGCAGAAGCTGATAATCGATGGCATCCAACGTTGATTGTCGCAAGGCCAATGCCGATCGACGTGCGGCGAACTGAGCGTGCAGCGCCTCGAACACCTCGGTATGCCGCTCATGGATATAATTCGCCCAGAACACACGTTGGGACAGGCTCATCGACAGCGCATCAGGGGTCATCGCTGCGATCACCTCACGGTAGGCGTTCTCAAGCTGAGTGCTGGTCAGCTCGGCAGCATCGGCGTAGAGCATGCTATGGGGCTGACACGGCAGGTTCAGGCGAGCCCGCAACCTCACACGGTAAGCCAGGCTGACGGCAGCCTGATCCACCCTCTCCAGCGCTGCGAGGCGCTGCAACACATCTCGCCTGGCGACCTGCTCAAGCCGGTCCAGACGAAACAGTTGCTGCCCGATACCCAATAGCTCATTACCGCGCTCCGGCGCGACGTTGTGCTCAGACCTATCGATAAGTGCTCTGACTTGAAGCTCACTGAACCGATCAGCAACGGTGTTCATGCAGGTTAACGGCAGGCGAGCCAGACTATGGATTCTCTGGCGCAGCTGCTCGTTTGCGTCAACTGCTTCGAGTAATGCCCACACTCGCTCCGCCAGCTGGAACGGTGCAGTGTCGTAGTCGCCGGTATCCCCGAGAAGCCCCAGCAACCGTACCAGACCATCGCTGCCCGGATCAGCCACCAAGCGTGACCAAAGGGCCTGACGGCTGACGCGCAAATGCGGATCGCCTGCATCGAGCCATAGATCACGGGTCACCTGCCGGTCGATTACGCGCCGTGGCTCGGGAAGATGGAAATGCTCGGCGATCGAATCAAGGGCAAACAGCCGCTGCATCTCGACACTGCTCAACCGGTTTCGCTCCACCATGAAACCCATTCGGCGGGCATGTGGCAGCTGTACAATTTCCGCTGGCACAACGTGCAAGAGGTTGTCACGCAGGTCGGCGCGTTCCAAGGTGCTGCACAACTCCAACCCCGAGGGCCACGCACCCAACCTGCAGCGACGCAAGTTCAATTCGACAAGGCGCGTCAACTGGTTATAGCGCATCTCGAATGCCCCCAGCGGGTTGTAGCTCAGATCCAGGTGAGTCAACTGCGGCAGGCGGGTCAATGCGTTCAAGGCCTGATCGTTCAGCCGAATGTTGTTGCGTGCCAGGCGCAGGGTGCGCAAATCGACCAGGTAGGCGACTTCTGTAGGCACGCCGAGCAGGCCGGTGCTGCTCAGGTTCAGCTCTCTTAAGCGGGTGAAGCTTGAAAGGAACCCAGTAGGCATATGCGTGATCGGCACATCACGGATGACCAATGAGCGTGTCAGCTCGAACTCGATATGGGCAGGCAGTTCGGGCAGACTGCCGACATTCAGGTTGATAATGCTCAGCCGTTGACCAGCCGTCTCATCGCCCAGAGGTTCGCCCATCTGTCGCCAGGCGCGGCGGATCTGATCGGCGGCCTGTCGACGAGCCCGCTGACGGGCCGGATTGGACTCAAAGCCTGTCCAGCGGCTCAGGTGTCTTTCAAGGTCAGCATGGTCCTCTTCCAGTTCCAGCAAGGCGTCATAGGCAGCATGAGGGCCTGTAAGCAAACGCGCCAAACGGTTGTCGATCGCACTGTCGTCCAGGCCAGGGTACAGGTTGCGCAAACGGCTTCGCAGCAGGCTGTCGGGGTTACGTCGTCGAGCCGGGCTACCACTGAGTGGGTAGCCTATGCGACCGTCGGGCATACGACGGCCTGGATTGAACCAACGATCCTGTCGAGGCCAACCCAGCAGTTGCTCGACTTCGGCGTGCGTTTCAGGCAACTGCTCAATCAGGCGATCACGCAAGGTCGAGGCAGCGTGATCGCCATCCAGATCAAGCGCAGTACGCTGGGAAGGCTCCAGCAATGCGAGCAGCGTCTGGTAGAAGTCGTTCGACTCATCGACCACGGCTCCATAGCCTGCTTCTGGCTCTTCGATCGCCCGGAAACGCCCCTCCTTGTGAACGATCTTGACCAGATTGGCGCCCGGCAGCTGATTACCTACCGCCGCAATCCGGCGCGCACCCGGGCCGTCTGTCCAGAGCTCGATGTGACGGGCCGGCCATGCATCCAATCGCTGCAGCAGGGCCAACGCGAGTTCGCCCGCTTCATCGCAGTAAGCGTTAGGGAGGTACACACCGCACATGGCCCGGGTCAACCTGGCAACACGCAGCAACGAAGCACCCTGGCGTAGGCAACGCAACGGCAGTTTTCCCATGCTCAGAGCAAGATCGCGCTCGGTTCGCCCTACGTCCGCGGCCAACGCTTGAACGTAACGCTCGGGCAAACCCGGCATGCCTGTTCTGATGACGGCCGACAACGGGTCATCGACCGCTGGCACCTGGCACAGGTGCTGGAACATTAGCCCACGTAAGCGATCTGCATGCTCAAGTAGGTTTTCCTGCAGCTGCACAAGGCTACCGCTACCGGTTTGTTCCAGGCACCACTGCACCAACGCGCTTTCATCTCGCGGGCTCGCACCGTGTTGAAGGGCGGTAAAAAACCTGCTGACACGCGCATTGGCTTCGAAACGCTCCAGGCTGTCACACAAACTGGCTGGAATGTCCCGCGCCTCCACCAGTAACCCGCGAAGTGCCGCGACATCCATTCCGGCGGCCTGCATCACCCTGCTGGCCTGCTGATGAGTGAGCGATCTAGGCTGAGGCCAAAGCTGTTCAAGCATGAGATCAGGCTGATCCATTTCCACTGCTCGACCAGCGTTCAACTGCCAGCTTCGCTCGCCGAAGTGCTCCAGAACTGGCCCAAAGCCTGCCGGACGCCGAGCATGACGCAAGCGCCATGGCTCATTTGGATCAGGGCGATGCGCCTGGAAATAACGTTTGCCACTACGGAAAAAGGCTCGCCCCCAGTCTCTGTACAGACCGTCGCTGTGCAATTGCGGGTCCTCCGGCAAGCTGGCATAGACCTTGAGGTCGTTGGCCCATAGCCGCGATTTCCCATCGACCCCGCGCACGGGTTCCAGCCCTTCTACGAAATCAGTGGCCGCATAGCCTCTGGCCAGAATATTGGCTCCGGCGCCGACAACCGCAGTCACCGCCAACGTCTCGGCCACGCCAAGCATCTGCTCCAGAGCCTCGTGCTGATGACCGTGATACCAATCAGTTGCACCCTCGAAGACTTCCGAAAGCGTTTGCACCACCAACTGCCCAAGCAGCATAGCGCCCACCACAGGTATGAAAAGCCCGGCCAGGTTGACCAGATTCCAGCCCAACGAGCGCCACTGCTTGCGTCGCGCTTCAGAGGCGTCTCGGTCCACCTGTGCGGTGGGTACCAACAGCAGACGGGCGTCGTCTTTGATTCGCTGAACCTGTTGGTCGACCAGCCTGGAGAAGATATCCTCAGGTCCCGTGACGCCTTCAAGGGAAAGGTCAGACACGGCGTCGCTCAAGCGCTTGCTCAATGTATCGAGGAAGCGTGCGCGCTCTTCCACAGACACCAACTGACTGAAGTAAGCCCGGTAATCCTCCTTCTGCAGAGCGGCCGCGAGCACGGTGTTCATTTCCTGAATGGACGTGAAATGGCGCAATGCCTGGCCAGGATCGCTGGGTCTGTAGAGTACGATCCCTCGATCCACACCTTGCCGATCGCGCAACTGGACGACTACGACATCGCTCAGGGTATGCCCCAGCATGCTCAGCATACCCGGATAGGCACCCAGCTCAGCGTGAGAGGCCTCATCGTTTGCCAAGCCCGCCAACGCAATCTGCTGTCTTGCCGTTAAATCACCGCGCAGCGCCGCCACTTCGGTGGCCAACGCAAACGCCGCTCGCTTGTCTGCAATCAGCGCTTGGCAGGTGTCATCGGTGAATACCTGCGACAAGAGCTTCTGGTAACGCCCGCCCGCATCCAGGTCCCGGCACGCTTGCACCAGTGCATCCGTGCCCGCAGTGAGCAGGGCGTCTTCACCTGTACTCACCAAACCGGTGCCCAGATAGAAGCTGGCCTGCTCGTTAAAATTCTGCATCAGGCGCAAGACGGCAGGCTCTCTCACCTCGATGACCTCATCGACAGGCAGGACCATGCCATGCGGGACCTTGAAATTGCGCCGTATCTCCCGCCACTGCAGCGCATCCAGGGCCGGACTGCCCGGCAAGTGTGCAACCAGCCTCTGCATATGCAGCTCAGCGAAGCTTTGCAGTGGAATCAACCGCCGAGTAAAGGCGCGCACACGCTCCTGGCTGCCCTGGTGGGCCTTGAAGCGATCACGCAGCCGGTTGAGTTGAGCGGGAGAACCCCGCTTGAGCCACTCAGGTAGGCGCGCGGCTATGAAGTCATGTGTAGCGCTGGCGACCTTTGCAGAGGAGGGATTCGGGCCGGGAGCGGTCGTGAGAGAAGCTGTCATCGTGTAGTCCTGTCGATGCTGATTCAACCTCGACTGTGTGATGGGCGCTCAGCGACTGGCACACGGAAACCCCACCTAACCGACCTTCCCTGCACCCAGGGCCAACGTTCGATAGTGACCCGGATTGCAACCAAACCACTTGCGGAAGGCCTTGTAGAACGAACTGCTGTCGGCGAAGCCCAGACGCGCTGCAATTTCCAGCATCCCCACCTGCTCTTGAGCCAGCCAGCTGATAGCCAATTGACGCCGCACGCTGTCCTTGAGGGCCTGATAGCTATGCCCCTCCTCTGCCAACCTGCGCCGTAGCGTGGAGGCCGACAGGCATAACTGGCGGGCAAGTTCATTCGCATCGGGCCACGACGCTGGGTCGCGCTCGATCAGATCGCGTCGAATGCGTCGAGCGAGGCTGTCAGGGTCCCGATACTTGACCAGGATATTGGCCGGCGCCTGGGCCAGAAAACGGTGCAGCTCATCGTCGCTGCGCCGGATGGGCTGATCGAAGCAGTCGGCTGCCAGGATCATGCGGGTGCGCGGGCGCGAGAACTGCAGGTTTTCCGAGAACATGACACGGTAGTCATCGCAGAACGCAGGTTCGGTGCAGCGCAACTCGATGGCCAGGATCGGGATGCGACGCCCTGCCAGCCAGCACGCTACACCATGGACGATCATCCAGAATGTGAAGTAAGTGAATGCTCGTCGAGGCTCATCACAGGGCTCGACGATGACGATCTCGGCCAGGCTTTGCTGCCGAATCAAGTGGGGCTGTAGATGATCCAGGGTCAACGACAGGAAAGCCAGTGCGGTTTCGATACCTGCTCCGATCGTCGGTTGTCCCCTGCTGGCACGGCAGAGAAATGCCAGGCTGCCGCTGCGTAGCCCGCGCGGGTCCATGGCAAAGAACTCATCGTTGCAGCGCCGCGCCAGCAGGCGCCAGAGGCGTGCGTAAGCAGTTGCCGGCACGCGCGCACCTGGCATCGTGAGCAGATGCGGCTCGATGCCTGCCTTGCGCAGCACCAGAGGCGCGTCGCCTGCTTGATGACAAGCCTGCAACAACGCCTCGCGTACCAGTTCGATGGAGATAGTGTCCTTGTCGCTCATTGACGGCCCAGTTTGCTCGAATGCAGCCATCTTAGGACCACAGCGCCAAAAGGCTAGCATTTGATCACCACAGGCCCAATCACCCTGGTAAGGCTTCACCCTCCCGGGCCAGTGCTTGGCGTGTGAGTTCGAGCGCCTTGGCCTTTACCGCCTCATCACACGCCTTGGCGATTGCCCTGGCCTGGGTATCGTACTGGGCATCTGTCAGACTCTCACGCCCTGCATAGAGCGCCTCCATCTGCTGCACGAACGGCTCGCATAGAACGTCAAAGGCTGAGCGGTACTGGCGTTGCAGGTGATCGAACCAAAAGCCACGCTCACTGATGTCCATGGCCAGATCATCGCTGGCCTCGGCTGCGCGAACCGCTGCTTCGGCTGCGTTCAGGTGCTCTTCCGTGACCCCTGCAATCGTCCTGAACTGCATGGTGGTTGCCTGACCTGGCAACTCCAGCGTCCGCGCCAGCCCCACCCTGTAGGCAAGGCTGACTTCGATCTGATCCACCTCCTCGCCACGGGTTTCGCGACTACTCATGTCTTGGCGGGCGTAGGCCTCCACTTGGTCCAGGCGGAAGAAACGTCGCGCCAGACTCAACAGTTCGCCTTCTGCGTGTTCTCCAGCGGCCGCCTCGACCGACGCACTCAGTAACCTGATCTCAAGCAAGCCGAAACTGGATATGACACTGTCCACGCACGTACGAGGTTCACTGGCCAAGGCAAAAGTTTGTTCGCGCAGTGCGGTGTTACTCTCGATTCTGTCTAGCATTGCCCAGACCCTGGCCTCCAGATCGTCCCTGGCCAGACGAAAATCACTGGTGTCAGTGAGTTCACCTATGAGCGTGAAGAAATCGCCACTGCCAGACTCATCCACCAGACGGTTCCACTGGGCGGTACGAGCGTCCTGTTGTGCTGGGCTCAAGCGCTCGACCCAACGGCTGAGATGAAACGCGTCACCGTCGGCACTGACCTCGCTTTCGGAGGTGCGACTGGCATCGATCCACAAGTCGCGGTAAAGGGCAGGCAGAGGGTTGCCCGTCAATGCCAATCTGCTTCGCCAATGGTTTCGCTGAGCCCGCAAGGGCAAGGGCAGCTCGCCGATATGGTTGTCACGCAGGTCTACATACTCCAGCGAAACCGCTCGCTCCAGATGGACCGGGACTTGCGTCAACCCCACTCTACGAAGCCCCAGCTGACGCAGGCGAGGTAATCGGTCCATGGCAATCGTGAAATGGCCGATACTGTTGTCGCTCAGGTCAAGCACACTCAGCCTCGGCATGCCCGCAAGCACTTCTAAACCAGCATCGTCCAGATGCAGGCTATTGCGCGAAATCGTCAGCTCCTGTAGCTCACGCAACTGCGAAAGCCCAGAGGGGAGCCGGGTCAGGGCGTTGTTGTCCAGGTTCAGCGTCGTAATGCCATGAAAGGGCCTGAGAAAGCGTTCGGGCACTTCACCCAGCCGCATGTTGGCCAACACGACCTCGCTGACATGGCCGAAACCCTCCACCGCGCTCAAGTCGGGCAGCTCGCCAGCACCAATATCCGATAGCGATAGCAGCATACCTGGGTCCCCATTGGTCTGCCGCCTACCTGCGTGCCCCTGAAAGCGCCAGCAGCGCCTTAGCTGGTCGCTGACTCTACGTCGCAGCGCTACATTGGCCGCATCGGCAGGCAGTGCAGTCCATTGCTCGAGGGCCAGGTCCAGGCGCGAGTATTGGCCCTCAAGCTCCAGCAAATGGGTGAAAGGCGAACCGGGCTGCTCCTCAAGCACTTGAAGATAGAGTTCGAGTTGTTGTGCGCTGAAACCTGGATACAGGCTGCGCACGCGATCCTGAAGCGTCCGCTCGGCCAGGTGGTTGACGCTGCCGCGACCACTTAGCAAGTAGCCATAGCGATGATCAGGCAGGCGGGCGGGTGGGCGAAAGGTCGGCTGGCTCACCTGCATGCCCATCAGTTCCTGCACAGCCCTTCTTTGTGCCGGAATGCGCGCTTGCAAGCCTTCCCGCAGCGCTTTCACACCATCGGTTGTTGACCACCCCAAGCGACTACGCTGGTCTTCAGGCAGAAGCTGCCAAAGCCTCTCAAGCAAACCGCAGGCGCCAGGCACGTCTTGTGGAACGGGTTTGCCCCCCTCATAGACCGACATCTGCCCATGCTCCCACACCAGTACCTTCACACTGGCGGGATCCGTCACCGGGTACAGCTGTGCCAATACGCGCCCTGTGGGTGACGCTTCGCGAACCTGGACATTGTGGGCCATGGGCCATGCAGGTTCTTTTCGCAAGAGCCCGAAGACCAGCGACGCCAGGTCAGGGTGATAGGCATTTTCAAGGTACAGGCCCTGTAATGCGCGACAGGCGCGGGCCTCCTGTAATGCCAGGCGCGCCTTCTCGGCAAGCCCCAGATCAAGACGGCCCTGCGCGAGCAATCGCTCACACTGCTCGGCAGTGCCATTGGCTATTACCCCTTCAGCGTAAGCATCGGGTAACCCTGGAAAATCACGTTGGATTGCCGCCGCTTCGGGACTCATGGCAAGCCTGTGCGTCAAGTGGCTCATCAGGCCCTCACGCAAGCGAGGCGCCTGCGCGAGGATCGACGCAGATACGGAGGCAGGTGCGCGCTGTTGCTCGGTCAGCTGATCGAGGCACCATTGCAACAGAGGGGGATCGTTCTTGCCCTGGTGGCTCGCGAATGTGGCGAAGAAGTCTTCGATGCGCTTATCGGCTTCAAACCGTTCCAATGTGTCGCGCAGACGTACCGGCAACGCCCTCTGCTCAGCGACCGCCCGGCGCAACTGAGCCTGGTCCACGTCGGCGACCTTGAGTATCTGAGTCACACGTCCCGAATCCAGGTCGCCAGTCACGGGCCAGAGATGACTCAACAAGGCTCGCTCGCCACTCCACAATTGCGGTCGCTGCCAGTTCAGCCGCCAGCCATGCTCACCGTTCCAGTCCAACGCCGGCCCGAAGCCCGTCTTGCCATCGTTGCGCACTAGGCGCCAGGGGGATGACGCAGTCTTTCTGCTGACGGCGTAATAAGCGCCTTCATGAACCCACCAGTGCCTGTCGCCGTGCTGGAACAGACCATTTTGGCCTCGTACGGCATTGTGAGGCACGCCAACTGCTCGATAGCGCCTCAAGTCTTCAGCCCACAGCCGAGGCGATGCATTATCCAGTTCGACTGGCACCATCTCGTCAACGAAGGCGCTGCGCATGAAGCCGCGTGCAACCGCCGCGCCACCTGCCGCCGTCAGTGCGGTAACTGCAACCGTTTCGGCCACACCCAGTACATGCTCCAACGCTTCGTGCTGATGGCCCCGCGACCAGTCATACACCGCTACGCCAATTTCACCCAGCACCTCGACTACGGTCGCGGCCAACATCATCGCGCCCAGCTCCGGGACGAACAACGCTGCCATCTGTGCCAGGTTCATTCCCACCTGTTCAAGCGTCTGCAGCCGTTGAAGCCTTTGCAGCCTATCTACCTCTTCGACAGGCACTAGAAGAAACAGGGCGTCCGCTTTGATGCGGGCAACTTGCAGCCCAGCCAGCTCGGCAAACAGCGATGCGCCGGCGGTTTTGCCGGTCACTTCAAGATCAGGGGCTGCATCACTCAGACGCTTTTTCAGCACTGTCTGAAAAGCTGCCCGGGCATCGGCTGCCACTAGCCTCAATAGATCGAAGGTATGCGCTGGCGTTTTGAACAGGTTCACCATGTGGGCCTTCAAACTGTCCAGATCGTCAAACTTCTTCAAAGGCCCATGGGGCAGGTAGAGCACCACCCCTGCACCCGGGCTGGCCAGGCCGCTGGCCCCGCCGTCGGAAAGTTCGATCACCAGCGCCCCGATCAGTGCATGTCCGAGCACATGAAGGTGCTTGACCACGACTGCCAGTTGCTTCGGATCAGGCGCCACCTCCTTGTCAAAGGTTTGCCCCAGGGCAGCGGCATCCACTTCGCTGATGTCGCCTCGCAGCCCGGCAACGTCAACGGCCAACGCAAGGCGCGCGCGCTGGCCCTGGGCGAGCAGCGTGCAGGCGGCGTCGTCAAAGAAGCTTTTGAGGTAGTCCTGATAGCGCTTGCCCGTGTCCACCAAGCGGCAGGCAGTGGCCAGGCTCGCACTGTTCACCAGCAGTGGCGCGGTCAAAGACATGCCATGAGCCCCGGAGATGATGCCGCTGCGGGCGTCGAAGCTCGATCCGGAGGGAAAATTCTGCATCAGGTGAGCCATGACAGGGTGAAACGTGTAGTGATGACGTAGCGTCTCGCCCCCAAGCACGCTGTAGCTGTCCCAGCGCTCTCGCCAGAGCGCATGCGTCAGATCCACCTGCACGCCCAGCTTCTGCTCTATCGTGGCAGTCAGCATCTGCTCTGCGTACCACCTCGGCGAGACCATGCCTTTGAACAGTGACGCCAGGCGCTGCTCGATACGGCGGTTTTCTTCAGCGTGCATGCGCAGGGCTTGTATCTGCCCTAAAGAAGCGGCACGCAGCCACTCAGGCATGTGCTGTGCGATGAATCTGTCGGTATGGTTCGAAGGCGTAGTGAGGACGGCCATGCTAGGCTCCAGGTTAAGGGTTGCCGCGCACCTTTACCGAACCTTGCGAATCAATACAGAGGGAACTCGATCACCTCACACAGCCGCATTGCCCTTCTGCGAGGCAGGATGCCAAGGGGCAGACCTGGCAGCCAACCCCTTTACCTCCAAAGCCAGTACCTGGTTGGCGGTTATCGCGGTAGCTGCACCTGAGGCTTGCTCGAAGCAAAGATCGCCCAACTGGAGATGAACAGCGCGGCGATCAGCGGGCCGATGACGAAACCGTTGAGGCCGAACACCGACAGGCCGCCCAGAGTCGATACCAGGATCAAATAGTCGGGCATGCGGGTGTCCTTGCCGACCAGGATAGGCCTAAGCACGTTGTCTACGAGGCCGATCACCAGCACGCCGAATGCGGTCAGGATCACGCCTTGCAGGATTGCGCCGGTCATCAGGAAGTAGATCGCCACTGGCCCCCAGACGATGCCTGCGCCAACGGCAGGTAGCAGCGAAAGGAAAGCCATCATCACCGCCCAGACCAGCGCGCTGGGGATCCCCAGGATCCAGAAAATCAAGCCGCCTAGCGCCCCTTGGGTGATGGCCACCAGCACGTTGCCCTTGACCGTGGCGCGCACCACACGTTTGAACTTCAACTGCAGGCGACGCTTCTGGTGTTCAGGCAGCGGCACGGCCATGCGCACCTTGCGCACGACCTCGGCGCCCTCGCGCAGAAAGAAGAACAGCAGGTACATCATGATGCCGAAGCCAACCACGAAGTCGAATGTGCCCTGGCCAAAGCTGAAAGCCTGGGTAGCCAGAACCTGGCTGCCTTGGGAGGCCCAGGTGGTGATCTTGTCACGCAAGGCTTCCAGGTTGCCCATGCCCAGGTTATCCAGCGCGTTCTGGGCGAACGTTGGCAGCATGTCCTTGCCCCGCTCGACATAACCTGCGATGTCCAGCTGGCCGCTCTGGATGCGTTGATACAGCGTTGCCCCCTCCTGCACCAGCAGACCGCTGATGATGATCACCGGCAGTACCGCCACCAGTAAGCAGATGAGCGTGGTCACGGCAGCGGCCACATTGCGTCGGCGCCCGAAGCGCATGAGCAGGTTGCGTTGCAACGGCGCGAACAGGATGCCAAGGATTACCGCCCAGAAGATTGCGCCGTAGTAAGGCAGCAAGATCCAGACGAAGGCAATGGTGACCAGTGCCAGGAGCACCGCCAGCGCCTTGTTCTGCAAAGCAGTTTCGTTCATTTCCGGTCCTCGGATGGGTTCTGGGGTATTAGTGCGTGGTGCTGGGGTAAAAGTGCCACCTGCCCCTTGATTCAGATCAATAAGGCCCAACCGAAAGCGGCTTAGCATCCGCGCCCTTTAACCGGTGTATTCATGAACTCCGTTGCCAAGCCCGAATTGCTGGCGCCTGCCGGCACGCTCCACACCATGCGCTACGCCTTCGCCTACGGTGCTGATGCGGTCTATGCCGGCCAGCCCCGCTACAGCCTGCGGGTGCGCAACAACGCCTTCGACCATGCCAATCTGGCGTTGGGCATCCAGGAGGCGCACGCGCTGGGCAAGCGCTTCTATGTGGTGGTCAACATCGCGCCTCACAATGCCAAGCTCAGGACCTTCCTCAAGGACCTGGCCCCTGTGATCGCCATGGCACCGGACGCGTTGATCATGTCCGACCCGGGCCTGATCATGCTGGTACGCCAGCATTACCCGCAGATGCCCGTGCACCTCTCGGTACAGGCCAACACGGTCAACTGGGCCAGCGTGCAGTTCTGGCAGCAGCAAGGCATCAGCCGCGTCATCCTCTCGCGCGAACTGTCGCTTGAAGAAATCGAAGAAATTGGCCAGCAGGTGCCTGGCATGGAGCTGGAAGTATTCGTGCATGGGGCACTGTGCATGGCCTACTCAGGCCGCTGCCTGCTGTCGGGCTACCTGAACAAGCGCGATGCCAATCAGGGCAGCTGCACCAACGCCTGTCGCTGGAAGTATGATGTTACGCCGGCAACCGAGAGCGTCACAGGCGATATCGTGCGCGAAGTGCAGCCGACCTTGGGCCAGGGTGCGCCCACCGACCAAGTGTTCCTGCTGCAGGAAAGCGAGCGTCCCGGTACCGAAATGCCCGCATTCGAGGACGAGCACGGCACCTACATCATGAACGCCAAGGACCTGCGGGCCATCCAGCATGTCGAGCGACTGGCGCGCATGGGCGTGCACTCGCTGAAGATCGAGGGTCGCACCAAGTCGCATTTCTATTGCGCACGGGCCGTGCAGTCCTACCGAAAAGCCATCGACGATGCGGCCGATGGGCAGCCTTTCGACCGCACCTTGATGGACAACCTCGAATCCTTGGCGCAGCGGGGCTACACCGAGGGCTTTCTGCGCCGCCATGTGCACGATGAGTACCAGAACTATCAGCGGGGCAGCTCGGTTTCCGAGCGCCAGCAGTTCGTGGGTGAACTGACCGGACAGCGGGTAGACGGCTGGGCCGAGGTCAAGGTCAAGAACCGCTTTGCCCTGGGCGACCACCTGGAGCTGATGACACCGCGCGGCAATTACCACTTCGACCTGAATCAGTTGCATGACCGGCAGCAGCAGGCCATCGAAGTCGCACCCGGGGATGGCCATGTGGTGTACCTACCAGTACCTGAACAAGTGTCGTTGGCGTTCGGGCTACTAATGCGCGACCTGAACGGTGACCAGGCCGCTGGCTGACGGAACTGTAATGCGCCGGTCAGCAGGTTGAAAGCCAGACGGGGCGACCCTGGCGCCTTGCGCGTTTGGACCAGGCCGTGCGCTATGCTGGGCGCAGGTCACACGTTTATCAGGAGCTCATCCATGCTGCGATCGAATCGGTTGGCCCTTGGCCTGCTGGCCTTCACCACCCTTGCACAGGCCACCGACACCATTGATGTCTACCGCGACCCCAACTGTGGTTGCTGCAAAGTCTGGATCAGTCATCTCAAAGACAACGGCTTCACTGTGAACGACCATGTCGAAACGAACATGAGCGCCGTCAAGCAACGCCTGGAAGTCCCGCAGCGGCATGCGTCGTGTCATACCGGCGTCATCGCTGGCAAGTTCGTCGAGGGCCATGTCCCCGCAACCCAGGTGCATGAGCTGGCTAGCCGCAGTGACCTCAAGGGCATGGCCGTTCCCGGCATGCCGGTCGGTTCGCCGGGCATGGAAATGGGCGAGCGCAAGGATGCCTATCAGGTCATCGGTATCGACACTGAAGGCAAGGACTCGGTGGTCGCCGATTACTGACCCGGGGCTGGTTTCACGCTTGGTAACACCTTGCGCCTCTATGGCAACTGCCCGGCTGCTACAGTCGAGTCTTCCTACTTGATCTGACATGGAGTGCCTCATGCTGCGAGCATCCGCCCTGGCCATGGTGTGCCTGGCCAGCAGCCCGGCCATTGCCGCCGAATCGCCTACCTATGGCGCCCAGCTCGAAGGGTTCGACTACCCGCATACGCTCAAGCATTTCGACTTCGAATCACAGCGCCAATCGCTGCAGATGGGTTACATGGACGTCCCGGCTTCGGGTAATGCCAATGGCCACACGGTCGTGCTCATGCACGGCAAGAATTTTTGCGCAGCCACCTGGGAAACCAGTATCGATGCCCTGACCAAGGCAGGCTATCGCGTCATTGCCCCTGACCAGATCGGCTTCTGCACCTCCAGCAAACCTGCCCACTACCAGTACAGCCTCCAGCAACTGGCCAGCAACACCCATGCACTGCTCGAACACCTGGGCGTGAAGCAGAGCATCGTGCTGGGGCATTCGACCGGGGGCATGCTCGCCACCCGCTACGCCTTGATGTACCCGCAGCAGGTCACGCGCCTGGCCATGGTCAATCCGATCGGCCTTGAAGACTGGAAAGCCCTGGGGGTGCCCTACCGCACCGTTGACCAGTGGTACGACCGCGAACTCAAGCTCGACGCAGCCGGGGTGCGCGAGTACGAGCGCAAAACCTACTATGCCGGCCGCTGGAAACCTGAATATGAGCGCTGGGTGCAGATGCTGGTGGGCCTGAATCAGGGCCCAGGTCACGAACGGGTCGCGTGGAACTCGGCCTTGATCTACGACATGATCTTCACTCAGCCGGTTTATCACGAGTTCAAGGACCTGCAGATGCCGACCCTCTTGTTGATCGGTGACAAGGACACTACGGCAATTGGCAGCGACATCGCGCCACCGCAGCTCAGGGCCAAGCTGGGCAATTACGCCTTGCTCGGCCCGCAGGTGGCCAAGCTCATTCCCAAGGGCGAACTGATCACCTTCGAGGGCATGGGCCACGCGCCGCAGATCGAGGAACCCAAGCGTTTCAACCGCACGCTGATCCAATGGCTGAACCGCTGATCGGGCGCGGCCGCATCAGGCAAAGCGCTGCAGCTGCATTTCACGCAGCCGGCTGAGGGTGCGCTGGTAGGGAAAGGCGAGATACCCCTGCGTGTACAGCGCCTCGAGCGGCACTCCTGCTTCCAGGTACAGCGCCACCCGGCGGTCGTAGCATTCGTCGACCAGGGCGATGAAGCGGCGCACGGCATCGTCCTTGGGCGAGAGTGCCGGCAAGTCGCGGTCGCCCGCTAGTACACGCGCAGCACCGTCCTCCGTGCCGCGGGCAATGCGTCCGGTCTGTTGCTGACCACTTAGAGCCGGTATGTCCGACACCAGGATCGCCGCGAAACGGTCACACAGCATTATGAATTCCTGGGTAGCCATCGGTTGTTCGCACAACGCGTCGAAACGGCACCAGATGGCCTTCGCACTTCGGCGCACTACCTGTACCTGGCGACTCCCCAACATGAGGGGCCGGTCGGTGCCTGGATCGTCTGGGCTCAGCCGCTCGAAGACCGCAGCCAGGTGACTGCCCCGGTCGTCGGTCACCCAGTAGCGCTGGCACGGCAGACCTGGGTGTTGCCGGTGGTCTTGCTCGCCCGCTACCGGCAGCACACGCATGTGCCGCTCGATGGCAGCGATGGCGGGCAAGAAACGTTCGCGGTTGAAACCGTTGCAATACAGTTGGCCGGGCGGTTGATTGGACGTGGCAACCACGACCACGCCCAAGTCGAACAGGACCTGAAACAAACGGCCTAGGATGATCGCGTCGGCAATGTCGCTGACAAACAGCTCGTCGAAGCACAGCACGCGAATCTCGCTTGCCAGCCCCTCTGCCAGCGCCATCAAGGGGTCCGGCGTGCCGTTGAGCTCAAATAACCGACGGTGCACCCAGGCCATGAAATGGTGAAAATGCTGGCGGCGACTCTGCACGGTCAGGCAACGATGAAACTGATCCATCAACCAGGTCTTGCCACGCCCTACTGGCCCCCAAAGGTAAAGGCCGTGCGTGGATCGTCCACCTTCGACAGCCTCGTAGCAGGCCTGGAGCGCCTCGATGGCAAGGCGCTGTGCGGGGTCCACGACAAAGCCCTGGGTTTCCAGGGCTTGCTGGTAGCGCTGCAAAGGATTGGTGGTCATGGCGCATTGTACCTGTCGCCTCCTTGCCGACGACAGTGCTGCTTCAGTCTGGCTGCGCCAGCCCCACCTTCAGCAGCTCGCCATCCTTGTCATCGGTCAACACGTACAGGTAACCGTCTGGTCCTACCCGAACATCACGAATGCGCGCTTTCAAATCGCCCAGCAGGCGCTCTTCGTGTACCACCTTGTCGCCCTCGAGCTGCAGGCGGATCAGCTCCTGCGTGGCCAACGCGCCGATGAACAGGTTGTGATCCCACGCCGTGAACACGGGGCTGTCATAAAATGCCATGCCACTAACCCCGGGCGACTTTTCCCACACGTGGTTCGGATCGACCATGCCATCGACATGTTTACCCTTGGCCTCCGGAATGGGCAGCATCGAATAGTTGATGCCGTGGGTTGCGATGGGCCAACCGTAGTTCTTGCCCGGCTTCGGGATATTGATTTCGTCACCACCGCGGGGACCGTGTTCGTTAGTCCACAAAGCGCCAGTCCAAGGATTCAACGCAGCACCCTGCTGGTTACGGTGGCCAAACGACCAGATTTCCGGCCGCACGTTTTTCTGGCCATAGAACGGATTGTCCTTGGGTACTTCGCCGTCTGGCAGGATGCGCACCACCTTGCCTTGCAGCTTGTCCAGATCCTGAGCCGTCGAGCGCTGATTGTTCTCGCCCAGGGCGATGAACAGGTACCCGTTGCGGTCGAACACCAGGCGCGACCCGAAATGGTTACCCACCGACAGTTTGGGTTGCTGACGGAAGATGACGGTGAAGTTTTCCAGCCGGGCACGATCGGTCGACAGCTGGCCGCGGCCCACAGCGGTCCCCGCCTTGCCGTCGCTGCCCTCCTCGGCATAGGACAGGTAGACCGTGCGGTCCTTGGCGAACTCGGGCGACAAGGCCACATCCAGCAAGCCGCCTTGGCCCTCGGCCCAGACTTTAGGCACGCCATTGATGGCCGGGCCGACCTTGCCTTCGGCGTTGATGACGCGCAGGTTGCCTGGGCGTTCGGTGACCAGCATGTCCTGGCCGCCAGGCAGGAACGCCAGCGCCCACGGCGTACGCAGACCATTGGCCACGGTATCGACGGTAAGGGTGCCCTCTTCACTTTTGAACGTCTGCTGGGCAGCGGCATTGGCCAACAGAGGCGATAACGCGGCAGCGGCCAGGGTAACCAGCCAGGTTGCTCGAGACATGCGAAGTTCCTTTGACATATACAGGGTACTGGAGTCAGGGCGCGCGCGGGTTATCCCGCGGGGGCCGCACAGGCTCCAGATTGGGCGTTTGCTGCTGACGGCGCAGGTTTTCACCGTTGCCGATGCCGCGGTTCTCTACCGTCGGGGTGCGCGGTATGGGCTGGGTAGACGGACCGCGCACAGGCGGCGTCGCCGGGACGCTGCCCTGGCGGCTGTTGGGATTGGCACGCTGTACGGGGCTGTTGTAGGGGTTGTTGCCATTGGCGGCAACGTGCAGCCACGGCTGCGCGGTCGCATGGGTAGGTAGCCAGACGGCCATGCCTACTACCAACAACGGTATTGTCAGTTTCATGCTTCACCTCCGTACGAAAACGCCTGGCCTGGTGGCTTTGATAGCCTACGGCGCAAAGGGTTCGAGTCAAAAGGCTTGGCGACGCTACAGGTGATTCACGATGTTTCAGCCAGCGCCCACTGATCGGGGCGCCGGTGTGGGTTAGGCCGTGCGCAACGGCCTCAGTAGGCCAGGCTCCAGGTCAGTGTGTAGGTCCTGCCTCGACCTTGATAATCGTAGAGGTAGGCAGGCCCATAGGTGGGCGCGTAGAACAGCGTCGCACGCTGGCCCCATACGGTGCTGTACTGCTTGTCCAGTAGGTTCTGGACACCTGCGCTGAAGGTGCCGTAATCGGTCTCCTGGCTGCCCAGCAGATCGAGCGTGGTGTAGCCATCGATCTTGTGCTGGGCGTCGTCCTTCAAGCTGAAAGCGCGATTGGCCTGCAGCCGCGCACTGCGCCCGTCATCCTTCCAGCCAATGAAAGCGGTGGCTTTGGACAAGGAGGCATAACGCGCATCGCGCTTGCGCCACCCGCCGCCGTCTGCCTCTTCCTCGGAACGGGTGAGGTGCAGCGTGCCGCCGGCTTCCCAACCTTGGTCGAAGTGGCGCGTGAGTGCCCCCTCGAAGCCAAAGTCGCGACTCTTCTGGTCTTCGACGTCAATGGTGAGGGTTTGCGAATCCACATTGATGATCTTGTCCGACCAGATGTAGTACAGCGCAGCTTGAGCGTCCCACTGCACGTCGGCATAGCGCCAGCCCACTTCCACCTGGCGGCTCTTGATCCCAGCCAGCGGGTTGTCCCCGACACTGAGGCCGGGCTTGCCGTAGTACTTGGCCGGATCGGGCAAGTCAAAGCCTTCACCGTAGTTGGTCCACAGCTGATGGCCGTTCTTGAAGTCGTAGATCGCCCCCAGGTTGTAGAGATTGACCTGGTAGTCGTTACTGCCGCCCGGAACGCCTTTGTAGTCACCCACCTCCACATCCATCTGCTGGCGCCGGGCCCCGCCGGAAAACGTCAGGTTGTCGGTGGCGCGCCATTCGAGCTGGCCATACAGCGAGACCCCATCGACGACATAACTGGGGTAGCGCGCAGCCTTGCTGGCCTTGTCCAGGTCCAGCCCGCCACTTTCGGAGGACACACGTGCATCGAACACGGTTTGGTCAGCGTTGAAACGTTCCCGGTCAATGTCCACGCCATAGGTGAACTTCAGCGTGTCCCACTGCTTGGCGAACAACCCTTTGAGGCTGGTGACCTCGAAGTTCTGCTGCGAGGCTGCAAAATACACCCCGCGCGAGCCGGTGGGTGTTCCTCGGTTGTAGTAAGGGAACGGGTAGAAGTTGTTGTTTTCCTTGCGGTAGGAAGCCTGCAGGTAGAAATCCTGGCCCAGCACATCATTGTGGTGGTAATTGGCGTTGAGCAGCAGGCGCCGGGTGCGTGGGTTCAGGTCGGACGAGTACCCACTGCGCAACTGGGCCTCTTCCAGGTCGGAGGGGCCGTTGTAATTGAGGTTGGGAAACCAGATGCCGGTGCTGCCATGGTTGCCGGAATCGTAGTACTGGGCCAGCAGGTCAAGGCTCTGTTGCTCATCGAACTGCATGCCCAGGCTACCAAGCAGGTCCAGCGTGCGGTTGTATTGCAGGTCGGTCTGGGTATTGTCGATGAAGATCTGATCACCTGCCCCATCGTAGAACGCCTCGTTCTGCTCGCCGGACACACCAAGACGGGCGGTGAAGCGCTCGTTGCCACCGCTGACCGACTGGGCAAAGCGGGTCGCCAGATCATCGCTGTTGTTGAAGCCGCTGCTGGCGCCGAGCTGGGTTTCGAAATGCGCAGGGCCGGCCTCGCCCTTTTTGGTCACGATATTGATGATGCCCCCGGTCGCACCGCCTCCGTAGATGGCGCTGGCGCCGGACAGTACTTCGACCCGCTGGACGTTGAACGGCGAGATACTGTCGAACTGGCGCGACAGGCCTCGCGAGCTGTTCTGGCTGACGCCATCGATCATCACCAGCACGCTGCGCCCACGCATGTTCTGCCCGTAATTGGTGCGCCCCTCCGGCGCCAGGTCAAGGCCAGGCACCAGTTTGCCGATGGCTTCCTTGAGGCTTACGCCACTGTCGATCTGCTCGCGAAGCTGCTGCTGATCGACCACCCACACGGTGCCTGGGATCTCGCTGATGGCGGTGCTGGTACGCGAGGCCACGCTCACTTCGATCGGCTTGAGGTTGATGGCTTCCAGGGTGGAATCCCGTTTGCGCAGCGTCACCGTGCGCGCATCGGTGAACTGCCAGCTCAAGCCGCTGCCTTCGAGCAACCGCTGCAAGGCGTGTTCGACACTGTAGGCGCCCTGCAAGGTCGGGCTCTGCAGACCCGCCACATCAGCCGTGGTGTACAGCAAATGCAGGCCGGCCTGATCGGCAAAGCGCGTCAACGCCTGGTCCAGCGGCTGCGCCGGGACGTTCAGCTGAACCTGCGCGGTCTGCACCTGCCCTTGCTGTGTCGCCGCAGCGACATGAGCAGGCAGCGTGCCGGCCAACACGGCCAACGCGCCGCACGACATCAATACAGGTGGCAGAAAACGGCAGCGGCTATTCGAGGGCTTGGGCATGAGAGGCACGAGAAAAGCTTCCAGGCAAGTCGTGAATGGGAATGGTTTGCGGCTTAGCCCCACTACGACGATCCAGCTCACAAGAACTTGCAGTACCGATGGAAAATTTTTCGGGTGAGTCTCGAAACGGCCGCTGCGAGGATCAATACACCACTGCGAGCCACGGCAAGTAGGAGACTTTCAGGCCATATCGCTGCTCCAGGGTGCGCAGCATGGCTTGCGGTTCGTCCAGGTCGAACACGCCACTGACCTCAAGACCCGCCAGCTGTTGGTCGGACAACACGATGCGCCCAAGGCGGTAGCGCTCAAGCTCAGCGAGCACCTGCCCCAGAGGCTTGCCATTGAAGATCAACTTGCCCCGTTGCCAGGCCAGCTGCGCCTCGGCATCGGGCGCCACGCTCAAGGGTTGGGCGCCCTGCCGAGCAGCCCCCTGGCCAAGCACCACATGCCCGTCGCGCCGCACGCTGAACCTCGCGCCGGTGCCGTCTACCGGCAGCCCTGTCGTTTCGACCACGAAAGGACGGGCATCGGCGGACGTCTCGAACAGCGCTTCGCCAGCCACGACCACCACCCGACGTTCGTGCGCGTCGAATTCCAGCTTTATGGCACTGGCGCTGTTAAGGGTGACACGGGTGCCATCGGGCAAGGTGAGCATGCGCCGCTCGCCGGTGGTGGTGTGATAGTCGGACAACCACACAGGTGCCTGCTGCCACGCCATCCAACTGCCCAGCATCAACGCCATGCACGCGGCAACGCCTGCCTTCTGCAGCCATCCCCGGCAGTGCCGCAGCGCCTGGCCGATGTATTTGGCCACCATGCTTTCGGACACGCCGAGCCTTTGCGCGACCTGCCTTTGCGTCAACCCTTCCACGCGGTTGAGCAAGAGCGCCTGACGCGCTTTGGGGGGCAGTTGCAGCAGGGCCTGGTCAAGAATCATCAGGCGCTCGCTCGCCAGCAGCGCCGCCTCCGGTGCCGGCGCGCCACAGGCCACGTGTGCCATGCCCTCGCTGTCGTCGTGGCACGCGGCGAGGCGCTGATCACGACGCAGGGCATCGATCGCAATGTTTCCCGCCACGCGAAAAATAAAGCGGCGCGGGTGCAGCACCGGCACGCCGTGCGCATCGATCTGCGCAAGCCTCAGGTAAGTTTCGTGGGCAACGTCCGCAGCGCGCTGGCGGTCACGCATGCGCCGTGTCAGAAACTGCAACAAGTCGTCATAGTGTTCCTGGAAACTTGCCAGCAGGCCCGGCACGTGAGACGTCAGCATGGTTAGGCAACTACACAGTAAGAGAAATTGTCGGGCGTTAATGAGAAACAGTATCTTTCATCTTCACCGACACTTTCAACGCTGCCGAGCATTTGCCACACTGCCGGACGATTCTTCCCAAGGCCTGCCCCATGACCCTACGCCCTTTGCGCCTCACCCGTCTGCTCACTGTCCTGCTGATGTCGGCGACCTTGAGCGCGTGCGCGCTGTTGCAACCCCGGGACCCGGTTTCGATCAGCGTAATCGGCCTGGAACCCTTGCCTGGACAGGACTTGGAAGTGCGCATGGCGGTAAAGCTGCGGGTACAAAACCCCAATGAAACGCCGATCGAGTACAACGGTATTGCAGTGAACCTGGAGGTCAATGGCCAGCCCTTGGCAGCGGGCGTCAGCGACCAGGGCGGACAGATTGGCCGGTATGGCGAGGCTGTGGTCCAAGTGCCGGTGAGCATCACCGCGTTTGCGTTTCTGCGCCAGGCGTATGGGCTAGGCAAGTTGAACACGCTGCAAGGTCTGCCCTATACGCTGCGCGGCAAACTGGCCAGCGGCCCCTTCGGCACGGTTCGGTTCAGTGACAAAGGCACGCTGGACCTGCCCAAGGGCAGCGAGTGGTAGGGCGACACGTGCAGGGCTTAGCGAGCAGCGCTGGCAGCGGCCATCAGCTTGTTGACTTCGCTGCGCACCATGCTGGCGTATTCAGGGGGCGTCATGGTGTCCAGCTCATTGCGCACCCATTCGGCCCATTTGCCCTTGCGCCGAGGTTTTTCAGCGATCAGCCGGGCCGCCTCGCCCTTGGCCTTACCCAGGTTTGCTTGCCACATCTCGAACAGCCGGGCTTTCTCGGCCTCGATCTGTGCCCGTTCCTCGTAGCTCATGTTGGCCAGATTGAAACTCATGGATCACCTGCCTGATGGAAATGACCGGTATCTTACACCAAGGCGCCAGCGCCCACTGCGAGGCAACTTTTCTGGCGCACGAGTATCCATTGTTCTAACGACCCGTCCAGGAGGAGCATGGCATGGCCCGTAAAAATGCCGCAGTACCCGACAGCGACCAGATCAAGGACCAGGTATTCAGCGAGCTACAGGCGCTGATCGAGGAATCCGAGCGGTTGCTCAACGACAGCGCCGCGCTGGTGGGCGAAGAAGCCGAAACCCTGCGCACCCAGATCAGCCTCAAGCTACGTCAGGCCCGCGAAGCCGCCGGTAACCTGCGTGACAAGGCAAAGCCCATGGTCGCGGCCACCCAGGATTACATTGGCGGCCACCCTTGGCAGACCGTGGCTCTTTCAGCGGGCGTCGGCCTGGTGGTGGGCCTGCTGCTGGGTCGACGCGACTGACACCCACCCTGCCGCCTGCTGAGCTCAGGCGGCCTGTGCCAGCGGTATGCCGCTGTGAAAACGCAGCTCTTGATCCGCTGAGGCGATGAGTTCCGCTTCTGCGGCGCGTACCAGTTCAACCCGACGCGCGATGTCCGCCTCATCGCCATAGTGATGCGCCAACTTGAGGTAGCCCTGATAGTGGCGCGCTTCACTTTTGAGCAGGCCGTGATAGAAACGGCCCAGCTCTTCATCCAGGTGCGGCGCCAGGGCCGCAAAACGTTCGCAGCTGCGTGCCTCGATGAATGCCCCGACCACCAGCGTATCCACCAACTTGACCGGCTCGTGGGCGCGCACCAGACGACGCAGGCCCGAGGCGTAGCGACCGGCCGACACAGGGCGCAGCGGTACGCCTCGACGCTTCATCAGCCGCAAGACCTGCTCGTGATGAACCAGCTCTTCGCGCGCCAGGCGCGACATCATGTTGATCAGGTCAAGATGGGTGTTGTACTTGGCGATCAGGCTCAATGCCGTGCTGGCCGCCTTGAACTCGCAATTCTTGTGATCGATCAGCAGCGTTTCCTGATCGGCCAGCGCCGCCTCGATCCAGGCATCGGGTGTGGGGCAGCCCAGGAAGGCGTCGATTTCAGGGATCAGGGACATAAGCGATACGACCATACGGAGACAGGCAGGGGCGGCGATTATAGCGGCGGCAGCCAGCGGCGTCAGTGGCTATGCTTGATGTGCATCAAGCGTCAGCGCAACGCGCGCGGCCTATAGTCTGGCACCGCCTGCCCACCTTCCAGGGAGTACACGCCCATGCAAGCCGTTCGCAGCATTCTCGTCGTCCTCGACCCCGAGCACGCCCACAGCCGAGCGCTGACGCGCGCCAAGCTGATCGCCAGCGTCACGGGCGCACGCCTGCACTTATTGATGTGTGACAAGCGGCACGATCACAGTGCGCTGTTGAGCCTGCTGGGCAACCAGTTGCAGGAAGACGGTTTTGACCACGTCACCCACGAAGCGGCGTGGCGAGACAACCTGCATGACACCATCATCCACGTGCAGCAGCGCGAAGGCTGCGAGTTGGTGATCAAGGAGCATCGTCCCGACAATCCACTGAAGAGGGCTTTGCTCACCCCTGGCGACTGGAAGCTGCTGCGCGCTTGCCCGTGCGCGGTGCTGATGGTCAAGAGCGAGCGACCATGGACGGGCGGCAATGTTCTGGCAGCGGTGGATGTGGGCAACCAGGACGAGGATCACCAGCGCCTGCATGCCAGCATCGTCGACCATGGCTACGAGATTGCCAGGCTGGCCAAGGGGGCGCTGCATGTGATCAGTGCCCACCCTTCGCCCATGCTGTCGGCGGCCGACCCTGTCTATCAGCTGAGCGACACCATCGAACAGCGTTATCGCCAGGCGTGCGCTGCTTTCCAGGCACAGTACGGTATCACCGACGAGTGCTTGCACGTGGCCGAAGGCCCGGCCGATGTGCTGATTCCCCATACCGAAAAACAGCTGGATGCGGTGGTGACGGTGATCGGTACCGTGTGCCGCACAGGGCTTACCGGCGCATTGATCGGCAATACTTCCGAGGTGGTACTCGATGCGTTGGAGGGGGATGTACTGGTATTGAAGAGTGAAGAGGCGATAGCGCATCTGGTGGGTTCGGCGCGGGGGTGAACCGTATGCAGTCCCTGTTGTGCCGTCTCGACCCTCAAATCGCGCTTGCGAGGTGAGGGTCAAGAGGGTATCTACACGGGGACCTCGCTAGCTGCCGGAGGCGGCGTCAGAGAGCTGTATATGCTAACTGCAACGGCAGCCAACACCTTTCAGCCCAGCGCCTCCTTCACCTTGGGATCCAACCCCTCCCCCGCATTATTGGCCTCGATCCATTCTCCCAACTGCCGGCGCATGGCCGGCGTCCAGAAGTTGTGTAGATGCTGGCGAACGCCCTGCACAGCCAGGTCCCGATTCGGCTCGCTGTCGAAGTAATGGGCAATCTGGTTGGCCATCTTCACCAAACTGTCCTGGCTCATTGGCGCACCTCGGCTTTCTCGGCGGTTCGGCGTTCCTGCAACAGCCGACGCTGCTCGTCGCTGAAGTCCTGGTAGCGCTTCTGCCACTGGGATGGCTGGAACACCTTGACCACCTCCACTGCCGTGACCTTGTATTCCGGGCAGTTGGTCGCCCAGTCCGAGTTGTCCGTGGTGATCACGTTCGCACCCGACTCCGGGAAGTGGAAGGTGGTGTAGACGACACCTGGCGCCACGCGGCTGCTGACCTTGGCGCGCAGCACGGTCTGCCCGGCACGGCTGCCGATACCGACCCAGTCACCGTCCTGGATGCCACGGCTTTCGGCATCGGTCGGATGGATCTCGAGGCGATCGGCATCGTGCCAGGCGACGTTGCCTGTGCGCCGGGTCTGGGCGCCGACGTTATACTGGCTGAGGATGCGCCCGGTGGTCAGCAGCAGCGGATAGCGGCTGTTGACCTTCTCGTCGGTCGGTACGTACCCGGTCAGCATGAACCGCCCCTTGCCCCTGACGAACTGGTCGATGTGCATGGTAGGAGTACCATCGGGCGCTGCATCGTTGCACGGCCACTGCAGGCTGCCGTGGCGCTCGATTTCGGCATAGCTCACCCGGCGGAAGGTCGGCGTCAGGCGCGCGATCTCATCCATGATCTCGGAGGGGTGCCGGTAGTTCATCGGGTAGCCCAGCGCATTGGCCAATGCCACGGTCGCCTCCCAGTCGGCCTTGCCCGCCAGTGGCTCCATGACCTTGCGAACCCGGGAGATCCGGCGCTCGGCGTTGGTGAACGTGCCGTCCTTTTCCAGGAACGAACTGCCCGGCAGGAACACATGGGCAAACTTGGCGGTTTCGTTGAGGAAAATGTCCTGCACCACCACGCACTCCATGGCCAGCAGGGCGGCGGTGACGTGCTGGGTATTCGGATCGCTCTGGGCGATATCCTCGCCTTGGCAGTACAAGGCCTTGAAGCTGCCATCGAGGGCTGCTTCGAACATGTTGGGGATGCGCAGCCCCGGATCAGGGTGCAGCGTCACACCCCATGCCTGCTCGAACTCGGCCCGTACACCTTCGTTGGAAATGTGCCGGTAACCCGGCAGCTCGTGAGGGAACGAGCCCATGTCACAGGAACCCTGGACGTTGTTCTGGCCGCGCAGCGGGTTGACCCCTACCCCTTCACGCCCGATGTTGCCGGTGGCCATGGCCAGGTTGGCAATGCCCATCACCGCAGTGCTGCCCTGGCTGTGCTCGGTCACGCCCAAGCCATAGTAGATGGCCGCGTTGCCGCCAGTGGCATACAGCCGGGCCGCGGCGCGTATCTGTTGCGCTGCAACGCCACACACCTCGCCCAGCACTTCAGGGGCATTTTCCGGCAGGCTGACGAAGTCGCGCCAGCGGGCGAATTCTGCGGTTTCGCAGCGCTCGTCGATAAAGCGCTGGGCCAGTAGTCCCTCAGTCACGATCACGTGGGCCAAGGCGTTGAGCATGGCCACGTTGGTGCCGGGACGAAGTTGCAGGTGCAGCTCGGCCCGGGCATGGGGCGAGTCCACCAGGTCGATGCGGCGAGGGTCGATCACGATCAGGCGTGCGCCTTCACGCAGGCGGCGCTTGAGCTGTGAGCCGAACACCGGGTGCGCATCGGTCGGGTTGGCGCCAATGACCAGCACCACATCGGCCTTCATCACCGAATCGAAGCTCTGGGTACCAGCCGACTCGCCCAGTGTCTGTTTCAGGCCGTAGCCGGTGGGGGAATGGCAGACTCGCGCGCAGGTGTCGACGTTGTTGTTGCCGAAGGCCGTGCGCACCAGTTTCTGAACCAGATAGGCCTCCTCGTTGGTGCAGCGACTGGAGGTGATACCGCCGATGGAGTCCCGGCCATACTTGAGCTGAATACGGCGCAACTCGCTGGCGGCATAGGCCACCGCCTCGTCCCAGCTCACCTCCTGCCACGGATCTTCCAGGCGCTTGCGAATCATGGGCTTGGTGATGCGGTCCGGGTGCGTGGCGTAGCCCCAGGCAAAGCGGCCTTTGACACAGGCATGGCCGTGGTTGGCCCCGCCGTTCTTGTCCGGGACCATGCGCACCAGTTGGTCGCCCTTCATTTCGGCACGGAACGAGCAGCCAACGCCGCAATAGGCGCAGGTGGTGATCACCGCACGTTCCGGCTGGCCCAGTTGCACCAGGCTTTTCTCGGTCAGCGTCGCGGTCGGACAGGCCTGCACGCAGGCGCCGCAAGACACGCACTCGGAGGTCAGGAAATTGTCGCCGCCGGCCGCCGCTACCCGGGATTCGAAGCCGCGCCCGGTGATGGTCAAGGCAAAGGTTCCCTGGATATCTTCGCAGGCACGCACGCATCGGCTGCAGACGATGCACTTGCTGGGTTCGTAGTCGAAGTACGGGTTGGAAATGTCCTTCCTTTCGGCCAGATGGTTCGCACCGTCATAGCCGTAGCGCACCTCGCGCAGCCCCACCTGCCCCGCCACGGTCTGCAGTTCGCAGTTACCGTTGGCCGAACAGGTCAGGCAATCGAGGGGGTGGTCGGAGATGTAGAGTTCCATCACGTTACGGCGCAGGCCCGCCAGGCGCGGCGTTTCGGTGCGCACGACCATGCCTTCAGTGACCGGCGTGGTGCAGGAGGCCGGGTAACCGCGCATGCCCTCGATTTCCACCATGCACATGCGGCAGGAGCCGAAGGCTTCGAGGCTGTCGGTGGCGCACAGCTTCGGGATGGTCGTGCCGAGCATGGCTGCCGCACGCATCACCGACGTGCCAGCCGGAACGCTGATCGCGCGGCCGTCGATGTTCAGGCTGACCTGCACCTCGCTGTCGCGGGCGGGGGTGCCCAGGTCAGTTTGCGGATCGAAGATATGGATCATTGCGCGGCCTCCGCTTGGGTCAGCCCGAAATCGGCAGGGAAATACTTGAGGGCGCTGGCGACTGGGTAAGCGGTCATGCCGCCCATGGCGCACAGCGAGCCGTATTGCATGGTGTCGCACAAATCGCGAAGCAGCAGTGCATGGTCATGGCGCTCGGTGATGTCATCACTGGCGATCAGCCGGTCCACCACTTCCATGCCACGGGTCGAGCCGATACGGCACGGGGTGCACTTGCCGCAGGACTCCTCGGCACAGAACTGCAAGGCGAAGCGGGCCATGCTGGCCATGTTCAAGGTGTCGTCGGCAACCACCACGCCGCCGTGGCCGAGCATGGCGCCCACGGCCGCGAAGGCCTCGTAGTCCAGCGGTGTGTCGAAATGGCTGGGAGGTACCCAGGCGCCCAACGGCCCACCCACCTGTGCGGCCTTCAGCGGCCGGCCACTGGCCGTGCCACCGCCGTAGTCCTCCACCAGTTCACGCAGCGTCAAGCCGAAGGCACGTTCCACCAGGCCGCCATGGCGAACATTGCCCGCCAACTGGAACGGCATGGTGCCCAGCGAGCGGCCCATGCCGAAATCGCGGTAGAACGGCGCTCCCTTGGCCAGGATGATAGGCACCGAGGCCAGGGTCAGCACGTTGTGCACCAAGGTCGGCAGGCCGAACAGGCCTTCGAGGGCCGGGAGCGGCGGCTTGGCGCGGACGATGCCGCGCTTGCCTTCGATGGATTCGAGCAGCGCGGTTTCTTCACCGCAGATGTAGGCACCTGCGCCCACGCGCACTTCCAGGTCGAACGCCTTGCCGCTACCGGCCACATTGGTGCCCAGGTAGCCCGCCTGGCGTGCGATGACGAATGCCTGATCAAGTGTGCGGATGGCGTCGGGGTATTCCGAGCGCACGTAGATGTAGCCCTTGTCGGCACCCACCGCGAGGCCCGCGATGATCATGCCCTCGATCAACAGGTACGGGTCGCCTTCCATCAGCATGCGGTCGGCAAACGTGCCGGAGTCGCCTTCGTCGGCGTTGCACACCACATACTTTTGGGCAGGCTTGGCGTCGCGCACGGTGCGCCACTTGATGCCGGCAGGAAACGCAGCCCCGCCACGACCACGCAGGCCGGAATCGAGCACGGCAGCTACCACCTCAGCGCCGTCCAGGGCAACGGCCGCTTCCAGCCCGGCAAAGCCGCCATGGGCGCGGTAATCATCCAAGGACAAGGGTCGGGTGATGCCGGCGCGCGCGAACAGCAGGCGCTGCTGGGTCTTGAGATAAGGCATGTCTTCGACAGCCCCCAGCGCCAGCCGGTGGTCTGCCTCTGCACCGATCATGGCATCCAGCAGGCCGGGCACGTCCTGTGGCGTCACCGGCCCGAAACCCTGGCGCCCCTGCTCACTGTCGCACTCAAGCAGCGGTTCGAGCCAATAAAGCCCACGAGAACTGGTGCGCCGAATGTCCAACTGCACATTGCGCCGCTCGGCCTCGCGCTGCAACGCCTCGACCACTTGGTCTGCGCCGACGGCACGGGCCACCGAATCACCGGGTACATGGACCTTCAGCATGTGGCGCCCTCCTGGCAACCCTTGACCAACTCGCGTAGCCGCTCGGGCGTGAGCCGGGCGTGCACCTGACCGTCTAGCTCAAGGGCCGGCGAACAGGCACAGGCGCCCAGGCAATAGACCGGGCGCAGGCTGATGGCACCGTCGGCGCTGGTGCCATGGTCATCGAGCGCCAACTGCTCGCGCAGCTGTGCGGCCAGGGCCTCGGCGCCACGGCTCTGGCACGACTCGGCCCGGCACAGGCGCAGGGTGTGCCGGGCAGGCGCAGCGGTACGGAAATCATGGTAGAAGCTGATGACGCCCTGGACCTCGGCCCGGCTCAGGTTGAGTGCATGGGCGATCTCACCGAGGGCGGCATCGGGAATGTAGCCGACGGCATGCTGAATGGCGTGCAGGATCGGTAGCAGCGCACCAGGCGTTTGCTGGTGATCGGCCACGATACGTTGGACAGCGGGCAGGTTGAACATTTGATCAGGCATACAGCGGACCTCGGCATCACGGCCCGCCCCTGTTGTTGTATTGGCGGGTTCCGGCGTGTTCTGCTGCGGCGCATCAGCCACGTCACGGTGGCGTGGTGCTGACGGCCTCCTTGCCATCGACCGTGCGTCTGCGCGCGGGTCCGACGGCATCCTGCAAGCATGGCACTTGCAGCGCCAGAAGGTTGCGCGCGAACGACCAGGCACATTCTGAAACCGACGTCCGGTTCTTTCACTTACGGTGCGATCGTCGGACGGCGCAGCACAGGGCTGTGCACCCTGACGGTCCAGCGGGTGCAAGAACCGCTTCCCGGGTACCTGCTACCGACACGCGTGGCCAGAACCGGCTCGACTACCTTTGGCGCTGCGTTTAAGCTGGCGCCTTTTCGTACGCATGGAATCGCGTTTGTCCAGCACATACCAAGGAAGCTGCCTTTGCGCGGCAATAGGTTATGAGCTGCTTGGCCCGCCCAGGGCCATCAGCCACTGTCATTGCAGCCAGTGCCGCAAAGGCCACGGTGCTGCATATGCCTCATACGGTAGTGTGCCGCGTGAGGCGCTGCGCATGCTGCGCGGCGCCGACCGGCTTGCGGCTTACGCCTCGTCGCCCACAATCCTGCGCCAATTCTGTTCATCCTGCGGCTCGAGCCTGTTCTGGTCACGCAGTGCAGGCCAATACGCCGATTGGATCTCGATCGCCCTTGGCACCCTCGATACCCCCTTCATACCGACACGTGATACCCACCTGCATCTCGACGCCGCGGCGCCATGGCACCTGCCATCGACCCGGTCTGAGATCGACCCACTGAAAAGGAAGCCCAATGCGTAAACTCAAACTCGCCCTCGCCGCCCTGCCGTTCTTCGTCATCGCCGGTTGCGGCAATGACGCCCTGGAAGGCACCTATGAGCAAACCACGACCGTGATGGGTATCCAGAGCCCGAAACAGACGTGGGAGTTTTCCAAGGACTACATCATCACCAACGGCAACAAGCTGAAGGTGGATGAATGGGAGCGCAAGGATGACATGGTCACCGCCCGCAACAAGGATGGCATGGCGTTGATCAACGTACGCGTGCTCGACGGCGGCAAGCGCCTGGAGGCCGTCGGCGGTAGCGACATGGCCAAGAACGTCTTCGTGCGCGTCGACTAAAAAGCCTGCGCCCGCCCACCGCCGATAAGTGCATTACGGCGGTGGGCGGGGCATGCCACGCTACAGATCGTCTACGCCCTGCTCAGAGCTTGAAGGTGCTGACCATGTCGTTGAACGAGATGGCCAGGCGCGACAATTCCTGGCTGGATGCGCTGGTTTGATGCGCACCGGCCGAGGTCTGGGTCGACAAGTCCTGGATGTTGATCAGGTTGCGGTCCACCTCGCGGGCCACATGGGCCTGCTCTTCGGACGCCGTGGCGATCAGCAGGTTGCGATCGTTGATCTGGGCGATGTTCCGGGCGATCCGCTCCAGCGATTCGCCGGTCGCCTGGGCCAAGGCCTGGGTGCTGTCGGCCAGGTTTCGGCTGTTGCCCATGGCCTTGACCGCATCGTCGGCACGCGACTGAACGCCTGTGATCATGGCTTCGATCTCCCCCGTCGAGGCCTGGGTACGCGCCGCCAGTGCCCGTACTTCGTCTGCCACCACCGCAAAACCTCGGCCCTGCTCGCCAGCGCGTGCCGCCTCGATGGCCGCATTGAGCGCCAGTAGATTGGTCTGTTCGGCAATGCCCCGGATCACATCGACCACCTTGGCGATTTCGCGCACGCTACCGGCCAATTCCCCCACGATGACCGTGGACTGCCCGATTTCGCTGTTCACGCTGGTGATGGCCTGCACGGCTTCCCGGGCCTGGTCGCGGCCACTGGCCGCTTCCTCGGACGTCTGCCGGGAGGCTTCGGAAGTGGAGGTGGCGTTGCGAGCCACTTCCTCGACTGCCGCACTCATTTGCGTGACCGCCGTGGCGGCGAGCTGAATTTCATCATTCTGGCGCGTGAGCCCGCGGGTGCTCTCATCTGTGACGGCGTTGAGTTCTTCGGCCGCAGAGGCGAGCTGATCCGCTGCATTGGCGATTTGCTCCAGGGTGCGTTTGAGGCCTTGCTGCATGCCCCCCAGGGCATTTAGCAGTTGCCCGGTTTCGTCGGCGTGACCTGTGGCCACGGGTTTGCTCAGGTCGCCGCCTGCAATGCGCTCGGCCGTGTTCACCGCCAGCGCGATCGGTTTGCTGATGACACGGCTGATGAACATGCCAAGCAAAATGGCCGCCACGAACGCCGCACCGATGCCCAGGTACAGGTTGAGCTTGGCCGCCGCCTCGTTATGTTTTGCCGCTCGCGCGCCTTCATCGATCTGCCGGTTATTGGACTCGACCATTGTGTTCAATTCGTCGAGCACGGTACGAAACGCCTGATGCAATTCGCCGGCCATCAATTGCCTGGCTTCAGCCAGATCACCTCGTGCGATGGTGGCTACCGTCCGATCCATGATGGCCTGGTAGGCTGGCCAGTCCTTTTCCATGCGATCGCCGGCAAGGCGTTCATCATCGGCCAGGGGCGTGGCTCGGTAGACTGCAAATGCCTGCTCGCTGCTCTGCCGGTTTTCTTTCATCGACGCAAGAATGGCAGCGCGTTCAGCTTGCGGCGCATTGATGGCGGTGGCCGCCACTAGTCGGTAAAGGTCGCGGCTCTGGGCAATGGCACTGGAGCGTGCCTCTGCAACTTGTGCCACGGACACGAGGTTATTGGAAAACACCTGTTGCAAGCTGGACGAGAGCGAGCCGATTCCTTGGCTACCGACAACTCCAACACTCAAGGTGATCAGTGCGCACAGCGCGAAAGCGAGGTACAGCTTGACCGACAACCTGGCATCGTAGAACCAATTCATGAGTTGAAACCTGAACGAAGTGAGAGAAAACAACAGTGTCAAAAGAGCGGGTGCAACGGACCTGTAGCCGTAGCTTGGGCACCTGGCCTGCCAGCTGTCAGCCGCGCATCATGTCAGCCGCCTGTTCAGTGGCCTCCGTCGTGCGCGTGGCCAGCTTGCGGACTTCATCGGCCACCACTGCAAACCCCCTGCCCGCTTCCCCGGCACGTGCTGCTTCAATGGCCGCGTTGAGTGCCAGCAGGTTGGTCTGGCTGGCAATGCTCTGAATGGTGCCGACGATCTGGGTGAGCTTGGTGATGTTGGATTCCAGGGTGCGCTGGTGCGCAGCCTCCGTCTCGCGCATGGCCGACTGCTGATGCTCCAGGTCCACGTCCACCAATGCCCCGACCACACGTAATGGCGCGCCATAAGGGTCGCGCTTGGTCTGGCCACGGGCGCGGAACCAGCGGTACTCCCCGCTTTTCATCTTGAGTCGGTACTCGATATCAAACGGCGTCTTGCCTGTACGGTCGTTCAGGTGCGCCTGGAAGGCTTCCAGGCTGTAGGCCTTGTCCTCCGGGTGCAGGCGTGAGGCCCAGCTGTCCAACACATCTGGAAATTCCTCGACGGTTTCGAAACCCAGCAAACGCCGAAACTGGGGCGACCACCAGAAGGGGTTCTTGGGGTTGACCGGGTCACCGGCGATCACTTCCATGTCCCAGAGCCCGTCGGAGAGCATTTCCCGCGCCAGTTCGAAACGGGTGATGATCACGTCGTGCTCTTGTTCACGTTGCAACTCATCGTGGATGTCGCGCAAGGCACCAGCAACGCGCAAAGGCACGCCACGTGCATCGCGCAGGGTTTCGCCCTGGGCGAAGAACCAGCGGTAGCTGCCGTCTTTCATGGCCAGGCGGTTGCGCACCCGGTAGGGGGTCATGCCTGATTTGTCGTTCAGGTGGCGGGCAAAGGCGTCCAACGTGGCGGCCTTGTCTTCCGGGTGCAGGCGATCAGCCCAGCTGGCCAGGACATTGGGAAAATCGCGCTCGTCGCGAAACCCCAGCATTTCGCGAAATTGCTGCGACCACCAGAAGCGGTTGCGCGGGTTGACCGGATCACCTGCCACCACTTCCATGTCCCACAGGCCTTCGCTGGAGGCACGGTTGACCAGGTCAAAACGGGTTTCCGAGGCGCGCGCATTGGCGTCGGCCTCGGCCAGCATCAGCCGGGCGTTTTCCAGCTCGCGCTCGAGCTCGGCAATACGGCCTTCACGCGCAGTGGCATGCAACTCACGCGAGGTCCATTCACGTTGCACCTCTGTCCATCTGGGGGCAGTGCGGCCACCGTCAGTGTGGGTTTGCGGGAGGGAGGCAGCCAGCTGCGTGAGCGCCTGACGCTCGCCGCGGTTACGAAAAAGATGAAGCATGGGTCGGTACTCGGAGGAAGACGAAAAAGACCAATCCCTGGCTTCAATACTGGGTCACGCACAGCAATCGCAGGTCGCGATCACTGCTGCCTGACCGGTAGTGCGTACTACGACAGCAGCACAACGACAAAGGTTGCGCGGGAATGACATCATTACGATATCAGTTATGTGAGGGTGCCAAGCAAGCCCCAAGCGGGCCGCTAGCGCCGGCCACCCACACAGGCCAATCAGCCGGCCGGATCGATCAAAGACGCTTGTCGCCCTGGGCCCTTTTGGCAGCCAGCTCAGCGGCAGTGCGCTTGCGGCTACGGTGCTGACGGTAGTAACCCATGCCCGCCTGGTAGGCAATCACTGCCAGAATCACCACCGAGGCGACCAGCCAACCGGTGGATGCCATGGCGCTGAAAAATCCGGCAAGCACAGGCTTGGGCCAGTAGCTGACGATGGCCAGGCTCAACCAGGGTGCAGCGATCAAGAACAGGACTGGCGCCCAAAAACCCCAGAAAAGAATCTCTCCCAACACCACGAAATTTTCGTTCCAGGACGGGCCTGGGGATAACGGTTTTTTTTTGGCCATGAATGCTCCTGCTTTCCACGTCGGCACAAGCGGTGCCGTTCCATGCACAGGTTGACGGCAAGGGTGCGGAGCAGGTCACAGGCCAGGTCTGCGGTAAATCGGACGGTGGCCATCAAGGGGGCGCTCGTCGGCAACGGCTGGCGATGCCATGTAGGCCCCGGAGAAACATCGCAATGGCATTCGTCGAAATCGAACCCGAAACAGCCTGACTTCAGATTCCCTTCAGATAAGCACTCGACACTGTCTCCCATCGAACCTGCTGGGAGACGTTTCATGACCCACCGTGACTGGAGCCACCTGCTTCCACTGGCCATCGGCAGCCAGGCCGATCGTCAGGCAACATTGTCGCTACACCTGGCAGACGACCCGGGGCGAATGGCCCTCGAGCGGTTCATACATCAGTGCTTTGCGCTAAGCCATCAGGCCGACATTCAGCATTTCCTGCCGCAATTACTGGCGTTTCACGACAGCCAAGGCCGGTTGACAGCCGCCGCGGGCATTCGCCCAGCCAATGACGGCCCCCTATTTCTGGAGCGCTACCTCGACATGCCTCTGGAAGACGCCGTGTCCCGTGTGGTCGGGGCAACCCTGCCGCGCAGTTGTATGGTCGAGGTGGGTAACCTGGCCTCGCTCAGCGCCGGCAGCGCGCGCTTGATGATCGCTGCGGTCACGTGGCTGCTGGCCTCACGCGGCCTGCACTGGGTCGCATTCACCGGCGCGGCGACGCTGATCAACAGCTTCCAGCGACTGGGGTTGACGCCCGTCGTCCTGGCGCCAGCCGATCCTGCTCGCCTTGAGGACCAGGCTGAAATATGGGGCACCTACTACAGCCATTGCCCTCAGGTGTTTGCCGGAAATATCCGTTACGGCTTCGATGCCTTGACCCGGTCAGGCGTCTTTCAGCGCCTTGGCTTTCCGGTCCTGACAGAGGAATCCGGTCATGCGGCATGAACTGAACCGCTTCAAGGCCTTGCTGAAGGAACACGCCCAACGTCAGCCTGACGCCATCGCCGTGCAAGGTGCCGACCAGCACCTGACCTATCGCGCCTTGTTCGAGGCGGTCGAGGTACGCGCCGCCTGGCTTGGGAGCCAACCTCAGGGCGCATTCGCCCTGGCCTTGGACAATGGCCCGCAACTGCTGCTGTGGGACCTTGCAGCGCTGTTCGCCGAACGTCCCTGCGTGGTCATCCCTCCGTTTTTCACCCGCGCTCAAATGTCCCATTGTCTCAGGCAAAGTGGCGTCACCCTGGTGCTGAGCGAAAGCGGATGGGACTCGCGCCTTGTCGAGCTGGGCTACGCCCCACACGCTCGGCCGGGGTTCTGGCTCTGTAAATCGTTCGCTGCGGCGGCCATTGCGCCCGAAACGGCAAAAATCACCTACACCTCCGGCAGCACGGGATCACCGAAAGGTGTCTGCCTGAGCGCCGAGGCGTTGCTGGGCGTGGCCCATGAACTTGAGGCGGCTAGCCGCGCCAGCGCACCCATGCATCACCTGGCCGTTCTGCCACTGGGCGTTCTGCTGGAAAACCTGGGCGTATACGCCGCGCTGATCGCCGGGGCCTGCGTGCACCTGCTCAGCCAGCAGCACCTGGGCATCAGCGGCGCCACCCAGGTGGACTTCAAGCGGCTAGTGGGTGTGATTGTGCAGCGTCAGGCCCAGAGCCTGATCCTTGTGCCGCAACTGCTGATGGGGCTGGTTGCCGCTGTTGAACAAGGGGCGATGCCCGCTGAGCAGCTGAGGTTCGTCGCCGTAGGTGGCGCTCGGGTATCGCCCAGCTTGCTGGCCCGTGCCGAGGCTGTCGGGCTTGCGGTGTACGAAGGCTATGGGCTGTCTGAATGCGCGTCGGTGGTCGCGCTCAACCGTCCGGGCAGCGTCCGCCGTGGCAGTGTGGGCAAGCCGCTGCCCCACGTGCAGGTGCGCATCGCGAAGGATGGCGAGGTGCTGGTGGCCGGTTGCACGCTACTGGGCTACCTCGATGCCGCGCCTTTCGACGGTCGATGGTGGGCAACCGGGGACCTGGGCCATTTGGATGACGACGGCTACCTGTACCTCGACGGACGCAAGAAGCACCAGTTCATCACCAGTTTCGGCCGAAACGTCAGCCCTGAATGGGTAGAGGCCGAACTGACCCAGAGCGGCGTCATTGCCCAGGCATTCGTGCACGGCGAGAGCCTGCCAGGCAACGTGGCGTTGATCTGGCCGATGGACCCGAGCCTGAGTGACGACCAGATCGACCAGGTAGTGGGCCAGTGCAATGCACGGCTGCCCGATTACGCACGTGCCCACCACTGGCGACGCCTCACGGCGCCGCTCAGCGTCACCGATCAAACCCTGACAGCCAACGGCCGCCCTCGGCGCGAGGCGATTCTTGAACGCTATCAATCTCTGATCCGCATACCCCAGGAGTGAGTTCGCCATGTCCTTCTTTGAAACGTTGCAACTGCAAACCGCCCATGAGCGCCAGGCGCTGTTCGGCGTTCCGGTGATCCGCGAGGCCATGGCTGGGCAGGTCAGCCTCGACAGCTACATCGCATTTCTCACCCAGGCCTACTACCACGTGCGCCACACCGTCCCGCTGATGATGGCATGCGGGGCGCGCCTGCCCGCCCGGCTCGAATGGCTGCGCGGTGCCGTGTGCGAGTACATCGAGGAAGAATACGGCCATGAACAGTGGATCCTCAACGACATCGAGGCCTGTGGGGGCGACTGGGAGGCGGTACGCGACGGCCGACCCGCGCAGTCGATTGAGCTCATGGTCGCTTATCTCTACGACTTGATCGCACGGGGCAACCCGGTAGGGCTGTTCGGCATGGTCAACGTCCTGGAAGGCACCAGCATTGCCCTGGCCACACAGGCCGCCGGCGCCATTGCACACAGCCTTTCGCTGCCAGACCGGGCAATGAGCTACCTCAAGTCCCACGGCGCGCTCGACCAGGACCATATGGTGACCTACAGGCAGTTGATGGACCGCCTGGACAATGCCGAAGACCAGCAGGCGGTCATTCACGCGGCCAAGATGGTCTACCGCCTGTACGCCGAGATGTTCCAAACGTTGCCCCGTGCGGGCCAGTCAGGGGTGCGCCATGCGGTTGCATGAGTCGATCGTGGTGCTCACCGGCGCCAGCGGCGGGATTGGCCTGGAGCTGGCCGAGCAGCTCTGCCATGCCGGCGCGCAGGTTTTGGCCGTGAGTCGGCACATGGGCAAACTGGCCAGCCTGATGAACCGCTACCCAGGCAGCCTGCGCTGGCAGTCGGCGGACTTGCGGACACAGGAAGGCCGGGCACAGGTCGTGACGCGCGCGCGCGAACTGGGCGGCTTCAATGTGCTGATCAACGCTGCCGGGGTCAATCGCTTCGCCTTGCTCGACCAGCTGGACGAACAGGCCCTCGATGAGCTGCTGGACATCAACCTGAAGGCACCTTTGCAACTGACCCGGGCTTGCTTGCCTCTTCTGCGCGAGCAACCCAAGGCGTTGGTCGTCAACGTCGGCTCGACTTATGGCTCGATCGGCTACCCCGGCTATGCCAGCTACTGCGCCAGCAAGTTCGCGCTGCGCGGGTTTTCCGAAGCACTGCGCCGTGAATTGGCCGACACCCCGGTCAATGTGCTGTACGTCGCGCCACGCGCAACCCGCACCAGCATGAACAGCAGCGCCGCTACCGCCCTCAACCAGGCGCTGAAGGTAGGCATGGACGACCCGGTCTACGTTGCCAAAGCCGTGCTCCAGGCGGTCCAGTCCGAGCGCAGCGAGCTCTACCTGGGCTGGCCGGAGAAAATGTTCGTGCGCCTGAACGGCATCCTGCCAGGGTTGGTGGATCGAGCCTTGCGTAAACAACTGCCCTTGATTCGGCGCCATATCGGCAGCCACATAAAGGAACCGAGCAAATGAAGCCCATCGTACTGGCCAGCCTGCTGGCATTTACCCCGTTTGGCTGGGCGCTTGATCAGACAGGCGCCCAACACCTGCACGACTTGCAGCAACAATGGGCGCATATCCAATATCAGTTGCCCAAGGATCAACGCGCAGGCGCGTTCGAGAAGCTGGCAAACGAGGCGGCCGTTTTCGTCCGCCAGAACCCCAATACCCCCGAGCCTCTGATCTGGGACGGCATCATCAACAGCAGCTGGGCTGGCGCAACCGGTGGGCTGAGTGCGCTAGGCAAGGTCAAGGCCGCAAAGGCCAGCCTGGAAAAGGCCATCGCCCTCGACCCTCAAGCCCTGCAAGGCTCGGCCTACACCAGCCTGGGCACCTTGTATGACCAGGTTCCAGGCTGGCCCATCGGCTTCGGGGATGACGACAAAGCCGACACGCTGCTCAGGCAGGCCTTGAAAATCAATCCCGCGGGCATCGACAGCAACTATTTCTGGGGCGATCATCTGGTGCGTCAGAAGCGTTACAGTGAGGCCAGGGCTGCGCTGCACAAGGCGTTGCAGGCACCGCCCAGGCCGGGCCGGGAATTGGCCGATGAGGGCCGGCGTGCCGATATCAATGCTTTACTCGACACCATCAAGGACAAACAGGACTAGACATGCGCCTGCTGCTGGTTGAGGACGATAGCGCGTTGGGTGAAGGCATCTGCGATGGTTTGCGCCAGGAGGGCTATACCCTGGACTGGTTGCAGGACGGCGTCAGTGGCTTGCACGCCTTGCAGCATGAAGCATTCGACGTGTTGATACTGGACCTGGGCCTCCCACGCCTGGACGGCATTGAATTGTTGCGGCGGCTTCGCGCGGGAGGCAACAGCCTGCCGGTGCTGATTCTCACCGCACGCGATGCCTTGGACGATCGCATCGCAGGGCTTGACGCCGGGGCGGATGACTACCTGGTCAAACCCTTCGACCTCAATGAACTCAAGGCACGCCTGCGTGCACTGCTGCGCCGCAGCGCTGGCCGCGCCACGGTGCTGATCGAGCACGGCGGTGTCAGCTTGGACCCGGCAACCCAGCAGGTGCATTTCAAGGGGGCCGAAGTGGTGCTCACGCCCAAGGAGTACCGGCTGCTGCACGAGCTACTCGCCCAGCCCGGCAAAGTCTTTACCCGCGAACGCCTGACGCAGTTGCTCTATGGCTGGGACGAGGAGCCGGAGAGCAATACCCTGGAAGTGAACATCTATCAGCTGCGCAAGAAACTGTTCAATGGCCTGATACGCACCGTGCGTGGTATCGGCTACCTGGTCGAGGCCAAGGTATGAGGTCGCTACGCCAGCGCACGCTATGGCGCGTCATGCTCTTGCTGCTAATCGGCACCGGCTTGCTTGCGTTGTACAACTACCACGACAGCCGCCATGAAATTAATGAAGTGTACGACGCGCACCTTGCCCAGAACGCACGCCTGCTCCAGGGAGTAATGAGCATGCCAGTGCAAGGCGGCGCGCGTGACGACCTGTACCGTGCCTTCAACGCCGCGCTGGCTCAGGCGGGCCGACACCGGGTGGGGCATCCCTACGAGAGCAAGCTGGCCTTCCAGGTCTGGGACGAAAACGCCACCCTGATGGTGCAGACGCCCAGCGCACCTCGCCTGGACCCGCGGCCCATGCGGCCTGGGTTTTACGACTTCACCAGCGACGACAAGCAATGGCGCGGCTTCGTGCTACCTGTGCCCGAGAAAGGCTGGATGATCTGGGTGGGTGAACGCGATGACGTGCGCTATGACTTGATCGACCGAATCGTTCGTCACACCTTGATGCCATTTCTGCTGGGGGCCCTGGCGCTTGCCGTGCTGGTATGGGCCGCCATTGGCTGGGGGCTCAAGCCGTTGAAGAACATGGCCGACGTCATTCGCGCGCGGCATGCCGAATCACTCGAACCGCTGCAGCTGGTGCCGCTGCCATCGGAGCTCGAGCCCATGCAGGCTGCCCTCAATCGCCTGCTGGCGCAGATCAAGGACCTGCTGCGCCGTGAACATCGCTTCATTGCCGACGCGGCCCACGAAATGCGAACACCCTTGGCGGTGTTGCGCCTGCATGCGCAGAACGCACTGGCTGCCAGCAACGACGTCGAACGCAACAAGGCCTTGACGTTCCTGATGGGCGGTGTGGATCGGTTGACGCGAGTGGTCAACCAACTGCTGACACTGGCCCGCGTGGAGCCTCGGCTCGGCCATCGCCCCCATGAGCCTGTCGACCTTGCCGAGGTGGTCACCGACATCCTGGCCGAGCTTACCCCTTGGATACTGGACAAAGGGCTGGAGCCCTCGCTGGAAATAGAGGGCGGCGAGCACCGTGTAGCCGTCGACGCCAGCGCGTTGGGCATTGCATTGCAGAACCTGATGTCCAACGCGGTCGAGCACTCGCCTCTCGGGGGGCGCATCACGGTCTCGCTGCGGGGCCACGATGAGCGTGTCGAGTTGGTGGTGGAAGACGAAGGGCCAGGCATCGACGAGGCGAGCCTCTCACGGGTGTTCGAACGTTTCTACAGCCGCAATAGCCCCAACGGCGCTGGCCTTGGGCTGTCGATCGTGGCAACCATCATGGAGCACCTGGGTGGCCGGGTGGTCCTGAAAAACCGAGCGGCGGGCGGGCTAGAGGCAGCGCTGGTGCTGCCGAGGCAATGAGGCGCGGTATCGAGCCTGTTACCCAAGGCCAGCCGTACACGCCTGCGCCGCCTGCCCCAGCATTTCCCCCGCCAACACCCGAAATCGTCGAGTCAGCACGTTCTCCGGCCGGTCGGATGAGCGCAGCAGATACGTGTAGAACCGCAACTGCGGGGCAAACGGCCGTATGTCGATGCCGGTGTGCAAATACTCTGCCGCGACCAGTGGACTGACCACGCTCACCCCCAGCCCAAGCCCGACCAGTGAGCACACGGTGGCGGCATGGGTAGCGTCCAGGTTGAGCACCCGCGGGTCGTCATCGGCAAACAGCCGGTCGAGCCGAGTGCGCGAGCCGTCAGTGTGCGACAGCGATATGAATTCTTCGCCCTTGAGGTCCTCGGGCGTCACGGCCTGCAAGGCACCGAGCCGGTGCTCCTTGGGGAAGATGCACACACCCGGTACATCACAGATGATCTGGGACTGCACGCCCGCCATGTCCTCGGCCACATAAGACACCAGGCACACGTCGCAAAACCGGGTCGCGGCCCAGTGTGCCACGTTCGGCGAGTCGTTGGTGTGGATGGAGATATGAACGTGCGGGTTCTGCTGGCGAAAGCGCTGGATGATCTTGGGCAGCAAGCCATGGGTCAGGGAAGGCACCGCACCGATGCGCAATTGCCCAGTGCCCCCGCGCTTGAGGTGCTCGGCGGAGGTTTCCAGGCTGTGCAGCCCGATGAACGCGCGCTCCACGTCAGCGAAGAACTGCGCGCCCTCATCGGTCGGCAGCAAGCGCCCCCCTACCCGCTCGAACAACTTGAACCCATTGGCCCGTTCCAGTTGCGCGATCAGCCGGCTGACATTGGGCTGGGAGGTATGCAGCGCCTGCGCCGCTGCTGTCATGGAGCCGCTGAGCATGACCGCGCGGAAGGTTTCGATCTGCTTGAAATTGATGGCCATATCATTTCTGCATGACGGGTTGATGTATTGTCATTTGATTGCATGACGCGCAGATTTTATAACTACAACCACATCGACGTCTGCCCCGATGCAGCGCGATACCCCCGAGCGCATACCGGCAACAACACACATAAAACCGGTGCTCCAGCGTCACTTCAGCTCTGCCCTTGTACTCACGCATCGCTCCAGCACATTGGCGCGATGCAGCCCGGTAATCAGGAGGCATCATGTCGTTCTCGTATAAAAAACTAAGCGCTGCACTGGCCCTGACGTGCGTGTCGTTGGCGGCGGTATCCACCGTTCAGGCCGCCGACCTGCCAGCAGTTCCAGCAGCCATCAAAGAGGCGGACCACCTGCGCGCGGGTGTGCGCTGCGACCAGCCACCGTATGGCTATCAGGACAACAAGGGTGAATTCGCTGGCGTCGAGGTCGAGATGGCCAAGCAGATTTCGCTTTGGGCCCTGGGCTCGAAGGACAAGGTCAGCTTCACCTGCGTCACCGCCGAAAACCGAGTGCCGCAGCTGCTGGGCCGCAAGGTGGACTTGCTGATCGCCACGCTGGGCGTCACCCCGGAACGCCAACGGGTGATCGACTTCACCACGCCCTACCGGTGGGGTGCCAGTGACGTGGTCGTGAAGAAGGACAGCCCGGCCCGGACCATCGCCGACCTCAAGGGCAAGACCCTTGCCACGCTCAAGGGGTCGGTGCAGGCCAAGTGGTTCGAAGACCACATGCCCGACGTCAAGACCCTGCGCATGAACAGCGCAGCCGATGCCCTGCAAGCCTTCCGCCAAGGTCGCGCCGACGCCTACACCCACGATGCCGCGACCCTGGTGGTGGTCGCCGACAACGACCAGGATGCTCGCCTGATAGGCCAACCGTTCCAGATCTCCGACGCGGCCATCGGCGTGCGCAAGAACGAAGCGCAATGGCGCGACTTCCTGAGCGCGGCGGTATTGCGCATGCGCGAAGAACACCTGTTCCGAGGCTGGGTGCAGCAGTTCGTACCCGAAAACATCCAGAGCTACTACATCAGCGTCTTCGAGCAGGCCAAGCCTGCCGAAGCACTTTGATCGGCCGCCATCATGGAGTTCGACGTCCATTATCTGATCGAGCAATGGCCTGCCCTGCTCGACGGTGTGCTGATGACGCTGCGCATCACGGCCCTGGCCATCCTGTGTTCCCTGCTGATCGGGGTGCTGGGCGGGGCGGTGCGCGTCATGAAGGTCCCGGTGCTGTCCCAGGCAGTGGCGCTGTACGTGGAGTTGATCCGCAATACGCCGATCCTGGTGCAGCTGTTCTTCATCTTCTATGGCCTGCCGGCCATTGGGCTTGGGCTGTCGCTGTTCTGGTCGGGGGTGGTGTGCCTGTCGCTGTGGGCCGGTGCATACCAGATCGAGAACATCCGCGGCGGGCTGGCCACGGTGGAGCGCGGCATGCGCGAGGCGAGCCTGGCACTGAGCCTCAAGCCCGTGCAGTACTTCGCGCTGATCGCCATGCCCATCGCGTTTCGCACCAGCCTGCCGGCGATGCTCAACACCGCGATTTCACTGCTGAAGAACTCTTCCTATCTACAGGCCATCGGCCTTGCGGAATTGACCTTCGTCGCGGTGGACCGCATCGCCACGGACTTTCGCGCCATCGAGATGTTCACGGCCATCTGCGTCATGTACCTGGTGCTGGTGGGGGTGCTCGCGTTGATGACTGCGCGGCTGTCTGCCCACCTGCAACGCCCTTTCCGGCAGTGAGGCGACCATGAATTTCCTACTCGAAAACTGGAGCTTCGTGTGCAAAGGGTTGTTGATGACCCTGTACCTGGCTTTGGTGGTGTTGCTGTTCACCACGCTGATCTCGGCCGTGCTCGGCGTGCTGGCCACGGTCAAGAACCGCCTGTTGGGGTGGACGATCCATGCCTACGTGGAGCTGTTTCGCTCCATTCCGCTGATCGTCAACGTGTTCTTCATCTTCTTCGGTGCGCCGATGTTCGGTGTGGACCTGAGCCCGTTCGCCGCCGTCACCGTGGGCCTGACCCTGTGGGGCAGCGCCAACGGGATCGAGATCGTGCGTGGCGGGCTGGAGTCGGTGTCCAGGCACCAGTGGAAAAGCGCCTGGGCCCTGGGCCTGCGCCCCTGGCAGATCTACCTGCACGTGGTTGTGCCGCAGTCGATGAAAGCCATTCTGCCAGCCTACACCGGGCTGCTGACGATCCTGGTGCAGGCCACGTCCCTGGGCGCTTTGGTGGGTGTGGGGGAGTTTCTCAAGGTCGGCCAGATCATCATCGAGCGTGAAACTGTCATGACCGGCGTCAGCCCTGCCTTCGCGGTCTACGGCGTGGTGTTGCTGGTGTACTTCGTCATCTGTTCGGCGCTGACCTGGCTCAGCCGTTATCTCGAACGTCGTCTGGGTCGTCCGGCGGCACGTACTTCCATTGAAGAGGTTCCAGCATGCAAGCATCCAAAGTCAGTCGGCGCCTGAAGGAAAGCACTGCGCCGCAAGTGAACGAGTACATCTACCGCCCGCGCCTGGAAGGCTTTGCCAGCGGCTTCGCGAACCTGGGTAACGTCAACAAGGCGCACATCCTGATGCTGGCCGAACAGGGCCTTATCCGCGGCGAACATGCCAGCGTGCTGGCCAAGGGTGTGCTGGACATGGAGCAGGCAGGACCAGAGGCGGTCGAGCTGGACCCTTCGCGCGAGGACGCCTACTTCAACTACGAGGCGCACCTGATCGAGCATATCGGCGCTGACATCGGCGGGCGCCTGCACACCGGTCGCAGCCGCAACGACATCCTGGCCACCCTCGACCGCCTGCGCTGCCGCGACCTGCTGATGGACCTGATCGACGAATTGGCAACGGTACGGGCCACGGCCCTGTGCTGTGCCGAGCGCTACGCCGAAGTGGTGATGCCCGGCTACACGCATCTTCAACCGGCCCAGCCAATCACCTACGGCTATTACCTGAGCGCAGTGGAACAGGCTCTGGAGCGCGACAGCAAGCGCCTGACCCAGACGCTGGAGTCGATGAACCAGTGCCCGCTGGGTGCCGCTGCCTTCGCCGGCACGCCGTTCGACATCGACCGCGCGCGCACCGCCGAGCTGCTGGGCTTCGACGGCTACCTGGACAATGCCCTGGATGCCATTGGCTCGCGGGACTTTCTGCTCGAAAGCCTGTCGCACCTGAGCAACCTGGCGGTGTTCTGGAGCCGCGTCGCGCAGGACTATTTCGTGTGGAGTACCCATGAGTTCAACCTCATCGACTTCCCCGACAGCGTCGCCGCCACGTCCAGCATCATGCCGCAAAAGAAGAACCCCACCGTGCTGGAGTACCTCAAGGGCCGCAGTGGCCATATCGTCGGCCTGCTGATGGGTGCGAGCGTGACCATCAAGGGCACCAATTTTTCCCACACCGGCGACGGCAACCGCGAAGGGACGCGGGGCTTCTGGGAGGCCGCCGAAGAAAGCCTGCGCTGCCTGAAACTGCTGGACCTGGTGCTGCGCACCGCCACCCCCAACATCGACCTGGCGGCACGCCGCGCCGGTGAGGATTTTTCCACCGCCACCGGTTTGGCCGACCTGATGGTGCGCGAGGTCGACCTGTCGTTCCGCGAAGCCCACCATGTGGTCGGGGGCGTGGTGCGCATGGCCATGGACCAGGGCCTGCCGGCCCATCAGATCACCACCCAGATGGTCGATGCCTGCGCCCTCGAGCAGCTGGGTCATGCCCTGCACCTACCCGAGCAGAAAGTGCGTGATTGCCTGGACCCGGTCAGCAACGTGCAGGGTCGCAGCTCCGCCGGCGGCCCGTCGCTTGGGTCGCTGATGCCAAGCCTCGCCCGCGCCAGCGAGCGCCTGAGCGCAGAGCGTACGGCCAACCAGCAACGCCGCGCGCGCATGAGCGAGGCCGACCTCAACCTGCAAGCCCTGACCCGGGCACAGGCGGGCCTATGAGCACGATCCTGACGGTGCGCGACCTGCATAAAAGCTTTGGCACCCATGAAGTGGTCAAGGGCGTCGACATGGACGTGCGCCAAGGCGAGGTGGTGGTCATCATCGGCCCCAGCGGCTCGGGCAAGTCCACCTTCATCCGCTGTCTGAACAGCCTGGAACCGCCCTCCAAGGGCACCGTGGTGGTGGGCGATGGCGATCAGACCCAGGCGGGAAACCGTAAAGCCCTGGCCCGGCTGCGCGAGGACGTGGGCATGGTGTTTCAGGACTACACGTTGTTTCCGCACATGACGGTGCTGGCCAACATGATGCTTGCCCCAGTCAAGCTCAAGCGCGCAACCAAGGCGCAAGCCCAGGCCCATGCCCTGGCCTTGCTCGAGCGCGTCGGCCTGCAGCACAAGGCCGGGCATTACCCGGCCGAGCTGTCAGGCGGCCAGCAGCAGCGGGTGGCGATCGTTCGCGCCTTGGCGATGAAACCCAAGCTGATGCTGTTCGACGAGCCCACCTCTGCGCTCGACCCGGAAACCGTCGGCGACGTGCTCAACGTCATGAAGGGCCTGGCGGCCGAGGGCATGACCATGATCGTCGTCACCCACGAAATGGGGTTCGCCCGCGAAGTGGCCGACCGCGTGGTGTTCTTCGATGCCGGCAAGGTCATCGAGACCGGGCCGCCGTCGCAGCTCTTCAGCGCCCCTGAACAGGCCCGCACCCGGCAGTTTCTGCAAAGCGTCCTGCGCTGAACGAACATCCTCTTCCCAATGCCGGTGCGCCCGCTTGCACCGGCCAAGCGTGGCTGCGCGCCAGCCAGGAGTATTCCAGATGAACCAAGCGACCCAATCGCTGGACTCACCGGGCCTGCGCCCCATGATCCAGATGGAGAACGTCAGCAAGTGGTACGGCAGCTTCCAGGTGCTCAAGAACATCAACCTCAGCGTGCAGCCAGGTGAGCGCATCGTGCTGTGCGGCCCATCCGGCTCAGGCAAGTCGACCACCATTCGCTGCCTGAACCGCCTTGAAGAACACCAGCAGGGCCGCATTGTCGTCGAGGGTGTCGAACTGACCGACGACGCCCGGCAGGTCGAAACCATCCGCCGCGAAGTCGGCATGGTGTTCCAGCACTTCAACCTGTTCCCCCACCTGACCATCCTGCAGAACTGCACCCTCGCGCCCATCTGGGCCCGCAAGCTGCCGCGCCACGAGGCGCAAGCCCTGGCGATGCATTACCTGGAGCGGGTGCGTATTCCCGAACAGGCGCACAAGTACCCTGGCCAATTGTCCGGCGGCCAGCAGCAGCGCGTGGCGATTGCCCGGGCGTTGTGCATGAAACCCAAGATCATGCTGTTTGACGAACCCACCTCGGCACTGGACCCGGAAATGGTCAAGGAGGTGCTCGACACCATGGTCAGCCTGGCCGAGGACGGCATGACCATGGTGTGCGTGACCCATGAAATGGGCTTCGCCCGGACCGTGGCGCACCGGGTGGTGTTCATGGACCAGGGCGAGGTGGTCGAGCAGGCTGCGCCAGCGGTGTTCTTCGAGCGACCTGACAGTGAGCGGGGGCGGTTGTTCTTGAGTCAGGTGTTGCATTGAGCAGGGGGGTGCCCCTTGGGCGCCAACTGAACCACTAACAGGCACCTGAGCGACAACCTGCTCTTGCTTTCGACGGTAGGACCGAGCCGCGCATCCACCGCGAGCATGCCCCGCGCGTGTTGTAGGCCGGGGCAGCTTAACTCGCTGCATCGACGCGCTTGAACACCGCCTCTACTCCAGGTTCCAGTTGATTGACCGCGCCGAGATACTCGATCAACTCTGCCGCCCGGCTACCACGCAGCCCGGCCGTGGTCATTTCTCCATCGACCACATAGCTGTACACACCACTTACCGCAAACGCCTTCAAACTTCCGATGTGCCGCGCCTGATCCGCCAGCGTCTTCTTGTACGCCTGCCCCTCGAAAAACCGGCGCCGTGCCACAGGGTTTCCGAAGGCGACTTCCATGATCACCAGTTCGGCGCGCGCCGGCGTGGCCGTGTGTGCCACGTCTGGCGCCGGTGGATGGCTCCCATCGTTCTGGAAAGGGGCGCACAGGTGCAGTTGCACTTTCAAGACCGATGCATCCTGCGCCAGGGTCGGCGCGAGTTTGTCGCGCACATACGCTTGCAGATCTTCTAGGCTTTGGCGTGGGCTCATGTGCACATGGATCCGATCGGCATGATCGAGCCCATTGAGGCGCTCGTCCGCTAGCCGGTTCACCACCCTCATTGATCCGTGCGGCAGGTCGTACGCCAGCGTTTCCTCGAACATGTTCTGCTCGTCCGAAAACAATAGAGGGCTGGCTTGCTTGAAGCGCTCCTGCTGGTCGGCGGACTTGAAGCCGATCTCTACACCGCCATCGAGTTCGTAGTCTGCGATCTCTCCCACGCCCTCGGCCAATGGCCAAAGGTGCGCGTCCTGATTGCGCGAGAAGTGGTGCTGGATGTACAAGCCCAACCCTGGCAACCGGGAGCACAACGGCCCGTGCACGTCGCGCCAGTAGTGGGCGAAGATGGCGTGTGGGACGCGCTCGCGTCTTTTGACCGTGGTGTAACTGTTGATGGTGATCGTCATGGTCTGACCTTGTTGAGCATGTGGGGTGTTTAGAGTCAGAGCTGGCTGTGGGGGACGGCGTTCAGTCGAGGTCATCGCGGCGTGGCTAGAGGGAGTTGGGCGTAACAGATCGAGAGGCTTACTGGCCGAGAGGTGCAGTCAACGGGGACTTCTTGATCAGCAGACCTGATAGAATTCCTGCTTTTGCGCTTGATCGTGGACTGAGCACAAGACACGGCTAATAGGCCTCCTCTCTGAGGACGATGGCGGTGACCGGTCAGCAAAAAGCGCTCTACATCAGTAGTAACCGAGAGATTTCCGAATGCCCCCCGAAACGCCAGAAAACGCGGCCAGCCCCATGGATACGGTAGTGAGACGGTTTTCTGTTGCCCCCATGATGGATTGGGCCCATTGTTCTCGATAATCAATAAATACGCGGCTTTCAGCACGACTGCTTCTATCTAGTACCAATTCTGTACCAGCTGGCATTCAAGAAAAGCACAGGCTCTTCCTGCGCAGCAGCCTGGACCTTGCCTCATAGCCCTCCCTCCCGCTATTGTCACGGCATCTCTTTAGTAACGCCCAGTAACGCCCGCGGAGGGCATGAATGACAAATTTCGTGTTCTCACGGCGAGCGATCCAATCACGGATCGATACGCTGTCGCAAATCCTTGAATCCTCTCAGCTTGCTGCTCTTGTTGACCGGCTCAATGCTAGAGATGAAACTAGGCTGCATGCGATGTGGGAGGTAGTGTTACTTTCAGCCCTATCCAGGGCTGGATCTCTTCAGCATGAACAAGCGCTATCAAACGGGCGCCGCCCTGACATCTGCTGGAAGATCGAGAAGCGAGGCGGCGGCAGCCTCACGTTCATCGGTGACATTACTACAATATCCGACAATGGTCTTGAAGCTCAGAATCCTTTCAGATTTTTGAGCAAAGAAATAGTTCGACTTGCATCAAAGTCCGGGCTGCAACCGGGGAGCTTCTGGATTCGGGTAGGCGGAAAAACAGTGGGCGAACCTCACAAGAGCAAGATGAGCTTGATGCTCCCCAAAAAGGCCAGCCTCAATAGCTTCATAAAAAACGAACTTGAACCTTGGGTTCATAGCGTAAAGAAAAGCAGCACAGAAAAGTCGATATTTGAGCGGACTGAAGACTCTATAGACCTAAAAATAACATACGACCCAGACTGGAAATGTGGAGGCGGGAGCTACACAAGCTATACAGTAGCCACATCAAAATCCATCAATCCTCTATTTAGCGCGCTCAAAGGTAAAATAAATCAGCTAAATGACGCACCAGACAACGCCATTAGAATAATTTTCGCATGCGACGGCGGCTGCGATCTTATTAGAAATGGCTTAAATGGAAAATCCCACTACACTTTCACGTCAAGAGAAATTGCAGAAGATTTTCTGCGTCAGAACAGCAGTATAGACTTTGTTTTGCTGAGCACTATAAATGAACAGCGCCAGCCTTTTGGCTTACCAACTAAGTATCACATGAGCTATGAGCTTGTGTGCGCACCTCCAGCCTCTCGTTCAGATCGAGTGACCACAGAGTCCATCGAAACTCTCACAGAGGCTCTTAATACAATCTTACCAGACATTCCTCAACCGCTTCGGCCAGCCTATCACTCCGCATCATTATTGAAACAAGCAGGCGTAGGCGATGATCAATTAGGAAGATACTCAATGCAACAGAACAAAATAACAATTTCCTCAAGAGGCCTCATAAAATTTCTTTCTGGCGAAATATCTGCGGAAGAGTTTAATAGAGCACACAGGTGGGGCGACTCAGGCATACACCATAATCCGTTCGCCAGACATCTCCACAGCGGCTTCATGATTAGCAAGATAGATGTCGAATGTGGCGATGATACTGATGACGACGAAATAACGTTCACAATCGACAAGTGGGACCCAGCCAACAGCCCTTTCGCCATTCCTAGCACAGATGAAAACAAAACCTAATCCTGATTTCAGGGACATTTGAGCGCACGGAAAGATTAACCCTCGACAAGCTCACCTATTTCGCGCCGTCCGACCCTAAAACGTCGTAACGACCTCGCGAATCACAATCTTCAGGCATGGCAGCATCTCAATAGTTGACCCGTAGGTCAAAGGAATTTGACCGGCATCATTGCTACGACATCCCGATCAGGGATTGGACGCATTTTACTCGAACACCCTAGCCTGTGGCAGATAGGTAGCAGCCTCCATCGATTGGTAGCATTCCAGCACCGACGCCCCCTCAAGATACGCAAAAATTCTACGGATGGCGCTTTAAAATCATCTAGAATTTAGCGATCATCCTTTTCACCACCCCCGTCGCCGCACCGACACAAAACTGCAGGCGGACGGTATATTAACATCGGTGAAGCATAGCCCCTTAACGTGAAGGAACGCGCTGGTGATTACTGCACATGTGTTTGTTGACTGGGACTCTGCATCTAGAATCTCCAGAATTAGAATCACAAAGGATATGCCGCTCCCATTGCGTCACTCCTCAATAAAGCAAGCATACCAAGACCTTCAAGAAAAAATAATTGACAAAATATCGGAGCTCGAAAGGAGATCCCCAGTCAAAATCCTGAAAACCAGAATTTATCATGGCTGGCATCGCGGAACTACTCCTACAGATGACAGAAGAGTCTGGGACGTTTTAAAAACAGAACTCAGATCAATCTCTCGAGACCGAGTTTCCTTTCTCCCAGATATCGACTTCGGCAACGAACTTCTGTGTCGCGGATCAAGGAGCACTCTCTATGACACGTTACGTACTGATCGACAAAACCCCCAGATCTTAAACCAAAAAATGGTAGACACTGCTCTTGTCTCGGACCTTTTGAGCCACTGCCGAACTGAAAGCAGTAACTTCAGAAGACACGAAAAACCATCGTCACTAGCAATCGTTATTGGTGACGATGATGATTTATTGCCTGGCGTGTTCGTCGCCGAAGCGTGGGGCTTGCCAACCTATGTATTTCGGGTAACTCGAGACAATGACTGCCAACACCTAAATACAAATGGAATTATTCATAGGATTTGACATGGACATTACACAAGCACTAGAAGACCTGAAGCTTTTTTGCGACCCATTCACTGAAATAAAACAAAAACCGGTTGCTGGAAAGAAAAGAATCCTTTTAACCAGAAATGGAAAAGAATTAACCTTTGATATAGATGTAGAAACTGGAAAAATCTCTGCCAAACACCGCCCAGCAGCGTACCCAAGTATTCGTACGCTCTTGGCCTCTGCTGACTTCGCTGACATAAAGAGGTTCGCGGAAACACAGCAGCGCTATTTTTCCCAGATCAAAGAAAAAACAGTCATCGATTCCGAAATAAGCTACGCAGGTACCAGCATCCCCGCGCATGAGCTTGCCGACAACATACAAACCACTCCAAACAAAGCAACACTGGTTCTACTAGATGGACCAGCCGGCTCGGGCAAGACCTTTCAAATTAACCAATTGACGAAAGCGCAATCAAAAAAATTCCTTTCAGATAACGTAACCCCTCCTATCCTACACATTTCCAGCAGCGGTAGGCGCCTGTCAAATTTTAGAGATGTGCTAGCCGCAACCACTCAGCAAATGGCCGCCTCTTTCAATGGGACTCAGGTGCCGACACTTGTTCGGCACGGATTGCTGATTGCGGCAATCGATGGGTTTGACGAACTTGTCGACGCAGATGGCTACGAGGACTCATGGCGAGCCTTGAAAGAGTTTATCGATGAACTTAACGGCCGTGGCAAAGTTATACTTGCTGCCCGCGACACCTTCCTGGACGAGCAGGAACTAATCGACCGAATAAGCTCAAGCAAAGATAAAGATAATATCTCGCTCACCTTAGCCCACATCAAGCTCGCAACTCCAGAAACCGCGATCAGGTATCTTTCAGACTCGAAGTGGGCCCCTAGCGACCTTTTAAATGAAATTACCTATGACATCCTGAGCAACAACAGCTACGCTCTTCGCCCTTTTTTCCTTAGTGTGCTAAAAGATGCCGGAGGCTGGCTTAAGGTGGACTCGGAGGGTTTCCGCTCCTTCTTAGTGAATAATCTGCTGGAGCGAGAGGCTAGACTTTTGGCTCGCACACTGGGAGCAGGAGCCGCTGAGAGCATATTGCCGAGCCTCAATTTTTTATTCGAGGAAATCGCGCTGGAAATGGCTACTCGCGAGAACAACTTAATTGAAACTGACCACCTGACATTCCTCGCTGATTATTGCTTTAGTGACACGCTAGACGAAACTGCAAAAAGGAAGCTTACACACAAGTCGGGCAGCATCTCGCTCCTGGAACTGTCAGAACACAAAGATAAGCGGTGCTTCCCTCACACTGAGATTCAGTACTTCTTTTTTGGACAAAACCTTATTTCGCAACTGGCCAAGCGAAACATCCCCAGCATATTGAGGAGAACAATACTCAGCGCCGAACACCTGGAAGTTTTCGCTGAAGTATACGCATCAGACGAGGCGCTTACTAAACGTGCCATTGAATTCCTCTACTCTCGGATTAATATAGATTCTTCCAATGATGGTTTAGCGGCCAACGGCGGAGCAATGGTACTACTGAGCTTTGCTTTGGGCTTAAGCGATCGAATCGATTACCTGATGATTAATGATGCTACATTTGCCGGCGGCTCACCTAATGGCATCCTCAACGATGTGACACTCAGCAGACTCGATGTCTGCGGATCGAATATATCCGAAGTTAAATTCGAGAACGTAAAAGTTGGAAACTTAGTCGTAGACAATCTGACACAGTTCGGCGAAAGCATACCTGATATAGGTACACTAGAAATCCGCGGCAATAGTCCTCGCATTGAAAGGGACCCTGCTGCAATTGAGGCTTTCATCAATGCCCAGTCGACCGCGTCTGGCCCTCAGATACTTCGGGATAACCCGGCCGTACACTTACTCGAACGCATTGCGCGCCGCTCAATCAGGTACTGCTATCTCCGAGATGGAGGGGACGACGATGAAGGTTCCTTCATGTTACGTGATGAAAATTGGCCGCTTGTAAAAAAGACACTTCAAGCCCACGGCCGTATTGAAATCAAAAAAGGGAAGCCTATGCATGGCCGCCCTGCTGCATTAATAAGAATTAAACGTCCCGTAGAACTGCTGGATTTCGCTCAGCCAGAAACTAAGCAGATAATTGACACCTTACTTTCATAAACAGGAGCGGCAAGTGCAAAGGACAGTTTTCAATCTGTGCTTTGCACCATCTATAATATGGCTGACGCGAGCATCAAACGCCCCAGCATCTGACCTAAATTTGGCATGATAATATCGACAGCAATAGGACACCCTTATGAACGAGAAAGCCGCGATCACAGCAGACTCCTTGGAGCTGTTGCTACTCAATCAAACGGCCATTCGAGCCGCCCTAGAAGAACTGTCCCTGTGGGTTAGCCAACGTGGTTCAACCCACATCCACGAAAATGTCATGGTTGCCCTGACGACCTTGGATACCCACACGAAAGCAATCATGATTGGGATCGAGCGCTTACGAGCTTAAAGTACTCTGCAACCCAACTAAATACGGGGTCGTGATCAATGACAATTGAATTTCTGACAAATAAGTGAAGACCTAAAAAAACCAGGCTTCTGTTCTGAGTTGCTAACCGGGAAATCCTTCATCGAAAATGGATAGTCCTTTAATGCAGGCTTTGGCTACCTAGACAAAGATGAAGGCAATTCCCGTGAGATAGACATTCTAGCCACAAGGATAAGCAGCAAAAAAATCGCGACAAAACGTTGTACATAGCGAACTCCATGCTTGCGCAGACAGAACAACCGTGGATCGTTTCCGATCAGCAAATCCATCCCCACCTAATAATCTGCGCATGGAATAATTTGATCGAGGTTTTAAACCTTCCTTGTAAAGGTTACCAATTAGCCAACCAGCTAGCCAAACACCCGCCGATCGCACTGAATGGCTGGGTAGCTAGCGGCATCCATGAGTCCTTCAAAACAATCAGAACAGCCATCATGATGGTACAGCTCTTTCGTTTCAGTATCTAAAGCTGCCGACTACAACATAGAAAGCTGCCCCCGGGAAACGAACTCATAGATGACATCATGACTAAATCATGTGAATTTGATTTTATTCAGCCGCTAATAGTTCTGAACGACCCTCTATATGCTGAAAATCCAGATAAAGAAGGTGAAAGCATGATAGCGAAATTTCTTGCGCATCCTTTCGTTTTGACCACAGGCCAAAGAATTACGACAATGGATCATACAGGGTCGACCTAGTTACGCTAAATGGCTCCAGCAATATCTTTTACATATCGCTACTCGCCAAGGCGTTACAAATGATTCAATCCTGAGTTTTGCCCAGCGCCAGGCGCAAAAAAAGAGTACTTTAGGCATTAGCCAAAGACCTGTAGGAGTCACCGACACTCCAAGCGCATATCCTCCAAGCCCATATTCACAAAGACTTGAGACGCAGGCGTCTTGGCATTCCGCATTGAGGTTTCTGCCGTGTCACACGGAGCATCTTGAACGGTGCTGAGCAGAGCCACGCTGCGCTGCAGCCGCTTAGATATGTCATGGATGCTGAGAGGTGATGCTCATACCTAGCCACCTTCCTCTCAGAGTCGGCAACTGCCGCGGGTCAACACCTTAACTCAAGGCACGGGACGATAGTGACCCAATACAGATATCAAAATAGTTGCCCCAGCGGTGCCGGATCCCAGTTCATGATCACAAGCTCGCCCGTCACTTCGGCCTTACCTTGCCGCTGGTTTGTGTTGCTGTAGCGGATATCGAGGCATTCGAAATGGAAGCCGTCGAAGGCCCGCCGGATGTCCGGGTGATCGTTGATACTGACCATCACCCTTCCCTGGCACCGGCCCATGAAGTTAGCCATGCGCTCGTATTCCTCGAAGGGGAAGTCCACACCGTACCCGGCAGTCTGCCAATAGGGCGGGTCCATGTAGAAGAAGGTATGTGCTCGATCATAGCGCTCAGCGCACGCGAGCCAAGACAGATTCTCGACATAGGTGCCAGCGAGGCGCTGCCACGCGGCGGAGAGGTTTTCCTCAATGCGCAGCAGGTTAATGGCCGGCGCAGTGGTTGCGGTACCGAAGGTTTGCCCAGTTACCTTGCCGCCGAAGGCATGCTGCTGCAGGTAGAAGAACCGCGCTGCTCGCTGGATATCGGTCAGGGTTTCAGGCCGCGTCATCTTCTGCCACTCGAAGATCTGCCGGGAGGTGAGCGCCCATTTGAACTGGCGCACGAACTCCTCAAGGTGGTTCTGCACAACGCGGTACAGGGTGACCAGGTCACCGTTGAGGTCGTTCAGCACCTCCACCGGGGCGGGCTGGTGACGCATGAAGAACAACGCGGCACCGCCGGCGAAGACTTCGACATAGCATTCATGAGGGGGAAAGAGAGGGATCAAGCGGTCGGCCAGGCGGCGTTTGCCACCCATCCAGGGGATGATTGGAGAGGTCATAGGTATGCAAGTCTTTACTGTATGGATAAACAGGTGATAGGCTCGCCGCGCTTTGTGCACAAGGCAGAGGCCACGGCTGGACTTGCAGGAAGGGTCTGCGGGTTTGGTGGGCCGGGCTGGATGTTGACGCATCCATCCCGGCTCGCCTCTTTTACTGCTTGGTGATTTCGCGAACGTAGGCTTGGCAGGCCTGCAAGGCGATCAGTCCGCGGTCGCCTTCATCGGTGATGGCGATAATTCGTTGAGCATGCGCTGGGTCAAGTTGGGCGCGAACGGCGCCAGGTACCACGCCTCCGGTGCCGGCGGTTTCTCGCACCCCACCGTCACAACGCGAGCGGGCAACGGCTCCTGAGTCGACGAGGACTGACAGCCGCAGATCAGTGGTAGCAAGCCGGTCACGCAGGCGAGCTTGAGTTTGTTGCACATCTTCCATCTCCTTCCAGTGGTTTTGTGCCTGAGCCTGCAGACGAGCCTCCAGGGCGCTACGGGCTTGCTGTTGTTCAGCTAGATGATCAAGCGCGGCAGCCGCCGCCCTCTCCCGCTCCAGGACGTTGATACGATCCTTCTCTGCCAGCTGCTTGCCGTAATCTTCGGCCTGCTCAGCAAGCTGCGCGTTGTATGCGTTAGCCTGCCAAACCCAAGCTGCTCGGGCGCCAACCGCACAGGCGAGCAGCAGCGCCGCGACAGCCAGTAGGCGGAAGACCCACCCGTTCACTGCAGCACCTCAAGCGCTCGCGCGTAGATGGCCTTTCGATCCTTCAGGCCATTGGTACCGCCGTTGATGCGCTTGGTGATGGCCAGGAGGTCACCCTTGTCGGCCAGGCTGTTCAGACCCTCCTTCTGCCAGAACCAGCCTGCCGACATGGATGCGTAGACCGGATGCTCGAGCAGCTCTGGCGTGTTCAGCAGCCGACTATCTCCGAACAGCGCTTCGCTGCAGGCTTCATAGTTGGAGCGGCCCGTTACTTGAATCAGCCCTCGGCCGCGATAGAGCTGGCCGTCCCCATCCGGCTCAGGCGTGTTACCAAGCCGCTGAGCCAGGCGACCGGTGTCGTACTTGGACAGGTACTTGTCATTGCCCAGTTCGCGGACGTACTGCAGCTGGCCCGACTCATGGCCGATCTGAGCCAGGAACGCAGCCATGCGCAGGCGCGTAACGATGGCGTACTTGCCCATGGTGGCGTTGAGGCCGGGAACAAAAACGCCGGCTTTGCGGCCGGCGTTCGGGAGGATCTGTAACAACTGCTTCTCGTTGATTGGCATCGCTTATCTCCAGTGATTAATGGGCTACGCCGCAGATACGTCCACGATGCGCAGCGGCTTTGTCTGTTTCTTTTTCTTGCCCTTGGCTTTCGCCTTGCCCTGCTTACCGCCGTTGCACTCGACCGTGGTCGACCAGCCCGAGGGCATAAACACCTGCTCCACGCTGTCCACTAGGTACTCCCCGTCGAGCCCGCTTTTGAAGCCCTGGGCGTTGATCGAGCGTTCTGCAAACAGGTCGGTGCGCCCGAGCATTTCCAGGCGCACGCCGGCGGTGCTGCGGTTGAACGCCGCCAAACGGGCCTTGGCCGCCTGCTCGGCAGCGCCCTTATCAGGGTAGATATGGCGGTCGGTGTGCACAGCGGGCAGGCCTTCAGGCGCTTCGTCGTTGCCCAGCTCCACGACCCTGAGCGCGCCGGTTTTCTTGTCTTGGTGCTGCGTCTTCACGGCCTTCTGCGTGGTGCGGTCGCCCAGGCGGAAGCTGTAGCGGTTCACATCACTGCGCTGGATGGTGACCGCACCAAAGGCCTTGCCCCCGGGGGTGCTGCCGCCTTGTCGCGGCATGACCAGCAGCTGCCCGTCGCCCACCTTGGCCGTGCAGTCGTACTGCCTGGCCAAGCGGGTGATGAAGTTGAAATCGGACTCGTTGCGCTGGTCGACGCGGGCCACCTTGGTCTGCACGGTGCAGCCAGGCTTCCACCCGTTGCGCGCAGCCAGGTCACTGACGATCTGCGCAAGCGGCACGTTCTCCCAGCTGCCGCTCCGGGTAGTTTTGCCGCTGCCGCGCATGTCGCTGGCCTTGCCGCGCAGGGTAATGGTGTCAGGCGGGCCAGTTACTTCGACCTGATCCACCCGGTAGCTACCAAGGCGAGCCAGCGCCTGGCCTTCGTACCCCATGAATGCCTCAATGTTGGCGCCCCGCTTAGGCAGCGTGACGGCCTGGTCGCGGTCGTCCACGCGCAATTCGAACTCGTCTGAGTCCATACCGGGTTTGTCCAAGGTGCGAAGAAGCAGCAAGCGGTCGTTGATCAGCGCGGTGATGTCCCGGCCGTCAGCGACTATTCGAAACTGAGGTTTCATGTGCACTCCGAAAACGAAAACCCCGCACATGGCGGGGTTGGTTGGAGGATCCGGGATCTAATCCCACAAGGTGATGTGCTCCGCATCAGGCGTGATCGCGGGCATATCAGGGAACATGATCAACAGCCCTGCTTGAAAAGGTTGCCGCTGCTCAGCAAGGCCTTGATTGGCCTCCATGACTGCTTCAACGGTGCCATTCAAATGCCCGTAATAGGCCTGACAAAGCGTGTCCAGCACGTCACCGTCAGACGTTCTGCAGGTCATCACCATATTTGATGAACTCCAAGGTGAAGCCTTGCTTGCGCGGGATACCGCCGGCGAGCAAAGACGATTGATCTTCATCGACTTTACGCAAGCACCAGTTGCCCAGCACTGCGCCATAGCCGGTGGTCAGACTGACCGGCATCAGCTGCCGGCCAATCGTGCGCAATGCATCCAGCTGGCTGATACCGCCCTTGAACAACGGGAATACAGCCCCCTTGATCGTCAGCGTATCCTCACCCTGCCCGACCCCTTGCTGGGCGATATCGCGGGACAGGCGTTCTTGGCCAGCCCAGCGGAACGCAGTACGCCGCTGCAGCTCGTCGAACGCGGCCGTGTTGAGGTTGAAGTAATAGGGCTGCGAGCCTGCCTTGAGCGGCTGCAGAATCAGCAGATGCGGGAACGGCGTTACGGCTGCCGCTGCCGGCGTGGCACTGTTACCAAACGTGCTGCTGGGCAGAATACCTGTCAGCGACGGGCTGACCTTGCCGGCCATGCGGTTGATGGCCGAGCCCGCTTTGCCGGCCTGCTCACTCAGCGTGCCCAAGCGCTCGCGCACCTGTGTGGCGGCGCTTGTGACCTGGCTGTATTTCGACGCCACCGTGCCCACAGTGGACTGGGCGGCGTTGATGGCTCGCAAGGTACGCTGCAGCTTTGCCCCCACTGCGGGGCCAACCATCGGCAAACTATCCAGCTCGGACGCGGCACCGGTCATGTCACTGACGGCGCCGTTGAGCGGCCCTAACATGCCATCGACACTGGTACGGCCGGCCTCACCGGCCGCCACCAATGACGATAGCGTTGATTTCATCAGCTCCATATAAGCCATCGCGTTTCCTTAGACGTGCGCCTCGTCGTACAGCTGGGCGCTAAAGCGGTTGCCTGCAAACTCGCGCTGCAGGCGTTCAAACAGTCCTCGCAACGGCGTTTCCATGGCGGCCACTGTCTGATAAGGGTCTTTCACATCCCCCTCGATAGTGACCGGCATACTCAGCGCAATTGAAAAGGTCTGTTCTACCTTGGGCGGCTCCGACCTGGCCTGCTCTGCAGGCTTGGGCGGCGGTGGTGCTGGTGCTGCAGCAACAGGCGCCGCCACCTCAACCAGCGAGCGCACCACATCGCCCATCGACTCGGCCCGCTCGGCGGTATTACGGCGTAGACCCCGCGCAGGCTCGGGCCGCAAGCGCTCGAACACCTTGGGCTTGTTGGGCACGGCAGGTGCCGGGGCCGGTGCCGCGCCTGCCTCGATCTTCACAGCGGGCGTAGGCGCAGACGCTTTGGCGCCAGGTGCCGTTACCGTAACAACAGGCGGTTGAACGGACACTGGCGCCGCTGGCGGTGCCATGCCCTGGACAACAGGCGCTGGCGGACAGGCTACTGGCTCAGGCGCCAGCTTGACCGGCGCCGGCGGGCTTGCCACTGGCGCCGGCGCGGCCGGTACTGGGTCAGGCGCTTTCGGCGCCGGCGCAGAGGTGACTACCACCGGCGGCGCTAGCACAGGCGGCAAAGGCTTGGGCGCTTCGACCACCGGCGCCGGCATTGCCAGCGCCGGCGTGGCTACTGCCGGCGCCTGGGGCGCTGGCGCGGCCAGGCCGTCGACTGGCTCCTGCTCCTGCTGGGGCTTGTCCTTGTCATCACCGAACCAGGTTTTGCCCAACCATCCGCCCAGGGACTCGCCACCGAGGCCGCCCAGGGCCATGCCGATAGCACCGCCAACGGCAGTACCAATCACTGGCACCACGGACCCGATTGCGGCGCCGGCGATACCGCCCGCCCATGCCCCAGCCATGCCCCCGGCCACACCGCCATAACCCTCGGCTTTCTCGTCGCGAGTCCTTGCGTTCAGTGCCGTATCGAGCACACCGGGAATGGCGTCTGCGACCTGGCCACCAGGCAGCTTGCCTGCCACTTTGGTGACGCCACGCACACTACGCACCATCTGGCCCAGGCGACTCAGTTCAGGCACCGCCGGAGCGGCGACCAGCTTAGAAACGCCTGCAGCGGGTAACGCCGGCGCCAAGCGCTGCGCTACCGGCGCTGGCGGCGCGGGGACCTTTGGCGCAACGGGCGATGGCATGGCAACGGGCGGCCGTGGTGCGGGCATCGTTGGCGCAGTAGCCGGTGGTTTGATGGCCGCCGGCGGGGCGACCACGGGGGTTAGCCGTACTGGCGACTTAACTGCAGCTGGTACCGGCCGATGCACGCCCAGCGGCGAGCGTACAGGGGCCGGCGCAACCGCCCGGCGCCGGCGGCGCACCCGACGCCCCCGTGTAGCGCCTCCAGGGCCTGAATTAGGCCCGGAAGGGCTCAGCCCGCCGAAGGCATCAGCATTAACCACAAACACGCGCATGGGCTCGTTGCCGGGCGTTTGCGCAGGGTCATTACTGGCAGGCACCCCCAGCACCTTGCCCAATGCGCCTAAGCCGGCGTCGACCACCCGGCGACCGGTCTTGGGCGCCGTCGCTTGTTCGGGCCCGCCTGGCAGCTTGCCTGCACGGCGATATCCCCAAGCGCGACCGCGCGCGACGTTGAACACGCCCCGGCCTACCCTGGCCGCGCTGCGCGCTGCAAACACCGTCCCGACAGCGGTGGCCAGCCCTGCCAGGCCCATGGCCAACTGGGGTAGATCGTCCGACAACTTGGTGACCCAGCGGGCAACGGTTGTCGCCCCGGTAGCAAACGCATCGGTCGCCGGCCGGATGGCATCACCGATGCTGCGCATGGCGTCATCAGTGGACTGCACCAGCTCAGACCAGCGCTGTGCCGACGTTTCGCGCCGCTCGGCCAGGTTCTTGTCGAGGATGCCGGTTGCCTTCATGGAATCGGCTTTCAGCTCGTTGTACAGCCCTCGGTTCTGACCGTAGGCAGTCAGCGCCGCTTTCACCTGCATATCGGCAAACAGGTCACCGGTGCGCAGGGTCTTTTCCAGGGCCTCAAGCGCTGCCTTGGCCTTTTCCGGGTCGACCTGCTTATCGATCTTGGCCTGAGCATCCTTGATCTTTTTGGCCTTGGCCGGGTCGGTCGCCTCCACATACTTCATGGCCAGGCCCATGGACGCCTCAATGACGTTCATGCCCTTCTGCAGGCCGGTATTGAGCGAAGCCTGATAATCAATCCCGGCGTCTTTGTACGCCTTGACCACGTCGCCGGCGCCGATCTTCTCCATCCAGTTCTTGAAGTTGTTGGCCGCCTCGTCCGAACTGCCTGCAGTCTTCATCTGCACTTGCAGCATCGAGCCCAGCGACGACACAGCATCAAGGCCGGTAATGCCGTTCTTTTCCATGCCCGCCAGCAGCTGCGGGAACCACTTGGCCATGTCGTTGGCTTCAAAGCTGCCCGCCTGGCCCTGATAAGCAATGGCCTCAAGGGCCTGCTGCATCACCTTGGGGTCGGTAATCTTGGCGTTTTGCTGCAGCGCCATGATCATGCTGGCCGTGTCGACGCCCGATGCACCCTGCCCTACCGCGAACTTGGCCGCCGTCTTGGAGTAGGCCATGGCCTTGTCCAGCTCCATGCCGGCGCCGACCAGCTGGTTGATCAGGTCGGCCACGTCATTGCGGGCCATGCCGGTGTCATTCGAGGTTTGAATGACATTGCGGCTTAGCTGCACTTCTTCGGGCTGGTTGGCCGCGTCTGCCTTGATTGCAATGTCACGGATAATCGCTTGATAGTCCGCACTGATCTTGGTGGGTACGGCGGTCAGGCCGATGCCCACTGCAGTAGCCCCTACGGTGGACTTGAGCGAGGCCCGGCCGGCGGCGATTTGCTCGCGTCCTTTCACCTGCAGGTCGGCGGCTCTGGCGTCCCGGCCCAGGCGTTGATACTCCCGGCCCAGGCGTCCAACCTCCACGCCTTGCTTGCGCAGTGCATCAAGGTTGCCATTGAGTTTGCGCAGCAGCTTGTCAGCACTGGCCGCGCCGGTTTCGTGCGCCCGCTTCCACTCGGCATGCAGCTTCATGGTTTCGCCAATAGTGCTTTGCAGCACCTTGGCCTTGTCGCCCTTTTTCTTGAGCTTGTCGATGCCGCTTTCGACCGTGCGGAAAGCTGCACCGACTGACGACGCCACCGCGCCGCCAATCACCAGCGATAGCGCCAGTTTGCTTGCCATCGGTAACCCCCTTAGCGGCTCAGTCCGTGAGCCACCAGACCATGTCCTCGTAAGGCATGGTCATGATTTCCGCAGACGAAAAGCCCAGCTCAGTGGCCAGGCGCTTGGCCATCACCTTTTGCACCTGGGGGTCAAACCTCGTCTTCGTGCACCAGGCGAAAGTATCCGGTCTGCAGGCGGGTGTAGTCCTTGAGACTCATGCCCTCCAAGTCCTTGGCGCCAATTTCGGCAAGGGTTGCGAACAGACTCATTTCGGCCTGTTCCTCATCGCCGTTAGCGGTCTTGGATGCGATGCGCAAATCACGCACAGTTGGCGCACGAAGGCGGACCTTGTCTGCCTCGATACCGTTGATTTCGGTTGGTTTGCTCAGCGTTACGGTAACGCTGGCGGCATCCAGCTCGATGTACTTAGGCAGCGGCTTGGTCATGATTGGTTTCCTTGAATTTAAGAGGGGGATTACAGGCCTAGGGCCTGGCGCTGGGCAGCGAGTTGGTCAACGCCGTTGATGACGCGGCGCATGCCAAGCGCGTCGATTTCGTAAACGACACGGCCGTCTACTTCGAGCTTGTAGAAGGTCAGCGCCACGGCGTGCTTGATTTCGGCCTTGTCACCGGCCTTCCAGTCGCCCATGTCGATTTCTTTCAGTGAGCCACGCAGGGTGACGGCCACCGGCTTGATGGCGCCTTTCAGGCCCTTGAAAGCGCCACGGAACGTGCCGTTGAACTCGGTGCCATCGGCCAGGCCGAAGTGGTTCAACGCCTCACGGCGCACGCCGGTGGTGGTGAAGCTGGCTTCTTGTTTCTCCATGCCCATGTCCAGCTCGACGGGCATGTCCATACCGCCGGGGCGGTGTTCTTCCATCTTGAGCGTGAGTTTCGGCAGGGTCAGGCTGGGTACATCGCCCTGGAAGCTGATGCCGTCCACGAACAAATTCAGGTTGGCCAGGGTTTCGGGAATCATTGCCATGGTGGTGTTGCTCCTTAAGCGGCGGTGTCGAGGACTTCGGTCAGCCACTGGTCAGTGACTTCAACGCGGAAATTGGGGTTTTCGGCAGGCGGCACATCGGTAAAGCGGATGTTCCAATACACCTTGCCCTGCCCCAGCTGGCTGGCCGTGTTCAGCTCAGGGTCGGCGTACACTTCAAAGTTGATGATTGCGCCCTGGGCTTTCAGGTCGCGCATGAAGTTCTGCAGGCCCTCTGTTACGTCCTTGACGTAAGTGGACGTGATCGAGCGGTCTACCGCCCATTTGTGCCCTGCCTGGATAGCGTCCATGACGATATCGAGCGTTCGCACGCGGGTGACAAACGCCCATTTCGGGTCGCTCGACAAGGTGCGGTTACCCCACAAGCGGTAACCGTCGTCGCGAATGATGGTTGCGATATTGGCGTTGTTGAGCAGGTTGGCCCGGCAGGTTTCGTCACCGTCGAGGAACTCGATAGGACGGGTCGTGCCGGTGATGCCTACCAACTCCTTGTTCGACGGCGAGGCCCAAAAGCCGTATTCACTGTCGGTCCAGGCGAACAGGCCAGCCACCCAGGCCGAGCCAGGCGCATCGACCGTGGCGCTTTTGCTGGTATCCCAATACTGCACACCAGGGTCGACCAGGAACGCGCGTTTCGCGCCGAAGCCGGCCGCGTAGGCAACGGCTGCCTCGTCAGTGGTGCCTGGGCCGTCGATGATGGCCAGGCCCCGCAGCTTGTCAGCCAGCCCGACCAGCGCAGTGCCTACCGCTTGGGTAGCACTGTGCTTGGGCGCCACCAACAGACGAGGCTGGGCGTTGAACCGGCTTTTACCGTCGCGCAGCGCCTGCAGGCCAGTACGGCTACCGTTGGCCAGCTCGCCGCCGATGATGGCCGATGTTTGCTCGGCAGGGTCGCTCAGCTTGGCCACGCCGCATGCGACAATGACGGCCTTCGCGCGCTGGTAGATCGCACGGCAGGCCTTGGTAATGGCCGCATCAGCGCCGAACGCGGCTACCGCTTCGCGCTCGCTGGTGATCAGCACCAGATCGTTTTCCTTGGCGGTCGGGGTAGCGCCCGCGCCAGGCCCTGGGGTGAAGGTGTCGACCAAGCCGATGATCGAGGACGACGGCAGGGCAATGCTGCGGGCGCCGGTACCGACGTTCGTTACGGTAACCCCGTGGAAAAAACCACTCATAGAACCATTCTCCAGATATGAGAAAGCCCCGCGTGCGGGGCCTTGAGGTACAGCGGAAAAGAAAACGCCCCGTCAGTGCGGGGCGCTTAGTGGGTTTGCGAAGCCAGCCACACGGCCAGCGCTTCGTCGTTGGGGCTGCCTGGCCAATCGTCATCGGCCGGTGCAGTGGTGGTGATATCCAGGCGGTTCAGCTCAACGCGGTAGACCTTCCACGCCTTGAGGGCTTCGGCCTCGGACTCGGTGGCCATGTCCATGGATACGGCATCCTGCAGCGTACTGATGCGCGCCGTTGCGTACTGGTTGGCCAGCTGCTGCTTGAGGTAGGCCGCTTGACGCGCCGCCTCGGCAATAGCGCCTTCATCGGGCGCCCACTTGTCACCCTGCCAGGTGTCGAACTCCGATTGCGGCGCCTGCAGCGTGTAACCATCGGGCAGATCGCCCAGGGCCAGCCACTGGCGCGGCTCGCCCGTCTCGGTGCTGTAGACCGTCGCACCACGGTGGTCAGCGACAATTTCCCAGCCGCTGGCGTCACGGTTGATCAGCGCAGCAAAGCCAGCCTGCACATCAGGTGGCGCAATGGGGTAGCTGTAAGCCGGAAACGCCCACACATCAGGCTCTAGCGGGCTTGGATCAGCCACACACACGCCCAGGAACTCACCGGTGCCACGATGCACATTGCAGACCTGCGGCGCTTGAACGCCTTCACGCTGCCACCAGGGGCGCAGTTCTACGACTTCCGGCAGTTCCTCCGGGGTGACGACTTCCTGCAGTTCCAGCAGGTCCGGACTTTCGTCGGTCATAAATACCTCAATACTTGATGCAGGCCAGATAGGCCCGGTTGGCCACGCGGTTTTCGTTACCACCTGTGAAGCCGATGTTCAGGGTGTGGTTATGGGCGCCGGCCGATGACGAGACAAGCGTTTGCACCCCGTCGCTCTCTTGATCACCGAACACGGCGTTTCCGCCATCGGGAACAAACCCCGAGGTGATGCGCTCCCGAATGAACTGCATGGTGTGTTGGTGGGCGCCGGTACTGTTTGTGTACCCGGTGTGGTTGTGTGACTCAATTTGCCCGGCCTGGGTCGAGAACAGGACGCGGCCAGGGTCTGCGGCGTTCAGCCCATCGGTCCAAGCCTTATCCATCAACTCACGGTCATCCGGTACGTTGAATGTGGTGGTACCGTTGCCGGCGCCAAACTTCGTCCCGATTTCAGCAAACAGCGCCGGGTAAGCGGTGCGCGAGTATGCAGCGCCATTACGTTTCAGCCAGCCTGTTGGCGGGCTTTCGCACGCAAAGTATGCGACCTGGCCAGGCGGCGCCGCTGCCGTAACAGCGGCATTCATCGCATCGACAGTAGGCGACTCGGCCAACTTGCCCCGCGAAGACACGAACCAACCGGTATTGGTATTGCTCACCAGTTCGACGTACTCGCCAGCCTGCAGCACCAACGTGCCCAAGGTCACATCAGAGACAATACTGCCGCTGGCGGCCTTGATTGAAAGCGTGCCGCCGCTGGGGTTGCGGAAGGCGTAAGCCGTGCCCCCAGCCGCGTCTACCGCTGCGGGCAGTGTCACGGTCAGGTTATTGGCGTTCGCCTGATACAACCGCCCCGACTGCGCCACACTTAGGCTCATGCTGGAACTGAAACCCAGTACAGGCCCCGAGTAGTTGCGTTTGGACAACTCCACAAACTCGGTAGTCGCCAACAACTTCGACGTATCATTGACCTTTTGCGTCGGCGCCGTTGGCTTACCGGTTAAGGGCGGACTGTTCAGCGGCGCAAGCGGCGCACAAGCCTCCTGCAGCTGCTCTACCGTCGCCGCTTCCTTGACCTTGCCGCGAGCACTCACAAACCACACTGTGCTTGAAGACGTCAGCTCAACCCATTCATAGGGCTGTAAGGTCATCTTGCTGGCCGTGCCACCTTCTTCAACGATCCCCCCAGACGATACCGCCAAGGTATGCGCCGATGCTCGCGGGTTGCGCAACGTAACCACTGTGCCATCTGGCACGCCCGTTGAGACTGGCAGCGTCACGGTCAGCCCGTCGGCGTTGAACTGCAGCAGCGACCCCATATGAGTAGTGGTGTTGAGCGTGAGGCTCTGCGCAATGCCCGTGGCCGCTTGTGTTCGGAAACTCCGAGAACTGTTGTTGATAGCGCCGATAACGCCATCCAGCGACGGGATGTCTTTCCAAGGGCGCCAGTTGCCGGAACTCTTGGCGCGATACATGAACTTGTCCACCGAAGCGGCTACATAGATTTGCAGCGCGGCAGAGTTTCCATTCCACGGGAATTGCAGAAGGAAACCATTGTTATCAAAGGGCATGTTTGCTGACAACTTAGTTGCCAAATAAAAGAACCCACTTGTGCCCTGCGCGTCAACGTCTGCACACAACGGCGCAACGTTTGTCCCCAGGCCCACCGCTTTGAATGCCAGCTCTACAAAGTTTGTAGTTGCGAGCGTATTCCAGCCACCCCAATTTCCGGCCGTCATGCGGCGATAATGCATTGTGTCGAGCGAGGCGCCTACCAACGAGGGGATAAACACCTGGGCGCAGTACGCGGTGCCATCCATGTATTGGAACGACAGCAAATAACCATTGGCACTCGACTGCCCATCAGTGCCGACCGGGCTGTTGGTGGGGTTGATGCAGTACGCGAGCCCACCTTGAGTCAAGGTGTTGATATCAACCCCTGACTTGACGTTGTAGCCGCCAATCCCGAACGAGGCCATGGCGTCCGAAATGACCTTGCCAATCTCGTTGAGCGTGCCCCGCTGGTTGATGAAGTAGTTTGTAGTGGATGCCTGCAGCTCGATCCATTCACCGGGCTGGATGGCTGCAGCAGCCACGGTGTTGTTCTTCTCGAAGACTTTCCCGCTCGTTGTAGCAACGGTGACCACGCCCGAACTTACGTTGCGAATCACAAACGTGCCGCCCGATCCCGCCTCGCTTGAGGCCGGCAGCGTTACGGTAACGGGCGCCGTCGCGTTGAAGGCATAGCCCGTCTGCGCACCGGTTAAGGTGATATCCGCCCCGACGCCTACCACGTTGCCGCTGTAACTGCGCTTAAACGCATTCACTGCCTGCAGCAGCGCCGCCATGGTCGAGATTTGCGACGAGTTGGTGCCAAGCGCGGCGGTCGGTGCAGTCGGTGTTCCGGTAAAGCCTGGCGAGTCAAGGCGCGCCACAGTTTGCCAGTCAGCCCAGGAGCCGCCAGCTTTTGTACGCCAGAAAAGGCGGGCATTGCTAATGTTGCTACTGCATCCCGCCGCCAGCTGGAAACAACCGGTTTGGTTGAACTGGATGTGAAGCAACGCCATGGATGCATTGGGAAATGGCGAACCCTTAGCGGTGCCCTCTGCGCGATACAGACCTGATTCGGTTACGCCATCAAAATCAGGAATCGTGACGCCGATAGTCGTTCCCAACCCAAAGGCCTGAAACGCAGCCACAACCGCCGCCATATTGGCAATTAGCTTGTTGACCGACCCCAGCGGGGCTGTTGGCACCTCCGGCGAGCCGGTGAACACTGGCGAATCAAGCTCAGCCACCTCTTTCAGCTTGCCGCGCCCTACAACGAACCAGGCCGATCCGGATGACGCCAGCTCTGCCCACTCGAAGGGTTTAAGAGCGAGCGAGCCGCCCGTGGTGCCACCATCCACAATCGAGCCCGACGACGCCACTACGATGTTCTGTGTGACTGTAGCGGATGGGTTGCGCAGCATCACCGAGGAGCCATTGCCAACGTCGGCAACCGATGGTAACGCCAGGGTCACAGCACCACCGTTGAACTGCACAGCGTTGCCCATCTGCGCGGCTGTCAACGTGGTGTTCGTGCTCACACCAATAACTGCGGTCTTGAACTGACGCGCCGAAGCAGCCACGGCAGTAGCCAAGGCGCTCATGTTCGCAATCTGCAAGCCGGTGCTGCTTGCAGACGGCGTCGGCGTCTCAGGTGAGCCGGAGAACTTTGGCGATATCAGATTGGCCTTTTTGGACAGCTCATTGACCATGCTGGCCGCAAAGTTCGGGTCATTGCCAATTGCGGTGGCCAGCTCTTTGAGCGTGTCCAGAGCACCCGGCGCCGAGTCGACCAAACCGTTTACCGCCGTTGTCACCGAATCGGCAATAGCCTTGGCGATTTCGCTTCGGCTGTAGGTTTCCGACTTGGTGTACACATCGGTAATACCATAGCCCGCAACGGTGGTCGGGTTGGTCGCAGAAACCACGCGACCGTACTTATCGACCTGCACGCTTTTGTACGTGCCGGCGTTCACGCCCGTGCGTCCAAAGGCCATTTCAAACGACAGCGCCGTGACGCCCAAGGCAATGGGCGCATCAGTGACCAGCTGCCAACCGCTGTCACCGTTGACCATGCCTGACTCAACCAGCACCAACAGCCCAGGGGTCACCTTGGCAGTCGTATCGGCATCGGTAGAGCGCTTCCACGCACCGCCTGATACCACGGTGTAAATACCGTTTTCCTTGGCCGCTGCTTGGTTCTTCACTAGCACCCGCGCCCCGGCGGTCAGGGTCACGCCGTCAATCGTCTGCAGGCCCGACAGGTTGATGCCGGCGGTAGTGGCCACAAGCACCGAGTGCTTGAAGTCCTGCCGGCTCAGTTCCTCGGTCACCCATTCGCGGGTGGCCAGCACAACGCTTGGGTCGATCTTGAGTTGGACGCTTGCCGCATTGCTTACCACCAGGCTCATACGCAACACCTGGGTGCGTCCCGAGCCCTGCGACAGTAACGGCTTGTAGGTCGGTGCGCAGTTGGCCACAGCCACCAGATCGCCGGCCTCGTCGTACAGACCGATTTCCCGAATCCACTTACCGCCAATATCAGCCGGTATGACTTGCTCGGCCACGATGATTGACGGGTCGTTGTCGTCGACCTTCAGCTGATTCAGCGGTGCACGGCGCCACTCGTTGATCAGCGTCTTCTGCGTTGCGTTCGGGGTGGGCTCGGCGCCATTGGCATCGCCAACCCCCATTTGCGTGATTTTCCACGGGATGCCCAGCGCGTCGGCGTTGGCCTGCTTGGCCGCGCCGATGTTCGTGAGGATCGCGTAGAACTGCGTGTTCTTATCCGCCATATCCGATTTCCAGAGTGTCAATTGTGGTTTCGCGGCCCCCACGCCCAATCACGCCGATGACTTCAATGTCACGCTGCATGGGCGGGTAAACGCTAAGAATGTCGCCTTCGCTAAGGCTTGCACCGAAGTAGAACCGGCCATTGGTTTCAAGGCTGATTTCCAGGCCGACCATGTGCCGGCTGACGGGCCGGGCGTCATCGAGCAGCGCCGACAATTCCCGGTAGGTGTCGTCGCTGATACCGGAGTCCGATACACCGACCTTGAGCGCAAAGGTGCCAGGCACGCCCGCCGGGGCCATGTTCCACCACTCGACCACCTCAATCAGGTAGCCGAACGGCTCCACCACGCGGCGCAGCGCGCCGATGGTTCCCTTGTGCTTGTGGATGTAAAACGAGGACTTGATGACCGAGCGTTTAACCGCTTCCGACCATCCATCGTCCCAGCGGTCGACAGACCAGGCCCATGCCAGCTGGTACAGCAGGTGCGCTGGGCACGTGTCCGGGTTGTACAGCGTGCGCAGCGTAATGGCCGTGGTTTCGGTCCCGGCGCCCTCCACGGCACGCTCAAGCGGCGTAGCGTTGTTGGGGAGTAGGCTGGTCATCACGTACCCCGCAGTACGTTGATGCCTGTACACCACGCTGCCTGCGCCTTGGTGGGCTTGATATCCGTCCAGGCGGTCAGCTCAACCCGTGAAACCCCGTTGATGTGCAACTGGGCGTCAACCCCGGACCTGGCCACCTCAACCCCCAGCCGGCGCCGGGGGTTAATCCACGCCTGCAGGCGCTCGCGGCACGCCGCCAGAATCGCCTCATTCTCAGGGCCGTTGCTGACCATGTAGACCTTGGCATCGACCTTGTACGGCAGTATCTGCGCGCTCTGCACTATGACCCGATCCGCTACCGGCCGCACGTCGTCGTCATTGAGCTGCGCTGCAACGGTTGTGACCAGATCGGCCGGGGCCGCGCCGTTACCCTCCAGCGACAGCACGGTGACAACCACCACCGCCGGCGACGGGCTTTCAGCCGTGGCATCGGCTACCAGGCCCGAGGCATTACGGGCGTGCAAGATGTAGCTGTTACGCGGCCCGGCCGTGGTCAGGCCCTCATACACTAGCTGTACCCGTTCGCGGAGCGCGTCGTCTTCCTCCATCACCGCCGGCACCGGCGGCACCGCGGCTAGATCCTCGGCCTGGATGACCAGGCGTTTGAGGTTGACGTTTGCCGCCAGCTGGTCAAGGTCGGTACCTTTGGCGTAGGCCAACAGCAGCGCCTTGCTGGCATCGTTGACCCGCGCCCGGTTGAGCAAGCGCCGATAGCTGCCAAGCTCGATCAGCTTGGTGACCGGGTCGCTTTCCAGCGGCGCGGACCACTCTTGTCCGTCGTCCTCCATCAACTGGCGGTAGGTAGCCAGTTCGGCCTGATACGTTTCCTCGAAGTCCAGCGCCTCAAGCACTGCGGGTGCCGGCAGCGCCGTTAAGTCAATGGTCATGCACTTATCTCCAGTACCGCGTCGTCGCCCAGGTACTTGCCGGACAGCTGCAGGGTGATTTGCCCGCCGACGACTGAAACCACCTTGACCCGCTCCAGCTGCAGACGGGGTTCCCAGCGCCCCAAGGCGCGTGCCACTTCGGCCTGTACAGCGCTTTTCCAGCCCTCATTCACCGACAGGTCGACGTAACGGCGAATGGTGCTCCCGTAGTCCGGGCGCATGCGCCTAGAGCCCAGGGGCGTGGTCAGAATGTCCTCAATGGACTGCCGCAAATGGGCCAGGCCCGACAGCGGCTTACCCGTTCGGCGGTCCATCCCGATCATGGGTTACCCCTCCTGGCTCAACGCCTCGAAGTCCCGGCGGGCGTCCAGATACTGGCGCGCCTCGTCGTCGTCGGGCTGGACAACCAGGCGGCCGCGCTGCACTTTCAGCTCGCGGCCGCTGGGCATGAATAGCGAGCGCTGCGCGTAGGTTTTGTCGCAATAGATCAGCGCTGCCGGCGCACTGGGCGCAGCGGGAGCTTTCTTGGTTCCCATGAGATGCTCCAGACATAAAAAAAGCCCGCTAAAGCGGGCTATTAGTGTTTGTGGTTTGGCGTGTTGCCAGCGGTGTCGATGATTCGCGCACCGCCTAAAATGTCCCCCGTTACGCTCAACTCTCCGTTGATTGTCACAGGTCCGGTCATGGTGATGGCTGCCGCTTTGGCTGTAATCGCGTTATCGGTCACCACCACTTCACTGCCGGCCACCTTTACAGCAACCGTGCCGCTCGGAAGCGTGATGGTGTAGCTCTTTGCCTGCCAGTCGTAGACCAGCGAGCCGCCGTCATCGAAACGCCATACCTCTACGTGCTCACGGTTATCTGGCTGTGCACCGGCGTTGCCGTAGAGCCCAGGCACAAACGTGCCCTGGGCGGGCTCGCCGCTCGGGCTGATTAGCGCACCCTGCTCGTTCAGACTGGGCGCACGCCAATGGCGGGCCTTGCCCGCAGCCTGGGCATGCCAGCGGACCCAGGCACTGGTCCAGCCGCTGCCATCGGAAACGCGCACCATGGCAGCCGCCAGGTCAACGGCCACCACCCGGCAGGGGATCACCATGCACGACAATATGCGGTCGTGCTGCGCGGTCGCGTACGTCAAACCAAGGCCTCCGGCGCGACGTAGTGATGCTCATTGCCTGGGCCGGTGTCTGGATCGAACGCGACGACCAGTGGGCCGGGCTCTCGGGGCCAGGGCCATTCTTCTTCACCGAGATAAATGACCTGTGTCCATTCGACAACCCATACGGCAAAGCTGTCCAGCTCTGGCCGGCTCCAATCTCGCTCTGCACGCACGAACTCAGCGAACTCCACAGCCAAGCCCCAGGACTGCATACGCAAAAGCACCGTCAGCTGTGCTGCAACGAAAGCCGCAACATGCAAGCAGTTGTCTTCCTCTCCGGGAACAAGCACCCGCGCTTCGAATCGAGCCTCTACCGCAACTTCACCGGTACCAGGATCCTTGTCGGCATTTTCAAACCCGGCCAGCTCCAACACCACAGCAGGCGGCGGTACCACCTCAATACCGCTTGGCATGGTTCCAACGTACTGCAGGCCCGGAATGGCCTGCCTGATGTGCTCTTCCATGGCCGCGTAGACCTGAGCGAGCGGGATGGGGTCATCGACCATTGCCGGTTCTCCGTAGGTATTTCTGCAGTTCGAAGTTCAACTCCTGCTCCATCACAACCACCAAGCGCTGGTGAGCGCGCCCGGTCCACTCTTCAAAGTGGGGCCGGACGTCCGCCAGGGAAATCTTGGCCTTGGCCAACGGGAAGCGGTTGTCGTTTTCGGAGATCCAGCCGGATCGGTGACCGCCGCGGCCTGATACCTCGCTATCCGGGTAGTCATTAGCATCGAAGTGTCTACTGGCGGTGCGGATCCATATATCTGGCTTGCCTCCGTATACCGTCTTGAAGAACGCGCCTTCATATTTACGGCCCGCCACTGACACCCCTGTGCGTGTTTGGCGTGGCCGCCCCGCACGGCTGGCCTCGATGGCATTGATACCAAACCACAGCTTGCCGCGACCGCTTCCCGACACAGGAAACGCCCTAAGCCGTTGCCTCACTGCCGCAATAGCGATGCGCTGCTGCTGGCCAACCGCACGAGCGATGTGGGTCCGCAGCCAGCGCAGTGTCTTGTTGATTGCCCTTCGCTGGGCTGCGTGAGCGGCTTTGGGGAATTGCCGAGTGAACTGATCGAATACATCCACCCCGGCGGGATCCAATTGCAGCGTGATCAAACCGCTGTTGGATGCCTGCTTGAAATAGCTGCCTACACTCATAGCGCTTTCCTCAAGATCAGCGTTACAAGTCCATCACCACCAGGCTCACTGCCAGCGATGGTGTACGTCCCACCACCGTCTTCTGCTGGCAGATCGATCACGACCCTCTGCTTGACCTCGACACCTGCGTTGTCGCCGACCCGGATAACGAGATGCGGCTCGCGAAGCGCCGTCCTGATCTGGCCTAGCTTGGGTTGCAACCAGGGCGCCGAGAACATCCCGAGAACCGGGCGGCCATCGATCTCAGCCGGATCGCCCAGTACGTCAAAGATCGCTTCATCCACGTCGTCGACCAGATCACGGAAAGCCATGATCAGATTGTCAGGCGGATGACAGCACGCGGGCGGGTGCAGATGTGTAATGGGTTGGACTGTGCTTCGCCCTCAACACCCTTGCCGAACTTCATTTCTTCGATCTTGCCGTAATACGGCAGCCCCTCGGTGTTGACTGTTTCCATGTAGTCCGCAGGGGCATAGATAGACAGGAACAGGTCCGAAACACCCTCAGGAACCAGACGGGCTTCGTCGTCAGGCACAAACGGAACACCCGATACTTTGCCCCGGTAGCGCTCCCAGCTGATGCCACCGAAGTCAAACGTTTCGCGGCCATCGCCACGCAAAGCAGCAGCCTGCTGGCTACCCTTGTACGTCTCGACCACCGACTGATGGGCAATCAGCTTTTTCCAGTAGTTTTTGCCGCAGAAGGCACGGGCACCCGTAGTGGTGACGTTACCGAGTGCGTCTTCCTGCATGTCCAGCGCTTCAACGCACTGTACCTGCACATTCACATTCGCATCGTTCAGCCCCATCGCCAACTTCTGCTGGGACACACCGAATACCTTGAAGATGTCCAGCAACACCAAGGACCCGTCAGCATCCAGCACTTTGCCGTTGATTGCCCCCATGCGGTGGAACTCGTGCGTTGCATCGAGCTGACGCTTTGCTTTGGCCAGGCGCTTGTTCACCACATCCTGCACGGCCTGCAACTCAGTTAGGCTACCAAAAGCGCGGATACCTTGGATCTCGTCCGCCTTGATGGCAAAGCGCTGTGGCAAGTGAACCGTGTTGAACGGGATCAGAGTGCGCTTGCTGCCCCCAACGACCAGGCCGGATGTGCCACGCTCGCCGGCTGGAACCAGCGCAAGGGTGTCACCGTCCTTCTCGATCTGCACAGTCAGGGTAGCAACCCCCTCCTCTTGAAACAGACCAAGTGCGGCAAGGCGACCCGGGAGATACTCCTGATCGTTGATGGCTGCGGTAAGTGCAGCAACACTGAAAGCGTCGTCTTGAAAAATGGCAATGTCAGCCATGAGGTACTCCAGAAAGAAAAAACCCCGCTGGCGGCGGGGTTGAGGGAATGGGTAACAGGATCAGCGCAAGACGATGAAATGAGCGGCTAACGCTTGTTCGGCATCCGCGTCTACACCGGTCAGCAGGGCCTCATGTACCTCGGCAAGGCGAACCACTGCGCGGCCACGCCGGGTAATGTCGGACTCGCCCAACGATGCATAGAGAATACAGACGGCCTTTTCGCTACCGTCTTCCGCAGCAGGGTTATAGGCGGTGAATTCGCCGGTCGTGGTGACCAGACCGAGCACCTGACCGGCGACCAGTGCTGAGCCAGCGGCTACGTTGATGGCTTCGCGGGAAATTTTGCCCGGTCCTTCGGAAAGCAGGAATTCCCCGGCGTGAACCGGTTCCTGTTGGATGCTGCTCATGGTCGTGCTCCTCTGTTGGCGGCCTGCCGGCGGGCAGCCCAAATGCTGGAGGGGTTGGGTAGTTGGGCCCTGACTTTCTCTGGCTCGTCATCGGCCGGGGGGAGGCTGTTGTCGATCTCGATTCCCTTGCCTGAGCCGACCACCTTCTCGAACAACCGCGCCCGCACCGCATCGGGCTCCAGCCCGGCCATCACGAACTCAGCGGTAAGCTCTGGCAACCGAGCGGCTACGCAGAGCCCGTGTATATCTTTGGCGCGATTCAAAGCGGCCTGCACCTCGCTCGGATTGGTCAGTTTGGTCGAGGCAATCAAAGACTCAACCAGGTTGCTGATCCCCGCTTTCGCACAGGCTTGGGTGATCATCAATGCAAGCGCTGTGGCATCACCGGGACTTGGCGCTGGGGGTTCAAGCGGCGTTGCGGGATCGTCTGCGGGTGGTTCCAAGCTGCTTGCCAGCTGGTCCAGTAGCGCCTGGGGAGTGTTTCGGTACCGCGCCATGGCGTTTCCTTGGCCAAGGCAGGCCCGGACCTGAAGGCCATTTCCAACCTCATCAGCCAACCCGAGTTCGAGCGCCTCCTGGGCGGTGAGCCAGGTTTCATCGTTGACCATACGGCGCAATTCAGCTTCATCGATATCAGGCGCTTTAGCCTTGTAGGCTGCGATGATCACTTCGAACGCCTGATCGAGCACATCGGCTACACGTCGCAATTCCTCTGCATCCCCACCCGCCCAGGTGTATGGGTTGTGGATCATCAGGATTGCGTTCGATGCCATCACCACCCGATGTGCGCCGCATACCGCTACGCTGCCAGCGCTTGCGGCCAGTGCATCGACTCGGCCCGTACAGCGCTCGCCCAGGCGGCTCAGCGCATTGTGGATGGCAAGCCCTTCGAAAAGGTCACCACCGTTGGTGTTGAAAGCCACCACAACCGGCGACACGCCATCGTCGACCGCTTTCAAGTCCTGAATAAATTGGTTGGCGGTAATACCCCACCCGCCAATCTCGCCATAAACATAGACTTCGATGGGGGTGGGCTCACCTCCATCAGCGCCCTCCTCCTTCACGGCTGCAGTGATCTTGTACCAATGCTGATCTTCGACTGTCGGCACCGAGGGCGCCTTGTTGAAGATGCGAAACGGCATCAACGGTTTCATGTCTTCCCCTTTTCGCCGGGCTCATCAGGATCATCCTCAATGACCGGCAGGCTGCTGTAGTTGAGGCCCAGGGCCTTGGCCCGAGCAATGTCGGCGGCGTTCTCTTCGTCCACCACCTCTGAGTCGGTCCCGTTGCGCAGACAAACTTCGCTGCGCGATGCGAACCCCGCAGCGATCTCCATACTGCGTGACTGGACGTCTTGAACCGGATGGATATAGGCCCAACCCTGCGGCACCCAGCGGGTACGCTGATACTCACGCCGGCGCTGGGGGTAGTCCGGTAGCTCCAAAGCCCCGGCGAGCACGGCCATGTCCAACCAGGCTTTGCGTACTGGGCGACAAAGCTGGTGGACATACACCTGGAACTGAAGCTGCTCTAGGCGCCGCCGAAACTCGTTCAGCACCACGCGGATCGCCCGGTCGTTCACGCCCTGCATGTCACCGGTCATCAGCTCGTAGGGAAGCCCCGACCCGGCGGCCGCCGCCATCAGCTGCTGCCGCATGAAGTCGGGGTAGTTGTTGCCGGCATCCGGGGGGTCCGAAAACTCGACCTGTTCCCCAGGGAGCAGCTCCTGCATCGTCCCGGGCTCCAGGCCCACCATAGGCGTGAAGGCATCTCGGTCGAACTTGACCGGCGCCCCTGTGACCATGTCGAGTTGAGGTGCACCATCGGGGGCCGGCTTGCGGACGAAGCCCGCGAACAGGTTGGCGACCTCCTGCCGAAACAGCACCGCATCGTCGAAGTTGTCCAGGCTGCGCAACCGCTTGAGGACCGGCGCCAAACGCGGCACTCCGCGCAGCTGTCCAGGCTCTAAAGGCTCGAAAACATGCAGCATCTGCTCTGCTGGAATCCGCACCAGCTGGTTGTAGCCCGCATTGAGCGATGACTTATCGCTGGGATGGTTGCGATAGCACCAGTACGCCACACGACGGCCAATACCGTTGAACTCGATGCCCGCCCTGACCACATTGCCAGAACGGGTCAGCTCGAACTTGTCATGGGGAATGAATTCTGGCGCCAGACACTGCAGCTGCAACGGTACCGCGTAGCCATCTTCCGGTCTGCGCGGACGCAGGCGAATGAAGCACTCACCTGACTGTTCGACGGTGCGCGCTACGAGTGCTTGCAAGCCGTAAAAGTCGGTGAGTTGATCGGCATCAGCCTCATCCACCCAGTCCTCCCACAGTTCCTGCATTGCCTTGCGCACCGCCTTGTCCAGCAATCGCGGGTGCGGTGTGATCCCGGTGCCGATCAGGTTGCTGACGCGCTTATCAATGACGTTGGCGGCATAGGGATCATTGCGCACTGCACTGCGCGAGCGTGACCGCAGGTTCCTCAACGCGGGCATGATCAGGCTGTTTGCGCCGGTGTCCGGCGCGTCCCACCCTGATGAGCGCCGCCCCTCGGCAGCGCCTTCATAGCTGGCCTTGATACGCTCAGGCACCAAAATTCCCGAACGCCCAAGGGATAGGTATCGTCCGCTCAAAGCCCCTTACCCCCGTGATAGATGCGGATCACCCGGGACCGGGGCCCGGCAGCGGCAGTTAGCTCAGTGCGGATCAAGTCACGAGCCCGGATCAGCTCGTCAACCGTGCGGTACTCAACGGTGCGGTCGGTGTACCGGACGGTCTTCTCACCACGCGCAATCGCCCGCTCGACCGCGTCGAGGTGGGCCTTTGTATATGCCATGTCAGCGTCTCTTGAGATAGCCGCTGCTGGAGCTGCGGCGTTGCATGGATTGGAGTGCGGCTCGTGGAGCCGGCGGTGGTGGGGGATCGTTGCGCTTGACTGGAACAGGCGCGGAACCCGGCGACTCGACTTCGTTATCCAGGTCGTCATCAGGCTCGCTAGCCTGGGGCCGGGCTGGCTCCGGTTCGCCTTGCTCGAACAAGTTGGCCTGAGCGAGCGCCTGCCGCAGCCTGTCCCAGTCCTGCTCGCCGTAGCGGTGAAGGCCGAGAAAGTTGGCCATGGCCAAGTTGTACACCATCAGGTCGAGCGCTTCGTTGCGGTCGGCCTTGCCTTTTACCCACTCGATTCGCTTGTAGCCCTTTACGTAACGGGCGATCTTCCGCTCGGCCACGCACTGCTTGAAGAATTCATCCGGCAGGTCTTTGGCGAAGTGCAGCGCGCCAGGCCCCTTCTCAAAGCTGTAGCGGTTGTAGATCCAGTCCTTAGCCGTGTCGGTCCCGACGATCCACAGCTCCGCGCCGTTTCGCTCCGTTTGCCCCTTCCAAGTGACATCCACTTGGGACGGCCGCTGAGCAATCACCGGGCGCCCAGGCTTGCTCGCGCCCTTGAGCGCGAACACGTTGCGCCAGCGGCGTACGCGTGTGAACTGATACACCTCATGCGTGTGATGACCGCCGGAGTCGATGCCAGTGGCCAGGATCCCCAGGCTCACACCACAGGGGTGCCGGTACCGGACCTTTAGACGTTCATCCAGTAATTCCCAAGTACGCTCATCAGCCGGATCACCTGGGATAACCTGGTGATCAACTACCCAGCGCTCCATCCCGGCCCCCCAGGCCATTGTCATCAGTTCCAGGCGGTTGGCCTGTACGTCAACGGCGGCGGTCAATGCAAGTGCCCCAACTGGCAAGGTGCCTAGAACGTAGTCCTCTTGCAGCGCCCTCGCCTGCAGCACCTCAGCTTTGGTCTGCTCGACCGCGCTGTCCCAAACCTTCGCCAGACGGGTGTTGTAGAACACCTGCATGGGTTCAAGGTCACCCCGGTCCTGGGCGCGCTTGGCCTTCTCGAACTGCTTGGCCAGATCAGCCCATGAGGTCCAACCGAGCGGGGCATACAGAGCATTGAGGTGGAAACCAACCGTTTCCCCATCGCCCTGGGTGGTCGAGCGCCATTCACCCTTGGCGAGCATCTCGCCCTTGTAGTGTTCCTCGATCAGCACATCACAATCGCCAGATGAACACCTGTAGTGGACTGTCTGGAAATCGGCTGAATAAAGCAGGTTCTCCCACTCCAATACCTGCATGTGACCGCAGGTCGGGCACGGGACGTAGTAGTACCGTTGGTCACTCATCTCGAACAGGTCAGAGATCCGCGATGCACCTTTGATAGTGGGCGAACTGGAGAAATAGAACTTGGCATTCCGGCCAAAGGTACTTCCCCGGGTTTCAGCCAGGTCAACTGGGTCCCCCTCTTCATCGACGTCGACGTCCCACCGGTCGATCTCGTCGCCGTAGATGAATCGTGCGGCCAGCTCTGCAAGGTTGGAGGCCGAGCCAGCCGTGGTGGCGTACAGCGTGCCCCCTTCAAACTCCTTGGTGTCCATGGTGTTACGTGCATCCCGTGAACGGGAGGTCGCCACTCGCGCTTTCAGCTCTGGCGTTGCGGCGATGGTCTTCCCGATCCGTGCTGACACCCGCTTGGCCAGGGCGAGGCTTGGCAGTAACGTCAGGATGTTCGAGGGAGACATATGGATCAGCGCCCCAATCCAGTTCAAGGCGATCTGAGTTTTCATCAGCTGCGAGGCGACCATGGTTATGACGCGCTTGCAGGGATGCGCTGGTGATAGGCAGCGCATAGGTTCACGGGCATACGGCGTCCGCGCCGTGCGGTATTTGCCGGGCTCGGCTGCACCAGTATCACGCGGGATGCGCATGTACTCGTCAGCCCATTCGTCCACCCACAATTCGGGGTCGGGCTTCAGCCCACGGCCATACGCTTCGCGGTACACCTTGGCACCATCCGCGTATCCGGTGGGCATAGGCTCAGCTCTGTGTCATGGCTTGTTCAAGATCGGCGTCGCTCATCTTCGCCGCGTCTTCAAAGACTTGGCGAAAGGCACCGGTGAGATGTTTCTCGATTTCCCAGGAATCGTTCATCCCAGTCAGCTCTGCAGCAAGCTGGGGTGCAAGACCGAACACCAGGTCGCGAAGTGTGCGACCGGCCGTAAAGGCTGCGTCTTCCACAGACTTGCGCTCGACCAAGTTGCCTTGCACCTTGTTGAACTCTGCCTCCGCCAGCTGGGCGAGGTAGAACTCGCGATGCGCCCTCGCCTTCTGGAAGTCCAAGCCCTTCCCTGGTTGCTGAGTCACTGGCTGCATCTGAGGTGCCTCGCAGGCGGGTGTAAGCTGGCTGCGGACGTCGCGCTCGATGCGGTTTTCTTCGTGTCGGGCGGCGACACCAGCCTTGCTGGGGTCTGAGGTTTCTTTAATGAGAGCCTCTGTGGCGACAACATCTACCTGCTTTCCGTCTGGTGCCAATACGAGACGGTTGTGGTCTTTCAACCACGTTACATAGCTAGGTGACTTACCTATTCGAGCAGCGAATGCGCTCTTGGAAAGATACTCGATATGAACCATGAATTTACCGCGCAGCTGGAAGGGGGATGCCAACCGCCCCACCCAGCCGGGTCGAGCGGGTTACTTAGCGAATTTGGTTTCCATGTACTTAACCACAGTCAAGACATCCAATTTCGCAACAGGCAGTACGTCGTGTGGGAGGTCATCATCATTGCTCGACTCGCTCAGATCAGTCAGGGCGATTGCACACTTTTCAGGATTATTGTCGAGAGTGGTGACGATCAAACGATGCTGCGTCTTCTTGCAGTCAATAGTGAACGCACTCGCGCCAGGAACCCTCATCGGGCCGGCTTGAATTAGAGCTCCGTCGTACATCTCATTGAAAACATCGATTGCTTGCAGGCAAATGCTCTGCGCTAGGGCGTGGTGGGCCATGGCTTTCTCGCGTCAAGGGAAACAAGCCAATATATAAACACACCTCCCATTCGTAGGACACCCGAACTCTGGGTAGATATTTCAAACAGCGCTCACGTGCGCAATTCATTGAAATTTCAGTAAGCTACGAAAACCCTGGCTAACAAATAGTCGCGGGTTCCCAGTCCCGTACCCCGGCCAAGTTGCCAGGGTCCCCCGGCACCACCGGGGCTGCCGGTCGTGTCACTGCCCCGGCTCTCCGGCCTGTGGCGGCACCTGCTCGATGCCCAACCGCTTGGCGGCCCAGCGCTCATACAGATTGATCGCCACATCGGCGCCGGCCATGGCGGTCAGGCATCCGACCGCTGCAGCCGCCCACACCGAAACACCCAACGCATACAGCAGCATGTTGGTCGACAGGCCGCAGGTGACGCAGGCACCAGACCGCAGTGCCAACCGGCGAACCAGCCCCCACCCGCGAGCGCCCGCCTTGTCGGCCCGCCACATTTCTCCCGAAACACCGCCGACCAGGGACAGCACAATCACCATCCAGATCGGCAGTTCGGCTAACGCTTGTTGCTCGCTGTTCATTCAAGCCTCGTTGGCAAAGCAAAGTGCCGGAAAAAGAAAACCCCGCCGATGGGCAGGGTTCTCGATGCACCGATAGGTCGGGGCCGGTTGCACAACACAGTGCTTGTGGGGGAAGCGCCTAAGCGCACTTTTGATATCGTGGGGACTTTTTACAGGTCACCGGAAAAACCGAAAAGGGCCTATTTTCGGTACGTTGCAATGTGGTGGTTATCTGTCATTCATGTTGCATGCAAGTCGCATCCCCACCCGACGAACGGTCTGCTGTCGGACGCGGCCTGCGCGGGCGGCAAGCACAGAGAAGACCTGCAGATGCAGCGCCTTCACCCAGTTCCGATAGGTACGGTCGGCGTGCTCGCCAAGTCCGACCTCCCGCATCTGCACCCTGATGGTGGCCAGCTCCATGTACCTCAGCTCGGCCAGCTTGGCCAGCGTTGCTCCGCGTTCGTCACGGCGGGCTAATTCGGTCACCGCCGCATCGACTTCGGCAGCGGCATGGTCCAGGCCTGCACCTGATACCAGTATTCGTGCACCAGAGGCACCGGTGCGTGGCGCCGATCCCTTCCATTCCATGATCGTACCCATTTGGCTGCCGATGCTTGCTCCAAGCCCAAGCTGCCTGCGCTGCTCTCCCCAGTGCTGCATCAGACCGGCCACCAAGTGCAGGCGCTCGGTTTGATCAATCAATTCGGCCATTTCCTTGATGTGCTGGGCCAACTGCATTTCGCGCTGAGGGCCTTTGCGTGCGTCCATGTTCATCGTTTTACCTCCAAATTCAGCACCCAACACACATTTGGCCAACCCAACACAGACCCAACACACAAGAAACTCAATAAATTCAAAGTATTAGAGTTACCTTTGTTGAGTGTGTTGGGTGTGGTGGGTTTTTCAGGGCTCGCATGGAGATTTTTTCCTTCCATGATTTCGGTGCTTGCTAAAGATCGTATGCGCGCACGCGTGCGCGAACCCAACACACCCAACACAGGCTGACCGAGAGCCACGAATTCCGGGGGCTGCATGTGTGTTGGCTTGATAAAATTAACCCAACACTGACCCAACACACCCAACACACTTGCTGGCGCACTCATGCAGCCACCCTTTTTATGTGGTCCCAGGCTTCCACCGTCCAGCCTGCGAGCTTTGCTCGCTCACGCCACTCACGCACGTTCTTCCCCAGCACGGCCGCATTCATGGATGGGGGTAGGGAAGGATCACCATCGGAGGGCATGAAGAACGCTGCAAATCGGCGGGTTACGCACTCTGTGGAGCAGTCAGACCAGGGTATAGCCCTCGTCTTCTCCACCTTCGCGCTTAACATCAGCGAGAACTTGGTTTGACTCATGGCATGCTCCTTGTTGTGAGCACACCATTCGATGAACATGGCGTACACATCTGAAGTCAGGCAGCAGCCCCAAAGGCCGTAGCCGAGCTCTCCATTGCGCCAGAGGTGGTAGAAGGTCTGCCAGGCCGTGCGGCTCAGCTCAACGAGACGCTGACGTGCCTCTGTTTTCGGCGGACGCGTACGTTGATTGAAGTCCTCGAGGTCGACGTCTAGAAGCCATCCATACAATGCAGCCACGCCACCGTTGGCCAGCTCTGCGGCAATCGCCTTTTGCCTTTCAGGGGGTAACGTCTCCAAGGGCCACATCACCAGCATCCGGCGGTCGTCTTCGCTGATCGGCCACGGCATGATTTCATTGCTCAGGAATGCAGAGTTCATGTGGTTGGACTCTTCCCAGCCATTGATGAACTTGGACTCCATGCGCACCGTCTTGCCGGTGATCATGTGCTTGATCTTGCCGACCTGGTTGTATCGCTGATCCCGACTTACAACCTCTTCGAATACCGCCCACAGCTTGCCGCTCTGCCAAGCGTTAAAGTTGCCCTCCAACTGCGCCTGCCCTACCGTGGCGCTGTATCTGCCATACAACTCGCCCATGATGTCTGCGAACAGTAAGCTCTTACCCGAGCCCTCCATGGTCGAATGAAAGAGGATCGCGGTGTCCATCTTCGCACCCATGTGCTGGAGCGGGTAGGCGAGCCACTTGATCAACCAATTCAGGGCTTCCTCGTCATTGTTACAGAGGAACGCGATCAGCCAGCGCAGGTTCTCGCAGGCAGCGTCATCGCGCACCGGGGTAAGCGGCAGGCCCTCGAAAGTGTTGATGTAGATCGCAGGATCTTTTGTCATCGTCGGGTCGAACACGATGTGGTCAACGTCCACCACCCGACGATCCGGGCTGTTCAGCCAGAGCTGATAGGCATCACCCAAGGCCATCTTGACGCTACCCTCGGGCAGGCGGCGCTTCTTCTCACGATCCCAGGCTTCTTTCGTACCGTCGATATAGATGTACCGATCCAGCGGCTCCAGTTTCAGCGCACCACCCTTCTTGCTGGACATCTTCCGAGCCTGTTCAAGCTCCGTCACCTGCTCAGAACCGATCAGCTTCTTGTCAGTGCGCTCTACCCACTCCTTAGCCAGCGGCTTCCCAACCAGAGCTTCGAACCCTGCCCGCTTCATCGCCCTACCCTTGTCCAAGTCCCACACGCTGGTGGTTCCTTCCACCAGGGCAAACCGGCGTATCGCACCGTCGATATCCAAGGTGTCACCCCCGTTCCCCCCTTTGACCGAGGAGCCGGCCGGGCTGGGGGCTTCTTCATCCGATGGGGCGCGGGGAAGTTTGCCTAATGGTGGAGGCGCCGGCGGCCGAGACTTCGCATCTATGCCGAGGATTTGAGCCGCTGCCCTAGTCGCCGCCCTTTGATCACCGTCGTGCATAAGGATGCAGAAGACATCGAACGCATCATTCTTGTGTCCGTTAGCCAACGGATCCGATGTGTGATGCGAATAGAGTTTGCCGTCCGTGATCGTCACCCCTGGCTGGCCTGAACTGCTGTGCGGGCTCAGCCACTTGCCATCGATACGCTTGTAGCCATGGGCTTCGATCATGGTTGCAATGTCATGAACCCGATTGAACTCAGGAATCACCTCTGGAAGCCGGTCAGCTGACCTAGCCGTTGGGGATGTTGGCCTGGCACTAAGCCGAGAAACCGATGAAGGCTTTGGGGCCTTCGGCTTCCACGGACACACGCTTTCTCCCTGCACCTTGAAGGCATCCCAGTCCTGCCAGATCTCTAACAGATCGGTCGGCAATCCAGGCAGCCCTTCTGCAGCCGGCGGGGTCTTCCACGTGTAAGGCTTACCAGTACCTGGGTGTATGGATGGCGGCAAGACATCCTGCACCAAACCGCCACGCAACTCGAACACGGTCACCTTTTTGAACGGTTCAGCCGCCATGCGGAACGCTGCTTCGCGGGTCGCGTCACCGCTCTGCATGGCAGCCTTTACTTGCGCCATCAACCCCTTGTAGATAGTGCCATCAGGGTCATTCCTGTTCGGCCACACCAGTGCGTGGCGGCTTAATTCCACGCCTTCTGGCACACGAAACATCACGCGGAAGCGTTCAGGGTTTCCGACAGAGGTGGGATATTCCTCGGCCAGGGCGTCAACATTGAGATCCAATGTTTGCTGAAGGACCAGCCGCGTTAGCTCGACGTCGTCAACATCGAGCGAACAGACACGACTAGGCCCAAGCACAACACCGAGGTTATGGCTCGGGTTCGCGCTCCAGAACGCCTCGGCCTTCGACGGGTCGGTGAAGTACCCGCCAGGCTTGTTCCAACCAGCGCCCTTTGGCCCTTTCTCACCTGGCTCAATCGGAACGAGTGCGAGATCGAAGGTTTCAATGTAACGCCGCGCCCAATCAGCGGTTGCACGTGTTGGGCGCTCGCTCATCTCCGGCGCTCCCGCAGGCTCTGGCAGTCGATGCAGGTTTCGCATCCTGCAACCGATTGCTGGCGGGCCAGAGGTATCGCGTCGTCACAGTCCTCGCAGAACTGTGCGCTTGGCTTGTCGGGAAGTCGAGCAAGACGCCGCAATGACAGCTGCAGGAAGTACTCGGCGTGGTCGTTTGCAAAATCAACGGCATCAGCCATGGGCTTCGTCCTCCATGGCTTGGCGGGCCCCGGCCATGATGGCCAGGACTTGGCGGATCACATCCATCCCCCGGTGCTCAAGGTCGATCACTTCGGTTTCCGTCCAGACGTTGTCAGCAGCTCCGTCGTGCAGGCTACCGACGAATTCACCGGATTCTTCCAGCAGCTTGGCAACGGCATGAAGCGCTGCATTCGTCGCAGGTACAGGTTCAGGCTGATACCAGACCACGCCCGCCGGACGAACAAGGGCATCAAGCAGACGAGGGTCCGCGGTCCAGCGAACAATCTCCTCGATCTCGTCCGGACTGGGCCAACGTCGCTCTTCAGTGGGGTGAAGTTTCTTCTGCAGGGTGTCCACATCCATGACCATGTCGAAGGCCAATTTTGTGATACCACCGTGATAGTCACGACCGGCGCGATAGAGCGCCTGACGCAATGCGAGAACCGGACCTGCGTCCGGCAAAAGATCGATGCGACTCATAACCGTAAATCCTCGGTTTACGGTGTAGCCACAAGAAGGGGTAACCCCTATCCTACAGCCACGACCGTTTTGCTTTGCGTAAATCCGCGCTGTGCTGTGCGTGTATTGCATGCGGTAACAGTCGTCCGGTCGCACTTGTGAGAGAGGCTGCCGGACGATGGGAGTGACGATGCGTAGCACTGTCATAGCTGGGCCGGGAGGTGAGAGTCCTGGCTCAGCGGTCCTACTTTTTTTCCTGCCTCAAGTACCCCCAATCAATGTCTGGACGGAGCGACTCACATCGAATCTCCCCGCCTGTTTCCCGATCCAGGCTGACAGCCAAGCCCGCACTCGCCCGACGGTTCCCGTAGGCCACCTGCTTGAGCTGACCTACTGAAGTCCCGCAGTGCTGTGCGAGGGCATCCAGTCCCTCCTTGTTCATGGTCTTTAGGTAATCGCTGAGCGTCATAGGGCCTCCATTGGCAGGCAGATTAGCAATTGCTAATTATCTAGGCAATAGCAGATCGTAATTTACTGTTTGCTAACGGAAAGCAATCATCACGGCATGGACATAAATGAAAGGCGTATCGCCTCACTCCGTACGATCATGGGCAAGCTGAGCCAGAAGGAATTCGCTGAGGCTCACGACCTAGATGCGTCGTACCTTTCGCAGCTACTCAACGGCCACCGGAAGCTGGGCGAGAAAGCTGCGCGAAATCTGGAAGTCAAAATAGGACTTGCGGCAGGGATGCTGACATCTCCTCCTGCGGAGGAGCCCTCCAACGCAGCCCCTACGAACGTCGTTCGCCTGCCCACCAGGGCCACAAAGGACAAGAACTTCGTGTTGATTCCGTACCTCGATATCGCGGGATCAATGGGCCATGGCAAGGTAGCCCCAGAAATGCACATTGAAGTCATCCGCGACATGACGGTCCATCTCGATTGGCTGAGGATGCAGGGCCTCACCTTCTCAAAGGTTGAAAACCTAGCCATCATCACCGGCGATGGCGACAGCATGTCGGGTACATTCGCTGACGGCGACGCCCTTCTGGTGGATCGTGGAATTTCCGAAGTTCGAACCGACGCTATCTATGTCTTCACCTTGGAAGGTGATCTCTATATCAAGCGTCTGCAGCGCCTAACCGGTGGCCAGCTACGGATGATCTCCGACAACCCGATCTACCCCCCCATCACCATTGATGAGTCGATGATCGAGCGGATGCACATCCAAGCCCGCGTTCTGCTGGCCTGGAACGCCAAGAAGCTCTAACCGTTCAACGTTGCCTCACACCGGGGGACATGCCGGGGAGCAACGACGTATTGCTAATTTAGCATCTGCTATTGATATAAAAATTAGCTTTTGCTAATTTCTGTCTGTGCCCACTCTCACACCTAGGACACAGACAAAATGAAAACAGCACAGCGAAGTGGACCGGCAGCGGTCCTGATTCATCCAACCGCTTGCAGTAGCCCTGCAAGAATCCAGGCTTTCCAGCGCAGCACTGGCTTGCAACTGGTCGTCGCTTTGAACGGCAAAACTCAGGCTATCCCCGCCGACGGGGGTGCAGCATGACCGACTTCCAGATTCCTCTGCGTCAGATCATGTTGTTGCAGCGCACTCTGGATCACGGAGGCACGGCGACGTGCAGACTGCAGCGTCCTGAAGTCACTGTCGATGCCCACATCGAGATTGAAAACGACAGCACACACCATTGCATCAAAGTGTCCGTGGGCCCGCTCAGCAGCAGCCTCACCCTTCCCCGTGCGCTGTCCACCAAGTGTCAATCCTTACGAGACTTCGTGCAGGACCTTGCGAATGGACGGGCTGACACCGGCGCCCAATCGGAACAAGCGCTGGCACTGATGGAGGCACAGGTCTGCGTCGAAGAAGTGCTGCAGTCGGGTCAAACCGCCTACGTCATCGCCACCGTCAACCGCCAACTTCCCCTTGGCGCAGTCGTGACCAACGACCAGGGCGACGTCTGCGTTGCTGTCACTGGCTCCAGCAAAGAGCAACTCGCAGCAGCCGTGCACGCCAAGCTTCAGCCCGGCCCCGACGATCTCGGGAAATGCGCATGAGCACTCTGGATCAACTACGCGCTGAGTTCTCCACGCCCTGCCCGACACTGGCCGCTGTGAGAGAGCGCTACTTCTCCCACATCGGGTCAGACAGGCGCTTCAAAGAACTCATCAATAAAGGGCGGATTGGTCTTCGCGTGAGCAAGATTGACTGCTCTAAGAAAGCCTCATACGTGATTTATCTGCACAACCTGGCCGATTACCTTGACCGTCAGGCAGAGCGCGATAAGCAATCCGCCTGAACCAGGCGGCCCCGGCCATCAGGGGCATCCAGCCCGCCACCGACTCTCACCTTGCCCGGTGGCGGGCTATCTCGGAGCACAGCGCATGCAACCGCATCAGCAAGTACTCGCTTTGGGGATCGTATGGCTAGTCAGCCTGATTGCCCTCACCTTCATCATTCCGAAGGTAAGACATCGTGCCTTCCTCCACGGCGTCGACGCGGGCAGACAGCAGCAAAGAGCTGATCTGAAGCTGCAGATCAAAGGTCTGCAGGCAGATCTGGACGAGGCACGCATCCAGGCTGAGGCAGTACAACGCAAGCACCATCTGACAGTGGCTAACCTCAAAGCCAGTATTGCTGAGCTTGAAGCCCGCATCATGTCGTACACCGGGCTGGCCGTGACTAAGAAGGACTACGAGAGGCTTGTTAGCGCCTCGTCTACGATGCGCCTAGCCCAACGTACGTTCAAAGCATTGAGGATCGAGTCGGAAGCCATCAAGGCAGGCGCACAGGCAGAGTTGATTGACGGATTGGCCAAGCGGATTCACGAGCAACTTCGCGTCAACCTTGGTAGCGCCGCTACCTCAGGAGCTGCCGCATGACCGCTACCATCCCACGCAGTTGCATCGTGCATGGCCCAGCAGGGTGCGGCAAATCTACCAATGCCCAGGCTATCGCCAAGGCCCTCGGTCTGTGGCATATCCACGACAATTGGACCGCAGGCGCCCCCGTGCCGCTGTTGGATACTTTGATCCTGACAGACGCGGACAATCCCTCCTGGTACTTTAATGGCCGGGTGCTGACTTACAACCAAGCTATGCAGCTGGTCGAGCATGAGAAGCCCAATGAATTGCCTACGCCCAATGTATACCAGCGAGCCGCCGCTTGGCTCGGCCAGGCCGGGCTGTACCGCACTCGGTTTGACGCCGTGCGAAACTTCGAGCAATCCCTCACGCCAGTTACCGCCGCCGAGTTATTCAATCTTGCCAACAAGCAGGTGCTAATCCGGCTCAGTGGAGATCGCCAACCCGCTCGCCCCGGCGCTGAAGAAATCAACTCGCAGGAAAAGGAGGGCTTTGCATGAACACAGCCTTTGTTTTGATGGCGCAATACAACGGTACAGCGATTATCACGCTCGAACAGGTGTGCGCTGACTACTTTACGCACCTAACGCCGCTTGTATTCCAACGCAAGGTGCTGGCCGGAGAGATCAAGCTGCCGATCACCCGGCTTGAACCGAGTCAGAAGAGCGCCCGAGGCGTACACATTGCCGATCTGGCTCTCTACCTGGACCAGCAGCGAGATGCTGCACGAAAAGAGTGTGCACAATTGAATAAGAGGTAACGGGCAGACTGATACCGAGACTGCACCCCCGCTTGGTCAGTGTCAGCTGTGCTCATGGAACATTTGACTGCATCCACCCCTTCAACCAGTCGAATACGCTTCAGCTACCATGCCTCGATGGCCGCCTACTATCGGCGGCTATCAACCCGCCCTCTAAATCGGCTGGATCGGAACGGCGGAAGGGCCAAAATCTCTATGTGATAGTGCAGGCCCTTCCAGGGAAGATACTATTAAGCACCAGATTAAAATCACAGCGCCCAGAAATTATATGAAGGGTTTTCTGGCAATGTTAGATTGTTACCATTGGCAATTTTGTTGATTTTTTCATAGATTCGCTCATAATCCTTTTTTGATTGCATGCGCGAAAAATCGCTCATCAGAACATCCTTTTCACGAATCTCAATGTAAGGCGCAATAATTCTGACGTGCTGATCAAAGGATGTGATTATACTGTACTGCAGGTTATATGTAAATGCAGCGTACGACAACATCAATAGTGCATAGCTCATCATCAAAAACATAATTACCACTAACGACCTAGGAATAGCATGCGCGCCTAAGTCACTCCCAGCCGCATAACTTTCTAATGTAACTCTGGACGGTTTCTTCCAATGATTTCTAATCATGGCCGTTGACACTCCAACCGTCACCCCCACAAAGCCACCAACTCCGAGAATGAAAATTGTCAATGCCGGGTCTTTTGGGACTCCCAGTGCAGCCTTGACATATAGGGAATCCCAAAACCCAGCACTGACCCAGCCTATGGAGTAATATACCGCTGCGCCTAGCAACTTCAGAACAGGTTCGATCAGATAAATAACCAGAAGAGAAGAAACCACACCTGTCACGATTCCAACCTTGGTCCCACTCTGCATCTCTCTCCCCCAAATTCCAATAAAGTTAAAATTTAAAATTATTTGCCCTAGCTTGTAATTATTTTACCCGTCAACTTTGCAAAATTTCAACTATCTAAGCAGCTGTCACTCCATTTCCCACAGAGCTGTCAGCTGTGTTATCCACCCCCTACCAACAAACGCGCGGCGCATTGTCCACTCAGCAGTACAGTACCTGCCACCAGCGAACGTTCGCCTGTCGAGCTTGACGCCTCGGGCCTGCAACTACAGCGCCCAGTTAGCCCTGTCGGAATTCTGCAAAACCGAATAGCGCGGACAACCGGGCTCCACTCCAGATAGCTGTTCTAGGTGAGCGGCAGCATTGAGTCCAGGCTGCGCTGAACACCCTTCGCGATCCAGCTGGTTAAAAAACCACCAGGGTTCGCGCTTGCACGAACCCTGGGTTAGCAAAGAGCTAGACCACTTCAGATTTCTCGTACGTTCATGCACTTCACTGATCCGTTTGAGTTTCCACACAGCCTAGGTCGAAAGCGACCACTACGGAGAGCCGGATTGGCGGTGTTACGCGCAGGGCAGATCATGGCCGCTTCGTGTCGATCAACGGATGCAACGCATTAGATTGGTCTGAGAAACTTCCTCGTCAAGACGAGTACAAGTAGTGATCAACTATGTGCATACCCCCAACCAATTACCCAACCCTGGCGCCTAGGGTGACTGGCGCCTGTATGATCCGTTCTAGCCAACTCCATTCCATATATCGATCACCACGTCCCCTGAGATGGGTGTAACGCCGCAACGAGTTCCAGTCACGATGACCAGAAACACTCGATACACGCGGAATATCCCAATCCATTTCGAACAACCGACTCACACCCTCGTGGCGCAGGTCGTGAAAATGCAGGTCCTCCACGCCAACCATCTTGCATCCCCTGGACCAGGCCGTGCCGATTGAGTCGGTGTTGTAAGGGAAGATCTCAGCGCACTGACGCGGCATGCTTTGCACAATCGCCCACGCCTCATCCGGCAGATGGCACCACACATCGTTACCGATCTTCTGCCCGGGGTTCTTCATGTCCCGCACTTTCACCGCCTGGCGGTGCTCATCCAGATCCTCCCACATGATGCGAGCGATCTCGTCCATGCGGCGCGTAGAAAAGATGGCAAACGCCACGACCTTCGGCATGTGAATCACTGTCGGACGCCGTGCAAGCATCTCGAAAAAATGCTCAAGCACCTTGTCGAGTTCTTCAAGCGTTGGCCTGCGATCCCGCTCCCGGCTCTTCATGTTGTAGCCGAGGCGTTTCAGGACAAGGCGTGCGTCGGGCATAGCTTGGGGGTTGATCTCATACTCCCACGCAGCCCTAGCAAGCGACAACACTGAACCCAGGTGAGCCAGATCATTGCCGGCTGTCTGTGGTTTGATGCCACCGCCTGCGGGACTCATGCGCCATAGGGCATAGTCCACCAGCACCTGCTGGCTGATGTCGGAATCGACCATCTCACCCAGGTAGCTGTTCTTGATGGCGTTCAACGTGCGTCGCTTGGTCTCGCCCAGAGGCCGGGCTTTCTCTGCCTCGACCAGGTAACGGTCGATCATGTGCTTGACCGTGTGCCCTACCCGGTTGGCGCGCTCGATAGCACCAGGCTCAGACAGCTCGGTTTCCCGTCGCTTCGCCCAGGCCACTGCAGCCTGTTTGCGGGCGAACGTTTGGCTCTCTTGGTAGACTGTCACCTTGTCGCGATTAATGCGGATCTGGACGAGGTAGCTGCTGCTGCCATCGGCCTTTTTACGCGTTCTGATCGTTGCCATCTGAGATTGGTACACGTCGTCTGTCGGTTGGTACATTGTACCAAGCGCTTGTTAAAAACGCCCCAAAACCCCGAAAATTGGTACAAAACACGTTGAACGAAATGACCGCAAAATCAGGCTACAAGTCAGAAACCACGCGCCCTGAGCCGTCACGCCGCTTCAGCGTTGCACCCATGATGGACTGGACCGACCGCCACTGCCGGTTCTTCCTGCGCCTGCTCTCCAAACACACCCTGCTCTACACCGAAATGGTCACCACCGGTGCCCTGCTGCACAATGACGCCCAGCGTTTCCTGCGCCACGATGCCTCCGAGCACCCGTTGGCCCTGCAACTGGGCGGCAGTGTACCGGCGGACCTGGCGGCGTGTGCGCGGCTGGCCGAGGCCGATGGCTATGATGAGGTCAACCTCAATGTCGGCTGCCCCAGTGACCGGGTGCAGAACAACATGATCGGCGCCTGCCTGATGGCGCACCCGGCGTTGGTGGCCGATTGCGTGAAGGCCATGCGCGACGCTGTCTCGACACCGGTGACAGTCAAGCACCGCATTGGCATCAATGGCCGCGACAGCTATGCAGAGCTGTGTGACTTCGTCGGGCAAGTGCGCGAGGCGGGGTGCCGCAGTTTCACCGTGCACGCACGCATCGCCATCCTCGAAGGGTTGTCGCCCAAGGAAAACCGCGAAGTGCCGCCGCTGCGCTACGACGTGGCCGCGCAACTGAAGGCTGATTTCCCGGACCTTGAGATCGTGCTCAACGGCGGCATCAAAACCTTGGCCGACTGCCATGCCCACCTTCAGACCTTCGACGGCGTGATGCTGGGCCGCGAGGCCTATCACAACCCTTACCTGCTGGCCGAGGTGGATCAACAGCTGTTCGGCCGCACGGCACCGGTGGTCACCCGCACCGAAGTGCTGGCGCAGTTACGGCCTTACATCGTGGCCCATATGCAGGCAGGGGGTGCGATGCATCACGTGACCCGGCATATTCTCGGCCTTGCCCAGGGCTTCAAGGGCGCTCGTCGGTTCCGCCAACTGCTTTCGGCAGACATTCACAAGGCAGCCGAGCCGCTGGTCGTGTTCGACCAGGCCGTTGAGCTGTTGCAGGGGCGTTGAGGCGCTGGCGTGTCACGCAGGCGCCTGCCGGTTGCGCGACACGATGCAAGGCCCGGCCTGAAGGGAACCTGGGGGACGGTGGGTACTCGAACATTCACCTCTCGTACAGCCGGGCCCTTGAGCGACCGTGGGGGCTGGGGTAATGTCGAGTCATTGCACAGGACAGAGCACGCCCATGACTTCCAAGCTGGAACAACTCAAGCAGTTCACGACCGTGGTCGCCGACACCGGTGACCTGGACGCCATCACGCGCCTGAAACCGGTAGACGCCACCACCAACCCGTCGCTGCTGCTCAAGGCTGCCGCCATCCCGGCCTATGCCGAGTTGCTCACGCGCGTGAAGGGCGAGGCCAACGGTGATCTGGACCAGGCCTGCGACATGTTCGCGGTGGCGGTGGGTTCCGGCATTCTCAAAGCCATCCCCGGGCGTATCTCGACCGAAGTGGATGCGCGGCTGTCGTTCGATGAACTTGCCCTGCTGGCCAAGGCTCGCTCGCTGATCGAGCTGTACGAAAAGGCCGGTGTTGGCCGGGACCGTGTGCTGATCAAGCTGGCGTCCACCTGGGAAGGTATCCGCGCCGCCGAGAAGCTGGAGAAGGAAGGCATCCAGACCAACCTGACCTTGCTGTTCTCCTTCGCCCAAGCCCAGGCCTGCGCCGACGCTGGTGTGTTTCTGATTTCGCCGTTCGTGGGCCGGATTTACGATTGGCACAAGAAAAGCACGGGCAAGGAGTACACCGGTGCCGATGATCCAGGCGTACAGTCCGTCACGCGGATCTACAACTACTACAAGGCTAATGGCTACGACACCGTGGTCATGGGCGCCAGCTTCCGCAATACCAACCAGATCGAACAGCTCGCCGGTTGTGATCGCCTGACCATCAGCCCGGAATTGCTGCAGCAGTTGAGCGAAGACCAAGGCGACCTGCCGCAGGTATTGAAGCCAGGCAATGCGGGTGAGCCCAAGCGTCAACTGAGTGAGAGCGAGTTCCGCTGGGACATGAACGAAGACGCCATGGCTACCGAGAAGCTGGCCGAGGGCATCCGCCAGTTTGCGCGCGATCAGGAGAAGCTTGAGAAGGTCATGGGTGAAGAAGGCTGATCCAATTCAGGTTGTCTCGCGGGCGGGAAGTGTTCGACATTTCCCGCCCGTTTTGTTTACAAGTGTTTGGTAGCGGGACCTCTACCCTGCATGCCCTGCAGGCTTATTCAGTGCTGGGGCGAGTGAGTTTTCCTGCACTACTTCTGAACCGGCTCATAAAGGCTCACGGCACTCGCATCCACCCTTTTCGGCAACAGCCCTTCGCGGTAGAACGCATCGGCGATACGCTGCTGCTCGCCCAGGTTCTCTGGCTTGACCGGCTGTACGTCGTAACTGCGCCGGGCGTTGGCCTGCTGCACCGTGGCACTGTCCAGGTTGCCCCACAGCGGGCCAAGGATGCGCGCGGCCTGGGCCGGGTGCGCTTTGGTCCACGTGCCGGCCTCACGCAAGGCGAGATAGACCTGCTCCAGCACCTCAGGATGCGCTTTGGCATAATCGCTTCCCGCCAGGTAATAGCGCTGATAGCTGGCCAACTCGCTCCCATCGGCCAGAATGCGCGCATGCTGCTGGCGTTGGGCGCTGGCCACATACGGGTCCCACGTCACCCAGGCATCGACCTTGCGGTTTTCGAACGCGGCGCGGCCATCGGCCGGTATCAGGTAGGCGGGGCTGATGTCCTTGAACGTCAGTCCCGCCTGCGCCAGCGCCTGGATCAGCAGGTAATGGCTGCCCGCTGCCTTGGTCACGGCCACGCGCTTGCCCTTCAGGTCGGCCAGGGTCTTGAGGGTCGAATCCGCGGGTACCAGGATCGCCTGAGCGGTCGGCGACGGTGCCTCGCGGGCAAAATACGTAAGCTTTGCACCTGCTGCCTGGGTGAACACGGGCACGGTATCGGCCACATCCGCCGAGATATCGACATTGCCCAGGTTCAGTGCCTCCAACAGCGGCAGCCCGCTTGGGAATTCATGCCATGTGACACGAATGCCCTCGGCCCGCAGGCGCTGCTCCAGGCTGCCGCGGGCCTTGAGCAGGGTCAGCAGGGTCGAGGATTTCTGGTAGCCGATGCGCAGTGTTTGGTCGGCGTTAGCCAAGCTTGGTAGCACCGTACTGGCCAATAGCGCCAGGCAAAGCCTTCGTAGAATGATCACGCTCATCAAGGTATCTCCGGGTCAAGGTTGCGCAGCCAGCTTGGTGCTTTCGGGGACTGTGAAGCCGCTGGCGAAGGTGGGTGCCACGTCAAGGCGCTCAGTCATCAGCCCGTGCGCATGGTAGAAATCAGCCGTCTCCTGCTGAGTGGCGATGGTCTGAGGGTCGATCACCTGCCAGCGCAAATGACGACGCTCAAATTGCAGGCGGGCTGCGTCCTGGGGGAAGCCGATGATGGCGGCCAGGGTTTTCGAGTAACTGTCCAGGTGCTGGTTGGCCCAGACCTGCGCCTCGGCCAGGCGGTTGAGGTAGTCCTGCAGTGCAGCCTGCCGTGCAGGTTCGCTCAACGCCTTGTCGGTCGCGGCGAGGAAGCTGTTCCCACTGGAAAGCCCCCGCCCGTTGACCAGCACCCTTCCCTGCCCGCTGAGTTCAGCCAGCGCGGTGTAAGGCTCCCAGGTGGCCCAGGCGTCTACCGACCCATTGGCCAAAGCAATCTTGGCATCCACCGGCCCGAGAAACCGCAATTGCACGTCCTTTTCGCTCAGCCCTACCTGCGCCAGGGCCTTGAGCGCCAGGTGATGCCCGATGGAGCCTCGCCCGGTTGCAATGCGCTTGCCCTTGAGTTCAGCCGCTGTGCGCACCGGCGAATCGGGCCTCACCAGCAGTGCCGTACCGTAGGGATCAGACTTGTCTACCGCCACGGCCTTGACCGGCGCCCCTGAGGCGAGCACGAACAACAGTGGCGCATCACCGATGATGCCGGCATCGATTGCACCGGCATTGAGCGCTTCGGCGAGGGGCGCCGCCGCGGGGAATTCCGCCCACTGGATGTCGTAGGGTAGATCGCGCAGTGCGTCAGCCGCTTCCAGTTGAGCGCGCATGTTGCCCTTTTGGTCACCGATGCGCAGGGTCAGGCGCTCCGAGGCGCTAGCCTGGCCTATCAACAGGATGGCCGCAGCCAGGGTCAGTACTTTCATTCGAATAGACATGGAACGCCTCATCGGCCTGTGGGGCCGCGTCGTGCAGCCCGAGCGGACGACTCTAGCGATTATTTTTTAATAACCTAAATTGATTTTAGGAATAACCTAATATGCATTTTTAGACTTTTGAATGTCGGCCTTAGCATTTCTGAAGATCAGCATTATGCTAATGCCTTATTTTTTTACCTCTCAGGTAAGGGCCGATCATGAAAATCGATGACATGGACGCGTTCGTCGCCGTCATGCGTTGCCAGTCGACCAACCTTGCCGCCGAGGCGCTGCAAGTCACGCAACCGGCCATCACCCGGCGTGTGCAGAACTTCGAGCATGACCTTGGCGCTACCTTGCTCGACCGCAACACCAAGCCCCTCAAACCTACCCCCATGGGGCTGCGGGTCTATGAACAATGCAAAGCGATCCTGCGCGAGATCGACTCGTTGCGCGAACTGGTGGCCAACGACGGCGCGCCGTCCGGAACGCTGCGCCTGGGCGTTGCGCAGACCCTGGGGGACGTGGTGCTGCTCGACGCCCTGGCGCAGATCCGCCAGGCCTACCCGCAACTGCGCACCCAGGTCACCAGCGGCTGGGGTAGCAGCTTGATCGGGCGTATGGAAAACGGTGAACTGGACGCCGCCGCCGCGCTGTTTCCGCCTGGCAAGATCTTTCCCGATGGGATCGCCAGCCAGTCCATCGCACGTATGCCGCTGAAGGTGGTGGCGGCCAAGGGTAGCGCGAGCAAACGCAGTTACAAGCTCAAGGATTGCTACACCCGCGGCTGGGTACTGAACCCCGACGGCTGCGGCTTTCGCGCTGGGCTGCAACGCGCGCTGAGCGAGCAAGGGCTGAGCCTGTCGATCAACCTGGAGACATTCGGCACTGAGCTGCAGTTGGGGTTGGTCGCCAATGGCCAGGGGCTGGGACTGGTGCCGGAGCCGTTGTTGCAAGCCAGCCGGCACCGCGACTCGCTCGACGTCCTCACCGTCAGTGATTTCAAGCCACAGGTAGACCTGTGGCTTTTCCATCCACGGTACTTGGGTAATCTACAGGAGCCGGTGGAGTTGTTCGGCGAGATGGCCGGGCACCGCTTGCAGAGCTGATAGGACCCTGGCTGATCGACAGCCCGAGTCATCAGGGTAATGAACTCCAATGCACTATATACGTTAATCGCATAACACAACTTTCATTAAATTCTATTACCTGATAATTAGCATAGAACCAAAAAGACTTTTACAGCGCTCATCCATACGAATACGGTCTTAAGAAATACACCGTCATTCAGGGATGAAACCCATGAGTCACCCCTCAGGCAGCGCCCTCGCCGAGCTGACGCAGGCCCTTGCGGCCAATGCCGAGCGCTATGACCGCAGCGCTCGGTTCCCTCGGGACAATTTCGACCTGCTGCACCACCACGGGCTGCTTGCCTATACGGTGCCGCGCTACCTCGGCGGCGGCGGTGCGGACTTGGCGAGCGCTCGCCGAGTGATCAACGCGGTCTCCAAAGGCGACCCCGCCACCGGGCTTATCCTGGTGATGCAGTACTTGCAGCACGTGCGTGCGCATCGGACAGCAGACTGGCCTGAACACCTGCGTCACCGCATCGCACGCGACGCCGTGGAACACGGCGCGCTGATCAATGCGCTGCGCGTCGAGCCTGAACTCGGCACCCCGACCCGCGGCGGCTTGCCCGCCACCTTGGCGCGCCGCACGGCGCAGGGCTGGCGCCTGAGCGGGCGCAAGATCTATTCCACGGGCAGCCATGGTCTGACCTGGTTCCTGGTCTGGGGCCGCAGCGACGACGCCGTGCCTTTGGTAGGCGCCTTTCTGGTACACCGCGACACGCCCGGTATCACCATCGTCGAGGACTGGGACCACTTGGGCATGCGTGCGACCTGCAGCCATCAAGTGCATTTCGAGGACGTGCTGATCCCGCTTGACCACGCCGTCAGCCTCAGCCCGACCAATGCCCCGAAAGCCGAACTCGACGAAGACAGTTTGCTGTGGATGAGCGTATTGCTGCCAGCCGTCTACGACGCGGTGGCACAGGCAGCACGCGATTGGTTGGTGGCATTTCTCACGCAGCGCACACCGTCGAACCTGGGTGCACCCTTGGCGAGTCTGCCGCGTTTTCAGCAGACGGTCGGGCGCATCGATACCCTGCTCTTTGCCAACCAGAGCCTGCTCGATGGCGCCGTCGGCGGGCAGACCGCCGCGCACCATGCCGGGCAGCTCAAGCATTTGGTCTGCGCCAATGCCATCGAGGCCGTGACGCTGGCGGTCGAGGCGGCGGGCAACCCTGGGCTGTCGCGGCACAATGCCCTGGAACGGCACTACCGCGATGTGCTCTGCAGCCGTATCCACACCCCCCAGGACGACGTCGTCTTCAGCCAGGCCGGCCGAGCTGCACTGGCGCAGGTGCAGGCATGAGCCATTCAACGATTGCCAGCCACCTCGACGCCCAGGCCAATCACTACCTGCGCAAGCAGTTGCCGGGTCATGAAGTCATCGATGTCCCACCCGGTCAGCTGAGCCTTGAGGTGGCCGCCGACGTGTTCATCCTGCGCCCGATCAATGTGCGTGGGCAGCGTGTCGACAGCCCGCCGACGCAGTGGCCCTGGGGGTTGAAGTGGGTGCAATTGGTGTCTTCGGGTATCGATCTCTACCCCCAATGGATCTTCGACGGCCCCCCTGTCACCAGCGGCAAAGGCGCCAATGCCGAGCAGGTCGCCGAGTTCGCGCTGGCACTGATGTTCGCCGCGGCAAAGCAATTGCCAAGCCTGTGGGTCAAGGACGCCGACTGGCGCCTCACCGCACTGGCGCCCTTGCGCGGGCGCACCTTGGGCATTCTGGGCTTCGGCAATATCGGCCAGAGCCTTGCTCGCAAGGCCGCGGCGCTCGGCATGCGGGTGGTGGCCCTGAGCCGGCCGGGACAGCCTATCGCCGACGTGCGCGGCGTGGCGCGCGTCGATGATCTACGCCAGTTGTTCGCACAGAGCGACCACCTGGTGCTGGCCGCCCCACTGACCCGTGACACACGCGGGCTGATTGATCGACACGTGCTGAGCGCGGCCCGCCCGGGCTTGCACCTGGTCAACGTCGCCCGTGGCGGGCTGATCGATCAGCAGGCGCTGCTAGCGGCGCTGGACAGCGGAGTAATCGCCCGCGCCAGCCTGGATGTGACCGACCCCGAGCCGCTGCCCGCTGGCCACCCGCTGTATGACCACCCACGCGTGTTTCTGTCGCCACATACCTCGGCCATTTCCGATGAAGGTTACCCGGCGTTTCTCGAAGCCTTCATCGCCAATTTCCACCGCTACCGCGAGCGAGCGCCCTTGACCAACCTGGTCGACACCGCCCGTGGCTACTGATCACCGGAGAACACCTCAATGAGCTCACTGTCTGCCGTCAAGCAAACCCCCAGCAATGTGCGCGAGCGGGTCAGCGCCGAAGAATGGGAGGTGCGTGTCAAGCTGGCCGCCGCCTACCGCCTGGCGGCCCTGTTCCGCTGGACTGACCATATCTACACGCATTTTTCGGCCCGTGTACCGGGCCCCGAAGAACATTTCCTGATCAATGCCTTTGGCTTGCTGTTCGACGAAATCAGCGCCTCGAACCTGGTCAAGGTGGACGTCGACGGCTCCATTATCGACGACCCGCTAGGCCTGGGCATCAACCAGGCCGGCTATGTGATTCACAGCGCCATTCACCGCGCCCGGCCCGACCTCAAGGCTGTGCTGCACACCCACACCCGCGACGGCGCAGCGGTGTCAGCCCAGCGCGACGGCTTGCTGCCGATTTCTCAGCATGCCCTGGCGTACTACAGCCGCGTGGTTTACCACGATTACGAGGGCGTTGCCCTGGACCTGGACGAGCAGCAGCGACTGGTGGCTAACCTGGGCGACAGCAACATCCTGATCCTGCGCAACCACGGGCTGCTGACCGGGGGCATCAGCGTGGAGCATGCATTTCGCGAACTGCATGGGCTAGAGCGTGCCTGCAATATTCAGGTGGCAGCCCAGGCTGGGGGCAACGATCAATTGCTGCATGCCTCTCAGGCGGCTATTGCCAAGGTGCATGAGCAGTCCAAGCGCTTTTCCGATGGCAAGGGGGAAGGCATCCAGCGGCATTGGGACGCGTTGATTCGGCAACTGGATCGCGAGGGCCGCGACTACCAGAACTGAAGGCGCCTTGCTGTGCCTGCGCTGAGCCCAGGCTCGCCCGCTCAGGGGCATCCCTGTTCCGACGCTCGACATGCTGTCAGTGGCGACCGGCTCGCTTTGCACGTGGCCGGATGCCGACGCACTTTTCCTCCTTGAAGGAGCACGCAATGCCCCCACTGCACCACCTGTTCGCCTTTGGCGCCCTGACCCTGGCCCTCACTGCCTGCTCCCCCGGCGATGAAGCCAGTGCTGACAAAACACTCAACATCGCCTTCTGGGGCGACAACACCACCCTGGTCAGCCTCGATCCTTTCCAGGTCTACTGGTTGGAGCACCGTGTGCTGCTGCGCAACGTGGCTGAATCCCTCACCGATCAAGACCCCGATAGCGGGCAGATCATTCCTTGGCTGGCCAAAAGCTGGGAAGTCAGTGCCGACGCCCTGAGCTACACCTTCCACTTGCGTCAGGACGTCACGTTCAGCAATGGCGAGCGCTTCGACGCGCACGCCGTGAAAGCAGCCTTCGACAGCAACAAGGCGTTTGCTGCTCAGTTGCCGGCCACCTTCGGCGCTACCTACTTGGCAGGCTACGACCGTGCCGAGGTACTCGACGCCTTCACCGTGCGCCTGGTGCTATCGCGGCCCAATGCAGGCTTTTTGCAGGCCACGTCCACCACCAACCTGGCCATCCTCGCCCCAGCGTCGTACCAGCTGACCGCCAAAGCCCGCTCACTGGGCAACATCATCGGTACCGGACCGTTCATCCTCGATCACTACACACCCGAAGTGGGCGCCCGCCTGGTCAAGCGCAGCGACTACGGATGGCCCTCGGCCAACGTGCATAACCGGGGCGCTGCGCACGTGGACGCCATCAACATAAGCTACATCCCTGAAGAAAGTGTGCGAAATGGCCTGTTTCTTCAGGGCAAGACCGACATCCTGTGGCCGCGCAACCCCTTCTCCGAGGTCGATCTCAAACTGTTCCAGGCCAAGGGCGCCACCATCCAGAGCCGGTCCTTGCCAGGCCCCGCGCTGAACCTCTACCCCAACACCCGTGACAATCGCCTGCTGGCTGACCGAAACGTTCGTCTTGCGCTGCAGAAAGCCATTGATCGCACCAGTTATGCGCACACCGTCTACAACGCGCAGTTCCCCGTTGTCAGCGGCGTGTACGACGTCACCACGCCGTACTTCAAGCCCCAGGCCAACAAGCTCGTCCATGACCCTGCAGGCGCCGAGCAGTTGCTCGACGCTGCCGGTTGGCACAAGGGCGAAGACGGTTACCGGCACAAGAACGGCAAGCGCCTGACCTTGCGCTACAACCTCACCCCGGCCGAAAGCGCCGGTGATGTGCTGGTGCAGGACCAGCTGCGCAAGGTCGGCATCGACCTGAAGCTCAATGTCCTGACCCGCGCCGAGTGGGTCGCGGGCAATGCCGCCGGCAGTTATGACCTGACTTCCACCTACATGACCCGTGCCGACCCGATCATTCTGCAGACCATTCTTGATCCACGTTCGGCCAACAGCGCCACCCTGGCCACCAATACCTACGAGCCGCAAACCCTGACACGGGCACAGGCGCTGTTCGACAGTGGCATCACCGCGACTGACGATGCGCAACGGGCCCAAGCCTACGGGCAGCTGCAAGACCTGCTGATCGACGAAGCCTCGGCCTTCCCGCTGTACGAGCGCGTCTGGCAAGCCGCCACCTCACCCCGGGTCAAGGATTTTCGCTGGACCGCCGAAGGCTTTGCGCTGTTCAGCGACATCGAGGTCAGCCAGCCATGAAGCGCTACCTGATCACCCGCCTGGGTCAGGCGCTGCTGGTACTGTGGGGTGCGTACACCATCACGTATTTCATCCTCTACCTTTTGCCTGGCGACACCCTGACCATCATGCTCAGCGCCTCCGGCATGGAGGCCGATGGCCTGTCACCCGAGGCACTGGCCAAGGCTCGTGCTTTCTACGGGCTGGACAAAGGCCTGTTCGAGCAATACATCGACCTGCTGTGGCGTGCCCTGCACGGTGATCTGGGGCAGTCGCTGTCACTAGGGCGACCCGTTACCGCACTGCTGGCCGAACGTTTGCCGCAGACCTTGGCGCTGGCGGGCTCTGCCATCGTGCTGTCGGTGGTGGGTGGGGTCGGCCTTGCCTACCTGACCGCCTACCTGCAATGGCGACCGCTCAAGACGGCACTCGCCAGGGTACCTTCGCTGGGCTTTTCAATACCCGTGTTCTGGATGGGCCTGTTGCTGATCCAGGTCTTCGCCTTCGCGCTGGGCTGGGTCCCGGCCACTGGCAGCCAAGGAGTTGCCAGCCTGGTGCTGCCGGCAATCACCCTGGCGATACCCAGCGCCGCCGTGTATGCCCAGGTGTTGCAGCGGGGCTTTCAAGGGGTGTGGCAGGAACCCTACATCACCACCGCCTTCGCCAAAGGGCTCAGCCGCGCCCAGGTCCAGGCCCGCCACGGCCTGCGCAACGCCACGCTGCCGCTGCTGACCCTGATCGGGCTGCAGGTCGGCAACACCGTGTCCGGTGCCGTGCTGGTCGAGACCATCTTCTCGCGTAATGGCGTAGGCCGGTTGGCCCAGGAAGCCGTGCTGCGTCAGGACATACCGGTAGTGCTGGCGATTGTCGCGGTATCGGCGGCCGCTTTCGTGCTGGTCAACCTGATCGTCGATCTGCTCTACCCCTACCTCGACCCCCGCATCACCCCTACGGCGAAGGTGAACTGAGATGACCATGGATATTCCCCTGATCGCACCCGACGCCGCCTCGACCAGCGGTGAGCCAGGCGCACCCCGTCTCTGGAAACGACGCACGCGGTATCAGCGCGTCCATCGCGCCTTGACGCCGCTGTTGCGCCGCCCTGGCTTCAGCCTGGCGCTACTGATCGTCTTGTTCGCTTTATTCGCAGCGCTGGCACCTCAGCTGCTCACCAGTTTCGACCCCTACGCCACAGCACCCGCCGACAAGCTCACGCCCCCTAACCTGGTGCATTGGTTCGGTACCGACGAGTTGGGCCGCGACCTGTACACGCGGGTGATGTACGGCGCGCGCCTGTCGGTGATGGCGGCATTGCTGGCAGTGGCCATCGCCCTGGTGGGCGGCCTTGGGCTTGGCGTACTGGCGGGGTTTGCCGGAGGACGCCTCGATGCAGCCTTGATGCGCCTGATCGACGTCTTGCTCGCCCTGCCCGGCTTGCTGTTGGCACTGGCCATCGTCACGGCCATTGGCTTTGGCACGGTGCCCGTGGCCGTGGCGGTGGGGGTCGGGATCATTCCAGGCTTCGCCCGCACGACCCGCGCCGAGGTGCTGCGCATCAAATCGCTGCCATACGTCGAAGCGGCGCGCCTTGGCGGCGCCAGTTGGTCACGCACCCTGATGCGCCACGTACTGCCCAATGCGTGGGGCCCGGTGGCGGTACTGGCCACCCTGGACTTTGGCGCCGCGATCCTGGCCACCGCTGGGCTCAGCTTCCTGGGCTTCGGCGCAGCGCCGCCCGCTGCTGAGTGGGGCACGCTGATCGCCAACGGGCGTCACTTTCTCGTCACAGCGCCTTGGGTATCCCTGCTGCCGGGGCTGTTCGTGGTGGCCGTGGTGTTCAGCCTCAATCACCTGGCGCGCAGCGCTGAGGAGCATGCCCGATGAGCCAGCCACCCTTGGTCGAGGTACGCGACCTGATGATCAGCTACGCCTTTGCAGGACAGCGTACCCCGGCCGTGAGCCAGCTGTCCTTCAGCTTGGCCAAAGGCGAAACACTGGCCATTGTCGGGGAGTCCGGCTCCGGCAAGTCGACCCTCGCCAACGCCCTGCTCGGCCTGCTGCCGGTCAACGCCCAGATCGACCAAGGTCAATTGTGGGTCGATGGGGTCGATGTGGCCCAGGCTGACGAGCGCACCAGGCGCCGCTTGCGCGGGCGCACCATTGCCTTGGTGCCGCAGGATCCGATGGTCAGCCTCAACCCAACCCTGCGCATCGGCCAACAAATCGGCGAGGCACTGGTGTTGGCCCGTGGCCGTCGCTATCCCGGCCTGAACACAGACATACAGGCCCTGCTGGCCCAAGTAGGCCTGGACCAGCCGGCGCTGCGTGCTCGCCAGTACCCCCACGCGTTATCCGGCGGCATGCGCCAGCGCGTACTGATTGCCATCGCGCTGGCCGGCGAGCCCAAGTTGATCGTGGCCGACGAGCCTACCAGCGCCCTGGATGTCACGGTGCAGCGGCGTATCCTCGACCACCTGCAACACCTGACCGCCGAGCGCGGCATCTCGCTGCTGATCATCACCCATGACCTGGGCATGGCGTGCGATCGCGCCGACCGCCTGCTGGTCATGAAGCAAGGCAAGCTCATCGAGCACGCCTCGCCCAGGCAGATCCTGTGGGGCGCGCAGCAGCCCTATACCCGTGAACTGCTGACGGCAGCGCCCGCCTTCGTGTCGCGGCGCAGCGCGGTCTCGCCAACCGATAAGCCTCCCCTGCTTCGGCTTCACAACATCTGCAAACGCTTTGCCTTGCCTGGGCAGTCCACCCCGTTCACCGCCCTGCACGACCTGAACCTTGCCGTGCACCCCGGCCAGACCTTGGCCATCGTAGGCGAGTCAGGCTCGGGTAAAAGCACAGCGTTGCGTATTGCCTTGGGGCTGGAAACGCCGAGTCAAGGCCATGTGGAACTCGCTGGGCAAAACGTCAGCGGATTGAGTTGGCAGCAGTTTCGCCCTCTACGCAGGCGCATCCAATTGGTGCAACAGAACCCGTTTGCCGCGCTGGATCCCCGCTTCACCGTGTTCGACAGCATCGTCGAGCCGCTGGTGTCGTTCGGCCTGGGCAAGGGTGAGGCACTGGAGCGCAGGGCGCGGGAATTGATCGCCAGGGTGCACTTGCCTGTGCATTTTCTCGATCGCCTGCCGCATGAACTATCAGGTGGCCAGCGCCAGCGCGTGGCCATTGCCCGAGCCTTGGCACTGGCGCCAGATCTGCTGCTGCTGGACGAACCAGTCAGCGCGCTGGATGTGTCGGTGCAGGCACAGATTCTTGCCCTGCTGGCTGAACTGCAACGCGACCTGGGCATGGCCTACGTGCTGGTCTCTCACGACCTGGCAGTAATGGCGACCATGGCCGACCACGTGCTGGTGCTGCAACACGGGCAGGTCGTCGAACAGGGCCCGGCGGCAGAGGTGCTCGGCCGGCCCGCCAGCGCCTATACCCGGGCACTGATCCAGGCAATACCGGGGCACTCGCGCAGCGTGCTGCCGGTAGCGGTTTAACCACTGCGCCGCGCCCATCCACTGCATGACCCAACGCCCTGTCAAGCCGCATGGCTTGACGCCTACCCACTGGAACAGGAGCTTCAACCCATGACCCTCGAATTCATCGGCCTGATCGGCCCTCAGGAAAGCAGTGAATCCCAAGCGCCCCGTGGCCCGCTTGTCGATCTGGCGTTCATCAAGGCTTTCGCCCAGGCGCAGGAGTACGCCGGGTTCGACAAAGCACTGCTGGCGGTCAGCACCAGCGCACCGGACTCGATGATTCTGGCCAGCTACGTCGCGGCGCTGACCGACCGCATGGGCCTTCTGGTCGCGCATCGGCCTGGTTTTCAAGCGCCCACCTTCGCCGCCCGGCAGTTCGCCACCTTGGACCAGTTGAGCGGCGGCCGCGCCGCAATCAACGTGATCACTGGCGGCGACAGCGGGGACCTGCAACGCGACGGCGACTACCTGGACAAGGATGCCCGCTACGCCCGCACCGACGAATACCTGGAGGTGATGCACAACACCTGGACGCAGCGCACTGCCTTCGATCATCACGGCACGCATTACCAGGTCGAAGACAACCTCACACTGGTCAAGCCCGTCGGCAAATTGCCCGTCTACTTCTCTGGCGCCTCGGATGCGGCTGTGGAAGTGGCGGCCAAGCACGCCGATGTGTACATGATGTGGGGCGAGCCACTGGCACAAGTGCGCGAGCGCATCAGGCAGGTGCGCAAGGCTGCAGCTCGTTACGGTCGAGAAAATCAGATTCGCTTCAGCCTGTCGCTGCGCCCGATCCTCGGCGCCACGGAAGCAGACGCCTGGGCGCGAGCCGAGCGCATTCTGGCCGACGCTCAGAACACCATCGGCATCCGTCAGGGCAATCGCCGCGAAAAGAACTTCGGCAAGAGCAACGCAGGGTCAGAGCGTCTGGTTCAGCTCGCCAAGGAGCGTAAAGTGCATGACACCCGGCTGTGGACCGAGATCGCAGCCCTGGGCGGCGGCGCTGGCAATTCCACGTCACTGGTGGGCACCGCCGAGCAAGTGGCCGAGGCAGTGCTGGCCTACTACGAATTGGGCGTGAGTACGTTCCTGTTTCGGGGGTTCGAACAACTGCGCGATGCAGTGGAGTACGGCCAGGAACTGATTCCACGCATTCGCCAACAGGTCGAGCGGTTCGAAGCGCAGCGCCAGGCACGCCTGGGCTAGGGCTTGTACGCGGGTTCGAGCGCTGTCAGACAGCGCCCGACCCGCCTGGGCGTCATGGCAGCCCCGCGTGTGGGTGTCTGCGGCCTACCGATTGAAGTGCGGGATGGTCAGCCCAAGGCTCTCGCGCAAGGTGCTACCTTCGTAAGCCGTGCGATAGATCCCGCGTTCTTGCAGCAACGGCACTACCTGCTCGGTGAAGCGGCGAAATTGCCCCGGATGCCCAATGTAGATGTTGAAGCCGTCCAGGGCTCTGGCTTCGAACCACTCGGCCATCTTGGCCGCTACGGTAGAGGGCGAACCCACGAACGTACCAGGGCGCAGTTGACGACCGAATTCAACCGCCTGGCGCAAGCTGAAGCCTTTCTCACGCGCTTGGTCGGCAATGCGCTTGGCGTTGGTGTAGAAGCTGCTGCGGGCGTGCTCCAGGCTGTGCTGCGGGAAGGGTGCGTCCAGGTCGTACTGGGTGAAGTCATGCCAGCCAAAGTTGCGCCCGAACTCTTTCAGGGCCAGCTCGAAGCTGTGGTCGACCTGATGGTAGTGACGTTCGATCTCTCGGGCGTGCTCGTCAGTATCACCTACGTAGATCTCCGCCCCTGGCAGCACCAGCAATTGCTCCGGATCACGCCCCAGGCGCAGGGCACGGCCTTTGATATCCCGGTAGAACGCTTGTCCCTGCTCGATGCTCGCGGCATGGGTAAACACCACATCGGCAGTGGCAGCGCCCAAGTCGCGGCCCTGCTCCGAATCGCCCGCCTGGAAAATCACCGGCTGCCCTTGAGGCGAGCGTTGAATGTTCAAAGGGCCCTCGACTGAAAAGTGCTCCCCCTTGTGGTCCAGTCGATGCAGCTTGGAGGGGTCCAGAAAACGACCACTGGCCCGCTCGCGCGGGAAGGCGTCATCCTCATAGGAATGCCACAGGCCTTGTACCACTTCTACATGTTCCTGCGCGCGGGCGTAGCGGGTGTCGTAATCATAGTGCTCGTCCAGGCCGTAGTTGCCTGCCGTGCCGGCATCGCCGCTGGTGACCACGTTCCAGCCTGCTCGGCCTTTACTGATCAGATCCAGCGAAGCGAGCCGGCGGGCCACGTTGAACGGCGCGTTGTAGGACGTGGTGAGCGTGCCGACCAGCCCGATGTGGCGGGTGCTGACCGCCAGCGCCGAGAGAAGCGTCAGCGGCTCCAGGCGGTTGAGGTAGTGCGAGGGTGAACCTTCGGTGATGAACTGGCTGTCGACGATGAACATCAGGTCGAACAGCGCCGCCTCAGCCTGACGAGCGATGTCGATGTACCAGTCGATATTGACGCTGGCGTCTACGGGCAGCTCGGGGTCAAGCCACAGGTTATGCCGCCCCGGGCCGCCACATCCCATGGTCAGCGCACCGAGTTTGATCTGTCGTTTGCTCATGGGAACCTTCACTCAGTTGCGGTCGAGGCGTGGCCCTTAACGGCTGCGCCAAACGAGGTATCGAACAAGTCTGCCGCCGGATAGGCCTTGATCAGGCCCAGCCCTGCGAAGAAATCCACGGTCTTCTGCGCGTCGACAATCACCTGCGGGTCCAGTGGCGCAAGGTCGGTGCGCGCCCGGGCGAACCATGTCCGGGCGATGTCACGGTCGGCGCGGGTGCGCAGGGCCCAGGCATCGGCATAGGCTTCGGTATGCGCAGGGTCGCTCAAGGTCCAGTCCCGAGCTTTTTTCAGGCGCTCAAGGAAGTCGGCGATCTGTGCACGCTTGTGCTCCACGGCCTGGCTGTTGGCGACCACGAAACTTTGCGCCGGTATCACCCCGTCGGCAGTGGCCAGCACCCGAGCGCCTTGCCGCTCCTGCTGGGTGACATAGGGCTCCCAGGTGGCGATCACATCCACGGCTCCGCCATCCAACGCATGGGAGGCGTCCAGTGCACTGAGGTAGCGCAGCTCAAGGGTGTCGCGGGGCACGCCGGCCTCGTCCAGGACACTGAACAGCAGTTGCTGGCTCCACGAGCCTTTCCAGATTGCGGCGCGTTTGCCGCGTAGATCCTGGAGGCTACGTATCGGCGAGTCCTTGCGCACCAGGATGGCCACCCCCGCAAGGTTCTGCCGACTGACGGCGATCACCTTGATCGGCGCCCCCAGGGCGCCCAGGAACAGCGGCGGCGCGTCGCCGAGCAAACCGATGTCCAGGCTGCCAACATTGAGCGCCTCGGCCACCGGCGAGCCTGCGGTGAACTGCTTCCACTCCAGTGAATAGGGCAGATTGTCCAGCACGCCGGCAGCCTCCATGACAGCGCGGGCGTTGTAGCTCTGATCGCCCACGACCAGCGTCTGGGCAGCGGCGGCAAGGCTGAAGGTAGTGGCCAGTACGGTAGCAGCCAGGTGTTTGAGATAGCGCACGTTCGTCTCCGTAAACCCAGTGGGATGTGAGGCGATCCGCACGTGCGGTCTGGCCGGAAGTCATTTATAGCTTCAAAGCATTAGCACAGAATTTTTTATAATCTAATGCGCAATAACTGACTTGTGAAATGCGCTTTAGGCATAACCTCATGCGATATTCATCTTTTGGGACAATGTGACACCAATGAACTTTATATTCTCTATTTACATATTAGGTTATTACTATTTTGCATTTTGAGAATATATAGACGTTTTGTTAGGGTCTTCCAAATCCTGGACTGCCGAGCCTGACCCATGACCCAACCCCTTCGCCCGGAGCGCTTGCGCCATTTCATCGACCAATTCGCCACGTTGCTCGACCAACAGCCCGACGAGGCCACCCTGCTTGACCGGGGCAAGCATGTGCTAGCCGAATTGGTAGCCCATGACGACTGGCTGCCAGTCGATCTTGCCCAACCCGATCCAGAGCGCTATCAGCAGTACCTGCTGCATTGCGACTCACGCCAACGCTTCTCGGTGGTTAGTTTCGTGTGGGGCCCTGGGCAGCGCACCCCCATCCATGATCATCGGGTCTGGGGCCTGATCGGCATGTTGCGCGGCGCTGAGCTCGCTCAAGGCTTCGCGCGCGATGCGAGCAGTGCGCTGCAGACCGAGGGCGCGCCGGTACGCCTTGAACCTGGCCAAGTCGAAGCGGTATCGCCGATCATTGGGGATATCCATCAAGTCAGCAATGCCTTCGCCGACCAGGTGTCGATCAGCATTCACGTCTACGGCGCCAACATCGGCGCTGTCACGCGCGCCGTATACACCGTGGACGGCAACGAGAAACCCTTCATTTCCGGCTATTCCAACGCCTTCCTGCCCAATATCTGGGACCTGTCCAAAGAGAACCCTGCCCGATGAGCACCGTCAACACACGGCACTACCACGACATCCGCCGCGCCCTCCTTGCGCAAAAAGAGCTCGCCCTGATCGACGTGCGCGAAGAAGACCCCTTTGCCCAAGCTCACCCTCTGTTTGCCGCCAACATCCCCCTGTCAAAACTGGAGCTGGAGGTACTGGCCAGAGTGCCGCGGGCAGACACTGCCATCACCCTCTACGACAACGGCGAGGGTTTGGCGGCCGAAGCCGCCCAGCGGCTATTGTCGCTGGGCTACAGCGACGTGGCGCTTCTCGAAGGGGGGCTGGCCGGCTGGGAGTCTGCCGGTGGAGAGCTGTTCCGCGACGTGAACGTACCGAGCAAGGCCTTCGGTGAACTGGTGGAAAGTGTGCGGCACACGCCCTCGCTGAGCGCCGAGCAGGTACAGGCGTTGCTGGATGCAGAGGCCAACGTGGTGGTGTTGGACGCGCGCCGCTTCGATGAGTACCAGACCATGAGCATCCCTGGCAGCGTCAGCGTACCTGGCGCCGAGCTGGTGCTGCGGGTGGCTGAGCTGGCACCAGACCCGAGCACCCAGGTGATCGTCAACTGTGCTGGGCGTACTCGCAGCATCATCGGCACTCAATCACTGGTCAATGCCGGCATCCCCAATCCCGTGGCAGCGCTGCGCAACGGTACCATCGGCTGGACGCTGGCCGGCCAGCAGTTGGCCCATGGCCAGCAGCGACGCTCCACCGAAGTGGACGCAGGCATTCAGGCACAGGCTGGGGTCAAGGCACGCGCCGTGGCTGACCGTGCCGGCGTCCTGAGGATTGACCGCGTCGGGCTTGCCCAATGGCAGGCCGATGCCAGCCGCACCACTTACCTGTTCGATGTGCGCACGCCCGAGGAATATGGCGCAGGCCACCTGCCCGGTAGCCGCTCGGTGCCAGGTGGCCAGCTGGTACAAGAAACCGACCACGTCGCCAGTGTGCGCGGCGCTAGCATCGTGCTGGTCGATGACGACGGCGTGCGCGCCAACATGACGGCCTCGTGGCTGGCGCAGATGGGCTGGCAGGTAGCAGTGCTTGACGGATTGCACGCTGCTGACTTCACCGCCACCGGCCAGTGGCAGCCACCGTTGCCAGCGTTGCCGCCCGTCACCACGGTTGGGGTGGAGCAACTGGCGGCCTGGTTGAATGAAGGCGACACCGTCTTGCTCGATTTCACCACCAGCGCCAACTACGTCAATCGCCACATCCCCGGTGCCTACTGGGCCATTCGTGCCCAACTGCCGAAGGTACTGGAAAACGTGCCACAGGCAAGCCGCATTGTGCTGACCTGCGGCAGCGGTCTGTTGGCACGCCTCGCCGCGCGTGATCTTGAAGCCCTCACGCGCACGCCCGTGTATCTGCTCGAAGGTGGCACTGCACAGTGGATCGCTGCTGGAAAACCGCTGGAGAGCGGTGAGTCACGGCTTGCCGTGCCGCGTAGCGATCGCTACAGACGGCCCTATGAAGGTACGGACAATCCCCGGGAGGCCATGCAAGGGTATCTAGAGTGGGAATTTGGCTTGGTTGATCAGCTCAAGCGTGATGGCACCCATCGATTCAGGGTGGTCTGATCTGCAAACTAAGCCTCGAACGGTCATTTGAACCGGGGTGCAGGTACGCCAGCAGCTAAACGGGTTGCTGGTAGTGCTTGCCACTCTAAGAGGCGCCCTGCGCTCAGCCTCGCTGGTTAGCACCGCTGTCGAAGCGAGGTTCATCCATCGCGTCGTGGAGTTCCTCTGATGAAGCAGCCATTGGCGCATCACAACGCGGCGAACCAGGTCAACTGCGCTCCAGCGCACTCACCAAGTCATGAAAGGCTTCGCGATTGGACTCATTCAAGCCCATTAGAATCCGGTGTGCTTCCAGCACCTTGGAACGCACCACCTCCTCGTTCTGGTCCTGGGATGGCAGGTCAGACAGGCATTCAGGGCACGGGATGGGGCGGTCGACGATGTTAAATACCTGATCGAACCCCATCGATTGCAACAGGCGGGAAATATCCGGGTTGGTGGTCACGACGGTCGGCAGCAGGCCCACTTTCTGTCGCGACAGGATCGACAGCTTGGCGAGCAAGCCAAGGGTGGTGCTGTCGATGCTTTCGGTTTCGGTCAGGTCGATCACGATGGTCGAGAAATTCAGCGCGGTGAATATTCGCTCGATCGTTGCATCGAGCGCCGAACACAAGGTCAGGCGCACTTCACCGACGAATTTCAGTACGAAGGTACCGTCCTGCTCGGCGAACTGGATTCTACCGGTACTCATTGAAGGTTCCTGCTCAACACCAATAGGGCGATATCATCCGGCATCTCCCCTAGCGTAGCCAATCCAAAACGTTGACGCAGCCCATCCAGGCTACCCTCTGCCGCCCTGACGATTTCAGGCAGCGCAGCTTCTTTATCTTTGAGCGTATCACCTGGCAAAAGGTCCAGGATGCCATCGGACATCAGGCTCAGGCTGAAACGTGGTGGCAGTTCAACCACCAGGTCCTGGTAGCGTGCCTCCTCGAACAGCCCCACGGGCAAACCGCGGCCTTCGAGGTAGCGGGTGTGCTCGGGTGTATGCAGCACCGGCAGCGGCAGGTGCCCGCCTACGGCATAGGTCAGCAACCCGGTGTCTTCATCGATCACCCCGCCCACCATGGTCACATGCTTGCCCAGCTTGCAGTTGATCAACCCACGGTTGATGTGGCTGAGCACTTCAGAAGGCTGGAACTCGCGCATGTTGCCGCCACGCTTGAATTCGAACAGAAGGCGGGTGGTCATGAACTTCAGCAGCACGGTGACGAAAGCCGAAGAAGCACCGTGCCCGGACACGTCGGCCAAGTAGAAAGCGATACGCCGCTCGTCCACACGGAAGTAGTCGGCGAAGTCACCCGACAGGTACAGCGACGGGATGATCTGGTGCTCGAAGGCAAAATCACCGGCGTGCCAAGGGCTTTGGGGCAACATGTTCATCTGCACTTGCCGACCAGCGGTCTGGTCTTCCTGCAACAGGTGCAGGCTGGCCTCCAGTTCGCGGTTGGCAGCCTCGAGCTTCTCGCGGTAGCGCTGGTTTTCCAGCACAAGGTGCGCTCGATCCAACGCACGGCGCACCGAGTGCTCCAGCACCGCCAGGTCTTCAAGTGGCTTGATCAGGTAATCCGCAGCGCCCAGTCGCAATGCATCCACCGCATCGGCCATGACCCCGGCACCCGACACCACGATCACGGGTATCTGCGGTGCACGGGCGCTGATCTGACGAATCAGTTCAAGCCCGCCCATTTGCGGCATGCGCAAATCGCAGATCACAAGATCAGGCTGGTGCTCTTCGAAGACCTGAAGCCCCTGCTGGCCGTTGCCAGCCTGGAGAACGCTGAAGCCACTGTCTTCAAGATACGCGGCGAGGCTTGCACGGACCACGTCGTCGTCATCGATGATCAGCAGCGTTGCACTGGTTTTCTGCATGTGGGCGAACGGCGCCGATTGGGGTTTGTGCAGCGAGCCGGCAAGGCAGACCAACAGCTGCGGGAATTCTGAACAGGTCGCATGTTCTGCGAGTTGTAGGGCAAGAAAGCCTACCCGGCAACTGCGAGATATGCGGTGTAAGGCGCAGACGGTACTCCCATCCGCCAGGGGTTTCAAGCATCGAACGGTACGCTTGAGCGGCTTTACAGGGCAAATGACCGAGAGTTATAAGAAACCCTAACGATGTAACCTCACAGGAAGGATGCAGCATGCCCGATAACGCCACCAGCCACAGCGAGAAACGCGATTTCATCCGCATGCGCATCGACACGCCGGTTACCCTGGTACACGAGGGTAAGGTCATCGCCGCGGTGTGTCTCGACCTGTCCAGCAGCGGGATGCAAGTACAGGCGCCTCAGCCGTTCCACGTCGGGGATCGGCTGGAGGTGCGCCTGGAGTCGGATCACCCTTCGCTCGAAGGCTTGCACGCCACGGCGGAAGTCGTGTGGATCGCGGCCCAGGCGGATGGGCAGCACACGTTTGGGCTGCGCATCCTGGCCATGCGGTAGCCTTAGAAATCGTCCTCGACTTCGCCATCGCGCACCTTGAACTCACGGTTCTGCAGGTAAGCGTTGCGAATGAAGATGTACTTGTCACCCTGAATCAGCTTCTCGGCCGGCAGCAGGCTTGCACGGGTGTCCACCACGTCCAGGGCGAAGGCCGAATTGCGGGTAGGCACATGGTCCACGTAGCGATAAGGCCGGGTGAACGTGTCCGGGTACTTGGCTACGCCATCGCGCACAGTACTTGGGCCCAGCAACGGAATGACCACGTACGGGCCGCTGGGCACACCCCAGTAGCCCAGGGTCTGACCGAAGTCTTCATCGCTGCGCTGCAGCCCCATCTTGGTGCCGACATCGAAGAACCCGGCCACGCCGAAGGTGGTGTTGACGATCAAGCGCGCCGTATCCACCCCTGCCGCATGGGGTTTGAGCTGCAGGACGTTGTTGGCCAGGTTGGTCACATCGCCCAGGTTGCGGAACATATTGTGGATGCCGTCTTCGAGAAACTGCGGCGTCACGGCGTCGTAACCCTTGGCGAGCGGCTTGAGCGCGTAGGTATCGAGCGTATCGTTGAAGCGGAAGATCGGGCGATTGACCGCTTCCCAGGGATCTTCTTCAGTGGCGGCCTGAGTAGCCGCCACGGGCGCCAGCAGCATGCTGGCGCATACACAGGCCTGGGTGACTCGTTCGATCACACTGGCACCGATCCTACGCATAGTGTTTCTCCATCAGGATTATCGGCCGCAAGCGCAACGGTCGCGCTGCTGTAGTGCGGCAGTATAGAGTTTTGCAGGCCGATAGACAGCTTTCGGCATCCATGAAGTTTAATGTGACCAAGTGTTACGTCGGTGGTGCTACGCAATGGCAGCAAGATTTAACGAGAACCTGTTGCTCGCCGACCTCATGGATGAAACGAACCGCTTCCCAGCGAATGCGCGAAAAATACGGACACAGCTCAGCGGCTGCCAGCCATGCAAATCCCACGCGAAGGGTTTACGCTCAATACATGCCAGAACCTTTGCCGCCTCGCTGAGGTCCATGGCTTGCCAAACCTATGATGGAGAAGTGCCAATGCCTGCCCGCGAATTGCAAGAGCGCCTCAACAGCCTGCGCGAGCAACTGGATCGCAACGTGCCGCTTTCGGACGAAGAGCTGGCTGCGCTCCATGAAGAAGCGCGTCAAATCGAAGCGCAGCTGAAGCTGGAAAACGCCACGCCTGACAACAACCTGGCCGACGGTGTGAACCTTGCCGTGGAGCGATTTGAAGCCGACCACCCTGACCTGACGGCCACCCTGCGCAGCATTGCCAACTCGCTGCACAGCATGGGTATCTGAGGCATACGGCTCGGGCTGCTGCGCACACAGCGCAGCGCAGTGGCCTGCCATGACCCGCACTGCGTCCAGGCTCGAACAGCACGCGGCCTGTTGTCAGGGTCGGGTGCGGTTCAACGCAGGCGCACCCCGGCGGCGGTCACTGCCTGGCCAGGCGCCCATTGCTCACGACGATTTCCCCCATGCTGCGGTAGGGGTTGATATCCAGGCCACCCCGGCGCACATACCGGGCATAAACGGTCAAGTGCTCAGGCTGCAAGAGATTCTTCAGGTCCAGGTAGATGCGCTCGACGCATTGTTCATGGAAATCCGCATGCTGGCGGAAGCTGATGAGATAGGTCAGCAGGCTGGCGTGATCGAGCGCCCTGCCCTTATAGGTCACTACCACGCTTCCCCAGTCCGGCTGACCGGTAACCGGGCAGTTGGATTTGAGCAGGTGACTGTGCAGCGTCTCTTCGACCACCTGATGAGCGTCGCATTGCAACAGCTCCGGTTGCGGCTGCGCATAGTTGGAAATAGCCACATCCAGCCCATCGATACAGGTGCCTGGCAAAGCGACCACGCCTTGGGCCTCGACCTCTTCCAGCGTCCTCAACTTCACCCCTACCGCCTTGCCGGCGGCCGCCGAAAGGTCTTTCTCAAGGCACGCCTGCAAGGGCTCGATGCCTGCGAAAACGGTCTGGTTCAAGGAGTTCAGGTACAGCTTGAATGACTTCGATTCGATGATGTTGGGCGAATCGGCGGGGATGGCGAACTCGCCTATGGCTACCACGGGCTTGCCCGAGGGCAGCAGCCAGGACAGCTCGAAACAGTTCCAGTAATCCACACCTTGCCAGGGCAGCGTCTGCGCGGTGACACCCAGCTCCGCCCATTTGGCGGTGCGTGGGATCGGGAACAGCAGCTCCGGGGAATAGGTGGCGACGTATTCACTGGACTTGCCCAGCGGGGAGTGTTCGGCGGCAGGGTGCATTGGAACTGACCTGAAAGTGTGGAGTGGACGCTAGCGTTCGTACGGTGCGCGCCCCCATTGCTGGGGTAACCCTGTCGTGTACAGGATGACGCGTAGGGCGCCCAGTCTACCCTGTTGCTTGCCGCCTTGCAGCGCCCCTCACTCGATGGTCAGCGGCCCAACCATGCCCGCTTGGTAATGGCCTGGCACATTGCAGGCGAATTCGATGGGTGCAGAGGCCTTGAAGGTCCAGGTCAACTCAGCGCGCTGGCCAGGCATCACCAGCACCGTGTTACCGCCGCCATGCCCATGACCTGCACCGTGATCGTGCCCGCTCATGTCGCCATGCCCCATGCCCTGCTGATCTGCGGCTGCATTGAACAGCTTGGCTTGCATGGCAACCATCTGTTTTTGATGTAGGGCATGCATGGCTTTGTCACCCAGGTTGAACTCGTGGGGCAATTGCCCCTCGTTGATCAACACGAAGCGCACCGTCTCACCTGCCTTGACAGTGAGGCTGGCGGGCTCGAAGGCGATATCCTTGAGCCGCACTTCAACCGTACGGGTGGCCTCCTCGGCTGGTGCAGGCTCACCGAAAGCTAGCGTGTGTGCGGTGCCTGCCTGGGCAAGACTACTGGCCAGCGTCAGTGCGCAGGCAATGATAAAGCGAGACATCGAGGCTCCCATGCGTTGGATTGAACGGCGCCAGATTAAGCCCACGCGACTGCCATCAAGCTGACCGCTGCATTACAAGCGTGTCAGTTTGGTTCAATGCCGCACAGGTCACGTATGATCCTGGCACCCACGCGCCGGCTGGACCTCACTGCGGCGCGCCGCATCAACCGCCGGAGCTTGCCTCAATGAAACTGTTGATCGTCGAAGACCAGGCCCGTACTGGCCAGTACCTGCATCAGGGCCTGAGCGAGGCCGGCTTCACGGTGGAGCTGGCCACCGACGGCGAAACAGGCCAGTTTCTGGCCCTGACGGGCGATCATGACCTGCTGATCCTGGATGTGATGCTGCCAGGGCGCGACGGCTGGCAGATCCTCAAGGCCGTGCGGCAAGCCGGTATCGATACGCCCGTGCTGTTCCTGACCGCCCGCGATGCCGTCGAGGACCGGGTACATGGCTTGGAACTGGGCGCTGATGATTACCTGATCAAGCCATTCGCCTTCTCGGAGCTGCTGGCGCGCGTGCGCAGCCTGCTCAGGCGCGGCTCCACGCCCAGTGCCGATACCTTGCTGACGGTAGCAGACCTGCGCCTTGACCTGATTCGTCGACGTGTCGAGCGCGGCGGCCAGCGCATCGACCTGACCGCCAAGGAGTTCGGTTTGCTCGAACTGCTGCTGCGCCGTCAGGGCGAGGTGCTGTCCAAGGCGCTCATTGCGTCCCAGGTTTGGGACATGAACTTTGCCAGCGACACCAACGTGATCGAAGTGGCCATCCGCCGACTGCGGGCCAAGGTGGACGATGCCTACGAGGACAAGCTGATCCATACGGTACGCGGCATGGGTTATGTGCTGGAAGTGCGCCCATCGTGAGGCGCCGCATTTCGCTGACCAGACGCCTGGCGCTGCTGTTCGCTGCCTGCACCGCTGCGGTTTCGCTCGGGGCGGGCCTGGTGTTCAATCAGGCCAGCGAGCAGCATTTCATCGAACTTGACCAGCAGTTGCTGGCCTCGCGCTTGTCGTTGTTGCGCCGTCACCTGACGGACGTCGGCACGCAGGCCGACCTGCAAACCCGCCTGCCGGCCCTGCGCGAGGAGCTGAGCCATCAGGCCGACCTGTCCGTGCGGGTCACCTCGGGTGGGGGCGTCACTTGGTTCGAGAGCCAGGCCGGCCTCCCCCCGGCGCCCTCCTCCACGGGGTTGAAGACGCTGCATGCGCAGGGCACTGACTACCGCAGCCTTGCTGTGGCGCTGATGCCCGATAGCGCGAACTCACCGCACCTTGTGTTGTACCTTGACATCACCCATCACCAGCATTTTCTGCAAGGCATGCAGCGCCTGATCTGGCTGACAGTCGGACTGTCGGCGCTGGTCACCGCCCTGCTGGGCGCCTGGGCGGCACGCAGTGGCCTGCGCCCCTTGAGGCAGATGGGCCGCATCACCGCACGCGTCTCTGCCCGTTCGCTCACCACCCGGCTACCCGTGGAGCAAATGCCCGCCGAACTGGCTCAATTGGCTGACAGCCTCAATGCCATGCTGCAGCGCCTGGACGATGCGTTTCAGCGCCTGTCGGCGTTTTCGGCCGACATCGCCCATGAGCTGCGCACGCCGCTCTCCAACCTGCTGACCCACACCCAGGTCACCCTGACTCGCCCACGCAGCCTCGACACCTACCGAGAGGCCTTGCACGACAACCTCGAAGAATTGCAGGCGATGGCGCAGATGATCAATGACATGCTCTTTCTCGCCAAGGCTGACCAGGGACTACTCACACCAGGTGACACCCCACTTGCCCTGCATGATGAAGTGGATTCTCTACTGGAGTTTTACGCCCTGGCTGCTGAAGAAGCGGCCGTGCAGCTGACACGCGAGGGACAGGCGTGGCTGCCCGGCGACAGGACCATGCTGCGCCGGGCGCTCTCCAACTTGCTCGACAACGCCCTGCGTTTCACGCCGACGGGGGGACAGGTGCGGATCACGCTGGCGACAGGACCGCGCATCACCGTGAGCAATACCGGCAGCGCCATCGAGGCGACGGCATTGCCTAGGCTGTTCGATCGTTTCTACCGGGTGGACCCGTCCAGGCATGAAGGCGGGGGCGAACATGCCGGGCTGGGCCTGGCGATCACGCGGTCGATCGTGCAGGCCCATGGCGGGCGGATTCAGGTGGCGTGCGAGGCGGGGTGGACCCGCTTCACGCTCGATTTCTCAGGCCGGTAAAGGCTTGGTCAAACCGCCAGGCCAATGGCCGGTTGTACCTGGGAAGCCCGATAGGCTGGGTAGAGGGTAGCCAGGAAGCTCATCACCAGCCCTGCCGCGCAGATCATCACCACATCCCCGCTTTGCAGCTCCGAGGGCAGGCTGCTGATGAAGTACACGTCGGAGGTGAAGATATGCTGACCGCTGATGCGCTCCAGCCAGCCCACGATCTGGCTCACGTTGAGCGCGGCGATGACCCCGAGCACCCCACCGATCAGCGTGCCAACGACGCCGATCAAGCTGCCCTGGACCATGAATGTCCCCATGATCTGCGCAGGCGTTGCCCCCAGGGTGCGCAGGATGGCGATATCCGGCCCTTTGTCGTTCACCACCATGACCAAGGTGGCGATGATGTTGAACGCGGCCACGGCGATGATCATTAGCAACAACAGGCCAATCATGGTCTTTTCCATCTTCATGGCGCTGAACAGGCTGCCTTGGGTGTGGGACCAGTCATCTGCCCGGTAGCCCTCGCCAAGCTGCGCTGCGATGGCCTTGGACACTTGCGGGGCGGCATACAGGTCATGCAGCTTCAGCCGCACACCTTGAACCTGGCCGGGTGCCCAACGCTGCATGGTCGCGGCATCGGCCATGTGAATGTAGGCCTGGGAGCCATCGAGCTCGGCGCCCACCTTGAAAATGCCCACAACGGTCAAGCGCTGCATGCGTGGGGTGATCCCGCCAGGCTCGCTGCTGATCTCTGGCACGATCAAGGTCAGTTTGTCCCCGGTATTCAGGCGAAAACGGCGGGCCGTCAGCTCGCCAATCACCACGCCGAACTCGCCGGGCTGCAAGTCCTGCAAGCGGCCCTGAACGATGTGCCGCCCTACGATCGAAACCTTGTTTTCCTCGGCCGGATCGATACCGCCCACCTGAATGGGTTGCATGGCGCCCTTATAGGACAACATGCCTTCCATCTCGGTGATCGGGGCCGCGGCAACCACGGCAGGGTTTTTCATGGCCGCATCGGCCACCTGCTGCCAGTTGTCCAGCGGCTGCTGGCCCAGAATGGCCGCGTGGGGGACCAAGCCCAGGATGCGCGAGCTCATTTCGCGCTGGAAGCCGTTCATCACCGACAGCACCACGATCATGGCCAGCACGCCCAGGGACAGGCCGATCATCGAGGTCATGGAGATGAACGAGATGAAATGGTTGCGACGCTTGGCCCGGGTATAGCGCGCGCCGATGAAGATGGGCAGGGGTCTGAACATGTGCGAATACACCCAATCAAAACAGGTCGCGGGATGAAAGGGTCATCCCGCTCGGTCGGTCAGATCGCCACCAGGTGGCCATTGTCGAGTTTCAGTACACGGTCCATCTGACGCGCAAGGCTCAGGTCGTGGGTCACCACCAGGAACGCCGTGCGCGAAGCACTGGACAGTTCCTGCATCAATTCCTGGATGCCTTGGGCAGTGTGGTGATCGAGGTTCCCGGTGGGTTCGTCCAGCATCACAAGGCCCGGGCGGTTGACCAGCGCACGCGCAATGGCCACCCGCTGACGCTCACCGCCAGACAGCTCGGCCGGCTTGTGATTGAGGCGATGCCCCAGCCCAACGCGTTTGAGCAGCGCCTCGGCACGTTCACGCGCCTCTGGGATAGCGGTACGGCCGATGAGCAGCGGCATGCACACGTTCTCCAGGGCCGTGAATTCGGGCAGCAGGTGATGAAACTGGTACACGAAGCCCAACTCGCGGTTGCGCAGCAGGCCACGGGCGCGCTCGCCCAACGCCGACAGCTCCTCGCCGGCCAACCACACGCTGCCCTGTGTGGGGCGATCCAGGCCGCCCAGCAGGTTGAGCAAGGTGCTCTTGCCCGACCCCGAACTGCCGACGATGGCGATGCGCTCGCCGGCGTGCAGTTCCAGGTTCAGGCCAGACAACACCTGCACCGACTCGGGGCCCTCGTCGTAGGACTTGCCCAGGTTGCGGCAACTCAGAACGGCTTTATCACTCATGCGCGACTCACTCATAACGTAACGCCTCTGCCGGCTGGGTGCGTGCCGCACGCCAGGCAGGGTACAGGGTGGCGAAGAAACTCAGGACCAATGCCGCACCACAGACCATGTACACGTCCTGGGCCTGGATCTGCGAGGGCAGGTAATCGATGAAATACACGTCGGCGTTGAGGAATTTGTGGCCGATCAAATGCTCGATCCCGGCGATGGCCGTACTGACGTTGAGCGCGGCGATGATGCCCACCACGGCGCCGATCAACGTGCCCACGACACCGATCACGGTGCCCTGCACCATGAAGATGAGCATGATCTGCCCGGGGGTGGCACCCAACGTGCGCAGAATGGCGATGTCCCCTCGCTTGTCGTTGACCACCATCACCAGCGTGGAAATGATGTTGAACGCGGCAACAGCGACGATCAGCAGCAACAGCAGGCCGATCATGGCTTTTTCCATGCGAATGGCCTGGTAGAGGTTGCCATGGGTACGGGTCCAGTCGCGGCTGTAGAAGTCCTGGTCGCCCAGCTGTTGGGCGATGTCGTAAGCCACCCGCGGGGCCTGGAACAGGTCATAGAACTTCAAGCGCAGGCCCTGCACCTGGTCGGGCTTCCAGCGGTGCAGGCGCGACAGGTCGGCGATGTTGGTCAGCCCCAGGTAACCGTCGATTTCGCCGGCTCCCACATGGAAGGTGCCGACCACGGTGAAGCGCTTCATGCGCGGGAACATGCCGGCCGGTGTAACGCTGACCTCCGGGGCCACGAAGGTGAGTTTGTCACCGACGGCCACCCCCAGCTTGGCTGCCGCCTTGTCGCCGATCATGATGCCCCACTCACCGGGCGCCAACTGGTCCAGCCGGCCCTGCTGGACGAAGTTATCGATGATCGATACCTCCCGTTCCCGGGCCGGATCGATGCCGTTGAGCAACACCTTCTGCACCTTGCCGTCATGGGTAAGCAAACCCTGCATCTGGGTGAAGGGCGCGACCGCCACCACCTGCGGATTCTGCTTTACTTGTTCGGCAAGGGCAGGCCAGTCGGCGATGGGCTGGCCGCTCTCGAGCGTGGCGTGAGGGATCATGCCCAACACGCGGGTGCGCATCTCGTGGTCGAACCCGTTCATCACCGACAGCACCACGATCATGACTACCACGCCCAGGGCGAGGCCGATCATCGAGGTCAGGGAAATGAACGAGACGAAGTGATTGCGACGTTTGGCACGGGTATAACGCGTGCCGATGAATGCGAAAAGAGGTCTGAACATGTCGGGGCTTGTTCGGATGGAAGGGAACGTCCTTGTGGCGAGGCGCCTACGGCGGCTTTACACTCGGACCACCGCCGCTACCATGGGTTCGCCATGACGACATTAGACGAAGAAGATCGCCGCGAATACTACCGCATTGCTGATCGGATCGCACTTCAAATCAGCCCATTGAGCGCGGCCCAAGCCCTTGATCCAGATGTGTTGCAGGATGATTCCCCACTGTTCAATCTGCTCAGCGAGCTGCACCTGGCCGACTTCGAGGCCCAGCACCTGCTGCGCCAGCTCAGCGACAAGGACCGCACCCTCGCAGCGTTTCTGCGGGTACAGAACAAGCGCCTGGACGTGCTCAGCGCCGTGGTCGCCCATACCCTGCTGGGCGAGGTAGGCCAACCGCAGGCAGTGGTGATGTCCGAAGGCGGTCTGGAGTGCGTCCAGCCAGGGCCTTTTGCACCGGGTACCCAAGTGAAGGTACAAATGGTGCTGATGCCACGCGCCCATGGCCTGCTGTTGCGTGGCAAGATCACCCATTGCGAGGCCAGGCCCGAGGAGGGCTTCGAGGTCGGCATCGAGTTCATCGACATGGTCGATGCCCAGCGCCAGCTGCTTGCCCGCTACATCCTGCAGCGCCAGCAGCAGCAAAGACGCCAGCAACTGGAACAGAACGCCCCATCACCCTGACTCCATTTTTCTCACTGAAGGAACGAACGTGACCCTGATCTATGGCCATCGCGGCGCCAAGGGCGAAGCGCCCGAGAACACCCTGAACAGCTTCCGCCAGTGCCTGTCCCACGGCATCATGCGCTGCGAGCTGGATCTGCACCTGTCGGCCGACAACCAGCTGATGGTGATCCATGACCCTACCCTCAAGCGCACCACCGGCAAGCGCGGCAAGGTGGTCGAGCACCCGGCCGAAGACCTGGTCAAGCTCGACGCACGTCAGGGTGGCCCGGGCTGGGTCCAGCCCTGCCCCATCCCACGCCTGGAAGAGTTGTTCGAGAAATGCCCGTTCGAGCACTGGCAGCTGGAGGTCAAGAGCGCCTCGCGCACCCGCGCAGCCAGCACGGTGCTGGCCATTCGCGAACTGGCCCAACAGTTTGGCTTGTTGGACAAGGTAACGATCACCTCCAGTTCACGCGAAGTGCTGGGCGCCGCTCAAGAACTGGTGCCGGATGTGCAACGCGGCCTGGTGGCCGAGTACGCCTGGCTCGACCCGCTGAAAGTTGCACAGAACTATGGTTGCCAGATGCTGGCCTTGAACTGGACGCTGTGCACCCCGGAACGCCTGCAAAAAGCGCAAAAGCAGGGCTTGCACGTGTCGGTATGGACGGTCAACGAGCCGGCACTGATGCGCCGGCTCGCTGATTTTGGCGTGGACAGCCTGATTACAGACTTTCCCGGTTTGGCCAGGACCACCCTCGGGCAGGGTTGAATTCGGTCTCTCCGACCGGCTCAGGCCACCGGTCGGAGCCGCTCAAAAAAGCCGGTTCAGACCGTCATAGGCCGCTACCCGATAGGCTTCGGCCATGGTCGGGTAGTTGAACGTGGTGTTCACGAAGTACTTGAGGTTGTTCAGCTCGCCCGGCTGGTTCATCACCGCCTGGCCGATATGCACGATTTCCGACGCCTGATAGCCGAAGCAGTGCACACCCAGCACCTGCAGCGTCTCGCGGTGGAACAGGATTTTCAGCATGCCCTGGGGCTCACCGGCAATCTGCGCCCGGGCCATGCTCTTGAAGAAGGCCTTGCCCACTTCATAGGGCACCTTGGCCTGGGTCAGTTCCTGCTCGTTCTTGCCGATCGAGCTGATCTCCGGAATGGTGTAGATACCCGTCGGTACATCGTTGACGAAACGCCAGCTGCCGTTGTCGACGATGCTCCCTGCGGCCGAGCGGCCCTGGTCGTGCGCGGCACTGGCCAGGCTTGGCCAGCCAATCACGTCGCCGGCGCCGTAGATGTTCGGCACGCTGGTGCGGTAGGCCTCGTCCACTTCGATCTGGCCGCGGCTGTTGACCTTGATGCCGATGTTCTCAAGCCCCAGCTTGTCGGTGTTGCCGGTACGCCCGTTGCACCAGAGCAAAGCATCGGCCTTGATCTTCTTGCCCGACTTCAGGTGCAGGATGACACCGTTGTCCAGCCCCTCGACCCGCTCATAATCTTCGTTGTGGCGCACGGTGATGTTGTTGTTGCTGAAGTGGTAGCTCAGGGCCTGGGAGATTTCCGAATCCAGGAAGCTGAGCAATTGCCCACGGTTGTCCACCAGTTCGACCAGCACACCCAGGCCGCTGAAGATCGAGGCGTATTCGCACCCGATCACCCCGGCGCCATAGACGATCAGCTTGCGCGGGGTATGGCTCAAGCTGAGGATGGTGTCGCTGTCGTACACACGCGGGTGGTTGAAGTCGATGTCTGCTGGCCGGTAAGGGCGCGAACCGGTGGCAATGATGATGTGCTTGGCGTTGAGTTTTTCTACCACGCCATTGGGGCAGACCACTTCGACGGTCTGCTCGTCGGCGAAGCTGCCGGTGCCGAAGAACAGGTCGACGCGGTTGCGGGCATAGTAGCCCGTACGCGAGGCCACCTGTTTGGCGATGACCTTCTCGGCGCTCTTGAGCACGTCCGGGAAGGAGAACCAACGCGGCTCGCCGATGGCGCGGAACATGGTGTTGGTGTTGAACTGCATGATCTGCCGCACCGAGTGACGCAGTGCCTTGGAGGGGATGGTGCCCAAGTGGGTGCAGTTACCCCCGACCTGGCGGCGGGTGTCGACCATCGCCACCTTGCGCCCTGCTTTGGCGGCGTTCATTGCCGCACCTTCCCCGGCTGGGCCGGAACCCAGCACCACTACGTCGTAGTTGTAGACAGCCATGCGTACTCCTTCAGAACTGGCCCGCAAGCCACGGTCGCTTGCGGCGCACGATCATGCCGCCTGGGCGCCATGAGAAAAAATCGGGTGCAGTCTAATCAAGCGTGAACGGCGCGCACATTAACCCTTGGTCGCGTCGTAGGCCAATTTCGCCCGCACTACATAAACCACCTTCTCCTTGGCGGCAATCATCCTCGTCCCCGCTTTCGATCACCTTTCACTACCTGCTCAGGCGAAAAAACCGCTCAGGCACCTGCCAAACGGCGGTCATTGTCCCTGAAATGTCGCGTTGAGTCACTCGGTGCCCCCTGCGCTCTGCGAGTACAAGCACCCGTGCCCGGCCGCCCAAACGAAAACGGGAACCCGAAGGTTCCCGTGTGTTCAGCGTCTGAACGGCCGATCAGCGTGGAAAGGCAGGTGGGTTGACCCCGGCCATGTCTTCCATCACGCGCACGACCTGGCAGCTGTAGCCGAATTCGTTGTCATACCACACGTACAGCACGACGCGGTTGTCGTTGCAGATGGTGGCTTCGGCGTCTACCACACCGGCGTGGCGCGAGCCCACGAAGTCGGTGGAGACCACTTCCTGGGAGCTGACGTAGTCGATCTGCTTGTGCAGGTCCGAGTGCATGGCCGTCTGGCGCAGGTACTCGTTGATTTCCTCGCGGCTGGTGGCCTTTTCCAGGTTCAGGTTGAGGATGGCCATCGACACGTTCGGCGTCGGCACGCGAATGGCGTTGCCGGTCAACTTGCCCTTGAGCACTGGCAGGGCCTTGGCGGCGGCGGTGGCAGCACCGGTTTCGGTGATGACCATGTTCAGCGGCGCGGCGCGGCCACGGCGGCTGCCCTTGTGGAAGTTGTCGATCAGGTTCTGGTCGTTGGTGAACGAGTGAACGGTTTCGACGTGGCCGTTGACGATGCCGTACTGGTCGTTGACGGCCTTGAGCACCGGCACGATGGCGTTGGTGGTGCAGGAGGCGGCGGAGATGATCTTGTCATCGGCCGTGATCTCGCCATGGTTGATGCCGTGCACGATGTTCTTCAGGGCACCCTTGCCAGGTGCGGTGAGGATCACGCGGCTGGCACCCGGGCACGCCAGGTGCTGGCCCAGGCCGTCGGCATCACGCCATACGCCGGTGTTGTCCACGATCAGCGCGTTGTCGATACCGTACTGGGTGTAGTCGACTTCGCTCGGGTTCTTGGCATAGATGATCTGGATCAGGTTGCCGTTGGCCGTCAGGGTGTTGTTGGCCTCGTCGATGGTGATGGTGCCATCGAACGGCCCGTGCACCGAGTCACGACGCAGCAGGCTGGCACGCTTGACCAGATCGTTCTCGGCGCCTTTGCGCACGACGATGGCACGCAGGCGCAGGCCGTCGCCGCCACCGGTCTTCTCGATCAGGATACGCGCCAGCAGGCGACCGATACGGCCGAAACCATACAGCACGACGTCGGTGCCCTTGCGCGCAGCGGCGTTCTGCTGGCCCACCACGTCGGCCAGCTCCTCACGCACGAACTGCTCGGCGCTGCGGCCGTTGCCTTCGAGCTTGAACTTGTTGGCCAGCTTGCCCAGGTCGACCGAGGCGGCGCCCAGCTTCAGCTCGCTCATGGCCTTGAGCAGGGGGAATGTCTCGTGAACGGACAGTTCGGTTTCGTCGGTCTGGCGATGACGCGCAAAGCGGTGTGCCTTGAGGATCGAGATAACCGAACGGTTGATCAGGCTGCGGCCATAGATCGAGCTCACCACATTGTTGTTGCGGTAGAGCTGACCGATAAGCGGGATCATCGCTTCAGCCAGGGCTTCACGATCGATCCACTCACCAAGACACTGGTCGGGCTTCTGAGTCACGGGAACCTTCCACATGTAGGGACAGAAAAAAGGGGCTACATTATGACGCCCCGATGCGTAACCGGCAATGAGCGCCTGTCGAGGTCACGCACATCGATCATCCTGCCCCATTGGAGCCTGACAGCCGCCAGCGTCACCGGTACAATCGGTCTCTTTGCCGAAACGCTTGGAGTGCAATCTCCCGTGTCAGTTCTGCGCCTACCGCAACTGTCGGCTACCGCCGGCAAACAAACCTGGGGCAACCTGCCCGGTGCCGCCCTCAGCCTTGCCATCGCCGAGGCCGCCAGCAGCGCTGGCCGCTTTACCCTGCTACTGACGGCAGACAGCCAGGCCGCCGACCGCCTGGAGCAGGAACTGAAGTTCTTCGCGCCCGAGTTGCCAGTGCTGCCGTTTCCCGACTGGGAGACCCTGCCCTACGACCTGTTCTCGCCCCACCAGGACATCATCTCCCAGCGCATCGCCAGCCTGTACCGGTTGCCCGAGCTGAGCCACGGCATCCTGGTGGTGCCCATTACCACGGCCTTGCATCGCCTGGCCCCTACCCGCTTCCTGCTGGGCAGCAGCCTGGTGCTGGACGTGGGTCAGACCATCGATGTGGAGCAGATGCGCAGCCGCCTCGAAGCCAGTGGCTACCGCTGCGTCGACACCGTCTATGAGCATGGCGAGTTCGCCGTGCGTGGGGCCTTGATCGACCTGTTCCCGATGGGCAGCAAGCTGCCCTACCGCATCGACCTGTTCGACGACGAAATCGAGACGCTGCGCACGTTCGACCCCGAGACCCAGCGCTCGATCGACAAGGTCGACTCCATTCGCCTGCTGCCGGCTCGCGAATTTCCGATGCAAAAAGAGGAAGTCACCCGGTTCAAGGCACGCTTTCGCGAGCGTTTCGACGTGGATTTTCGCCGCAGCGCGATCTTCCAGGACCTGGCCAGCGGCATCATCCCGTCAGGCATCGAGTACTACCTGCCGCTGTTCTTCGAAGAAACCTCGACCCTGTTCGACTACTTGCCAGCCGATACCCAGGTGTTTTCGCTGCCGGGCGTCGAGCAGGCGGCCGAGCATTTCTGGAACGACGTGCGCGGGCGCTATGAGGACCGCCGGGGCGACCTGAGCCGGCCCTTGCTGCCGCCGGCCGAGCTGTTCATGCCAGTGGAAGACTGTTTCGCACGCCTCAAGCAGTGGCCAAGGGTGGTGGTCAGCCGCGATGACCTGGACCCCGGCGCCGGGCGCCAGCGCTTCGCCGCCCGCGCCCTGCCCGACCTTGCCATCGAAGCCAAGGCCAACCAGCCGCTGGCGGCATTGGCAGGGTTTCTCGACCAGTTCGATGGCCGCGTGTTGTTCACCGCAGAATCGGCCGGGCGCCGCGAAGTGCTGCTCGAGCTGCTCGAACGGCTCAAGCTGCGCCCGAACACGGTTGAAGGCTGGACCGACTTCGTCACCGGCAGCGAACGCCTGAACATCACCATCGCACCGCTCGACGAAGGCCTGCTGCTCGACGATCCGGCCATGGCCCTGATCGCCGAAAGCCCGCTGTTCGGTCAGCGGGTGATGCAGCGCCGCCGCCGCGACAAGCGCGGCGAAACCGCCAACGACGCCGTCATCAAGAACCTGACCGAGCTGCGCGAAGGTGCACCGGTGGTGCACATCGACCATGGCGTAGGCCGCTACCTGGGCTTGGCCACGCTGGAAATCGACGGCCAGGCCGCCGAGTTCCTTACCCTTGAATACGCCGAGGGCGCCAAGCTCTACGTACCGGTTGCCAACCTGCACCTGATCGCCCGCTACACCGGCAGCGATGACGCGCTGGCGCCCCTGCACCGCCTGGGCTCGGAAACCTGGCAGAAAGCCAAGCGCAAGGCTGCCGAACAGGTACGCGATGTCGCCGCCGAGCTGCTCGACATCTATGCCCGCCGAGCAGCGCGCAAGGGTTATGCGTTCGCCGACCCCGCCGCCGACTACGCCACGTTCAGCGCAGGCTTCCCGTTCGAGGAAACCCCCGACCAGCAAGCGGCCATCGAAGCGGTACGCGCCGACATGCTGGCGCCCAAGCCCATGGACCGCCTGGTGTGCGGCGACGTGGGCTTCGGCAAGACCGAGGTGGCCATGCGTGCAGCGTTCATCGCCGTGCACAGCGGTCGCCAGGTGGCTGTGTTGGTGCCCACTACCCTGCTGGCCCAGCAGCATTACAACAGTTTCCGCGACCGATTCGCGGACTGGCCGGTCACCGTCGAGGTGATGAGCCGCTTCAAATCGGCCAAGGAAGTGGCCACCGCCGCGGCCGAGCTGGCCGAGGGCAAGATCGACATCCTGATCGGCACCCACAAGCTGCTCCAGGACGATGTGCGCTTCAAGGACCTGGGCCTGGCCATCATCGACGAAGAGCATCGTTTCGGTGTGCGTCAGAAAGAGCAGCTCAAGGCGCTGCGCAGCGAAGTGGACATCCTCACCCTGACCGCCACGCCCATCCCGCGCACCTTGAACATGGCTGTGGCGGGTATGCGCGATCTGTCGATCATCGCCACGCCACCGGCGCGGCGCCTGTCGGTGCGCACCTTCGTCATGGAACAGAACAACAGCACCGTCAAGGAAGCACTGCTGCGCGAACTGCTGCGCGGCGGCCAGGTGTACTACCTGCACAACGATGTGAAAACCATCGAGAAATGCGCCGCCGACCTGGCCGAGCTGGTCCCCGAGGCGCGCATCGGCATTGGCCACGGCCAGATGCGCGAGCGCGAGCTGGAACAGGTGATGAGCGACTTCTACCACAAGCGCTTCAACGTGCTGGTGGCCTCGACCATCATCGAAACCGGCATCGACGTGCCCAGCGCCAACACCATCGTCATCGAGCGTGCCGACAAGTTCGGCCTGGCCCAGCTGCATCAACTGCGTGGCCGAGTCGGTCGCAGCCACCACCAGGCCTATGCCTACCTGCTGACGCCAACGCGCCAGAAGGTCAGCGGCGACGCCGAAAAACGCCTCGAAGCCATCGCCAACACTCAAGACCTGGGCGCCGGGTTCGTGCTCGCGACCAACGACCTGGAAATCCGCGGGGCTGGCGAATTGCTCGGGGATGGCCAGAGCGGCCAGATTCAGGCGGTGGGCTTTACCCTGTACATGGAAATGCTCGAGCGCGCCGTCAAGGCGATCCGCAAGGGCACCCAGCCCAACCTGGAGCAACCACTGGGCGGCGGCCCGGAAATCAACCTGCGCCTGCCGGCCCTGATCCCCGAGGACTACCTGCCGGACGTGCATGCGCGGCTGATCCTGTACAAGCGCATCGCCTCGGCAGCCGATGAGGAAGGGCTCAAGGACCTGCAGGTCGAAATGATCGACCGCTTCGGCCTTCTGCCAGAGCCCACCAAGAACCTCATGCGCCTGACGCTGCTCAAGTTGCAGGCGGAGAAACTCGGCATCAAGAAAGTCGACGCCGGCCCCAACGGCGGCAAGCTGGAGTTCGAGGCCGAAACGCCGGTCGATCCTCTGACCCTGATCAAGCTGATCCAGAGCCAGCCCAAGCGCTACAAGTTCGAGGGCGCCACTCAGTTCCGCTTCCTGGTTCCGATGGAACGGCCTGATGAGCGCTTCAACACCCTTGAGGCGCTGTTCGAGCGCCTGACACCAAAGCCTGCCTAAGGAAGATCCATGCGCGCCATTCGCTGTCTGACCCTGCTGCTGGTGGCGTTTGCCCCAGCGGCATTCGCCCAGGGCCCGTACCAGGTCGAAATGATCCTGGTACGGCAGAACAACGTACCCGCGTTTACCAGCCCCTTCGCTCCCGAAGACTGGAGCGCCGGGGCGCCACGGCTGGACAAGAGCGCAGAGCAGCGCCCAGCCCTGGAAGACGAGGCCACGCGCCTGGGCGCCACGGCCGACTACACGGTGCTCATGCATCGGGCCTGGCAACAGCAGGTAGGCGATGGGCCCAGTCGCATCGCATTGGGTGAGGGTGCCGAGCAGTTCGGCCATTTCCCGATCGAGGGCAACCTGAGCATCACCCAGGGCCGCTTCATCCAGGTTGAAGCCAACCTCTGGGTCAACCAGCTCGACAGCAACGGCAGCGTGCTGCAGAGCGAGCAGTTTCGCCAGGCCAACAGCAATGTGAAAGGCGGACAACTGACCTACCTGGACGGCGGCCATCTGGCCATGCTCCTGAAGATCACCCCACCCGGCACACCCAAGATGCCATCGCTGGACATGCTGGAGCAGTAGCCCATGAGCCGCAATGGACCGGATGCCTTCGAGCTGCTGAACGAGTACCCCAACTGGATCGAATGTTTCGACGCAGGCACTCTGAGGCGAGGCGAGGTTTACGCGAGCAAGGGCATGTCCGAGCTGGAGTACCTAAACGGGCAAAGGTTTTCCGCTCTGTGCAAAGGCAGTGCAGGACAAACCTACCGGCAGGACATCGAAGTGAGCGTGCATGCCGGGCGCCTGCTCGTAAAAGGCCGGTGCAGTTGCCCTGTTGCGCGCAACTGCAAGCACTGCGCGGCTGCGCTGCTGCTGATCAGCGACCCCTTCGACACGCCACTGATAGCCAAGCCCACCTCTGCAAAGATGTCAGCCGAGCTTCAACATTGGCTCAGCAATCTCGAACAAGCGCCCGCGCCGGTCGAACCGGGCAAAGACAGGCGCGGGCGCTCGGTCTGCTACAACTTGCGCCTTCAGGACGATGCCAGTTGCTCAGTGGTCGTGCGCAAGGGCGCCGAAACCGAAGACGGCATTCGCTTCAGCCGGGTGCAGTCGGTCTACGACTTCCTGTACGACCGACCGAAGTTCGTGACCGAAGAAGACGCGCGCATCCTGCGTCTGCTCTCCTCGCTCAATCAGGGGGGCGGCCAGGAGCGAGGCTACAGGCTGACCGGGGCCGAAGGCGGTGAGTTGCTCCAGCGCATCATCGACACGGGCCGACTGTACCTGTTCGACACCCAACCGCAACTGGTGCCCGGGCCGGTGCGCCAGGGCGAGTTTCGCTGGGTGCGCCTGGACAATGGTGCGTACCGTGGCTTGTGGTTCACCGGCGGGGATAAAACCAACTGCGTCATCCCGTTGCTTCCGCTGTACTACCTGGACATGGTCACCCATGAGATCGGTATTCTCGAACATGGGCTCAACCCCCACGTTGCAATGCAACTGACCCTCGCACCCGAGGTGCCGGAGCACTTGGTCGTGCCACTCAGCCACAAGCTCAATGCCTTGAGCCATGCCGTGCCGACGCCGACCGAGGTCGAAGAGCAACACGTCGATGACATCCAGCCCAAGGCGCACCTCGCGCTCGGGAGCCTGGAGTTCACCGCCTACATGCCCAAGACCGGCCGCATGCAGCGCCAGATGCAGCATCGCGCCGCGTTGTCGTTCGACTACGACGGCCTGTCGGCCAGCGGTAATACCGACAAGCCGCTCACGCGCCTGGTGGGCAGTGTGAGCCAGCGCATCAGCCGTCAACCCAAGGCTGAGCAAGCCCTGCGCAATGTCCTGCGCGACATGGGGTTCAAGGTCGCGACCCGGCAGAGCAAGGCGCTGCCCGACAGCGCGGGCGAGATGTTCCTGCTCGCCGACGACGAAGCCTGGCTGCAGTTCGTGCGCACAGACCTGCCCCGGCTGCGTGAGGCGGGCTGGCAGGTGGATGTCAACCGCGACTTCGCGTTCGACTTGCAGGAAGTGGAGGACTGGTACGCCACCGTCGATGAAACGCCAGGCCATGAATGGTTCGACCTCGAACTGGGTATCGTCGTCGATGGACAGCGGCACAGCCTGCTGCCCATCGTGCTGCAGCTGTTGCGCAATAGCCCTGAACTGCTGCGTCCCAGCGAACTGGCCAAGCGCAATGACGAGGAGCACCTGCTGATCGATCTCAACCGCGGCCGGATCGACGCCTCCGCCCTGCGCGTGGCACTGCCTTATGGCCGGGTCAAGGCCGTGATGGCGACCTTGGGCGAGCTGTACATGAGCGAACCCGAAGCCGGAACGGCACTGCGCATGAGCCGAGCAGACGCTGCGCGCCTGAACGGGATCGAAGCGCTGCCGCTGCATTGGGAAGGCGGGGAGCATGTGCGCGATTTGGGTCGCCGCCTGCGGGATGCCAGGGATCTGCAGGTCGCCCCACCTGCCGGCTTGCACGCCAGCCTGCGCGGCTACCAGCAGCAAGGGCTCAACTGGCTGCAAGCACTGCGGGAGATGGGCACCGGTGGCATCCTTGGGGATGACATGGGCCTGGGCAAAACCTTGCAAGCCCTTGCCCATGTGCTGCTGGAAAAAGAAGCGGGCCGTTTGACGACGCCAGCACTGGCGGTCATGCCGACCAGCCTGCTACCCAATTGGCTGGACGAGGCGCAGCGTTTTGCACCTGACCTTCGGGTGCTGGCCCTGCACGGGCCAGCACGCAGCAAGCATTTCACCCGTCTGCAGGATTACGACCTCATCCTGACCACCTATGCCCTGGTGCCCCGCGACCTCGCGCATTTGCGTGCGCAGCCATGGCACCTGCTGTTGCTCGACGAGGCGCAGAACATCAAGAGCAGCACAAGCAAGGCCGCCATGGCTGTGTGCCAACTGCAGGCTACCCAGCGCCTGTGCCTGACCGGTACACCGATGGAAAACAACCTCGGCGAGCTGTGGTCGATCTTCCACTTCCTGATGCCCGGCTGGCTGGGTGACCTCAAGCGTTTCAATCAGGACTACCGCACGCCCATTGAGCGCCAGGGCAATACCGAGCGCCTGACCCACCTGATCACGCGCATTCGCCCCTTCCTGCTGCGCCGCACGAAGGAGCAAGTCGCCACCGAACTGCCAGCCAAGACGGAGCTGGTGCACTGGGTCGAACTGAGCGACGCACAGCGTGACACCTACGAGGCCGTGCGGGTGGCGATGGACAAGAAGGTTCGCGACGAGGTAGCCCGTAATGGTGCCGCACGCAGCCAGATCGTCATTCTCGACGCACTGCTCAAGCTGCGCCAGGTGTGTTGCGACCTGCGCCTGGTCAAGGGCGTGGACATCAAGGGCAACCAGAGCGACAAGGGCAAGCTGGGCGCGCTGCTGGAGATGCTCGAAGAGCTGATGAGCGAAGGTCGCCGCGTGCTGCTGTTCTCCCAGTTCACCTCGATGCTGGCGTTGATCGAGCAGGAACTGAAAAAACGCAGCATTTCCTACAGCCTGTTGACCGGTGACACCCGCGACCGTCGCACCCCTGTCCAGCAATTCCAGGCGGGGGATAGCCAGGTCTTTCTGATCAGCCTCAAGGCAGGCGGGGTGGGCTTGAACCTGACAGCAGCCGACACCGTGATTCATTACGACCCGTGGTGGAACCCGGCCAGCGAAAACCAGGCGACCGACCGGGCCTACCGCATCGGCCAGGACAAGCCCGTGTTCGTGTTCAAGCTGATCACCCGGGGCACGGTGGAGGAAAAGATCCAGCTGTTGCAGCAGGAGAAAGCAGCGCTGGCCACCAGCCTGCTTGACGGAGGCAAGGCTGGGCAGTGGCGACTGGGGGACGAGGAAATCGAAGCGTTGTTTGCGCCCTTGCCGGGCAAGCGGGGTCGGTAAAACCTGTCGGGACGCGCACTGGCTGGGTGAACGCGTCCCGACAGCCTGCTTGGCAATAAGCGGCTAGTCGATCAACTGCGCGTCCTTGAGCGCACCCAGCGCCTGCAGCCAACGCGGATGTTGGCGATAATCGGTGCAGGCCGTGCCTTGACCGCGCATGCTGGCGATCCGAGGCGACGGCGTGACCCGCAGGCGCTGAGCCGCGCCCAGCGCCAATTCGGCTGCAGCCCGGTCGTTGCAAACCAGCCCCATATCACACCCGGCAGTGAACGCAGCTTCGATGCGGCTGGCCGCATCACCCACCACATGAGCACCGGCCATGGACAGGTCGTCGCTGAAGATGACCCCGTCAAAACCCAGCTCGCCGCGCAAAATATCTTGCAGCCACCGGCGGGAAAAGCCTGCCGGGCGGTTGTCGACCTGCGGATAGATCACATGGGCAGGCATCACTGCCGCCAATTGACCGCTCAGCCGGCTGAACGGCACCAGGTCCGCCGCTCGCAGCTGCTCCAGGCTACGCTCGTCAGTGGGTATCGCTACGTGGGAATCAGCTTCTGCCCAGCCATGGCCTGGGAAATGTTTGCCACAGGCCGCCATGCCTGCCGCGTTCATGCCGCGGATGAATGCGCCCGCCAGTTGCGTAGCTCGAAGCGGATCGCCCTCGAAGGCTCGGCTGCCCACCACCGCGCTGCGCTGGTGATCCAAGTCCAGCACCGGGGCGAAGCTCAGGTCCAGGCCAACGGCAAGCACTTCGGTCGCCATCAACCAGCCACATTGTTCGGCCAGGTACTCGGCATTGGCAGTGTCGGCCAGGGCACGCATGGCCGGCAAGCGCACGAACCCCTGGCGCAGACGCTGCACTCGGCCTCCCTCCTGATCGACGGCCAGGATCAGGTCAGGGCGCAGTGCGCGAATGGAGGCGCACAACGCGCGCACCTGCCGCGGGCTTTCGATGTTGCGGGCGAAGATGATCAACCCCGCCACTTCAGGCTGGCGCAACAGCTGCCGGTCTTCGGCGGTCAGCCAGGTGCCGGCGATATCCACCATCAAGGAGCCTTGCAGGCTGACGGTCATGAGAAATCCTTCAATAGAGACAGGGAAAAGCCCGCTTGCGGCTGGCAACAGGCCAAGTTATGCCTTGACGGGAGCTGCACCGTTGGCGGTTTTGCTGCGCGGGCGCAACTGGGCGCTGGCCATGGCCGCGTCGGTGACGCCGGTATCGGCACGCATGCCGGCAGCCAGGAACGGCACCATCAGGCGCATCACCTGCTCGATGGAGGTGTTGATGCCGAAGTCAGTCTCGGCGATGGCCCGCAGCGCCTTGATGCCCGACATGCTGAACGCAGCAGCCCCGAGCATGAAGTGCACACGCCAGAACAATTCGATCGCAGGAATGCGTGGCGCGGCTTCGTTGACGAGCAACATGTAGCGGCGGAAGACCTTGCCGTACATGTCTTCGAGGTAACGGCGCAAATGGCCCTGGCTCTGGCTGAACGCCAAGCCAAGCAGCCGCATGAAGATCGACAGGTCGTTGTTGCTGCGCGGCTGCACAGCAAGGGCTTGCTCGACCAGCATCTCCAGCAATTCTTCAAGGGTAGGCTTGTGCTCGGGGCGGGCCTGACGCCGCTCCAGCTCGCGTTCGAGACTGGCGCAGAAGGGCCCCAGGAAACGAGAGAAGACCGCTTGGATCAGGGCTTTCTTGGAACCGAAGTGGTAGTTCACCGCCGCCAGGTTAACCCCGGCCTTGCTGGTGATCAGCCGCAACGAGGTTTCGGCGAACCCGCGCTCGGCAAACAGCTGCTCGGCAGCATCGAGGATGCGTTCAACGGTTTCCGATTGGGCCATGACTACTCCGAGCACTCCGCCATACAAACAGGTGTTTGAAACATACGTTTCAACCCCACATCTGTCAAGCGCTCGTGACCGGCCGGTCAGTCAAGCCATTGCAAGGTCGTGAAGCGGTGATCTCGAGGTGATCTGCTCCAGTCGGCTTACCCAGAGACTGCCAAAGCTTGCGGCTAGACCAATACTGTATATAATCCCAGTCACTGTACAAAAAGACAGAGCGCTGATCATGTTGAAACTGACGCCACGCCAAGCCGAAATCCTCGCCTTCATCAAGCGCAGCCTCGAGGACAACGGCTTTCCGCCGACCCGTGCCGAGATTGCCCAGGAGCTGGGTTTCAAATCCCCTAATGCCGCCGAGGAGCATCTCAAGGCGCTGGCCCGTAAAGGCGCTATCGAGATGACGCCCGGCGCCTCCCGAGGCATTCGCATTCCCGGCCTCGAAGCCAAGGCCGAGGAGGCCGGGCTCCCGATCATCGGCCGCGTTGCTGCCGGCGCCCCAATCCTTGCCGAGCAACACATCGAGCAATCCTGCAACATCAACCCCGCCTTTTTCCACCCCCAGGCCGACTATCTGTTGCGTGTTCACGGCATGAGCATGAAGAACGTGGGCATCCTCGATGGCGACCTGTTGGCGGTGCATACCTGCCGTGAAGCCCGCAACGGCCAGATCGTCGTGGCGCGCATCGGCGACGAAGTCACCGTCAAGCGCTTCAAGCGCGAAGGCAACAAGGTCTGGCTGCTGGCCGAAAACCCGGAATTCGCCCCTATCGAAGTCAACCTGAAAGATCAGGAACTGGTGATCGAGGGCTTGAGCGTCGGCGTCATTCGCCGCTGAATCAGGAGGCGTCATGCAGCCATTCACCCATACAACCGAGCAAGTCCAGTTGCCGCTGTTCGAAGCATTCCTCGCCCAGCCCGTCCTGCCTGGCCTCAAGGCCAGCGAACTGGCGCGCAAGAGTGACTTGCCCGACCTGTTCAGCGAATTGTCACTGCACGGCGCCCCCAGTCACTGTCATACCTTGCTGGCACCTGTACTACGTGAACTCAGCGAAGAAGACGAAACGCGCTGGCTGACCCTCATTGCGCCACCGTCGAGCCTGACACAGGCCTGGCTGCGCAGGGCTGGCCTAAACCGCGAGCGCATTCTGCTGCTTCATCCGCGCGGCAACCAGCCTCCCCTTCAGTTGGCGTGTGAAGCCCTACGCCTGGGCCGTAGCCACACCGTGGTCAGCTGGCTGGGGAGCGTCAATGCCAATGCACGTCAGTTGCTGTTGCGTGCAGCAAGCGTGGGTAACGCGCAAAGCCTGAACATTCGTTTCGGCTAACACTGCGGCATTCGCGCTACCAGCCTGACCGCTCCCAGGCCATGCTCACCCTGACGAGTAAAGATCGCCGGGAAAGCGCAACGCCTTTCCGACTGCCCCACATTCATCCGTCTGATACGCTTGCCGCCATCACCGGCCAGGCCGGTGACAGCGATCACACGACTGCGCGTTTCAGTGCAGAACGCGCGGCCCTTCGTCACGTTCGAGCTCGCCATCCACAAGCCGTCCAGCCATCTGTACCCCCACGCTGAGCATGGCTTTGGCCACCTCGACGTGCTGACCTTGCAGAAATACTTTGGCATCCTCTGAGAAATCCAGGGTTACCAGTGAGCCTTCATCCTCGGCGCGACGCAGTTCGATGCGGCCATCAGGTAACTCGACAATTTCCAGAAAAGACGTAGACATAAAGGGCGGTTCTCCACGAAAGGCGAGCATTGTACCAGCGCTCGAGGCCGTCAGCACTCACTCAACGCATCACGAAAACGCCTGACAAGCGCCTTGAGGTTGCTGCGCCACGCTTCAAGCTCGGCACGGGACAGCGGCGCAGGCACCTGCTCATCGAGGCTGACGGCCTGGATCAGCGGCTGGGTGACGTCAGTCTTGGGTGGTTTGCGCATCACGGGCGCTCGGAACAAGTCAGCATACGCAGCCAGCATCTGCGCCAGCCAGGTCTCCCGTTGCCGGGCAAGCTCCAGAAGCTCGGCAACTTCTGGTATGGCGATGCCGTTGAAGGCGTCATGGGCCAGGGCCTGCTCGACGGTTGCCAGCGCAGGCAAGCGATAGTACCCACTGATTTCGTGACACAGGCCAAGCAATGCACCGTGCAGATGAAACAATGCCGACTCCCGCTCAGCCTGCACCAGCCCCTGGGCGTTCATGGCCTGACTCTGTTCAGCCTTGGCCATCGATTCCAGTGCCAGCCCGGCAAAGAACAGTTTTTGATTGGTACGGGTATAGAGCTCCTGGGCCATGTGTCGCCCTCCCATCAGGTGGCTAAGCGGATTGCTGCATCATAAATGAAAGGGGCCGTGCTGCGGCCTTTCGTGGCATCAGCTCACGAAAAGCCGCCGCGCGGCCCCATCCTTGAACGCTAGTCCTCAGCGCTTGTCTTCGACTTTCCAGGTCTTGCCATCGTAGAACGCCTTCCAACCAGTAGGCTTGCCGTCCACTTCGGACTGGACGTATTGCTCCTTGGTCTTGCGGCTGTAGCGGATCACGGTAGGACGACCGTCCGGATCCTTCTGGGGCGCTTCGCACAGGAAATGGTACTTGGGATCGATCTCATGCTTGTGCGGAACAATCTCGCACACCAGGGGCGCACGCGTTTCGCGGTTCTTCGGGAACTGGCTGGCAGCCAGGAACAGCCCCGAAGCACCATCGCGCAGCACATAGGTGTCGTCCACCTTCTCGCACTTGAGCTCAGGCATGTCGACCTTGTCCATCTTCGGCGGCGCCGCTTCACCGCTTTTGAGCAGCTTGCGCGTGTTCTTGCACGCAGGGTTGGTGCACCCGAAGAACTTGCCGAAGCGCCCGGTCTTGAGCTGCATTTCGCTGCCGCACTTGTCGCACTCAAGGCTTGGGCCTTCGTAGCCTTTGATGCGATAGCTGCCCTCTTCGATCTCGTAACCCGGGCAATCGGGGTTATTCCCACAGATGTGCAGCTTGTGCTTTTCATCGAGCAGGTAGGCGTCCATCGCCGTCGCACAGACCGGGCAGCGGTGCTTGCCAAGCAAGACGCGCGACTCCGATTCACCCTCGTCGTCTGCAGCAATCTCGTCACCAGGCACGAGGTTGACCGTGGACTTGCAGCGCTCCTTGGGTGGCAGGCTGTAACCAGAGCAGCCCAGGAACACGCCCGTGGACGCTGTACGGATCATCATCGGCCGGCCGCACTCCTTGCAAGGAATGTTGGTCATCGTCGGCTGGTTGGCACGCATGCCGCCTTCGCTGGATTCGGCCGTCTGCAACTTTTTGCTGAAGTCGCCGTAGAACTCGTCCAGCACGTTCTTCCAGTCGCGTTCGCCGTGGGCGACGTCGTCGAGGTTCTCCTCCATGCCGGCGGTGAAACCGTAATCCATCAAGTTGGAGAAACTCTCGGAAAGCCGCTCGGTCACGATATCGCCCATCTTCTCCGAGTAGAAGCGACGGTTGTGCAACGTCACGTAGCCACGGTCCTGGATGGTCGAGATGATCGCCGCATAGGTGGATGGACGGCCGATACCGCGTTTTTCCATTTCCTTGACCAGGCTGGCCTCGGTGAACCGTGCAGGCGGTTTGGTGAAGTGCTGGGTAGGATCAAGCTGCATCAGCTTGAGCGCTTCACCCTGGACCATTTCGGGCAGCACGTCGTCTTCACCAGGCTTGCTCTGCTGCGGCAACACGCGGGTGTAGCCATCGAACTTCAGGATACGGCCCTTGGCACGCAGCTCGAAGCTGCCTGCTGCCACGGTCACGCTGGTGGACAGGTACTGGGCCGGCGGCATCTGGCAGGCCAGGAACTGACGCCAGATCAGCTCGTACAGCCGCTCGGCATCGCGCTCCATACCGCTGAGCTTGGTCGGGTGGGTGCTCACGTCCGAAGGCCGGATGGCTTCGTGCGCCTCCTGAGCCCCCTCTTTGCTGCCGTAGACCTGCGGGGTTTCGGGCAGGTACTGCTTGCCGAATTCCCGCTCGATGTAACTACGGGCCATTTCCAGCGCATCGCTCGACAGGTTGGTCGAATCGGTACGCATGTAGGTGATGTAACCCGCTTCGTACAGACGCTGGGCCATCATCATGGTTTTCTTCACGCCGAACCCCAGGCGATTGCTCGCCGCCTGTTGCAGGGTCGAGGTGATGAAGGGCGCTGAAGGCTTGCTGCTGGTCGGGCGGTCTTCACGCTTGACGACGCTATAGCTCGATGCCTTGAGCTTTTCCAGCGCGGCCATGGCCTGGGTTTCGTTCAGCGGCTTGAAGGCCTCGCCATTTTCACGGGCGACTTCGAAGCGAACCTTGGCGTTCTTGGCAGTGCCGAGATCGGCATGGATTTCCCAGTATTCCTGAGGAATGAAGGCACGAATCTCGCGTTCGCGTTCGACCACCAGCTTGACGGCTACCGATTGCACACGCCCGGCCGACAGGCCACGGGCAATCTTGGACCACAGCAACGGGGACACCATGTACCCCACTACGCGATCGAGAAAACGGCGCGCCTGCTGCGCGTTGACCCGATCGATGTCGAGCTCACCGGGCTGCGAAAACGCTTCCTGAATGGCTTTCTTGGTGATTTCGTTGAACACCACGCGCTTATAGCGGGTGTCGTCGCCACCGATGGCCTCACGCAGGTGCCAGGCGATCGCCTCCCCTTCGCGGTCCAAGTCGGTTGCGAGGTAGATGGTGTCGGCGTCCTTGGCCAGGCGGCGCAGCTCGTCGATCACCTTTTCCTTGCCGGGAAGGATCTCGTACTTGGCTTTCCAGCCCTGGTCCGGGTCGACGCCCATGCGTGCAACCAGCTGGCGACGCGCCTTTTCTTTGGGCGAAAGGGCCGGTGCCTCACCCGCCGCCTTGCCACGCTTGGCGGCCGGCTCTTTGCTCGCGCTAGCCGAACCGCTGGTGGGAAGGTCTCGGATATGGCCGATACTCGACTTCACCACGTACTGGTTGCCCAGGTACTTGTTGATGGTCTTGGCCTTGGCCGGGGATTCCACAATGACCAGCGATTTGCCCATGGATCGGAGTATTCCTGAATCTGAAGATTGAAAACACGTCAGGTACCAGACGCGGCACCGCTATATATAGTGGCAAAACTGCGAGGTCAAGTTCAGAACATCACGCCTGCGACTTGTCCGACATCCCGCAAAGCCCTTCTTCGGCCTTGATCAACGCAAAGCGGGGCACCTGTTCGCCATCGACTTCCACCGACTCGCGGAACATCGACAGCGGGCGCACCCAGAAGCTGAAATCACCATACAGGCATTGGTAGAACACCATCCACTCCTCGCTCTCGGAGTGCCGCGCAACACTGAACACGCGGTACTCCGGGCCCTTGTAATGCCGGTACACACCTGGCTGGATCTGCATGTCGTCTACCTCCTGATGCCATCGAAACCCAAAAAACAAAACCGGGGCACGAGGCCCCGGTTGCTGTCCTTCTCCTGCGCCTTAGACGCGTTCAAAGACAGTGGTGATACCTTGGCCAAGGCCGACGCACATGGTCGCAACCCCCAGCGTGCCGCCATTTTGCTTCATGACGTTGAGCAGGGTGCCGGAAATACGCGCCCCGGAGCAACCAAACGGGTGACCCAAGGCGATCGCGCCGCCGTGCAGGTTAACCTTCTCATTCATCTTGTCGAGCACTTTCAAGTCTTTCAACACAGGCAGCGCCTGTGCGGCGAACGCCTCGTTGAGTTCGATGAAGTCGATGTCGGCCATGCTCAAGCCCGCGCGCTTGAGGGCTTTCTGGGTGGCCGGTACTGGGCCGTAGCCCATGATCGCGGGGTCGACGCCCGCCACTGCCATGGCCCGAATGACCGCCAGAGGCTCGATACCCAGGTCCATCGCACGCTGGCCTGACATCACGATCATGCACGAGGCACCGTCGGTGATCTGGGAAGAAGTACCTGCGGTCACGGTTCCGCCTTTGGGGTTGAAGGCCGGCTTGAGCGACGCCAGGCCCTCGAGGGTGGTTTCCGGACGAATGGTTTCGTCGAAGTCGAACACTTTCAGGAAACCGTTCTCGTCATACCCCTGCATGGGGATGATCTCGTCCTTGAACTTGCCCTCGATGGTGGCCTTGTGCGCCAGCTGGTGCGAGCGCACGCCGAACTGATCCTGCTGTTCACGCGTGATGCCGTGCATCTTGCCCAGCATCTCGGCCGTCAGGCCCATCATGCCCGAGGCCTTGGCCGCATGCAGCGCCAGGTGTGGGTTGGGGTCTACGCCATGCATCATGCTCACGTGCCCCATGTGCTCGACGCCGCCAATCACGAACACGTCGCCATTGCCAGTCATGATCGCCTGGGCGGCGGTGTGCAGTGCGCTCATCGACGAGCCGCACAGCCGGCTGACGGTCTGCGCCGCAGAGGTGTGCGGGATCTGGGTCATCAACGAGGCCATGCGGGCGATGTTCCAGCCTTGCTCCAGGGTCTGGTTCACACAGCCCCAGATCACGTCCTCGACTTCCTTGGGATCGACCTTGTCGTTGCGCTCAAGCAACTTGCTGATCAGGTGCGCCGACATGTCTTCGGCACGGGTATTGCGGTGCATGCCACCCTTGGAGCGGCCCATTGGCGTGCGACCGAAGTCGACGATCACCACGTCTCTTGGATTAAGGCTCATATCAAATCTCTCGCTCTAGCTCGTTGACCGCTCAGTTGAAGAAGCGCTGGCCCGTCTTGGCCATCTCACGCAGCTTGGCGGTCGGGTGGTACAGCGGCCCCAGGTCGGCATAGCGATCGGCCAGGGCGACGAATTCGGCTACACCCAAGGTATCGATGTAGCGCAGCGCGCCGCCACGGAAGGGTGGGAAGCCAATGCCGTAGACCAGGCCCATGTCCGCCTCGGCGGCCGTCTCGACGATGCCATCTTCAAGGCAGCGAACGGTTTCCAGGCACAGCGGGATCATCATCCAGTTGACGATGTCCTCGTCACTGACTTCACGCTGCTCGTACACGATGGGCTTGAGTACCTCAAGCACGCCGGCATCGGCGACTTTCTTCGGCTTGCCACGCTTGTCGGTTTCATAGGCGTAGAAGCCCTTGCCGTTCTTCTGGCCCAGGCGGTTGGCATCGTACAAGGCGTCGATGGCCGAGCGGCGCTCGTCCTTCATGCGATCGGGGAAGCCCTCGGCCATGACGTCACGGCCATGATGCCCGGTGTCGATGCCCACCACGTCCATCAAGTACGCCGGGCCCATGGGCCAGCCGAATTTTTCCATGACCTTGTCGATGCGCACGAAGTCCACCCCCGCGCTAACCAGCCTGGCGAAGCCGCCGAAGTACGGGAACAGGACACGGTTGACCAAGAACCCTGGGCAGTCGTTGACCACGATTGGGTTCTTGCCCATCTTCTTGGCGTAAGCGACGGTGGTAGCAACTGCCACTTCGCTGGATTTTTCGCCACGGATCACTTCCACCAGCGGCATCATGTGCACCGGGTTGAAGAAGTGCATGCCCACGAAGTTTTCCGGGCGCTTCAGCGCTTGTGCCAGCAGATTGATGGAAATGGTCGAGGTATTGGATGCCAGAATCGCATCCTCCCTCACCTGCCCTTCCACCTCGGCAAGCACGGCCTGCTTGACCTTGGGGTTTTCAACCACCGCCTCGACCACGATGTCCACGTGGGCGAAATCGCCGTACGACAGGGTCGGACGAATCGCGTTGAGCGCCTCGGCCATCTTGGCCGGCGTCAGGCGACCTTTCTCGACCCGATTGCCCAGCAGCTTGGACGCTTCGTTCAACCCAAGCTCGATGGCCTCTTCGCGAATATCCTTCATCAGAATCGGCGTGCCCTTGACCGCCGACTGATAGGCGATGCCGCCGCCCATGATACCGGCGCCCAGCACGGCCGCCTGCTTGACGTCACGGGCAATCTCGTCGTGGGCCTTGGCCTTGCGCTTGAGTTCCTGATCGTTCAGGAACAAGCCGATGAGGCTCTGTGCAACCGACGTCTTGGCCAGCTTGGCAAAGCCTGCCGCTTCGATTTCAAGTGCCTTGTCGCGACCGAAGTTGGCCGCTTTCTGGATGGACTTGATCGCCTCGACAGGCGCTGGGTAATTAGGGCCGGCCTGCCCAGCGACGAAACCTTTGGCGGTTTCGAAGGCCATCATCTGCTCGATGGCATTGAGCTTGAGCTTCTCGAGCTTGGGCTGGCGCTTGGCCTTGTAGTCCAGCTCGCCACTGATGGCGCGCTTGATCAGGTCCAGGGCACCGGCCATGAGCAACTCAGGCACTACCACGGCATCGACGGCACCGACTTTCAGGGCGTCTTCGGCACTGTTTTCCTTGCCCGCGGCAATCCACTCGACGGCGTTGTCCGAGCCGATCAGGCGCGGCAGACGCACTGTGCCACCAAAGCCTGGATAGATGCCCAGCTTCACTTCGGGCAGGCCGATGCGCGCGGTGGTGGCCATGATGCGGTAGTCCGCTGCCAGGCACATCTCCAGACCACCGCCCAGGGCGATACCGTTGATGGCTGCAACCGTAGGCACCTGGAGGTCTTCGAAGGCGTTGAAGATATGGTTGGCTTCCAGGCTGCCGGCGACCAATTCGGCCTCGGGCAACTTGAAGTTGTCGACGAACTCGGTGATGTCGGCACCGACGATGAACACGTCCTTGCCGCTGCTAACGATGACACCCTTGACCGAAGCATCGGTCTGGATGGCGTCTACAGCCTGGCGCAGCTCGCTCAGGGTCAGGCGGTTGAACTTATTGACGGACTCACCCTTGAGGTCGAACTTGAGCTCGACGATGCCACTTTCAAGAGCCTTAACCGTGATGGCTTTACCTTCGTAAATCATCAACTGATCTCCAAGATATGGAAGCTGAACTGTACACGCCGATCACTGCAGCACCGCAGCCGTCATGGCCACCTGCTCCAGGCACACCCGTCAGCGCGCGAGTCGTACGCATGAATGAGTGGCGTGCAATGCAAACGCTCAATTCATACGCCCGTTTGATTTGGGTGTGCACACATTCTCCGAAAAGATCTGCATTGTCAAATGCTGCACCCACGGGGAGAAAAGCCGACTTTGCGGTCACTTTCCACAAGCCGGGTACGACCGATCATGCCGCTGATCGCTGGCCATTCATGCTGGCAATCCTCACACCTTGCCAGCCTCGGCACCCCTTGCAGTCTGGCTGATCCAGGCACAAGCGCCAGGCGTTACTTGACGGAGTGAATTCAACGGCCTGCCCAGCCTTTTGGCGTGGTAGAACGAGAAAGCGGCGATTGACCGGTTCCTGTCAGGAACCGCCGAATCGCCGCTTTCTCGTTGCGCTGCGTGTCAGGGGCCATGGACAGCCCGCCGAGCACCCTTGGAGTCAGGCCAGTGTCTCCAGCACGTAGGCAACATCCTGCAATACAGCCGTGTCCCCCCGCTCCGTCCAGTAGAGCGCTATCATCCGCGCATCGGCCTCGACCTTGTAGGCGCTTGCTGGCAGACGGGCCAGGGCTTGCAAGAAGCGCGGGTCTTCGCACGGCTCGCGCCACTGGTTCCACCATACGCCAGGGCTGATCTGCCAGAAGCTGAAGCTGTCGACATGCCCCCGCTTGCGTGCCCGGTGATATTGCGGGCAAGGGCTCGGCGGCTGTTTTTCCAGCCAGTGCGGCCACTGCTGAGGCGCCAGCTGCATGGCCAGGCCCATGCGCCGCGCCTCCAGGCGCAGGCGCATCTGCTCACTCTGATTGCGCGAGTTGCGCAGCCAGGAAAGCGGGCTGAGAATCAGCGCAAGGATTGACACCACCAGCAATACCGTCATATCAGTAGCTCCCATAAACCGTTGCAAATGAGCTGGTTAGCCATTTTTCACGCATGACCCGCCCGAAAGCGACCATACTTCTTCTATAGCGATTGCCTGGAGTACAGCTCATGACCTACCAACATCTGCTGGTCGCCGTCGACCTGACGGAAGAATGCGACCCTGTGATCAAGCGCGCCATGGCGCTGGCCCAGCCTACCAACGCCAAGGTGTCACTGGTGCACATCGTCGAACCCATGGCCATGGCGTTTGGCGGCGACGTGCCGATGGACTTGTCGCAACTGCAACAGCAGCAGTTCGATCAGGCCAAGGAACGCATGGATCGCCTGTTCAGCAAGTATCCGGGCATCCAGCGCGGCGACTCGCACTTGACCTACGGCCAGCCCCGCCAGGAAATCCATCAATTGGCCAAAGAACAGCACTGCGACCTGATCGTCGTGGGCAGCCACGGTCGCCACGGCCTGGCGCTGCTGCTGGGCTCCACAGCCAACGACGTGCTGCACGGCGCACCCTGCGATGTGCTGGCAGTGCGACTGCAGAAAAAGGACTGAGCCTGTCTACCGCCAGGGGTTAAGCGGCCACGCCAGGTGCCTTGGGGTTGCATCCTCCCTCTGGCACCTGGCAGCGGGCTCGCCCGCTACGCGCAGGCGATCAACGCCCTGCCTGCTTAGCCTTCCAGCTCGGCCCAGCGCTCCACCAGGGCATCGAGCTCACCTTGCAGCTTCTCGATGTTCGCCAGCACCGCTGACGTTTCTGCGATCGGACGCTGGTAGAAACCAACCGCGCTCACCTCTTCCTGAGCCTGGGCCATGCGCTGTTCCAGCGCGTCGATCTGCCCCGGCAGCATCTCCAGCTCACGCTGAAGCTTGTAGCTGAGCTTTTTCTTCGATTCCTCGGCCACTGGCGCAGCGACGGCTTGCGGCTTGGCCTCGACCTTCTCCACCACCGCACTGTTGAGCGCCGACTTGCCGCCTTTACTCTCCGTAACGCCGAGCAGCTTTGGCGAACCGCCCTGACGAATCCAGTCTTCGTAACCGCCCACGTACTCGCGAACCAAGCCATCGCCCTCGAACACCAGGGTGCTGGTCACGACGTTGTCGAGAAACGCCCGGTCGTGGCTGACCATCAGCACGGTACCCTTGTAGTTGGAGAGCACCTCTTCGAGCAGCTCGAGGGTTTCCACGTCCAGGTCGTTGGTGGGTTCGTCGAGCACCAGCAGGTTGGCCGGCTTGCTGAACAGCTTGGCCAGCAGCAGGCGCGCACGTTCGCCGCCGGACAATGCCTTGACCGGGGTGCGGGCCCGCTGCGGACTGAACAGGAAGTCGCCCAGGTAGCTCAGCACATGCCGGTTCTGCCCTTCGATCTCGATGAAGTCTCGGCCCTCGGCGAGGTTGTCGATGACGGTCTTTTCCAGGTCCAGCTGATGGCGCATCTGGTCGAAATAGGCGACCTCAAGCTTGGTGCCGCGCTCGATCTTGCCCGAAGTGGGCTCCAGATCACCCAGCATCAGCTTGAGCAAGGTGGTCTTGCCGGTGCCGTTGGCGCCCAGCAGGCCGATCCGGTCCTGGCGCTGCAGCACCATGGAAAAATCCTTCACCAGCATCGGCCCGTCCGGGTGCGAGAAGCTGACGTGCTCGAGCACCATGACCTGCTTGCCCGACTTGTCGGCCGCCTCGATCTGAATGTTGGCCTTGCCCTGCCGCTCACGGCGCTCACCGCGCTCCACGCGCAGGGCCTTGAGCGCCCGCACGCGGCCTTCGTTACGGGTGCGACGGGCCTTGATGCCCTGGCGAATCCACACCTCTTCCTGGGCCAGGCGCTTGTCGAACAGCGCGTTGGCGGTTTCCTCGGCGGCCAGCGCGGCCTCCTTGTGCACCAGGAAGCTGGCATAGTCGCCATTCCAGTCGATCAGGCCGCCGCGGTCCAATTCGAGGATGCGGGTGGCCAGGTTCTGCAGGAAGGATCGGTCGTGGGTGATGAACAACACGGCGCCGTTGAACCCGCGCAGTGCTTCCTCGAGCCAGGCGATGGCACCGATATCCAGGTGGTTGGTCGGCTCGTCGAGCAGCAACAAGTCGGGCTCGGACACCAGCGCCTGGGCCAGCAGTACACGACGACGCCAGCCGCCGGACAACTCCGCCAGGGTCTTGTCTGCCGGCAACTGCAGACGACTCAGGGTGCTTTCAACCACTTGCTGCAGGCGCCAGCCATCGCGGGCCTCCAGCTCGTGCTGCACGTGCATCAGTTTTTCCAGGTCTTCATCGCCCTGGATGTTCTGGCTCAGGTGATGAAACTGTGCCAGCAGCTCGCCGACGCCATCCAGCCCTGCCGCCACGACGTCGAACACCGTGCGCTCGTCGGCCAGCGGCAGTTCCTGGGGCAACTCGCCGATTTTCAGCCCAGGGGCGCGCCAGATGTCACCGTCATCGCCTTTCTGCTCGCCCTTGACCAGGCGCAGCATGCTCGACTTGCCAGTGCCGTTGCGGCCGATGATGCACACCCGCTCGCCACGAGCGATCTGCCAGGACACCTTGTCCAGCAGCGGCATGGCGCCGAATGCGAGGGACACATCGCTGAATTTGAGCAGGGTCATGTTCGTCTCCATAAATCGGGCGCGCATTCTACCTGAGTTAGCCCTGCGCCGACATCCGCACGGCCTGCACCCGTCGCCCACGGCGACACCCGGTCGAACTTAATATCCCGATACAAGCGCAGTGCTTTCACCTGTCATCCGCAAACGGCTAAGCTAGGGCCATCGTTTTCAACAGTGCTGGCCCCGCCGCCACTTTCCCATGGTTCAACTGCCCGGACGTATCATGCGCAGCCGCCTGTTACAAATTGCTTCATGCCTGTTGCTCACCGCTGCCACCGGCGCGGCCCAGGCCACCGACATTACCGTGCAACGCCAATACTATGATGAAGCCAAGCGTGCGCTGGCCAAGGGCGACAAGGGCCCGTACCTGCGCTATGCCCAGGCGCTCGACGATTATCCGCTGACACCGTATCTGGCCTATGACGAACTGACCGCGCGCCTGAAATCTGCCAGCAACCAGGAGATCGAGGGTTTCCTGGCCAAGCACGGCGACCTGCCCCAGGCCAACTGGATGAAACTGCGCTGGTTGCGCTGGCTGGCCGAACGCGGTGAGTGGCAGACCTTCGCCAAGTACTACGATCCCAAGCTCAACTTCACCGAGCTCGATTGCCTGAACGGCCAGTACCAGCTCAGCCACGGGATGCGCACCGAAGGCTTTGCCACGGCAAACAAGCTGTGGTCGGTGGGCAAGTCCCAGCCTGCTGCCTGCGACCCGTTGTTCGCCATGTGGGCTGCCGAGGGGCAGCTCACGGAGGCCAAGCGCTGGGAGCGGGCCAAGCTTGCAGCCCAGGCACGCAACTACGGCCTGGCCGAGAACCTGGTCAAGACCCTGACCACGCTGGCGCCACAAGGCCGTCTGCTGATCGATGTGGCGCAGAAACCCGAATTGCTCAACCAGCCATCACGCTTCACCCAGGCCGACGAAGCGACCTCGGACGTCGTCAGTCTCGGGCTGCGCCGCCTTGCACGGCAGGACCCGGAGCGCGCCATGGGGCTGCTTGACGACTATGCCCAGCGCATGCACTTTTCCCGCGATGAAAAAGTGGCCATTGCCCGCGAGATCGGCCTGACCCTGGCCCGGCGCTATGACCCGCGCGCGCTTGACCTCATGACCCGCTACGACCCCGAACTGCGGGACGATACCGTCAGTGAATGGCGCTTGCGCCTGTTGCTGCGCCTGGGCCGGTGGGAAGATGCCTATGCCCTCACCAAGCGCCTGAGCGGCGACCTGGCCCAGAGCAGCCGCTGGAAGTACTGGCAGGCGCGGAGCCTGGAGCTGGCGCAGCCGAAGAACCCGCAAGTCCCGCAGTTGTACAAGGCCGTTGCCCGCGAGCGCGATTTCTATGGCTTCCTGGCTGCAGACCGTGCGCAAGCCCCCTACCAACTGAACAACAAGCCCCTGGTGCTCAGCCCACAGCTGGTCAAGAAGGTGCGCAATACACCTGGCATCCAACGCGCCCTCGAATTCCATGCCCGCGGTCAGATCGTCGAAGGTCGCCGCGAGTGGTATCACGTGAGCCGTCACTTCACCCGGGACGAAATGGTCGCCCAGGCGCGCCTGGGTTACGAGTTGCGCTGGTATTTCCCGGCCATCCGCACCATCAGCCAGGCCAAATACTGGGATGACCTGGACGTACGCTTCCCCATGGCGCACCGCGACACCCTGGTACGCGAAGCCAAGGTGCGCGGCCTGCACTCGAGCTGGGTATTCGCAATCACCCGTCAGGAAAGCGCCTTCATGGAGGATGCCCGTTCCCCAGTGGGCGCCAGCGGGCTCATGCAGTTGATGCCTGCTACAGCCAAGGAAACCGCGCGCAAGTTCAGCATCCCACTGGCTTCGCCCGCACAGGTCCTGAACCCGGACAAGAACATCCAGCTGGGGGCTGCCTACCTCAGCCAGGTGCACAGCCAGTTCAACGGCAACCGAGTACTGGCCTCAGCCGCTTACAACGCAGGCCCAGGCCGCGTACGGCAATGGCTCAAAGGCGCCAAACACCTGAGCTTCGACGTGTGGGTCGAGTCCATTCCATTCGATGAAACCCGTCAGTACGTTCAGAACGTGCTGTCCTATTCGGTGATTTACGGACAAAAGCTCAACATGCCACAACCCCTGGTGGACTGGCACGAGCGCTACTTCGACGACATGTAAGGAGGCCATTAGCGGCTGATCAAGCCAGGGCGCCGACCACACCGGCGTCCGGCTGCCCGACAACTCAGAGCACCTGGACCTTCATGCCAACCTCCAGGTGCCCGTCGCCATCGGCGGCCAGGTTTTGCCCAAACAATATGTCCCCTTCCTTTTCCCGGAACGTCCGAAGCGTGGTCATGGGCTCGCGGTCAGGGCTGCGCTGCCCCGTTGCAGGGTCGATGGTGGTGAAAATGCAGCGCACGCTTGGCTTCAAAACACGGAACTCCACCGTACCGATGCGAATGCGCTTCCAGCCATCCTCTGCGAAAGCCTCGGCCCCCTGCACCACCAGGTTTGGCCTGAACCGCAGCATGTCCATGGGCCGGCCGACACGGCGATCGAGCTCATCGAGCGACGCCTGGCCAATGAGCAGCAACGGGAAACCGTCGGGAAAGGCGGCACGGTCCCGGTCGGTGCCATAGCCATTGGGCAGGTACCTGGCCCGCTGCTGCGGGCAATACACCAACCTCACCGCTTTGCCTAGCCAGCCACTGAGCCAAGCGGCGGCCTCATCACCGGCATCCGGCATACGAAAGGTGTCGCGCCATAAGGTCACCCCTCGCAGCGGGGCATCGTCGGCCGGGGACACCACCTTCAGCGGCACTTGCCCAGGCGCCCGCAGCAACAGTACTCCGCCTGTCTCGACTGCCTCGAGCTGCCCGAGCTGGGGCCAGACGCGCTGGGTCAGAAAGCGCCCGTTCTGTTCCTCGACCAGCATCCAACGGCGGTCTCCTTCAAGCCCAAGCACACCAACGGGAGAGACCTGCAGGCCTTGCGCCCGCCCCGACTTGACCGGATACCGGTAGAGCTCACTGAGAAACATCCCTGCTGCCTCATAAATCGCCAAACCGCCAGCTTATACCCAGCAGGGCGCGCAATCACGCGTTGGTGGTGTCCAGCAACAGGCGCTGCTTGACCACATCGACCAGCCGATCAGGCTGGAACTTGGACAGGAAATTGTCGCAACCCACTTTCTTGACCATGGATTCGTTGAAGCTGCCGGACAGCGACGTATGCAGCACCACGTACAGTTTGCGCAGGCGCGCATCCTCGCGGATTTCGGTCGTCAGGCGATAACCGTCCATTTCCGGCATTTCGGCATCCGTGAAGATCATCAATAGCTTTTCGCACATGTCCTCCCCGGCATCGGCCCACGCCTTGAGCATGCGCAAGGCTTTGAGGCCGTCGCTGGCAACGTGCAGTTTCATCCCCAACTGCGAGAGCGTGTCGCGCAACTGGGCCAGGGCCACACTGGAATCGTCCACCAGCAGCACCTCGCGACCACGCGCCCTCGCCAGTACCGGATCGGCCAATTTCTCACCCGAAACGCGGGCGTTGTAAGGCACGATTTCGGCAAGCACCTTTTCCACATCGATCACCTCCACCAGCTTGTCGTCCACCTTGGTGATGGCAGTCAGGTAATGCTGACGGCCGGCACTGGTCGGTGGCGGCATGATGGATTCCCAATTGAGGTTGACGATGCGGTCGACCCCGCCCACCAGAAACGCCTGCACCGAGCGGTTGTATTCGGTGACGATGATGGTGCTGTCGGGGCCTGGCTGAATGGGGCGCATGCCGATCGCCTGGGACAGGTCGATTACCGGGAGTGTCTGGCCTCGCAGGTTCACCACACCGCAGACGAACGCGTGACGTTGCGGCATCAGTGTCAGCTTGGGCAGTTGTAACACCTCCTGCACCTTGAAGACGTTGATCGCGAAAAGCTGACGCCCAGCCAGCCGGAACATCAGGATTTCCAGCCGGTTCTCCCCTACCAGTTGTGTGCGTTGGTCTACTGTGTCGAGAATGCCAGCCATTGGTAAGCCCCCAGGCTCATGTCGAAAATGTGCGCGATTGTGTGTATATCGGCAGCCGGAGTAGCATCTTGACCCCAAGAAACGCCACACCCTTGCCTAATTTGATATCACTTTAACAGCATGCTTAACTGGTTTCCTAATTCCACTCGCACACGCTGAAAAGTTCCGTTTTTTTCTTGCCTATCAGGGAAACCCCTAGTGGCAATCAGGTACAACCTGATGTTCGCTCTATCCTTTAGCCATTAATGTGACGCCATTCTCACTGCATGAATGGAGTCAGGCTTTGCTAGCTATCGTAACGGCGTGCCCGTCTCTACCGCCTGTCCTGCCCATGGAGACACCATGATGGACAGTGCCTTACCCTTCTGCGAGGCGCTTAGGGGTTTTCGCGAGAGGGCCCAGAAGCGCCTCAACAGAGCAGAGGACTGCTTGCAGCATCTTGAGCTCATCGAAAATGACCCTGATGCCTGCAGGTGCCTGGACGCCGCGTTAAGCGACTTGGCACACGACGCACAGCGTTTGGGGCTGCTTGAAGTAGCCCACTTCACGACCTCCGTTCAGCAGATACTGGCCCCCTGTTGCCAAGGCGCGTGCCTGCATCGCGCAACGCTGCGCATTACGGCTGCGTGCCTGAGGCTCCTGGCCTGGCAGCTCGAGCTGCTGGACACGCACACGGGGCGGCTGGACCTGGACGCTGGAGAACAATTTGTGTTGCTCGGCGAACTGGCCAATGCAGCTCGACCTTCTCTGGCATTAGCCTGCGTCACAGATGAAGGCGCAGCGCATGACTGTCAGCAGCCCGATCTCAGCGACAAGCCGTAGGGCAAATTGCCATCGCGCAGTTGCATGCCAGAAGTGCAACTTTGATGAAACTGAAAGTTGTAGCTTCGATTTACAAAGTTGTAGGAAATAGCCTCAACCAAGCAAGTCCGTCGATGCTACGTACTAGTTCACCACAAATAAGCTTTGCCTTGAGGAAGTCGTATTCGGCGGCGACCGCAGGAATTCGAGGTGGTAGTATGCCCCACCGAAACGCTTCAACTTGACGCAAGGTTGAATGAACACGTGGTCGAAAAACATCGAAAGTACGGCGCAAAAGCCTCTGAGCAGTAATGTGCAAGGCCTCCATCAGCAATACTTCAGTGGCTCCCCTACCTATGTTCCCACGCTTGATGACCTCTTTTCGTTGCAGCGCCCCGTACACCAGTCTGTGCTGGGCCACGGCAGGCATCAGCGTGGTCTCCTGCCTCGCCTGCCTGGCGTTACACCTGGCGGAGCGACCTGTGCCCATCGGCCTGGTGTTGCTGCAACTGACCGCTGCCTTGGTCGCTGCCGTGCAACTGCGTAGGGAGGCGCGCTCGATCAGCTTGCGCCCTGCGGAACTCGCCGAGCGCCTGCTAAAAGTGCAAGAAGAGGAGCGCCAGCACCTGAGCAGGGAGCTTCATGACGACATCGGCCAACTGCTGACCGCTGCGAAATTGCAGTTGCAATGGCTGCAGCGACGAATGCCCGGGGATGTGCAGGGGCATTGCGATGCCTTGCATGCCACGCTGGACGATACGTTGAGCGCTGTGCGCGACGTTTCTGCCCTGCTCAACCCCCGTCAGTTGGCAAGCCTTGGCCTTGAGGCCAGCCTGCGCGCGCACTTGCTGCGCACTTTGGATGGCAGCGGCGTGCAGTGGAGCCTGTCTTGCAAGCAACGCCTTGGGGGCATTGGCGAAAATGTCGCAATGGCAGTGTTTCGCATCACCCAGGAGGCGGTGACCAATATGTTGCGTCACGCCGGAGCGCGCAACCTTGTCATCCACCTGCAGCGTACCGAGCTGGGCCTGGCTTTATTGATCGAGGACGATGGCTGCGGCTTCAAGCCTGCCAGGCACCCGCACCTTGCCAGTCAGCGTGGGCTGGCTGGCATGCTGGAGCGGGTCACTGCCCTGAACGGCAGCCTGCAGATCACCAGCGATATTGGCCAGGGCACCCGGATCGAGGCCGTCTTCCCTTGGCCGCCCCGCAGCCGGCAACGCGCGGACCGAGTGTATACCCATGAACTGTAGATTGTTGCTTGTGGATGACCATTCGTTGATCAGAGCGGGCGTCCGCGCCCTGGTCAGTGACATACCCGGGTACGAGGTAATCGGCGAGGCCGACGATGGCGGGCAGTTGCTGGATCAGGCGCGAACCTTGATGCCTGACATCATCCTGCTGGACCTCTCCATGCGATCAACCAGCGGGCTGGACGCCCTCACCCAGCTCAATGCCAGCGGCAGCGCCTGCAAAGTGCTGATCCTCTCCATGCACACCGACCCTGAGCTGATCATGCGCGCCCTCGAGGGCGGTGCCCATGGGTATCTGCTCAAGGACACCAGCGCATCGGAGCTTGAGCAAGCGCTGCGCGCTGTGCGCAACGGGGAGCGCTACCTGAGCCCAGCCATTGCCCACACCGTCATCAATCAGGCTTTACGTCATACCAGGCCAGCCAGACGCCCGGCATGCGAGCGACACAACCTGACAGCCCGGCAGCTGGAGATTCTGCGCCTGATCGTGCGCGGCAAGTCTACCCGCGAAATCGCCAATGGATTGGGCTTGTCGATCAAGACGGTCGAAACCCATCGTTCGCAAGTGATGAAACGCTTGCAGATTCACGACGTCGCCGGACTGGTACTGTTTGCCGTGCGCGAGAAGATCATCAGCCTCGATGACTGAGCAATGGGCACCCTTGCGGCAGGTGCAGGCGCAAGGCCTTGGGACGCGCCTCGAAACGTAAGCTGTCCGCCTTGAGCGGTTCGCCGTCGAGGTTGATATCCAGGCCCTGTTGACTGTTGATCTCCACCCACGGCAATCGCGTCCGGATGAACAGGCCATCGCCTGCCAGCAAATCGCGTAATGCACCGACCACTTCCTGCGGCTTGGGCAGGATCGCAACATCCAGCAACCCGTCATTGACCACCGCATCCGGACAAAGCTCCTGCCCTCCCCCGGCTTGGCGACCGTTGCCAATCCCCAGCGCCAGCAGCTCCCCTTGCCAATGGAAGTCAGGGCCTTTCAACTCGACCGAGGCAGCCTCCAGTTCGCTGAAGCGTGACAAGCCGGTGAACACATAGGCGGCGGCACCCATCAACTTCTTCAGGTCTTCGGATGTGCTGGCTGTGACCTGGCTACCAAAGCCGCCGGTCGCCATGTTCAGGAACAGCTGCTCGCCCACTTGCCCAAGATCGACTTCCTGGGCCGGCTCATTGAGCAGCGCCAGCGCCTGGGCAGGCTCAAGCGCAATACCGGCCGCCTTGGCGAAGTCGTTGGCGGTTCCAAGCGGCAGCAAGACGAGGCTGGCTTCGGTGCCCGCGAGCCCCATGGCTTCGGCCACGTCCCGCAAGGTGCCATCACCACCGCCGGCGACGATGTGGCTGTATCCAGCGGCAAGTGCCTCCTTGACCAAGCGCTGGGCATCACCGCCCTCCCAGGTCACACGCACGTCCAATGCCCAGCCAGTGTCGCGCAGGTCGTGCACGGCGGTACGTACGTCTTCGTTCATGGCTTGCTTGCCGTGCAGAATCAGCATTGCCTTGCGCGCTTGCATGTGGGTGTCTCCATAATTGACCATTTGCATCTTGACGCTCAGCCGTTACTAATTGTTGCACGGCCGTTCAAATATTGCGGCGCAGGGCTCGCGCACTGCAGCGAGCCTGCGCCACTGGCGCGCGTCAACCGAGGATGTCGCTGAAGGGGATGAAGGGTACAAGGTCACCCTTGCTGGGCGTAGTGCCCTCCTGCACCTCGACCAACCCATCGGCCCACACCGCGCTGCGCAACACGCCGGAGCTCTGGTTAGGGTACAGGCATACCCTGCCCTGCTCGATGCGCGCCCGCAGGTACTCACGCCGTGACCCGGCTTTGGGCCAATCGAAACCGGCGGGTAGGCACACGCGCAGGGGGGTGACATCGATCACGCCCTGGCGGCGCAACAAGTAGGGGCGCGCCAGCAGGCCGAACGTGACCAGTGTAGAGGCCGGATTACCGGGCAGGCCGATCACTGGCACGCCCTGGAAGTGACCGAAGGTCAACGGTTTGCCGGGTTTGATCGCCAGTTTCCACAAAGCCAGCTCACCGGCCTCGCGCAGGGCCGCGCCCAGATAATCGGCCTCGCCCACCGAGACGCCCCCTGTCGAGAGGATCAGGTCCACGCCTTGCAACTGAGCCAGGCTCGCGCGGGTGCGAGCCAGGTCATCAGGCAGGATACCGGCGTCGGTGACGTCGCATCCCAGGCGCTGCAACCAACTGACCAGCAAGCGACGGTTGCTGTTGTAGATTTGCCCAGGCCCCAACGGCAGCCCTGGCTCGACCAGCTCATCCCCGGTCGACAGCACCGCCACCCGCACCTTGCGTACCACATCGAGCTGTCCATAACCCAGGGTGGCGGCCAAGCCCAACTCGATTGGCCCAAGACGCGTGCCGGCGTCGAGCACCTGCTCGCCCTTGCGGGTTTCCTGACCTTGAGGACGAATGTTCTGCAGCGCCTTGAGGGGCTGCAAGAACTCCACATGGCCATTGGCGTGAACCTGGGTGTTTTCCTGCATTTCCACGCAGTCGGCGCCTTCGGGAACCGGTGCACCCGTGAAGATCCGCGCACAGGTGCCAGGCTGCAGTGGCTCAGGTGCGTGCCCGGCGAAGATTCTCTGACTGACGGGCAGCGGCGCCCCCTGCCAGTCGGACCGGCGCAGCGCATAGCCGTCCATTGCGCTATTGGGCCAGGGCGGCAGGTCGAGCGAAGCCACTAGGGCAGTGGCCAGCACACGGCCGTGTGCCTCGGCTAGCGGCACGTGCTCGGTCTCGCGAATCGGCGCGGCATCGGCCAAAGCCAGCAATTGCTCAAGGGCCTGCTCCACCGGCATCAGTGGCCTGGGCTGCACGGCCTCAGCCACGGCTTTCACAGGCCGCCGCCTGCTTCAGATGGGCGACGAAGTTGCAGGGACGGTGCCGTGCATCGAGCTGTTCGGCAAGGATACCGTCCCAACCGGTGCGCACCGCATTGGTCGAGCCAGGCAGGCAACACACCAGGGTACCGTTGGCCAGCCCTGCCAGTGCCCGCGATTGCACAGTCGAGGTACCGATATCCGCCACGGAGATCTGTCTGAACAGCTCGCCAAAGCCGTCGACCTGCTTGTCGAGCAGGCAAGTGACCGCCTCGGGCGTACTGTCACGTCCGGTAAAACCGGTACCGCCGGTGATGAGCACCACCTGCACGCTGTCGTCGGCGATCCAGGTCGCGACCTGGGCGCGGATTTTGTAGAGATCATCCTTGAGCAGCACGCGCTGGGCGAGCCGGTGGCCTGCCGCTGTCAGCCGGTCAACGAAGACCTGGCCCGACGAATCGTTATCGAATGTGCGCGTGTCGCTGACCGTGAGCACTGCGATGTTGAGGGGAACGAACGGGGTGTCTGCCGAGGCTTTCATAGGTATCCGTCACTGGTAATGGCAATGACGGCAGTTATATCACAGGGCACTCCCGCCGGCGTGCGGGAGCGCTGCCTGCACTGGATTGCGTCAAGCGAATGCCGTTATGCTGCACGCGCAAGGAACTTGCACTAACGTCCCGCGTCTTAACAGTCATCTTGCACCATCGCACTGGAGAAACACGATGATCAAACGGACCCTTCCCGCCTTCATGCTCGCCCTGGGCCTGGCTGCCCTGGCCGGCTGCTCGACCCCAACCGTCATCACCTTGAACGACGGTCGCGAAATCCAGGCGGTGGACAAGCCGTCCTATGATGAAGATTCCGGCTTCTACGAGTTCGAGCAGCTCGATGGCAAGCGCATGCGTCTGAATAAAGACCAGATTCGCACCGTCAAAGAACTCTGATAGCCCATCCGACCTGGCCAAAGCTTCGTTCTTTTACAAGGACTTGCGGGCGAATTTCGGATGCAGTAGGATTTTGTTCATCGGAGTGTAGCGCAGCCAGGTAGCGCGTCTCGTTCGGGACGAGAAGGCCGCAGGTTCGAATCCTGTCTCTCCGACCAAATCCTTTCGAAAACCCGCCTTGTGCGGGTTTTTTGTTACTCACGGTTCAGGCTCGTACCTGCAACCTGCATCAGTCGGCTAGCCCTTCAGGCTGACGTGAATTGCAGCGCCGCCAGCCGTGCATACAAAGGGCTGGTTTCTATCAGCTCACTGTGGGTACCAATGGCCACCACTTTGCCCTGGTCGACCACGGCAATGCGGTCGGCGTGCTGTACCGTGGCCAGACGGTGCGCAATCACCACTGTCGTCCGCCCTGCCATCAGGCGCGGCAAAGCTTGCTGGATCAGGTGCTCACTGTGAGCGTCGAGCGCGCTGGTCGCCTCGTCAAGCAGCAGGATCGGCGCATCCACCAGCAACGCACGGGCGATCGCCAACCGTTGGCGCTGCCCACCCGATAAACCCACCCCGCCCTCCCCCAGGCGAGTCTGGTAGCCCTCTGGCAACTGGCGTATGAACGAGTCGGCATGGGCTGCGCGCGCTGCAGCTTCGATGTCGGCCAGGCAAGCGTCAGGGCGTCCATAGCTAATGTTGTCCGCCACTGTCCCCCGAAACAGTGCTGGTTGCTGTGCGACCAGTGCAAACTGCTGGCGAAGGTGGTCGGGGTCGAGCTGGTCGATGGGTTGATCATCGAGCAGAATCTGCCCGTGCTGGGGGTCATAGAAGCGCAGAAGCAAGTCGAACAGGGTGGATTTACCTGCACCGGAAGGGCCGACCAATGCAAGCGTCTGGCCTGCCTGGATGACCAGGCTCAGGTCATCGATAGCCTTGTGCTCGGGTCGCGACGGATAGGCAAACACCACGTGCTGAAACGCCAGGCAGCCCCGTGCACGGCCTCCCGCCAGCTGCCGCCCACTGGACGGGGCCAGAATCTGGCTTTGCGCTGCCAGTAATTCGGCTATACGCTCTGCTGCCCCAGCAGCGCGCTGGAGCTCGCCAATCACTTCGCTGAGTGTACCGAACGCACTGCCCACCACCAGGCTGTAGAACACGAACGCCGCCAACTCACCCCCCGACATGCGCCCGGCGATGACGTCCATGCCGCCGACCCACAGCATGGTGCCGATAGCGCCCAGTACCAGCACGATCACCACGGTGATCAGCCAGGCCCGCTGCGCGATGCGCTGGCGGGCCACTGTAAATGCCGACTCCACCGTATCGGCGAACAGTGCCCGGTCATGGGCTTGATGGGTGTAGGCCTGCACGGTCTTGATCTGGCCCAGGGTCTCGGCCACGTAGCTACCCACGTCTGCCACCCGGTCCTGGCTCTGGCGTGAGAGGCTGCGCACACGGCGACCGAACAGCAGGATCGGGGCCAGCACCACCGGCAATGCCACGACCACGATGCTGGTCAGCTTGGGGTTGGTGATGAACAGCAAGGCGACACCGCCCACCACCATGAGCGCATTACGCAGGAACATGGAGAGGGAAGAGCCAATCACCGATTGCAGCAACGTGGTGTCGGCCGTCAACCGAGACTGAATTTCCGAGCTGCGGTTGTCTTCGAAAAAACCAGGGTGAAGCTCGAGCAGATGGTCGAAAACAGCGCGACGAATGTCCGCCACGCACCGCTCACCTATCCAGGAGACGAGGTAGAACCGGCTGAAGGTCCCTGCCGCCAGGGCCAACACCAGCAGCAGGAAGAGCCCAAGTGTCTGGTTGAGCTGATGGACAGAACCGGTCATGAACCCCTGATCCACCAGCAGGCGGATGCCCTGCCCCATGGACAAGGTAATGCCGGCGGTCACCACCAGTGCCAGCAAGGCCATCACCAGGCGCCGCCAATACGGACGAACAAAATGCCAGCCAAGGCGCAAAGCGCGGCTAGGGCGCGGAGTTGTAGAGGCCATGGATCTGCTCACGAAGGCGGAACGTGCAGCCTACCATTCATGCCGCAGAACGGAACTGTCCGGTGCTGCTATAGCCTATTGTTCTAACCGCGCTCTGGCACTTTTTCGCCATCTCTGGTGGACTAAGGCCCTGCCCCAGGTTGCGCCGCACCCGCGTCGACGATCTGCCAGGCGCAAGGTTGACCCCAGTCGTCATTTGAAGAGGAGACCCTGCATGAGCTTGCACCATGACCGCGAACACCATACGCCCCGTCACGCACCGTCGCCCCAGGCAAGCGGCGCCCTGATCGACGCCCAAGGGCGGGAGGTGCCGATCACCGAGCAAATGATCCAGCAGGCCTGCAAGGCCCTGGAAGAAAGCCGGGTCGAGCGCTCGCAGAAAAACTGATCACCCTATTCCTGACCCGGCGCTCGCGCCGGGTTTTTTATGCATGCTGCTCTGCCCTGGGGCTGCATCCGAGCGTCAGACCCTCTTGGCTCCCAGGGCGTCAATCAGCCGCGCGAGCTCGGGCGAGCTCCCACGGATGCGCACGGACAGTCCTTCGATCTCACGGCGCGGCGGATAATGTTTGCGCAACGCGTCGAAAGCGGCACGTTGATGCTGCACGTCTTCGCTCAGGCTACGGCGGAAATCGGCATCATCGCGGCGCGGATCGTAGACGGCGCGGCACAGCATCGCCAGTGCCCATTGCAGATCGACCTCGGCATCCAATTCAATCTGCGCCACGGGTGGACGCGGTAACAGGTCGGCAAGTTGAATGACCTCATTCACGCCCAGATGTTGACACAGCGCGCGGTAGATCTGGGCGGTGCCACGCTGACGGCCATCGAGGCTATAGCCGGCGATGTGGGGGGTAGCAACGGTACACAGGTCTGCCAGCTGCAAGTCGACCTGGGGCTCGCCTTCCCACACGTCCAGCACCGCGTGCAGGTCATCGCGCTGCTGCAGGAGCGCTCGTAACGCGCCATTGTCCACCACCGCCCCTCGACTGGCGTTGATGAGCCAGGCGCCGGGGCGCAGTTTCGCCAGTTCCGCAGGGCCTAACAGGTGCCAGGTCGGGTACTGGCCACCGCGCTCGAGGGGCGTGTGGAGGCTGATGACGTCGCAGGCTTGCAGGAGCGTATCGAGTTCGACGTAATCACCGCCTTCAGCGGCCTGGCGCAGTGGATCGCAGACCATCACCTTCCACCCCAAGGCGCGCAGCACGCTCACCAACCGCCCGCCTACTTGGCCTGCACCCACCACACCGTAGACGCGCTCGGGCAGCGATGCACCCTCAAGGTCAGCGAGGGTCAGCAGGCTACCCAGCACATAGTCCACCACACCCCGGGCGTTGCAACCGGGGGCACTGCTCCAGCGGATACCCACTTGGTCGAAGTAGTCGAGGTCAAGGTGATCGGTGCCGATGGTGCAGGTGCCAACGAACTGCACGCGACTGCCTTCGAGCAGGTGCCGATCGACCTTGGTCACGGAGCGGACCAGCAGGATGTCGGCCTCCCGGACGCTAGCGGCGTCGAGGCTACGCCCAGGATAGCGACGAATCTCGCCAAACCCTTGGAAGAAGGCATCGAGCAAAGGGATGTTTTCGTCGGCAACTATCAGCATGGCGCTCTCCTGTCTGGGGAACGCAGTGTAGGCTCAACGCCGAGCGTGTTCCAGAGCGGCTCAGTCGGCTTTCTTGCGGATCCAGTAGAGGAAGGTGCCGGCGTCTTCCTGTTGTTCCAGCAGTTGGTGGCCCAGGAAGTTACAGAACTTGGGGATGTCGCGTCGGGTCGAGGGGTCGGTGGCGATGACTTTCAACAGACCGCCGGCGGCGAGGTCACGCACGTGTTGGTGCAGCATCATCACCGGCTCCGGGCAGTTGAGGCCGGTGGCGTCGAGGGTGGCATCGGGGGTGAGGTCGGTCATGAAGGGCTCCGCAAATAATGGGTATTGTGGCGCATTCCAGGGACGCGGGCCAAGTGGGGCTGTCGGGGCACCCGCGGGTTCAGGGGCGCCTGACCGGGCTTGAGGGGGGCGCGGTGGCCTCAAGCGTTCAGCTTCGCACCTGATATTGCCAGGGCCGCTGCGCGCCCCATCGCGGCACGAGGCCGCTCCCACGCGGAATTCGTTGCCTTTGGAGTACGGTGCAAGGCGGACGCTCCATGCATAATGGGACAGTTGCCGAAGTTTATAAGATGCATGTTGTATGGCATTACGCGTTCACTCAACTCCTTCTTTTGATAGATCACGGCCCTGACATTACAGCTCATGCTATCGGCCAGAATGAAATGCTCGATGCGTGTTGCTGTTGCTGTTGCTGTTGCTGTTGCTGTTGCTGTTGCTGTTGCTGTTGCTGTTGCTGTTGCTGTTGCTGTTGCTGTTGCTGTTGCTGTTGATCTTGATCTTCGCGACTTCAGAAGGCCGAACGCAGGGCTTGCGGAGGGAGGTGACAGGCATGGATGCCTGTCAAGCGCTGGGCCCCAGGATGGGGCCTACAGCGCGGTCCTCCCGGGAGCAAGACCGGAGTGAGGGAACCCCGAAGCGCAGCGTAGGGGCCGTATGAACGGAGCGCAGCCTTTTTTGGTTACTTTTTGTGGCGTTTGACAAAAAGTAACTCGCCGTAAGGGCGAAAAGGTGATT